>JAABUQ010000064.1_pt1 | contig 191275 bp, 182 predicted proteins | sample 5560001 | NCBI WGS metagenome assembly JAABUQ01 (sample SAMN10711888, study PRJNA513371) | rock metagenome | isolation source: Antarctica rocks | place: Antarctica: Victoria Land, Finger Mt nord | collected 2015-12-18
GAGGAAGACGCTTTCGTTCTCGAAAACCGAGCAGATGCACGACTACTGCCTGCGACTGTTCCTGCACGAATACAACCGACCCACCAGGCATCAACCTAAGAGGCTCAGACTAATTTGAGCCACTACCAATAAATTTAAAAGCGGGTCTTCTATAACTCTTTGCCTGGAAGGACCGAGTGCCGTCGGCAAAACCACCACAGGCCAATACTTTGGAACACAAATCGGTGTCGTGTGTAAGTCCATTTTGCCCACTTCCTTCTTACGCCTGTCAAGGTGGGGACGCAGAAATGCCGTCCCCACCGCACTTTTCAGTTTTATTCTATGCAAGAAGCGAGTGGCCTTCATTAAAAGGCACAGACGCATAGCTTGACAGACCATTCTAATTTTTGTCACTCTGATTTTAAGAGCATGATGAACAGAAACTCCAATTTGTTTCTCCGCCTGACGCGCTGCTGCACCTTAGCGAGGTGAAGAGGGGTCAGGAGCTTTTTCAGCTTTTCTGTACTTCGGCCCAGGGCAAAAGGCGGGGCTGGGCGATTTTGAAGACCATGTCAGTGGCAAGGCCAAGAAAGCCGAGCAGGAAGATGCCGACAAAAATCTCGTCGGCGCGAGAAAACCGCTGCGCCTTCATAATCGCGTAGCCCAGCCCCGACGATGTGGCGACAACTTCGGCGATCACCAAATATGTCCACGCCCACCCGATCATTGTCCGGCAGGTATCCAAAAGACCCGGCAGTGTGGCGGGCAGAAGAACGTTGAACAAAACCTGTCGGCGGTTGGCTCCGAGGGTCCGAGCGGCGTTCAGCAGGTCGCGCGGCACCTGCCGGGTGACATCGGCGACCACCAGCACCATTTGAAAGTAGGTGCCGAGAAAGATCAGCAGAATCTTCGCCGGCTCGTCAATCCCGGCGATTACCATGACCAGGGGAATCAGCGCTGGGACGGGAACATAGCGGACAAACCCGACAAACGGCTCGTGAGCAGCCTCGGCGCACTTGTACGCACCCATTAAAATGCCGAGCGGGATTGCCAGCACGGCGGACAGCAGAAATCCGATTCCGATCCGGGTGACGCTGATTTTGAGATCGGGCAGCAGGTCGCCGCTTCGGTACATCTCGATCCCGGCCTGAAACATATGGGTCGGGGTCGGCAGCACCAGCGCATTCGCCCGGCCTGTGTAGGAGAGCAGGCACCAAGCCGCGAGGGGCAGAAGAAACGAGGCGGCGGCGATCAGTAAATACGCGCCGCGCGGGATGTCTGCGCCGAGCCGGAACAAGCCGAGCCGGCGGCGCCGGGCGGCGGATGCGCTCGCCGCCGTCCGGTGCGCTTGCTCGCCCGGCGGCGTGTGTTCGTTCAGTCTGACTGCCATGCCGCCTCCTAGTTTACTTTCAGCGCGTAATCGTAGGGCGGCAGCTTGCCTTCCCCTTTTTTGACGGCGGCTTGGACAAACGCCGGGTCTATCGCCGAGGCGTAGTCGGGCAGCTTGGGAATTTCCTTCTCGCCGAGCAAAAATTGGGTGATGGACGGGCCGGAGGAATACAAAGACGTCGGTTTGGCGCTCTGCGTGAATGCCGCCTGCGCTTCGGAGGCGCTGAAGATGCGGGTCCCCTGGATAAAGCTTTTGTAAAACGCGATCTGCTCGGCGGGGGTGCCGGGGTCTTTTGCCGTATCGGCCATGATCTGCACGGCGGCGTCCGGGTTCTTGCGCCACCAGTCTATGGAATCGTACCAGGCGTCCACAATGCCCTGCACCTCCTGCGGGTGCGCGGCGACATATTTGGACTGGAACACCAAAAGGTCAGGAATCTGACCGGGCAGGGCGCGGCTGTCGAACACGACATGCGAGCCGGGCAGCTTCGCGAGAAGCTGAGACTTGTTCGGCTCCCAAACCGCGACCGCGTCTACTTGATGACCAATCAGCGCAGCGGGGCAGTCCTGGACTTTGATGTTGACATAGGAAATGTCTTTTTCGGACATGCCGTTGGCGGCCAGCGCTTTATCCAGCAGGAACTGCTCGACGGTTCCCAGCTCGGTCGCTACTTTTTTGCCCTTCAAATCTTTGACCGAGTGGATATCCGGTCCGGCGACGATGCCGTCGTTGCCCGCCGAGTTGTCGTTGATCAGCACGACTTTCGCGGCCTGGCCCTGGGCCAGCGGCGCCATTGTGTCGCTCCACGTCTGGCAGTTAGCGTCCACTTGGTTAGCCGCAAACGCATTCAGCGAGTCAGTATAGTTCGGGAACCATTTCAGGCTTACATTGACATTGTGCTTTTTGAAGAAGCCCTGCTTTTCGGCAATGGCCCAGGCGGTCCAGCCCGGCCAGTCCGAGTAGCCGATGGTGATCGCGCCGGGCGTACCCGAAGCTGCCCCGGTGGAGGAAGTGGAGGAAGACGCAGCGCCCGGTGCGGCGGTCTGCTTCGGCCCGCAGCCGGCAAGCGCAAGGGCCGCGCCGAGGGAACCCGCCAGAATTAAGCGGCGAAAGTGCATAAAACGCTCCTTTTCGAGTGGCGGCAGAGACTGCGCCGGATGAAAGAGCGCCATGCTCCGGGAACCTCGGCGATGAGGCAGTGTCAGTATACAAACTTTCCAGCAGGCTGTCAACCCTAAGCGCAGGAATAATCTTGGGATGTAACGCAAAACAGTGACTTGTCTGCTATACTGACGAAAATCGTCACCGATGAAAGCAGAAACGTATGGCAAACGTCACAAGCGCCAATGCGCTGGAAGAAGCGCCGCTTCGGCTGGACCCGCTGGACCATCAAATTATCCGTGTGCTTCAGGAGAACGCCCGTCTCACCAACGCCGAAGTGGCTGCGGTGGTCAGCAGCACCGAGCCGACCGTTCGCCGCCGCGTGGACCGTCTGCTCCACCATCAAGTGATCAAGATTGTCGCGGTTGCGCCCCCGTTCTCGCTCGGCTACCATGTCGTCGCCATTTTGGGCCTGCAAATTGACCACAGCCGCCTGACGGAGATCCAAAACGCGCTGCTCGCCATGCCGGAGATCCGCTTCGCGGGCGTGACGCTCGGCTCCTACAATGTCGTCACCGAAGCGTGGTTTCATTCCAACGCTGACCTGCTGGCGTTTCTGCACGAGCGCCTCAGCAAGATTACCGGCATCCAGCGCATCGAATCACTGCAAGTCGTCAAGATGATCAAGTATGCTTACGACTGGGGTGTTCAGCCGTCGGCCTGAGCGCGGTGATTCATGGCAAGGCTTAAAATGACGGTTTTCGTCAATTTTGGAGCAACAGTGCTATTTTTCGTCAGCAGGCTTGACAAGACCTTTCCCTCCTTGTATAATGCCCTCAACTCACCGGCGAGCGTCTTGCGATTGACAGGAGCTTTGCGATGCCGGATGACATTCCCCTCAAGATACCTCTCTTTGAAGAAACACTGATGCCTGGCGCGGCGTGGTCGCACATTCTGAAGCGCGGCACCGCCCTGCGCTTGACCGACACCGACGGCGGGGCGAACATCGGGGCGATTTTTTACAACGCCGACTGCCCGGTCGAGCGCCTCAACCTCCCCGACACGCTGAAAGCCCAGCATCTTGCCCGTATCGCGCTCCACACGGCACTGTATTCCGACATGGGCCGCGTGCTTTGCTCGGTCACCCGCGACGCGCTCGGCTGGCACGACGCCCTCTGCGGCTGCCTCGACGCAGCGGCGACGGACGCCAAATACGGCGTCGCACGGTATCAAGATTATCGCAACGACTTCCACCGCAATTCCCGCGACAGCTTTTTGATCGAGCTGAAAAAGTACGGCCTCGGCCCGCGCGATTTGTCCCCCAACGTCAACTTTTTCAGCAAAGTCAGCGTCGGCGCGGATGGCGCGACGGCATTTCAGTCAGGCCATTCCACGCCCGGCAGCATGGTCGAGCTGCGGGCTGAAATGAATGTTCTGATCATCGTAAACTCGTGCCCGCACCCGCTCGACCCGAATTCATCCTACGCCCCGAAGCCCGTCGGTCTCGCCGTCTGCCGCGTCCCACCGCCTGCCGCCGACGACCCCTGCCGCCTGTCCTGCCCGGAAAACGAGCGCGGTTTTACCCTGACGGAACGCTACTTTCTATGAACGCTACTCTTTCTATGAACGCTACTCTCACCCTAAGCACGCTCGACCCGGCAAACGCCGTCTACACGCAGATTATCCCGGCGGGCGAGTCCTGGCTGCATCCGATCGGCGCGGGGCAGACACTGCGAATCGTAGACCTGGAAGGCAATCAGGCCGTGGACACGCTCTTTTACGACGCCCGCGATTACAGCGACCGCTACGATTTCCAGAACACGATCCGTGCCCAGAACAACATCTACCTGACGACGGGAACGCGGCTGATGTCTTCGAAGAACACGATTCTTTTGACGATCACCGCCGATACCTGCGGACGGCATGACACGCTCGGCGGGGCGTGCGCGACCGAAAGTAATCAAGTCCGCTATGCGCTGGATAAACCGCACATGCACGCCTGCCGGCAGAGCTTTTTGGCAGCCCTGCTGCGCTCGGACTACGGACTGGAAAAGCGAGACATCCCGAACAACATCAACTTTTTTATGAATGTGCCGGTAACGCCCAGCGGCGGCCTGACGTTTGAAGACGGCATTTCGGACGCCGGAAAGTATGTCGAGATGCAGGCCGCGCGGGATGTGCTGGGCCTCATCTCCAACTGCCCGCAGCTCAACAACCCGTGCAATGCCTACAACCCGACCCCGGTGCAAGTCTTAATTTGGGACGCCCCCGATGTTTCATAAAGTCCTGGTCGCCAATCGAGGCGCGATTGCCTGCCGCGTCCTGCGAACGCTGAAGACGCTCGGCGTCCGCTCGGTCGCCGTGTATTCCGACGCTGACCGTTTCTCCCGGCACGTTTTCGATGCCGACGAAGCCGTGCGGATCGGCCCGGCCCCGGCCGCCCAAAGCTACCTGTCGGCGGAGGCCATTCTCGCGGCGGCCAAGAACACCGGCGCGGAGGCGATTCATCCCGGCTACGGCTTCCTCAGCGAGAACGCCGAATTTTCCGATGCCTGCGCCGCCGCCGGGATTGTCTTTCTTGGACCGACCGGGGACCAGATGCGGGCCTTTGCGCTGAAGCATTCGGCGCGGGCGGCGGCGGAGCGCCTCGGCGTCCCGCTGCTGCCGGGGACCGGCCTGCTGTCGTCACCCGAAGACGCTCAGGCCGCCGCCGAGACCGTCGGCTACCCGGTGATGCTCAAATCCACGGCGGGCGGCGGCGGGATCGGCATCCGCCTCTGTCGGCAGCCGGACGAGCTGGAAAGCGCCTGGGCCGCCGTCGTGCGGCAGGGACAAAGCGCGTTCGGCGACGGTGGGGCTTTTTTGGAGCGGTTCATCGAGCAGGCGCGGCACCTGGAGGTGCAGATCTTCGGCGACGGGGCCGGGGAAGTGATCGCGTTCGGCGAGCGGGACTGCTCGACCCAGCGGCGCAACCAAAAAGTGATTGAAGAAACGCCTGCGCCGGGCCTTGCGCCCGAAACACGCGCGGCGCTGTGCGAGACGGCGATTGCGCTCGGCAAGTCTGTTCAGTATCGGTCGGCAGGCACGGTCGAGTTTGTCTACGACGCCGCCACGCAGAACTTTTACTTTCTCGAAGTCAACACCCGCCTGCAAGTGGAACACGGGGTCACCGAAGAAGTCTACGGCGTAGATTTAGTCGCCTGGATGATCCGGCTTGGCGCAGGCGACCTGCCGCCGCTGGCGTCACTTGACCAAACTCCGCGCGGCCATTCCATTGAGGCCCGTTTGTACGCCGAAGACGCTGGACGGGGCTTCCAGCCGAGCATCGGGCGGCTGACTCATGTGCAGTTTCCGGAAGGCGTCCGCGCGGAAACCTGGGTCGAACCCGGCACGGAGATCACGCCGTACTATGACCCCATGCTTGCCAAGCTGATTGTCTGGGGCGAGAACCGGCCCGCCGCCCTGGCCGCGCTGCAAGCCGCGCTGGCGGGGACTCAGCTTGACGGCATTGAAACGAATTTAGATTATTTGCGGCAAGTATGCGCGTCGCCGGAGCTTTCGGCGGGAGCGGTCACGACTTCGTTTTTATCACGATTCGTCTACACGCGCACGGCGCTGGAAGTGCTGGCGGGCGGCACGCAGACTTCTCTTCAGGACTATCCGGGGCGGCTCGGCTACTGGAACGTCGGTGTCCCGCCGTCGGGGCCGATGGACAGCCTTGCCTTGCGCCTCGCGAACCGGCTGGTCGGCAACGACGAAGGGGCGGCGGGATTGGAGATTGCCGTTTCCGGCCCGGAGCTGCGTTTCGGCGCGGGCGCCGTGTTCGCCCTTTGCGGCGCCCCGATGCCGGCGGCACTCGACGGCGTTCCCGTGCCGTTTTGGACAGCGGTTTTTGCCGAAGCCGGTGCAGTCCTGACAATCGGCGCGGCGGCCGGGCTGGGCTTGCGGGCATATCTGGCCGTCGGCGGCGGCCTGGCTGCGGGCGATTATTTGGGCAGCCGCAGCACATTTATGCTCGGCGGCTTCGGCGGCCATGCCGGGCGGGCGCTGCGTGCCGGTGATGTCGTGCATCTTCTGTCGCCGGGGGCAGGCTTGGAGCGGGCCGGTACGGCCCTGCCCCCGGACTTAATCCCGGCATATTCCAGCGCCTGGCAGGTCGGCGTTCTGTACGGCCCGCACGGAGCGCCGGACTTCTTTCAGAGCAGCGACATTGAGATGCTTTTCAGCACGGACTGGAAGGTGCATCACCAATCCGACCGCACCGGGGTCCGCTTGATTGGCCCGAAGCCGGTGTGGGCGCGGCCCGACGGCGGGGAAGCCGGCCTGCACCCGTCGAACATCCACGACAATGCCTACGCGGTCGGGACGGTAGACTTCACCGGGGACATGCCGATCCTGCTCGGTCCCGACGGCCCCAGCCTCGGCGGCTTTGTCTGCCCGGCGACCATCGTAAACGCCGAGCTGTGGAAGCTGGGCCAGCTCCGGCCCGGCGACACGGTGCGCTTTCAAGCCGTCACTTATGCTGAGGCCGAGTCGCTCTCGGCCCAGCTCGACGCTTCCGTCACGTCGCTTCAATCGCTGCTGCCGCGCCTGCCGGCCACCGCACTTCTGCCGATCGAGCCGGCCATTCTTGTTTCTGTGCCTGCGGCCCAAAACACGCCCTCAGTCGTGACCCGCGCTGACGGCGACCGCTCGCTTTTAGTGGAATTCGGCCCGAACGTCCTGGACTTGTCGCTCCGCCTGCGTGTCCATGCGCTTGAGTCTCAGCTTCGGGCGCAGTCGCTGCCGGGTATTGTAGACATCACGCCCGGCGTCCGCAGCCTGCAAGTCCATTACGACACGCGCCGGCTGCCGCGCGAGGCGCTTTTGGAAGCCCTGCACACTGCCGAGCAGGCCATTCCCGAAGATCTAGACATTACGGTGCCGTCGCGGACGCTGCATCTGCCGCTGTCCTGGGACGACCCCCAAACCCGGCTGGCCGCCGAAAAATACAGGCAGTCGGTCCGGCCTGATGCGCCCTGGTGCCCCGACAACATCGAGTTCATCCGGCGCATCAACGGCCTCGGCTCCGTAGAGGACGTTCACCGGATCGTCTTTGACGCCCGCTACCTGGTGCTGGGCCTCGGCGATGTGTATCTCGGCGCCCCGGTGGCGGCCCCGCTGGACCCGCGCCACCGGCTCGTCACCACCAAATACAACCCGGCCCGGACGTGGACCCCGCAGAACGCGGTCGGCATCGGCGGCGCGTACCTCTGCATTTACGGGATGGAGGGACCCGGCGGCTACCAGCTCTTCGGGCGCACCACGCAGGTTTGGGACACCTACAAAAGCACCCATGAATTTGCCGGCGCACCCTGGCTGCTGCGCCCCTTTGACCAGATTCGTTTTTATCCGGTCAGCGCCGCCGCGCTTTTGGAGCTGCGCGACGCATTCCCGCACGGGCAGGCTCCGCTCACGATTGAGCCGGCTTTGTTCCGTTACCGGGACCACCTGGCGTTTCTGGACGGTATCCAGGAAGATGCTGCCCAAAGCAAAGCCCGTCAGCAGGAAGCCTTTGCCGCCGAGCGTGCCCGCTGGGCCGCCGCCGGGCAGACGATCAGCGAGGCTGCCGAAGACGACGACGCGCCGCCGGCGTATGCCGGCCTCTCGGAAGGCTGCGAAGCGGTCGTATCCCCGATGGCGTCCAGTGTTTGGAAAATTCTCGCCGAGCCGGGGCAGCCGGTCAGCCTCGGCGAAACGCTGCTGGTCTTGTCGGCGATGAAAGTGGAGTGGTCGGTCACGGCCCCGGTCACGGGGATTGTCGAGGATATCTTGACGAGGCCCGACGCGCTGGTGTCGCACGGCCAGATGCTGATGATTATACGGAAGGGATAGAAGCGCGAAAGGAGCGAGGGAGTGAACTCCACTTGCTGAATAACGTCCTTTGGACGAGAGAATAGCTGAGGCTCGGTTTTTTCTCATCCGAAGGATTCTCTTCAGCGAGTGAACTCCACTCCCTCGCGTTCCTGCTCAAAGCAAACAATGAACCCAATGCGCTTAGACCTCACTGCTCTGCAAGCCGTCTACGCCAGCGGCGAAACGCCGGCGGCTGTGCTGTCCCGCGTGTACGCACAAATTGAAGAAACGGGGCTGAACCCGGTCTGGATTTCGCTGGTCCCAAAACAAGCCGTGCTGGCGCGGGCCGAAGAAGTACTGCGGCAGGGCCGGGCGAAGCTGCCGCTGTACGGGGTGCCGTTTGCCGTAAAGGACAACATGGATGTCGCCGGCATGGAGACGACGGCGGCCTGCCCAGCCTTTGGATATACGGCGAACGCGACGGCGGCGGTGGTCAAGCGTTTGGAAGACGCGGGGGCTGTTCTTGTCGGCAAAACCAACATGGACCAGTTTGCAACCGGACTAGTTGGGATGCGCTCGCCGCACGGCGCGTGCGCGAGCGTTTTTAACGCGGAGTTTCTTTCGGGCGGGTCCAGCTCCGGGTCGGCGGTCGCGGTCGCGAGCGGGCTGGTCTCTTTTGCCCTCGGCACGGACACGGCTGGGTCAGGGCGGGTGCCGGCGGCGTTTAATAATCTTGTCGGCTTGAAGCCGACGCGGGGGTTTCTCAGCGCAAGCGGCGTCGTTCCCGCCTGCCGGTCGCTCGACTGCGTTTCGGTCTTTGCGCTGACGGCGTCCGACGCTCATTGCGTGTTTCAGGCCGCACGCGGCTTTGACTCTGCGGACCCGTACTCGCGCGTCTCCGCCGGTGAAGACACGCCCGCGCCCCGGCTCGGCGGCTCGTTCCGGTTCGGCATCCCGCGCCGGGAGCAATGGGAATTCTTTGGGGACACCGAAGCGCAGTCACTGTACGAGGCGTCTGTTCATGCCCTCGAATCTCTCGGCGGCACGGCGCTTGAGTTCAGCTTTGGGCCGTTCCAGGAAGCGGCGTCACTGCTTTATGCCGGCCCGTGGGTGGCGGAGCGTCTGGCGGCGATCCGGGACTTTTACGATGCCCATGCGGGCGACATGGACCCGGCCGTGCGCGGCATCATCGGCGGCGCAGCCAAATGGAGCGCAGCGGATGCTTATACGGCGCAGTACAAATTGGAAGCGCTGCGCCGTCAAGCGTCTGCGGTCTGGAACAGCGCGGATCTGCTGCTGCTGCCGACGACCGGGACGACCTATACCCGTGCCGAGGTCGAAGCGGAGCCAATTCGGCTGAACACGAATTTAGGCTATTACACGAACTTCGTCAACTTGCTGGACCTCGCCGCCGTCGCCCTGCCCGCCGGATTTCGGACGAACGGCCTGCCGTTCGGCGTCTCGCTGATCGGCCCGGCGGGGACCGACGCCGCTCTGCTGACACTCGCCGACTGCCTGCACCGGCATTCGGGCCAAACGCTGGGCGGCCTGCCGACACTTCTTGAACAGACCAGCCTTCTCGCGCCGCCCCGAACCCCGCCGGGATGCGTTCTCGTCGCCGTCGTCGGGGCGCATTTGACGGGTCAGCCCTTAAACGCGCAGCTTACCGACCGCGGCGCACGGCTGGCGGAGACGACCAAGACGGCAGCCGACTACAAGCTGTATGCGCTGGCGGACACCACGCCGCCGAAGCCCGGCCTGGTCCGCACGCCCGGCTTTGCCGGTCCCGGTATCGAAGTGGAAGTGTGGGCGATGCCGACCCCGCAGCTCGGCTCGTTTGTCGCGGCGATCCCTGCCCCGCTCGGTATCGGCCGCATTTCTCTGGCGGATGGCCGCTCGGTCAGCGGCTTTATCTGCGAGCCGTTTGCCGTGCAGTCTGCCGCCGAGATCACGCACCACGGCGGCTGGCGAGCCTATTTGACAACTCTGTTTTGATAACTCTGTTTTGATAACTCCGTCCGAAAGCAAAGTAGTTTCCCAATGACTGTGCCGACCCCCGCTGAACCTCCGATCTTGCAGCTTGACCGGCTGTGCAAAGAATACCCAGTTAAAGGCCGGCCCGTCTCGGTGCTCGATCCGACTTCACTGACGGTCGGGGTCGGCGAGCTGGTGTCTGTTGTCGGGCCGTCCGGCTGCGGCAAGTCTACGCTGCTGCACATTGTCGGCGGCCTCATCCTGCCGACAAGCGGGTCGGTCCTGCTGGACGGGCGGGAAGTCTTCGACGCCGGGCCGGAGCGCGGCATGGTCTTTCAAGGATACACGCTGTTTCCCTGGCTTTCGGTGCGGCGCAACATCGAGTTCGGGCCGAAGCAGCGCGGGGCCGGCAAAGCCGAGCGGACGCGGCTGGCCGATCACTTTCTCGAAGCGGTGGGCCTTACCGAGTTCGCCGACCATTACCCGAAGCAGCTTTCGGGAGGAATGCGGCAGCGGGTTGCGATCGCCCGCGCCCTCGCCAACGCCCCGCGCATTCTGCTGATGGACGAGCCGTTCGGCGCATTGGACGCCCAAACCCGGATCACGATGCAGGACCTTCTGCTCGGCATCCGGCAGCGGGAGCGTACCACGACGCTGTTCATCACGCACGACATTGACGAAGCGGTCTTTCTCAGTGACCGAGTTTTAGTCATGACCGCTCGCCCTGGACGCCTCAAAGCCGAAATCGCTGTGCCGTTCGGCCCGGAGCGCAGCCCGTCCCTCCGCACCACCCCGGAATTCTATGCCCTCCACGCCGAAATCTACGCCCTCCTGACCGCCGAGCGCCAAGCCGGCCACTGATCCGCCTAGCGGCTTTCTTCCATTTCCCCCTACTTCCTGAGCTGCTCCAGCAGTGATTTGGAGACTTTGCAGACCACCGTGTAGGCTGGGTCGAACACGTTTCCAATTTCATATTCCACACACTGGCCGAGGAGAGTGTGCGCCCCGGTTTGATCCAGGCCATGGTCTTCCTGAAGCCAGCGAGCCATTTCGCTGGTCGCGTGCTGAAGCGCCTGGTCCAAAGGCCGAGCGTTGCCGACGGTGAGGATGTGAGTAGACGTTTCCGCACGGGGCCACTGCGCGGGTTTCTTCTTGAGGACCGAAAGCGTGACCTGCACATCGAACGAGATTTCGATGCCGGTGCCGCAAACCTCCCCGCAGCCCTGAGCGGCATGGCCGTCGCCGAGGAAAAACAAGGCGCCCGGCACGGCAACCGGGAAAAAGACCGTGACGCCTTCGATGAAGCCTTTGTAGTCCATGTTGCCGCCGTGCCGAGACGACGTAGCCGTAGAGACTGCTTCTCCGCCGGAAGGCGCGACCCCGAAACAGCCGAGCATGGGACGGGTGGAAATGACAAACCGGCCAAGCCGGGTCTGCGGGGAAGTAAGAGTCGCCGTCCCGGCCTCGGCCTCTACGTCCCATTCGCCACTGCCTGCGGCGAACGGCGGGGGTGGGGGAAGCAGGGTGGCGTCGGCAGGGTCTACGACATTCGGAGCAAGCTGAATGCCGCTCCACCCAAACCGGCGGGATGGGTGCAGGCGGTCCAAACGTACTGCTAATGTATCCCCCGGCTCGGCGTCTTCGACAAAGAACGGCCCGGTCATCGGGTTCACGCCGACGTGCTGGCGGGTGCGCGTGTGGTCGAAGCCGCCGGCATCCAGCGTGGTCGTCTCGATGGAATCGCCGTCTGCGACACGCAGGACCGGCGGGTGCGTGCCGAGTGTGCTGAAGTAGTGGTCGGGAGTAAACTGGTGCGTTGTCATGGGGAAGCAAGTCCTGATTCGGGCAGAGTCTGGCCGCCGTCCACAATCAGCGTCTGGCCGGTAATCCATCCGGCCTCATCGGACGCGAGAAACGCCATCGCGTGAGCCACATCTTCGGGGGAGCCGAGCCGGCCGAGCGGAATGGCGCGGGTCATGGTCTGAAGATACTCGTCTCCCAACCCGGCCAGCCCTTCGGTGAGGATATTGCCCGGCTCGATGCCGTTGACCGTGATCCCGAACCGGGCCAGCTCGACCGCAGCGTTCCGCAGAAAGCCGTTGACCCCGCCTTTTGCCGCGCCGTAATGGGCGAAGCCGGGCATTCCCGTGCGCGGGCCGGTAATGGACGAGGTCGCGAGGATCCGCCCGTGCTTCTGGGCGGTCATCGCCGGCAGGACCGCCTGGGTCAGCCACAGTAGGGCTTTGAGATTGACTGAATGGCAGCGGTCCCAGTCGTCTTCCGTCATATCGCCGAGCATTACTTCCCAGAAAATCCCGGCGTTGTGGACCAGAATGTCAATGCGGCCGTAGCGGGCCACCGCCGCCTCCGCTGCCGCTTCAATATCGCCTTTGCGGCTGACATCGGTCGGCACAAAGAGCGCGTCGCCGCCTGCGTCCCGGATCTCCCGCACGGCTTGCTCACCCGTGTCGGCGTTCCGGCTGGCGCAGACGACTTTTGCGCCGCGCTGGGCAAAGACGCGGGCAATCCCGCGCCCGATGCCCATGCTGGCCCCGGTAACAAAAGCGATGCGCCCCTCTATGCCGCTCACTGACTGTCTCCTGTCACTGACTGTCTCCTGCTGAGAACACAATCGCCGGGCGGGGACGCCGCCGGCCCAGGAGCATCCAGCCGATGCCGAGCGCCATGTAGGCGGCAAAGACGTAGGGCAGGTCATTGTCCGGCGCTGTCGGCCAGGGCATCACGCTGCCTTTGACGGCCAGCCCCATGAAGAGTGTCCCGACCACCGCCGAGAAGATCAGCCAGGGGGAAAGCGACTTGTCGCGCGATGCCGACCTGACGGCCCCAATCGCCAGCAGAACGTAGGCGATCAAAAAGCCGTAAGTGGCGATGGTTCCGTTCATGTTGTAGATGTCCAGCGGCACATAGCCTTTCAGGCTCAGCCCGACAAGCGCCAGTAGCATGATGATGGCGCAGACCGTCGCGGCGACATGCGGCGTAGAGTTCGACGAATGCGAGCGGCCCAGGCTCGCGTGGAGCAGGCCGTCGCGGGACATGGACAGCACAATCCGCGAAGTCGCGGTAACGCACGCCAGCGCACAGGCAAACAAAGAGACAACCGCGCCGAACGATACCAGCACACCCAGCAGCGGCGCATGTGCCATTTCGGCCATTGCCGGCAGGGCGACCAGATTGGCGTCGTCCAGATGCGTCTTGTAGGTCGAAAACGCGGAGACCATGATAAACGACGTCAAAATAAAGAACGCCCCGGCAATGGCCGTACTCATAAAAACGGCACGCGGAATGCTGCGCTTGGCGTCCTTCGCTTCCGCCCCCAGCGCGGTCGCGCTCTCAAAGCCGACAAACGAGAAGACCCCCAGCACCATTCCCCCTTGCAGGCCGTTCAGCGTCATGCCTTTGAGGGAAAGCTGCGGGCCGAGATGCAGGCCCGTGTGCGCGATTGTCGCCGCCCCTAAGATTAAAATCAGCGTGATCGAAACCCCTTCCAGCGCGAGCATCATCTTCGCCGACAGGCGCACGTCCCGGTACGCGACAAACCAGACCAGCCCGACGACGACGACGAACACGACCAGCGCCGGCAGCGCGACATGGATGTTCTTCAGAAGCGTCTGAGCATAGGGGACAATGTACGACGCCACCGCAATGCCGGTGGTCAGGTAGGCCAGAATCAAGGCCCAGCCGGTGATAAACCCGGCGGTCGGTCCGAGACTCATGGAAACATACGAATACAATGCGCCCGGCGTAGACGTCTTTTTGGCGAACTGCTTGATGCAGACCCCGATGAGCAGCAGGCCGAGCGTCGCCAGCAGGTAGGTGAACCAGGTGCCGCTGCCGGATGACCCGAACACAAGCTGCAAGTTGACGGCGGGGGTCAAGGTCGGCGCGATGTTGGCGATGGACTGGGCCAGCGTTTCCGTCGGGGAGAGCGCGTCGCGTCGCAGGCCGACAGCGTGATGGTTGTGTTCCCCCAGATCCAGATGGTCGGCGGGGGCTTCAATCGTAGCCATGATGAATGATCCTTTCCGGGCAGCAGACGGCGGCATAGCCGGAAGCAAGCGGCGCAGTCTTCGGCGGTGAAGGATCATGCGGAGTAGAAAGCAGAAATGGCAGCAGGGGCATCCGTCTTCGGACACGGCACACTGTATCACAACTTTGCCGCGAATGTCAAGTCGTTTTGCAGGCGCAGCTCAACCTTTCGCATCATTTCGCAGGCTCACAGAGGCGGCAAACGCTCAATTCGCAGTGCGCTCTTCTCAAACAGCACTTCCAGCGCAAGCAGTGTGCGCGTGTTCTGAACGACCTGCGTCGCCCGGAGCTGAAGCACCAGGTCTTTGACCTGGTCAATGGACGGCGCGACGACGCGCGTTTGAAAGTAATCGTCGCCGGTCACGCGGTAGCATTCCTGGATGTAGGGATTCTGCTCCAAAAGCGCGACCACGTCCCGCTCCTGTGCCTCGGTACAGGTCGGCATCATGGTGATGGCGATGGACGCCCGAACCCCCAGCCCAACCTTCTCCGGCGCTACGTCCAGCGTGAAGCGCCGGATTACCCCCGACGCCCGCAGGCGGGCAATCCGCTCGGTCACGGACTGCCGGGTCAGCCCGACCTCCTGGGCTAGATCGGAGACAGACACCCGCCCATTCTCGCTCAGGGCCGCCAGCAGCGCCTGGTCCACCGTGTCCAGCTCTGCCGCGCCCGTTTCCACTTCTGTGATCATGCCGTCTTAGTTCACCGTGCCGCCCTCCTTTTCCTGCTGATGCCGCGAAATGTACCGTTTTCATTTATTGTAGAGACAATCCGTTAAGCAAAAATGATGCTCCGCCTGCGAAAAGTATTGACAAATTTCCCCATTTGTGATACAGTGCCGCATCAAGACTTCACGCCGAAAGCAAAGACGCTCTCGCACAGACAACCGAAAGGAAACCCTTTGATGACCGTCACCGCTTCCGCGCCTTCTACTGCTTCCGCTCCGATGGGGCTTAATACCCGACTCGCCAAAGAAGTCGGCGGCATCGTCTCCGCCGGCGAGCCTGCCCTGCATCCTCTAGAGCCGCTGTCCGCCGCCGAAATCGAACAGGCTGTCGGCCTCATTCGCGGCTATTCTGGGTTCACGCCCGCGCTGCGCTTCGCCTGTGTCCAGCTCCACGAGCCGGACAAGACTGCCGCGCTGGCGTTTACGCCGGGCGCGGACTGGAACCGGGAAGCGTTCTCCATTCTCATGGGCGGCGGTGAGACCTATGAAGCCGTCGTGTCGCTTTCGGGAAAATCGGTGACGGCGTGGACTCATGTGCCGGGCGCACAGCCGGGCATTCTGCTGGATGAGTTCTTTGAGTGCGAGGAGATCGTCAAGGCCGACCCGCGCTTTGTCGGTGCCTGCGCCCTGCGCGGCGTGTCCGACATGAGCCTTGTGATTGTTGATCCGTGGTCGGTCGGCGCGTATGACAACGACCCGGAGTCCGAAGGGCTGCCTGCCGGACGCCTGCTGCGGGCGATGGCCTGGGTGAAGGGCGACCCCAGCGACAACGGCTACGCCCGCCCGCTCGAAGGGGTCGCGGTCTATGTGGACATGGGGACCGCCAGCGTCGTCCGCGTGGTGGACCACGGGGTCGTGCCGCTGCCGCCGGAGCCGGGCAACTGGGGCCGGGAGTATTTCGACGGGCGCGAAGGGACAATGCAGGAACCGCTGAAGCCGTTCGAGGCTGTGCAGCCAGAAGGGGCGTCGTTTACGGTCTCCGGCCACGAAGTCCAGTGGTACAACTGGAAGCTGCGCCTGGACTTTTGGGCGCGGGAAGGCTTGATTTTACGCGATGTGACTTACACGGACAACGGGCGCGAGCGGCCTATTTTGTACCGGGCGTCCATGTGCGACATGGTGGTGCCCTACGGCGACCCGCACCCGTTCCACGCCCACAAGAATGCCTTTGACGTCGGCGAGTACGGCCTGGGAACCCTGACGAACGCGTTGGAGCTTGGCTGCGACTGTTTGGGGCTGATCCGCTACTTCGACGCGCATCTGGTCAACGCCCACGGGGACGTGGTGAAGATGCCGAACGCGATCTGCATGCACGAGGAAGACTTCGGCGTTCTGTGGAAGCACACCGACTGGCGCAACGGGCAGGCGGAGACGCGCCGCTCACGCCGCCTCGTCGTCTCGTTCTGGTGCACCATTGCAAACTACGAGTACGGCTTCTTCTGGTACTTCTACCAGGACGGCAACATCCAGTTCGAGATCAAGCTTTCCGGCATCATCAACACCGGGGCCAAGCCTGCCGGCGAGGAAGACCCGCACGGCGAAATGGTCGCGCCGGGCCTGTACGGCCCGATCCATCAGCATTTCTTCAATGTCCGGCTGGACATGAGCATAGACGGCCCGAACAACACCGTCTCGGAAGTCCACACCGAGCGCGACCCGCTCGGCCCGGAGAACCCGTTCCGCAACGGCTTCCGCGCCGTCGCCTCGCCGATCACGTCGGAAAAGAAGTCGCTGGAGCTGGGCGCTGTGGACCCGATGGCGGCCCGCTACTGGAAGATCACGAGCGAAGACGGCAGGAACGCCCTCGGCAAGCCGACCGGCTACAAGCTGATGCCGGGCGAGAACGTCTCGTTCATGCCCGACCCGGATTCAAGCGTCGGCAGACGCGCCGGCTTCTGCTATAACAACCTGTGGGTGACGCGCTACGACCCGAAAGAGCTGTATGCGTCGGGCGCGTATCCGAACCAGCACCCCGGCGGCGCAGGACTGCCGGCGTATGTCGCGGGCGACGAGCCGACCGAAAACGCCGACGTAGTCGTCTGGTACACGTTCGGCGCTCACCACGTCGTGCGTCCTGAAGACTGGCCGGTCATGCCGGCGGCCTACATCGGCTTCATGCTGAAGCCGGTTGGGTTCTTTGACCGCAACCCGTCCATCAACCTGCCCCCTGACGCACCCAAGCACTCGCAGCGGCTGGAAGCCGACGGCACTTTAACCGGCAGCTTGAACGGCTACACCCCCGCCAAAGACTGCGGCTGCGGCTAACACAAAAAGCGAGGCTCAATGCGATTGTGGAAATGGGGCGGGCACGAGAGTGCGTGCCCCACTTTTTTGCTTTTCTGTACACACTGCGGCCTGCCTGCGCTTGATCCCTGTTTTCGCGAAGAAGAGGGAACTCGCAAAGCCTTTTGCTGCCGCGCGTGCCGTCAAGTTCATGTCCTTGTGCTGGAACTGGAACGCATCGAGATAAAAACGGGCAAACTCAGAGAAATCAGCCATGATGCCGCTCATTAGGCGAGCAGAAGGCGGCTTCTGGGCAGCCAAAGGCCGCGACTGTAGGCGGCTTTGCGAGCTTTACCCCTCGATACTCCAGTCCGTCGCGTAAGTTCTCAGTCCGAGCTTCTGGGCCACCGCCAACGATGCGGTGTTAGCCCAATCGGTGCTGTACAAAGGCATACGGCCCGACTCCCGCACGGCTTCGGCCCACGCGGTCGTCACACGCGGCCCGTAACCCCGGCCTCGAAAAGCCGCCGCCGTTTCCAGGCCCGCCTCAGCGGCTGCGGCTGACCGACGCGCACAAAAGCAAACGCTTACCGGATAGCCTTCCACAGAAACCGCCATCATTGGGGAACTGCTCGCCTCGATCTCACCTGCGATCCAGCCGGAAAAGTGCCGCTGGAGCAATGCCTCATCGTGGATGCTGATTACGCCTGCCGGCGTGTCGGCCACTTCGGGAAACTCAAACGCCGGCCCCCACCTGACGCGGCCACGCAGCAGATCTTGGTAATGCCGGGCATGAAGGGGCGGCTCCCGCAGCAGAGAGGGAAGCTCCTGCCGCGCAAGATCATCGAGTTCGCCCGCGACAGCGCGAGGGACATCGGCTCGCACTGCCCACGCAAGACTCGTCGCACCGCGAATGAGGATGAACGCAGGACCGGGAGAAGACTGCATCGCACGAGTCGAGAGTATCCGCTCCTGATGGTCCAGGACGAAAAGGGTCTCCAGTTGAAGCTGTGGGGTCGCTAACACTCTTCTTGCCTTTCTTCCCTTGCGTTTTGAGCTTTTCTCAAATCTGGGTACTGTCTGCATTATAAAGGCGGGCAATCACAATGAGCGTGACACGAGAGATCGGACCGAGTGAGCGGGTAGGGCTGTATTCAGTGCCGGACAATGAGCTTGCCATCGGCAGCACGATCGGCGGGCCAAAAGCGGCGTGCATCATCAAAGCGACCGGGGCCATCCAGGTCGTCTACTCCATTGACATCGGGCAGGCGCTGTTCGGGACCGTCGTGCTGCGGCATTATGACGCGGTTTCAGGGATGCACTTGTCCCAGGACCAGCCGGGAACATTTCTCATTCACCCGGAGCATCAGGCGCATCGGTTCGGCCTGCCGCCGGGACTGTCGGTGACGGAAAAAGTGTTTATCCTGAACGGAGCGCCGGACACAAGTGGCGCGGTTGACCCGCCGGGCGTGTATCTTGCCGTCGAGATGACCAACAGCGGCTCCGAAACAGCCCAGATTGCCACCTATGCGGCGGCGGATTTGTCCGGCAACACCGGGCATGATACGGTGGCCGAGTTTGACGGGGCTTTAGGCGCACTGATCGCCTGGAACACATCCCACCCCGACTGGGTGCGCGTCTTCGGCTGCTCGGACGTACCCGCAAGCTACGAAACGACGCTGGACTATGGCCGGGCCGTGTCAAGCTCTTATCCCGGCCCGCTGTCAAACCAAACCAACGCCCCGACCGACCCGCTCGGCGTCCTTCACCATGTCCGTACCATCAAGGTCGGCGAGACAGCCCACTTCCACTACCTGCTGTCGTTCGGTACCGGGCGGGAGGAAGCGTCGGCAAACTACAAAGCCTGCCCGCCGGCGGACGACGCGCTCGCAAAGACGCAGGCGTATTATGCCGAGATGCTGGGCCGAGCCGTGCTGATGACCCCAAATCCGGAAGTCAACCGGGGCGTCTTGTGGTCCAAAGCCAACATGATGCGAACCATCGTCAAAGCGCCGACCGGCTGGAGCTTCGTCAACGACCCAACCCGCTCGAACAACAGCGTCGGACGCGACACGGCCTGGTTTGCTCACGGCGGCGATTACTTCCATCCCGATTTCGTCCGCGAGTCGCTGCTGGCCTATGTCCATAATCAGGAAGACAGCGGCAAAGTCGTCGAGTATTACGACATTCGGAGCGGCAAAACCGCCGATTACGACCTGAACATCAACGACAACACGCCGCTTTTGGTCTATGCGCTCTGGCACCACTACAACACGTCGGGCGATCTGGACTTTCTCCAAGAAATCTACCCGGCGGCAATTAAAGCCGTGCGCTATATTCTGTCGCAGTGCAACGAGCAGGGCTTGGTCTGGTGCACGGCGACCGGGACTTCCGACTGGGGCATCATCGGCTGGCGCAACGTCATCACGAACTACCGAATCTCCGGCGCGTCCACCGAGGTCAACTCCGAGTGCTACGCGGCGCTCCTGACAGCGTCTCACATGGCGCGTGTCTTAGGGAACCATGACGAAAGCTTGGAGCTTTTGACCGCCGCCGAGACCCTCAAAACCGCCATCAATACGCATCTCAAGAACCCCGAAAACGGCCTTTACTACCTCAACATTGACGTGGACAGCCACCCGCGCTCCAATGTCACCTCGGATTTGGTCTTCCCTGTCATGTTCGGAGTCGCCGACGAGCAGACCTCGGCGCAAATTATCAGCCGGCTGTCCGATACCGACTTTTGGACCGCCGCTGGCATCCGCACGACCCCGCGCGACGCCCCCGATTACGACCCGGACGGCACCAACAACGGCCCTTACGGCCTGCTTGGCGGGGTCTGGCTCGGCTGCTCGTTCTGGTTCGCCTTTGCCGCCGCCCGCTACAACCCGGAGTTCATGGACCGTGCCCTGTCCGACTCGTTCAAGAACTTTTCAATGGACCCGCGCCGCAACAACACCGTTCCCGGCCAGTTCTCCGAGTGGCTGCACGGCGAAACTCTAACCAATGAAGGCATGATGCTGTCTCCGTGGGACCCGCCCCGCTACCTCTGGGCCGCGATGGAAGGCGTCGTCGGCCTCGACCCATCGGGCGACGGCGTTTCGCTGCATCCGCGCCTCGCTTCCGACTGGAAGTGGCTGGCGGTTCAAAACCTGCCGTACCGGCAGCGTCGCTTGTGCTACTTCGCCGTCCGCACGCCCGACATCAAAATCTACGCGAACTTCCAGCCGCACGGCACGCTTCCTTACGAGGACTACGGCGAAGACATCAGCAGCCAGGTCACGGCGGGCCTCGACAGCGTCTGCGCCCTTGGCCTGCGGAGCGGCGACCGCTTGATGCTGTTCGCCGGCAACACCAGCGAGCAGACCGTTTATACATCACTGAAAATCGGCGTTCCGCTATCGGGCCGCTACCGGACGCGACTCTACGAGAGTCTCCTCGGCGAATGGGAAGACCGGGGCCTGATGCCCGCCGAACAGCTTCAATCGGGTCATGTCCTGAAAATCGAGCGCAAAGGCTTCTGCCTGCTGGAATTGACGCAGGAGGTTTAATGCCGGAAGAGCTGGAAGCCCGTGAAGCCGCGCTCTACGAGGAGTGGAAACGGGCTGGCCCGCATTTTGAGGAGTATGCCAGTGAGTTTGCCGGAACGGCATTCTTGCTGGTATGCGTTGTCGGTATCGTCACGCTGACATTTGGCCCAAGCTCGCCGCTGCTGCACCTGCTGCCGTCACTGACCCTACGCCTTGCCCTCATCGGCCTTGTGCTGGGCCTCGCAAGCTGGGCCGTCGCGGTCTCGCCGCTGGGGCGACTGAGCGGGGCGCACCTGAACCCGGCCATGTCGGCAGGATTTTGGCTGCTGGGAAAGATGCACCCGCGTGACTTCATTGGCTACGTCCTGAGCCAGATAGCCGGAGCGGTCGCCGGAACACTGCTTGGCGGCCTCTTGTTCGGTGCCTCGGCGCGTTCCGTCAAGATGGGATCGCTGCATCCTGGTCCGCATGTTTCGCTGCTGGAAACCTGGAGCGCTGAAGTCGCGGCAACTTTTGTGCTGGCTTTTGCGATTTTTACATTTGTCAGCGTTCCCAAGCTGGCCCGCTGGACACCGGCGGCGGCAACAGTGCTGCTTGTCCTGCTGATTGGCGGCGACGGCAACTACTCCGGCGCGGGCATGAACCCGGCCCGCTGGTTCGGCCCGGCCCTGGCCGTGACTTTCTGGCAAGCTGGCACGGCCTATGCCATTGCTCCGGTACTTGCCGCGCTTGCGGCCGCCGCCCTGCGCTGCCTGCCGCCCAAAAGTTTTCCTCCGCAGACCGCTAAACTGTTCCACGACCCGCGCTACCGCTCCCTCTTCCGAAACGACCGCGCGGCCTCGCGTCTTCCTGAAAGCATTCGCCGGCAAACTCGTCTGTAACTGACGCCGCGTGCGTTCTTACCTACTTCCGAAACTTCGGACGCTCCGGGCGGCTGAGAGCGGGTGCGGCCAGCTCCACTTTGACTTTGCGGCCCCGGATTGTCGCCCGGCGCAGGACGGCAACGACGTTCTGGGCTTCCGGCGCGGGGACTTCGACAAATGCCGTCCGGTCGAGAATATCAATCGCTCCGATAGAGCGGCCTGTCAGCCCGGCTTCATTGGAGATCGCGCCGACCAAGTCGCCGGGCCGCAGGCCATCCTGTCGGCCCAGGCCAATGAACAGGCGGGCCATGCCGACTTCCGGCTGCTCGGACGCCGCGTTCAGCTCTTCCTCGGCGTCAGCAGGGCCGGAATGCTGGTTGGTCCAGAGCATTTGCAGCGCGGCAGCGGCGATTTCGGCGGGGTCATATTCTTCCGACAGGGCTTCGACGGCGGCGAGATGGCCGTCAAAGTTCCGGGCGGCTAAAGTCTCGCGCAGGGATTCTTGAAACAAGTCGCGGCGGCGGGCGGCGATGTCGGCGGCGGTCGGAATACGCGCGGGCTTGATGACCGCCCCAGTCATCTGCTCAATGGCCCGAAGCTGACGCCGCTCCCGGCCCTCCACCAGCGTAATCGCATCCCCGGTGCGTCCCGCCCGGCCCGTTCGCCCGATCCGGTGGATATACTGCTCCACATCCCACGGAATGTCGTAGTTAATGACGTGCGTGACCGTGTCAATATCCAGCCCACGGGCGGCGACATCAGTGGCGATCAGCAGGTCCGCAAGTCCCTCGCGGAACCGGCGCATGACCCGGTCCCGGTCAGCCTGGCCTAAATCCCCGTGCAGGGCTTCCGCGCTGTAGCCGCGCAGGCGCAGGGCGTCGGCGAGATCGTTTGTCTCCTGCCGGGTGCGGCAGAAGACGATGGTCGGGCCGGGCGTCTCCATATCCAGCACCCGCGCTAGGGCTTCGAGCTTCCAGCCCGGCGCGACTTCGTAGTAGGTCTGGTTTGTCGCGGCCACCGTGCGCCGCTTGGCATCAATCGCGACATGCACCGGATCTTTCAGAAACCGCTGGGTCAGCGCGGCGATGCGCGGCGGCATGGTTGCCGAGAAGAACGCGAGCTGGCGGGCTTCCGGGAGCTGGGCTAAGATTGTCTCCATGTCTTCCAGAAAGCCCAGCGCCAGCATTTCGTCGGCCTCGTCTAAAACGCAGACTTTGACTTGATCCACGACCAGCGTCCCGCGCCGCAGGTGGTCTAAAAGCCGTCCGGGGGTGCCGACGACAATGTGTGCCCCGTCCCGCAGGGCGCGGAACTGGCGGTCCAAAGGCTGCCCACCGTAAACAGGGACCACGCGCAGGCCGGTGTGCTTGGCAAGCGCCAGAATGCCCCCAGCGACCTGGATCGCAAGCTCGCGGGTCGGCTCCAGAACAAGCGCCTGCACGGCGGGGTTCGCGCTGTCGCAGAACTCAATCAGCGGCAGGGCGAATGCGGCGGTCTTGCCGGTTCCCGTCTGGGCCTGCCCGATAAGGTCGCGCCCGGAAAGCAGGACAGGGATAGACCGGGCCTGAATCGGGGTCGGTGCCTCAAAGCCGAGATCGTTAATCGCCCGCATGACTGGTTCCGAGAGTGCCAGATCGGCGAACAGCGGCAGGTCTTCCGCAGTTTCAGGTTCAGCGGCGGCAATGACCTCCGGTTTGGGCGCGACGGCCTTCGGCGGCTTCGCGGCATAGGGTTTTTTCGTCGTGCTTTTGGCTTGCGGCTTGGCACTGGTAGGCTTGGCGGCGAATGGGGGCTTATCGGCGAATGGGAACTTATCAGTGAAGGGTGGTTTGGCACCGGGCTTGCGCGGGACTTTAGGCATGGGTTTTGACCTCAGAGTGAGTGTACCCGGTCGGCGCTATCCTTGACATGAGATGGGCGCACGAAAAGGAAGGGCGCACGAAAAGGAAGGGCGCACGAAAAGGAAGGGCGCACGAAAAGGAAGGGCGAACCTTGTGTCCGCCCTTCCTTTTCGTTCATCCTTATCTGAGATGCACTGCTCCCGACAGCCGGATGTCGCGGGAAGACGCGCCGATGTCGAGGGCATACGCGCCGGGATTGGTCTGCCAGCCGTGCGTCTTCGTGTCCCAGTAAGCAAAGGCGTGAGGGCCGAGCGTCAGCGTCACGGCCTTTGTCTGGCCCGGCAGAAGCGAAACCCGCGCGAACGCTTTGAGTTCCCGCAGAGGCCGGTCCTCCTTCGGCGCGAGTGGCCGAACATAGCACTGGACAATCTCATCGCCCCCACGCTTGCCGGTATTGGTGACAGAAACACGCACGCCTGCCGCTCCACTCTTCACACTCTTCGGCACTTCCAGCTTGCTGTAGGCGAATGTCGTATACGACAGGCCGAAGCCAAAGGGGAACAGGGGCTTGATCCGCTCTTTGTCGAAGTGCCGGTAGCCGACATTGACGCCTTCCATATAACGGATAAAGCCGCCTGCGCCAGGGTAGTTGCCCCAGTCGGAATACTGGTCGCGGGCGTATGCCCAGGTCCCGGCCAGCTTGCCCGACGGATTTGCGTCGCCGAAGATCAGGGCGGCGGCGGCGTTGCCGGCTTCCTGCCCGGAATACCACATTTCCAGCAGGCCCGGTACATGCGGCAGCCAGCGCGAGACCAGAAGCGGTGTCCCGCAGTTCAGCACGACTAGCGTGCGCGGGTTCGCGGCGGCGACGGCGGCAATCAGCTTTTCCTGGTCGCCGGGCAGGTGCAGGTCGGGCGGGTCCATTTCCTCGCCTTCGTAATTGTTGTCCGTCCCGACCACGACAATCGCGGCGTCGGCTGTTTTGGCGAGTGCGGCGGCCTTTTCAATGGCGCCGGGGGCGCTGGGGCCGATGCGCGGGCAGCCCAGCTCGAACGACACTTTGGCGCCGAGGCCGATCTTCTGTTTGATGCCTTCTAAAACCGAGACCTGATAAAACGGCTTGACATCCGCGCTCCATCGCCCGCCAAGCTGGGTGTCGGCGGCATTCGGCCCGATGACCGCCAGTGAGTGGATCGTCTTAGGGAGGGGCAGAAAGTTGTTTGTATTCTTCAAAAGCGTGATGCCTTCCAGCGCGGCTTTCCGGGCCAGCGCCTGGTGGGCCGGGCTGTTGACAACGCTCTGAGAGACAGGGCGGGGGGCGTCCAGCATTCCCGTCCGTAGCATCAGCCGCAGGACACGGCGCACGGCGTCGTCAATCTCGGTCTGGGTGATCTGCTGGTTTGAGAGGGCGCTCGTAAGGGCTGCCGGGTTGAAATGGTCCGGCTGAGGCATCTCCACATCCGTGCCGGCATTAAGTGTCGCGGCGGTTTCATGCACAGAACCCCAGTCGGAGACTGCAAGACCGTCCCAGCCCCACTGACTCTTCAGCAGATCCGCGACAAGCGGCCTGCTTTGAGCGCAGAATGTCCCATTGACCCGGCCCAAGGCCGGCATGAGCGCCCAGACATGGGCGTCATGGATCGCGGCATCGAACACCGGCAGATAAATCTCATGCAGCGTGCGCTCGTCAACGGCGACATTGATGTCATGCCGGCTTGTTTCCTGGTCGTTGCAGATGTAATGCTTGATGCAGGACGCGACGTTCTGGCTCTGCATTCCGTCAATATACGCCGTCGCCATTTGGGCGTCTACAGTGGGATCTTCGCTGAAACACTCGAAGTAGCGCCCACCCTGCGGTGTCCGCTGGATATTCACGCACGGCCCATACACTATCTGCCGGTTCTTCGCCCGCGCTTCCTGCCCGACCGCCGCGCCAATTTGTTTAACAAGCAGCGGGTCCCAGGTGGATGCCATGACCACTTCCATTGGAAATGCCGACGCTGGGCCGTCGCGCAGCCCCGCCGAGGAGTCAATCGTCCGCAAGGAGGGAATGCCGAGGCGCGGGATCGCCGGCAGGTTCAGTTTGTACGGGTCGCCGTACCCGATTTGGGCCATCAGGCTGAACTTTTCCGGCTGGGTCAGCCGCCCCAAAAGGTCGCTGACCCGCGAGGCCGCCGGCGCTTTCGGGTTGGCGTACACCGCGCCTGGCACAAAGCCCGCTGCCGGCGTGTCGGCCCGCGCGTGAGCGGCGAGGAAGAGGAGGGCGAAAAGCAAAAGTCGAGCGAGTTTATACATAAGGGTTTCTAAGAAACCTACCACCCTACGAAGTCACTTGTGACGAAGCAAGGCGGTAGGTTTCGGAGTATTTGACAATGCAAGCCGCAGCCGGTATAATCAGAGGCAAGGAAACGCAAGATCTGCGGGGTTGTAGCTCAGGGGATAGAGCGAGGGACTCCTAAGCCTTAGGCCGCTGGTTCGATTCCAGTCAACCCCATTTCTGCTTGTTCTTGTTCTGCTGACTCTTGCTGCCATAGTACCACAATCTCCGCTCACTTTTTCCTGAACTCTGCTTCTACTTCGCAGCTTCCACTTCAAAACCCGCAAGCGCGGGTACACTTTGTCCATGAAGATTGCGTACTTTGACTGCTTTTCCGGCGTCAGCGGCGATATGGCGCTCGGCTCTCTGCTCGCGTGCGGCGCGGACGAAGCCGCGTTCCGGTCGGCGCTGTCCGGCTTGTCCGTGCCGGGCTATGAACTGAAAATCGCCCGTGTCACGCGCGGCGCGATTGCCGCCACGGATGTAGACGTGGTGCTGTTGGAACACGAGCAGGGACACGGACGGCATTTGTCCGACATTGCCGCGCTGCTGGAGCGAAGCACGCTTTCCGATGGGGTCACGCAAAAAGCCCTGACGGTCTTCACCCGGCTCGCGGACGCCGAAGCGAAAATCCACGGCACGACCCGCGAGGAGATCCACTTTCACGAAGTCGGTGCAGTGGACGCGATTGTGGACATCGTCGGCGTTTGTTTGCTGCTGGAGCAGCTCGGCGTTGAGCGGGTCGCTTTCTCGGCTCTGCCCTGCGGTCACGGCACAATCACCTGCGCTCACGGCATCCTGCCCGTGCCTGCTCCGGCGACTCTGGAACTGCTGGCCGGCTTCCCCGTGTATTCCCTAGACATTCGCGGCGAGCTGGTGACGCCTACCGGCGCGGCGCTTTTGACGACTCTGTCCGGCCCCGAAGCCGCTGGGCCGATGCCGGCAATGCGGGTGCAGGCCAGCGGCTTTGGGGCGGGCAAAAAGCAGTTCGACCCAAACCGGCCTAATCTTCTGCGCGTGGTTCTCGGCGAAACGGAAGACAGCGCCGACAGCACCCCGCAGACAATCACCGTGCTGGAAACCAATTTGGACGACCAGAACCCCGAAGGCTTCGACCTACTGATGGAGCGGCTGCTGGCCGCCGGGGCTTTAGACGTCTTTTTTGCGCCGGTCCAAATGAAGAAGAACCGCCCGGCGGCGCTGGTGACCGTGCTGTGTCCGACCGACAAGGCCGAAGAAGCGGCGGCCGTGCTCTTCCGGGAGTCCGGCACCTTCGGCATCCGTCTCCGCGAGCAGAAGCGCCTGACGCTGACCCGCTCCTGGGAAACAGTCGCGACCGAGTACGGCGACATTTCAATGAAAGTCGGAACGTGGCAAGGCGAAGAAATGACGGCATCCCCGGAATACGAGGACTGCAAGCGGGCCGCGCTTGAACACGGCGTCCCCCTGCGCCGGGTCTACGACGCCGTCCGGCGGCAGCGCCCATGACGCCCGCTGACGTCACCCGAACCTTGCATGAGTGGCAAAACTATTACACGCTGCTCGGCGAAGTTTCGGCAACGCTCACGGGCCTGATGTTTGTGGCGGCAAGCCTCGGCACCCGGTTCATTGACAACGACTCAGGGCCGAAGGTGCAGACATTTATGACGCCGACCGTCGTGTATTTCTCCCTGGTTCTGCTGCTGTCTGCGCTGATGAATGTTCCGGTCCAAACCGGGCTGTCGCTGACCGTTCAGTTCACGGCAGCGGGCCTGTTCGGGTGCGGGTACAGCTTGTCTCACCTGCCGCGCCTGCATCGGTTTCAGCATGAGGGCCTGCTGGACAAGCTGACATGGGTCTGGACCGTCGCCGTGCCGTTTTTTGCTGCCCTCTGGCTGCTCGCCGCCGCCGCCGGCTTGCACTGGTCCCTCGCCTACGGCCTGGATGCTGCTGCCGCCGGCGTCCTGCTGCTGGTGGTCATCGGCCTGCACAACGCTTGGGACGTGACCCTGCGCCTAGTTCGGATGACGCCGAGTGGGTGAGAGCTTCCGCAAGAGTGCAGGTAAAAAGCGTGGGTAAAGAAAGAGTGCGATGAAAATTGATCGAGGCTTGTTGCCGGTATTTCTTGTCTTCTTCCTGAGCGTTGGCTTTGTTTTTCTTTATCACGGCTCGCGCGAGGATTACAAAGAGATTGATTTCGGTGTCATGATCTTCTCGGCGTTCTTCTGGAACGGCTTGCGGAAATGGCTCTGGCGGCGCTGGATGCGGAAGTCGGGATTTCCCGCGACCGGGCGGCTCCTTCGCACCGTGAAAACCGGCAATCGTAGCGGAAGTGACCCGGAGCTGAAAATAACGCTAGCAATCACCGGGCCGGACGGGAGCACCTGGGAAGCCTCCGCGCGTCAGATTATCCTGCAAAACCAGCTTTATGCGATGGCACCCGGCACCCTCTTCAAAGTGCTGTACGATCCACGCGACCCCGGCAAAATCCTCCTCAACGGGCAGGCCCGCGCGGCAAGCCCGCCTCCCGCGCCCCCTTCGGTTGCGGCCACGGTTCAGACCATTTCCGACTTCACGCAAGCCGCCCCGCAAAGCTCCTGGGATACAGTGGCTTCCGCCCAGGCGTTCCAGGCAATGATCGCCAAACAAGACGCCGTGCAGAAGCGTCTGCTGCCGAGAGGCATTCTTGCGCCGGCAAAAGTGATGGTCTGCACGCCGCTCCATGCCACGATGAACCACCGCGACCCGCTTGTCATGCTGATGCTGGAAGTGCAGCCGGACACCGATCCCATTTTCATGGCCCAGGCCAATGTCTGCCTTGATGTGACGCGGCTAGGCCGATTCGCACCAGGCAGCATTGTCTACGTCAAGTATAATCCCGCCGACAAGTGCGATTTCGGACTTGTCGGCAGTGAGAAGCCGAGCTAACTACTGCGGGTCGCGGATTACCCCGGCAAAGAGCAGCGTGCCGGTTTCGGTATCGCGGATCAGCACCAGAAACGGCCGGTTCACGCGCATGACGGGAATGGGCGGCGGAGGAGTTCTTGGTGCAGCGCTCCTGACCCTCATCACGACCGCTGTGGCGGCAGCGGCGACCGTTCCCTCTTCGTCTATATCCAGGGCCGCCCGGTGCAGAACTTCCCCAATCTTGGCGTTTCCCAGGCCCATCGGAAAGAAATCTGCGCCGTCCGCAAACACTGGAGCCATGCCGAGTGCAGACAGCGGCTCTTCCAGCTTTGCTTTGTCGTCCGCCTTGAAGCGCGGCAGGTGGATCTCAATCTTCGCCGGCTGCATTGCCCCTAACCACTTATGGACGGTTGAACCGCTTGCTTCTTGGACGAACGTGTCAATGCCCACGCCCGGTTTCGGCAGGAATACCAGCAGCGAAATACGGCCTGTCCCGTAAGGGAGGCCAGCGGCTTGGAATTGCGGCGTGTCTAAATACGCGAACCTCTCTGTCTGCGCCATCATTCGTACTGGATTGGTGCTGCCGCCCGCCAGGTGAAACGGCTGGTCTTTCGTCATGTTTTTGTCGAACGGCTTCTGCCACTTGCCGTGGAAGTAGATTGCACTGGTCAGCACGGCGAGTGAGCCGGCAATATCCCCCGCCGACGCGATCTGCGTAATCTTGCCCTGCGTGTTTTTGCTGACCCAGGCGTTGATCGTCTGCGCTCCCGCCGGGACGCTGAAGTCAAGCGTCGTGGCCTGCGCGTGGTAGAACCGCTTCGCGTCCGCCTGGAACGCCAGGCTGAATGTGCGGCCAGTGCTTGCCCAAAGTGCGTTTGCCACCGCAATCTGCATGTCCGGTTCCGACGTCAGGGCCGGCAGAAGATGGGCATTCGCGGCGTTGATCTTCGCTTGCGGAAGCGACGCCAGCCCCAGCGTTCTCGCCATCTCCGCCTGGGTCCGCCCACTTGCACCGCTCATCGTCAGCGTCAGGGCCTGAGACACGCTGAACGGCGAAAAGAAGATATTGCCGGTGGGCTTCCCTGCCGTCAGCGTATGCAGCAGCCGAAAGCCGAAGTCGCTGCTCGCTGCGCCGGCGGCTTGGACGTCGGGATCAGGCACGGCATCTGCCGTGCCCCCACCGGCAGCAAGCGCGGCAAGGACAAGGGGAACGTGCCGAAAACGAGTTTTGAGCATGGGGAACCTCCAAAGCAGTATCACCGATACAGAAGTATAGCCGATACAGAAGTAAAATCGCGAAGAGGAAAGTCATGCAGGCTGAAACTTGGCGACGTTTTGAGGCGATTGAAATACAGCGCCGCGCGGTTGAAAGTCGTGCGTGCTGACGGACAAGCAGCTTACCGCGAGGGCCGGCGCCGAAACATGGAGCGTCCAGCAGATCGTCGAGCATTTGGTACTGAGTGACGAAACCGTGGGATACGCTCAGGACGCGGGTACTATCCCGCCCGAAGCCGCACTGTTCCGAATTTTGCCGCGTGCTGTCCGCCGTGCTTTAGTGCTTGCAGCGTTCAAGCGCAATGCCGTCCTGCCCCTGCCGTCGCCTGCCATCGAACCGCTGGGAAACGTGCCGCTGCCGGAACTGCTGGAACGCTGGGAACGCGCCCGTACCGAACTGAAGGGCGTCTTGGAGACAGTGGGAACCGAAACGCGCTGGTTCCATCCCATTGTAGGGCCGCTGACTGCGCTCCAACTGCTGACACTCGCAGAAGTGCATACCGCTTACCACATGCGGCAGATGGAGAGGGCGAGTCTCTAGCTGTTGATGCGGTGGGCATAACACGCTGCGCCGAAGCCGTTGTCTATGTTGACGACGGCGACGCCGCCGGCGCAGGAGTTCAGCATGGTGAGAAGTGCGGCGACGCCGCCGAACGCAGTCCCGTAGCCGATAGAAGTGGGGACGGCGACGACGGGGCGGGAAACGAGGCCGGCGACAACGCTTGTCAGCGCCCCTTCCATGCCGGCGCAGACGACGAGGGCATTTGCCGCCTGCACGGTGTCTAAGTGGCCTAAAAGACGGTGCAAGCCGGCGACCCCGACATCATAAATTCGCTCGACCCGGCTGCCCTGCCACTCTAATGTCAGCGCCGCTTCCTCGCCGACCGGTGTATCGGCAGTCCCGGCGGTCAGCACGGCGACGTAGCGTTCGGGATGGGTCGGGGCAGGCGGCGTCCCGACCGTGATCAGCTGGGGCAGAGGATGGTACACGGCTTGGGGGAGCAAAACTTGAACGGCGGCGAACTGTTCCGGGGCCGCGCGGGTCGCCAGCACCCGGTCGGACTGGGCCGCCAGCCGGACCATGATCTGCGCGACTTGGGTTTCTGACTTGCCGGGGCAGTAGACTACTTCCGGCATTCCCGTTCGCACGGCCCGGTGCGTGTCCAGCTCCGCGAAGTTCCCAACAGTGTCATACGGCAGGGACCGCAGGGTTTCAAGCGCGTTGCCGACACTGACTTCGCCGGCCTGCACACCCGTTAAGAGAGCCGACAGGCGATCAATGTCCATGCGCTGCCCCTAAGTTGGCATTCAAAGAGCCGCTTTTGTACCCGCCCAGCTCCACCGCGACATAGGTGTAACCAAGCGCTTTCAGCCGCTCGCTGATCTGGCCGCGCAGGCCCGGCTCCAGGAGGCGGTCCATTTCGGCGGGGTCTACTTCCAGCCGCGCAATCGTGTCGTGGTGCCGCACCCGCACCTGCTTGAAGCCGAGGTCATGGCGCAGGTAGTCCTCGGCGTCGTCAAGGCGCGACAAAAGCTCGGCGGTAATGCGTGTGCCGTAGGGAAAGCGCGACGAGAGGCAGGCCAGGGCGGGCTTGTCCCAGGTCGCCAGACCCAGGGACTTCGACAAATGCCGGATCTCCGCTTTGGTCAGCCCGACTTCCAGCAGCGGGGCGAGAACGCCGAACTCCGACGCCGCGATCTGGCCGGGCCGGTAGTCACCGAGGTCGTCATGGTTTGCGCCGTAAGCGATCCACCGAATGCCGCGCTCCTGAGCGACCCGCGACAAGTGCGTAAACAGCTCGGTCTTGCAGTAGTAGCAGCGGTTTTCCGGGTTCGACGCATAATTCTCGTCTTGCAGCTCCTGCGCTTGAACCGTCAGCACGGGAATGCCCATTGCCGCCGCCAGCGCCAGCGCGTCGTCTTTCTCGCGCCGGGCATACGACTCCGACAGCGCGATGACCGCCAGCGCCTTGTCGCCGAGAACATCATACGCGACTTTGGCGAGAAGAGCGCTGTCCGCGCCGCCGGAAAAGCCGATGACGACCGCGCCGAGCGCCCGCAGCTTGTCCTGCAAATCTTGATATTTTTCGTTGAGGGTCGGCTGAGAAGCGTCGGAGTGAGTATTAACAGGGAGGAAACGGGCGAGTGCTTGCATGGAGGAAGTGTACCCGGTGAGGGTGAGGGGAAAACCTCACCCCGGAGCAAGCTCCGATACGGAGTAATCCGCAGGATACCCTCTCCTTGACAAGGAGAGGGTGGACACTTGTGGCTGGGTGAGGTTTCCTACGCCGGCGGATTTGTCAGTGCTCCGCGTACTTGATGGTCAGGATACTCAAGCGAGCGTGCCTGGCTCCAGTGCATCCACTTCGCGTGGCCGTCATAGAACAAGTAGTTCGCGCCTCCATTATGACGATTGTAGGCAATGTATCCTTCATTCGCATACGGGCCGCTGCCGTTACGAACCAGCGGCGCCTCGCCGGGCCAAGTATCGTAGTCATCCTGCGGGATATAGCCCCAGCCATTGTTGTTGCATTCCATGTCAGCGCCGTTCGCGCAGTCGTCCAGTGCCTTCGAGTTGCGCTCAGAAAACATAATAATGTTCTGGTCCGGCAGGGCGTTGATCGCCGCCTCCGTTGCATACCCCGAAAGGACATTCTCTTTTGCATAGCGACAAGATTTATGCGTGAAAATGGAGTTCAGCAGATAGCTCCACATCGCGTAGCGGTTACCTGCCTTCTCCGCCTGACACTGCTCGCCGAGCGGTGCCGCGCCGCATTCATCGCCTAAATTTGTGATGCCGCCGTTGTAGGCGTTGATCGTACTGGCTTTTTGCGGAGAGTGGGTGCCTGGGTCATCGGGGCAGTAGATTACATCGCGAGAAGCAAGGTAGGGCTGAAAGAAGATCGCCCAGGGTTTTTCGGCATTAGAGTTGCCGTTGCCGTTCGTCTTGCAGACATCGGGACCGCCATCCGGCAGAGTATGAAGTTGAGTGCCATTGTCCAGCACATAATCCTCGTGATGATGGTACAAGCCACCGTCGTTGTCGTTCATGTACTGGTTTGCCGCCAAGCCAATCTGCTTCAAGTTCGACAAACACGCGGTTCGACGGGCGTTCTCGCGGACGCTTTGGAAGACGGGGAACAAAATCGCGGCGAGAATCGCGACAATGGCGATGACGACGAGCAACTCGATCAAAGTGAAAGCGCGGGTCTGAGAAAGACGGCGTGCGTTAGGCATGAGCGTATGTTTTCTAAGACTGGTATTAGTCACAGGTATTGTGACATATTTTCGGCAGGAATACTTCAAATTTGCCGAAGACTGTAAGAAACCCGAAAGCATCATAATTCAAGGTGTAATATGCTATGATACACAATATGACTGGACATGAATTTGAAAGTGAAAGCGAACTACAGGATTGGATCAAGCACGAGTTAAGCCATCTTGCCGCGCAGGAACAGGAAAAACTGGCGGGAACGACACTCGGCTCCCGCAACTTGTCGCTGCGGGTGCCGCTGGCTCTGCACCTTATGCTGGCACGGATCGCCGAAAAGCTGGACCGCTCCAAAAGCGCCGTCTCCGAAGAAGTGCTGACGAGAGCTGTTCGCGACGTTTATAAACAGTTCGATCTGCCGCCGCTGACGCAGGCCGACCTCGAAGAGTTCGCCGCGCTCCTTGAAAAAGCGCCGGCCGACAAGCCCGCCGCAAAGAAACCTATTCGCTAACCCTTTTCGCAGTGAATGCTTAGAACTGACACCCGCCTGATGCGAACCCGCACCCGAATCACCTTTTTGCTGACGCTCCTCGTCGCCGCCAATGCCCTGTTCTGGCTGCTGACGTGGAGCGCGTCCCACACCTACGCGCTTCTTATGTCCACCGGCCTGCTGGCTTACGGCTTTGGCCTGCGGCACGCGGTAGATGCCGACCATATCTCGGCGATTGACAATACGACTCGGAAGCTGATGCAGGAAGGCAAAAAGCCCATTGGTGTCGGCTTCTTCTTCTCGCTGGGTCATTCCACGGTGGTTGTCCTGCTGTGCGCCGCGCTGGCCCTCTCTACGGCGTATGTCGAGCATCACCTGCCGCAGTGGAAAAGCGTCGGCGGGGTTGTCGGGACGATCATCTCCGGCTGCTTTTTGTACCTCATCGGCATCATCAACTTAATCGTGATGGTGGATTTGCTGAAAGCCTTCAAGCGGGTCGCGAGCGGCGAGAAGTACGATGATTTGGACGTAGATCAGTACCTTGCGAACCGGGGCCTCATCGGACGCTTTTTCCGGCCTTTGTTCCGCATGGTCAGCAAAAGCTGGCATATGTACTTAATCGGCTTTTTGTTCGGCCTCGGCTTCGACACGGCCACGGAAGTCGGTATCCTGGCGGTCTCGGCGCACGGCGGGCAGGTCGGGATGTCGTTCTGGACCATCATGCTTCTGCCCGCGCTGTTTACAGTGGGGATGTGCTTGGTAGACACAAGCGACGGCATCCTGATGCTGGGCGCTTACGGCTGGGCGTTCATTAAGCCGATCCGCAAGCTGTACTACAATCTGTGCATCACGCTTCTGTCTGTCCTGGTCGCGTTTGTGGTCGGAACTTACGAGCTGCTTCAAATCATGCAGGCGCAGTTTCACCCGCGCGGCGCGTTCTGGGACACGGTCGGACGCCTCAACTTCGACAACCTCGGCTTTGTGATCATCGGCACATTTGTTGTCGGCTGGCTTGTTTCCATGCTGGTCTATAAGTGGAAAAAGTACGAGACTGTGGGCGAAGAAACAGCAGAAGAACGGGAAACGGCGGTTTCTGCGGGAACCCGGTGAGGGGCAGGAGCTGTGGAACAGGAACCACGGAATAAATTCCGAGGCTTCAGAGAAATGGTGTCGAGGCGACACAAAATTAACGCGCAGGCGTTTCTTGTTCTTCCGTCCCCTGGACGGTGTTTTGTTCCAGCCTCGGATTTCAATCCGTGGCTTTTGTCTTTATCCGTGGCTTTTGTCTTTATCCGCTTCGCTCCCCGTTGACTTCGCTCCGCTTTTCGTGTAAGATGAGTGCCATCACGCGGCACTCAAAAGCGAAATCGTAGGAGCATTATGGACACTCTCCCAACACCCGTCAAAATTGGCATTGTCGGCTGCGGCAATATCAGCGACATCTATTTCGAGACCGCCAAACGGCTGGACATTCTCGAAGTCGCCGCCTGCGCCGATCTTGATGGAGACCGGGCCAAAGCAAAAGCCGAGAAGCACGGCGTCCCGACCTGCACCGTCGCCGAGCTTCTGGCCGATCCCGAAATCCAGATTGTCGTCAATCTGACCATTCCCAGAGCACACTACGATGTGTGCCTGGCCGCGCTCCACGCCGGTAAAAGCGCGTATGTCGAAAAGCCGCTGTCGCTGACCCGCGAGCAGGGACAGGAGCTGCTGCACGTCGCGAACGCCAGGAATTTGATGATCGGCGGTGCTCCCGATACATTTCTCGGCGCGGGTCTGCAAGCCTGCCGCAAGGTCATTGATGACGGCCTGATCGGGGAACCCGTCGCGGCGACCGCGTTTATGCTCTGCCACGGCCACGAAACCTGGCACCCCGACCCAGAATTTTATTACAAACCCGGCGGCGGCCCGCTGTTCGACATGGGGCCGTATTATCTGACGGCTTTGGTCTCGCTGATGGGGTCGATCACCCGCATTGCCGGCTCGGCGCAAAAAGCGTTCTCTGAGCGCACCGTGACCAGCGAGCCAAAGAACGGGTATGTGATCACGGTCGAAACGCCGACCCATATCGCTGGAACGGCGGACTTCGCGAACGGCGCAGTCGCGACTTTAATTACGTCGTTCGACACTTGGGCGACGACACTGCCACCGATTGAGATCCACGGGACGCACGGCTCGCTGCTGGTCCCCGATCCCAACACATTTGGCGGCCCGGTCCAAATCAACCGGGGCGGTTCCGGCTGGGAAGAAGTGCCGCTGACCCACGGCTACGCCGAAAACAGCCGGGGCTTGGGCGTCGCCGACATGGCGTATGCCCTCCGCGAGAACCGCCCCGCGCGGGCCGGCGGCGACCTGACGTACCACGTTTTAGAAGCCATGTGGGGGTTTTTAGACTCCTCGGAGCAGTCTTTGTACTACCGAATGCACAGCACATTGGAGCGGCCCGCGCCTCTGCCCGAAGTCTGGCCGCCCGCGTAGCTCGTAAACGTCACGCGGCAAGGTTGCCGTGGGCTGGTTCCGTGCCTGCGAAGGCGGTCACTTGGCGCTTCGCACCCCAGCCGGGGGCTTCAGCCCCACGGCTTCTTATCGCTTGATTCTCATCCTAGAAAGACACCCTATGCCCATCAACTTTGACCTCCTGAAGAAGCTCTGCGAGACGCCCGGCGTTTCCAGCCGCGAAGACAAAGTCCGCGGCCTTGTGATTGAAGAGCTGAAGTCGCTGACCGACGAAATCCGGGTAGACACCCTCGGCAACGTCATCGCCGTCAAAAAAGGCACCGGCGGGCCGCGCGTCATGCTGGCCGCCCATACCGACGAGATCGGCTTTTTGGTCAAGTTTATTGATGACAAAGGCTTCCTGCGCTTGCAGCCGGTCGGCGGCTGGGACCCGCGCACGATGGTCGCCCAGCGCGTCCATGTCCACGGCTTCGGCGGTCAGACCCTGCTCGGAGCGCTCATGCCCGCCGCAAAACCGATCCACCTGCTGACGCCCGAAGAGATGGGCAAGCCGCTCAAAATCGAGGAGTTCTTTGTAGACTTAGGGCTGCCCGTGGACGAAGTCAAGGCGCAGGTCGAGATGGGCGACATGGTGACGATGGCCCGGACCACCGAACGCATCGGCGACAACGTCGTGTCCAAGTCCCTCGACGACCGCCTCAGCGTCTTTGTGATGATTGAAGCATTGCGGGCCGTCGGCCCGCACGCTGCTGAGATTATCGCGGTCGCCACCACCCAGGAAGAAGTCGGTTTGCGCGGCGCGACCACGGCGGCGTATGCGCTTGAACCCGAAATCGGCATCGCGCTTGACGTGACGCTCGCGAACGACTTCCCCGGCACGGCGGACTCCGACCAGGTGACGCGGCTCGGTGAGGGCGCGGCCTTGAAAATCATGGATGGCTCGACGTTAAGTCACCCCAAGCTGCTCCGCCACTTCCGGGATTTGGCCGAAAAGCACGGCATCAAGCACCAGCTTGAAATCCTGTCGCGCGGCGGCACCGACGCCGGGGCCATCCAGCGCTCCCGTGCGGGCGTTCCGACCTTCACGCTCTCCCTGCCGACCCGCTACATCCACACGGTCAACGAAATGGCAAGCGTCGCCGACATCGAAGCCACCACCGCTCTGCTGGCACGCTACCTGGAGGATGCCCACAACGGCCAGTATTGACGGCCCTACTACCTGAACGGAGGCATATCTGATGAGCCATTCATGGTCTGATGACGACAACTTGATTGCGTACTATTTGTATCGCTTTGGAGACGATGACCTGCCGGTCACCAAAAAAGAGTTGGGCGACATTCTAGGCATGAGGCTTGGAAGTCTGAGTTATAAGGTTGGCAACTTCAAAGTAATTGATGGTCTGGGCAATTTAGATGGCTATTCATTGCAGGCTGTCCGTATCTACAAGCAATATCACACGTTGCCGGACGATCAAGTCAGAACAGCCGGAGAAGAAGCGATACTCCGAGCAATGGAGAAGCACACTGCGGAATTGAAAGTGAATTTGGCACACAGAAACGCATAGAGGGTGATACGGGTTGCAGTTGCGGTAGCTTACGGTGGTGGTATAGTATGATACTTGAAGAAAAGCTGAAAAATGCAGCGACTGCCGCGTTCCGAGACAACCGCAAGCTTGCCGAGATGTCGCAGGAGGAACGCGAACTTGCGGCGCAGGGGTACGAACAAGTCGCACGGAACATGGTCGGAACAGAAGCGCGGCTGGCCCATTTGTATAACTTGGAGCGAGCCAAATTTCTGCGTGGTCAGGTCAGCCGGATTGCTTCCAAAGCGCGTGTCTTCGGCGACGAAATTGGCTTCCAAAACACTACCGGCTCAGGCGAAATGGGGAGATAGAATATGTTCAAGTTTGCAGAAGGCGCGACCGTTGCCGTCAAAAGCGACAATCCTCAGTTGGGTCTTGTCGCCGGAGACATGGGTGTTGTCTGGGCGTTGTATGACATCACGCCTCCGGCTTATGAAGTTACGTTCAGCCCTCAAAATGGCGAGGAATTTGATGCATTGATGTATGAGCAGGAGCTAACTGAACCTGCGATAGTTAGCCGTCAGGAACATTCCCTGGCGGCGTTGTAGAGTAACCCATGAACATTCAGTCGTTAGGCTACCGCACTGACATGTCCAAGTCGTTCCTCAGTTTCCAGCGAAGTCGCGATCGTGCTTGTCGCCCGCTACTTGGAGGATGCCCACAACGGCCAGTACAATTAGCGCTTTAGGCGAGCAGGAACAAAGCCAGAGCCGGGCCGGGATTGGTCTGGCCCTGTTCGCCACCTACGTTGTTTGGGGTTCCACATTCCTCGGCATGAGAATTGCGCTGGAAGGATTGCCGCCGTTTCTCATGGCCGGATGCCGGTTTATCCTCGCGGGCGGCGGGATGCTCCTGCTGCTGCGCGGGCGCGGTGAGCCGTGGCCGTTGAAGCGGCAGTGGGGCGGAGCGGCAGTGGGGCGGAGCGGCATTAGTCGGCGCTTTGCTGCTTGGCGGCGGCAACGGCGGGGTCGTGATGGCGGAGCATCTCGGCGTTTCGTCCGGCCTCGCCGCCCTCGGCTCGGCGACCGTTCCCTTGTTTGCCTCCCTCTTTTCCGGGCTGTGGGGCGAGTGGCCGACCCGGCGCGAATGGACCGGCCTTGCGGTCGGCTTCGCGGGCGTCCTGTGCCTGAGCCTGGAAGGCGGCCTGCGGGCGAGTCCCTGGGGGGCGGTCTCGATGCTGGTATCATCGTCGTGCTGGGCGTTCGGCTCCATTTGGAGCCGCCGCTTGCCGCTGCCGCGGGGATTATCCGCGCCGGGAGCGCAGATGCTGTGCGGGGGCCTGCTGCTGCTGTGTCTGAGCGGGCTGACACGCGAACACGCGCCCGCCGCACTTCACCTGCGCCCCGCGCTTGCCTTCGGGTATTTGGTGGTTGCGGCGGCGGTCGGCTACGGCGCGTATGCATATTTGTTGCAGCGGGTGCGCCCCGCGCTTGCGACTTCCAACGCCTACGTCAATCCGGTTATCGCCGTCGCCCTCGGTGCGGCGTTTGCCGGCGAGCGCATTTCCTCCCTCGGCATTCTGGCGCTGCTCTTGATTTTGAGTGGCGTTGCCCTGACGGCCTTTACAAAGAAACCTGCTGCCGCACAGGAGAAACCATGAACATCCAATCGCTCGGCTACCGGACCGACTTATTCTTTGCACGCTTTGACGGCGAAGTATTTGACCGGGGCAGTTACATCGTCATTCGGACGCCGTCGAACCCGACATTTCACTGGGGAAACTTTCTGCTGTTCGACCGCCCGCCGGCTCGCGGCGATTTAGACCGCTGGCGGCGGCTGTTTGCGGAGGAAATCGGCACACCGCCGGCCATCACGCATCTGGCGTTCGGCTGGGACAGCGCGACCGGCGAGACCGGCGACATCCAGCCGTTTTTAGACGCCGGGCTGCGCCTGATGCCCTCGGTGGTGCTGACGACGCAGGCGGTCCATCCGCCGCCCAAGTCCAACTCGGAGATTGTCATCCGGCCCCTACGCGAAGACTGGGAATGGGCAGGCGCGTTGGAATCGCAGATCGCCTGCCGCGCCTCGGAATACACACTGGAAGGCTATACGCCGTACAAGACCCGCCAGATGCTCCGTTACCGCCAGATGGCGCAGGCGGGCCTGGAAGAGTGGTTCGGGGCGTTCCTCGACAACCGCGTTGCCGGCGATTTAGGCGTGTTTGCCCAGGATGGCGTCGGGCGGTTCCAGTCCGTCGGCACCCACTCGGACTTCCGGCGGCGCGGCATCTGCGGTACGCTGGTCTACGAAGCCGCCCAGTATGCGTTCCAGCGTCTAGGCGCGGAAACGCTGGTCATGGTGGCGGACGAAGAGTACCATGCCGCGAAGATTTACGAGTCGGTCGGCTTCGCCCCAGCAGAGCATCAAATCGGCATGGATTGGTGGGAAGGGCAAGATGGCAACGGATAAACAGACCGCAGACACAATTTTTGCCAAAATCGCCGCCGTGGCCGACGCCCGGATGCGTCCGATGTTTGGTGAGTATGTTGTGTATGTAGACGAGAAGGTCATCGGGCAGCTCAACGAAAACCAGTTGTTTATCAAAATCACGAAGTTCGGCGAGCAGTACGCCCCGGAGCTGCAACGCGCCGCCCCGTACCCTGGCGCAAAGCCCGCGTTTGTCGTCCCGCCGGACCGTCTGGAAGACGCCGACTGGCTCAGCGAGTTCCTCGTCGGAACCCGCCGCCAGATCAAGTAAACGTAGATTGAGCGTAGGTCATGCTTGTTATAAACGTCAGCATCACTCGCTTTGTAGAAGAGGGACAACCCAATTTCGTAGAAGCGCGGCTCAGAGAGACTTCCGGGCGTGAACGAAGTTTTCGTGACAAATGCGCGATTTTCACGGCGGATGATCTGGATGAGAACAGCCCTTATCCACTGCCCGGCGTCATTGCCTGCCAAGCGATTAAGCAAGATAATGATGCGGAAGGCCGCAAAGTAGTGACGATTGACACCGAAGAGCCGGACCACGTTGAAGACCTTTTCGGCGAAACGCGGTTTTCGGTTTTCGCGCACCAGTTAAACGAAGACAACTCAAGCTGAGACAACTTCAAATCTTGACCCAACGAAGTGGGGGTTGTCGGCTTCTGCGTCCAACAGCCGTGTGTTTCAACACATGGTTCCTACGGCATATACGGCGTATAGCCTCAAAAATTAGAAAGATAGCAACAACATGGCATTGAATGGGCGGACGGTGATGCTGGCGCTGGCGGAAAACGAGAGCGTCAAGCGGACTTTGGTGCAGAACGGCATGTCGAAGGGCATGGTCCAGCGGTTTGTCGCGGGCGAAAACTTAGAAGACGCCCTGGCGGCGGCGCAGCGATTAAAGGCGCAGAATATCGGCACGGCGCTTGATTTGCTGGGCGAGAATGTGGCGACGGAAGCGGAAGCGGCGGCGTCTACCGAAGCCTATATCGGCGTTCTCACAGCGGTGGCGGAGGCCGACCTGCCGCCGCCGTATATCTCCATCAAGCTGACCGCGCTCGGCCTGGACCTCGGCGACGCCCTGGCTGCTGCTAACCTCCGGCGCGTCTTGACTGCCGCCCAGGCCATTCCCGGTGCGTTTGTGCGGGTAGATATGGAAGGCTCGGCGTACACGCAGCGGACACTTGACATCGTGCGGGTGGCACACACGGAATTTGCCCATGTCGGAACTGTCCTGCAATCATACCTGCGCCGGACCGATGACGATCTCGCCCTGCTGAACGCGGAGAAGATTTCGGTGCGTTTAGTCAAAGGCGCGTATGCCGAGCCGGCGGAAGTCGCGTATCCCGATAAAGCCGATGTGGACGCCGCGTACATCTGGCAGATGCGGGCACTGCTGAAGCACGGGCATCACCCGGCGATTGCGTCCCAAGATGAAAGCATTCTGCGGGAAGCCAAGCGGTATGTCCGGGAGCAGCGAATTCCAAACGACTGTTTTGAGTTCCAAATGCTGCTCGGCGTCCGGCGCGACTTGCAGGAGTCGCTGGCCGCCGAAGGCTACTTCGTCCGCGCGTATGTTCCCTTCGGCGTCTCCTGGTATCCCTACTTCATGCGCCGCCTGGCCGAGCGACCGGCCAACATCGGCTTCATTTTAAAGAACTTGGTGAAGTAGGAACCCCCTAGCCCCCAATAATGGGGGAACCGGAATAAGATGCAGGCGCGTCCTGCTCTGGCCTTTTCATGTTCCCCCATTATTGGGGGCTAGGGGGAATCTTATGAACACCGCCGACTACGCCGACAACTGGGACAGCCTGCCGCTCGCTGTGCAGGACGCGCTGATCCCAATCATCGAACACTTTGAGGAAGCCGCCGATCTGCTGTTTGACCGGCGGCTCAACTTGTCGTTTGAAGCCGCCGTTAAAGACCTGAGCATCCCCGGCATTGTCGCGCTGACGACCGGTCTGCGCGAGCTGCGAGATTTGCTTCTGGCAAGGGTGACGGTAGAAGATGCAGGGGAGGGGAGTCTGCTGTTCGACGGTACCCTGCCGCTGACCGCCTACGACTTGCCGCTGTACGCGCCGCCTGTTTATCTCTCGCAGCTCGCGCAGTTTATGGACAGCCAGAACGTGCGCGTCTGGAAAGAAGCGACGGCAGAAGAAATTGTCGGCGTCCTTCTGACGATGGCCCGCTGCGTCCGTCCCGACATCGAAACTGCGCGAGTGCTGATCGCCACCCTGCACGACATGACTTATCTGTACCCGGCCACGCTGACACAGGTGAAGGCAGCCGCCGCGCAGAGCAGCACCCCCAACGCCGCGCATATCGCAACATTGACCGTGCAGATGGCGCAGTAAAAAGCCCCCACCCCTGCCCCTCCCCCATAAGAATGAGAGAGGGGTAAGAGCAGAGACGAACAGCTTGCGATCTTAATCTTACCCCTCTCCCGCGTAGCGGGGGCAGGGGTCGCCGCTTGCGGCGGGGTGGGGGCTTCCTGTTACCGACCGCGACGCGCGGGCATCGAGCGGCGTCCGCCGGACTGTGCGCCGCCGCCGTAGGTGCGGCCGCTGCCCTGGGAGCGGCGCATCTGCTGGCGGGCGCCCTGGCGGTTCTCGTTCGGGTCTACCGGGTTTGGGTCGAGGCGCTGACCGACCAGCTTTTCAATCGCCCGAAGCTGAGGCGTGTCGCCGTGGGTCACGAACGTCAGCGCCTTGCCGGAGCGTCCCGCCCGGCCTGTCCGGCCGATGCGGTGGATGTAGTCTTCGGCGTTCACGGGAACGTCGTAGTTGATGACGTGGGTGATGTGCGGGACATCAATGCCCCGTGCGGCGACATCGGTGGCGACGAGAACGTCAATCCGCTTGCCCCGGAACTGGGCCAGAACCCGCTCGCGCTGGTTCTGCGAAATGTCGCCGTGGATGGAGCCGGAGCGCATTCCGGCATCCGCGAGTGTCTTCTCCAGACGGTCAACGCCGTGGCGGGTGCGGGCGAACACAAGCGCCCCGCCGCCGCCTTCGCGGGCTTCATGCAGAAGGGTCAGCAGCAGCTCGCCCTTTTCCGCCGCCGTGACGCGGTGAACGATCTGCTCGATCTGCTCGACGACCGTGGAGCGCGGGCCGGCATTGATAATCACCGGGTTGTGCAGGTAGGCCGAGGCCAGCTTTTCGACGTCGCCGTCCATAGTCGCCGAGAACAGCATGGTCTGCCGATTTTCGGTCTTCAGGTGCTTGGCGATCCGCTGCACCTGGGGCAGAAAGCCCATGTCCAGCATCCGGTCGGCTTCGTCCAGGACAAACATGGACACGTCGGACAGGTCCACATAGCCTTGCTCTAAATGGTCGAACAGACGGCCCGGCGTGGCGACGATTAAATCTACGCCACGCCGCAGCTTGGCGACCTGAGCGCCCATGCCCGCGCCGCCGTAGATGGCCGCGCCGCGAATGCCGGAGCCTTTGCCGTAAAGGGCAAACGACGCTTCGACCTGGACGGCCAGCTCACGGGTCGGGACCAGCACCAGCGCACGCGGCTTGACCGCGTCGCTGCGGTCGAGCTTGTTAATGATGGGTATGGCGAAGACAGCGGTTTTGCCGCCGCCGGTCTGGGCGCAGGCGATTAAATCTTCGCCGTTGAGCGCGGCGGGAAGCGCCAGGCTCTGAATTTCGGTCGGGGTGATATGGCCGGCGTTTGCAAGGTTTGTCTGGATGACGTCCCGCAGGGCCAGTTCAGCAAAAGTTTCCAATAGGTTTTTCTTTCTTTCCTCCGCACAAAGGGAGGGATGCCGCCCGTCTGTGAATTTAAAAATACAGGCGGCGCAATCCAAATCTCCACTCACGCACGGAAGGCAGTTAGAACTCGATTGGAGGACTAAGCGGCTTCGCACTTTCTCGGTCAGGCGCAATCAACGAAATAGTAGCAGAACAGGGGCGCAAACGAACGAGAACAAGCGGATAATTGAAACTGTTGGCCTTATCATACCACATTTTTATATAAAACGATGCGTTGTCCCGAAAATAAGTGAAGCGTACTGCTCTGCGAAGCAGGACAGCAAGTCGGGTATACTTGCGGGAAAAGTTGGAGCTTTTGTTTGCTTATTGAAGGAACTGTATTTCGTACCCACAGCGGTAATTACTATGTCCAAACCGACACGGCGGGCGTCGTCGTCTGCAAGCTGCGCGGAAATCTCAAAAAAGAGCTGGTATATTCCACGTCGAACAGCCACGCCCGCCGCGTCGAGCAGGCCGGAAAACGGCGTTCCACCGACCCGCTGACGGTTGGCGACCGGGTGCGGCTGGACAGCGATTTGGGCATGATTGAGAGCGTCTTCCCGCGCACGTCCTCGCTGTCCCGCCACTCGCCGTCGGGCCGGGGCGAGCATACGCTGGTCGCCAATCTAGACCAGGCGTTTCTCACCGTCGCCGCCGCCCACCCGAAGCCCGATGTCTGGCTTTTGGACCGCTTTCTTGTGCTGGCCGAAGCCGCCGACATTCCCCCGCGCATTATTGTCAACAAAGTAGACCGCTTGGAGGATGCCGACCGGCCCGAAGTGGAGGCTGCGATTGCGGTCTACGAGAAGATCGGCTACCCGGTCTACTGGGTCAGCGCAAGAACGGGGCAGGGGATCGGCGCGGTTCGGGACGCGATGCGGGGGCGCATCTCAGCGGTTGCCGGGCCGTCGGGCGTCGGCAAAAGCAGTCTCTTGAACACGGTTCAGCCCGGCCTTCAGCTTAAGGTCGGCGACATCAGCGAGACGAACCTGGCGGGTCGGCACACGACCACGACCGCCGAGCTTCTCCCCCTGGGCGGCGGTGGCTGGGTCGCGGACACGCCCGGCCTGCGCCAAGTGGATTTCTGGGAGATCGAGAAAAGCGAAATCCGCTACTGCTTCCCGGAGCTCGCGCCCTATTTAGACGAATGCAAGTTCGCCGACTGCTGCCACCACACCGAGCTAGGCTGCGCCGTCCGCGCCGCCGTTGACAGCGGCGCGATTGACCGCCGCCGCTACGAGAGCTATTTGGGGATGACGTAAGCCCCAAGGCGTCAGAGAACATTGCAAAAATACCTCTTGACACCGCGCGTAAGCTGTGCTACAATAGATCAAGGTGCTGAACGTCGGGCGTCCGCAGCCGCTTTCTCTTCCTCGGCTGCACGACTTGCTGCTACGGCTTTTGTGTGGAGGAACCTTTGATGTTTCACTCTCTACGCCCCGTCGTTTCTGCGCCCTGTCGCTCCGTGCGGCCCAGGCTGCTGATAGCTGGTCTCGCCCTCAGCGCCTTCCTTGCCGCCGCGCTTCACGCTCCACCCGCCCATGCCGGCTCCTACACCGAGACCGGCAGTGGCGGCACGACCCCCGCTACCGTGACGCCCGCCGCCGCCTCCCAATCCACAAGCTCCCCCAGCCCCACGGACGCTACCGCAACCGCAGCGGTGACGCCCATGTCGCCCGATGGCATCCCGACCTACACCATCCAGGTCAGCCCCGGCACCATCACCGACACCTTCACCTGGACCCACGGCAAAAACCCGGACGGCACCACCCAGACGGACGCCGACGACCCGCCGCCCGCTTGCGTCCTGGTCGAGCAGCTCAGCGGCGCAACATGGTACGTCCGCATGGAAAACGGCACCGGCACGGGCGACGGCAAGGCCGACTGCGGCTTGTCGGGGGGAACGGTCACAACTTCCACTTATGGGGGGAACGGCCCGTCGTCTTCGTTGAGCGCGGTCCTCTGGAGCCAGAAGTCGGGTTCGTCGTTTCCGGTGTCGTGCAGTCCGACGGCATCGTTCACGGGCACGACGGGTTCATCGGGGTTGGTGTCCGGCGAGGCGACGGTGAGCGGCGGGGCCAGCGTCTACCCAATCACCATCGTTCCCAACGGGGCGGCGAAAGACAGCACGACCGGAGCCTACTCACTGCTGACGGGCCAGCAGGTCTCGACAGGTCTTACCGGACTGCCGTTCACGCCGGGGCCGGGTTCCACCTACCAGTGGTCGGCGGGCGGCGACACGTTCTACACCTACAACGCGCAGGCCCCTAGCCATCAGCTTGTGCTGCTGTCGGACAATCCTTCCTACACCACAAGCCCCGGCTTCAGTTTCTACGACAAGTCGGCGGAGAGCGTGACCATCACCTGCAAGGCGGTTCTTGTCTGCCCGAATGGAAACAGCGTGACGATTAACGCCAGTTCACAACCGATCACTGTCAAGAAGCCGACCGCGGGTTGGTCTGCTTATGCTACAGCACCGTTTGTCAATGCATCCGGCGGGTACGGTGTGAACGAATACTGGCAACCTATCACCATTTCCGTGCCGCCACCTTTCAGTGGCGGCTTAGGCTGCTTCGCTCAGTTAATCACCCCCAGCCGTCAAGCAACTCGCTCTTTCTCGGCTGGTACGCCTATGGTATATGCCGCTACTTACTATGACAAGGCACCAGACGGCAACGGGGGTTGGATGTTGCCGATGCAAGGCCTTGACACAAGCTTCCCGTATCCGTTTGTGACAGGAGGAAATTCTGACGGCAGTTGGCCGGTGAGCAATGCTGTCACGTCAGGGGATATGCCGACTGCACCCTACAATCCACCGGCGGTGTCTGGAGACGCCGGCGGCACGAACTGGTATACCGCAACGACCCAAGACTCGTTCATGACGTGGCTGATGTACCAACCCGCCGGGGGTATATGGGTACCTCTACAAAAACTCGTTTGGAGCACGAACATTACCGTGACAAACGCCGGCGGCCCTTGGGCTGTCAGCAGCGGCAGTGCCGCGACAACCGCGAAGTCAGGTACGGATGCCAAAGATCCACCGGGATGGACTACCGTCAACAACGCCTCCCAAGCGCAGATGCGCCCGTGACGCCATTTCGCTTTTCTGATTTACACTAGAAAGCTGAGGAACAAACTATGATATGCTGGAATATGCTTCATTGGAAAACGCTCTGTTCGGTCTGCCTCGCCGCACCAATCCTTTGCGGCCTCGCCTCGACGCAAGCAGTCCCAAAGGCCAAGTCTATGGCCCCTTACGCTGCTCTGCCCGCCCCTGATGAGGAAAAGACCGCCAATCTGTACACCAGTCTCGCGCTCTGCAAGCAGGGTGACGCCAGCGCCCAGCGCCTTGCCTGGAAGCAGGCACAGCAAGAGTACCAACAAGCGCTGGACCTGTGGCCCGGCAACTCAGACGCACTGTATGGGCTGGCGCAGTGCAGCCAACTTACTGGTGATCAGGCCAAAGCTGTTGAATATTACCGCAAAGCGGTGTATTCCGACAACCCGGCAGACAAGGGGTTTGGAGAGACACATACGAACAGGTTGATGCAGTTCGTTCTGCTGCTCAACAAAACAGGGCAGGTCGCAGAAGCGCTTTCTGTCTACAACCACGCGGCGGCTGCCCTAGACTACGAGGACGGGGACGTTCAGCACGGCAAGCAAAAACTTAAAGTTTTGCTACCGGAAGTAGTTGTGGAGCGCACTTTGGGGGATCAGGTGCAGTACACCCCGGAGCGTCTGCAAGCCCTCGCAGACACAGCGCTTGCCCACGAAGAAATGGGCTTCGGCAGCGATAAGGAGGCGCTGGCGCACATAAAGGAGGCCGTCAAGCTGTTCCCGGACACGGCGGTGACGCATTATTACTTCGGCGAAGTGCTGCGCGGGTTTAACGACCCCGGCGCAAAAGCGGCTTTTGAGAAGGCTGCTCAACTGAGCGATGACGCGGTGACAGTAGCGGCGGCAAAGGAGCGGGTGACGCAAAGCCGGTAAAGTACAAATGCCCTGAGAGCGAAAGCACCCGGTCTCAATCGTGAGGCCGGGCGTTTTCTATTGCGAGGCCGCTACTCAAACCCGAAGCTGCCGTAGTCAGCGCTGGTGATGCGCCAGATTTTGGCGGGGATGATGAGATAGCGGTTGGCGTCTTCGCGCTTCCACTGGGCGGTGACATCGTGGCTGTAGAGGATACGGCTGTCGACGGACGAGAGGATTTGCAGATGGCTGGTGGATGTTGCCGTGTCGCCAGAGACACTGATGACGGGCAGGGACTGAGTGATCTTAACTGGTTCGCTTCCCTGGACTTTGTTGAGGAGAAAACGAAGCTGGACCGGGCTGGGGACATTGGCGTCGTGGTAGTTTTGGGAGATGATGCCCATCACCCCGCCAACATCGTGCCGCTCTCCCGCCGCCCGCGCGGCTTCAAGCTGGCCCGCAATCTGGGCCTGGTCGGTCATGGCAGGCTGGCGCAGGAAGACAAACGCGGCGACGATGAAGACGAGAAGCAGTGCCAGCCACAGCAGGATTTTAGACAAGGGTTTCATGCAGACTTATACCCAAGTCCATGCTGTCAAGGCCGGCTGTCTTTGCGCGACTCCAACCGCCAGCGAAAGTTCAGTGGACCGATGCCGTAGGTCAGCGAAAACAGCGGGACATGGTACACGCTGATCCGGGGCAGACGCAGGGGATTATCGGCGGGACGCGCCCGCCCAAACTCAGTGGTGACGGCCTGCGTGTAGCCGGCTTCTTCCGCCAAACGGGCAACCGTGTCATTGACATCGCCGTAGGGGTAGCACAGCACCGAGATCGGCGTTTGCAGCTTCTGCTCTAGTTCCTCTCTGCTGCCGGCAAGCTCCCGGCGGGCGTCGGCGAGAGGGAGGGAGCCAAGCTTGGGATGCGTCGCCGTGTGGGCTTCAAACGAGACCCTGTTGCTTTTCTGCATCTCGGCAATCTCGTCCCAAGACAAAAGCGAGGTTGGGTCGTAGCCTTCGGGCGCGACCCAGTCGTTTGTTTTGCCGACGCGCTCCGACACTAAAAAGACCGTGTACGCGAAGCCGAGCTGTTCCATCAGCGGGGTGACATTCGTCTTCAAGTTCGCGTAGCCGTCGTCAAAGGTCAGCAGGACGGGCTTTGGGGGAAGCGCCGCCGTTCCCGCGCGGGCGGCGGCCAGTGCCTGAAACGTAATCGGAGAGTAGCTCGCGCGTTTCAGCATCCGCATCTGCCCCGCGAACTCGTCCGCCAGCACATAAAAGTGCTTGTACTTCGGCGGGCGCGGCGCATCTTCAACCGCGTGGTACATGAGAATAGGGACGTTCAATGGGGGAATCATTAATCGCTGACCACAGGGCAAACCTCGCGGTAAAGCGACTCCAAACGGTCGAGCTGAACCTCCTGCGAGAAGCTTTCCTCAGCAATCATATGGCCGCAGTCGCCGAGTGCAGCGCGAAGACCCGGACCCTGAACCGGTTCCAGTAGCCGGCGAAGGCCATCAAGCAGTGCGGCAGGGTCCTGAAGCGGCACCAAAAGGCCCGTGATGCCATCTTGAACCACCTCGCGGCAGCCGCCGATGGCAGTCGCAACCGTCGGCAGTCCCGCCGCCATTGCTTCGGCCAGCGCAAGGCCGAACGCTTCATCGGCGGGCAGATGCACCAGAACATCGAACGCCGCCAGCAGCCGAGGAACATCCGTGCGCGGCCCGGTAAAAACGACGCGGCCCCGGAAGCCGCCTGCCTCGGCCTGGGCGGTCAGTGAGGCTTGTTCGCCTGGCTTTCCTTCACTGCCGACAAGAACAATCCATAGGTTCGGACATGTTTTCCGCAGATCCGGCACAGCGTTCAAAAGCTGCTTCTGGCCTTTGGCGTCCAGCCGCCCGATCATTCCCAGCACCAACGCCTCGTGAGGAATCCCGAAGCTTTGCCGCATCAAGGCTCGCTGCTGCACAGCTTCGTCCGAGCCGGGCCGGGCGAACTTGTCCAATGGAATGCCGTTTGGAATGAGATGCACAAAGGCCGAATTGAACCCGTGGGTACGGCGCAGAACACCGCAGACCGCGCCGGACACGGCGGCGACGGCATCGGCCCCCCACTCAAAAAACCGGCCGCTCAACTGCGCCGGCTCGCCGAGCGGCCGGACCATGTGGGCGTGCAGGACCAGCGCCGGGTCCCAGCGCAGAAGCGTCCGGGCCAGCGCCGCGCCGAGGACGGCAACCACATAATCGCGCCGGGAATGGGCATGCACGATGTCAATGCGCTCCGCCCGGATCAGCTTCGCCAGCCGCCAGGCCGCGCCGAGATCACCGGAGTTACGGACCCGCAGCGGCGCAGTCGACAGGCCGGCCTCGCGGCACCAGGCTTCGACGAAGCTGCCGGGAGCACAGGCGAACCGAACCGCCGCCCCCCGCTCGGCAAGGGCCGCCGCAAGCTCGACCGAATGCCGCTCGATCCCGCCCTGGCTTTTCGTACTGGCGATATGCAGCAGCCGAAACTTGGCCTGTTCCGGCGCGGCAGGCCGCTCAAGAACCGCACTGCTGGTGCTGGGCCTGCTGTCACTGACGCTCGGCCTGCTGTCACTGACGCTCGGCGTACCACTTCTGCATAAACTGCTGGTATTCATGCTGTTTCTCTTTAATCGCTCGCCACCAGCCTTCGTTGGTCTGGTACCACTGGACTGTTTCGGCCAGACGCTCTTCAAACCGCTCTTTTTCGGGATGGTAGCCGAGGCCCGCCATCTTGGAGACATCGAGCGAGTACCGGCGGTCGTGGCCGGGCCGGTCTTTGACATAGTGGATGAGAGTGTCCGGCTTGCTTAACAGCTTCAAAAGCAGATGCACAATCTCAAGATTGGGTCGGTCGTTGTCGCCGCCGACATTGTAGACCTCGCCGGGGGTGCCGTGGTGCAGGGCGATGTCAATCCCCTTGCAGTGGTCCAAAACATACATCCAGTCCCGGACCTGCTGGCCGTCGCCGTAGACCGGCACCGGCTTGTCATCAATTAAATTCGTGATGAACAGCGGGATGATTTTTTCCGGATAATGGTATGGCCCGAACGTGTTTGAGCCGCGCGTCACGAGTGTCGGCAGGCCGAATGTTTGGTGGTATGCCCGGACCATCAGCTCGCCGCCGGCTTTTGCCGCCGAGTAGGGCTGGTTCGGCTCCAAAGCGTCGCCTTCCCGGAAGATGCCGTCGGTCGTGCCGTAAACTTCGTCGGTGGAGACCTGATGGAACCGCTCGTGCTTGTATTTACGGGCGGCTTCGAGCAGCACAAAGACGCCGTTGAAGTTTGCCTGAACGGCGCTTTCGGGGTCTAAGATCGCCCGGTCGTTGTGGCTTTCGGCGGCGAAGTTGATGATCGCGTCGGCGTTCTGCGCTAAATTGTTCACCAAAGCCGCATCGCCGATGCTGCCGTGGAAGAACGAGAAGTTCGGGTTCTTCCACACATCGGCGAGATTATCCAGATTACCCGCATAAGTCAAAGCGTCCAGGACAACAACCCGGTAGTCAGGATACTTGCCCAGGATATACCGCACAAAGTTCGAGCCGATAAAGCCCGCGCCGCCAGTGACGATCAGTGTCTGCATAAAGCTCCTAAAGCCCGAACCGACCCAGAAGCCCTTGAAGCATTCCGCCGCCGCCTGCGCCGCCCTGGCCTCCCGCGCCGAGAACATCGTTCAGCAGGCCGCCCGCCGCCGGGAAGCGGTTCGCCACCTCGGTCATGACTTCCGGGTGAGCCTGGGCAAGCGCCATCGTTGTGGCGGCTAGATCGCCGTGGGACATCTGGCTGGGGTCGGTCGTGCCGACACCGGCCCCGCCGAGCAGGCTTTGGACATTGACGCCCTGGCCGCCGAGCATTCCCAGCGCTTCCGAAAGCAGGCCCCGGTGGGCGTCCACATCTTCCGGCGACGCCGATGCGACCGCCTGGGTCGCTCCGTCCTGCGCCTGGCCGTTATCTTGGTAATTCTCGTCCTGGTAATCGTCTGCCATTGGGTTTCTCCTCGCGTCGTTCTACGTTCATTATAACACAATGTCAGAGGAGAGGGAAGGGGATAAGCGAGCGAGTTATGAATTTCTAGTGAATAATCAGGAACAATCGGGGAGAAATCCGGCTGCGGCGGCCCTCGGCATTTATCTTCGTGTACGGGCAACCGCAGACCGAGCGAAGAACCCACTCGTTTCTCAGAAGACGCTGCATCATACGGGGACAATTCAGAATTGGAACAAGAGCATTTCGGGTAAAAGATTGCGAAGGCATCTTATGAAACAAAAACCTTTAGTGGAAGACGCGCAAAGAGTGAAGGACGTGCAAAGCTCCGCCCAAAACATTGTGGACACCGTGCGTGAGCCGCTTTTGATCCTTGACGCCAACAGTGGGATAGTACGAAGCTGCGGCGCGTTCTTGCCAACTTGTTGGGCAACGCCATTGTTCATGTTGAGAGTGTCCCCAGTGAAGGCAGCGTATTCTCCTTTACGATCCCCCTTGCGAAGTAAAACAGAATTAGAACAGAAAAATTATCATGCCCGAATCCACGTTCCATGCTGCTATTATCGCCGAAGCGGTGCAATCGGCACAAGCGCAGACGGAAATTATTGCGGAAGCAAAAAGCGCGGCTCATGCGGCTCAGGAGGCGCAAACACACGCGGACTTCATTGAGACAGCCGCGCAGGCGGCGCAGGCCCATGCCGAGTTTATTGCAAAGGCCGCCGAGGCTGCACAAGCGGCGCAGGTCCAGGCGGAGATCATTGCTGAGTCCCTAAAGGTTTCGGAACTGCGTTACCGCCGCCTCTTTGAGACGGCTCCCAGCGGCATCCTGATCCTAGACTCGAAAACGTGCGTGATCACGGACGCCAATCCTTTTATGACAGAGCTGCTGGGCTACTCGCATGAAGAATTTTTGGGCAGAGAGCTGTGGGAAATCGGGCTGTTTCCAGGCAGGGAAGCCAATGAAGAAGCGCTTCAAAAGCTGCAAAAGGAGGGCCACCTCCGTTACGAGGGCTTACCGCTGGAAACGCGGCGTGGTGAACAGCGCGAAATAGAGTTTGTTTCCAATCTCTATCACGAAGGCAGGCACACGCTCATCCAGTGCAATGTTCGCGACATCTCGGAGCGCAAAGCCGCAGAAAAAGAAATCGCCGCTGCCGCCGCTAAAAACGAGCGTATTGCAGAAACATTGCAGCGCTCCATGCTTCAAGAATCCCCTGACGGCAAGTTCCCCGGCCTGATTGTCGAGACGCTTTACATGGCAGCGATGGACGAAGCACAGGTAGGTGGCGATTTCTTTGATGCGTTCGCCCTCAGTGCCGAAAAAGTCGCTTTAGTGGTTGGGGATGTGTCCGGGAAAGGACTGGTGGCGGCGGGGCGCACCGCCGAGGTCAAGTATGCGTTCCGGGCTTTCATTGACGAGTACCAGTCACCTGAAGTTGCCCTGGGCCACCTTAACCGCTTTATCTGCAAAACACATCGCCTGGACCAAGACAATGCGGAAACATTTATTGTTCTGGCCGTTGCCGTCGTGGACACCGCAACGGGGGAGTCAATCTTCTCGGCGGCAGGGGCAGAGCCGACATTCGTTCTTCGGGCGGACGGCACCGCCGAGCCGGTCGAAATTACCGGGATGCCACTCGGCATTCAGCCGGATGCCGCTTACACCGCGAAAAGCTCGCGGCTGGCTTCGGGTGAAACAGTGCTGATGGCGACTGACGGGATTACCGAAGCGCGGCGCGGCGCAGAACTGCTCGGCATCCGGGGCATGAGCGCCCTTGCAGAAAAGGCCGGGCCGAACACCTCTCTGTCGGAGCTTTCCCAGACCATCTATGACGGAGCCAGGGATTTCGCGGGCGAGGCGCTGCGCGACGATGTTTGCCTTCTGCTCGCCCGCCGTCAGTGACAACAGAATGGTTGCGGCTGAGTGAAAGGCACTCCGCCGCGCCTTATACACTTGGTCTACCTCGGTGTCAGGCCGTGTGACTGCACTTCGGCAATTAAGCTTTTCGCGGCGGCAGTGTGCTGGCCGTTCGGAAACTTCAGCAAATACGCCTGCCAAGTCGCAACCGCCCGGCCGGCGTCGCCGAGCTTTGCGTAGGCAATCGCCTCGTTGAACAAGCTGTTTTCATGGGCCGGATTTTGGCGCTGGGCGACCCCATACTGTTCCAGCGCCTGCTGCGGCTCGGATGCCTTGAAGTAAGCGACGCCGAGGTCCGTTCGGATGTCCGGGTTGTCAATGCCTTCGGCAATGGCTTTTTGGTACGATGCAATCGCCTGGGGCCACTGCCCCTGGTCTTCCTCCTGGTTGCCCTGTTCCCGGTCCGCCTGCGCCACGGAAGACCGTGTTGCCGACGCCTGCGCGAGTGCAGGCCGCAGGGCAAGGTACATAGCGCCCGCGCCCAGCAGGACGCAGAGAAGCCCGGTCAGAACATAGCTCAAAAGAGCGGACTTCGGCCCGGCAGCCGAAGACGCCGGAGCAGCGCGACGGGTCTTACGCGGCATACTCAGCGCGCTCCCGCCGGCAGCTTTTCGTAGCTTTCGGTTTCGCTCGGAGCCGCAGGCCGCCGAGGCATCTGGGCCAGCGCCTTGCGGGCGATTTCTTCGGCAGTCAGGCCCGCGAGGTCACGCAGGACAGAAACAGGGCCATGCTCGATAAAGTGGTCCGGCAAGCCGATCACCGTCGCCGGCACAGTCAGCCCCGCCTCCGCCAGCAGCTCCAAAACCGCCGACCCGAAGCCGCCCGACGCCACGCCGTCTTCCACCGTGACCACCGACCCGCACCGGCGCACCGCATTCAAGATAGTTTCCGCGTCAAGCGGCTTGCAGAAGCGGGCGTTGATGACGGTCGCTTCCACGCCCTGATTCGCGAGTAGGTCGGCGGCGTCCAAAGCAATCTTGACGCCCGCACCGAGGCCGATCAGCGCCGTGTCGCTGCCCCGGCGCAGGACTTCGGCCCGGCCTAGCTGGATCTCGCGGGTCTGCTCGCCCAAAGCGTCCTGTCCGCCGCGCGGGTAACGCACGGCAACCGGCCCGGCATCATAGCCCAGCGCAAAGCGGGTCATCGCCCGCATCTCGTCCGTGTCCTTCGGGGCCATCAGCACAAGATTGGGAACGCAGCGCAGGTAGGCCAAATCAAAAACGCCGTGATGGGTTCCGCCGTCATCGCCGACCAGTCCGCCCCGGTCCAAAAAGAAGCGCACGGGCAGGCGCTGCAACGCAACGTCGTGGATAATCGGGTCGTAGGCACGCTGCAAAAACGTGGAATAAATCGCGGCAACCGGCTTGAAGCCCTCGGCGGCAAGTCCTGCCGCAAAGACGACTGCGTGCTGCTCGGCAATCCCGACATCGAAGAACCGCTCCGGGTGGAGCTTCGCGAACTTGTTCAATCCCGTGCCGTCGGGCATTGCAGCAGTAATGCCGACAATCTTGTCGTCGGTCGCGGCCAAATCGTTCAGAGTCTCGACAAACGCATCGGTGAATGAGATGCCGAGCAGCTTGGCTTCGGTCTTGCCGTCATCCGGGCTGAACTTGCCGAGGCCGTGATACGTTCGCGAGTTCGCTTCGGCATAGGGAATGCCTTTGCCTTTGACGGTCAGCACATGTACCAGCACCGGGCCTTTGAGGCGCTTGACGTGCTGGAAGACGTTCACCAAGTTCTCTAAATTATGCCCGTCAATCGGGCCGATATAAGTGAAGCCCATCTCCTCAAACAGCAGCCCCTTGTGGGCAGGGGTCGCAAAATGGGTCGCCGTGTGCTTCGCGGCCTTTGCGGCCTTTTTGATAATCCCGGAGCCGACCGGCATCCCAGCGATCATGCGCTTCGCCGTGTTTTCGCCCGCCTGGTACAGCGGCTCCATGCGAAGCTTCGCCAGATATGTCGCCAGTGCGCCCACGTTTTCCGCAATAGACATTTCGTTATCGTTCAAGACAATCGTGATGTCCGTCCCGTCATCGGCGGCATTGTTCAGTCCCTCCAAAGCCATGCCGCCGGTCAGCGCTCCGTCGCCGATCAGCGCCAAAACGGAATGGTTCGCGCCCCGGAAGTCGCGGGCCTTCGCGAAGCCCATCGCCGCCGAAATGGACGTGGATGCATGGCCCGCGCCGAACAAATCAAAGGGAGACTCGTCAATCCGCAAAAATCCGGACAAGCCGCCGTGCTGCCGGATCGTCGGGAGCTGCTCCCGCCGCCCTGTCAGGATCTTGTGGACGTAGCCCTGATGGCCGACATCCCAGATCAGCTTATCTTTCGGCAGGGAATAAACTTTGTGCAGGGCCAGAGTCAGCTCGACAACGCCGAGAGACGGGGCCAAATGCCCGCCGGTCTTGGCAATGGTCTGGGTGAGGTAGACGCGGATTTCCTGGGCCAGCGTTTTAAGCTGCTCCGGGGAAAGCCGTTTCAAGTCGGCGGGGCTGTTAATCCCGTCCAATAGCTGCGTCGCGCTTGTGTCGGGCTGGTCCATGCGGGGCGTCTCTTTCTCGGCGATTGTCTTTGTCTCGGTAACTATCTTTGTTTCGGTGACTATCTGTTTTGCGGTGGTTCGATCAGGGGTGGGGGCATAATGAATGATACCTACACCGTCTTTGGTCTGTCAAGATTATACCCGCCTTTGTTACTTTATTTCACAAAGTAGTTTGCAGATTATAATTTGTAATCGGATTTTGAGGAAAGTGGACTATGGAAAAGCCTCGGAGTTGCCCAGGATTTCAATCCTGGGCTGATTAGCCCTTCGGCTGGCTGTCCTGCGGACAGAAGAAGCGGATAGGACAGAAGATAAGGATAAGACCAAACCAGATTAAAAGTGGTACTATAAGAAAACAAACACGAACTCGCTAGATCATGACCAGGGAGGGTTGATATGAGCCATTGTCACAAAGAGATTTACCTGCATTTGGTATGGACGACGCAAGGGCGTGATCCGCTGCTGAAGCCGGAGGTGGAGCACCGGATACATCGCTGCATTCAGGCGGAGGCCGAGCGCCTGGGAGCGGTGGTACTGGCTATCGGTGGATTACCGGACCATGTCCACCTTGTCGTGCAGGCTCCCGCTCATCGGAGTGCCTCAGAGATTGCCAAGCAAGTCAAAGGCATCTCCTCGCGGTTTGCGGCAGTGCAGCTTGTCGGGAGCGGCCTGCTGCCTTATTTCTCATGGCAGGAAGGCTACAGCGTGTTCAGCCTCAGCCGGGATCACCTGGACACAGTTATTCCTTACATGCAGCATCAGAAGCAGCGTCACGCCGAGCAGACTCTTTGGCCTATGTGGGAAGAAACCAACTGACTTCTCTTGATATTCCCTTCCTTTGCCCTATCTACCTCTTCTGTCCGCAGGACAGCCAGCCGAAGGCTCCTCAGCCCAGGATTTCAATCCTGGGCCTTAATCCTGCGCCTTCCATTTCGTCAAATAAATTCCGTTCTGTAAGCCGCCTCGCGTTCTGCGCCGAAAAATCCGCTCCCCTTAATGCTCTCTTAACATTATCCTTGTATAATCTTCGCGTTGTACTGTGAACCATTGTTCTTGAACTTTTGACAAGGAGCCTTATCCCATGAAATTACCGTCCACTTTCACCGCCCTGCGGCTGGTCTGCGGCGCGGCTGTCGCCGGCGCGGGCCTGCTGTCCGCCCCCGGCGCGTTCGCCCAGGCGTCCACTCCCTTCTCTTTTGAAGTCGTCAACAGCACATTTTCTGGCGGCGACCCCGTGTTTTCCGTCACTGATAACCTGACATTCAGTAATCTTCAGATCAACGAGACGTTTGCCAGCGGCTTCAGCCAGACGGTTTTGCTGAATGACCTCGCCACTTCATTCACCGACCCCGCAACCGGCGGCTCAGAGTTCAGCGATAAGTTTGTTCCCAACAGCACGCTGACTTCAGCGATTTTGACCGGTTCCATCGGCGCCGGCCCGGCGCAAACGGTTCTGACGCAGACAGCCCCCAACGGCCCGGTGACACCGCAATACGTTTCTTCTACGTTCTCCGCTGATTTGTTCGCCCCCGCCCCTGCCGGCCCCGCGCTCGGCACGTTCAGCTTCAACAATGGACTGAATGGGATCAACATTCTTAATTCCGTCAACATTGTCGCACCCGCCGCCGTGCCGGAAGCGTCCACTACTGTCTCGCTCGGCCTCCTGCTAGCTCTTGGCCTCGGCGGTTTTGCCGTCAGCCGCCGCCGCGCCGTGTCCATCAAGTAGTTCTTGTTCGTCAACGATGAGGAGATTTTATGAAACGCAACCAAATTAAAGGCAGCGCCGCCGCACTCGGCGCGGCGTTCCTGACCCTGCTCGGCGGCTCCGCCGCGCTGGCGCAGGTAGACGGCACCAACTGGGGAACTGTCACCACGCCAGTCTACAACACGTCCGAAGGCTTGCGGGGCGACGTGAACGCCACCCCCAGCACTACCTACAGCAGCGCCGAGCTTCTCGCCGGCCCGAACAAGTCCAAAGAGCTGACTTTGCCGGCGGGCGCGACCCCCACCTACTTTGACGGTGTCCTGCCGAACGGCAAAATTGTCGCCCCAGCGGGCGTTGTCGCCCAAATCGGGATGCACCCGCTCGGCAGCGCCCTCACCCCCGACGGCCAGTACCTTGTGGTCTCTAACGACGACGAGCGCAGCATCTCCGGTGGCGTGTCTACCCTGTCGTCCCCAACCACGACCGGAGGCAGCGTCAACTTGACCGGCGGCTATACGGTGACTGTCCTGCGAACCTCGGACATGACGGTCGCCGCCCAGGCGGTGGTCGGACGCCTGTTTGTCGGCCTGCAAATCGTGCCGGCCGGCAGCGGATACACGGTTTATGCCGCCGGCGGGGCTGACCAAAACATCAAAGTGCTGACGTTTACCCCGCCGACGGGAGCCGCTTTGGGAACCCTGACCGCCGGAACACCCATTAAGGTCAACCCGATTACCCCCAACGGCTCCGTCACCAATTTCACGACGACCGCAGCCGGCTTCACTCAGGGCGACTACCCGGAAAATGGCGGCGGCAGCGGCGGCGGTCCCGGCACCGGACAACTGACCTTCCCCGCCGGCCTCGCCCTCAGCCCAGACGGCAAGTACCTCTACGCTGCCTGCAACGGCGACAATAGCCTGGCTGTGATCTCGACCGCCAGCAACGCGGTCATCAAGCAGATTCCCGTCGGCTTCCTGCCTTACGGCGTCTCGGTCAGCCGCGACGGCACCAAAGTTCTGGTCTCCAACTGGGGCGTTGAGCCGTATAGCTTCCTCGCGCCGCCCACCCTGGATGCCGCCAGCGGCAACGTCACTGCGCTCAATGGCGCAATCGCCCCCGGCGCGGACACCAGCAGCCTGTTCTATGTTCCCCTCACCAGCATGGGGGGCAGCAACCCGAAAACCTCCTCCATCTCGGTCATCAGCGTTCCCGGCGGCAACCCCGCAAACGCCGCGCTGCTCGGCTCCGTCTATGAAGGCCAGCCGAACGGTCCCGATGATCGTATGCTGGTCGGCGAGACTCACCCATCGGCGACGGCGATTGTCCGGCGCGGCACTCAGGAAATCGAGTACGTCACCAAGTCGAACTCGGACGCGCTCGGCCTCATTCTCGTCGCCAACAACCGCAAGCTGCCCGACTTTAACCTGTCGCCGCTGAACCTGAACCTGCCCGACGGCCACCAGGTCCACGGCTCGTACCCAAACGCCCTGGCCGTCTCGCCCGACAACACCCGGCTGTATGTCGCTGAAGCCGGCCTTGATTCGGTCGCCGTTTTGGACGTTTCCACCCCAACCCAGCCGAAGCTGTTAGGCCGCATCCCGACCGGCTGGTATCCCACCGCCCTGTCGGTCAGTGCCGACGGCAAAATCCTTTACATCGTCAACGATAAAGGCATCGCCGAAGACCTGAACCCGGCCACCGACTTTGCCGGCAACCCGAATGCAAGCGGCGTGGAGTCGTTCTCGAACTCAAACTCCATGTTCGGCACCGTCCAGAAAGTTTCCCTGGCAAGCTTCCCACTGGACAATACTTCGGCCCTGAAAAACAACTTCACGGTCCAGGCGGCGTCCACGCTCGACACCAGCATTGTTCCCATCGGCGGCGGAGCATCCGGCAAGATCAAGCACGTCATCTTTATCCTGCACGAGAACAAGACGTTCGACTCCATGCTCGGCAACCAGGCCCACTTCGGCGTCTTCGCCAACCAGAACTATAACCTGGCGAACGGCAAGACCAGCCTGGATACCGAGTACACCGTCACGGGCGCGACCGGCTTTACGACCATTGCACTGAACACGCAGGCGCTGGCCGATACGTTCGCTACCGGCGTCAACTACTACTCGGACGCCGAGGAAAGCGACGGCGGCCATCAGTTCTCGGCTTCCGGCACCGCGTCGGACTACACCGAAAAAACCCTGCTGGTCAAGACCGGACGCGGCCTGCTTGCGAACAAGAACTTCGAGCCGGAAGACTACCCCGAAGGCGGCTACATCTTCAACAACGCTGCCCGCAACAACGTCTCGTTCAAAGACTACGGCGCACTCATCCGCGTTTCCGGCACCGACAACGGCTACGCCAATCCCGCCAAGACGATTGACCCGCCGAGCGGCCTCGGCGGCCTGCCCATTGCGCCGGAAAGCAACCCGGTTCTCAACGGACAGAACACGACCAACGAGCCGCCAGCCACAAACGCGCCAAAGGAAGACCCCGGCGTTGCCGGCGGACCGGGCAGCGATGTCACATCGGCAACTCAGGGGTTAGGCCAGTCCTACTTCCTCAAAAACCCCATCCTGGCGATCCTGGGCGAGAACAACAGCAGCGGCGAGCCACATCTGGACAAAAATTATCCGGGCTACAACTTCGGCATCTCCGACCAGCGCCGCGCCGTGGAGTTTAACAAAGACTTCGACCGGATGCTTGCCGCTGGCACCCTGCCGACGTACATCTACCTGTACCAGCCGAACGACCATACTGGCCCCGCCGCGACCACGAACATCACTATCACCGGCCAGAACCCGTCCGGCGCGGAGCTGATCGCCGACGGCGACACCGCCTTCGGTATGGTCGTCAAGCACATCATGCAGAGTCCGGCGTACTACAACAGCGCGGACGGCACCGGCTCGGCGATCTTCTTCACCTACGACGATGCCCAGTCGGGCCGTGACCACCTCGACCCGCACCGGACGCCGCTGATCGTCATCAGCCCCTACGCGAAGCCCGGCTTCCTGGCAACCCGTCACTACTCCACAGCGTCCATCGTCAAGACCGAAGAGCTTTTGATGGGCCTGCCGCCGAACAACTACGGCGACCTGCTCGCGACCGACCTGCGCGATATGTTCCAGTCCACCTACAACGGCATCCACCTGAGCGCGGACGGCCTGACCCTCTTGGGGCCGAACCAGACTTCGCTTGCAACGCTCCGCGCGAAAAGCACCTACGTCGCGACCACGCCGGGCCGCAAGGTCTGGACGCTGTCGAAGAAGCTGGACTCGTCTTCGCCTGACCAGGACTCCTACCGCCTGAGCCTGGTCACGCTGCTGTCCATGCAGGCCGACACGCTCTACCATCAGGCCGCAAAGAAGCACACGCTGAACACGCCCGCCTACAAGTCCGAGCAGGCGCGTGTCTACCAGGCCGCCGTCAAAGTGGTCAACGGCCCCAAAGTCGGCGGCGATACTGACAACGACGGCGGCTAGTCAACGCCCTACACAGAAATAACTCCGCCTCGGCTTAGAAGAGCCGGGGCTTTTTTGTTGATACGAGCCGCCGAAAAGCCACGGAATAAATTCCGAGGCTTGGAGAAAACACCGTCGGGGCGACGGAAGACTCTGGCACACTCTTGATCTTGTGTCGCCGCGACACTGTTTTATTTCAGCCTCGGAATTTATTCCGTGGCCCTATTCCGTAACGCTCTGCTTCGGTTTCCTCCCCTTCTTAATCTTAACTTAATCTCCTCTTAACACTGCTTTAACATCACCCCCGTATAATGACCGGGCCGCACTCTGATGTTTGTCCAAAACACGCCAAGCTAAGTTAAGGAGACCTGTCCATGAAATCCGTCCCCCTTTTTTCTCGCGCCCTCATCGGCCTTGCCGCCGCCGGAGCCGCCCTGCTCACTGCCGGCAGCGCGTCCGCCCAGACCTCTTCGTCCTTCTATTCGTTCAATGTCAATAACATGACCTCGTCCAACGGCGATCCTGTCTACTCGGTCTACGATCCCGTGACGTTCAGCGGCGTTCAGGTCAACGAAGCGTTCGCCGACGGCTTTACGCAGTCCATCGGCCTGCCGAATGTCGAGACGACGGACAGCAAGTCCAGCAGCGCTCAGGTCTTCACCTTCGGCTCCGGCGGGTACACCGACCCGGTGCATGGCACACTGAACTCCGCGATCCTCACCGGAAGCCTGATTTTCCCCGGCTTTAATCCGACAAACACGCTGTCGCTGACGATTCAGCCGACCACCGACCCGAACTCGCAATACCAGCAGAGTGTCTTCACGCCCTTCTCTGCCTCCCTGTTCGGCCCTGCTCCCACTGGGATTGCCGTCGGCACATTCAGCCTCCAGAATCTCGGAACCGGGCTGGGAACACAGGTCAACATTGATGCCCTGCCGGTTCCCGCCGCCGTGCCGGAAGCCTCCACCACCATCTCGCTCGGCCTGCTGCTCGTGCTTGGTCTCGGCGCTCTCGCCGTCGCCCGCCGCCGCGCCGCCCGCGCGAACTAAACCACCCAGATATGCGACCAAAACATAGGAGACAACGATGACTATCCAGTTTCTTCGGCATCAAGCCCTCTTCAGCGGGACAGCCGCCGCTCTTTCGATCCTCGCCGCGCCGACAATAGCGCAAAACCCTCAGCTCGCCGCCATCTCGTCCCCGAACCCGCTGGTAACCGGCAAAAGCATTACACAGCCGCCGCTCGGCACCCAGACCAACGTCGGCAGCCTGCCGATGAACATGATCGCAACGCCCGACGGCAAATGGGCCGTGTCCAGCGACATAGGCTTCCGCCAGTCCCTGCACGTCCTCAGCACCACGACGGGTAAAGACGCCGGTCCGGCGCTCGTCTTCGGTAAGGACAACGGCAACGGTACCTTCGCGCCGGGCGGAATGTACTACGGCCTTGCGGCGCAGTCGAACCCCGACGGCTCCTCGACCGTTTATGTGTCCGAAGGCGCTGTCGCCGTCATCGCTGTGGTCAATATCAGCCCGTCCGGGACACCGACGCTGACACGGACCATTGCGCTCAAGGCCGGTGACTTCCCCGCCGGCGTCGCGCTTGATGCACGCGGCTACCTTTATGTCGCCGTCAACGAAAACTACGGCAACGGTTCATTCAACAGCATCACGACCCCCGGTGCGCTCGCGATCATTGACACCAGCAGCGGAACCGAGATGGGACGCTACTCGTTTGTCGAGCCGAAAAGCACCCTCAGCATCGCAAATATGACGGTTCCGTTCACGCCGTCAAACTTCCCGCTTTCGGTCGCGGCAGTGGCCGACGGCTCGAAAGTTTATGTTTCTTCCCAGCGCGACAACACAGTTTCCGTCTTGAATTGCAGCACACCCGCCAGCCCAACCCTCACGGCGACTCTCGCGACGGGGCAGCACCCGATCTCGCTGCTGCTGAACAAAGCGCAGACCACGCTGTATGTCGCAAATGCCCACAGCGAAACCGTCTCCGTGGTCAGCACGTCCAGCAACATGATCGCCGGCACGATCCTGATGGCGCCGACCGCCGCGCATGGTCTGGCGGGGGCAACCCCGACCGGCCTCGGCCTGACCCCGGATGAGAGCCGCCTGTATGTCTCGCTCGGCGACCTGAACGCGATCGGCGTCGTCAACACAGCGTCCAACACGCTGATCGGCTACATCCCCGCCGGCTGGTATCCGACTTCTGTTGTCGCGTCGCCCGTTAAGCCTGTCCTCCTGGTCGCCAACGCGAAGGGAACCCAGACCCGCTACCCGAACCCCGGCTACCAGCAGTTCTCGTTTGCCGGTCCGTATGACCTGAACCTCATCGAAGGCACAGTCGAGACGATCCGTGTTCCCGGCGCGGCCCAGCTTGCGGCAGACACGCAGATGACGCTCAATAACAGCAAAATCGCCTCGATTGCCGCGCTTGGCCCGAACCTGACGGCCTCGAACCCGCTGGCAGGAATCAATCTCAACTCCGGCAATCCCGCCGGCAGCATCAAGCACGTCTTTTATATTATCAAAGAAAACCGCACTTACGACCAGGTGCTGGGCGATCTGCCGTCGGGCAACGGGGAACCCGACCTCGCGATTTTCGGCCAGACCGTGACCCCGAACCTGCACGCACTGGCGTCCCGGTTCGTCCTGCTCGACAACTTCTACGACTGCGCCGAAGCATCGGGCGACGGCTGGCCCTGGTCCACGCAGGGGCAGGCTTCCGAGTATGTGATCAAGAACTTGCCGTACAACTACAGCGGCCGGGGCCGGTACTACGACTTTGAAGGCGCGAACAATAACTACCCCGTCGGCGGCTTCCCCGTCCTCGACCCCTACGGCGTCCCGCTTGTCCCGTCTTCACTGTTTAAAGATAAAACAACCGGCATTGCCCCGGCTATTCAGGATGTTTCGGTCGCCCCCGGCGGCCACATCTGGGACGATGTCCGCACCAACATCAATCTCGCCGGCACGGGCCTGACCACCCAGTACCGGAACTACGGCTTCTTCTCCCTGTTCGGCGACAACGTCAACACGCCGGACAACTACCCGACCGACCTCGGCCTCCGGCCCGCCGGCCATGACGGCGGCGGGGTGACCGACATTGACTTCCGGGAATACGATGCGACCTACCCCGATAGCGAAGGCCCGGCCGCCGTCGGCAGCGCCTACCCGCGCACGGCCTACGGCCACTACGCCGCGCCGAGCCGTTTCACCGAATGGAACCGCGAGTTCCAGCAGATGCTGGCGGCGGACCCGGCCGGAAACGGGAACGCGGTTCCGGCGTTTGAGACTGTCCGCTTCATGCACGATCACACCCAGGGCGTCAGCACCCGGACCGTCAACGGCGTCGTGCTTGGAAACCACCTGCCGACAGCAGAAGTTGCCGACAACGACTACGGGATCGGCCAGTTCGTGCAGGCCATCAGCCAGAGCAATATCTGGAACTCGTCGGCGATTTTCATTATTGAAGACGACGCGCAGGACGGCCCGGACCATGTAGACTGCCACCGCTCCACCTGCTACGTCATCAGCCCGTTCATCAAGAAGAGTGTGGTAGACCACACGTTCTACAACACGGACAGCGTGCTGAAAACGATGGAGCTGCTGCTGAATATCCCGCCGATGAACCAGTACGATGCGATTGCCAACCCAATCCTCGACTTCGACACCGCGCCGAGCAACACCGGCGTGTATGTCGCGACCCAGCCCGCCGCGTCCATCCTGAGCGGCCTTGCACCGACCTCGACCGGCAGCGCCTTCTTCCCCTTGGAAAAGCTCTGCAACGCGATGGACTTTGTTCACCCGGACAGCGCCCCGGAGAACGCGCTGAACCAGGTCCTTTGGAAGAGCGTCAAGGGCGTCCACTCCAAGATGCCCGCCATCCGCCACTCGGTCCGCCTGCTCGGAACGCCGAAGCCGGCGGCTCACACCGCCCGCAAAGACGGCGGCGATTAACTCCCGTTCCTCACAAAGACAGCGGCAGCGAGCAGCGTCTGCCGCCTGAAATAGAAAGCCCCGATTCCAAGCAGTGGAACCGGGGCTTTTTTGTGGGAGACGAACCTCACCCCAATCCTGGGGAGTCAGCAAACGAAAAAGCCGCCAGTGCAGAGGCACCAGGCGGCTTTTCTTGACCATTTTGCTTTGACTGGCTCGCACCGAGCTACATCTTCGCGCCGTGCATCGCTTTACTTTCTTTGGCGTCTTTCGGCAGGCTGGACATCGAAACGATTGTGAGCGGATCGCCACCCTTGTCGTGCATCCCGTGGGACCTCGCATAAGCAACCGAGTAGTACCGCTTGTCTTTGGCATCGTAAGCGACCCTCTTGCCGCTGGTGCTGTGCTTCATCATGCCGTGGTGCATCGTGCCTTGCGCGGACACGTCGGACACAGCCGCGCCGGCGGCGACAATGACTAAGATCGTCACTGCAATTTTAGCGTTCATAGGCTCCTCCTTAGTTACGGATAGGTGAATGTGTTGCAGATGTTCTGATCGGCAATCGTGTGGTTTGGGTCGGTGGCGTCGGAATTACCGACGTTTGTGCAGCCTGCATCGCTTTTGTCGCAGAGGCCGCTGGCGACCAGCGGGTATTTGTGGATCAAGGTGCAGCCCGTCAAATCAGCGCTTGCACCGATAGTGATCCCGCGCGTCCGTTTCGCGTGGCCGTCAAAGAAGGTACAGTTCGCCAGCCCATTATGCCGGTCGCCTGCCAAAGCCATGCGCTGGTAGGTCGGATAGTAGTCGAAGTCCCCATTAAACGGCTCGATCCAAGTGTCGGAAATTACGCTTGCATTCGGCTGCTTGTCCCACTTGTCCACGACAACAATGGTTTCGGCAGGGTCGTCAATTTGCGCTAATGAAAGCGACTCGGCGGCACGGACAGCAATGTAGGAACGCTGTATCTTCAGCGCTCCTGTTGTATCAGGTGTAGGAATAGGACCGGCATCATCTGGGCAGGTAAAAACAGCGTTGCTCTTAATGTAGGGCATGATCGCGTTGTACCAAAGCGTCGAGTAGTCATGTGGGTCTACCGTACTACCCGCACGCGAGTCCACAGTGACCGTTCCAGCGGAATACTTGGCGCAGAAGAACAGCTTCTCGTCGCTGTCCTGAAGGTACTGCTGGACGCCGAGGCCGATTTGCCGCGTATTCGACAAGCAGGCTGTCGCGCGGGCGTTCTCGCGCACTTTCTGGAAGACCGGAAAAAGTATCGCGGCGAGAATCGCGATAATGGCGATAACGACGAGCAGCTCAATCAAGGTAAAGGCTTTTCGGTTCATAAACGTCTCCTCTTTGATTCGTCCGGGCGGTTGTGACACTGACTGTACCCGGCGAATATAAAGAGAACATTAAGAAAACGCCGAACTGGTATACTAGCGGCATGGATTTTGCGGAGAGTGTTGATCTTGCAGTGGTCGGCGGCGGTCTGCTGGGGACGGGAATCGCACGGGATGCGGCGCAGCGCGGGCTGTCGGTCGCCCTGTTTGAGGCGGAAGACTTCGGCGCCGGGGCGGTTTCGCGCGGCAGCCGCCTCGCGCTGGGCGGCCTCAGCGCCCTCGGCACGCTGGACTTTACGCGGGTGCGCGAGGACATCAAAGAGCGCGAGACATTGCTGCAAACCGCCCCGCATCTTGTCCGTCCGCAGGCGTGCCTGGTGCCGTTCTACAGTCACGGCCTACTGGCCCAGGCCCGCCTGCGGGCGGGCCTTGCGCTGTCCGATGCCCTGGGCTTCGACCAGGCGCTCCGGGTGCATCAGCTTTTGTCGGCGAAAGCGGCTCAAAAACGAGCGCCGAGCCTCAGTCCGAGCGGCCTGCTCGGCGCGGCGCTGGTCTGGGAAGCGGCGGTTCCCTCGGTCGAGCGCCTGGCGCGGGAACTGGCGCAGGATGCCCGCCGGCAGGGGGCGGTCCTGCACCCGCATACCCCGGTGGAAGCGCTTTGCCGGGAGCCGGGCCGGGCGGGACGCGAGCGGGTGGGGGGAGTGATCTGGAAAAACGCGCTGTCCGGCGAAACCGGCCAAACCCAGGCCGCGCTGGTGATCCTGGCTGCCGGAAGCCGCTCTTCGTCCCTGCTGGGGAAGCAGGTACCGCCCCCGCGCCTCCGAAGGACGGTGTCCGTCACCGGCTCGCCGCTGGCGGGGCAGGGGGACGCGCTGGTGTTTCCGCAGGAAGACGCGCCGACATTGCTGCTGGCGGTTCCGCACGAGAACAGCGGCTGGCTGGGCAGCGTGGCGGAAGACTACCACGAAGGCGACGCCGCGTATGCCACTGGGACAGAAGTCGCCGCCCTCCTCCAGGCGATGCAGGCTTACCTGCCCGGCTTCACTTTGGCGGACGTGCGCCGGGCCGAAGCGAGCCTCCACGCGGAAGCCGTCGCGGGCCGGGAAGTCGAAGACGCCGGGGCAAACGGAGGCCGCTTGGACGGCCTGCTGCTGGTCTCCGGCGCGGAGCTGACCCGGTTCCGGCAGAGCGCCGAAGAAGCGGTAGACCTCGCCTGCCGCAAGCTGGGCCGCGCCCTGTCGGTGCCGCCCTGCCGCACGGCGACCACGCCCCTGCCGCCGCCGCCTGCTTTCCCGGCCCAGAGCCTGCCGGAACAAGCCGCGTTTGCCGTGTCCGAAGAAGAATGCCTGACACTGCGTGATTTTCTGGAACGCCGTGTTCCGCAAGACTGGACCGACACTCGGCGGCAAGCGGAAATGCCGGCGGCTTTAGAGGCGCTTGCCGCACAGCTTGGCTGGGACACCGCGCGGCAGGCGGCGGAAGTCAAAGCCTGGGAAGCGGAAACCGCGCTGGGGCAAGCGTTCCGGGTGCTGTAAACTTAAAAAGACCGGCAGTGGAAGTGCCGGTCTACTCTTGAATGAAAGTGTCTCCGACACTGAGGATATCTTTGTAAGAGCGTTTCTAAATCTCTAGTCGCTTCGACTTTCACGCAAAAGTAGACCAGCACTTCCACTGCCGGTGCTTCTTAATCCTCTTCCACCGCCCATTGCGGCTGGATGTCCTGCGGGACGCCTAAGTTTTGCAGAACACGGGCGACAACCGTATCCACTAAATCTTCCACAGTCTTTGGCTGATGGTAGAATGCCGGCACCGCCGGCAGGACAATCGCGCCCGCCTCCGTCACCGTCACCATGTTCCGCAGATGGATCAAGTTCAGCGGCGTGTCACGGGCCACCAAAATTAACTTGCGCCGCTCTTTCAAGCAGACGTCGGCGGCGCGGGTCGTCAGGTCGTTTGAGATGCCGGCGGCAATGCGTCCGAGCGTTCCCATTGAGCAGGGAATAACAACCATGCCGTCATGGACAAACGATCCCGAAGCCGGAGGCGTGAAATAGTCTTTTGCACTCAGAAAATGGATGTTGTCGTAGGAAGCGCCGCTGCCAAGATAGGCTTGCGCCGAATAGGGGCGCGTCAAAGTGCCGCCGGTTTCGGTATTGAAGACCGCCACCGCGTTATCGGACAGCATGACATAAATCGCGTCGTAGTGCCGGGACGCCTGGCGTAGAAACCGGACGGCATACAGCGCCCCGCTCGCGCCGGTGACGGCAACGACCAGGCGCTTCGGAGGGTGGTCAGTCAAGAGTAAGCTTTCTAAGTGTCGGTGCCGACCCGCGACAATGTCCGCACCACAATTTTGCCGGGGCCGACCGGCTGAAGCTGAAGCTGGTTGCCGATGCGGAAAAATCCGTACTGCAAGCTGCTTGTGCCAAACAAGAAGCTGAGTGTCACGCGGCTGCCTGCGACTGAGTAAGAGCCGCGTGTTTGCAGTCTTCCCGTCGCTTTCTCGATAGTCTGGGTAAACGTGCCGTCGGCGTGAAAAGCCAGTGTGTCGGAAACGGTCTCAAACGGCGTAATGCCGGGCGGCAAAAGCAGGCAAGGACCGTCGTGCCACTTCCCAAGCAGCGGTGACCCCAACAGACTTGCAGCAGGCAGAGTGGTAATCGAGTGCGGCGGCAGGGCAACAGCCAGCGGTTCAGCAGACACCGGCCCGATACCGCAAGCGAGCGCAGCCATAAGTGGGAGCGAAAGACAGAAGCGTGAAGTTTGCATTAGGTTCTCCTTTGTCTCAGCAGTCATCCTAAACACCGCCGGGCGAAGTCCTGAAGACGGGCATTCACTTCCGCATGGCATTCCAGCAGGCTCAGATGCCCGCAGTTTTCAACCAAAACAAGCTCCGACTGCGGCAAACGCTGGGCCATTGCTCCCTGAATGTCCGGCGGCGTGTTGATGTCGCCGTCGCCCGTCACCACCAGAGTCGGTACGCCAATCTGCGGCAGCAGGGCGCGGACATCAAACGCGAAACAGGCGAGAGCGCCGAGGCCGGCGGCCCGCATCGAAAACTCGGCGCAGTGCCTCGCGACCAAATCATTCTGGCCCCGGCTTTCCTGCCCGCGATTTGTCCCGACCATCAAGGCCAAATGGACGCAGCCCATCTGGTAAACGAGTTTGACGAATGCTTCAAACAGGGCCGGGGCAAATGCCATGAAGCGGGCCAGCGGCTCCCAGAACCAGAAACGCATTGATGTCAGGACACGCCGCCCGCGCATCGTGCGGAGCATCGGCGTATCGGTTCCGACCAAAAGTACCAGCCCGCGCACGGAAGCCGACAGCGCCGGGTACGCCGCCGCAAACAGCGGCAGCAGCATCGCGCCGACCGAGTGGCCCGCAAGAACACAGCCCTTCGGGTGCCGCCCGGCTTCGGACGCCGTGAAAACAGCGGCGAGATCAGCGGTCATGGCTGCAAACGAGTAATCCCGGTCGGCGGGCGCTGCCGAGCGGTCCGTCCCGCGCAGGTCCCAGACAATCACCCGCAGCTCCTCAGACAGCGCCTTCTGATAATACCACGTTTCCTGGCTCAGCGACCAGCCGTGGGTCAAAAGAAGCGCCGGCGCGTCGTCGGAACCGAACTGCTCCCATTCCAGGCGGACGCCGCCCGCTCCAATTGCCGTGCCGCGCTTATCGGGCCGCAGCGCCTTCGGCTCATCGGGCGAAGGCCGGCGCAGAAGGCGCACCCACCAGCGGCCCGTCAGGATCACCCCTGCCAAAGACAGCCAGGCGAACGCGCTCCAGAGGCGCCCACGGCGCACCGACGAGGCCGTCTGCCAAAGGCTTGCCGCTAAACTGAGCAGTGCAGGAACAGCATACAAACCGGACAAAATGCCGAGCCACATAAAGCGTCACCCGGCAATCACGCGGTCTTGAACCGCTTCGTCGCTGACAATCTCGCCGTCTTTAAAGCGCACAATCCGCTCGCAGTGCCGGGCGACTTCTTCCTCATGGGTCACAACAATCAGTGTTTTGCCTTCCCGGTGCAGGTCCTGAAACAGCGCCATGATCTCCTCGCCCGTCTTCGTGTCCAAAGCGCCCGTCGGCTCGTCGGCCATCAGGATGACCGGGTTATTGACCAAAGCCCGCGCAATCGCCACCCGCTGCTGCTGCCCGCCCGATAATTGATTGGGCCGGTGGTCCATCCGGTCCCCCAGGCCCACCCGGATCAGCGACTGCTTCGCCTTGCCCTCGCGCCCTCTCGCCCCGGAATACACCATCGGCAGCTCGACATTCCGCAGGGCCGTCGTCCGGGACAGCAAGTTAAACTGCTGGAAGACAAAGCCGATCTTGCGGTTGCGTATCTTCGCGAGTGCGTTCTCGTCCAACCGCGCCACTTCCTCGCCGTCCAAACTATACGACCCGGAAGTCGGCTTGTCCAGACAGCCGATAATGTTCATCAGCGTGGACTTGCCCGACCCCGATGGCCCCATGATCGCCACCATCTCGCCGGTGCCGACCGACAGCGAAATCCCTTTCAGCACCGTCAAATCCATCGCCCCGGTCTTATACGTCTTCACAATGTTTTGGACAGTAATCATAACAGCGTTTTTATTCTGTGTGGCTGCTGTGCGCTAACTGTGTCTGATGGCGCAGGCCATCCAAAAGCGACGGATTATCAATCAGTTGTAGCAGCCATATCGTAGGTCGGAGGCGGGTCGGACAGTCGCCTGCTGTTTTGTTGTCTTCAAGTTGCATCGTGTTTTTCCGGCTGTCAGACTGAACAATGCGTGAGAATAAAGAACGTGGGAATGAGGAGCGTAGGAATGAATTCCTACGCTGTGGGGCGAAGCGCCTAGTGTCCGCCTGCGCGGACAAGGAGCAGAGTAGGAACGCAGGCATTTTCTTCGTCCACGAAGGTGGACGGTAGGCGTCTGCGCCCATAGCGTAGGAATTCATTCCCACGCTCCTCGTTCCCACGCTCTTTATGACCACGTTCCCTCTCTTACGTTTTACTCTCACTCCAGTGTTATTCTACCTGACAACCACTGGAGACTGTGCGTGTGCTACAATAACTACATATTATGAAGCTCAAGCTTGACCTGCACCCCATTTACAACGACAGCCGCGCGATTGACCTTGCGCTCAAGGCCATCATGGACGAAGCCGAAGCCAAGCGCTCGACCGAAGTGGAAGTCATTCCCGGCAAAGGGTCCGGGCAGCTTAAGAAGGCCGTCCTGCGCTTCTTGGACCAGCCGGAAATCAAGGCGCGTTACCACCGAATTGAAAAAGACGGCGACAACTGGGGGCGCTTGTTTATCCATTTTCGCTGGGAGCGCTTGCAGGAGCCGAAAGCCGTGGCGAAGCCGCGCGAGACTGCCGACTATGTCTGCTTCTGCTGCGGAACGGCGGTGACGGTGGGTGTCAGCGCGGAAGCGCTGCGGGAAGAAGGGCCGGAAACACGCGAAACAGAGTGTCCGTCGTGCGGCTCGCCGAACACGCTGACGGTGCATCTGGACCGGCGCGGCACCGTGCAGGTGGACGCCGTTTCAGGCTACAAGTGACGCCGTACCGGCTGGTGCATCTGACGACGGGCCGAACCGTGGCGATTGTTCGCCGTGCGGGCAACTGGCTGGCGAAAGGGTGGGGCGTACTGGGCCGTGGCAGTCTTCCACGGGGCGAAGGACTTTGGCTGCCGGGCGTCGCATCGGTGCATACGGTCGGCGTCCGGTTTCCGCTGGATCTGCTGTTTTTAGACGCGCAGATGCGGACAGTCAAGGCGGTGCCAAATGTCCCGCCGGGCCGGTGGCTGGTGCGGGCGTCGGGCGCGGCGCACACGGTGGAGCTTGGGGCAGGGACACTGGCGGCGGCAGGGATTGCGCTCAACAAGGGCGAGGACTGGCGGCTGGAAGGGGAGTAAGCGCGGCAGGAACGTCCTGCCCTTCGGCCGTGTTCAGTAAGCTGGGAACGCTGCTAGGTGCAGCGTCGTATAATCCTGTGAAGCGTAGCCGAAGAGAAGAGAATGTGGTATACTAATCCATTCTCACAGAGTAGCATCCCATTGGGATCTTAGAGAGTCTTCCCGCGTCAAAGCTGACCGAAGCTTTAGGCGGGGAAGGAGGCTTTTGTTTGAACAGAAATAACATCGTTCGCGTCATTCTGCCGCTGGTTCTCTTGGTGAGCTTGATGGCCGTCTTTGCCAACAGCAACTCGAAGCTGCTGCACCTCGGCGATACGCCCAGGGACTTCACCTATTCGCAGTTCCTGGACACCATCAACAGCAACAACGTGCAGGATGGAAACTTTGACAAAGACACGTTTCAGGGGCATACCGTCAAGCCTAACCAAGCGTTTGTCGTGTATTTAGGGATAGATAACCCGCAGCAGCGCCAGGAACTGGCCGACCTGCTGCATGCCCACAGCGCCAAGTTTACGATTAACCGGCCGCCGGTCTCCGACACCTTCCTGAACTATGCATCGCTTCTGATCGCACCGCTGGTGCTGGGACTCATTTTCTATGTGTTCTTCATCCGGCAGGCGCAAAGCGGCGGCAACCAGGCTATGTCGTTCGGGCGCTCCAAAGCCAAGCGTCTCAGCGACAAGGTTCCGAAAGTCACGTTTGACGATGTCGCCGGTGTGGACGAAGCCAAGCAGGAACTCCAGGAAGTCGTCGAGTTCCTGAAGAACGCCAAGAAGTTCCAGGCCCTCGGCGCCAAAATCCCGAAAGGGGTTCTGCTGCTCGGCCCGCCTGGATGCGGTAAGACCATGCTCGCCCGCGCGATTGCCGGCGAGGCGGGTGTGGAGTTCTTCCATATCTCCGGCTCGGACTTCGTGGAAATGTTCGTCGGCGTCGGCGCGTCCCGTGTCCGCGACCTCTTCGAAAACGCGAAAGCAAATCGGCCCTCGCTGATCTTTATTGACGAGATTGACGCGGTCGGACGCCAGCGCGGCGCAGGGCTAGGCGGCGGGCATGACGAGCGGGAACAAACGCTGAACCAGTTGCTTGTCGAGATGGACGGTTTTGATCAGAACACTGGCGTCATCATGATTGCCGCGACGAACCGCCCCGACGTTCTCGACCCCGCCCTGCTTCGTCCGGGCCGCTTCGACCGCCAGGTCACGGTTGACCCACCGGATGTCCGGGGCCGCGAGGCGATCCTAAACGTCCACCTGCGCGGCAAGCCGCTGGCGGACGACGTGAACGCCCAGAATCTCGCTCGCCGCACGCCTGGCTTCTCCGGGGCGGACCTCGCGAACCTCGTCAACGAAGCGGCGCTTCTCGCTGCCCGCTACGACAAGACGAAAATCGGCGTCGCGGACTTCAACGAAAGCGTTGACCGCGTAGTCGCCGGCCCGCAGCGCAAGTCGCGGATTATGAACGAGACGACTCGTGAGCGCATTGCTTACCACGAAGTCGGCCATGCGATCGTCGGCGAGCTGCTGCCGAACGCAAACCCGGTGCATAAGGTCTCAATCCTGCCGCGCGGCCGCGCTCTCGGCTACACGATGCAGTACCCAACGGAAGACAAGTACCTGACGACGCGCCAGGAGTTCCTAGACGACATTTCCGCCCTGCTGGCGGGCCGTGTCGCCGAAGAAACAGTCTTCAACGAGGTCACGACCGGCGCGTCCAATGACTTCGAGCGGGCGACCGCGATCGCCCGTGCGATGGTCTGCGAGTACGGCATGAGCGACCGGCTTGGCCCGGTCGTCCTCGGCACCCGTCACGGCAGCCCGTTTTTAGGCCGCGACTGGAACGAGGAGCGCAACTACTCGGAGACAATCGCGCTTGAAATTGACAAGGAAGTCCGCTCGATCATTGACGAGTGCTACGAGCGCTCGCGCGTCATCCTGACCGAGAACCGGACAAAGATGGATGAGGTCGTGCGGGTCCTGTTAGAGAAGGAAATGCTGGAGCGCGAGGACTTCATTGCGCTCATGGAAGGCGCCGTCGCCCCGGCGTATGTCAAGCCGATCTCGCCGCAGGCACCGCCGCCGAGCGGTGGGGAGACGCCGACCCAGGTTGAGCCGGAAAAGCCGCGCCGTCTGCCGAACCTTCGGCCTGAGCCGGCCTAGTCCGTATGTTTCTTCTTGTTCGGGCAGGGATAATCATCCCTGCCCTTTTTTCTGGCTGCTTTTTTCTGGTATAAGTTCTTTATGGATACAAATTACAGCTATCGTCTTTCTCGGCTGGTCCGCACGCAAAGCTCCGAGATTTTTTTAATTTGGGAAGAAGACCGCCGCATCGGCCAGCTTGATCTGCATTTCGCCGTCGAAAGCCGGACCATTCACGCCACCCTTGTGCTGGAAGCCGATCTGCCGGTCTCAGTCGAAGAAGAGCTGCTCGCCCAGATTGACGACGATATTGTCTCGTCCTACCTGCCGTCGTTCGAGCGGGAAGACTTCCTCGTGACGGTATTCCGGGGTGAAGAAATCTCCAACTACACCGACTCGTCGGGTGCCCTCGACGACATTGACGATGCCCCGTTCGATGACGACGATGACGACGAGGATGATGACGACGACCGGCCCCGGCGGATACGATAAGAACCCCTCCCTCTCGTTCCTGGCACTTGCGGCATCCTGCCTCAGTGTCGCTCCCTCAGCACTGGCTCCCTGGAAGGCCCCTGTTAGGGAAGGGCCGGAGCGACAACAATCTGTAGGGGCGCTGCTTGCCGCGCCCTCTTGTCCTACCCTTCCCTAACAGGGGCCTTCCAGGGAGCCAGTGCTGAGGGAGCGACACTGAGGCAGGATGCCGCAAGTGCCAGGAACGAGAGGGAGGGGTTCTTACTTCTTCAGCAGCACCTCCAGCTTATCCAAAGTATCCACTAAATGCTCCGGCGGCCCGCCGGTGACGAGATCGAAAACTTCTCCCCCCGCTTCTTTCCCCCAGCCGTTGTTTGAGCTGATTTGAGCGCTCTGAACAAACCGATCCAGATGTGCCTGCTCGTCCGGCCCGTAGGGAATGGTCAAAACGCTTTGCGCGGTGAAATGATGCAGGGACTGATAATTTTCCGGGGTGACAACGGACGGCTCCGTGTGCAGCGGATCGTTCCACGGGCTGAACACCGACACGGCGGGCAGCTCGCCGCGCAGCAGAAGCGGCAGGGAAGGCGCGGCGGCATGGGCGGACCGCCAGCAGCCCGCGAGCAGAGAAGTGTCGGCATCTTTCAGCAGCTTCATCCAGGCATCAAAATCACTTGACTGAGAGCCGAATGTCGGGATTGTAATATCGTAATGGCCGAAGAAGTTTTCCTCGCTCACGTTCACTGTGACCATGTCGCCATAGCCAGAGGAAATGTCTACGGGGTCAAGGTGCTTCGCACGCAAATACGCCAAGCGGTTTGGCAGGGAGTACCCCAAAGCATTGCCATCTTCCGGGCGGTCCGCGTCGTAGCCAGGGAGAATGGTATCCTCAAAAACTAGTCCTGCCAGTCCCGGTGTGGCGGCCAGTGTCCGCGACAGAGTTGGAAGCAATGTCCGCATGGCGGGATCAAGCGGGCTGGCCCAGCTTTCGGTTCCTTCACGGGCCAGCGCATAGTGCGGATGGTCGTAAATAGCGGACAAAGCGTTCGCGGCAAAGCGCCGCTGAACCACATGGCCGGCGGTTTCGCCGGTGACGGTAAGGTCTTCGGCGAAGCCGCTGGGCCACGGCGCGGGGTGAGGCATCAGGCTGTCCTTGCGCCAGCAGAAGGTGTCCAGAACGGCATAAACGGCGATATGCGGAGGCTTCGCGGCGGCAAGCGCGGCTGATAAAACGCCGCCGGCCTCCGCCGACGCCGGTGGCAGGGCGTCGTTCGGGAAGTAGGTCCGGCCCCCGGTGAACACGTCTAAAAAAAGCGTATTCAGGTGCATCTTGACCAGCTTCGCGACCACGGCCCGCGCCTCGTCCGGCGTCTTCGGCGCACACAGAACGCCGCGCAGGGGTTTGTCTAAGACGATGCTGCCCGCCGGGGCGGACGTATTGGGTGCCGCGTCCGCCGCGTCGTCCGGCTTTGGCGGCTGGATTTTGTAGGGTCCATCCAGCATCATCGCGCCGGTTCCGGGCAGCTCAACCGCCAGCCGGATGTTGAGTGTCGTGTCCACCAGCGTTTCAGGCCGAATTGACTCGGCGGCGGCTTTCATATCTTCGCCCATCTTCACGAATTCCGGTATATTTTGAAACCCGTCACCGTAATGCAAAAACACGTCTTTCAGATGCTCTTGAAGCGCCGCCGGCAGAGACTTCCAGGAAAGATTGCCTTCGTTCGTGCCAGACGCTTTTTGAATGGTCGTGATCTGGTCAGGCGACAACGCGCCGATGTCGCCTGGCGCGAACGAGAGCGAATGCATCCAGTCCGATGCCCCAAGCTGCTTGCCGGCGTCTTTGCCCGCCTCAGAGAGTCGGTTCCCCCAAATCTGGCCGATCTCTGCCAGAAATGCCTGGCGTGTTCCTAATCCCTGCACGTCGTCGGTCAGCACATACGCCGGGCCGACCTGACGCCAGGTGCCGCAGACGCAAAGCGCCAGCGCCTGCATGACATCCCGCGCCGGCTGCCGCTCCTTCAAGTCGCCCCGTGCCAGCACTGGCAGCGCGGCGTAGTGCGGGTCGGCGTATAGCTCTAAATGGGCTGCGCTGCCGAGGCGCTGAACCAGGGCGTCTACCGTCGTGAGGCCCGCGACCGAAACGGTGCGCTCCAAGTCGCGCCGGTTCCACAAAATGTCGCCGGGCTTAGGGGCGTTCGGCACGTCTGCTTTTAGAATTGTTTCCGTAGACTTCCCCCGCGACTCCATGTTCCCATAACCGCCGAACGGCAGCTTGTACGCGCCGGTAGAAGGCACAAGATCCTGCGTGTCGCCGATGCCGAAGCCGACCGGGGCATGAACGTAGAAGTGCGCCGTCAAGTACGCATGGAAGCGCAGGGCGCCGAACAGCTCATTTCCGCTGACTTTCTTAATTTGGCCGTCATACGCCGCCCGCTGGGCTTTGTCCAGTTGATGCTCCGCTAAGGAGGTCGGAACAATCTCAAGCGGCTCCGGCAGCAGGGCATGAATGAGGCTTTGCTGGTCCGGGGTCATGTCGGCATACGCGAGGCCGGCGGCCCCCGCCTGCCGGAGCTGGGCGGGAGTCATCGAGCCGAGCAGGTACGTTTCTGGGTGCTGCCCGGCCAGCCGTCCGAGCGGCAGGGAAGCAAGCGCCGGGTCCCTGTTCAGCACGGTCATGGCCGGTGGGGCCAGCGCAGTGACATGGCTGAATACTTGCAGGCTGCGGCCATACTGCTCCGCCAGCGTTTGCGGCGTTTGAACGACCGCGCTGCCCGGCGGCGCATCGGCAGGGGGCGGGGTCGGCGTGACTTGGCCCGGTCCGACAGTCAGCACGACCGAGCCATCGGCAACCGAAGCGTCCGGCATCGCCGCCAGCGCGTCCGCCAGCGTCACCGGACGCGGCGCAGGCGCAGCCGGCGCCTCGGCCCACGCCGCACGCAGCGGCAGCAGAAGCAGAGCAAAGCAGGGAAGCAGAGCAAAGCAGGGAAGCAGGCAAAGGCGGGTATCCATGCCTTCATCATAAGCTATCTATTGCGCCCTGTCAAGCCGGTTTCATGCTGAGAAAAGGCTAACGAAGCTTGCGCCGAATGCCGACAAAAATAACAGCATTGGCAGATGCGCGTATTTTTCAGGAGCAAAGCATAATTATGACGGTGGTTCTACCGACAGGCGGCACGAAACGAAAAGAACTGGGGCATCTACTGGTCGAACAGGGGCTTCTGAAAGAACAGCAGCTTACGCTGGCGCTGACGTTCCAAAAGCAGAACGGCAGGCCCCTCGGCGAAGTGCTGGTCGAGCTTGGCCTCGTCGGAGTCGAGGATGTCACGCGGGCGCGGGCGCAGCAGGTAGACGCGGCGTATGTGGCGATGGACGATGTCGCGGTGGACAAAGAGATTTTGGCATTGGTGCCGGCGGCCCTGGCCCACAAGTATGCCATTTTGCCGATTGGCAAGACGCCCGACGGAACACTGAAAATCATTGTCGCCGCCTGGAACGCACGGGTCATGGAAGCCGCTCACAAAATCGCGACCGCCCACCGGATGCGGATTGCCCCCGCAATCGCCTCCGAAGTGCCCCTGCTGGCGGCCATTGCCCACTGGTACGGACCCGCCCCCGAAGCCGCCCGCGCCGCCGTTCCCGCCGCGCTGCCGCCGGTCAAAACGCCGGCAGGCACGGCGCAGCCGCTTGACAAGCGGGCGTCGGATGTCTTTTCGGGAACGCTGTCTACCGCTGCCGGCACGGCGGCCGGCGGCCAGCCGGACGCACTCGATGCCGCCGGGGTAGACCAGCCCGCCGTGATCCAGTTTATCAACAAGATTTTGACCGACGCCATCTTGTCGGGCGCAAGCGACATTCACCTGGAGCCGCGCCGCAACTCGCTCGAAATCCGTTTTCGGCAGGATGGGACGCTGCGCTCGGTGGACAGCATTCGGCGCGAGTTCCAGCCTGCCTGCTCGTCGCGGCTGAAAATCATGGCGGAAATGAACATCGCCGAGCGGCGTCTCCCCCAGGACGGGCGCATCTCCGTCATGGTCGAAGGCCGCTCCGTAGATATGCGCGTCTCGTCTCTGCCGACCCAGTACGGTGAGTCGCTGGTGCTGCGGATTTTGGACAAGTCGGGCGTTCGGCCTGAGCTTTCCCAGCTTGGCTTTTCCGAGCGCAACTTAAAGGCCCTGAACAGCCTCATCCGAAAGCCGCACGGAATTTTTCTCGCGACCGGGCCGACGGGGTCCGGCAAGACAACCACCCTTTACAGCGCCATCCACGAGATCCACACGCCCGATGTCAATATCATCACCGTTGAAGACCCGATTGAATACGAGCTGGACGGCATCCGCCAGTCCAACGTCAACGAAAAAGCGGGCCTGACCTTTGCCCGCCAGCTTCGCGCGATTTTGCGCCAGGACCCGGACATTATCTATGTCGGCGAGATCCGCGACCAGGAAACCGCCGAAATCGCGTTCCGGGCCGCGCTCACCGGGCATTTGGTCTTTTCAACGCTCCACTGCAACGACGCCGCCGGGGCGATCACGCGGCTCTTGAACATGGGTATGGACCCGTTTCTCGTGGCGTCCTCGGTCGTCGGTGTCCTGGCCCAGAGGCTGGTGCGAAAAGTCTGCCCGCAGTGCGCCCGTCCGGCCCCGCCCGCCGAAGTAGACCTGCAAGCGTTCGGCGTAGACCTCGACTCCCCGGAGTTCCACCGGGCAAAGTTTGTGGCCGGGGCCGGCTGCGACTTATGCGCGGGCGTCGGCTACAAAGGCCGCGCGAGCGTTCAAGAGCTGATGGTGATGGACGATGCGATCCGGGCGATGACCCTGGGGCGCATTCCGTCCCACAAAATCCGCCAAGCGGCGATGGCGCGGGGCATGACGACGATGCGCCAGGATGCCGCCTCAAAAGTCATGCTGGGCATTACGACGTTTGAGGAGGCCCAGAAGCGCGTGTATATTGAGGAAAGCGGTGAGGATTAGAGACTGTATAGAAATGGGAGACACGGGGCTGAACCCCCGTGCTTTGAACGGACAACTCCCCGCCTTCGCGGGCAAACACCTACCGGCCTTCGCGGGCAAATACCCATGAACATCTTCTTCACAATCTTCGCCCGCGCTCTCCGAGTCGCCAGTGCGGAAGGCGGGAGCTTGCTTCTTCGAAGCCCTGCCGTTCAGGGCAGGGACTTCATCACCACTTCCTACACAGTCTCTTAGGTGCTGAAGATAAAACAAAAGCTCTCAAACGTGCTGGTGCGTCTCTGTGATTGCCTGCGTGATCCGCCGGACCAGCTCACCGCGCCAGACCGCATCTCCCGCTTCAATCGCGTTTGCCGGATTAGACAGCGTCGCGATTTCCAGCAGCACTTTCTCCGGCACGGGGTTGTACTTCGGGTCTAAAACGCCGAGCCTCCGGCCCGCCAAACCACGGATGCCGTGGAAATCTTCGGGCCGACTCAGATTGTCTTGCGCCATCTGCCCGGCCAGCGCCCTCGCGAGGGCAGGGACCGGGTTGCAGCGGCGGTCAACGCAAACGATGCCGCCCTGCACGGTCTCCGCAGGAAACTGGTCGAAGTGGAGAGACAAAAAGAAAACGTCGCGGGCCGCGTGTGGGTCCACCTGCCGTGCGGTCCAGACATCTCGCGCCGCTTCGGCTCGCTGCCAGAGCGGGCGCGGAGAATGCCGCAGGCCAAGCGGGGTTCCGGTCGCCGCCATCACCGCATCGCTTGGCCGCTCCAGCGGCGGCTCGGAGACGGCAAGAACCGGGTTCAGGCAGCGGGACCGGACTGTAAAAACGACTTGGGCACCCTGCGCTTTAAGGCTTGCCGCAAGCTCCGCCGCCGTGCGGTACGACAGCGCCGCTTCCGACAGCGGCCCGGCGGTCGTGCCGGGATCGGCCCCGCCGTGTCCGGGGTCCAGCACGACCACAACCCCGGCCAGCAGGCCGGCGGTCGGGGCAGTCGCCACAGTGTTAGGCCCGGCAGGCGGCGGGGAATAATGACGCCCTGCCAGCATCAAGCCGCTGAGTACGGCAGTCACGGCAGCCGCCGCGAGAGAAAGTAAGAGTGTCCGGCGGCGCATGATGCCCTGCTTCGCTCAATGAAAAGGCCACTGCGCCGAGGTGGGTTACGCCCCCAGCCTCCCAATCGCCTTGCCGATGAAATAAGTCACTACGCCTTCAACCGCGCCCACCAGCGTCATCTCCAGCCCGCTGCTCCACCACGACCGCACCGTAATCATCGTTTTCGCCGCGCCGACCGCAAAATGCGCCAGCAGAGAAATCACGGCGGCGGCGATGATCGCAGCGGGGCCATGCAGGAAGAAGAACGGGATAATCGGGATGAACGCGCCGACCGCTGTGGAAATAAACCCGGATGTCGCCGAGACGAGGGGGTTCGAGAGCGCGTCCTCGGTCAAGTTAAGCTGCTCCGCCGCCAGCGTCTTTAGGAACTGCTCCGGGTCACGCGCCAGATGCTCGGCGGCCCGAACGGCGTCTTCCTGCGGCAGCCCTTTAACTTGCAGCACCAGCGCCATTTCTTCTTTCCCTTCTTCGGGGTTTTCCAAAAGCTCCGCCCGCTTCCGGTGCAGCTCCGCTTCGTAGATCTCGCGCTCGCTTTTCGCTGCCAGATACGCGCCGGAACCCATCGAAAGCGCCGACGCGATCATGCCCGCGAGGCCCGCCAAAAGAACATAATGCTGATTCCCGGCGGTCGCGCCCGAAACGCCTGACACAATGCCGAAGATCGCGCCGAGGCCGTCGTTGACCCCGTAAATCGCGTCCCCAATCCATGATGCTGGGGAGCGATGCCCTTTCCGCGCCCGAAGATCCTCTAACGTCTGCTGCGGGTTGACGGGCCGGGAGAACATACGCCCGATGGGCAGATCCGCCGACGGCGCGGGGGCCAGCATCAGCTTCAGCGCTTTTGAGTGCGCCTTTTCGTCCGCCATGACTCGGTTCAGAATGTCCACGCTCGGCGCGTCGCCCATTTCTTTAAGCTGGCGTCCGTACAGCGCGACATGCTTGCGCTCACCCATCTCAATCCGGCGCAAAGTCGCATCGGGACCGCCGATCTTGTTGACCAGCGTATCTACAACGCCGGTCGGGGCGCCGGTGTAAGTCGGAACGGGGGCGCCAAGCTCGGCCAGCCGCCGCTCCCAAAGCTTGGCATGGGCCGCTTCGGCCTTCGACAGCCCTTCTAAGATGTGCTTGCGGCGCGGGTCGCTCTCGCGGTCGGCCAGGGTTTGGTAAGTGACCGCCCCTTCCGTTTCTTCCTGCCAGTTGCTTTCAATCGCTTTAATCAGCCGGGCATTGTCTGCCGCCGGGGTTTGTTCGGTAACACTCATTCTAAACTTCTTTCCGTCTTATTCTCGCGTGCCTGACACGCCGGGCAAAGGCCGTAGAACTCAACACGCGGGACATGGATCTCGTACCCCGACGCGGTCTGCGCTTGTGCCGGGAGACCGGACAACCCGGCAATCTCAACATCCTCTATCGCGCCGCAGCGCGTGCAGATCACATGCGGGTGAAACGTCGGCCGCACCCCATCATAATGCTGCCGCCCGTCCCCCGGCTGGAGTTCCAGCACCTCGCCTAGATCCCGCAGCGTGTCCAAAGTCTTATACACCGTCGCCAGCGAAGTCGTCGGCGAGACCACCCGCACCTGCGCGTAAATCTCCTCCGCACTCGGATGCGAATTAGTATTCACCAGCGCCCGCAGAATGCACAGTCTTTGGGGCGTGATTCGATGCCCGCTATTGTGAAGTTTCAAGCGCAGGTCTTCCACCCGCGCCTCAATTTGTGGTTGCATAAGTTAAACAGAACAATTCTTTACGGAGAACAATTCTCCGTAATTATGCCAAAGTAACGAGATTTTGTCAAGCGCAATTGCAGTGCGATGTCAGGCGAATCCCGCTCCAAGAGGCTTATCACTCTGGCGCATCTGCTGTCTTGCGCGTCCCCTGCTCTTTGTCAGCTTCCCGACGCGCTAGCTTTATCCGTGCGCCCCGATAGCAGATGATAACCACGTTACGTCGTAGATAACTGCGAAGACTCTGGCTAATTTCCAGCTTATCTGAGTACCTGTCGCGGAGCAGAGGGCAATCCCCCCCCAATTAGGGGCAACGGCCAAAAGAAGACAAAGACGATGAGAAGGACAAGAGATGTACTGCCGAGCTGGCGGGTTTTTTTCATCTTCGACCTTCACTCAAGCGAGGCTGTGTAATGCAATCCAAAAGTTCGATGCGCTGTGCAAAGCCCGCTAGCGGCTTCAATGGCAGCGTGGAGTTCAGCGGCAAAGGAAACTTTATAGGGCCACTTCACGCTTCTTGCGCGGCTTTGGCTTGACACTTCTCTGGGCGGCTCGAACTAAAGTACGGAGTGCGTCGTTGACAGACTTGGAATCAGGAAACACCGCCGCAACATCCGGCGACAAAGCCACTAAGTTCGTACCCTGGGCGTAACGTTCTGCGTACACACCGCGCTTGCCGCCGCGAAAATCATACTCGTCCAGCATTTCCGGGCCTGTGTCAACTTCGGGCGTGGTGGGATTATCCTTCTTCATAATCTTTTTTCTCTTTAGCCGTTGCCAAACGTGCGCTGATAAGGCGTATCACTTCTTCTCTCTCAGTATGGACGACGACCAGCAAACGCTGGCGCTGTGACCGGCCCAGCAGGGTGAAGCGTTCTTCATCTTCGGAATGAGTCGGATCAGGGATGAGAACGGAAAGGGATGAGAACGGAAAGGGAGTCGCCAAAAACAGTGGCCGCTTCTGCAAAAGAAACGCTGTGCTTGCTCTGATTGGTTCGAGATTTAGCGTCATCCCACTCAAAACGAAGTTCCACACCATGAGTATAGCAGAGAAGCAAGCAAATTCGTCACCCCCCGTGCAGCGCCCGCCAGGCGGCTTCGATGGCGGCGCGGAGTTCGGCGGCGGCGGCTTGGGGGTCGGGGGCCTGGGTCACGGCATCGGTGACGGCGACGCCGTCGGCGCCGGCACGGAGGCAGTCGGCAACATCGGCGGGGGTCTGAATGCCGCCGAACGCCACCACGGGGATCTGCACGGCGTCTTTGACTTTTCGCAACAGGGCCAGCCCTTCACCGGGCGCTTCCGGGTCAAACGCCGGCCCGACCTGCACATAATCCGCCCCGCCGCGCTCCGCCGCCGCCGCGCCGGCCACCGTGCGGATAAACGACCCGACAGTGGCCTCGCCGGAAGGATGCAAAAACTCGCGGGCATCGGACGGCTTGTACAAGCGCTCGGTCAACAGAACGCCGTCCGCGCCGCATTTTTCGGCCAGCTCCAGATCGCCGGTAACGATAAAGCGGGCCTGGCCGGCGGTCATCTCGCGCAGGCGCAGAGCGACGGCATATAGGCCGAGGTCGTCGGCGCTTGAATGGCGGACCCGAAGCTGAACAATGTTGACGCCGCCGGCGACGGCGGCTTCCACGAGCGAAAGCGGGTCCGCTTTCTTGTCGGCATGGGTCCGGTAAAGCGCACGTCCGGTTACAAGGGTTAAGCTAGGCTGGGGGATGTCGGTCACAGCGACCATTGTACCCAATTCGAGCGAAACTTGCAAACGAGGAGCCTTTGCGTTAGCCGAGGCTGGCCTTGCGCCAGATGTCGTCCATCGCCGCACCAACGCGCTCCAAGCGGGCGGTGTCCGACGGCAGACCGCTGAGGTCCACAAACGGCTCCGGGATGACCGGTCCATCGCAGCCGATCGCCTTCAAGGCTTGCAGAAAGCCCGCAATATCAACAACGCCGGTTGCGCCGGGCAAGTCCCGATTGCCGTCCATCTGCTCGTCTACAGCCACCCCCGCGGGCGCATCGTTGACATGAATGACGACGACTTCGGCAGGCGTCAGTGCTTGAAGCTGCTGGACGGTGCCGTGCGATGTGTACCAATGAAAACAATCCAAAAGCAGGCCGACATTCGGGCCGATCTCGCGCCCCAGTTCCAGCATTCCTTCCATCGTGTGAATAAACGGAAACTTCTGCGTGTCCCGCAGCGTCTTCGGCCCAATAAACTCCAAACCGAGTGACAGGCCGTGGTCGGAGAGTATCTTCGCGACCGGCGTGAAGCGCGTGATATGGAACTCTTTGTTCTCGTCATACTGCTTCTCGTTGGAGCAGGGCATGATCCACGTCATTGTCCGGGTCACGCCGATGGCCGCCGCTGCTTCGGCCAGGCGCGGTAAGTCATTCAGACTCGCCCGCCAGGCGTCTTCCGACCCGCGCCACTCGACCGGCAGGCCAAAGGCCGCCGGCGTGATCCCCGCTTCGGCAAACCTGTCCACGACCGCGCTGCGCCCCTGCGTTTCCACGAGGCTTGCGATCTCGGAGGAATTGATTTCCACGCCGCCGAAGCCGCCGGTCTTTGCCGCCGCCAGTGCGGCGTCTAGGTTTGCGGCTGAGACCCCGACTGCGCCGGGACTGAGTGCTTTATACATAACTTTCTCCTATTCTCGTATCCAAACCTGCATTTCGCCGGCAGCGCGGTTGTCCCAGGCGTAGTACGGGATCGCCGTAATCGCCGCAGGCTCTGAATGCGGCGGCGTAGTCCGGTACAGCTTGCCTGCCGTGTCCGAAGACAGCCGGGAAGCCGTGCCGCGCAGGACAACAACGCCGCCGAGCAGCTCCGGCTCGAAATCCGCCGTGAAACCCGCGCCACGCGGCAGTGTCAGCGCGTCTAAATCCGGGCCGTTGTCGGCGGCTTCCAAACAGTAAACGAGCGGGCCGCGCCGGAGGGCAACTCGGCCCTTGTCGGCGGCGACACGCGGGTCGGCGTAAACGTGCTGAACCGTCAGCGGCAAATCCAGTGTCACGGTGTCGCCGGGCCGCCAGTTGCGTTCCAGCACCGCATAGCCGCGCTCGACAAGGAGCGTTACGGCCTCGCCGTTCAGCGACACGGCCGGCGAATGACACCAGGCCGGAAGCCGCAGGCGCAGCCGAAACGCCGCCGGCTGCTCCGGCGCAACTTGCAGCGAGATGCGCCCGTCCCACGGATACGCGGTCGTCTGCGTCAGCGTCACGGTCTGCCCCGCGACAAACAATTCGGCCTTGCCCTGCACATACAAATGCACCGCAAGATCGGTCTCGCTCTGCCCATACACATACGCGCCGAGCGATGCCAAGAGCCGGGCGATGTTCGGCGGGCAGCAGGCGCAGCCGAACCAGTCCTGCCGGTGGTGCGTTCCCAGGCTTGCCAGTGGGTTCTCGTAAAAGAAGCGCGTGCCGTCCAGCGAAACACCGCTCAGAACCCCGTTATACAGCGCCCGTTCCATGACATCGGCGTAGCAGCCGTCGCAGTCCAGGTTTAGCATTCGGGATGCCCAGAAAACCAGGCCCACGGCGGCGCAGGTCTCGGCATACGCCGTCAGGTTCGGCAGGTCGAAATCCGCGCCGTAGCCTTCATTCGACGCAAACCCGCCAACCCCGCCGGTGACATACATCTGCGCCGATGTCACATGGTCCCAAACCTTTTCGCAAGCGTGTTTCAGTGCGCCGCCGGCTTCCGTCGCCGCAAGATCCGCCATTGCCGCATACAGATACATCCCACGCACGGCATGGCCCGTCACGCGCGTCTGCTCCCGCACCGGCTCATGGGACTGATTATACTCATAGGACTTATGGTAGAAATCCGCGGGGTCTTCGCCTCGCGCCCGCACTTCTGCGTCAAAATAGTGCGGCGATTGGCCGCGCTCGTCCACAAAATACTGCGCCAAGTTTCGGTACTTTTCTTCCCCCGTGGCATCGGCAAGCTTGACCAACGCCAGCTCGATTTCCTCATGGCCGCAGTAGCCGCGTTTCTGGCTCGGTCCTACGCCGAAGACCGTGCCGATGTAGTCGGCGTACCGGCGGACAACGTCTAAAAGCGTCGTCTTCCCGGTCGCGGCGTAATACGCAGTCCCGGCTTCGATGAGATGCCCCGCGCAGTACAGCTCGTGGTGGTCACGCAGGTTCACCCACCGCTGCTCCGGCGCGACCGTCGTAAAGTAGGTGTTTAAGTAGCCGTCCGGCTGCTGGGCAGCCCCCAGCAAACTGATGACATGATCCACCAGCGCTTCCACTTCCGGGTCGGGATGCGTTTCCAGGCTGTAGGCTGCCGCTTCAAGCCACTTGGCGATGTCGGAGTCCCAAAAGTAATGCTGCTCCGGCACCGGCGCAAGCGAAAGCGTGGCAATCCGCCCGGTACTTTCGCACTGCCGGTACTCGGCAGGCAGGGTCGATTCCCGGTTAATGCGCTGGCGCTCGGACCAGAACGCATCGTCAATCGTCACCGCCTTCAGCGGCGGAGGCTGTAGCTTATTCATAAAGGCTGCTTTCGATGCTGGCAGCGCCGGGGTTTTCCACAACCCCGGCTTTAAATTTCTTCGGCATTACTCAAATGGGCCGCGCAGGAACGACAAAATCAAGTACCACAACGCTAAATACCAGACTCGATGGCCCACGCCCGGCGCGGCATTCGCGGCAAGCCTAACCGCGCTATGCAGGACCCCGGCAGGCCGCAGGGCAATCTTGTTCTTGGAGCATGGACGGCAGCGCGTCCCGGCGGGCGTGTAGATGGTGCATTTCGGGCAGATCGGCGACTCGCACCGCCCGCAGCGCAGCCGTGTTACAGCTTTCGGATGCTTCGCGCAATAGTATTCGCCGTCGCCGCCGGGAACTGCAATCGCTTCCGTTTCTTTCAGCTCACTCCCGCACTCGCCGCAGAACTTCTTGCCGACGGGACTTACGGCCCTGCACTGGGAACAAGTCATTTCCAATTCTCCTCTTGGTACTCCGTTTCATTGCCCTATATTCGCTATTCTTCGGCGAAATCCTGTGCAGGAATTTAGTGAGCGTTTGCCGTACCACTCAGCAGAGGAATCTATGCTGCGACAATCCTACTGCGGATGGACATTTGCTGGGCGCGGTGTTTCCGAGGGGGAGCTGCTGCTGCGGGCAAAAGCAATCGGCTACGATGGGGTGGAGCTGATCCGCGAGGCGCTTTGGAGCCAGGCCCAGGATTTGGGACTGACAATCGTGTCTCATCAGGGTCAGCCCAGCCTCCACTTGGGCTGGAACGACCCCGCACTGCATTCCGCTTTAGAAGCGGAAGTCCACAGCCGCCTCGCGCTGGCCCAGAAGCATGGCATCTTGAACTTAATCGTGTTCAGCGGCAACCGCCGCGAGGGCTTGTCGGACGAAGCGGGGCTGGAAAACACTGCGCTGGGGCTGTCAAAAGTCGCGCCCGCCGCCGAAGAAGCCGGCGTCTCGCTGCTGCTGGAACTGCTGAACTCCAAGCGCGACCATGCCGGGTACCAATGTGACCGGACCGCCTGGGGCACGGAAGTCTGCCGCCGGGTCGGGTCAACGCACGTCAAGCTGCTGTACGACATCTATCACCTGCAAGTTATGGAAGGCGATTTGACCCGCACGATTGAAGCAAATCACGAGGAAATCGGCCATTACCACACGGCAGGCAACCCAGGGCGCCAAGACTTAGACCAGGCGCAGGAGATCAACTACCCGCCCGTGTTCCAGGCCATTGCTGCCACGGGTTACGAGGGGTTCATCGGCCACGAGTTTGTGCCGAAAGGCGACCCCCTGGCGGCGTTGCAGTCCGCCTACGATCTTTGCCGCACTTCGTTGTTACAACTTTAAGGAGCCGCTGATTTAAGGAGCTGCTGATGACCCGCACCAACCTCGCCCCTCTCTCTGCCGCGCCGACTTTTCTCTTCAAACGCCGCGCGTCCGGCGCACTGCCGCCGACCCAGTTCGGCGAGCTGGTTGGCACATTCGACCATGCAACGCTGGTTCCCGAAGGCGCGACCCGGCCCGACGACAACCATGTCTACCTCTGGGTGCGTGTCCCGGATGGTCCGTTTGCGGGCCTGTATGAGTGTGCGTTTAATATCCATTCCACCGACCAGACCAATGTCTCGTTTACCGACTGGCCGGAAGACTTCACCGGAAAACCCCTGCCGGCAGCAGGCTTTGCCCAGCCTTCGCTCAGTTACGCCGCACTCGGCCTCAAAGACGCCGACTTTGCGCCGGTGCAGCAAGGCGACTTGCAGACACTGGTAACTCACTACGCCGAGACCTGCACTTTAATGGCGGCTTACGGCACGACCTATTCCGAAGGAACGGGCCTGCACGACATTCACCTGAACGCCGGCGAGCAACCCGGCAGTTCTCATGCGAATCGCACCGGGCAGGACGGCGCATTGGTGTTTTACTTCGGCGGCACAGGCGGCGCGGCTCCGTCCGCCCACTGGATTTTCATCAAGTTCAGCACCCAGAGCTTGTAGGACCCTCTTCACCCCGCTACGGAGGCCCTGCGACTAGGGGCCGCTCGTTCCTCGCTCCCTCAGCACTGGCTCCCTGGAAGGCCCCTGTTAGGGAAGGGCCATATAGAATAAGAGATACTTATTTCGTAGGGGTGCCCCTTGCCGCGCCCTCTGTCCTCTCCATATTGCCCTTCCCTAACAGGGGCCTTCCAGGGAGCCAGTGCTGAGGGAGCGAGGAACGAGCGGCCCCTAGTCGCAGGGCCTCCGTAGCGGGGTGAAGAGGGGTTCTGTTTGTCAAACACTCACGAATATGCTATAATAAATGATAAAGCATTTTTGCTTGAGGAGCGTTGAGTTCGGCTATGGATACCAGTGATTTCCGCAACGGCATTTCCATCATCATGGACAATGACATTTACACGATTACCGACTTCCAGCATGTCAAGCCCGGCAAAGGCGGAGCGTTTGTCCGCTCGACCTTGAAGAATATCAAAAACGGGCGCACGATTGAAAAAACATGGCGCGGCGGCGAGCGCATGGAACAGGCGTTCCTGGAACGTAAAACCATGCAGTACCTGTATAACGATGGGGCGGACTACTTTGTGATGGACCCGGAGACGTTTGAGCAAATCTCCGTTCGCAAAGACCAGATCGGCGACACCGTCAAGTACCTGAAAGAGAACATGGAGCTGCAAGTTCTCAACCACAAAGACGCCATCATCGGCATTGAGGTCCCCTCCTTCGTCGAGCTGGTCGTGACTGAGACCGCCGGCAGCGAAAAGGGCGACACGGCCTCCGGCGGCGGCAAGCCCGCGACGGTCGAGACCGGCGCGGTGGTCAGCGTGCCGTTCTTCGTGAAAGTCGGCGACAAGATTAAAATTGACACCCGCAGCGATCAGTACCTGGAGCGTGTCAAGTAGCTTTTCCACAGGAACACTCATTTCTAGGAACATTTATTTATGGCTGAACGAGTTGATCTAACCGAAGCGCCTCTCCCGCGTGCGCCGCGCGTGAAGCGGCCCAAAGGAAACCAGCGCGGAACCGGCGTCGCCAAGCTGGACGAGATTGCCGTCAAGGTGCTTGGCGGCGCGGCGATTGTCGCCGGCCTGATGCTGCTGTACCTCCTGTGGGGGCTTCTCAGCGGGGCCTGGTCGCATGAAGTCGTCGGGCACATGACCCACGCGCAGAAGGGCCTTCAACTTGCGAACATCGCGCTTGTGTTCCAGATTTTGGACGCGGCGAGCTTCCTGCTGATTGTTGCACTGCTAGTATCCTGCGCCCGCGCGGAAGGAGTCGGCTACTGGCTCCTCGGCGGGGCGGCGTTCTTCGCCGTCGGCACCTCGTTCTTGACCGAGCAGGTTTACGGCTACTCGCATCACACGGCAAGCAATGCTTCCCAGCTTGCCTTAACCGATTTCGGCTCGCTGGCCTGGATGTACGGCATTCCCGGCGTCCTGTGGACCGTTTTAGACATCTACCGCCGGGTTGCCTCCGCCGCAGATGTCGCCGCTGTTCACCGGGCCAACGCCAAGTACGGCCACGGCGTTCCAAAGCAGAAAGCCACCGCCCAGCGCCAGGTCTTTTTAGGCCGCTGCTGGGAAGGTCCGTTCTGCAAGGACGGCATCCGCCAGAAATGCCCGATCTTCATCGAGAAAAAAGGTCCCTGCTGGAAGCGCAAAGAAGGCTGCATGTGCGAGGAGCGCATTGTTCTCCAGGCCATGATCGCCCCCGATTGGAAAGACCAGATGACCCGCGCGAACCAGGCGCTGACGATGGGAACAGGCGCGAGAAAAGTCCTGACCCCGGCGATGAAGCGCGACCGCTGCCGAAACTGCACCATTTACAACGAGCATCAGCGCCAAAAACACAAAGCGCTGACAGTCGTGACTATGATCGCAATCCCGGTCCTCTTGGTGCTTAACTTCCCGACAATGCAGGGCTGGGTCGGTGCCTTCCTCGGCATGATGGACACCGCCGCCAAACGGTTCTCGTTCGGCGGGACCGGCGGCGGCATTGCGCTCCTGCACGGCGACTCTTACGCCATCTTCGCCTGGGTGATGGTCTTCGTCTTCGCCGTTGTCCTGCTGTCCCAGGCCCTAAAGCTCGTCGAATACGTCTGCTTCACGCTGAAGATATGAGCTAACGCGCCCGTCCGGCTCTTAGTCCCGCGAAGCGGTACTTCGTGGCGTCCGCGCCGTATAGCCGTGCGTTTCAACGCATGGTCTCAATGCATCTATTTATGAACCTAGAACTGACTGAAAAAATCGTTGCCCTGCTGGGCGAGTATCCCGTGTCCGAGATTACCGTCGAGACCGAAACCAGCCGGGTGCATGTCGTGAAGCCTTTAGGGAGTGTCGTCCCCGCCCCGGCAGCGGCGATGAATGCCGCCGCTCCGCTGGAAGAAGCCGAAACGCTTGCAGCAGTCGAAGCCCTGCCGGAACCGATCCGCTTGTCTTCGCCGATGGTCGGCGTCTTTTACCACACGGAGCCGCCTCTGCCGTTCGCGGCGGAAATCAAGCTGGGGCAGGTTGTCGGCAGCATTGAGTCCATGAAGCTGATGAACGATGTCCGCGCCGAACACGCCGGACGCCTCACAGACATTTTGATTGAAGACGGCGCTCCGGTCGAATACGGTCAAACCCTGTTCCGCCTGGCCGTATCGTCTTGAGTGGAAAGGCTTGATTATGCACACGACGCAGCGTACTTCGAAGCATCAGCGCGGGCAGTGGTCACTCGTCGGCCTTCTCGTCTCGCTGGCGGTGATCGCGATCTTATCGGCCTGGTACTACAACAAAATCCTAAAGCCCCAGGCCGGATCGCACAACGGTGCTCCTGCCGCCGAGCAGAAAGCCTACGGCTCCGTGTGCAGCGAGTACCAGTCGCAGATCAATCAAGCCGTGATGATGTACAAAGGCGACAACAACGACCGCAGCCCGCAGAGCTTCGAGGCGCTGAAAAAGTACGGCGCGACTGACGACATTGTCAAAGCCAAAGGTTGCCAGTTCCAGCTCGACGCTTCCACGGGCGCTGTGACCGACATCGGCCACGGCGAAGCCGCGCCAAACGCCCAGCCGGTCGTCGTGGGCGGTGCGGCGGCTGCGCCCGCCACGAACGCGCCAGGGCCTTACTGGCAGCACTCCGACCCGCAGGCCCAGCCCGGCGCTTCTAATCCACAGTCTAGCCCTGCGACCGGCCCCGGCGGGATTCGTCTGCCGCCCGGTGCAAGTAGAATCCCCACCGATACTGGCGGGGACGAATAGGCTGTTATAGAAATTGCCTTGAGCGAAAGACCACGGAATGAATTCCGAGGCTGATAAAAACATCGTCGAAGCGACGGAAGAACGGAAGCCGACCGTATCGGTTCTTGTGTCGCCGCGACACTGTTTTTATTAGCCTCGGAATTCATTCCGTGGCTCTGGCCTGCGGCGCTTTTCATCCCAATTATGTTCAAAAAAATCCTCATCGCCAACCGCGGCGATATTGCCGTCCGTGTCATCCGCGCCGCCCGCGAGCTGAAAATCTCGACCGTCGCCGTCTATTCCCAGGCCGATGCCGACTCCATGCACGTCCGCCTCGCCGACGAGGCCGTCTGTATCGGGCCGCCGGAGCGCAAAGGCTCCTACCTCAACGCCCCCAACATCCTGAGCGCCGCCGTCATCATGGGCTGCGACGCCGTCCATCCCGGCATCGGCTTTCTCGCGGAAGTCGCCTCGTTTGCGGAGATGTGCGATGCCATCGGCATGAAGTATATCGGCCCGCCCGTCAAGGCGATTGAGCTGATGGGCGACAAGATCGAAGCCCGCGCCACGATGGAAAAAGCCGGCGTGCCGATTGTCCCCGGCACCAATACCGCCCTGCGCGATCCCTTAGAAGCCGCCAAAGTCGCCGCCAAGATCGGCTTCCCCGTCATGATCAAAGCCGCAGGCGGCGGCGGCGGGCGCGGCATCCGGGTGGTCCAGAACGAGGAAGAGTTCCCCAAAATCCTGAAAACCGCCCAGGTCGAAGCGGAGTCCTCCTTCGGCAACGCGGACGTTTACATTGAAAAGTTCATCGAGCATTTCCGCCACATTGAAGTCCAAATACTCGCCGACGAGCATGGAAACATCCTGCATCTCGGCGAGCGGGACTGCTCGCTGCAAACCCAGCGCTACCAGAAGATGGTCGAGGAAGCCCCTGCGCCTAATCTCGACCCAAACGTCCGCCGCCGCATCTGCGATGCCGCCGTGAAAGCCGCCAAAGCCGCGAATTACACCAATGCCGGCACCGTCGAGTTCATCGCCGCCCCCGACGGCAAGTTCTACTTCATGGAGATGAACACGCGGCTCCAGATCGAGCATCCGATCACCGAAATGGTCACCGGCCTGGATTTGGTCAAGTGGCAGATCAAAATCGCGGCGGGCGAAAAACTGCCGTTCCGTCAAGGCGACATCCACTGGAACGGCCATGCCATCGAAGTCCGCCTTACCGCCCGCGACCCCGCCCGCGACTTCGCCCCGTCGGCAGGAAAGATCACCAGCCTGCGCCTCCCCGGTGGCCTCGGCGTCCGCATTGACACCCACGTCTACGCCGGCTACGAAGTCCCGCCGTACTACGACTCCATGATCGCCAAAATCATCGTCTGGGACGACACCCGCGACGCCGCCATCAACCGGATGCAGCGGGCTTTGGATGAAGTCGAGATCGGCGGTGTCAAAACCGACCTAGAGTACCACAAGAAAATACTCGCGAACGCTGCCTTCCGCAAAGGCGACCTCAACACCAAGTTCCTGGCAACCCACGTCACGGAATAGGGAGAAATAGATGGAAGCCGATTGCCAAATTTATAACGGCGTTGAGATGCACAACGACTACGTTCAACAACTGAAAGAGTCTCAGGTCCGTCCATTCGCGAGAATCAATGGGACTGTATACAATCGGGTGTGGTATGGCAATGAAGACGATGACTGGGGAGCCGAACGTGGCGAGCCTTGCCACGATTGCGGGGTCGTCAAAGGGCAATATCATGTGCCTGGATGTGATGTCGAGCGTTGTCCCATTTGTGGCGGACAGACTATCGGTTGCGACGATGATTACGATTATGAATACCAAAGCCCGATTGTTGAACCGCCCGTAACCATGTCCTAAAAGGCACGGCTAACCAGCGAAGACGCCGCGAGCTACCGCCTCGCGGCACTGGAATTACAAACCGCCTTTTTCGGCTATAATGCTCTATGGATTTTGCATGGGACCCGGACAAAGCCGCGAGCAACAAGCAAAAGCATGGGATTTCGTTCGAAGAAGCGGAAAGTGTGTTCTTTGACCCATTGGCGACGAGCTTTGTGGATGAAGTTCATTCCAAGACAGAAACTCGTGAATTCATCGTCGGTCATTCCCGCCAAAGCCGACTTCTCGTAGTCTGTTTCACCGAGCGTCAAGACGGCATTCGGCTAATTAGCGCACGAGTTGCCACACGTTTAGAGCGTCAAGATTATGAAAATGGTTAACAATTCCAAATTAAAGATAACCGACCCGGATACGGTCTCGGATGAGATGCTGCCTGAATACCGCTTCGATTACAGCAGGGCAAGGCCAAACCGTTTTGTTCAGCGGGAAACGCCTCCGCAAATGATCCACTTAGATGCGGATGTCGCGGCTGTGTTCACGACCGAAGAGTCAGTCAATGCGGCTCTGCGTGCCCTCATCCAGACCATGCCTCAAAATTCCCCTCGTGACCCCGTGTAACTGCACCATGCCGAAATCCCGCCGGAAGCCGCTGCGTACCCTGTCTCTGCCCCGCCTCGTCGTCCCCATTGGGATGAGTCTTATCCTCGCCCTCAGCGCTGTCGGCTTTGTTCACTTTACGCAAATTACACTCGAAAAGCAGGCGCACTTCGCGCCCGACTCGGCGCACCCGTGGGACGGCTACGCTGCCCTCTGCCTGTTCTCTGCAATGGCCGCGATTGGTCTGCTTCTGCTGAACAAGCGGGATCCGCCCCCGATGCGCTGGCGGCGCGGGCAAGTTTCCGCCCAATTTCTCATTCGACCTCCCAAGCCGCGAAGACAAGCAAAACGGCGGCGAGCGGGTACAATACCCTTACCATGACACCTGATTCGCATTCTCATTCCCACGGCAGCTCTCATTCCCACAGCGGCGACCCGCGCTCCACGCGCCGGGAAGCCCGTGAGCTTGCCCTGCGGATGCTGTTTCAGCTTGATCTAGGCCATCAGCCGGTAGACGAAGTGGTTGAGGCGGCCCTGGCCCAGTCTCCGCTCGAAGGGGCAAACCGCGAGTACGCCGAAATCTTGGTGCGCGAGACGCTGAACCACCTCACCGACATTGACCCGCGCATCGCTGCGCTGACCCCTGACTGGAACTCGGACCGGCAGGCGGTTGTGGACCGGAACATCCTGCGGATGGCCGGGTATGAGCTGCTGTACCGGCCCGATGCTCCTGTCGCCGCCGTCGTCAATGAAGCCGTCGAGCTGGCAAAGAAGTACAGCACCGCCGAGTCGGGCCGCTTCGTCAACGGCGTTCTCGGAGCGCTTGCCCGGCAGCCGCGCGGGGAGCAAACGCAGGCGGATGACAGCGGCGAGGAGGAGCAGCGTGCGGTTTGAACTGCGGCCCCTGGCTCTGCCGGAAGCGGAAACCGTCGCGGCCTGGGCGGCAACCGCCGAAGAGGCCCGCTTTCTGACGGGTTCCGATGACTTGTTTCCGCTGACCGCCGACGATGTCGCGGCGTGGACCTATGAATGCGACTACGCGCTGACCCTGCGCCGGGGCGGCGACCTCGCCGCCTATGCCGAGATTGTTGAGGACGTGGTCGAGCAGGACGTTGAAATCCAGCACCTCCTGGTCGCCCCTGATCTGCGCTCGGCAGGCATTGGCCGGGCGATGTTGGAGCGTGTCTGTGCGTTCCTCGCCGAGGCCCGCCCTTACCCCGAAGTCTGGCTGCGGGTCAGCCGCGACAACCCTCCCGCCGCCGCCTGCGCCGCCGCCGCTGGCTTTGAGGCCGTCGCCAAGATGTCAGGCCCGCGCTATCAATGGTACAAAAAGACCCTTACGCACGAAGGAGAATAACGTGGTTATCGCTCATCCTGCGCCGCCGGAACGACTGCATAAAGACTATTCTGATAGACAGTATCCTGTTCACGCGCAAAAAAAGCCGCCTGTCATTGCTTACATCGGCGGCAGGCGCCCTCATGTGACCGTGACCCTCAATGGTGCCCCCCCCGCCTTCCGCCTCCACACACCACGCGGCTGGGTAACGGTCCACTCGCGTGATGACTACGGCACGGAAGATAACACCCCGGTGCCAATGCAAGGTGAAATTAGCCATTACGACACGATTCTCAGTATTGTCATTGTCTCGCCGCCGTCCCTGCCAGTCTACTTCCGGGGCGCAGGCGACGCCAAATGGGTGCATCTCAACGGCGCTCCTGTCCCGTCGGTGCAAGCTCAAAGCGGTTCGTACCACTACACGCATCCTGCCGACCTCTTCCGCATGGACGGCGGCCTGAACATCGTCGCGGTTGGGTACCCCGACGCCGAATAATCAACATAGTCTTATGATCTTATCCGACCACAGCATCAAAGAAGGCATCGCACAGGGGCGCATCGTGATGACGCCCTACGATGAAACCCTTGTGCAGCCTGCCTCCATTGACATTCGCTTAGATGGACGCTTTCGGGTGTTCCGCAACTACAAATACTCGTGTATTGACCCCAAAGCCGTCCAGCAGGACCTCACGGAACTTGTGGAAGTCGGTGACGAGCCATTTATCATTCACCCCGGCGAGTTCATTCTCGGCAACACGGTGGAGCGCATTAAATTGGGCAGCGATCTGGTTGGTAGGGTTGAAGGCAAAAGCTCCCTTGGCCGCTTAGGCTTAATTATTCATGCCACCGCAGGTTATATTGATCCCGGATTCGAGGGTAACATTACGCTGGAACTCTCCAATGTCGCCAATTTGCCGATTAGGCTCTACCCCGGCATGAAAGTCGGCCAGATTTCGTTCTTTGCCATGAGTACCCCCGCCGACCGGCCCTATGGACACCCAGACCTCGGCAGCAAGTACAAAGGTCAGACTGCACCGACCGCCAGCCGGATGCACCTCAATTTCGACACTCCAAATTCCAACACCCCAAAGGACAACGAATGACGATCTCTGACTTCCAAGTGCTTCAGCGCGATGCTGACGGCAAAGCCCGCGTGATACTGGACAATGGCGAAACTACGGAACTTGAGACCGGAGGGCCGTACACCGTCGGCGGGGCGACAAACGTCTTTGTCGGCGATTTGTGGGTGCTGGCCGGGCAGAGCAACATGGAAGGGGTAGGGGATTTAGTGGATGTCGAGACCCCGCACCCCCTGGTTCACTCGTTCCAGTCCCGCGAAGAGTGGGCCGTCGCCGAAGAGCCGCTGCACTGGCTCGGCGAGTCGCCGCGTCCGGTCCACCACGCCATCTGGGGCCTGCCGATGCCGCAGACGCCCGCGCCGCGCGACAGCAGCCGGACCAACGGCGCGGGTCTCGGCCTGACATTTGCAAAAACTCTCGTCGAAGCGACTGGTGTTCCTGTCGGCTTGATCCCGGCAGCCCACGGCGGAACTTCCATGCAGCAGTGGGAGCCGTCGCGAAAAGGCATGGGTGGCGGCTCCTTGTACGGGGCGACTCTCGCGCGTGTGGCCGCCTGCGGCGGTAAAGTCGCCGGCATTTTGTGGTATCAGGGCGAGTCTGATGCAAACCCCGCCGACGCCCCGCTGTACGAGGCGCGTATGGCTGAATTGGTGCAGTCGTTCCGGGATGACTTCGGCCAGCCCAGCCTGCCGTTCTATTTTGTTCAGTTAGGCGGCTTCGTCACGCCCGCCGACGCCGGCCTTATCACTTCTTGGAATGCCGTCCGCGAGTCGCAGCGCAAACTGGCCGCGACCCTGCCGAACAGCGGCCTGGTCTCGGCCGTAGACTGCGGCCTGGACGACCTCATCCATATTGACACCGACGGCCTGAAATCGCTGGGCCGGCGTCTCGCGGCGGTCGCGCTTGGGCAGCCTGCGCCGTCGCTCCGCGCGGTCTCCTACGAGGCCGCCGCCCACCAAATCCGCGTTTCTTTTAACGGCGTCCAAGGCAATCTGACCGCGCTGGGCCGCCCCGCCGGGTTCAGCCTGCGGGGCGAAGACGGTACCGAAGTCCCGCTGATCTACAAAACCGTGCTGGATGGTTCCGATGCCGTCTTAAAACTCAACGAGGACCCATCGCCCGTAGGATTGCACCTCTGGTACGGCTACGGCCTGTACCCGTACTGCAACGTCACTGACGCTACCGGCTCATCCCTTCCCGCCTTCGGCCCCGCAACAGTGGAGTAACTCATGCCCCCGCTGCCTGATGACGCACTTGTTGTACGCGGCGGTCTCAACTCAGTCGAGCTACTGGAATCCGGATCGGGTGTTATGGTTGATGCGTTCGGCAGCCTGTTTGGGTTGTCCGTCCAAAGTGCACCCGAAAAGACTGTTGCAGAACTGGCTGTTGGTTTACCCAATCGCAAGGTGGGTGTCACCACAGTAGGTGCTGTCCGTGCGGCTGGCGGAGAAGTAACACCTGATCCCAGCCGTGACAGACCGTACCATTGTTTGGCCGGAGGCATTTCCGCTCGGACTGCATCCAACCTTCTAAATCCGCCTGTTCCGAACCCAAGCAGGGTAAAATAAGCACAGGAAAATACTATGGAATATTGGACAGCGACACAAACTGAATTCTACCGCCTCCTGGACAAGCCGCGCGTGTATGCCGACTTAAACGGCGGCTGGAGAGAGGGCGACAATTACGTCCTTTGGCTCAACTCAACTGCCACTGAAAGTGATCTACTTTACTTAGGGTATTCTCTTGCTTCGGGCTTGACCGTAGACTTTTGGACAGATGATGGGGACGAGGAAGGCAACTTGGACCCTCTGCTTTTTCAGGGCAAGGTTGAATACGACGAGGAAAAGCAGAGGTGGTTCGCAGTCACTCCCTGGAACGACTTTCACCATGCTTCGGAGCTGAACAAAATGGACATGGACGATGCGCGGGAGCCAGCCCATGCCGGCTGACGGCAGGAGACAACGTCATGGAAGTCACCTACACGCTGGAAAAGAACGACTACCTGCAACATAATTGGTTCGTCATCAACCGTGTACCTGCCCTAAAACGGCAGACACTTTTGCGCTTCCTGAGTGTACCGTTACTCAACTTGGCCGCTTTGTACGTCTTCCCGCTGCCGCCGACATTGTATCTTCTCGACGCACTTGGCATCACAGCCCTGTGGGCAGGCTATCTTTGGTGGGCGCATCGGCAGACGATAATCACGCAAGCGCGGGCAAGGATTGGGGCCATCGGCCTGCATACGGTTTCGCTTCAGCCGGACGGTCTGTACAATCAAACATCTGTACTGGACACGCGGGCCAAGTGGCAGAACATCACGGAAGTGGTGGACAGCCCGCAAATGATCGTCATATTTCTTAGCCCGCGCTACGGCTTTATTGTGCCGAAGCGGGCGTTCACTAACCCGGCGCAGGCGCAGGCGTTTTTAGAGACGGCGCGGGCCTATCGCCAAAGCGTCTGGGACGGAACGCAGCCAGCATTGCCGCCGATCCCTGCTTCCTGGCCGCCCGCCCCGCAGCGGATACTTTAAGACACTATGACTACACCCATTCTTTTAGACGGCACGGCGACGGCTAAGACCATTCGCGCGGAAGTCGCGGCGGGCGTGAAGGCACTGACGGCGGAAACCGGCGTTGTGCCGGTGCTGGCGGCAATTCTTGCAGGCAATGATCCGGCCTCCCAAACCTATGTCGCGATGAAGGAGCGGGCCTGCGCCCGCGCAGGTATCGGCTCGCGGACGTACCCGTTCGGTCCCGACGCCTCGGAATCGGAAGTTGCGGATTGCCTGGCGCTGCTCAATGCCGACCCATCCGTTCACGGCATCCTGGTTCAGCATCCTCTGCCGCCTCACATTGATGAGCCGGCTGTCTTGTCTTTAATGGACCCGGCGAAAGACGTGGACGGGATCGCGCCGATCTCGCTGGGGCGGCTGGTCGCGGGCCTGCCCGCGTTTCAGTCCTGCACTCCGGCGGGCATGATTGAGCTGATGCGCCGCTACGCGCTGCCGATGGCCGGCAAACACGCGGTTGTTGTCGGGCGCAGCGTGATCCTCGGCAAGCCGCTGGCGCTGCTGCTGCTGCAAGAAAACGCGACCGTGACCATCTGCCACTCGCGAACGCCCAATCTCGCCGAGATCACCCGCCAAGCCGATATTCTGTGCGCCTGCGTCGGCAAAGCCGAGATGATTACGTCGGAGATGGTCCGCCCCGGCGTCGTCGTCCTGGATGCCGGGTATAACCGCGTTGTGGGGAAAAGCCACGATGTCGGCGACGTAGACTTTGACGGCGTTTCCGAGATTGCCTCCGCCATCACGCCCGTTCCCGGCGGCGTCGGTCCCATGACCATTGCCATGCTCCTTCAAAACACACTCAAAGCCGCCCAAACTGCCCCCTCCTCTCCTCAACCCCTCTCTCACGAAGTGGGGGAGGGGCCGGCAGGAACTGCCGGGGGTGGGGGCCTCTGATGACGTTTGACCTTGCCCACTACATTGCCGAGCGCCGCGCCCTAACCGACCGCGCTTTGGATGCGTTTCTTCCCGAAGTCCACATGCTGCCACCGCGCCTGCACGAAGCCATGCGGTACTCGCTTTTTTGCGGCGGCAAGCGCCTCCGCCCCATCCTCGTCTTCGCCGGGGCGGAAGCTGTCGGCGGCGAATTGGAATGGGTAACGCCGCTGGCCTGCGCCGTCGAGTGCATTCACACCTTCTCGCTCATCCACGACGACCTGCCCGCGATTGACGACGATGACCTGCGGCGCGGCAGTCCAACCTCCCATGTCGTCTACGGCGAAGCAATGGCGATCCTCGCTGGCGACGCCCTCTTAGCCCTCGCCTTCGACCTCATCGCTGAATGCCGTGTCCATGTCCCCGCCGACCGCGTCTTGGACGCCGTCGCGATGGTTACCCGCGCCTCCGGCACACGCGGCATGGTCGGCGGCCAGGTCTCAGACATCGAAAGCGAGGGCCGCAGCGACTTAGGCATCGCCACCGTCGCTTCTATCCATGCCCGCAAGACCGGCGCTCTGCTTCTCGCGTCCCTGCTGTCCGGGGCGCGTCTCTGCGGCGCGACTCCTGCCGAAGAGCGGGCGCTCCACGTCTACGGCACCCACACCGGCCTCGCGTTCCAGATTACCGACGACATTTTAGATTTGGAAGGCGACGCCGAAAAACTCGGCAAGCCACTCGGTAGTGACCTCAAGCAAGACAAAGCGACCTACCCGAAAATCCTCGGCATTCCCGCTTCCCGCGCCCTCGCCCGCCGCGCCTGCGATACCGCCCTCGCTGCCCTGCACGGCTTCGGCCTGTCCGCCGAACCTCTCCGCGCCCTCGCGCATTACATTGTCGAGCGCGATAATTAAAGCGCGGCAATTAGAACACGATACCCAAAATGGAAAATGGTCAAGAGCCGTCCCCAGACGAGCCGCCGGCACCCGCCGAAGCCGGCAGTATTCCTACTCCCACACTTCGCTGGCTCAATCTGCTGGGAGATTTAGCCCATGTCGTTGTCGCCGTGCTGCTCATCCTAATCACGGTCGTTGTGCTGGTCTATGCGTGTCTGTCTTACGCCCCCCATCTCGCGCTTCTCGCCGGCGCCATGCGTCCGGGACCAGCCGCGACTTCGAGCGAAAGCCATCCCGCCGACCCGTTTATCGCCAGCAGCGTCGAGTTTCTCAGCAATATCCTCTTTGCCGTGATCCTGCTGGAAGTCCTCCACACGACCCTGACCTTCCTGCATGACCGCAGCAGCCGGGCCATTGTCCGGGCGTTCCTTGTTGTCGCCATCCTGTCCATCGTCCGCAAGCTGCTTCTCGTCGGCGCCGAATCCTCGCTGACCGGCGAAAAAGGCATGCCGTTTATCTACGGCTCCATTGGCATCCTCATCAGCATTTTCGGCATCGCCCTTTTGGTTGCCTGCCTGATCTATGTCAGCCGCCTCAAAGAACCGCCCGAAGCCTGATATCGTCTTGCGTCCACTCCATCGTCGGCGAGACAGGTCTGAGGGTCTTCGACCATTTGGCGGCTTTTGCGAAAGGCTGTTTCCGGGTAACCTCGGCAGAGATAACGCCATTAGAATGAAGCACTCAAAGGAACAAGAACCTATGCCGGAAAATCATTCCCCTGCCGACCCGAAACAGTCTGTAGACCCCAGGCAGTCTTCAGAGCGGACCAGCTTCCAGACAAGCGCCGCGTGGGCGCCGGAGCTTCAGCTTGGCTCCGATGTCGCGATGTGCTACGGGATTGACCCAACACTGGCCGACCGCATCGCGGGCTGGAAGGCACAGGGGTATCGAGTCCATGTGATGACCGGCGTTTCGTGGGGAGAATATCAGGACTTCCTCTATGGCCGCTTCGATGGGGTCAACCATGAAGACGAGGCGCAGACCGAGCGCAGCGGCCACAAAATCTCGCACGGCGGCGATGTTTACTATATGTCGCCCAGCGAGAGCTTCGGCAAGTTTCTGGCGCAGGGGGTCAAGCGGGCGCTTGATGCCGGAGCCGAGGGCATTCATCTGGAAGAGCCGGAGTTCTGGGTGCGGGCCGGCTGGAGCCAGGGGTTCCGGCGCGAATGGAAAGCCTACTTCAATGAAGACTGGATCGCCCCGGATACGTCGCCCGACGCCCAGTACCGGGCGTCTCAGCTCAAGTATTATCTGTATCGGCGGGCGCTGACCCAGGTTTTTGACTTTGTCAAAGCCTACAACAAAGAACACGGCACCGACGCCAAATGCTATGTCCCGACCCACAGCCTGATCAATTACGCCCACTGGGCGATTGTCAGCCCCGAATCGAGCCTGCTCAAAGTCGGCGCGGACGGCTTCATCGCCCAGGTCTGGACCGGCACCGCCCGCGAGCCGAATGTCTACGAAGGGCGCAAAAAAGAACGGACATTTGAGACGGCTTTCTTGGAATACGGCGCGATGATGAACGTCGTCCGGGCCGGCGGCAAAACCGTCTGGTTCCTGAACGACCCCATTGAAGATAACCCCGACTACTCCTGGCGCAACTACCGGTTCAACTGGGAAAGCACCCTGACCGCCTCCCTGCTGTGGCCGCAAGTCTCGCGCTTCGAGGTCATGCCCTGGCCGGAGCGCATCTTCCGAGGCAGGTATCCCGTGCTTGACCGGGCCGAGCGCACGCCGGGCAAGCCGGTCGAAAAAGAGCCGCTGCCGAAAGCCTACGGCACGGAGCTGATGACGGTCATCAACGCCCTGAACAACATGGACCAGCCGGAAACCGAGTGGACATGCGGAACGCAGGGTGTCGGCGTAGTTGTCGCCGACACCATGATGTTCCAGCGCGGCGGCCCGTCGCCGTCCGACCCCAATCTCGGCTCTTTCTACGGCCTGGCGATGCCGCTCTTGAAACACGGCCTGCCGGTCGAGCCGGTCCAAATGGAGAATGCCCCGCTGCCCGGCGCACTGACTCCCTACAAAATCCTGCTGATGACCTACGAAGGCATGAAACCGGCCTCCGCCGAAGATAGCATCGCCCTGGCAGACTGGGTTAAGTCCGGCGGCACCCTCGTATTTGTAGACGACGACAAAGACCCCTTCAACCAGGTCCGTGCCTGGTGGAACACTGCCCCTTACTCGTGCCTGACCCCCCACGCCGCTTTCTTCGACCACTTAGGTATCAGCGCGGACACGCCCCCCGGAACACACTCCATCGGACAAGGCACGCTCATCTATGACACCGCCAGCCCTGCCGCGCTCACCTACCAGCCGGACGGAGCCGCCCATGTCCGCCGCCTGGTTCAGACCGCTTGCCTTGCGGCGAACATTGCCTACAACGAAACCAACTTTTTGTCCCTGCGCCGTGGCCCCTACCTAGTCGCCGCCGGTCTCGACGAGTCCCTTCCCAACGCTCCGCACACGCTGACAGGCCGCTTTGTAGACCTCTTCGATGCCGACCTGCCCCTGCTAACATCCGTTGTCCTGACTCCCGGCCACCGGACACTCCTGCTGGACTTAAACCGGGTTCCCGGCCAAAATCCCGTCATCCTCGCCGCCGCCTGCAAAACGCGCGGAGCGGAGCTTCTCCAGGGCGGCAGCTTCCAGTTCCACGCCGCCGCGCCGGACAACACCGAAGCCGCCGTCCGCCTGCGCCTCAGCGCCCCGCCGTCCTCCGTCACCGTGGATGACCAGCCGCTCCCGCCCAGCGCCCAGACGTGGGATACCGCGACAAGCACCCTCCTGCTGCGCTTCCCAAACTCCGCCGCCGGCCACTGGATCACCCTGCGCTAGAAGGCAAAAGAGCCATGTCCTGAAGGACACGGCTAGAGGGCGCAGACGCCGAAAACTCTCACTTCGTGGGACTAAGATGAAGATTTTAAGCTCAGGATGTTCCCAGTGCCGCGAAGCGGTACTTCTTGGCGTCTGCGCCCCCTAGCCGTGTCCTTCAGGACATGGTTTCCAAGCAGAACGTCATCAGTCTTTGCAGACGGGCGAATGAAGCGACGACAACAAGTTCTCGTTCAGTCGCCCGCAAGGACTCTCGGCACATTCATTACCGCCGGGCGCTGTTCTCCGCCGGACGAATTTTGTCGGGCAGGAACGACCGCCGCAGCCCCATGAAGTACTGACGCACCGCCAGCCGCGCCGCGCCTTTCCCCGTATACCGCCACGCCGCCCGGCCCGCATCCAGAAATGATGCCTCCCCCAGCGCACACAGCCGCTCGGTCCGGCTCTGCCGGAACGCCCGCAGCTCGCCCAGCGGGTCGGTCGGCGAAAAGGGCCGGACCGCGCACGCCGCCGTCCGGCGGCGATGCGCCATCACCAGCGCATAAAAGCCGACCCCCGCCGCCAGAGCGCTATTCGTCAGCCCCGTCAAATCCGTCTCCACCGCGCTTTGACTATCCACCGTCGCCACCGCCCGCCCGTCTTCCAGCAGCGAGTACAGCCAGGTAGACTGCGACGGCACCGACGCCATCGTCCCGTTCCCCACCAGGGCCACAATGTCGCGTTCCGGTGACAAAAAGAAGTTGTACCGCAGCTTGTACAGTTTCCCCTTGCCGTCGCCGAATGCCCCGATCCACACAAACCCCATCTCCGTCGCCGCCGATCCCGCTACCTGCGCGTAAGCGTTCAGCCCCGGCATGGACCCCGCCGCCGCCGACGCCTCCGGCACATACGGCCAGACCAGCCGCTTCTCCACTGCCGCCGTCAGCGTGATTAGGCCGACAAACACCAGCGCAATCACCACAAACGGCGCAAGAACAACAAAAATCGCAATCCCGGCAAAATGCAAAGTTTCCATTCCATTCCCCCCGCGTTCCCCTCGACTGCGTCGAGTATACCAAAACAAAAGCCGCCCTGCCAGCCCCGTAAAACCCAGCAAAAAAGCCCGCCCCGCATCCTACAGGACAGACCACATTATCCACGAAGATCACTTGGTTTGCCGCTAGACAGGCCCAGCCGGAAGAAGGCAGGACGAGCGTTCCTCCCTTTCAAAGCGAGATTGACTCCCCCGCCCCTTGTGTACGGTCCAGTCAAAGATGCGTCAGAAGATGGTCATACTCGGCGTGCGGGCCAATCCAAAACCAATCGTAGCCGGCCTCTGATTCAAATGCCAGCGCCCGGTAGTCCCGACCAACGCGCACCGACCAAACATCCTGCTTGATCCGCCTGAAACGGAGCGAAGGATGCGCCGGGTCGCTTCGCAGCAACCCATAGTTCTTGTCGGCTAACTCTCGCACTTCTTGGGGAAGGGCATTGTAGCGCTGCCAGAAATCCGGCGTGGTAAAGTGGCTCATACCGGCCGGCACTGACCGGCCTGCCGCTGCTGACGCACCCGCTCCCGCAAGGCATCAAAGCGCCCCGCCTCGACGTCCCGCGCGATCTGCCGGTCCCAAGCCTCCGCCCGGTACTCCTCAATCCACGCCATCAAGCTGTCCAACTCACCCTCCGGCAGTTCCGTGATCGCCGCTTGAATATCTTGTACGCTCATAGGTTCATTGTACCTTTTCCGTCAGCCTTCTCCGGCTCGACCAACGCAACCCGCGTCTGCCCACCCTTGCTCGTCACCTTGTCAAATCCGTCTTGATAACCGCTGACCGAAATCCCAAGCGTCTGCAAACGCTCCAAAAGAAAGCGCGTTGGGTGCTGCCCCGGCAGAAGCCCATGCTCCGGGTCCGGTCGGCCTTCGCTGTAATTGGCGATCAGCAGCCGCCCGCCGGGTTCCACGAAGTGCGCCAGCAAATGCCGCACATACGCTCCCTCAAGCTCTGCCGGTGCATAAACTAAGTCCGTCCGTACAAACGTAAACCGGCGCGGCGGCATCCAGTCGAACGCATTGGCCGTCCAAAAATTGTCCTGGTTCTCCGGCAGCCGCTCCTGCGCCAGCCCGATCAGCTTCTCCGACAAATCCACCCCAAACGGCTCAATCCGAACGTCGCGCTCCGCTGCCCACATTACGCAGCATTCCAATAAATAGCCATTGGCGCACCCAATATCCAAAAACGTCCCATCCCGGTCCATGCAGTCTGCGACCGTCTTCCGCAGTGCCGCCCACCGCTCAAACGGCCCGCTCATCCCCGACTGCGCCCACGGCTCCGTCTTGGCAAGATACGCCGTCTCTAAAACCTCCCGATTATGCGCGAGCCACGGCTCCATATCATTCACTGGCATACCCCACCTCCTGCGTGAACCGTCGCCTGCCGGTTAAGGCATTGCTGTTCTGCTTACTCCTTTGACACCGCCTCGCGCGGCATCGTCTGAATGAGTGCCCGCAGCACCGCGTTGACCGCTTCCTGCGTTGTAAACACCGCCGCCACATCCGGGTCCAAAGCAACCGTCATCGCCGGGGCCGCCATCCGCGCCGCAAAACGATTTGGACGCCCCTTGCCGTAATCAAAACGATACTCTGGCAAAAGCTCGTCGGAAACAGTATCCGGGTCTGTCAGATTTAAATTATTGGGTTTCATAATCTTGACGCTCCAAACGGGTGACGGGACGTGCGCTAATCAGACGAATACCGCCTTTGCGCTCCGTAAAACACACCAGCAAAAGCCGGTTCCGGTCAGAGTAGCCGACAATCAGTTCGCGTTCTTCCAACTCCGAATGTTCGTCATCCTCAAAGTTGATCGCTAAAGGATCACCAAAGACACTTTGCGCCTCCTCAAACGAGACCTGATGCTTCTGGATATTAGTCACAGATTTTGCTGGGTCCCACGCAAACTCCATCAGAATTATACCTTTTCCATCAGCCCCAGAGACAGGGATTGCCGCCGCGCTCGCCGGGCTTATGTGTGTCCTATCTCATTTCCTAGCCACGTTGCCAACAAGTCTGAGTTTTCATCTGACACGAGTACACTTGCTGCTTCACCATCGTTGTACAAGATCGTCATCCACCCCACATACTTAGGAAAGCCCAGTGGTAAAGGCGGAGGCGGGCCAGCAGCTTTTGTGATATAAGCAGTTCTGCCGTTAGCCACTTTTACGAGTGCAATGTTGTGCTTCAAAGCATAGTTGATAGCACCACTTTGGAAGTCTGCTGTGGCGAAAATCATCCCCTTCTGTGCATGTGCTGAGTTCAGTTTAGCAGATAAAATTTGTACGACCTCGCGTTTGATAGCATTTTTATGGTGCTTGCATTCTATAAGAGTTAAATAATTTGCTCCTAATGCTTCAAACCTAGCGCTCACGTCGATTTCATAACTACCATCATCTGCATCAATGACTTCAAGTTTCTGGACCTCGAAACTTGTCAACTTCGCTCCCAAAGTTGCAATAATCGTTTTGACTTCTTCTTCAAACGCCTTTGGAGTTAAAGTGACTGGATCATGTACGGACGACATCTATAACCTCATCTAAAGTGATTAGGTCGACTAGGCGAGTATAGTTACGGGCTTGGCTTAGGTGCCAGCACAAGGAACAGAACAATAGCCACAAGCGCTAATGCCATCAAGATTAACTTGATGATACCATTGATGCGGTCCGTCTTAGACTTTGAGAAGGCAAGAATGATCCCTATAATCGTGGAGGGAATTCCCAAAACTATGAGGGATCCGAAGACTACAGTTGGATCTCCATTCGCCGAAGGAATAATAGCATAGTGTATGGCCGTCAGTACCCACATGGTTGTAATTAGAGTAACTCTAGGACGAATTGAAACATCTTCGTTCCTAATGTTGCCTTGCAGTAGTTGCGGGGGTACTGACATTGCTGACGGCTAGATTGGTGGTGGAGCAACTACTTTCGGTAGTCGGTCACGCAGAAAAGGATGCTCTGCTGCCGCAAATCGGTGGCCTGTTTGCACTTCTGTAACAATGCTTTGTGACTTCAGCCTTCCATCCTCAGCCCACATTGCTACAGTTGACAAGGGAGCAGGTCCATATTCAGTTCCGTCTACGGAAATTATATATGTAGATTCGTTTTGCAATATGTCACTCTTTCGTGCAAAAGTTGCTGCTGCACCGGGATAGTCTCTACAATGCCTTGCGACAGTGCTTCGCCTAATGCAAGTCCCCTTGCTCTCTTACTCATTATACCAAAACCACGCCACTGACGCAAGAAACAAACCGGATTGCTTCCGCACTTCCGATGTCTGCGAAGCAGGCAATCGCACTTCAAAAGACCCGGATTTCCAACCTGGGTTTCTCATTCAAAAACCCCTTGACACGCACGCCGATAGCCGCTATAATAGTAGACATAAGATTTGTAGTCTTAGCCCCAGCGGGGCTTTGTAAACTCTCAGCCCGGCCATTCATGGCCGGGGACTGATTTTGCTTGGGAGAGCGGAACAGGAACACGACCATGCCGACTACTGACTCTGGCAAAGCCATCGCCAGCCGCAATGCCACGACCCACGGCGTCTTTGCCCGTGATATTGTTCTCCCCGCCCTCGGCGAAAACCCCGGCGGCTACCAGCAGGTCCAGGACGAGCTTGTCGCCCAGCTTCGCCCCGGCAACCTCTTAGAGCGCCACTACGTCGAAAAGATCGCGGCGGCCTCTTGGCGTCTGCGCCGGCTGCACCGCTGGCAGGCCCAGCTTTTTGAGGACGCGGCGCTCACCGAAGGCGAGCGCTTGGAAAGACTCGACAAAGTCCTGCGCCACGAGACCGCCTTGCAGCGCCAGATTGACACCGCCGTCAAAATGCTCGCCAAAGACGTTCCGTTGCTCTACGCTCGCCGTATCCGCGAACAGGTGCTGGAAGATACCCAGTTGTCCGAGCGCGAGTGCCTCGGCGACGGCGAGCTGGACATGGGCGTCTCGATGGAAGTCCGCAACCGGCAGTACCGGCTTCGCAAAGCCACCGCCCAGGCCGTCAATGAACTCTCCGTCGCCCCGGTTGACACAGCGGCAGCAGACGCAGGCACGAGTGACAGCGAAAATTGCCAAAACGAACCTGTTGCCGTCCCAAAGCGCGCTTACCGAACATTTGTGCGAGAAGGCATCCCCGTCCGGGTCAATCCCATCCCCCCAGAATTGGGGGCCAGGGGGCTTCCTTTCCAGCCCCACGAAGTGGGGGTTCCCGGCGTCTGCGCCCAATAGCCTTGACATTTACGTCATGGTTCTTTAGGACATGGCCCTTCTCCATATGGCTCCCCAGAATTGGGGCGGGGGGCTGTCCCATCATTGAAGGCTAGGGAGCATCTCACGCAGGAAACTCTTGACCCGTTCCCGAACTAGCAGGCATGACCAATTTAGACCAAGAACGGCAGCGGATGGATGATGCGCGGAACCGGCGGCCCGGCGCGGACTGGCGGCGGTGGGGGCCGTATGTCTCGGCGCGGGCGTGGGGAACGGTGAGGGAAGACTACTCGACGGACGGGGCGGCGTGGGACTACCTGCCGCATGACTCGGCCCGGTCGAAAGCCTACCGCTGGAATGAAGACGGCCTCGCGGCGATCTGCGACAGCTCCCAGGAGCTGTGCTTCGGGCTGGCGCTGTGGAACGGCAAGGACGCCATCTTGAAAGAGCGGCCGTTCGGGCTATCGGGGCCGCAGGGGAACCACGGCGAGGATGTCAAAGAGTATTACTTCTTTCTAGACAACCTGCCGTCGCACGCCTACATGAAGACGCTTTACAAATACCCGCAGGCGGCGTTTCCGTATGAGGATTTAGTCGAAACGAACGCCGCCCGGACCAAGCATGATCCGGAATATGAGCTGCTGGACACTGGCGTCTTCAATGAAAGCCGCTACTGGGATGTGACCGTCGAGTACGCTAAAGCCGGACCCGACGACATTCTGATCCAAATCACGGCGGCCAATCGCGGCCCCGATGCGGCGACACTCGACATCCTGCCGACCCTTTGGTGCCGCAATGTCTGGACCTGGGGGTGGGGGACACCCAAGCCCGGCCTCAAAAAAGCCGCCGTCCAGCCCGCCGGCATGGCGGTCGTGGAAGCCGCGCACAACACGCTCGGCCTGCGCTCGCTCCTGTGTTCCGGCAGCCCGGCCCTGCTGTTTACCGAAAACGACACCAACGAAAAGCGGCTCTACGGCACCGCCAACAACCCGACGCCGTATGTCAAAGATGGCTTCCATGAATACGTCGTGAGCGGCATCGAAGGCGCAGTCAATCCAGAGCAAACCGGCACGAAAGCCTGCGCCCATTACAAAATCACGGTGGAAGGCGGACAGTCGGCGACCCTGAAGCTGCGGCTGACCGATGACTCCCTCGCGCCCGACCCATTCGGCCCCGGCTTCGACCGGGTGTTTGGGACCCGCATCGCCGAAGCCGACACATTCTATGGTTCTCTCGGCTCGCCGGAGTTGTCGGGCGACGTGCGGAGCGTCATGCGCCAGGCGTTCGCCGGTCTGCTCTGGTCCAAGCAGTTCTACAAATATGATGTCCTGCACTGGCTCGAAGGCGATCCCGCCGAGCCGAAGCCGCCGCCGGTGCGTCTCAAAGAACGCAACCATGAGTGGACCCATCTGAACGCCAAAGACATCATTTCCATGCCGGACACCTGGGAGTACCCCTGGTTTGCCGCCTGGGATTTGGCGTTTCACTGCATTCCGCTCGCCGTCATTGACCCGGAGTTCGCCAAAGAACAGCTTCTCCTGCTCGGCCACGAATGGTACCAGCACCCGAACGGCCAGCTCCCGGCGTATGAATGGGCCTTCGGCGATGTCAACCCACCGGTGCAGGCGTGGGCCGCCCTGCGCGTCTACCAGATCGAGTCGCGCGTGACCGGGCAGCCCGGCGACTTCCACTTTCTAGAAAAGGTCTTTCATAAGCTGCTGATGAACTTTACCTGGTGGGTGAACCGCAAGGACGCCGAAGGCAACAACGTCTTTCAAGGCGGCTTCTTGGGCCTCGACAACATCGGCCTGTTCGACCGCAGCCAGCCGCTGCCGACCGGCGGGCATCTGGAGCAGTCCGACGGCACAAGCTGGATGGCGATGTTCTGCCTCAACATGCTCTCGATTGCTGTGGAGCTGACCCGGACCGACCCTTCCTACGAGGACATGGCGACCAAGTTCTTTGAGCATTTCGTTTATATCGCCCACGCCATGAACAGCATGCGAACAAGCCTCGGAACGCCCGACGTGGACTTGTTCGACGACGAGGACGGCTTCTACTACGATGTCCTGCGCTACCCCGACGGCACCGGCCAGTTCATGCGGGTCCGCTCCCTGGTCGGCCTCATCCCGCTGCTGGCTGTGGACACGATAGACGAGGACGCCATGGCAACCATGGCCGACTTCCAGCATCGCATTGACTGGTTTATCCAAAACCGGCCCAATCTCGTCAAAAGCGTCGCCGATCTCTGCGAAACCGGCCACCATGACCGCCGCCTGCTGTCCATTGTTGACCCCGATCGCCTGCGGACCATCCTGTCCAAGATGCTCGACGAAACCGAGTTTCTCTCGCTGCACGGCCTCCGCTCGGTCTCCCGGTTCCACAAAGACCACCCGGTCGTCATGGACGTAAACGGCACCGAGTACCGCTTGGACTACGAGCCGGCCGAGTCCACCACCGGCCTGTTCGGCGGCAACTCCAACTGGCGCGGCCCGATCTGGTTCCCCTTGAACTATCTGCTGATTGAGAGCTTGCAAAAATATGACTATTACTTAGGCCCAGAGTTCACGGTCCCATTCCCGACCGGCTCCGGCCAGCACTTGACTCTCGCTCAGGTCGCCGCCGAATTGTCCCGCCGCCTCACCCGGACGTTTCTGCGCGATGAGAATGCCCGCCGCCCGGTCTATGGCGCCACCGAAGTCTTCCAAACCGACCCGCATTGGAAAGACCACCTGCTGTTCTTTGAGTACTTCCACGGCGACAACGGCGCCGGCATCGGCGCCAGCCACCAAACCGGCTGGACCGGCCTCGTCGCCAAGCTGATCGAGCAAAGCGGGGAGTGATACTGGGCGCAGCTAAAGAACCCGGCACTTTCAGTGTCGGCTCCCTTAAAGAAAGAAGCAATTGATGAACCCACGAAAACTGTTACTTGTCGTCGCGCTCCTGCCGCTCCTCGCAGGGTGTAGCCCGAAGCCCGCTTCGACGGACACTTCCGCAACGGGGGGAGCGCCGACGCCGGCGTCTGCCGCCGGCAATTCGGCGGTTCCGATGACGACCAGCATCAACGGCAAGACTGTCCCCTTGAAGTTTATGCCGGGCGGGCTGAAATACTACGACATGACGGTCGGAACCGGCGCGACCCCGATGGCCGGCCAGACGGCGTCCATGCGGTACACGGGGACACTGCTCGACGGCACGAAGTTTGACTCGTCGTATGACCGGGGCCAAGCGCCGTTTGATTTCGTGCTGGGCCAGGGTCAGGTTATCAAAGGCTGGGACGAGGGCGTCGCCACCATGAAAGTCGGCGGCAAGCGCCGCCTCGTCATCCCCGGCTCGCTCGCTTACGGCGCAAATCCGCCGACCCCGACGATTCCACCAGACGCAACGCTTGTGTTTGATGTGGAACTCGTGGGAGTGAAGTAACAAAAAATCCCTCCCACAGACAAAACTGCGGGGAGGGATTTTCAACGAAAATTGCCCTTAGTGGGTCATCATGCCGCCGGGCATTGACATCCGGCGGCCGCCCGTCATTCCGCGACCCATGCCGGCAGCGTGGTAGCCGGCGGCCTGAGCGGCGGCGGCGCTGGAAAAGTAAACGCGGTTCTGGGGCGCGGGCAGGGCGCTGTGGTCACCGGCCATGTGGAACACATGCGAGTTTCGGTTGCCGATGATTGAACCGCCCATCATTGAATGCGTCCCCATCGTGCCGTAGGAACGAGCGCCGCCCATCGTGCCGGAGTGCATCGGCATGTTGCCGTAGTGGTTTGGGGTCATGCCGGGGTGCATCTGGTTGATCGTGGGCTTTGGCTTCGGGTGGAACAGGCGGCTGAGAATGCCCTGATGGGGCGGGGGTGGCGTGGCCGGGCTTTGAGCGAGGGCTGCGCCGGAAAGGAGCGTAAAGGCCGCTGCGGCGGCGAGAGTTTTGACAACGGTGTTCATTGAGGTCTCCTGTGAAATGGAATCGGTCCTAAAAGAGTGAGCGTTCAAGACGCGCTGGAAGTTCCCGTTACTCCGACGCGCTGGGTTTAAGGCCCGCGCTTTCGGAAATCTCCTCGGCAAATCCTGCCCAGTCCCGGTCTTCGCGGCCTTTGGCGACCATCGCCGTGAGGCGATCATGGACCAGTGAGGCTAGCGGCATCGGCAGGTCGGCGTTGCGAGCCTCTGACAAGATCAGGCCGAAGTCCTTGCGGATGAGGGACGGGATCGCCCCAATCGGCTGGTAATGCTCTTCGGAAATTAGCTTGCCGTAGTTCTTGTAGACCGGGCAGGCGAACAGCGTCTGCGTAAAAAAGTCGTACACGGCGGTTCGGGAAATGCCGTTCTTTTGGGCCAGCGTGAACGCTTCGCCCATCGCTTCAATCGCCGCGCCAAACATGAAATTGCCGGTGAGCTTGACGACATTGGCCGCGCCGGCATCGTCGCCGAAGTCGTAGACGCCCTGGCTCATTGCGTCGAGAATCGGCTGCACCCGCGTCTTGGCCTCGGCCGGGCCGGACGTCGCAATCCACAGTTTCTGGGCGGCGGCGGCATCGGGCTTCCCAAAGACCGGCGCGGCAACGTAGTAGGACTGCTGCGTGTCGTGCTGCGCCGCAAGATGCCGCGATGTTTCCGGCGCAATCGTACTCATGGACAGGTGAATGCCGCCGGTCCCCAGTTTATGCCCAAACCCAGCGTCTCCGAACGCCACATTCGAGACAGCGACATCGTTTGTCAGCATCGTGATTACAATGCCGCCTTCGTTCGCCGCCTCCTCCAGCGTATGCACCTGAGCCGCGCCGAGGCTCACCAGCGACTTTGCCCGCTCATGGGTCCGGTTATAGACTTTCAGGCTGAAGCCCGCTTTCAGCAGGTTCGCAGCCATTGCCGATCCCATTCCGCCCAGCCCGATAAATCCGATTGTCTCACTCATAGATCATTCCTCTTTCTCTATTACAGAGATATACCCGGATTATTCGTTTAGTGCCTCAAGCTGATCTGTGAGATCGCGCCTCTCCTGCTGGTACTGTTCATAGGCCGCGTCATAGATGCCGGCTTTTGCGCTGTAGTAGAAACCGCACCAAATACCTCCCAGGAAGCCAAGAACGCTCATAACAACTATTGGTGTACCGCCTGATATACTCGCGCCTACTATACCAACAATCAGAAACAGCACGCATAAGAACACCGCTGCACTCATGCTGCTGCTTTCGTTCGGCACAGAGCGTGACCCATATCTGCCGTGCAGCATATAGTCTTCGCGCTCATCCGACCAGCTTTGGTCGAGGCTCAGTATCTCATTCTGGATTTGCAGCCGCCGCAGGTCTCGCTGAACGCCACTACTCGCCACAGTTGCTGAGGGCTGGTTTTCGGCGAGAACTTTGGCTTTGGCGTCGGCAAACTCGCTATCGGTCAGCGTGCCGCTGTCATGCAGAGCTTGCAGGCGTTCCAGTTCATCAGCGAGGCTCATAATCTCTGTGACACGGGAGAGGGGATTTAGTTGCAGATGACCTACCACCTTGCTTCGTAACAAGTTACTTCACAGGGTCCTTCCTAAAGGAAGGATGAGGACCACAAATAGGGTTCGCGTTCCCCGTCTGTATCTTCCCTTTAGGGAGGACCACAGCAAAGTAACTTGTTACGAAGCGGTGCGGTAGGTCTCTTCGTGCGGCAAGCCCTAAATCGGGAACGTGCGGTAGCCGGCGTGGCCGGAGGCAAGGAAGTAGAGCGCCCAGAGGCCGGAAATGCCGTAGTCGCCCAGCACCAGCCCGATAAAGAACGGCAGGGCCTGACGGTACATTTTGACGCCGCCGTAGCGCAGGATGAGCGATTTGAAGAGCCAGCCCAAAAGCACGGGGAACCAGATCCAGGTCATTGTGTCTGTGGAGCCGACCGCGTAGCCGATGGGGTGCAAGGGCCACCAGGTAAAGCGGGTCCGCAGGAAGCCCAGCAGAATGACGACGACCAGGCCGACCGCTGACGCGGTGATGCGGCCGCTGTCAACTGGGTGCGGTGCGTTCAGCCAGCCTTGCAGCTCGTCGAAGCCGTAATGGCCTTGTCCGGTCCGCCACACGTCCAGCTTCGCGCTGTCCGCGCCGTAGTGGTAGTAAATCGCAAGGCACGAAACCCACGCGGCCAGCGTCCCGACAAGAATGGCGACAAAGACGGCAGCGGTCAGGTGGCGCGGGTTCATTGGGCGGGGCGTCGCCGAGTCGGCAATCTTCATCGCTTCCATCTGGGCGGGCTGGCCCAGGCAGCGCCAATCGGTATCAAACCAGCGGGTGAACGAGAAGCCGGCCAGTTCGCGCGGCGTGAACGCCTCCGTCCCGCCGAAGTTGACCATTGTGCCGTGCGCCAGCCCCCAGGGTGCCTGTCCCCACGGCAGGCCCGCCTCGGCCCGGATGCGGGTGAACGTCAAGGCCATCAAGAGAAAAAGCGCCCAGAAGACCAGCGCGACTCCCAGCGATAAACCGAGCGCGACTGTGAACCCGATCAGCAGAGTTAGCGAGACGAACAGGCCGACATAGGCCACGCGGTACGACAGCGGCTCGGCGGAGTCGTCTACTGAATTGTCGCCCCGGAACGCCCTGCGCCAGGCTTCGGCAAACTGGGGGCGGGCGAGATTGAGCGAGAACAAGGCCAGTCCCAAGAACGCCCCAACCCCCTGCTCGGCAATATATGGCATGTGGGCCAGCGTCGGCCCCGCGCCCGGATCGCGGAAGCCGAACGCCGTGGCACCAACACTTTGCAGCTTGGTGAACAAATAGAAGAACCAGCAAGAGAACGAAACGTCCAGCGACAGCAGGTAAGTCAGGCCGATGACAAGCGGATAAAACGCCAGCGGCGTGTAACCGATGGCGTTCCACGGCGGCGCGGTGATGTTGGTTTCAAGCTGAAGGCTGTATTCGGGCTTAATCGGGATGTAGGGGAATGTTGGGATCAGCGTGAAGTGGATCGCCGCCATACTTTCCAGAATGACCGGGATGCCGACGCCGAGCCAGAGCAGGCGGTTCTGCCACAGGGGAGTGCTGCCGCCGTCACGGGTAATTTCCAGCGGGATAATCACAATCGGGAAGATCAGGCGCTCCCGGTCCACCCACTGTTTGCGGAGCAAAGCGGCAATGCAGTAGAAGCAGAACAGCAGCGTGAAAATAAAGCCGGTCCAGATCGCAATTGGCTGCGCCCAGCCGAGCAGGGTTTCCGGGGCGAAGAACGTCGTCCGGCCCGCGTAGTAGCCGGGAATGACCGACGGGTCGGGAACCGCCCAGCGCGGCACGAAATGCGACCAGCTATCCCACTTGTTCTGCGGGGTCTGGAAGTGTTTCCAGCCGACGAGGGTGGGGGTCAGGAACTGCATCATGCCGATGCCGCCGATGTAAATGGCGACCGTGTTCATCGTGTAGACAAACAGCAGCTCGGCCTGCGACAGCGCCCACTTCGGATTGAACCGCTTAACCAGCAGATTAAGTCCGACCAAAATCAGCAGCGCAAACAGCACGGCCATCGGCAGGGACATGGCGGCGAGGTCGGGACCCTGCGCGACAATCTCTGTGTATTCCAGCCAGAAGTCAAGGATTGGGATGAGCAGCAGCCCGATGACCCAGGCGCGGACCGTAATCCCGCTCCAGCGCGGGGATTGTGCCGGGGCCTCGGCGGAAGAAGCCGAGGAGCGTTCAGACGTAGGTTTTTGTATCAAAGCGATGACCGTTCCAGCGGGGACTTTCCGTGAGTGATAATTGCTATGATACCGTAATCAGCCGCGTCTGTCAACGCTCCTTTGTCGGCTAAGAGCCTCCCCTGATAAGTCGAGAAAAGCGGCCCCCTAGCCCCCAATTCTGGGGGAACAAGATAAAGAAATTGGCTCTTTTCCGGCTCCCCAAACTTAGGGTGGGGGGCTACAGAATAGCCCCTACAGTGAGCGTAGCACCAGCTGCCCGCGCACGTCATCGGCGCTCTGCAAGTCCGCCGACTTCGGCAGTGTCAGCGTTCGGGTCTCGCCAGGCCGCAGGTGGAAGAAGTTATCGGAGATTTGCGCCAGCGGCCCATTGTCGAAGCGCCGGAGCCAGACATAAGGCGCGAACCGCTGCGCTGTGACCGTCAGCACAAAGCCGTCGTCTTCCTCGGCGACCGTGACGGCTAACGCAGGATCGGCTATCTTGAGGTCCTTCGGCTCGGCCAGCAGCAGCAGGCTATCAGCGGTCACTGTACCGTCCTCTGTCGTAAACTGCGAGTAGACATAGACCTCGCGCTCTTTGCCTAATGCGGCGGACAGCGTGAATGACGCAACTTCTGCCGCGCCGTTCGCCCCAACATTGACTTCCTGCGTGGCTGTCGCCAGCGTCTCGCCGTCCAGCGTTGCCAGCGTCCAGGTCAGTGTGCCGGACAGCGGCGTCAGAAGATCGCTGACGAGGTGCGCCGCCGCCGTTTCGCCGTCCCGGACCAGCGACAGCAGGACCGGGGCGTAGAACTTCTTGCAGGCGAAGTAGGCCGCCCTGGGTTCCCCTGCCGAGTCAATCACCGCCCAGGACTGCACCGGCCAGCAGTCGTTGAGCTGCCAGAAGAGTGTTCCCCAGTTCCGGCCCTTCCGCCGCCGGTAATGCTCAATGCCGAACTTCAAGGCTTCGGCCTGGTTGCACTGCGTATAGTAGACCAAGTCTTCCAATGTCACGGCTTTGGGGAAGTGGATGTCCACCATGCCGAGGTAGACAGCGTAGCCCTTGCGGGTCTTGTCATGCCAGCGCACCGCCGCCGAGTAGGGGTGCTTGTCGCTTGGCGCGAGGCAGGTATTCCATGCCCGCAGGCTACAGGAGGCCGCAAAGCCGAACTCAGAGCAGAAGCGGCTGTCGTTTTCGGTGTAATGCACCCAGTCGCCGCGCCCATGCCACACATCCCAGTTGTGGCAGTCGCCGTAGTCGGCGGAGTTTGCATCCAGGCCGCCGTAGGGCGAGCCGGGCCAGTAGGGGGTTTCCGGGTTCTCGGCGGCAACGACCGCTGGCAAAATCTCCTGGTAGAAGTGGTCGCCCAAAAAGCGTGGAGGCCGAGTTCCGGTCCAGTTGCCTTCGTACATGGTCAGGTTTTCATTGTTGCCGCACCACAGCGCAAGTGACGCATGATGCCGCAGGCGCTTAACGGAGGCTGTGGCTTCGCGCTTTGCCGCCTCAGCATATTCACCGGTATCGGGGTAGTAGGAGCAGCCGTAAGTGAAGTCCTGCCAAACGAGAATGCCCATCTCGTCGCACAAGTTGTAGAAGTCGTCGGACTCGTAGAAGCCGCCACCCCAGACGCGCAGCATATTAAAGCCTGCGTCGTGGGCCTGCGTGATGCGCTCGCGCAGGCGTTCGCGGGTAATCAGCGTGGGGAATGAATGCTCCGGTATCCAGTTCGCGCCCTTTATAAAAACGTCATTGCCGTTGACCTGGAACTTGAAGCCTTCGCCCTTACCATCGGAATCAGGTTCGCGCACTAACTCAATTGTCCGCAGACCAATCTGCGCCCGGCGGTACTCATAGGTATTTGGATTGTCAGGACTGTCAAGTACAAGCGATAAGCCGTACCGGGATGCTTTGCCCAATCCGTTCGGCTGCCAGCGTTCAGCATCATTGATCGTAAGCGCTCTTGAAACTGTTACCAGTCCTATACCTGTCGGCACGGCCAACTTCGTGATGCTGCCACGGGTTTGTACCGTGAGTTCCAGCGGCGTGTCTTCTTGCCCTGGCATCCGCTCGACTTCCGCTGTCACCGTCACAACAGCCTTGCCGTCGTCGGTGAACTCGACGGTGTGTTTCCAGTCGCCGAGACGGGCGATGGGGATAGTGATTAGCTCGACGGGCTGCCAGAAGCCGCAGCCGCGCAGGACGGGACCCCAGTCCCAGCCGTACTGGTACTGCGCTTTTCGGACAAACGCCCGCTCGTTCCAGTTGTCCCAGTGGTAGGGCAGGGTGTCTTCGCCGCTCGCGTCCCACGCCGCCTGCCGCTCGGCCCCGACCCGCATGGCCGAGCGAAACGTCACCTCCAAGTGGTTCTCGCCCGCGACGACTTTGCCGCCGACCGCGAACTCGTGGGGAATGAACATGTTGTCGGTGGTGCCGAGAAGTTCGCCGTTCAGCATAATCTCCGCAAGGGTGTCAAGGCCGCCAAAGCGCAGGAACATGTTCGGCGACGGCGTCTCCACAGTAAACGTCGTCTCGTAGGCCCAGTCGCGGTCGTCTACCCAGGCGACGTCATGCTCCTGAAGGCGCACGAACGGGTCCGGGATGACGCCCGCCCGCATCAGGTCCAGATGCACGCCGCCGGGAACTTCAGCAGGCAGTGATGGGAGGCGGTTATGGACGGGCAGACGGTCCGGCGGGATTTCGCGCAGCCGCCAGTTTTGAGAAAGGGTTTGTTTGATAATGTTCATAGTAAGTGAGTGCAAGACAAGAACCATGTGTTAAAACACACGGCTAATCAGCGAGGACGCTACAAAACACCGCTTCGCGGGGTTCGGGTTGATTTGTCTTAGTCCCGCGAAGCGGTACTTCTTAGCCGAAGGCTGATTAGCCGTGCCATTCATGGCATGGTGCTTCAACACATGGTTCCTGCGGCTGCTTCCTGAATGATACCTACTATAACCGACACTCGGAGGCTTGTCAAGCCTCAACGCTCCCTGCGTGCCGCTATTTTCTGTAACACAGCGACATTTATGAAAATAATTTCAGCAAGTGGCTTGACAACCGGCGCGGCGCATGATAAAATGAAGAATATGAACAGCATCCGGGAGGTGGCAAAACAAGCCGGCGTTTCCACCGCCACCGTTTCGCGGGCTTTCAATACGCCGGAACTGATCAGCGCCCCGACCCATAAGCGGGTGCTGGAAGCCGCAGACCGCCTTAACTACCGTCCCCTGCGGGCGCGAGGCCGGCGCGGAGATGCGGCGCCGAAGATCGCGGCGGACCTGAACTCCCACGCCTTTATTGGCTTTCAGTTCTTTGGCGCAAACTCCGCAGACCTGCCCCAAGCCAACCCCTTTTATGCCCCGCTGCTGGCCGCCGCCCAGGTGGAAGCCGCCGCGCGGGGCCTGCACCTGCTGGTCCATGCCACTGACCGCCATCAGCTTGCCCAGGCGCTGCCGAAGATGATCCAGGATCAGACTGTCGCCGGAATGCTGCTGGTCGGGACTGCCGACCCCGAAATCCTGAGCGTCTTTCTAGAGCGTGTGCCGCAGATTGTCCTGGTAGATCACCGCGACCCGACCCGCCGGCACGACTGCATTGTGTCCGACGGCCTCGGCGGGGCGATGGCGGCGACCGAGTATCTGTTCGGGCTGGGCCATGAGCGCGTCGCCTTTCTGCGCGATAACCCGGCGGCGGTGTCCTTTCAAGACCGCCTGCGCGGGTTTGTCTGCGCCCATTTTGAGGCGGGCCGCATTCTGGACCCGCGCCTTGTGGTCGAAGCGGCCGGGGAAGACGACATCCCGCGTGCGCTGGCGCAGCTCCTGGCCCTGCCAGACCGGCCGACGGCGCTGCTTGCGGCAAATGACCGGCATGCGCTGGCCGTGATGTCGGCGTGCCGAACGCTCGGCCTGAGCATTCCCGGCGACCTCAGCCTGATTGGCTTTGACGACATTGAGTTTAGCGCCCACACCTGGCCGCCGCTGACCACGGTTAATATCCCAAAAGCGCATTTAGGCCGCCTTGCCGTCGCCCGCCTGGAGGAACGGCTGCTTGTCCCCGGCGACTCCGCCGCCGCCCTCCTGCCGGTCACTCTTGAAGTGCCGGTGTCGCTCGTCGTCCGGCAGTCCTGCCGCAGTGTTACAAAATAATTTTCTGAAAATAGTTTCAGTGGCTACTTGACAACCACAGATGTTCGTGTTAGAATAAATGCAATCAAAGCCGAATTGCAGCCATAGAATCCAAGGAGTCCTTACCATGCAGCGCAAACGCGGGTTCACCCTTATCGAATTACTCGTCGTCATCGCTATTATTGCGATACTGGCAGCCATTTTGTTCCCCGTCTTCCAGAAGGTGCGTGAGAATGCGCGACGCTCTTCGTGCCAATCTAACGAGAAGCAACTCGCTCTTGGCGTCATCCAGTATGTTCAAGACAGTGATGAAGCCTATCCTGTCCAGCCAGAGCCGACCACTGCAAATAATCAAGGCTATCAAACAAGCTGGATTTGCAGTGTCCAGCCCTACGTCAAGAGCTACGATGTTTTTGCGTGTCCAGATGACAGCCATGTAGTTTCATCTGATAAAGGCCCTAAAACGAGCTATGTTGCAAATGGGGCTATCGGCTATGACTGGCAGACGCCTAGCCCCGGCGGTGGTTGGACACTGGAAGGCGTGATCAATGCCGGCTACAGCTGGTTTTCAGGCAGCAATGGAAAGGGTGGCGCAGATACACACGTTACGCCCCGAAAGTTGAGCGAAGTAAACTTCCCCTCGTCTACTATTTTGCTGACTGAGCGTTATGCAACCGGAGCTGAAACGGCGACAAATCCGCACAATGGAGCGTTTGATCCCGCGTGGGACGTTGCGACCGGACCTGACGGAAATGAGTTAGGCCGTGGCATTCCCGGTCAGGACTCCGCCAACACCTGTGGCCCGCCCAATCCCAACCTGAAGTTTGTCCTGGCAACTTCTCACAACGACCGGACGAATTTTGCCTTCACGGATGGTCATGTCAAAACTCTGCTGCCGTTATCAACCGTCAATTTGTCAACCGGCCCTCAAAACAGCGGCTGCAACTCTGAAACAACGCAAAACCACTTCTTCAAGATGTGGTCTGCAATTCGTACCAGCGACGATTTGTAAAGCACATAGACGGAAAGGAGGCTATTTTGCGTAAATTGTTCTTTCTACCGGCGACGCTCTTCGTGCTGCTTGCGGTTTCCGGTTGCTCTTCCAATAAAACGGAAACTAATGCGACCGGAGCAGAAGCCTGGAAGAAGCAGGCTCCGCCTGCTGACTATCTGGCTCAAGAAGCCGCGCACACAGCAAACGGTGCCCCGCATACTGTCGGGAAGCCAGTCCCGGACGCTGCGCCTGCTCCCTCGGCGCCTGCTCCCTCAGCGCCTTAAGGGATTGTGTTTTACATCTTTGCCCGGCGAACTTAATTTGGGTTCGCCGGGCTGTTTTTGTTTGCCTCTGCCTCTGGATATGCTTATGAACTTCTTGAGTTGCTCTCTTCTCAGCTTTCTGCTGCTGCTTGCGCCGCTTATCGCCGGTGCCCAAAGCGTGGTGCCGCGCGACGGCAAGTTTGAGGCGTCGTGGACGCTTCCAAATCAGACCGGAAATCCGTTTGACCCAGCGGACAATGACGTGGATGTGGTGTTTACCGGGCCGCTGGGGGTGACACCGACGCAGCCCGCGTTCTGGGACGGCGACCGCTGGCGGGTTCGGTTCGCGCCGGCCCGCGTCGGTGTCTACACACTCCAAATTATGCGGAACGGGGTTAAGGCGGTTCCCGCTGGCCTTAGCGCGAGCCGCTTTCGGTGCGTGGCGTCGGCCAGTCCCGGTTTTGTTCGGCGGGACCCGGCAAGCGTCCGGCGGCTGGTGTTTGACGGCGGCCAGACCTACTACCCCTTCGGCATGGACGCCGCCTGGCTCCCGGCCGGGCAGACCTCCTACGACCCGACGTTTACGCAGATGCAGGCCGCCGGGATGAACTGGGCGCGGGTCTGGATGAACGCCTGGGACGGCAAAAACCTGGAATGGGCGGTCAATAAAGCTGATAACCCGAAGCCGGGGACACTGCTGCTGGACGTGGCCCGGCGCTGGGACGCCATTTTTGACTCGGCGGAGAGGCACGGCATCTACCTTCAGATGACGTTGCAGCACCACGGCCAGTATACAGCCCACACGGACTCGAACTGGACCGACAACCCGTTCAACGCTCAGACCAACGCCGCGAACGGAGGATTTTTGGAGCATCCCGACGACTTCTTCACCAATGCCGAAGCGCGGCGCTTGACCCGCTTGAAATACCGCTACATTACGGCCCGCTACGGCTACTCGACGCACCTTTTGTCGTATGAGCTGTTTAACGAAGTGCAGGACATCACCGAAGTCCAAAACCACTTTCAGGATGTCGTCGCCTGGCACAAAGAAATGGCGGTGGCACTCCGAAGCGAAGATGTCAACCATCATCTTATCACCACGTCAAACTCCGTTCCCGGCGATCCGCTGGCGCAAATTGGGCTGGATTACAACCAAATCCATGCCTATGTGCCGGATATTGTTTCGTTCTTCGCCGCTGTTCCTGTATCTGCCGACGCCCCGGCCTTTACCGGCGAATGGGGACCGTCCGACATGAAAGCGGGCATGACCGAGGGGTTCCTGCACGATGGCCTCTGGGCGAGCGTCATGGCCCCGACCGCCGGCGCCGGCCAGTTCTGGTACTGGGACACGGTTGAAGCCAAAAATTGGTGGCCGCAGTTCGCATCCGTTTCCGGGTTCCTGAAAGCGGGCGGCATTCGCCCTGCACTGAATACCTTGATGCCCACCGTGCGCTCGGAAGGGGCGTTCGGCGATCTGTCGTTTACCCTGCCCGGCGGCTGGGGACCGTTCACCCGCAGTGCGGCGACTGTGCCGTCCGGCGGCGCGGCCCCCAATTTGTCTGGCCTGTCGTCCTACTTCCAGGGCCGCTTCCACAAAGACCTGCGCCCGCAGCCGATCACCTTTTCCGTCAACTGCCCCGGTCCCTGCCGGTTTGTCGTCAGCGTCGGCACCGTCGCTAAAGCCGGGGCGCACCCTGTCTTGTCGGTCAATGGCACACGCAGCGCCGAAGCCGACTTCCCAGCGGCGGACGCGGACCACGACGCCGGACGGACTTTAATCGCCGACCTTCCTGCTGGCCCAAGCGCCGTCACCCTCGACAACACCGGCCCGGACTGGTTTATGCCCCGCTTCACCGTCACCCGCTACGCCCCGCCGGTCGCGGTTCTCGCCAAAGGCAGCCGCCGCGCCGCCGAGTTCTGGGCTTACAACCGCACCCGCACCGGCGCTGCTCCTGCCGCCGCGACCCTGACTCTGCCCGGCCTTGCCCCCGGCGCGTACACCGTCTTGCTCTGGGACACCTGGGCCGGACACGCCCTCCCGCCTGTCTCCGCGACCGTCCAAAACGGCCAATTAACGGTCCCGCTACCGCCCGTCGCCCGCGACATCGCCGGCATCGTCACCCCGCGCTAAAACCGCGCTTGCCAATACCTCCGCGTTTTGCTATAATTAGGGCATGAATGAACTAGAAAAGCAAATCGCGTTTGAGAGCATCGCGCGGGAACTGAAAAAAGAGCATCCGGCCGAGTGCGCCGCTCTCACCGCCGAAACCGTCGCCACGATTCAGGGCTGGACCACCAGCCCCGGAGCGCTGACGCCCACCGAAGAAATGGTCCGCGAGCTGCTCCGCGCCGACAACCTGCTGCAATACCCCCAAACTACCGACGAGCTTCTGCACCGCGCCGAACGCGCCGAACTCTGAAAAGAAGCAGATTGATGCCGGACTCAGACTGCCAAACTGCGTGTGCCGAAGCATATATAGCACAGGTCGGCCATTGTGCGGCTGTTCTCCGTGACAATTTAGTTTTGGCAAAAACCGACGGAGACAAGCAGCTTGCTCAGACGCGCTTTGATCACTGCATGACTTTGGCCGAAGAAGTCAAAACCGCCTGCCTCAAAGTCTGCGCCGAGGAACACTGATACTCAATGCCGCTTTACGAATATACCTGTACGCACTGCTCCAAACGCTACACGGTGCTGGTTGGCATGACCGCCGCGCCGGACTCGAACCTCTGCCCGCACTGCGGCAGCGACCAGGCCGTGAAGCGCGTGACACGGTTCGCCAAAGGCCGCACTGACGACGCGCTGATGGATGATCTGGCGGACCCCAGCGCACTCGGCGACATGGACGACCCGAAGACAATGCGCCGCTGGGCGAAAGAAATGGGCCGCGAAATGGGCGAAGATCTAGGCGACGACTTCGACGAATATATGGACGCTGCCGAAAGCGGGGAAACTGACGATGGGCCGGACGAGTTGGAATAGGAGACTTCTCATGCTTACTCTACGACGCGGGCTTGTTCCCATCTGCCTCACCCTCGGCGCACTGCTGTCGGCTTCGCCGCTGCTTGCCGATGCGCCCGGCGCACCCGTGATGCAGGCTTCCATGCCGCAAACTATCGTGCTTCAGCACGTTATCCCTGCCGATGTCGTGAAGATGCTGCACTGGAATTTGCTGTCACATCTTCCTGCGGGCGTGACGCAGATTGTCCCTGTCCCACTCCAAAACGCGCTTCTTGTGACCGCAACGCCTGCGGGCTTTGCCAAAGTGGGGGAGATGGTCAAAGCGCTGGATGTTGCCCCGCACCAAGTGCAGGTCAAGTTCGCGCTCGCTTATGCCTCGGATGCTCAGTTAAAAGCCGCCGGCCTCGGTTCTGATCAATACGCGGTTGGCCTCCCGGCTGTCAGGTTCCTGCAAACACTTACGAAACAGGGGGCTATCGCTGAGTCTTTAGACATGACAACGACAAGCAATGTCAAGGCAGGCATCCAGCTTCGCGGCGGCTCTGCATTCTCATCTACGTTTGCCGTGACGCCCCGCGTGAACAGTGATCGTTCTCTCATGCTAGTGCTGGATGCCGCCGTTCCTGGAGGTAGCGTCAACCACGAAGTACACACCGTCCAAAACGATGACACGCTCGCGATTGTCAAACCGCCTGCCTGCCCCGGTGAAGCAGAGAAAAGCATGGTTCTGTTCGTGACGCCGATGCTCAAATAGTAGAGAGCATCTATGTCAAGCCGTGTCTCGGAAAGACGCGCTCTTGAACGATCTCCACGTTGCGCCGCGCGTACTCTTCAATGCTTCCGCCGCGCGTCGTTCCCCGGCGCTTGACGTAAATCTCCTGAAACACGGCGTCCCGGTCCGCGCCGCTTGGCCCTGACGTGTCATGCAAAGCGTCTGGAAACGCCTGCCCAGACAGCGCCCCGTACAGCAAAGTCCAGAGCCGGGCGACGGTGTCCAAGTTGTAGCCGCCCCCGCCGAGCGCGATCACCGGCTTGCCGAGCGCAATGACCGACTGCGCGAGCGAAAGCCAGCCGCGCGAGGTGAGGCCAAGATGGGTCAGCGGGTCGGCAAAATGGGCGTCCGCGCCGACTTGAAGCAGAATAAACTCCGGGTCGAACGCCGTCAAAAGCGGCAGAAACGTGGTTCCAAACGCTTCGGCATATACGGCGTCCCCGCTGCCGGGCGCAAGCGGCAGGTTGGCGTTGAAGCCAAGCCCCAAGCCGTCCCCAACCTCCTCCGCAAATCCCGTCACCCGTGGATACAGCGTTTCCGGCGTCTCATGTACTGACAGGGTCAACACACGCGGGTCCTCGTAGAAGAACGCCTGCGTTCCGTCGCCGTGGTGCGCGTCAATGTCCACACACGCGACCCGCCTTGCCCCGCTGTCCAGCAGGTAGTAGGCGACAAGCGCCACATCGGCGACGGTGCAGAACCCCGCCGCCCGTTCCCGCCGGGCATGGTGCAGCCCGCCGGAGACGTTAAACGCCGCGTCAAAGCCTTCGTGTCTCACCAGACGAGCGCAGTCGAGCGAGCCGCCCGCGTAGAGAAGCGTCGCCTCCCACATGCCGGGAAACGGCGGGTTATCTAAGTTGCCGAAGCCGAAGTCTTTCTTGTCGGGAACGATCTCGCCGCGACTAAGCCGCCGCAGGGCGTCAAGATACTCCGGCGAATGCACGCGCAGAAGCTCAGTTTTTGTCGCCGAGACCGGCTTGATGAGAAGAGAGTCCGGCGTCTGAAATGCCCCCTGCTTTTCCAGCAGCCGGTGGGTCATCAGGAGCCGCTTTTGCTGCAAAGGGTGTGTGTCGGAGAGGTGGTAATCGGCGTAGTCGTCGGTGTAGACGAAGGCAGCGCGGGGCATGAAAAAGCTCCCAGCAAGAAGAACCCACCCCGCTCGTTCCTCGTCTCCCCTCCCGAAACGGGTGGGGCAAGAGGCAATGGCGGAAGGTCTCTTCTTAAACTCTTGCCCTTCCCGCTTCGGGAGGGGAGGCGAGGAACGAGCGGGGTGGGTTCTTATGCATACCCCTTTGCCTTGAGGTTGTTGTATGACAGCGTCACCGCGTCAATCGCCGGGCCTTTGCAGATGTCCTGCTCGACCAAAAAATACTGCGTTCCGGCTTCCAGCGCGGCGGCAATCAGGGCATCGAGCGGCAGGTCGCCGGTGCCGACCGGGGCGAACGAGCCGTCGGTTAAATCTCGGTCTTTCAGGTGAACAATCGGCACCCGGCCCGGATGCTTCTTCACAAAGGCGACTGGGTCCTGCCCGGCCTTCAGTATCCAGTACGCGTCGGCCTCAATCTTGACGAAGTTCGGGTCGGCGTTCTCTAAAAGAATATCCTCGCCGAGCTGCCCGTTTTCCATCGGCTTGAACTCAAAATCGTGGTTGTGGTAGCACAGGGTCATGCCGGCGGTTTGCAAAGTCTCGCCGAAGCCGCCCAGTGTCTCGGCAAGCTTCTTGTAATCGTCCGCCGTTTTGCGCCGGTCTTCGGCGAGGTACGGCACGACAATATGGGCGTTGCCGAGCTTCAGGTTTTCTTCGATGACTTTCGGCAGGTCGGTTTCGAGCTTTTCCAAAGCGATGTGGCTGCCGGCGACTGTGAGATGGTTGTCTTCCAGCAGGCCGGACAGCTCGCGAATGGACAAATCACCGTAGCCCGCAAGCTCCACGGCGGCGTAGCCGATGGCGGCGACTTTTTGCAGTGTCCCGGCGAAATCGTTGGCGGTGTCTTCCCGCAGCGTGTAGAGCTGCAAGCCGATTGGTATCTTTGGCATAATTCTAATCCTCTGGATTCTAATCTTCTGGATTCTGATCTTCTGGTTCTTCGCTGAGAGTGTCTGTGGCCTCATTCGCCGTGACACGCCCCATTTCCTGCACAAGTTCGGGCAGGGACGGCATCTCGGCGAGAAACGGGGAGCGGCTGAGGGCGCGAGTCTGGTGCATGAGGGGCCAGGACAAAAAGACGCGCTCTTTGGCGCGGGTAATGGCAACATACGCCAGCCGCCGCTCTTCTTCCAGACTGTCCGCCGCAAGCTGGGTCTTGTCGTCGTCAAGCCAGCGCAGCGAGCGGTGGTGCGGGAGCATCCCGAACGCAAACCCGACCACAAAGACCGTCGGCCATTCTAAGCCTTTGGCCCGATGAATGGTCATCATTTCCACGGCGTCCCCGACCTCGCCGTCTTCTTTGGCTTTATTTTGAGCGGCGACAAACGCCAAAAAGTCGGCAGGAGTGGGGAAGGCGGCGGCGGCGGTGCAAAGCTCTTCCAAGTTGTCGAGACGCGAGTTGCCTTCGTCTTCGACATGGCCTTCCTCGCGCAGCAGCCATTCATCGTAGCCCAGCTCCCGGGCCTTGCGAAGCCGCGCCTCCGCTGAGGCGCCGCCCGAAGCGATGTCGCGCACTAAATCCCGAAAATCTTTGACGGCTAACCCTTGATTGGTCGTCTTGAACTGGCCTAGCGCCAGCATCTTGTATAGCGAGTGGCCTTTGCGGGCAGCCTGCGTTTCGAGTTCCGCGATAAATGCCTGTCCCAGAAAGTGGGTCGGCTTGCCGAATGTCGCCGACGGGATATTCAAAACGCGCTTGACGGCTTCGTCTGCCGCTGGGCTGTCCCGCTCGACCGAAAGCTGCAAAAACGCTACGAGGTCGCGGATCTCGCGCCGGGCATAGAAGCCCATCGCGCCCTGCAAAACGTAGGGAACGCCGCCTTTGACAAACGCTTCTTCCAGCGCCCGTGAGTAAGCGTTTGTCCGAAACAGCACCGCACAGTCCTTCAGGGCGGTCCCCGCCGCCTGGATTTCTTTCAGCGCCTCCGCAACAAACTGGGCTTCCCCAGCGGCGTCTTCGTGTTCATGGGACGACAGCGGCTGCCCTTCCGGGTGGATCGCCGCCATTTCCAGACGGTACTTGGCATCAATCCCCGACTTCTCAATCAGCTCATTCGCTACCCGCACGATGGTCGCCGAGGAACGGTAGTTTGCAGGTAATCGGATCACCGTGCCATTGGGGTAGGCCGCCCCGAACTGCCCAACGGTCGCTTCCGGGGAGCAGCCGCGAAAGGAATAGATCGCCTGCCCGACATCGCCAACGATAAAGATGTTGGACCGAGGCGACGCCAGCAGCCGCGAGATCTCCCACTGGACCGCGCTCGTGTCCTGCGTCTCGTCTATGGACAAATACTGAAAAAAGCTTTGGTACTTTTCGCGCACTTGCGGCTGCTCCTGCAGCAGCCCCAGCGTTTCAATCAGCAGGTCGTCGAAGTCCAGGCGACGAGACGGCTTCTTGGCGAGTATATCAAACTTGGCAAGCTTTGCCTGCTCGTAGCACTTCCAGAACTTCACCAGTGTTTGGATTGCCGGATCGGCCCAGCTTGGCTCGTGCGCCCGAAACGCGGCTTCGGCTTCCTCGACCTTGCAGCCCCGGTTCTTAACCGCTGAAACCGCCGACAGCGCTCCTTTCGGGTCGTACTTGACGTTCAGGCCGAACGGCGGGGACGGCAGCCCCCGCGCCATCCAGTCCTTGTCGCCGAGAATGGCCTTCGCGACCCGCACCTGCCAGTTCTCGTCGGCAAGCTGAAAGTAGCCTGCTTTGCCGTACAGATGCGCCCATTCGTGCTTGAGTATCCGCAGGCAGTGGGCATGGAACGTCCCAATCCACATCTTTTCGACAATCGCGTCCCCGCCGTCCCCAAGCAGCGCCGCCAGCCGGTGGCCCATTTCGTCGGCGGCTTTCTTGGTAAACGTCGCCACAAAGAGCCGCTGGGGGTCAATCCCTTTGGCAAGCAGCCGGGCCACGCGCCGGGTCAAAATTGTCGTTTTGCCGCTGCCCGCGCCTGCCAGCACGAGCGCTGGGCCGTCGTCGTGAAAGAACGCCTGCCGCTGCTGCGGGTTCAATCCGGCTTCCAGCTTCGGCACAAGCACGTCCGTGCGGTGCTGGTGGAGGTCTTCGGTAATTGTGTCAAGAGTAGCTTGCATAGATAAGTATAGATAAGTCTGGTCGGGAGAGGAACTATGGTTAGGAGATGAGAAGATTATACCGCAAAAAAACTCCATGCCAAGCAAGGCAAGGAGTTCTCTGCGGCTGTCCGGCAGGCTGCGCCGGCTAGTGACCGCCGCGCACCGACAGTGCGACATCAATGTTGCCTTTGACGGCGTTCGAGTAGGGGCAGACCTGGTGGGCGTCATGCACCAGCGCTTCGGCGTCGGCCTGCGACAGCGCCGGGACGTAGACCGTCAGCGCCGTAGACAGGGAAAAAGAGCCGGTATCGTTTGGCCCGATGCCGACTTCTGCTGTCACGCTGACTTGGCCGGTCTCAATTTTGCGCTGGCTTGCGAGGTAATCCAGCGCACTGCCGAAGCAGGCGGCATAGCCTGCGGCGAACAACTGCTCCGGGTTCGTGCCGACCATGCCCTTTCCGCCCATTTCCTTCGGGATCGTCAGCTCGACCGCGAGAACGCCATCGCTGCTCTGGGCAAGGCCGTTCCGGCCCCCGATTGCCGTCGCGACTGCCGTATATAAAGTCTTCATAATCAGTCTCCTTGCGGGTATAACGCTTGACTTTTGCCGCCGGTTCCTGTGCCAGCGGGAACAAAGCGGCTGCCGAATGCGTCTTCAAACCAAGGCGCCGGGTTTAGCTTCCGCTCTTCCCGGATACGAAGTAGACAACAGCAACATTTACCGAAACAAACTCAACAAGCAAACAGACAAGGAAAAAACTATGAACACATCAGGACGCATTTCAACAGGACGCATATTGACCGGTGCCGCGCTCACCGGCCTGCTGCTGGCGGCTCCGCTAGGCGTAATCGCCCCGGCCTTTGCTCAGTCGAGTAGCGGCACGCCGAGGTCTGAGGTCGCTTCCGGCACCGAAGTCAAAGTCAAGCTGCTGCGCGACTTGTCCTCGGAAAGCGCCCAGACGGGTGACCATGTGAGAGCACAGGTCGCAGGCGATGACAAGTCGGGCATCCCGTCCGGCACGATCCTGAACGGGGTCGTGACTTCGGTGTCGCCTGCCACTCCGAAAAAGGCCGGCGTGCTGTATGTCCGCTTCGGCACCGGCTCCGGCGGCTCGTCCTCGTCGTATAATCTCGCGACCGGCCGGTTTACCGGCAAGACGGCTTCCTCGGACAAGTCGAACTACACCACTGGGGGCGTAATCCTCGGCGGCCTGCTCGGCTTCTCCCGCAAGCGTAAGCTCGGCGATGCGATTGGCGGCGCGGTCCTCGGCGGCGGCGCGGGCTACGCGGCGAATGCGGCCCAGAAGCACGGCGCAAGCGATGTCACCCTGAAAAACGGCTCGGAAGTGACGATCAAGACAACCCGCCCGCTGACGCTGCAAACGCAGATTATCACCAACTATTAGGCGTGAGCCAAGAAGCCCCGGCATCGCCGCCGGGGCTTTTCTACGTCAGCCGGCAAGTGAAATCATAAACGCCGGAGCCGATCTCGTGCGTCCGGCCATCCGGCAGCACGACTGTTGCAGCCGTGCTCGCGGGAACGGCGACATGAAGCGCGAACGTCTCGCCGCTTAAAGTCCATGCGCTTTCGATGCGGCCCCGCACCGACTCAAACGACGCCCGCACAAACGACAAGCGCCGGTCCGGGCGCGGCTGAAGATGAACCCGCGCGAAGCCGGGCGCGGCGGCATCAATCCCGGCCACGAACCGCTGAAGCCATTCGCCGACCGAGCCGAGCGAGTAGTGGTTGAACGAGTTCATCCCCGCATCCTGAAAACCCTTCTCCGGCGTGTAGCCGTCCCACCGTTCCCAGATCGTCGTTGCGCCCTGCCCAATGGAATAGCCCCAGCTTGGAAACGTCGTGTTCAGGAGCAGCGTGTAGGCAACTTCCGAGTACCCGGCTTCGGTCAGCACGGGACACAAGTAGCCGACGCCGACAAACCCCGTAGACAAATGGCTTTTCCTGGCTTCTAGGTTCTGGACCAAGCGCCGCGCAGCCAGCGGGCGCAGGGCATCCGGCAGGAGATTAAACCGCAGTGCCAGCACATACCCGGTCTGCGTCTCGCCCCGGACACTGCCGTCCTCGCCTACATACGCAGCGTTGAATGCCGTTTTGATGCTGGCAAAGAGTGTCTGGTACCGGGCGGCATCTTCGGCGCGGTCCAAGACCGCCGCAATTTGTGCCATCAGAGACGCATCGTAGGCGAAATAGGCGGTCGCAAGAACGTCTTTGTCCGTGTCCGCGTCTACCGAGAGCCAGTCGCCGAAATCGTTGACCCGCTGGTTCAGCCACAAATGGCTTGGGTTTGCGCTGTCCAAATAGTCCATCCAGCGCACCATCGCCGGGTAATGGGTCTCCAGAATGCGCGTGTCGCCATAGACCTGGTACACCGTCCACGGCACGATGACCCCAGCGTCCCCCCAGGCCGGAGCGCCGTCGGCAAGGTCTACAAGGCGCGGCGAGACATCCGAAAAACCGCCTTCCGGCGACTGAGCATCTGTGACATCGTGCATCCATTTGGCAAAAAAGGCCGCCACATCCCGGTTTGCCGCCGCCGTGCGAACAAAAATCTGCGCGTCCCCCATCCAGCCCAGCCGCTCATCGCGCTGCGGGCAGTCGGTTGGGACACTTAAAAAGTTTCCGCGCTGCCCCCAGTCAATGTTCGACACAAGCTGATTGACCAGCGGGTCGGAGCATTCAAATGTTCCCGTCTTCGCCGTGTCCGAGTGCAGGACGCACCCAGTCACCGCGTCTAAACCCGGTGCGCCGGGGTAGCCCGTGACTTCCACATACCGGAACCCATGAAACGTGAAATGCGGCTCGTAAGTCTCAGCGCCGCTGCCGCTGAGAATATAGGTGTCGGTCGCCTTCGCCGCACGCAGGTTGTCCACATACAGACTGCCATCCAGCAGCATCTCGCCGAAGCGCATCTGCACAATCGTCCCCGCCGGCCCCGACACCTTCAGCCGCGCCCAGCCGACCATGTTCTGGCCCAGGTCAAACAGAGAGGTCCCCGGCGCGGGCTGCGTAACGGCAATCGGCGCAATCTCTTCTGTAACCCGCACCGGCGGGTCAATTTGGGCCACCCGCAGAATAGCCGGGTCATGCGCGGCTTCGGTCGTCACCGGCTTCCATACGCCGTCGTTGAAACCGGCGGCAGACCAGCCCGGCATCTCTAAGCGAGCGTCATAAGTTTCGCCCATCAGCATGTCGGAGGCGAGAATCGGGCCGGTCGCGCCCCGCCACTCTCCGTCCGTCCCAAGGGTCTCGCGGCTGCCGTCGGCGTACTCGAAAACAATCTGTGCCAGAAGCTGAAGCCGGCTGCCGTAGTGGGTGCGCTTGCTGCCCCAGCCGATGTAGCCCGCGTACCAGCCGTCGCCAAGCACTGCACCGGCTACGTTTTCGCCCTGTCTGATCAGCTCCGTGACATCGTAAGTCTGGTATTGAATGCGCCTCGCGTAATCAGTCCAGCCCGGCGCAAAATGATCATCGCCGACCTTCTGCCCATTGAGGTGCAGTGTATAAACGCCCCGCGCAGTCGCATAGACTGTCGCCCGCGTCAGCGGCTTTTCAATGCGAAACGCGCGGCGCAGAAACGGCGAGGGGTTCTGGTCAATGCCGGGCCGACCCGGCGGCAGGCCGATCCACTCGGCGGTCCAGTCGGCGTCCGCCCGCAGGCCCATCTGCCAGAAGGCCGGCTCGCTCCACTCGGAGACCCGGTCATTGCCGTCCCAGACCCGTACCTGCCACGAGACATATTGCCCGGAAGCCAGCGCCGGCCCGGCGTAGGCCACAGAAACCGACTGCGGCGTGATGACTTTGCCGCTGTCCCAGCTTCCCGCGGCAACCTGAGAGGCGGTTTGAATCGCACCCTGCTCCGGCGACTCCAGAACCCAGCTTAGGCGCGGCGCAGGCAAGTCAATCCCAAGCGGGTTTGTTTTGTACTCACAGCGCAGCGTCGTCGGCGCAAGCAAATCGCTCATTGGCTGCTTTCCTAGAAGACTTCGTCTTCGCCCAGCACGGGATTTTCCAGCGTGCCGATTTCGGGAATTCGCACCTCGACTAAATCGCCGGGGCGGAGCGGACCGACACCGGGCGGGGTGCCGGTGGCGATCACGTCGCCGGGGGCAAGCGCGATGTGCCTGGAGAGGTACGCAATCAACGCCGGGATCGAAAACAGCATTTCAGATGTGCCGGCCTGCTGCTTTACCTCGCCGTTGACACTGAGAGTCAGCGTGAGCGCCATCGGATCGGCAATCTCGTCAGGCGTCACGATGCAGGGGCCGAGCGGGCCGAACGTGTCGTAGCTTTTGGACAGAAACCAGGGCAGGCTCTTGGCAATAGCCCGCTTCTGGACATCCCGCGCCGTCACATCATTAATCAGCGTGTAGCCGGCCACATGGGACAGCGCCTCGGCTTCGGTGAGATGACGCCCGCCGGTGCCGATGACCACGGCTAGCTCGCCCTCAAAGTCAACCCGCCCGATTTCGTGCGGCAGGACAATCGGCTGCCCCGAAGCAATCACGCTGCTTGACGCCTTTTGGAAGACAATCGGCTCATCGGGGACTTCGTTGCCCAGTTCTTTCGCGTGCTCGCTGTAGTTCCGGCCAATCGCGAGAATGCGGTTTGGCGAGGGCAGGGGTGCCAGCATCACAACCCCTGCTTCCAGCCAGAGCTTGTCCAAGACACGCGCTTTTTCTAAATCTTTCACCACGCCCACATAACCCGGCAGCCGGGCCATGACGGCGTTCAGGTCGGTGGGGACCGACACGCCCTTCGGGGCCAGCGCTTCGGCGACCGCAACGGCGCGGGCCAGCGGCAGGATTTTCCCCGACCGGAAGATGCCCGGCAGGACCGGCTCCTGCGGGTCGTCGAATTCTTTGTAGCAGACAAACTTCACTGTGTTTTCTCCTCCAACTCCGTCTTCTCATCTTGAACACGAAATCCCATGCGCCGCTCCGGCACGGGCGGCAGCGCCAGCATCTGCCGGATGGCCTCAAACACGGTAGCGAACTGCCGGTCGTATTTCTCCTCCATGTGCAGAATGCGCCGGGCCAGATCACTGTCCTGAGTCAGCATCCCGCGCAGAGACACAAACGCCCGCATGATTGCGATATTCACCTGCACCGCCCGCTCGCTCCGCAAAACGCTTGACAGCATCGCCACGCCTTGCTCGGTGAAGACGTAGGGCGGATACCGCTGTTTGGCTTTGTCTGGATTTGCGGTCACAATTTGTGACCGCAAACCTGCGTTTTCTTCCTGACTGAGCTGAAACATAAAATCTTCTGGAAAGCGGCTACTGTTCCGCTTGACAGCTTGATTGAGGGCCTTTGTTTCCACGCCGTAGAGTTCTGCTAAGTCGCTGTCTAGCATTACGTTCTGGTCGCGCACTGAGTAAATCTGCCGCTTAAGCTGAAGCGGCGCAAGTTCTGTTTCTTCCATAAGACCCTCCCTGGGCTACGATGACACTTGAGGTCACAATTTGTGACTTCAAGTTTGAGGCTGCTGTCACTTATCATACCAGACTAAGTAGCGCTCGGCAAGCTCTTTGATGGTCGAGTACGGCGCTTCGGCGCAGCGCTCGCCGCGAAACAAAAATGTCGGGACATGAGTAATATCGGCGGCGTAAGCATCGTCGTCGAAGCGGACAATCTCGTGGTGATAGGCTTTCGACGACACGGCCGCGAGGAACGCATCTGTACCTAAACCGATGCCTTCCACCAGCCCGCCCAGCACGCTGAGGTCGCTGATGTCTTCGGACTGCTCCCAAAACGCCCGGTAGACGGCCTCGTTGTAGGCGTCAAAAAGCTCCGGCGCTTTGTCCTGAACATACGCCGCTCCTTCTAAAGCATAATGGGTGCGGACAATGCCGATGGTCCGGCCTTCGGGAACAGCAGCGCCTTCGGCTTCGGAAAACAGCTCAAAGCGCGACGGCGGGGCATCCGGGTCTTTTGGATGCGGGTCAAACGTCGGCAGCGGGCCAAGCTCTTCCGGCAGCAGCTCGTAGCCCTGCCAGACTTGGCGGATCTGCGGGAAGTCCTCGCGCAGTTTTTTGGCCTGAAAGAAGCCGACCCAGCACCAGGGGCATAAATAATCGTGTGCAATGGTGACGCTTAAGTTCTTGTCTTGGCTCATGGCAGTCATATCCTCTGTTTCCCTCATACCCAAATCTGCCGTCCGGTGAGGCTTGACAGCGTAGATAGGGTGCGGGTAAAATAGGCAGGTTGCAACGCTTGTGGAGAGGTCGCATAGTTGGTCTAGTGCGTCCGCCTCGAAAGCGGATGAGGGTCAAACCTCCGTGAGTTCGAATCTCACCCTCTCCGGTTGCACGCTGCCAAGAGAAACGCCCTGCTGGTATCAGCAGGGCGTTTTGTTGTTTTTGACGGCTAAAGAGAAGTCGCCGTTTGCGGCTTCTGCAAAATCACGACGCTTTTAGCTTCGCGGCTTTGCTCGATGCCGTTCAAGTAAGTCACTAAGTAAGAAACCCGCTGCGAACCGGCGGCGGCGGCGGGGGCACTTGGGTGAACTTTCTCGGTGACTTCCAGGCTCTTGCGGACACGCACCGTCAGCAGCAAAGGCAGCTTCTGGACATTGACCGTGTCGCCGGGCTTTAGCCGGTTGAGGTTTTTATTGGGATTGGCCCGCATGAAGTCGGCTAGCGAAAGATGGCTGCGATAGGCGATGCGCGAGCCGATGTCGCCGGAGCGGATAATGTAAGTCTTGCTCGGCGGGGGGGTCCAGTAATACGGCGCGGCAGCGGCGGGATCGGAGCGGAGCAGCCGCGTGTCTACCGTGCGCTTTTCAATCGTGGCGCTCTGCACAATCTGCGCCTGCCCGACAACCGGCGCAGCGGGAGGCATCATTGCCCAGTGGTCCTGGACCAGCCGGAGCGTTTGGGTTGCAGCGTCGGGCGTCGGGAACGCGAGGCTGGGCTGGCGGTCCACAAGAATAACGAATGCCGGCATCCGCAGGGTCAGCAGGCGCTCAAGCTTTGCCTGCACGGCAGCGTCCGTGTCCTGCGGCACCCCCGGCGCGGCGGGAACCAGAGAGACTTTTTGGAGGCGAACCGGCGTTTCGTCAGCAAAGGCCGCGCCGACCTTTGCTTTCTCTGCGGCAGAAAGGAGCGCGTTTGCGGCAGCGGCGGTGCGGACTGTCGCCGCCGGCCTGCCGTTAACCAAAATGGTCACCGGCTGGCCGAGGTGCCGGATATACAAAAAAGCCCCCGCTCCGACCGCAAGCCCAGCGGCGAGAAGCGCGGCCAGCCATTTGAAGACCCGAAGCTGCCGGGCCAGGGCATCAGTGGGTGTCGGCTCCGTCGGCGTCTTGGAAGCGCTGGTCATAAGAGGATGTTACCAGATGGAACAGCAGCCACTGAACAGGAAGGGCGAACACAAGGTTCGCCCTCTTTATGTTACGTTAGCCTTCTCACGAAGAGTGAAAGCTACCAGGGATGAGCGCTGGCAACCTGCATCTTCTGACACACCTGGGCCATCGCTGCTTGAAGCTGGGTGTCGTTCACCGTGTCGCAGATAGCTTCCGGGTGGGCGCGGCGGAACGCGACATCTTTCTTTAAGTTGGCATCGGGAATCGTCACATGGATGTCCGGCTGGATGCCCTTGTGATGGATGTCGTTCTTATGCGCGGTGTAGTAATGCTGGGTCGTAATCAAGACCGCCGAGCCGTCGGGCAGGCCCTGAATGGTCTGGACAATGCCTTTGCCGAACGTCTTTTCGCCGACCAGCACACCTGCGCCGGTGTCCTTAATGGCACCGGAAACGACTTCCGAGGCGCTTGCGCTGTCGCCGTTGACCAGCACGGCCAATGGATAGCGCAGATTAGCCCGGTGCTGGGCTGTATCCACGCCGGTCGGCTCCAAAGAGTTTGCATTCTCCGTCCGGTCGCGGAGCCAGTACACGGGTCCGTCGGGGATAAAGCGGCTTGCCACTTCGCGGGCGATGTCGAGCAGGCCGCCGCCGTTCTCGCGCAGATCGAACACCAGTCCCTTCATGCCCTGCGCCTGCAACGCCGTCAGCGCCTTGCCGACCTGCACATCGCTTTCTTCGTTGAACGACGAGAGTGAGATGTAGCCGATTTTGTTGACCGGGTCTACCATCGTATACTGAACGACTTCCTGATGGACCGGGGCGCGGATCAGATGAATCACAACGGGGTGGGCGACCCCGCGCCGCTGCAAGGTCAGCGTGACCGGGGTTGCGACCGGGCCGCGAATCAGCTTCACGACCTCGGTATCCGGCAGCTTCAGTGTGGACGTGCTGTTGACTTTCAGGATAATGTCGCCGGCTGTGACATTGCCTTTAATGGCCGGGGAGTTCGGCAGGGGCCGGACGACGTAGACCTGCTTCGCGGGGTTCGTGCCGAGAAGAGCGCCGATGCCGACAAACTCGTCATTGTTCTCTTCCTGCATCTCTTTGTAGCCTTTCGGGTCCAAAAAGCGCGTGTACCGATCTTTGGTCGCGCCCATCATGCCCCGAATGGCGTTGTAGGTCATCTGCGTGCTGTCAATGTCTTTGCCGTAGTAGCCGGCTTGCAGCGTGGTCAGGACATCCGCGTAGGTGTTGTACGGCGTCTCGTCTGCCGCCTGCCCGTGGGCCGCCGTCATTAAAACGCCCGAAAGCCGCGCCGGCACAAGCTGGGCTACAGTGCGAAACGTGTCCAGATTATGGACGCTTCGCAGATCATTAAAGGTCACGCCGCCGACAAACGCGACGCCGAGCAGAGCCGCTGTTCCGGCAGTCCGTCCAAGTAGTCTTCCGATACGCATAAAGTAGTTCCTGTTCCAAAAACGATGCAGAGTTCGTATACGAGGGCGTGGATGCAGTTGCTCCGTGAACGCCCTCATCATCCACGCCCCAAATCCTAGCCCCAAATCCTAGCCCCAAATCCTAGCCCGCACTCACCGGCACACGGGCGACGCGGCCGGTCAGAACACCGACAGCCCGGTCGAGCGGCGCATCGCCGGCAGTGTTCGGCAGCACAACGTCCGGCTTCAGGCCGAGGCCGGCGAAGTTGCCATGAATGGCGGTGAGGAGCTTGCCGACCGTCATGGTGAACCCGGAGCCGTCGCGGAGGGTAATCAGCTTGACATCGCTTGCATCGCCGAAGGTTGTGGAACCGACAAGCTTTGCTCCTTTGGATTGCAGGGCCGACGCCAGCAGCTCCGCCGTGTTCGCCGTGCCGCCGTTGACCAGTACCACAATAGGGTAGGCGACCGGCGAATCGGGCGTCACGGCAATCGGCTGAAGCTTCTTGCCTTTCGTTTCCAAGTAGCCGAGCGCCGGGGCCGATGTCAGCTTGGCGGCAATCGCCTGACCGACTTCCAGCAGCCCGCCGGGCGAGTTCCGCAGATCTAAAACAAGGCCCTTGGAGGCGCTGCCGAAGCCTGCAAGCGCGGTTGAAAAGTCTTTGTCTGCCCCAGCAGTAAACGCAGCGACTTTGATGTACCCAATGCCGCCGGGCAGGCTGCGGGCCGTGATCGGGGAAACGACGGTCGGCGCGGACGTGTCAAGCGTCAATGAAAGCGGCTGGGGGAGGCCGGCGCGGACGACCGACAGGGCCAGCGTTTTTGCGGCCGGGTCGGACATCTTTGTCTGGGCCTGGGAGAGCGACAGCGAGCCGTCAATCTTTTTTTGAAGCCCCGTCAGCTTCTTGTTAAATATCGCTGGGTCGTCCTGAACCGCCTTTAAAGCTTTTGTCTGAGAATAAACATACGAGTCGTTGTAAACCCACTGGCCGTTAATCGCCGCGATCGTGTCACCGGCCTGCATCCCGGCCTTTTCGGCGGGGCTGCCCGGCAGAGGCGCGACTAGAACCAGGCGGTACTCAGTATAAGCGGGAACATCGGCGGACTTCGCGTGCGGCAGGCGGCGCACAGCGAGGGCTGCGCCGATGCCCTTGTACTCGCCTTTCGATTCGGAGTTCAGCTCGACCACTTCCGGGGCTTCTAAAAAACGCGAGTCCGGGTCTTGCAGCGACGCCAGCATGGCCGACGCCGCGCCGTGCGCCATTTGGGTGTCGGTCGGCAGCGGGTCCACAAAGTTTCGCTCGACAAGCTGGTACACCTGTTCAAAGGTCGCACCAGGGCTGCTGTCAGTCAAAAAGTCACTGCCGCGCTGCCCGGAATTCGGCCCGGCGGAGTCGCGGCTGCCGGGCGCGGTGCCGCCCTGCGCGACCTGTGCCGACGCCAAAACAAGCGCCGGGTGGGCCGGCGCGGCAAAGGCCGGATGGTACAGGTTATGACCGGCGGGCTGGGACAGGCCGAAATGGGCACCGGCGGCAAATGTTCCGACAGCGAGTGCGCCGACAAGAAAAGCGCCGGCGGTCCCGGTGGGGTTCAGCTTCAACGTGTGTGTTCCTTTCGTCAGCCCGCGACAGACACGGGCTACGGGCCAAAACCGAAGTCTTTTATTATACCATTCACCCCTGCCCGCGTCAATCCGTCTTTTTGACACAAATTACGGGTTTTTTGGGTATCATACAAGAGTGGAATCTCCTAGCGTTTACGCTTTTCCCGCGCTTCCGGTTCCCCACTGACGACAGCAAAACTTGGCGTCTCTTTCGCAAAGCTTTTGCACGCTGAACACTAGACGGAAAATCCAACGGAAACTACACTCAACCCAACTATGATTGATCCCCGTGAAGACGCCCTGGCCGATCTGCGTGACCGGCTGGCCGCCGACGATGAAGACAACTCGAACCCCGGCACCGAAACGTCGCCCCTGTCGGCGAACCAGATGCGTGTCACCGACAACCTTTCCCAGCTTCTCGACATCTTGCCGCCGCCGCTCCGCGCTGCTTTGGAGCAGGACGACCATTCGGCGGGCTTAATTGAGATCGTGATGGATTTAGGCCGCGATGCTGAAGCGCGGTTTGCCGACGGCACCGCCCTGTGGCTGCAAGAAGGCATTCCCGTGTCCGCCGAGGACATTGAGTATGTGACCTCGCGGGTCGGCATGTTCGGCAAAGACAACCGGGCCGGCATTGAGCGCACCCTGCACCGGATTTCCGCCATTCGGAACCGGCAGGGCAAAGTCGTCGGCCTCACCTGCCGCATCGGCCGCGCCGTCTACGGCACGATTGATATTATCCGGGACATTGTCGAATCCGGCAAGTCTATTTTGATGCTGGGCCGGCCTGGACGCGGCAAGACGACCAAGCTGCGCGAAGTCGCCCGCGTTCTGTCCGACGAGTTCAAGAAGCGCGTCATCATCGTGGACACGTCCAACGAGATCGCTGGCGACGGCGACATCCCGCACCCGGCGATTGGCCGCGCCCGCCGGATGCAGGTGATTGAGCCTGACCATCAGCACGCGGTGATGATTGAAGCGGTCGAGAACCACATGCCGGAAGTCGTCGTGATTGACGAAATCGGCGTGGAGCAGGAAGCGTTCGCCGCCCGGACCATCGCCGAGCGCGGCGTCCAGCTTGTCGGCACGGCGCACGGCAACTCGCTTGAAAACCTCTTGATGAACCCGACCCTGTCGGACCTTATCGGCGGCATTCAAGCCGTGACGCTCTCGGATGAAGAAGCCAAAAAGCGCGGCACCCAAAAGACGGTCCTAGAGCGCAAAGCGCCGCCGACCTTTGAAGTCATCATTGAGATCATGGAGGTGGACAAGCTCGCGATCCACCATGACGTGACGCGCACCGTTGATAGAATGCTGCGCGGCGGCCAGCCCCGCCCGGAAATCCGTGTCCGCAATGCGTCGGGCCAGGTCGAAGTGATCCAGAAGTCAGATCTTGAAGCCCCGCGCCCACCGGACCGCGACCGAACGGCGTCCTTGTTCGACGACGGTACGCGCGGGCGCGGCAACTTCGGCAGCGGCACGTCTTACACCGCTGAAGCCGCCCCCGCTCGGCCCGACTCCTTGCGGCCCGACTCCTTGCGGCCCGACTCCTTGCGGTCCGACTCCTTGCGGTCCGACTCCTTGCGGTCCGACTCCTTGCGGTCCGACTACACCCGTTCTGAGCCGATGGCCGACGCGCCGCCGTCCCGCATCGCTCCGCCGACGGCGGCCGGCGAGCCGCTGACAAATGGCGGCCCGCCGACTTTGTCTAACGGCAAGCCGCTTCCGGTCACCCTGCGCGTCTTCCCCTACGGCGTCAGCCGCAGCCGCTTGGAGCGGGCCATTCGGACCCTGCGTGTTTCGGCGTTCATCTCGAAAGACGTCAAAGACAGCGACGTGATCATCGCCCTGAAAGCCAATTATCGCAAAGAGCCGGCGAAACTGCAAGAGGGCATCACGCGCAACCTGCCGACGTATGTGATCAAAAGCAACACTTATATCCAGATTGAAAGCGTCCTGCGCGAGATATTCAAGATGCCGCAGGAGATTTCCGAAGAAGACGTTGCCATCTCGCACGCTGAGGAAGCTATCGAAGAGATCATGAACGACACGTCCGGCGGCCTGAACTCGCTGGAGCTTGCGCCGCAGAACTCGTTCCTGCGCCGCTTGCAGCACCAGATCGCCGAGAACTACAAAATGGCCTCGGAGAGCATCGGCCAAGAGCCGAACCGGCGGGTGCGGATCAGCAGGCCGTAATGTTTATCTCCTTTGAGGGGGTTGAAGGAGCCGGCAAGACCACGCAGATTGCCCGGCTCGCGGCGCGGCTCCGGGAGTCGGGCCGTCAGGACATTCTCGCGACCCGTGAGCCAGGCGACGGCCTGCTCGGCGCGGAGCTTCGGCGTTTAGTCCTGCACCCGCCACAGGGCATGGTGGCAGAGCCTCGCGCCGAGCTGCTGATAATGATGGCCGACCGCGCCCAGCACGTCAGCCAAGTCCTGCGCCCGCATTTAGCCGGCGGCGGCATCGTGTTGTGCGACCGCTACGCCGATTCAAGCGCGGCCTATCAGGGCTATGGCCGGGGCTTAGACTTAGCCGAGATTGCCGCGCTGAATGCTTACGCCACCGGCGGCCTCATGCCCGACTTGACATTCCTGCTGGATTTAGACCCGTCTGTTGGTTTAGCCCGCCAGAGTGAGCGCAGCGTCATGGAAGAAGAGAGCTTGCCGTTCCACCAGCGCATTCGCGCCGGGTTTCTGGCGTTGGCGGCGGCAGAGCAGGGCCGCTGGCGTGTACTGGATTCGTCGCGCTCGCCGGACGTGGTGCAGGAAGAAGTTTGGGCGGTGGTGAGCGAGAGGCTGACAAGGGCGCAAACGCCCTCGTCCACGACGCCCGCACTTAGGTAAAGATAAAGATGCACAAGCGCTTTGCTGCTTTGAACCCCGTCATTGGAAGCCTGATAGTGTCCCACGCTCTAGGGATGAGCGCGGCGTTGGCTGAAGCCAAGCCTTTGCATGGCACAAAGGCGCAGACGCGGCGGCTGAGCGTGATTGATTACTTTAACTTGCTTCCCTCTTACGGCATCAGCGACAGCACAACCCGGAAGGAGAGGCGCGAACTCTTGCAGTTTGGGACCGATCCTGACACCAATCCAACCATTGATGTTCGAAGTGATTATCTGCTGATTCACCCTGACTCTTCGCCGGCAGAACAAATCGCTGTCTTCCGCGCTCATGGCAAAAGCGATGTCGTGGCCGTCAGTATGCCAGACTCCGAGAGCGACTACAACAACTTTGCTTTGTACCGCCTGCAAAACGGCAAGCTACGGGATGTGACGCGCCAAATGCTGCCCGTGCCGCTCCGAATTGACAACTTCTTGTATGTACTCCCGGAAAACGGCACCACTATCCGCGTGTTTAAGTTTAACCTGGGGGATGTATCAGGCCGCCATGCTTTTGACCTGCAATGGCGCGGAGGCCGCTTTGTCAAAGTCCGGTAAGGGGACATCCGCGTACTCGCTGCATCTATGAAACTCATCATCGCTATTGCCCATGAGCGTGACAAACACAAGCTCGGCGACGCGCTTTTGCAAAACGGGCTGACGTTCACGAAGCTCGGCAGCACCGGCGGCTTTCTGCGGCAGGGCAATGTGACCATCCTTGTCGGTGTGGAAGACGGCGACACGGCGCGGGTCATGGACATCATTAAAAGCGCCTGCCGCTCGTCGGAAGGGTTTGTGAACCTGCCCAGTCAAAGTGGCGCTCCCAATCTCGGCACGTTCGACCCGCATCCGCTCCGGGTTGAGGCCGGCGGCGCAGTCGCATTCGTCCTGCAAGTAGACAGCTTTGAGCGGTTTTAAGGGGCAACCAGGGAGTCGGGGGTGTGAAAACCCCCGCCAAAAAAGTGTCCTTCGGACGAAGATTGAGGAGAATTTGAAGCCTTCTCCCTGTCCGAAGAACATATTTCTGCCGGGGGTTTCTACACCCCCGGCGTGACTGCCGACTGCTCAACACCTATGCTTCAAACCATTCTTGGACAACCGTATGCCGTGCGCGTGCTGGAAAATGCCTACGCAGAAGATCGCCTCGCCGGCGCGTACCTGTTCGTTGGGCCGGACGGCGTCGGCAAGGCGACCGCCGCCCGGCAGTTTGCGAAGCTTTTGTGCGGGGCGGCGTCGGACACCGACCCCGTCGCACAGGCGATTGACGCCGGAAAGTCGCCGGATGTTCGCAGCCTCGACCCGCCGCCGTCGAAGATTACGTCTATCGCCCAGGTCTGGCCCCGGCCCGGACACAAAGAACATCTCGCCGAGAATGCGCTGCTGCGGGACTTGCAGTTTGAGCCGATGGCGGGGCCGAAGCGGGTTTTCATCCTGCACGACGCCGAAGGGCTGGGCCGAGGCGGGGCGGATGCCGGGAACAGCCTGCTGAAAACCCTGGAAGAGCCGCCGGCCTATGCCCATTTTATTCTGACGGCGGCCTCCACAGGCGGCGTCATGCCGACTATCGTGTCCCGCTGCCAAGTGGTTCACTTCGGCCTGCTGCCGGTGGAGATAATTGAAAGCACGCTTCAAGACCGCTACCAAGTTGCCCCGGCGCAGGCCCGCTTTCTCGCGGCGTATTCTGAAGGACGCCTCGGCCGGGCGGTCGCCCTGGCCCAGTCGCCGTCGCTGCTGGCAGGCCGGGAAGCACTGCTGGATCTCGCGCAGTATCTCCTGACCGCGCCGCCGGTCAAGAGCTTCAAGCTGGGCGAGGAGTTTCGGAAGCTGGCCCCGAAACTGAAAGCGACGGAAGACGACGATGCCGCCGAGCCGGGCGAGGAAAAAGCGGGCCGCGAGCCGCTTGGCCGGGCGCTCGATCTGCTGGCGACCTACTTCCGCGATGTCTTAACTTTAGGGGTGATGGGACTGGCCCGCGCAAACCTTGTCAACGCCGACCGGCGTGAGCCGCTGATTTTGCTGGCGGAGCGCCACCCGCCGGAACAGATGGAACACGCGCTGGGCCTGCTGCTGGATATTCGCCAGGCGATTGAGCGCAATGCCAATACCCAGCTTGCGATAGAAGTGTTGTTCACCGGGATCACCCGGCGATGATAACCCAGTGATAAGCCGCCCCTGCCCTAAGCCAGCCGGGGAGCAAGCAGGTTTGCGGCGGTTGCCACTAAACGCCGTTCATGGCTGCTGAACGCCCGGCGCCGGGGCGCACGGATTAAAATAATTAAGCCGCGCGGAGCGGTTTCCGGCAGGCTCGGCACGGGCACAATCAGGGACGGGACGGCATGGTCCGGCGCAAGGTCAAAGTCACGCGACGCTTCAACTTGGTCCGCAAAATCGCGCAGCAGCGCTTCTAAATCTTCGGTTTGGGTCCCCGTGCCTTCAGTCTGGACGTTCGCCGAGACATACGACGCGCCAGGGTTCCCGAAGTGCCGGAAGATGCCTGCTTCCGCTTCGGCGGCAGTGCAGAGCAGGCGCAGGGCGGCGGGGAAAAGAGCGGCGTCCGGCGCGGCGCGGGCCAGCATCTCGCCAAGAGCGCCGAGCGCCCGCAGGTCTTCCAGCCGGCGGCCGGCCTGCTCCACTAAAAGCGCGTTTTGCAGCCCGACACTGGCCTGGCTTGCGAATGTAATCAAAAGGCGAACTTCGTCGGCGGTGAACCGGCGCGGCTGGCGCGTGTAGACTTCTAAAACTCCCAGCACTTCTTTGCCGAGCTTCAGCGGGACGCCGAGGTAGCCGGTGACACGCTCACGGGCCGCGAACGCGGGCAGGACAAACCGCGTTTCCTTGCTGAAATCTTCAATGGACAGCGACCGCCCGCGCCGGGCGACATAGGCGGACGCTGTTTCCGGGCCGCGCCCCGCCTCGGCCAGCGAGATCGTCGGCAGCGCCGCCAGCGGCGACTTAAACGACGCGGCGGCCTGGGCGGCCAAATTGCCCTGCGAGTCGAACGCAAACAGCAGGCCCCGATCAGCGCCCGTCATTTCGAGCGCGAGATCGGCAATCGTCTGGGCGGTCTGCCGCCCGTCGAGCGACGAACCCAGGGCGCGGGCAATGCGCCGAACCCCCTTGCGGATTTCCTCAGACTTCTGCCGCGCCTCCTCGTACATCTGGGCATTTGCAATCGCTGCCCCCACCTGGTTTGCAATCGTGTACAGAAGCTCCATCTCGCCGACCGTGAACAAGCGGCGGCGGCTGCTGAGGGCGTGAAGCACGCCAATCACTTGGTCGCCCGATTGCAGGGGAACGCTGACCAGTGAAGTCACTCCTTCGCCGTCAATCGGGCAGGAGCGGTTCCGGTGGTCGGCGGAAACATCCTGCACGGCGGCCGGGGTCTCAAACTCCAGCACCCAGCCGGCAATGCCTTCGCCGAGGCGCGGCTTCATCGTTTCCGCCGTGTTCGGCCCTAAGTTGCGGCTGGCTTTGATCTCCAAACACCCCGTCGCCGAGTTATACAAGAACAAGGCGAACTTATCCACATGCAGGAGGCTCAGGACACTGTCGGCGACAAAGTGGATGACCCGGCTTAAACTCAGCGTCGCACCGACCGCCTGGGACAGCTCGTACAGCGCGGCGGCTTCCTGCGCCCGCCGGGTAGCGTCCTCGTACAGCCAGGCGTTTTCAAGGGCCGCGGCAGCCTGGGAAGCGACCGCGGACAGCAGGGACGCATCGGCGTCGGAGTAGGCGCCGGGCTGGCGGGAGCCGACGACCAAAAGCCCTTCCGGGACCGAGCGGGCGATCATCGGCGCAAGCAGCAGCGAGCGCATCTCCGGCAGAGGGGAGTCGCTGTCTATCGTGTCCCGGCCCAGATCGTTGAGGCGCAGCGGCTGCCCGGTGGCAAGAGCGCGGGCGGCAGACCCGGAGCCTACGGCGGGAAGCTGCCGGTCCTGATCGCCGTCGGCCAGCCCTCGGTCCGCGCCGATGTAAAGCCGGGTCCGCTCGTCGTTCAGCAGATAAACCGCCCCGGCAGTCATCTCCATGCTCCCGACGACCGAAAGCAGAATTGAGCCGAGAACGTCCTGAACATTCAGCGACGAGGACGTTGTCTGGGCTGCGCGAAACAAAATATCCCGTTCCTGCTGCTTTTGGGCCGCGAGCCGTTTCAGGCCGTCGGTTTGTTGGGCCTGGGCCGCGAGACTTGCCAGAAGGTGCAGGCAGAGCAGGTCTGCCCCCGTGAACGCCGCGCCGTCGGTCCGGTTCAGAATGGTCAGTGCGCCCGATGATACGCCATTCAAGTAAACCGGCACGACGGCGGCGGACCGAACCCCGACAAAATCCGCTTCCCCGGAAGCCGCGTCGGAAGAATGGCTGAGATACACTTCGCCGGTGAGCGCGGTACGGCCCGCCAGAGCATCGCCCACGCGGACGGTCTGGCCGACCATCTCGGCGGCATCCGCGCCGGCGACGGCGGCGAAGTCAAGTAGGGTGCGGGAAGAGTTGAGCAGGCTGACGGCGGCGGAGGCGGCCTGGGTCAGCAGGCACGCTTTTTCCGCGATCACGCCGAGCGTCACGCGGGGATCAGTTTGGCGGGCGACCGCCCCGACGACTTCATGCAGGGCAGCCAGAACAGGGGCGACTAGATCTGGATCAGAGGAAGCCGGACCAAGGGGAGCCGGACGAGGCGAATTCGGATTGGGTTCGGAATCCATAATGGGTTTGCGAGAAAAATCTGCCGGCGAAATTTGTGAAACATTCACGGGGTTACGGCTGTCTCTTATTGTGTCACAAGAACCCTGCTGTGTCAAGTTACCCGCCGTTTCCAAGTTGTCGCCCTTGTTAAACCCAGTTCGCCTCATTCTTTGCGCGGTCCTGCTTTTGCTGCCGCTCGGTGTCCGGTGCCAAACTCCGCTCAGCCAAACCCCGCTCAGCCTTGCTCCGCTTCCGAACGTGCCGCTGCCGCCGCCGACCGACCAGCCGCCGCCGGAAGTGCCGCTGCCGAACCCGATCCCGCTGGGCCAGGATCTGCTGATCAGCGGCGCACTCGATGTCCGCACCCGGACGGCGAACACTGGACGGCACGCGGGCCTTTGGGTCAACACGGCCGAGCTGGATTTGCAGCGCCCGGTCAGCAGCAAAGGCGCGACGCGCGGCAATTTTACCCTGCAAGTGATTGCCGAGAACCCGCCTGATCAGCCGCATGGGGACGATGTCCAGATCGGCGAAGCGTATTTTATCTACCGCCTGCCGGTGGAAAACGATTTCGACTCGACGGCTTACCTGAAAATCGGCCAGTTCCCTCTGCCGTTCGGCCTGCTGGCGGTCTACGACCCGCACCTTGTCATCTTGCAGCCGCTGTATGCCCAGTCCCTCGGCGTCCGCAACGATTTCGGCGCGGCGATCTCCGGCCGGGCTTACGGCTTTCTGAACTACGACCTTGCGGTGACAACCGGAACCGGGCCGGGCCATCTATATGTGAACCCGAACCGTGTGGTGACATTCCGCCTGGGCCGGACCTTCACCACCCGCAACGGCGTCGTCAATGTCGGCGGCTCGCTGCTGCAAGGCCGGCTGCCGATCACCGACATCACGGCCCAAAATCCGTTCGCGGTCGAACTGCCGCCGTCGGGCCGGGTGCGGGCCGACCGGGGCGGCTTTGTCTCAAAAAGCCGGCTCGGCGGGGATGCGTCCTACGGCTTCAAGCGGACTGTGGCGCGGGGCGAAGTTGTCGCGGGGGCCGATGCCGACCAGCGTGTTCTCGGCTACTATGTGGAAGGCAACTACAGCTTTACGGAGCGCCTCAGCGCGGTTGCCGCCCGGTCGCTGTTCATCTACCCGCGCGGCAACAGCACGGCGTCCCAGGAAGCTGCCGGCCTTACCTACGCGCCTAGCGCCAATCTCACTTTCCGCGCCTTGTACCAGTATCTGCGCGATGTCCCGCTTGGCGGCAGCGCCGGTATCCGCCACCGCCTGACATTCCAAGTTCTACTGCGCTTTTAGACCGCGCTTCTAGCCGCCTGCTTCGTGTTATAATAGGCTATGCCTGCCTCACAAAAGCCGACCCTGCCGCCGTTCTGGAAATGGCTGATGCGCGTCACTTTCGCCTTCACGATGGTGCTGTTCCTCGCCCCGACCGTCTATGTCGTGAAATACTATGCCGTGGACAAGCCTGCCGAGGAAGCGTATGCCCGGCACATAGGAACCTGTGTGTGCGTCCCGATGCCGACCGTGGACGCTGTCATTTACTGGGAAGGGGCAGCAAAAGACACGCAGGGCGACAATCGGACAAAAGCGATCAAGGCGCTTGGACAGATGATCCGCTCGCCCGGCGTCAATCTTTGTCGACCTTTGGAGTGTCTGTCGGCGAAAGCGACGCTGGCGGATTTGGCGGCAAAAGACAAAAATCCGGCGGCGCGGGCGGCGGCGTCTGAGGAGCTGGGAAAGGTGGCGCAAGGCGGGGCGGTGATCCGGCGCTAGAAAGCTGTTGCGGGATAGCGGGCGCGAACAGGTATAATCACTGCAATTATGGCTGACGACACTTCCCCGCCCACTCCTAGCCCGCTTTCCAACAATAGCCCGCTTTTCCCAAACGAGCCGCGCCCGACAGGCCGGCCGGTTTACGAGTCCACTCTGCTGCCGCCGCGCAGACGCCGCCGGTTCTCGCCCTGGCTGATCATTCCCGCTCTGCTGATCCTCTTATCGGCGGTCTTTTACTTTCTTGTCTTCGGCGCGAAGCCGCGCCGCCAAATCGCGACCGCCGGCACGGCTGTCTTTGCGTCCGATCTTAACTCGCCCGGCATCGCGCACTTGTGGACCGTGAAGGTCGATGGCACGGGGGCAGCGCCCCGGCAGATCACGACCGGCCCTGCCGCCGATACAAGTCCGGTGTTCACGGCCGACGGCAATCAGCTTGCGTTTTTAAGCAATCGCGGCGGCGGGCCGAACCAGATTTGGATGGTGGACAGCGACGGCAAAAATGCCGTGCAGGTGACCCGAACCGCCGGGGCGAAGGCGGAAGAGAAGTTTGCGCCCGGCTCAAACTCCCTGCTCGGATTTTTGTCGGGGGCCTCGCTTGCGATCCTCGATGTCGGCAAAGGGGATGCAACCCTCCTTCTGCCGACCCCCGCCGCAAGCACCCATTCCAGCTCAACTGATCCCGGCCAGGCGCAGGAATCGACCGCCGCCGTGTCGTTCGCCTGGAAACCGGCTGCCGGCACAGCTACCGACGGAAGCAGCGCCGGACTGGCCGCCGTGCTGGAAAGCGCGGGCGTTCAAACGCTGGCCGTGCTTCCGACTCTGGCCTCCGCCCCGCGCCTCACCCAAAACGACAAGCCGGACGGCCCGCCGCTGGCCGTTGCGGACCGGCTTTCGCTTGCTGTTTCCCCCGACGGCACGAAGCTGGCGGTCGGAATGCTGCATGTGCAGGGCTTGCCGTCCCGCAGGGACATCTCCGGCTTGATCCTGTTCGACGCCGCCGGCACTGTCCAGAAGCCGATTGTGCCGCCCCAAAAAAACGCCGCGCTCAGGCCGCAGAACCCCGTTTATTCGCCGGACGGCACCCAGGTCGCCTTTGAGCTTTGGCGGCAGACAGACCTAGCAAGCCGCCAAATTCTCGGCTTGTTTATCGTAGATGCCGATGGCACCGGGACGCCGCACCCGCTGGCACGCGGCGATGCCGAAGCCGCTCAGTTCTCGCCGGATGGCAAGCAGGTCTTTTTTCTGGCCCGCCGGCGGGACGGCGGCCACGACCTGTACAGGATCAACGCCGACGGCACGGTGCCGGTGCGGCTGACGGACGGCCATTCCGAGGTGACGAGCTTTGCGCTCTCACCCCAGACGACACCGCCGTAATTTCTTGTGAAAAAGACCGGCCTGTGTGGTATACTGGGTAACACTTGAACAGTGTGCTGAGAGAGGCGCGGCCTTTGGCTCGTGACCCACGCGGATGAACTATTTTGCCGGTCTGCCCTGGCGCATCGCGTCTTTAGCTGGCCTGCTGGTCGGCGGGATCAGCCTGCTGACCGGCGCGGGCGCTTGGACCTGCCTCCTCCGGGTGGCTGCGGCGTTTGCCGTCTTCGGCGTAGCCGGCTTCGGCCTCAAATTCGCGCTGCAAGCCGAGCCGGCGGCGCGGGGCAAGCATTTTGACCAGACAACGCCGGACGAAGGCCGCGATGAGCCGGCTTCCTCTCATTCCAGCGACGTGCATTAATTTTTAGACTATCTTCTATGCCTACTCCTGACAACATGCCGGACCTCTGGAACCGCTTCAAGAAGCGCAATGACCAGAAAGCCCGTGACCAAATCATTAACCACTATGCCTACCTGGTGAAAATCACGGCGGGCCGGGTCGTCACCAACCTGCCGCCCAATTTAGAGCGGGATGATCTGGTCAGCGCCGGCGTGATGGGCCTCATTAAAGCTGTAGACCAGTTCGACACGTCCCGTCAGGTCAAGTTCGAGACTTACGCCATTGCGCTTGTCCGAGGCGCCATTTTAGAAATGCTGCGCGAAGAAGACTGGGTCCCGCGCTCGGTCCGCGACAATGCCAAAGTCTTGGAGCGCACCTACTACAAGCTCGAAGTGGAACTGGGACGTCCGGCCACGGAAGAAGAAGTCGCCGCCGACATGGGCCTCTCCGAAGCCGATTTGCTCAAGCTTCTCGTCAACACCAGCCGGGCCAACGTGCTGTCACTCGACGATATGCTCCTCGGCGGCGGCTCGTCCGACGGCGAGCGCCTGCACCTCACCGACGTGCTTCAAGACGAAAACGCCAATGTCCTCGCCGATGTTGAAACGTCCGCCATGAAAACCTCGCTCGTTGCCGGCATTGACCGCCTGCCCGACCGCGAGCGCCTCGTCATCTCCCTCTACTACTACGAGGGCCTGACGTTCAAAGAAATCGGCAAAGTCCTCACCGTCTCCGAATCCCGCGTCTACCAGCTCCATACCCAAGCCGTCCTCCGCCTGCGTGGCTACCTCCAGCGTGACTCCCCTTTGTTCACCGCCAGCTAAAAAGCAGGTTGTCATGGACAAAGTTAGGCGCTATCTACAGCATCATCCATTTGTTCGCTGGCTTGTCACAGTCGCGATTACTCCAACGCTCATGCTGTGTGCCGCGCTGCTCCTGCACGAAACGAACTGGCCGCTTTTAGCTGTTTTCGGTGTCGGTGTGCCGACAGCCACCTTTTTCACACGCAGATTTTTCAACTCGTGACAACTACTTGTTTACAGAAGGTAAAATAACGAGATAGGAGTTAGAAATGACTATTACGCTCAACCCAGAAATTGAAAGCCGCCTAGTTGAACACGCAGAGCGCATCGGCGAAGATGCGAACCATCTGGCGGAAGAATTTATTGCTGAGGGACTATCCGGTAATTATCTTGTGGATGACCCGGACGATTTAACCGATGAACAGGTCGCTGAAATCCGAGAGGGGATCAAGCGCGGACTGGAAGCTGCGGCAGCCGGGCATGTCAAATCCTCTGCTCAGGCCGTCGCCGAAGCGCGGCAGCGGCATGGGTTTCCTGCAACTTGGGCAGAGGATATACAGCCAAAGAACCATGTGTTGAAACACACGGCTAGTCAGCGCGGACGCTAAGAAGTATCGCTTCGCGGGACTCGAAAAAGATCATAATCCTAACCCCGCGAAGCGGTGTTTTGTAGCGTCCGCGCTGGTTAGCCGTGTGTTTCAACACATGGTTTTCTTTTTGCCTTCGCTATAAGATTATCCCCGCCCAAACACCAAACACGCATTGATGCCGCCGAAGCCGAAGGAGTTGGACAGGACGTAGTTTACGCTCTCGTCGCGGCCTGCGGTGCCGGGCAGGTAGTTCAGGTCACAGGCGGGGTCGGGAGTAGTCAAGTTGAGCGTCGGCGGGAGCCAGTTGTCGTGCAGGCACAGGAGGGAAATCGCAGCCTCCCAGGCTCCGGTCGCACCGAGGGCGTGGCCGTGGAAGCCTTTGGTGGCGCTGATGGGCAGCCGGTAAGCGGCGTCGCCGAAGACTTGCTTCAGGGCGAGTGTTTCCGTGCTGTCGTTCAGGGGCGTAGAAGAGCCGTGAGCGTTGACGTAGCCGATGTCGGCGGGCGTCAAGCCTGCGCGGGCGATGGCAAGCGCCATGCAGCGAGCAGCCTGAGTACCGTCAGGCCGGGGCTGGGTCATGTGTGAGGCATCGTTGGTGGAGGCGTGCGACAGAATCTCGCCGTAGATGCGGGCGCCCCGCGCCTGGGCATGGTCCCACTCTTCCAGCAGCAGCATCGCCGCACCCTCGGCCATGACAAAGCCGTCTCGGTCTTTGTCGAAAGGTCGGGAGGCGGTCTGAGGATCGTCGTTGCGCTGGCTCATGGCCCGGATAATCGCAAACGCGCCAAAGCAGAGCGGCGAAAGCGGCGCTTCCGAGCCGCCCGCCAGCATGATGTCAGCGGTGCCGTCCCGAATGAGATCTACGGCACGGCCAATGGCAATCGGCGACGCCGCGCACGAGTCGCCGTTCGCCGTCGCCGGCCCGGTGACCCCTAGCTCAATCGCGACATTGCAGGAACCCGCGCCGTTGAAAACACTCAGCGCCAGCATCGGGTTGACCCCGCGCAGACCCTGCGCCATAAACGCCGGATACTGCTCTTCAGCGAACGCCACCCCGCCAAGCGCCGTACCGAGGCAGACGCCGATCCGGTCCCGGTCTTCCAGGCGCAGGTCCAGCCCTCCGTCGGCAACGGCCATTTTGGCTGCCGCAACCGCAAACTGGGAAAACTTGTCGAGACGTTTGAGCTTCTTGCCTTCTAAATAGGGAACAGGGTCGAAGTCCTTCACCTGAGCAGCGATGTGAGTGACAAACGCGGACGTGTCAAAACTCTCAATCGTGCCGACCGCCGACTTCCCGCTCCGCAGGCCCGCCCGCAGGCCGTCCACGCCGATTCCAATCGGCGTGATAATCCCTAGTCCCGTTACCGCAACGCGCTTGCGCGAAGTTTCAATCACTCTTTTGCTTCTCTCTCTACAATGTTTTTGATGGCCGCAAGTGTTCGTCCGGCAATCGCGTGGACAAACTGGTCGCCAACCATGTCCCGCGCAAACCAGCCGTTCAGCACCGGCAGCGGGTAGGTCAGGTCATGGCTGATTGTCACAGCAACGCCCCGGCCCCATGGGTCGTCTTCCAATGTCCAGACCACCCACATGCCAAGCGCCATGCCCGCCAGGTGCTTGAAATATATCTTGTGGGTGTCCGGCTCGCAAATCTGTACGCTCCGCCAGCGCACGGGGAACGAGCGGCCTTTGATGGGAAAATCGGCCCGCATCGCCGCCATCTCGACGACTTTGCGTGTGCCGTCGTCGGTCTGCTCAAAGACGAGCACTTCCCGGTAATGCGGCAGGATCTCCGGCCAGTTCTGGATGTCGGTGGCGAGCTGAAAGATACGTGCTTTTGCCCCGCGCATGTAAACCGTGTTTTCCGTGTGCATGATACTCTCAATGGCTTAAAGAGACCTACCTCCTTGCTTCGCTCATTCTTCGCTTCGCAGGGTCCTCTCTAAAGGGAAGATCAGGATAAAACGGTAACTGTAGGGGCGCTGCTTGCCGCGCCCTCTTGCTCTTGCCGCGCCCTCTTCTCCTTATCCTTGTCTTATCCTTGTCTTTTCCTTATCCTTGTCTTTTCCTTATCCTTCCTTTAGGAAGGACCACAGCGAAGTAACTTGTTACGAAGCGGTGCGGTAGGTCTCTAAGCGCAGTAGGTTCCCTCATCACAGTGTCCGCACTGCCATTTTGAGCGCGGGCAGCGAAAATAAGTCGGCGGGCCGGACTACATCGCCGACGGCCCGGAGCAGCAGGTCGGTCAGCGGCTCCGACCGGCGCAGACGCTCGGCTCCCCAGTCCAGCAGGGCTGGGGAATGGACCACACGCTGCACCAGATCGCACAGCCTGTACCGGGGCAGAAGCTCGGCCCGCCGCGCGTGATCATAGGAGCGCAAGCGGTGGCGGCTGACATCGCCGTTCTCCAAAGCACTGCCCACAGCGTCTGCCGCAAGCTGCGCCCCGCGCAAGGCAAAATAAACGCCTTCGCCTGTAAACGGGTGAATGAATGTCGCGGCATCGCCGACTAAAACTGCGCCGTCCGCCGCCGCGCGGCGCGTGTAATGTCCGAAGCACCCAATGGAGCGCAAGGAACCGACTTGAATACTCTGCTGCACCTCGTCCCACACAGCCGGGAACGATCGGCGCAGACGCTCCTCAAAGTACTCCTGCCGCCGCCTGGCGAGGCGCGGCGCTTCCGATTGCGAAACGACGATATTGACGTTGCGTGCTCCTTCCGGCCCGCAAGCGGTTCCCACTCCGCAGCAGGCATCCGACTTGTCCACCGGCAGGTGCATAGAAACGCCGGAGCCGCTGGTCTTCATCCGGTAATGCGTCACGAGCGCGAGCTTTTGCAGGCGCGGGATGGGCCGAACAACTCCCATCTCCCGCGCCAGCAGCGAATGGGTACCGTCGGCCCCGACTACAATCCTCGCGTTGATGGTCTGCGTCTCACCGCTTGCCTTTGTTCCTGAGACGCCGCAAAAGCCGCTGCTGTTCCGCACGATCTGCCGGACATTGAAGTTCTCAAAGACGCACACCCCGCCCGCCTCGGCGGCTTCGCGCAGGGTTTTGTCGGTCACGACACGCGGGCAGGCCAGCACGTTCGTCGTGCCGGAGAACGCCCGGCCATTCTGGGGAACCACAGTTTCCTGGGTCAGCAGGGCCGCGCCCGCCGCCAAAAGCTGCGGCAAAATACCGATCTCGTCCCGCAGGAGTTTGACCGCGCCCGGCGTCAGGTACTCGCCGCAGGCTTTATCGCGCGGAAACGCCGCCCGGTCCAAGAGTGCAACGTGGAAGCCGCGCCGGGCCAAAAACAGCGCGGTCGCGGACCCTGCCGGGCCAGCGCCAATGACGACAATGTCCGTTGTGAGAGGAAGCAAGAAAAACAGCCGTTCTAATGTGGTTTCAAGGCAAGTTGAACCGCCGCCGTGCCGGTCTCTCTACTCTACCCACTCTTTCTCTGTACCAACGCCACGCGGAAATACCAGTGGGTCTGCACATGCACACGCTGAACCCCGCTGAGGGCAACCATCCGGCGGTACTCCGGCACGGTGAACGCTCGCCGGACACTCGCCGGGGCATCGTGGCGCGTAAACGGATGCGCTTTGACTGACGCCATTGCCGCTTCGACGCCCCAAAGCGTCGGCTTGTCGCGCTTTAGGTCGCTGACCACAAAGCCGCGTGTTGTGAGCGTGTCCATCGCCGCCAGCAGCCGGACTGAAGCCTCAAAGCCGAGATGGTGAAACGCCAAAGCGCAAAGAGCCAGATCAAACGATTTCGGCGGGAACGGCAGCGCTAAAGCATCCGCCTGAACCAGCAGGACTTCGGAAGACGCCGCCCGCGCCATTTGCAGCATCGCCGCTTGATTATCTACGCCGATAATCGTCAGGTTTAGTTCCCGCCGCCGGCCCCACTTCGCCAGCGCATTCGGGATGTCGGCGGACCCGGTTGCAATGTCGAGAATACGAATAGAGGTATTCGGCGGCACGTCCTGGAGAAGCCGGGCGACATAGGATAAGACTGTCTGCGTCCCGCCGAACAATCGGTTAGACAGCGCCACATCCCGCATCGAGGACTCGATGGCGGCGAACGGCTGGCTTGGGTCGTCAATTTGCTCAGGCTCGTCGGTGCGCGGCAGAGTTAAAAACCCGCGAAGCGGGCTAGGCCACGGCATAGAGCGCCTCGCTCACGGCCCGCGCAGTTTCTTCGATCTGGGCGTCGGCATGGGCCGCGCTAGTGAAAGCCGCCTCAAACTGCGATGGGGCAAAATAAACGCCGCGCGACAGAAGCTCCCGGAAGAACCGGCCATAACGGGCGGTGTCGCTCGTCTTCGCGCTCGTAAAATCAACAACTTTGGCATCAGTGAAGAACAAAGTCATCATCGAGCCGACACGGTTGATCCGGTGCGGGATGCCGAGCTTCCGGGCGGTGTCTTTTGCCGACTGGGCCAAATAATGCATCTGGCGGTGCATCTGCGTGTAGAGTGTTCCCTGTGCTTCTTCGAGCATGGAAAGCTGGGCTAGGCCGGCAGCGACGGCCAGCGGATTGCCGGACAGCGTTCCCGCCTGGTAGACCGGGCCGACCGGCGCAACCACATCCATGATGTCCGCCCGCCCGCCGTAAGCGGCCAGCGGCAGGCCGCCGCCGATGATCTTGCCGAGAGCAGTCAAATCTGGCGTCACGCCGAATAATTCCTGCGCCCCGCCGTAAGCCACTCGAAACCCGGTAATGACTTCATCGAACAAAAGCAGCGCCCCATCCTGCCGGGTCAAATCGCGCAAAGCGTGCAGGAAGTCGGCGCGAGGGGTGACGACCCCCATGTTCCCGGCGACAGGCTCCAGCATCACGGCGGCGACTTCGCCGGGGTGGGCCAGCAGCGCCGCCCGGAGCGCCTCGGCATCATTGTACGGCAAAGTAATCGTATCGCGGGTCAGATTGACGGGAACGCCTGCCGAGTCGGGCAGGCCGAGCGTCGTCAGCCCGGAGCCGGCTTTTGCGAGAAACCCGTCGGAGTGACCATGATAGTTGCCCTCAAACTTGATAATCTTGTCGCGCTTCGTAAAGCCCCGCGCCACCCGCACGGCGCTCATCACCGCTTCGGTCCCCGATGAAACTAAGCGCACTTTCTCGACCGACGGCACGGCGGACACGATCTTCTGAGCCAGCCGCACTTCCGCTTCGGTGCTGGCCCCGAACGAGGTGCCACGCTTTGCGGCCTCGGTGATCGCTTCAATGATGCGTGGCGGGGCATGGCCGAAGATCAGCGGTCCCCAGGACATCACATGGTCTAAGTACCGATTGCCGTCCACGTCAAAGATATACGGCCCCTCGCCGCGCTGCATGAACAAAGGGTCGCCGCCGACACTTTTAAAAGCCCGGACAGGAGAATTGACGCCGCCGGGAATAACGCGCTCGGCCTCGGCAAACAGCCGCGCTGACTTGGGATGCTCCATAGCATCAGTATACCCTGTCTGCGTGCGCCCCGCGAAATGTGTGTGCCTGAGAAAAAAGCGTGCTTCTGCCGATAACTTGACTGTACGATGAAAAATGTCTTAGAAACGAACAATTTCTTACCCAAAGTCTTCTCCTGCGAGCGAAGCCGCTTTTGGATGAAAGCCGGCATTGCCTTCACGCTGCTTTTTCACCTGCTGTATGCGGCTTGGCTCCTGATCCATCCCGTTTCCCGGCAGTTCACCCAAGTTGGCGGCAATGTGCTGGGAACTCTGGGAGCGGCGCTTGCCACGCTTTTCTGTTTTCTGCCCGTTCCCGATCCCCAAAAGCAGCCGCTCTGGAAATCACAGTCCAAACAAGTTTCTTTCTTCTGCGGCATGAGCATGGTCTGCTACACGTTGCAGCAACTCTATATTATCTATCCAGTCTTATTGCATCGTCCTGCACCCATTTCACGTTTTGGCCCAGACCTCATTGCGGTTGCATCGTATCCGCTGCTGCTGATTGGCATTTGGCGGCTGCCGCGCAAGCGGCTCTCTTTTCCGGCACAGATGCGGATCTCGCTGGACGGCCTTATGGTGACTATCTCGGTGCTGACCTTGAGCTGGTATTTCGTGCTGGGACCGACTGTGCTGACGCTCCATGGGACCCTGGAAGGAAGAATCATTGATGCTTCCTACCCCTTTATGGATGTTCTGGTCACCGCCTGCCTGCTGCTGCTTGGCGGTGGAACCGGACTCTTGCGCTCTGTGTTCCGCCTGCTCTCCGCCGGCCTGATTATCGTGGTTGCCACCGACTCTGCTTTCGCGTATCTTGCCTTGCATACAAGTTTTTTGCAGGGAACACTGATCGATATCGGCTGGTCCCTCAGCTATATGCTGATTGGGATCGCCGTGGTGACGGGGCGGCAGGCAATGACCTTTACGGAAATTGAGCAGGGGCCGGGGCGTCTGCCCTCTTTGCAAGCTTCTTTGATGCCGTACAGCCTGCTGCCCTTAGTCGCGGCGCTGGTGTTATACACCGAACAGGCCCCCGGTCGAATGATCCTGAAGCATGGCGTGTTCTGGGGCGCTCTTGCCTTGATCTGCCTCGTCATTGGACGTCAGGTGCTGGCGCTGCTGGAAAACCGGGAGCTGAACGGCCGGCTGGAGTCGCTTGCGACTTCTGACCCGCTGACCGGACTCGTCAACCACCGGACATTTCATGCGCGTCTTGCCGAAGAAGCCGCCCTTGCCCGCGTCGCCGACCGGGCACTGGCCGTGGTCATGCTGGATTTGGATAACTTCAAGTTCTTCAACGACGCTTACGGCCACGCCGCCGGAGACGATGTGCTGCGGCAGGTGACAGGGGCGCTACTAGGCAGCACGACGCCCCAGGATACGGTCGGACGGTTCGGGGGTGATGAGTTTGCGCTGCTGCTGCCGCTGAAAACCGTCGGCAGTCTGCGGCTGGGGGTCTCGGCGGGCGGCGTGCAGCAGAGCCTGGAAGCCGCGCTGGCAGATTTGTTCTTCCAGCCGCCCGGCAGCCCCTCGGCGATCCCGCTGACAATTTCCCTCGGAGTCGCGGTCTTTCCCGAAGAAGCGCCAACGCCTCTAGAAGCGCTGGAGCTGGCGGACCGCCGCCTGCTGCATTTCAAGACCGGCGGCGGCTCGGATCACCCCGCCGAGCAGCTCTGCCGGGAGCTGACCCGTTCGCTGTCGGGCTTCCCGATGCTGAACGCGCTGGTGACGGCGGTAGACAACAAAGACCGCTACACGCGCCGCCACTCGGAAGATGTCCTCACTTACAGCCTGCAAATCGCCGACGGGTTCGGACTGGATGCGGAAACCCGGCGCACGATCCAGATTGCCGCCCTGCTGCACGATGTCGGCAAAATCGGTGTCCCCGACCGGGTCCTGCGGAAGCCCGGCAAGCTGACCGACGAAGAATACGAAGCCATCCAGCAGCACCCGCTGATGGGCGCCGTTATTGTCGGAGCGGTTCCCGGCTTTGAGGAGACTTTGGACACGGTGCGCCACCACCACGAGCGCTGGGACGGCGGCGGGTACCCATTCGGCCTGGCCGGCGAAGAAACGCCGTTTTTAGCGCGGATCGTCTCGGTCGCCGATGCGTTCTCCGCGATGACGACCGACCGGCCTTACCGCAAGGGGATGGAGCGCGAGAAAGCACTGCGGATTATCGGGGAAGGCGCCGGGACCCAGTGGGACCCCGACTGCGTTCAGGCCCTCCTCGCCTTCTACCAGCCTGCCGTGCGGCCCCATCAAGAACGCCTGCGGGCGGCTTGAGGACGCCTCACTTTGTCTGCTACCCTAGCCGCACCCGGTTCACGACTGGGGCAGGTGAAGAGGCTGAGGCAGGGGAGGGGACTGGAACTGGGATTACCCCGGCAGTGAATATGTCTACCTCTTCCACGGCATCGGTCAGCGCGGCGGCCTCGGCTGCCAGCCGCTGCATGTCTTCGGCAAGCTGGGTCAAATCGGCAACCTCGTGAGCGCCGGAGTAGTAGGCGGTCAGCCCGGCCCGGAGTGCTTCGGTCTCGGCGGCCATTTCCTGCCGGAGAACCGAGAAGCGACGGGTCAGCGTGTTCGCTCCTTTTGTCGCGTCGGCTCGGCGGTGCAGGGCCTCCACGCGGCGGATGAGGGACGCGGCGGCAATCCGGTCGGGTTCTTCCTGGGCTTTACGCAGCGTTTCCGCTGCTGTGCGCTGCAAAACCTCGGTGATGATGTCGTGGTCGTCGCTGACAACGACCCGCGTGGCTGGCAGCTTGTCAATGGCTTCGCCGAGCGACCGCAGTGCCAGCCGCAAGTTTGCACCTCCCGCCGTTTGAACTTCCTGCCGGGAGACATCCATGACCAGCGTGAGATAACTCCGCTCCAGCTCATCGTGGGTTTGTGGCAGCAGCGCCGCCACCTCCGCGCCCGAGACCGGCGTCTCATACAGCCGCCGGTACTTCTTTCTGAGTATCCGCCGGGGTTGCACAATCGCAAAAAGCCATGTCCACAGTCCGCCAACACCGAGACAAATAAACGGGGGTAAGGGGTCATGGTACTGATAAGGGCGGGAGAAATAGTCGTTAAGCGCCGCGAAGACGCCGCCGATTGTCGCCGGTGCCGCCAGAAGACCGAGAGCCGCGCAGACATTTGTCGCCGGGCGTACCGCCTGCAAGAGTGGCCGCACTTCTTTCGGGCTGAGTTGTCTTCGTAGCCTGCCCAGCCAGCGCCGGCCCCAAAAGCCAAGTGGCTCGTCCGCTTCTTGACGTATCTTTGGAACAGTACCAGCCCGAAGCGAGACAATCGCCTCGCAGCGTTTTTCCCCCAAGTCCTGCGGCAGCACATTCATGGCATTCTCTTCTTTCGGGTTAAGGTGGCCTAAAGGAGCATTATACCTGTCAAAGAAAAAGCCTGGCATAAATCTATGCCAGGCTTTTTCTTTATTTTGTAGATTTTGCTTAGACCCGCTCGACCAGTCCTAATCCGGCGGCGATCAGCTCGGAGACTTTTTCCTGCGACGACGACTCCGCGTACACGCGGACGACTGGCTCGGTTCCTGACGCGCGGAGCAGAAGCCAGGCGTCGTTGTCAAAGAAGAACTTGGTGCCGTCGGTGCGGTCTATCTTCTGCACTTTGAGGCCCGCGATTTCGTCCGGGTTGTCTTCGGTCAGCGACTTCACGACGGCGGGCATCTTGGCCGGCTCCGGGTGCAGGTCTACGCGCTGGTACTCATGCGGGCCGAACTCGGCCATCAGCTCGGCAATCTGCTCTTCCAGCCGCTTCTTGCGGACCGCCATTGTTTCCAGCAGCAGCAAGGACATCAGCGGGCCGTCGCGCTCCGGGATGTAGCCCAAAACGCCGATGCCGCCGGACTCTTCGCCGCCGATCAGCACGGGTTCTTTGAGCATCCATTCGCAGATGTTCTTGAAGCCGATGGGCGTGATATGCAGGGTCAGGCCGTATTTGGCGCAAAGCTTGTCAATAAGCGTGGTGGTGGACACGGTCTTGACGACGGAGCCGCGCAGGCCGCGATCTTCGTACAAATGCCGCAAAACCAGCGCAAAGATGCGGTGGCTGTCTACAAAGTTGCCGTAAGCGTCCATCGCGCCCACCCGGTCGGCGTCGCCGTCCACGGCCAGGCCGACATCGGCTTTCGAGGCCAGCACGGCATCCTTGAGCGGCCCCAAGTTCTGGGCAATCGGCTCCGGGTTCAGGCCGCCGAACACCGGGTTGCGATCGGTCAAGATTTCCTCGATCTCGACGCCCGCGCCGCGCAGGATGGCCGACAAGTAGCCGCTTCCGCTCCCGTGCATCGGGTCGGCGACGATTTTGTACCCGCCCGCTTTAATTTTTTCCAAATCCACCATGCCGCGCAGACCGTCGAAGTAGGCAGGCCGCAGGTCGCGCTTCTCGACGCTGTCCATCACATCGGCGCTTGTGCCGACCGTGTAAGTCCCGGCATCCAGCAGCGTGTTCAGCTCAGCGACAATTTTGTCTACATCCGACGGCAGCGCCGAGCCGCCAAAGCCCATCTTGATCTTCAGCCCATTGAACTGCGGCGGGTTGTGGGACGCCGTAATCATAATGCCGCCCTTCGCGCCGTCTTTGTGGGCATTGTAGGAGATAGACGGCGATGAGCAGGACTGCGCCGACAGAACGGCTTTCATGCCGGACGCGGCGACGACTTTTGCGGCTTCGGCGGCGAAGTACTCCGACTGCGAGCGGTTGTCATAGCCGATGAAAATGGTGTCTTCGCCCGGCACTTCGGCCTGCTTCAGATAGTTGACGACAGCCTGGGCAACCAGGCGAACGTTTGCGCCGGTAAAATTGTCGGCGATGATGCCGCGCCAGCCGTCGGTCCCAAACGAAATTTGTGGTTTTTCCGCTTCCGGCATAAAATGGTTACTCCAATGTAGTTTGCAGCGCTTGATGCGCGAGATGGACCGACAGAACCGATTCCGCGCCCTGGTTGCTGTTCAGGCCGTCCGGGTTCAGTGCATCAAACACGCCGCCGGTTTCGGCGTCAAAGACCGGCAGGCCGTGCGCGTTTTTGCCGAGATACCAGCCGAAAGCGTCTTCGGCGGCCTGCTTGTAGCGCAGGTCGCGCGTCACGCGGTACGCTTCAGCGCAGCATTCCACCAACGCCCCGGCATCTACCGGCTGCTGGTCGAACGGCGGCGGGCAGAGGTCTTCGCGCGTGAACCAGCCGGCTTCCGTCAAACGCAGGTTGCCCACCGGGTTATAGCTTCCCTGCGGGCTGCGCGTCTTTTGGAGCAGGAAATCCAGCGCTTCAATCCCAATCTTCTGGAAGCGCGGCTCCGAAAGCAGCCGGGCGGCGACAAACAGCGCCTGCGGCAAACGCGCATTGCAGTAGGTCATCTGGTCCTCAAACCAGTGCCAGTTGTCATCGCGGCAAGCTTCATACTTGTCAGCCAGCGCGTTCGCCAGCATTTCAATCTGCTCCCTGCCGATCTGCGCTTCCGACAAGCCTAAGATGACAAACGCCTTTGCCCGCAGATAGGTCGGGCGCATCGCCGGCAGCACCGGTAGCGAGCCTAAAATCAGCGCCTCGGCTTTGGCACGCGGCGCAAACGGCGCGTCCACCGCGCAGGCGACGCCGAGGCCCCAGATTGTCCGGCCGAACGAGTCCTCGCTGCCGACCGAATCCAGCCAGCGGCCCGACCGGTCGCAGAAGTTATGGTACTGCCCGGCGCACCCGCCGGACGTGATTACCGCGCCTTCGACAAAGTTGAAGCACGTTTGCGCCAGGCGCCCATAGAACTCCGGCGCTGTGCCGGCCTGCCAGTACCGCAGGCCGACAATCAGGCCCCGCGCCTCGTCGTCAATCGAGTAGCCGTGGCGCGGGTTCGGCTGACCGTCCTCGCAGTGCTGCCACAGCCCGATCGGGGTCAGCATTTCTTCTAAATGATCGTAACAGAGAGGAGGCTTATGTGTTGTCGTCATTGACTTCTTTTTCTCAGTTTCAAGAAAATTAAACACCCGAAGCGGCGTGGCTGGAAACCGGCGACGGCGCCCAAACTTCGCCTTCGCGGACAAGGTCGCTCAAGCCGGGAATTGCCAGGGCATCCATTGCAGCCCGGTGATTCACCCAGCGCTCATCGAGCATTTCCGTAAACAGCTTTGTGTACTGAATGCCGACGCTTTGCCAGGTCATCGCCCGCCCATATTCATACGCTTTCTGCCGGGTCGCGTTGAAGAGCGCGTCGTTTGTCAGGACACTTTCAATGATGTCCGAAAGCTTGGCCGAGTCGCGGAATGGATACAAAAACCCGCGCCCCTCAGCCAGCAGTTCCTCGGCATACAAGTACGGAGTTGACACAATCACTTTCCCGGTGGCCATTGCATAAGCAAGCGTCCCCGACGTGATCTGATGGGGGTTTGCGTAATACGGCGTGATATAAATGTCGGTCGCCAGCAGATAATCAATCAGCTCTTGCAGCGTGAGGTACTTGTCAACAAACTTGACATTCTCGCGCAGGCCGAGTTCTTCGACCTGTTTTACTAAACTCTCCCGGTACCACTCGCCTTCCTTACGCTTGATGACCGGGTGGGTCTGGCCCAGCACTAAGTAAGTCGCGGTCGGCTCCTTTTTAACCACGTCTGGCATGGCGGCGATCGCGTCTTCAATTCCTTTGTTCGGCGAGATCAGCCCGAATGTGGACAGCACGCGCCGTCCGGCCAGCCCCAGCTTTTCTTTCGCGGCGGCATCGGCGTGGAACGGTGCATTCGGGGCGCCGTGGGGAATGAAGCGGATTTTGCCGGGGGCGATCCCGTAGACCGTTTCCAGCAGCTCGACGGCTTTGTGCGCCATGACGACGAAGCAGGCCGCGTGCTTTTCCATCTCTTTTAGAATACGGCGCTGCGGCTCGGACGGCGTCGGCAGGACTGTGTGCAGGGTCACGACGACCGGCATGGTCACGGCCTGTACTAACTCCAAAATATATTCGCCGTGGTCGCCGCCGAAAATGCCGTACTCGTGCTGAATGGAAAGCAGGGAAACTTTGTGCTTTTCCAGCAGCTTGGCGGCGCGGACATAGTCGGCTTTGTTTTCTTTCTCGATTGTATAAACAACTTTGGAATCCGGGTGCGACTCGGCCGGCGCGGCGTCATCCACGGCGAACACAATGGAGCGCCATCCCGATAAATCGGTAGAATTGACGACATCGAGGGTAAAAGTCGCGATTCCGCATTCTTTCGGAGGGTAAGTCCCGACATAGGCGATTTTGTGCCGCTTGGCAAGGTTCGGATAAGCGCTCATGGATCGTACATCTCCTCGCGCCTCAGTCACGGCGCGGAAAAAACGGAGGCAGGTCTTGCGGCATATTCTTGGGGTACACTTTTAAGGCTCTGCCTGCCAGGCTGATGGTTATTTATATCCGCCGGACGGCGTCCGTCAAACTACAGGCAGCGGGGCAATAGGTGGAACACCAGCAAAAACAACCCATCGCCGCCGGCCCCGCCGCCGTCCGCCGGCAAGCCGGGGATCGCCGGCGTCCCGCCACCGCCGGGGTGAGGCGCGAGGCCGCGCAGTACCGCCCAGACCGGGCCAAGTGTCAGCGCAAGCGCAATCGAGTTCAGCACGGTTCCGACAATGCTCCAAACAATCATCAGCCAGCCGAGCTGCGTTTTACGCGGGCTGTCGAGCATCAGAAAGAGGATGCCTGCCGGCAGACCGACATAAGGAAACAGCATGCCCATCGCCGCCGCCGCCTTCGGGGCGAGCGTGGATTCGGTCATCTGCGGGCGAGCCTGAGCCGCCGGCAGGACGCCCGGCAAAGAGGACGGCCCGGCGCTTGGAGGCGGCCCGGCATTTGCAGCGGCTGCCAGCGTGTCCGGCATGGCGCGGAGCGGGCGGCTGCACTGCCAGCAGGCGGCGGAAGTCGGGAAATTGTTTGCGCCGCAGTAAAGGCAGCGGATACGCCCGCCTTCGCCGCCGGATTGAGGGCTGGGAGATTGAGAAGCTGGCATGGTTGGTTACCGCAGCGTCGGGGGAACGTCGGAGTTTTTCGCGTCCGGGGAGACGGCCTGCCCGCCGCGTCCGGGCGTCACCGTCGTTCTCCCTAGATTGGTATCGTTGAGGTAAAACAAGACGCCCGCAAGCGCGATGACCAGCAGCACAATCCCGGAAACCCGCAGCCAGTAGCCGGTGCGCCGAGGCGGTGCCGCCGGCTCCTCGGAACCGGCGGGTGGGCGGTTGTCTTTGCCGACGGTGTTGAACTTCGGGCCGCCGCCGAGGAACTCTCCATTTTGCTTTGGGTCCGCCATATAGGAATAGGATACCCGAAAACCCAGGGAAAATTGCTGAAACATTTTGCGGCGAGAACTGTCTTACAAGCAGACACACTCACGCACGCGGGAAAGAAGCCCTTCCATGAACCGGCCTTTCTGGTTATTCCGTACTTCCGCCTCCTCAGACAACTGCGAAACGATCGAGCCGCTGCTGTCGCTCGCCGCCGACGGCATGGCGTCGCCGGAAGAAACTCGGCGTCTTGACGCCCACCTGCCGGGCTGCGACGGCTGCCGGGCCGCCCTGTCCTGGATGCAGGCGACTCGCGCTACTCTTGCGTCCCGCCCAGTTGCCGTCCCGCCGCCGGACCTGCATTCGCGGATCGCCCTTGCCATCGCGCTGTCGTCGCGCCCGGTCGCCGTCCCGCCGCCGGACCTGCATTCGCGCATTGCTCTCGCCATTGCCGCATCGTCTGCCGCCCCGGCTTCCCTGCGCCCTGCCCGCGTGTTTTCCCTGCGGACGGCCTACGCCGCCGCCGCGTCTGTGACCGTTCTCGGAATTGCGCTCAGTTACCCGTTGTGGCACGCACCCGGCGCAGTCGCCGTCAAGCACTCGGCAAGGCCGGCCGTAGTCGCATCTGCGCCGGCAGTCAAAGCGCCCGCCGTACCGAAGATCATCAAAAGAACTGCCAAGCGGCCTTTAGTCGCCTCTAATGCCACGAAGCCCCTCACCGTCAAGCACACGATTATTGCCCATAAAACGCCTCTTATTGCTGTGATGCCGCCGGAGCATACTGCATCTAGCGTCGTGCCGACAAAGCTGCCTGCCGTGCCGCAGGTAGTCAAAGCGCCGGTGCATCATGCGCCGCTGAGTCCGCAGATCGCGTCGCGCACTATTGCCCCGCCTGAGAAGCACAGCATCGAGAAGCACGCGCCGCTGCCGGTGGCAAGGAAGATTGCGCCGAAGCCGCTTGAAGGGCCGCGTGTTGCGAAGATCATCAAAGAGCCAGCCAAAATCCCGCTGGAAATCCGCACGCCGAGCCTAACCCCGGATACGCCGCCTGTGCGGACCGCCTCTGCTCAGACCGCGCCATCGAAATCAGACTATGGAATGGGCTACTTGCGGGCGCGACTTCAAGCACAGAATGCGATCCATGTGCCGGTCTCTATTACTACGCGAGATCTGTCTCATGGTGCAACCAGCTTAATTCATACTGTGGGTGACGATGAACATACCGCTTTCATTTCCGCTGTTCACGGAAACCAGTGAGCAGTTTGTTTAAAGACGCTGAACATGGGGTAAGTCTCAGCGTCCTATTCTTAGCCGCTGTTCCGGCAGCGCATCAACCCGGTATTTTTCATAGGAAAGAAAGCAGTATTAACTTCAATGCCTATTAAACAAAGACGCTATGGCTTTACTTTGATTGAACTGCTCGTCGTTATCGCCATTATCGCCATCCTCGCTGCAATACTTTTCCCCGTGTTTCAGAAAGTGCGCGAAAACGCCCGGCGCACCGCCTGTCTGTCCAACCTGAAGCAGCTTGGCCTTGCTTTCACGCAGTATAACCAGGACAACGATGAGCGTATGCCCTCGGCGCTTAAAGGGCCAGGCGGAGCTAATATACTCGGCGGCTGGGACTACTACACCCAGTTCGGCAATGGAACCGTCCCGCCAGTCTTCGATGTCACCCAGGGCAGCATCTACTCGTATGTGAAAAGCAAAGGGGTTTATGTCTGTCCCGATGACAGTGCGGGACAGACCGCCGGTGACTCGTATTCACTTTCTTCCTGCGCCGACCAGTTCCAGCCGGTCGGAACCCCTTATGCCCAGGGAAAGACATTGTCCCAGTTCGATACCCCGTCGGCAACCCTGCTTCTGACCGAAGAAGCCTCCAATGGGGCCAGCTCGACAACCAATGACGGTTACTTTCTCTTCGGGACAGACAACGTCGCGCTGCGCCATAATGGCGGGGCCAATATGCTGTTTGTAGATGGACATGTCAAGTATTCTCTTGTTGACAACACCGGCGCATCGGCAGCGTCCACAGGGGACAACACGAAAGTCTACAATCTGCAAGATGGGCTGGACCTCAACAACACGCAGGGTGTCCCGCTCCCGATGCCCAGCACTGCAACGCCCGGCACCGGCGTCTGCGCCAATTAACTGTCATTGCCTGCTCCGCCCTGCGCTCCTCGCGGCGCAGGGCTTTTTGCCGTGTATGGGAACCGAACAGCCCGCTAGGCGTGTTATCAGGCTGGAGTAAAGTGTCTATGACCATGTATCTGCGCCGCCGGGCGTCCTTTTCGGCAGGCTTCCAGCAGCCGCCGCCGGGTGAAACGGGCCGGGGACATGATTACCTCGTCGAGATGACTGTGGGCGGCGTCGTTGATGCGAATACAGGCATGGTCATCAACATCAGAGACGTAGACGCCGTGCTGAAAGGGCAGGTGATTAGGCCGCTTCAGGGCTGCTTGCTTGATGCTGACATTCCGCAGTTTCGGGACACGCTCCCGACGCCGGAAAACCTCGTGCTGTTTTTGTGGGACCGCTGCCGGGAAGCTTTGCCGGCGGAAGGCAGGCTCGCCCGGATGACCCTCTGGCCGACAGCAGCTCTCAAAGCCGAGCTTTCGCAGATCCCTATCCCATTGAAATCCTTAGAAGTGGACCCGCCGATGCTGACCGTCACGCGCACTTATGACTTCTCCGCCTCGCACCGGCTGCACTCGGCGGCGCTGTCCGACAGTGAAAACGCCGAGATTTTCGGCAAGTGCAACTGGGAAAACGGCCACGGCCACAACTACGAGGTAGAAGTAACGCTGGCCGGCGTTCCCGACCCGGCGACCGGCCGGCTTTGGGACGCGGCCTGCCTCGACCAAGCTGTTAAAGAGCAGGTGCTGGACCCCTACGACCACAAGCATCTAAACTATGATACTGCCGACTTTTGCACACTGAACCCGACTTCGGAGAACTTAACTCAGGTTATCTGGGCCAACCTTTCCCGCCGCCTCAGCCGTGAGGATCTTGGCAAGGCGCGTTTGTACCGCGTTGCCGTGCGGGAAACCGCCCGGAACTACTTTGAGTACTACGGCGAGGACGCCGAGACGACTGAGGAAGCATTGTGAGCTACTTGTCCCCTTCGGAAATTGCGGAACTGGAGTCTCTTGAAGCGCAGCCCCCGCGTGAGGCCGTGCCGGATCCGGACGAAAGGATCGTCCGGCCCTCCCAGGAAAAAGCGGAGGCGATCTACCGGGAGATGCTGGCATTTGTCGGCGAAGATCCGGGCCGTGAAGGTCTGCTGCGGACCCCGCACCGGGTCGTCGAGTCGCTCAAGTTCCTGACAAAAGGCTATGACCAGAGTGTCGAAACGCTGCTGAACGGCGCGATTTTCCACGAGGACTACGACGACATGGTGGTGGTCAAAGACATCGAGTTTTACTCGCTGTGTGAGCATCACCTGCTGCCGTTCTACGGCAAAGTCCATGTCGCGTACATCCCGAACGGCAGGATCGTCGGCCTGTCTAAAATCCCGCGTTTAGTGGATATGTTCGCCCGGCGCCTTCAAGTGCAGGAGCGCCTGACAATTCAGATTGCCGAGGCGCTGGAAGAATCACTGATGCCGCGTGGGGTTGCCGTCGTCGTGGAGGGAACGCACCTCTGCATGCTCATGCGCGGCGTCCAGAAGCAGAGCGCCAGCATGGTCACCTCGCATGTCATGGGTGCCTTTCGTACTGACCGCGCCACCCGCGCCGAGTTTATGGCGTTGGTCAAAGGCAAGAGTTAGCTGCTGGCAGATAAGCCGCCGCGCTGTGCTGATGCGGCAGCTTTCGCGCTGTTTTCCCCCAGTTGGCACAAATCTTGCAGTACGAAAAATATGTCATCATTCCCTGAGCTGCAAGCTTCTTCTACCCCCCCCTTAGAAATGATGTCCAGCCGCGACTGCATCTTGATTACTTGGACGGCCTAAGAGCACTGGCAGCAATCTTTGTGCTGATGCACCATTTAAGAGTAACTGAAGCTCCAATGATTAACCGGCCGGGTCTGCACGGTCTTTTGTTCAACTGGCTCAACTACGGCCATTTAGCCGTTGATGGATTTACCGTGCTTTCTGGGTTTTGCCTCATCATCCCGGTTGCCTAGTCGGGCCGTCTTCTTGGAACACCTTTGCGGTTCTACCGGCGACGCGCTCGCCGTATCCTTCCGCCTTACTATGCCGCAATTGCGTTTTCTGCTGCGATCCTCATTTTTGAGGCGCTGTTCCGGCACCCACCTTCGTTCCCGTTCACCGGCTGGGGATTCCTCGTCAACATTTCTCTGCTTGGGGACATATTCACCAAGTGGAACCCTGAGTATAATGCCGCCCTCTGGAGTGTGGCGACAGAATGGAAGATTTACTTCTTGTTTCCGTTGATGCTGTGGTCCCTGAAACGATACGGCTGCTATGGAGTTCTCGGAGTGGCGATACTCGCGGCATTGGTTGCAGCCGGCATTTGTCGGCTCATGGTTTGGCGACAGCTAACAGAAGCCTCGACATATACCTGCCCCTGGTTCATTCTTCTCTTTAGTTTCGGTGTTTGTGCAGGGTGGGTCTCTTTTCAAGCCCAGAGCGCCCGGCCTCTTGATGCCTTCTCTCTGCGTGCGCGGGGATTTTCGTGGGGCGTTGCTGCGGGTGCAGCAGCAGTGATCCTTGCTGGTTTTCTTCTGCGATGGCCGATTGATTCCGACCAGATGAATACTTCTTACAGCCGCCACTTTTTAGAAATTGATGTGGCGGCAGGCGCTTTCATGGCAGCAGGACTGGGATGGCTTCAGCAGAGCAGTGTCAGTTCCCTTCGGAGAACATTTCGTCTGTGGCTCGTTGCCATATTTTCCTGGCGGCCTTTAGTCGCTGTTGGTGGGTTTTCTTACAGCATTTATCTGGTCCATCTTCCCCTTGTCGTGTTTTTTACATGCTGGCTGCCGCTAAAGCTCAATCCGCAGGGGGTCAACGTGCTGGGTCATGTGGGCCTTACTGGGTACAACGCTTTGATTGTGCTTATCACGCTAGGCATGGCTTACCTCTTTCACCTCGCCTTTGAGCGCCCGTTTATGACCAAGCCGGGCGTCAAAATCAGGACGCAAACGCAGGCGGAGGCTGCTGCCATCGTTAATCCTGCCCCGTAGTCTTCACAACAACGCAGTAGAGCTGCATTGGCACAAATCTTGCATGATTGCAAGTATGCTCGCTCCCACTCACTCTCAGGCTTTAACTTCTTCGGCTCCGGCTCGGCTGCACCTGGATTATCTCGATGGGCTGCGCGGGCTGGCGGCGCTGTATGTCGTCTTCCACCACCTGTATATTTTTCAGTTCGGCATGGCGGCGCGGAGCGGCTTGGGAGGCTTACTGGTCAACTGGCTGCTGTATGGGCATTTGGCTGTGGACGTTTTTATTGTGCTGTCCGGCTTCTGCCTTGCCCTTCCGGCGGCGCGAACCGGGCAGATCAGGGGCGGCGCACTTTTGTTCTTCCGAAAACGGGCGCGGCGCATTCTGCCGCCGTTTTATGCGTCGCTGATTTTGTGTGCCGGTGCGCTTTTAGCGGTGCGCCACCTGAAGCCTGCCGGCCACTCGCTGTTCACGCTGCATGGGCTGATCGCAAACGCGCTTCTGCTGCAAGACTTGTTTCCGCAGTTCAACTACGAGTTCAACCTGACTTTTTGGAGCGTTGCGGTGGAATGGAAGATCTACTTTCTGTTTCCATTCCTGCTCTTTGTCTGGCGGCGGTATGGCGTCCCCGGCCTCCTGGGCGCTGCCGCCGCCCTTGCCCTCGCGGCGTCGGCGGCGCTGCACTTTTGGCATCCCGACATGCCGCTCGGTCATACCTGCCCCTGGTATGTGTTTCTGTTCGGCCTGGGAATGGCCGCCGGCTTGCTGACCGGCGAGAAGGGGCGGCCTCACGCGCCGAAAAGTGTCTGGGGCCTACTCTGCTTCTTGCCGCTGCTCGTGCTTCTGCTGCGGCTTTATCCGATCACAAGCCAGGGTGAAGATGCTTTGTTTATGCCGCATCTGCCGGTAATAGACATCGCCGCCGGGGCGCTGACTGCCTCCCTGCTGGTGCTGCTGGCGCAGGGGGGCAGCCTCGGCGTCCGCGTTCTGTCCTGGAAGCCGCTGGCGGCGCTGGGAACATTTGCGTATTCTCTTTATCTCGTGCATTTCCCGCTGATTTCCTGTCTGGTTCAGGCTGCACACCGGGTTCATCGCCAGCCGCTCCGAGAAGCACTCCTCTTTCTCGTCGGTACCCCGTGCATCATTGCCTGTGCGTACCTCTTTTACCGCGTCTTTGAGCGTCCGTTTATGTCCACCCCTGTTCCCGCCAAAACCGGGGCGCGGGCGGAAATGGCCGCTCTGACTGGCCCTGCTCCGGGAACTCTCTCGAAGAGCCGGCTGTTCCTCTTGTAACAGACGATGCCGGCTGAGGGTGAGCCGAGAAAGAAGAACGATATGAGTGCCGCCACGGCTGTTTCTACAGCGGAGTTCGATGCCCAGGTTTTAGAGGCGGAGGTTCCAGTTCTGGTGGATTTCTGGGCCTCCTGGTGCAGTCCCTGCCGGATCATCGCGCCTGCCGTAGATGCGGTCGCTGCTGGGTTTATGGGACGCGCGAAGGTGATGAAGCTGAACGTGGATGAGGAGCCGGAGATCGCGGGCCGGTATAGTGTTCAGAGCATCCCGACCCTGCTTTTCTTTAAGGGCGGCCAGAAAGTCGGGGAGCTGGTCGGTGGACAGAACACCCAACAGGAAATTGAAGCGGCGCTATCTGAACATATTTAACAGAGTATACGATCTCACTAATTTCAAGGAGTTTTTGTTATGAGTAACGCAACCGCCGTCAAGACGGCTGATTTCGAGAAGGAAGTTTTGCAGTCGGAAGTCCCAGTCCTCGTGGACTTTTGGGCGCCCTGGTGCCCGCCCTGCCGCGCCATTTCGCCGACCCTGGACGTTGTCGCGTCTGAGTTCGAGGGCAAGGCAAAGATCGTCAAAGTGGATGTGGACGATGAGCCGGAAGTTGCCGCTCGCTACGGGGTCAGCTCGATCCCCGCGCTACTGCTGTTCAAGGGTGGCCAGCAAGTCGGCCAGCTTGTCGGCGCTCATCCGAAGTCAACAATCACGACGCTGATCTCCAACGCGCTTTAAGATAACAGAGAATAAGATAACAGAGAATAAGATAACAGAGAATAAGCCGCCCTCCCCGCGAATTGCGGGGAGGGCGGCTTTTTTGCGGCTGCCTAATACCGGCTCTGCGCGGGCGGCGGCTGGCCGAAGCCCTGGTTATGCACGCTTTCCCGGCTGTCCGGGTCGGACGTCGGCGGACGCAGAACCTTGAATGGGTACACGCTCCGGCCATCCTGGTACCCCGTGACTCCGTAGGCAGGGTAGGGGGCGTCGCGGCTGACCGTCCAGGCCGCAGGATTGTCTGCATCCGCCGTGTCCTTGCTGCTTTTCAGGCTGCGGACATAGGCAGCCAGCGCCCAGCGTTCCGAAGGGGTCGTCCAGTGCCGGAAGCCGGGCATCTTGCCCTGGCCCATCGTGATATGCCAGAACATCGCGCCGTCCGAGATATTCTGCACCAGCGGCGCGGCAAGGTCCGGCGGATGAGGGACGAGATACTGGCCCACCGTGCCGTACCCGTAGCCGCCAGGGTTGTGGCACTGAACACAGCGGTTGTAAAACAAAATCTGCCCGGAGCGCACCAGCCGTGACCCCTGCGGCAACGGGTTCTTCAGCAAGTTTACCGACGCCGGGGCCGGCTCGTACCGGGCATTGTCGGACAAGTTCGGCGGCGGCAGCACCGGCTCTTTCGCGGGAAACGTCGTAAAATACGGCGCGACCAGCTTGGGCGCGTCCTCGCCGGGAAGCTGAACTCTAGCCCCGTAAGCGTTGGACGCAACCGCTTTACCGTCAGTCGGCGTCAGGGCGACATCGGCCATGACCGAATCCTGCGGCGGCGCGGCACGGGGCGCATCAATCGGCGTATAGTTCGGCTGGCGGTACATCTGGTTGCCGCAGCCCGACAGCAGCACTGCGATCAGTGGTCCGGCCAGCATCAAGAAAGCGGGACGCTTCACTCGAAGCTCCTTGCATCACGGCGGACATCGGTCGCGCCGGCCTCACGGCAAAAAGACTCCGCTTGATTGGCCTTCTCAGCGGTCGCGCAGTGGGCGGCAATGCCGATCAACCCCTCGGAAATGCGCGGGTCGTAGACCTTCGACCGCCAGGACGGCAGACGCATCTCAAACAGAGCGGCGGCGAACGCGCCGGACAACGCAAACAGCATCATCATCTCATACGAGATAATCGCAATCGGCGGGGCCGGAGAAATCGGCTTGCCTCCCACCCGGATCAAATAAAGCTGGGCTGTCGCGGACGCCAGCAGGAACCCAAAGATGATGCCGGCGACAGCAAACACCACCGTCAAAATCGGCAGGCGGATCGGCGAGCGGTCCGCTTCCAGAACCCCTTCCGGAAACGGCACCGACGACAGCACCATCAGCTCCTGCGAGTCCGTGCCGCCTTCGCTCTTCAAGCGGTTCAAAGCATTCGCCGCTTGGTCTATCTCTTCAAACAGTCCTAAAACAGTTGTTTCAGCCATGTGCTTCTCTTCTCTAACCTAACCAATCGCTTCTTCGCGCAGTGTCACCGGCATCTCGGCTCCGCCGATCCGCTCGACGCCTTCCGCGTGCTCGCCTTCCCGGTACTCCCACATGGAGACAATCGGGATAAACTTCGTCAAAAGCGTATACAGCATCCCAAAGAGGCCGTAAGCGCCAATCGTGATCATGATGTCCGGCCATGCAGGCGTGTAGCTGCCCCATGTCAGGCGGTTCGCGGCAACGCTCGGCACGACAACTAGGATACGCTCGGTGAACATCGCGATGTTCACGCCGACACCAATGGCAAGCATCGCCCACGGTGACCGCCGGACCTGCTTGAACAGCAGGCCGACCAGCGGGATAATCACCGCGAAGATCGGCAGCAGCACCAGCATATATCGGTAGCCGTGGAACAGGAAGTTCACATAGTTCTCATGGTCGGGGTCACGCGAGAACCAGTCAGACCAGACATCGCCGCCGAAGAAGTAGGTCCAGAACAGCGCGATAAACAGCAAAATCTTGCCGATGTTGTCAAAGTGCTGCGGCAGGATATACTGCTCCAAGTGGAACACCCAGCGCAGAAGGCACATCACAACGCAGACCGCGCCGGCACCCGACAGCAATGCCCCGCAGACAAAGTACGGTGCGAAGATGTTGGAATGCCAGCCCGGCACAATGCTCATGCCAAAGTCCCAGCCGACAATCGTGTGCAGCGACACGAAAACCGGGATAATCATCACGGTCAAAATGCCGAACAGCACTTTGAGCCGCCGCCACTCCCGGTCGGTCCCCCGCCAGCCCAGCGCCAGCACCGTGTACAGGAACCGCCGCCAGCCGAAGGTTCGCTCCCGCAGCGTCGCAAAGTCCGGCACGATGCCCGAAAACCAGAAGATGACGCTCGTAATCAGATACACGCCCAAAGCGGTCGCGTCCCAAATCAGCGGGCTTTTGTAGTCCGGCCAAAGCTGCCGCTCATTCGGGAACGGGATAAAGTAAAAGAATAGCCAGTTGCGCCCGATGTGCAGCAGGGGAAAGATGCCCGCGACTGCCAGAGCGCACACCGTCAGCGTCTCAGCCAGCCGCGTCAGCGACCGCCGCCAGCCGGCGTGCAGCAGCCGCAGGATTGCCGAGATCATCGTCCCTGACAGCGCAACGCCCGCCCAGAAGATAAAGTTCGCAATGTCGAGGCCCCAGTAGACGGGCCGGTCCATGCCCCAGACGCCCATGCCCTGGTAAATCTGCCAGACGAATGTCAAAGCCGCCGCGCCAAAGACAGACGCGAAGAAGCCCAGCACAGCCCACCAGCGCCAGTTTGTCTTCAGCACGGCATCGGTCAGATCGGTATTGACCTGGGCGGCAGGCGGCACCGGCAGGTAGGCGGAAGTCGTGTCCACAAGGGGGACTTCCCGCTGCGTTTCTTGAAACTTGTCAAGCTCTCGCTCAATCAATGCCATAACGAATTGCCTTCTCTAAAAATGCGTCCGAGAAAAGAATATGCCTGAAGATCAAGTCTCCCACAGCGGTGGGTCTTCCACCATGACGGTGACAGTAGCGTTGCCCATCTTGCGTTCGGCGGTGCGGGTTCGCTCCTTAGAGGTGCCCCACCAAGACATCAACGGGAAGTAGCGCCCGGCGATCAGGTACGTCAAAACGTACATCGCGGCAATGCTGAAAAAGATCAGCGTTGCCGGCCCAGTCGGCAGCAGCGGGTTGTGGCCGTACTTCGGCGCGAACGTCGGCACGGTATCCAAATACCGCTGGCAGGCTACCCCAATCAGCACGAACACGCTGATCGTGCAGAGCGCCCACGGTTTCTTGCGGAAGAACGGCGTCAAGTTGCCGAAAATCGGCAGAGCGGAGCAGCCGAAGACCATCAGCCCGACCAGCACTGGAAACAGCACCGTCCGGCTCTGCTGAAGCATCCACTCCTCCGGGATATGCCCGTACCACGCGGTCAGAAAGTCGCAGATGCGGAAGTAGGTCCAGATCAGCGCAATCCCGACCATGAACTTGCCGAGGCTATCGTACTGCTTCTCGGTGAAGAAGCCGCGCCCCCGCAGCAGGCGACTAATCACAGTCATCAGCAGCACTGAGAGCGCCAGTGCGCCTAAAATCGAAGACAGCGTGTAGAGCGGCGCAAAGATGCTGGAGTCCCAGTTGCGGGCGGCGGCAAGCTGGAAGTCCCAGCCTAGGATCGTTTGTGACCCGATAAACGAGGTCAGGATGCCGACAACCAGGACGCCTTCCGCTCGGCGCAGTACCCGCCATTGATGTTCTGAGCCGACCCAGAACAAGGCAATCTTGCCATAGAACTTCTTTTCTTTCGTCCCGGCCGCCGCGCGATCTCGAAGCATGGCGAAGTCCGGGAGCGATGTCAGGAAAAGCAGCATCCAACCGGCCAGGAACCCGGTCCCGACAGCCAGCGCGTCCCAGGCAACTGGACCGGACATATCCCAGACGTTGTCCGAATGGCCCGCTCCCATGCCGAGGCTGTAAATCTCGCGCCGGGCGACAACCAGGACTGGCAGCAGCAAAGGCATCCACAGGCCAAACAGCGAGCTGATGTCCAGCATCCGGTTCAGCGGGTAGCGCCAGGACGCATGGGTAATCCGCAAAATCGCCGACAGCGCCACCATTGCCTGGCTAATGCCGATCCAGTAGAGCAAAGAGATGAGCGAAACATGCCAGAAGCCCGGATTATCTTTTTGGGTCGGAATAGCCCAGCCCCAGATAATCGCCATGCCGAACACGACCAAACCGAAGCAGATCAGGCTTGTGACCAGCAGCTTCGTCCAGCGCGATTTATGCGTGTCTTCCAGCACCAGACGCAGCGGCTCGTAGGCATTTGGGTCCAGCGCGATCTCGCGCGGCGAGGTCAGAATGTTGTCTTTGTCAAACATTAGCCGGCGCTGCCTCCGTTTCCTGGCCTGACGTATCCTCGTCCACGTCCTTCAAGTACACAACCGCAGGCGAGGTGCCGAGATCTTCCAGCAGGCGGAACCGGCGCGGATCGTTCCACAGCTTGGCAACGCTCCAGCGGTCGTCTTTGACATCGCCGAAGGTAATCGCTTTGGGCGGACACGCCTGGGCGCAGGCAACGGTAAACTCGTCCGGCTCCAGCTCGCGGTCTTCCGCACCGGCTTTTTCCTCAGCCCGGCGGATGCGCTGGACGCAGAACGTGCATTTTTCCATGACGCCCTTCTCGCGGACAGTCACATCCGGATTCAGGTGCTGGTTCAGCGGGACATCCCACGAATGCTCGAACCAGTTGAACATCCGCACATCATATGGGCAGTTGTTGCCGCAGTAGCGGGTGCCGACGCACCGGTTGTAGACCATCGCGTTGAGGCCCTCCGGGTTGTGGTAGGTTGCATACACCGGGCAGACCGGCTCGCAGGGCGCGTTGTCGCAGTGCTGGCAGGGGATCGGCATGAACCGTGCTTTGACGTTCGGGTAGCTGCCTTCCCAGTACCGCTCGACCCGGATCCACTGGTGCAGCCGGCCTTGATGCGCCTGCTCTTCGCCGACCACCGGGATATTGTTCTCAGCAGCGCAGGCCGCTTCGCAGGCATGGCAGCCGGTGCAGCGGTCGAGGTCAATGACCATGGACCACTTGCGTGTCCGATGCCCGCCTTCAAAGTCTTTGATATACGGCGACGCCTTCAGCTCCGACGGTCCTTCGCCGCCGGAGCTTGGGCCGCCTGCTCTTTCTTTCGCTAATTCTCCTGCGCTTGGCATTCTCGCGTCTTTCTAATAACCTACTGCCTGCCGGCTTAGTTAGCCGCCGGCGTTTGCTCGCCGGCCGCACCGGGAGCCTGCGGCGTTTCGCCGCCCTTGCCCCGGTTGAACAGGGACGAGTTTTCCGGCGGCGGGCCGGTCACTTTCTGGGCAGTCTTCCACTCTTTGGCGGTCGTATGGATCAAATGCTTGACTTCATCCGGCTCACCGCCGCCGGGGCGGTCTTGAGCCAGCACCAGCGTTCTGTTGTCCGGGTTATAGCCGGGCTTTGCGCTGGCGACTTTCGTGAGAGTCACCTGCGTTGCCGCGTATGCCAGTGCGCCCGTTTGCGGATCGGCAGTCGGGGCGACAATGTTCATCGCATTGTAGCCGCGCCCGGAAGCGTTGCGTCCGTAGACCGTGTGGCCCTGTCCCATCGGCATTCCGAGTGCAGTAGGGTGGATGCCGGGGAAGGGGACCGCCAGCACTTCGGTCGAGCCGTAAGCCGATGTCAGGCGCACCAGATCGCCGGTACGGATGTCTAGGTCGTGCGCGACCTGCATGTTGATCTCGACCCACGAGTTCCAGACCGCCATCGTCATCGGGTCCGGGTTCTCCTGCATCCAGCCTAAGTTTGCGTGCCGTCCCTCGTTAAAGTAAATATGCGGGTAAAGCTGCAACGTGAACTGGCCGGGCTTAGCCCCCCCTGCCCCCAATAATGGGGGAGTAAGACTAGAGGCCGCTCCGACTCTGGCTCCGCCATTATTGGGGGCAGGGGGGGACTGCTTCCAGTAGCCGCCGTTTGCAAGAGCATTGACCCAGGGCGTATCGTTCTCCGTCGTATCGGCGGTCAGCGTCGCCTGTCCGATTCCGGCCCAGGTCTTGCGGACGGCCGCATGGCTGTCGGTTTCGGTCATCGGGGTGCCGACACGGTGCGCGATGTCGGCCAGCAAATCGCCGGTCGAGCGCGTGTCCCACCACGGCCTGAAGAGCGAGGAATTGTCCTGCACCTGCCCGTGACCGCCGACAAACTGCGGGTCAATAATCGGCTGGCGCAAAGTCGCCATGCGGGTCCCTGGCGGAATGACCGGCGGCACATGGTCGCCCCATTCTTCGAGAAACGAGCGCGTCGGCAGGACAACATCCGCATACGCCGTGGTCTCATCCTCAAAAATCGTCAGCGCGGCGACAAACGGTACTTTGGCGAGCGCCTGCGTAAAGCCGACTGCCGACGGAAGCGTGAAGACCGGGTTTGGCTGGCCCAAGACAACTAAAGCGCCCACCTGCCCGCTATTCATTGCTTGGGTCAGGTTCTGGATGCCCTTGAGGCCGGAAAACTGTGGGTTGACGGCCGGAGCCGCAACCGCCGCCGAGCCGAAGCCGACGCACTGGCTGCCCACCTGCGCGTTCAGCGCCTCAACCGCCGTGAACGCCGCCGTCGGGTTCGCCGACGACAGAAGCCCATTGCCGCCGACCGCGACCGCGCGGGCGCCGCCGCCGCGAAACACGTCTGCGACCTGCATTAGCTGCGCTTCGGTCAGCCCGGTTGCAGTCGCGTATTCGGCCAGCGACACGCCCGGCGTCTTCACCGCCGCCGCAACCGCCTGGGCGGCAATCGCCTCGGTGCCGGGGGCGCAGGGCAGCCAGAGGTCGGATTTCGCCGCCGTCATGCTCATGCGCGGGCCGATATAGATAAAGCGGCCATGCTCGCCCTGCTTGCGGCGCGGCCCCTGCCGGAAGTCGCCGAACAGACGCCCATAATAAACGGGCGACGGCCACGCCTCCAAAAAGTCACCGCCGAACGAAACGATCACGTCGGCCTGATCGAGCTGATACGCGGGAAGCTGACTGACTCCATAGACGACCTTGGCTGCCGCCCGCCACGGGGCGTCGTCGAGAAGCGAGTACGAAAAGACCGTGCCGCCGACTTTTGCCGCAAACTCAGCGAGGAGGCGGGACTGGGTAGGGCTGGACGTGTATTCATGGGCATCGGCGAGAATCGCCACTTTGCCCCGTGCGCTGCTAAGGCCGGTCGTCACCTTGCCGAGCGCCGTTTCCCAATCGGTCGTGGCCGCGTCCACATCCGTAATCTGCTCCCGGCCATCCGGCGGATTGGCGAGCTTAGGCCGGTCGTAAGTGACAGTCCCGCCGCGCTTTGCGTGCAGGTGAGGCTGGCGCAGCCGGTCCGGGTTGTACAGGTGCTGCAAGGCGGCTTGCCCCCGCGCACAGCTTCCGCCCATGCTTACCGGATGTGCGGGATTGCCTTCAATCTTCAGCGCCCGTCCGCTCATGGTCCGCACGAGCAGGCCGCAGCCGGCGGGGCACATCTGGCAGACGGTGGCGAAATACTGGGGAACACCGTCCATGAGGCCGTCGGGCTGATTGACATAAGGGTACGCCCGATTGTCGTAGCCGCCGTAGGTGCCGGTGACTTCGGCGCGGTACAGGCCGGGGTTGTAGCGGGTCAAGGGCCGGCAGCCCGTCGCGGCGACGGCGCTTCCGACAACGCTGAGCTGGATAAACTTTCGCCGGCTGATCTCGGTCATAAAAACAGGTCTCTTCTAAAACATTTTGCAAGGAATGAAGCCCCTCCACCCCAATTCTGGGGAGCCAGAAGGGACAAACACGGCATCAGTACTCTGCTCCGGTTCCCCAGAATTGGGGCGGAGGGGCAACTTCAACGAGCGCCTAATAATGACAGGTGTAGCAGTCCACCGACGCCTGGTACGGCTGGAACTTCTTCTCATACTGCCGGTGGCAGGTAATGCACCAGCCCATGTTCATATGGATTGGCTGGTACACAACGTACATCGAGCCGACATTGCCGTGGCAGGTCGCGCAGGCGATCTGCGCTCCGACATGGGCCGAATGGACAAAGTGAACGTAGCCCGGCTGCTGGTTCACCCGCACCCAAGGCACCGACTGCTGGGCAATGTAATACTGCCGGATACGCGCAACCTGCGGATGGGTGATGGAGATATTTTTGTGGCAGCCCCAGCAGACTTCGATCGGCGGATAGTTCGCGTAGCGCGATGTGGCCGCTGTCCAGTGGCAGTACGCGCACGGGATATGCAGCTCGTTGACATGGACATGGTGGTAAAAGGCAATCGGCTGGGTCGGGCCGGGAGCGCCGACCCAGTTGGTCTTGCGCTCATGGCTGGTTTCCGGCCAAAAGAACGCAAGACTCAGCAGGGCCAGCAGGGCGATACTCGCGACGGCGGATAAGCGGATCAGTAAAAGGCGGCTCACGCCAAAGTCCCTCTTCTAAAAAAGGCCGGCAAATCGGCTTGCAGGAAAGGTGGCCTGGGAGTAAAAAATAGGCAGTGCCGTCTCCGGCGACCGAGATATTATAGCAGGATTTGGCGCAGAAAAGTTGCCAAATAAATTGATATTGTGAAAGATTGCACAATCAAATTTTTCGGGTACAATGCCTCTACAATGCGGGTACAATGCCTCTACAATGGACGATTTCAACCCTACGCAGCTCATCGCTCTTTGCGCTGTTTTCATCGGGTTCCATGTGCTGGCTCTGCCGGCGTTCCTGTGGGGCATCCGCCGCCGCCAGTTTGCGGGGCGCGAGCAAAAAGAATGGAACCTCGACGACGCGGCGACCCCGGATGCGCCGCTTGCCGCGCCTCCGGCAGTGCCGCTCACGAAAAAGGCGCGGCTCATGCTGGGCATTCTCAGCGTTCTCGCCGTTGCCATGATGGCCTCAGTCATGTTTACCATTTATGCTGCGTCGCACGCGACCGTGCATGCCGCCGCAGGGCAGCCTTACTAGTTCTATCTAAGCTTCACCGACGGAGAAATTTATTATGGTCATTATGCAGGGGGCTGATACCTGGTTCTGGTTTTGGATGGCGATGTTCAGCATAGTCGCGATGACACTCGCCACCTGGTACTACGTTATTATCGGGCGCGACCGCCCGCTCCGCAAGCAGCGGCGCGGCGCGGAGACGGTCGAGCGCTACGGGACGATTGAAGAAGACCGCTCGCCGACCCCGAAGTTCCTGACGCTCACTTACATCGGAGTCGCTGTCTGGGCCGTCGTCTATGTCGTCTGGACCGGCATCAACGGAATAGGCATCTAAGTGGACCTTGAGGCAAACAAGCAAGCGATACGCGATTTCATCCAGACGGTCTGGACTGAACGCCATTTGGCGGCACTGCCTGATTTTTGGACTGCCGACTGTGTCAACCATGCGATGCCGGCAGAAACAAACAATCGCGGCTTAGAAACGCTCTATGCCTACCACGAGCAGTTTCTCACCGCGCTCTCGGCGCTTACTGATATTCAGATTGAGATCATTCAGCAAGTTGCTGAGGCAGATCGGGTCGTGACACAGATGACTACTCGTGCAAATCATACCGGCACGTTTTTAGGCTACGCGCCGACCGGCAAAACCGTCGCGCTGGACTCGATCCGCATTGACCGCCTAGAAGCCGGCAAAATCGCCGAGCATTGGTCAGTCGCGGACATGGCCGGGCTGATGCAGCAGCTTAGATAAGCCTCGCTGAAAACAAGAAAGAACGAACAATGGCAAACGACTTGGTGCGCTGGGGCCGCCTTGACACCGACGGCTACCGGGAGCGGTACGAAACCGACACGCAGGACGATAACGAGCAGTGGGATACTCCGCCGGACCAGCCGCGCCAGCGCATGGATGGTGCCGTCCCGCCCCCTCGCCGCCGGGCCGGCCATGCCGCTGCTCGTGCCGACCGGGACGCCGCCGATGCCCGCAACCGGGGGGACAACGAGTTTGCCTTCACCCGCGAAAGCGACGCCGCCGATCAGCGTCAAAGCGCCTGGGACTGGGGTGACCTCAGAACCTGGCTGATTATCGGCGGCATGTGCGCCGGCGTGTTCTTGTTCACCGCCTTTGTCTACTTCATGCCGCACGGGCAGCACGGTCAGAACGATGGCCCGGAGCCTGTTCCGCATATCCGCGTCTATTAATTCGCGTCTGTTGATCGCGTCTGTTGATCGCGTCTGTTGATCGCGTCTGTTGATCGCGTCTGTTGATCGCGTCTGTTGATCGCGTCTGTTGATCGCGTCTGTTGATCGCGTCTGTTGATCGCGTCTGTTGATCGCGTCTGTTGATCGCGTTTACTGACCGTTAGAAAGCACTCTCATGGCCGCATTCGGCTCCGTGCTGCAATCGTTGCAGCGTATCTTCGACCCGCCCGTTCAGCCGTCTCGCCTGATTGTCAAGCACCGGGTTCGGCTGGTTGCCGCCGTTGCATCGGGTGCGATCAGCGCGGCCGTGTTTATCGTCGGCTACTACCTGACCCTCGGCCTGCTGCCGTCGGCGTTTGCTTATCCGCAGACGGAGTACCCGGTCGCGTCCTGGGCGCACCGGGCGGACTTGTCCCAGTTCCTCGGCTCGTTTTTGTACCCGCCGCTGCCATCGCCGCTGACCTGGTGGATCGGCTTTGCGGCTCTCGGCGGCCTGCTGACCTCCCTCGGCGTGGTCCATGCGATTGTGCTGGCCTGGGCCTTGCAAAAAGACAGCCCGGCAAAAGGCGCGGTCAATGGTCTCATCCTATTCTCCGGCCTTGGCATCAGCCTGACCCTGGCAAATGGCATCCATCCGGCGGTGATGCGAAACACGTTCCCGGATACCGGGCTGCTCCTAATTGGGTGGTCGTCCTGGGCGACATTCCAGCTTTTTGTCTTGTGCCTCATTTACGGTACCCTTCTCAGTATTCTGTACGAGCGCTTCACGGCAAAATGACCATGTACACAAGAAAAAGCCAGGGCATTTGCGCCCTGGCTTTTTTCACGCTGAACCGTGACTTTTTAATACGGGCTGGCCGTTGGGCGGACAATAATCTCGCTGACATCTACGCCGTCCGGCTGCTCGATAGCAAAGCAAATCGCCCGTGCGATGGCATCGGCAGGGATCGCGATCTGGCGGAAGTCTTTCATTGCATCCCGTGCCGCTGGGTCACTGATGGACTCTGCCAGCTCTGACTCCGTTACGCCCGGTGAAATTACGGAAACACGGATGTAATCCGTCTCCTGCCGCAGACCGTCGGAGATTGCGCCGACGGCGTACTTTGTCGCGCAGTAGACCGCCGCGCTGGGGCTGACCCGGTGGCCGCCGATAGATGAAATGTTGACGAACTGCCCTGACTTCTGTGCCTGCATCACCGGCAGCGCCGCCGCGATGCCGTACAGGACGCCTCTGATATTCACATCCAGCATCCGGTCCCATTCTTCGACTTTCCGCTGGTCCAGCATGGAAAGCGGCATGACCCCAACGTTGTTTACGAAAACGTCCACGCGCCCATACCTGTCGAGCGCCGCCTGTACAAACGCTTCCATCTGGCCGATCTGGGTCACGTCTAAAGCTCGGAACTCTGCGATGCCTCCTGCCGCACGGATGTCTGCGACAACCGACTCTAGCCGGTCAGTGCGCCGCGCCCCCAGCATCAGCCGTGCCCCGCGCCGCCCTAGTTCTCGCGCCGCCGCTTCGCCGATCCCGCTGCTCGCGCCGGTAATCAAAATAACCTTTTCTTGAATTTCTGAAATCGCTCTTCCTTATTCCTCTTCTAACGCTCTACCATCTTCATTCCCTGCTCGCTGTAGCGCGGGCCGGATGTCTGCGTCGCTAGGTCGTTCAACCGGGTCATCTCGCCGTCGGTCAGCGTGACGGTGGCGGCTGCCACGTTCTCCTCTAGGTACTTCAGCCGTTTCGTGCCGGGAATCGGCGCAATGTTTTTCCCCTGCGCCAGCAGCCAGGCCAGCGCGATCTGCCCCGGCGTCGTACCCTTCGCTTGGGCAATTTCCTTCACAACGTCCACTAAAGCCATGTTGCTAGCGAAGTTCTCCCCCATGTAGCGCGGGTCGTTCCGCCGGTAGTCGCCTTCGGGAATGTCCTCAAATGACTTGATTTCCCCCGTCAGAAAGCCGCGTCCGAGCGGGCTGAACGGGACCAAGCCGATGCCAAGCTCCCGCAGCGTCGGCAGGATTTCGGCTTCCAGGCCACGCTCCCACAGTGAGTACTCCGATTGCAGAGCGGCGATGGGATGAACCGCGTGGGCGCGGCGCAGCCGCTCCGGCCCGGCTTCCGACAGCCCCAGATGCTTCACTTTGCCTTCTTTGACAAGCTCCGCCATCGCCCCAATCGTGTCTTCAATCGGAACCGACCGATCAGGCCGGTGCTGGTAGAACAGGTCAATCGTGTCCATGCCGAGGCGCTGCAAAGACGCCTCGCAGGCGCGTTTAACGTTGGCGGGCGAGCCGTCCACGCCCGCCATTTTGCCGTCCTCGATCCTGAAGCCGAACTTGGTAGCGACGACCGCCTGCTCATGTCGGCCCTTCAGCGCCTTTCCGACCAGCTCCTCGTTGATGTACGGCCCGTAAACTTCGGCAGTGTCAATAAATGTCATGCCCAAGTCTAACGCGCGGTGGATAACGGCGATGGCCTCAGCTTCGTCCCGCTCGCCTGCCGTACCATACATACCGCTCATGCTCATGCAGCCGAGGCCGAGTTCCGAGACGACTAAGCCGTCCCCTAGTTGATGTGTGTTCATCTTTGTTCTCCTTCTTTATCCGAAAAAGCATTTGACCTACCGCACCGCTTTGCCGTGGTCCTTCCTAAAGGAAGGATTAAGACCAACTAAGCAAGCCTTCTGCCTCTGTTCCTGATCCTTCCTTTAGGAAGGACCCTGCGAAGCGCGGCAAGGCTGCCCTGCTGTCGCAGATTCAAAAAAGTGCGTATGTCTTCCAGCGGCATTCCCGTGCCGCGCAGACAGGACAAGCTTTCCACAATGCCGACCGTCTCGGCAGAGTAGCGCCGGTGGCTGGAGCTGCGGTCTCTGGAGATGGGCGTCAGGAGGCCGATGCGCTCGTAGTAGCGGAGGGTATGTTCGCTGAGGCCGCTTTGCCGGGCCATTTCTTGAATAGTCGGTGCATCTTTGGTTGGCATCTCTTGGGTAGGCACAAGGAGAGTATGGTAGACTTAGAGCGCTCTAAGTCAAGTGTTTTGAAAAATAAAAGCCGAGCAACTGAAGTCACTCGCTGGAAGGGCCTCGTCCGCGCGTCCAGAGACGCAGTACGGATTGTTGTTGTGTCAATCTTGCCTACCCTGGATGCGCGGCGCTTCTGAGCGCCTTCCAGCGCGGACGTAGACGTCCGCGTTCGCTCTTGTCACAAATATAAACTTGTCTCAAACATAAAAAAGCCGGGACATCTCTTTTGAGATGTCCCGGCCCTTGCCTCTGCCGCTTAGTAGCGGTCACCGCCGCCGCTGCCGTAGCCGCCCCGGTCGCCGCCGCGTCCACCGCCGCCGCTGCGCCCGCCGCCGCCACTGCCGCCGCCACTGCCGCCGCCGTAACCACCACCGCCGCCGCTGCCGCCACCGTAGCTGCCGCCGCCACCGCCGTAGCTGCCGCCACCGCTGCCGCCGTAACCACCGCCGCCGCCACGGCTGCCGCCGCCGCCACCCCCGCCTTCACGCGGGCGGGACTCATTAACGACAAGCGCCCGTCCGCCGACATTGCGGCCATTGATGGCGGCAATCGCCTGCTGGGCTTCGTCTTCGGACGCCATTTCGACGAACCCGAAGCCGCGCGACTGGCTGGTGTAGCGGTCGGTCACGACTTGGGCGGACGCGACATTGCCGGCCTCGGAAAAGAGGTCGTGCAGTTCCTGGTCGGTCATCTGATAAGTCAGGTTGCCGACATAAAGTTTGGTTGCCATTGGAAGGAATGGCTCCTTTCAGTGTGTGATGTCCCAGGGAAAAGTAGAGCCTGGGACGCTGTGACGAACGTGCCTTTTTCTCGTCTTTCTCGTCTTTTCTCGTCGTAGGACAGCCAACATTTCGGAGGTCTCAGGCACGTCGGCAGCACCGAAGGAAGCAGCACGAAGGGACCGGGCGACACGGAAGCGGGCAGCAAACCGGAATCGAACATTCAGCGGCGAAAAGAAAGGCTATCGGGACTGTTCCCGACTCCAAAAACATTATACCACGGCTTTTTCACGAGCGCAAATGTTATTTTTGCGCTGTGTCGCCTCGCAAAAAAAAGCCGCCGCATCTGCTGATGCGGCGGCTCTTAGCATGACTAATGTATGCTTAGTTCGGATTGCTTGGCCCAGTCAGGGTTTCGCCGAGTTCAGCCCCCTGGTCAGCCGCCAGGGCTTTAATGTGTTTCCGTAGAGCAGGGCTGCCCGTGTTATACATCTCGGCCAGAGCGCCGTCTACCCGTGGCGTGATACTTCGGGCCGTACTCGGACGATGCTGCATCTGGACTAGCAAATCCGCTGCCGTGTCGGTCTTTAGGCGGCTCAACTGGCTGACTGCGTCTTCCAGCACATTGCTATCGCTTGTGGGGTCAGCAACGAGCGCCTGCCAAGCCGACAAGGCTTGTGCTGCCGGCAGAGAAAAAAGCTCCTGGGTCAGCAGACGCCAGGGCGCGGCCTGCGCCGGGTTGAGAAGCGCGGCCTTCCACTGTTCCGCCAGCGCTTGAAGCTTGATCGGGTCGGCAGGCGTGACGACCAGCGGAAACGTAAAGTCCTGTACCAATGTCCCCGTAGGCGGATCGGGGACTCCTGGGCTAGAGTATCGTGCGCCGACGCCATCCGGCTCGGCATAATAGGGCGTGTCCACATGAACGCTCAGGCGGTAAGCGCCGGGCGGCAGAAGCGGCAGCCCGCGCGTTGCGATGAAGTCGCCGGTAAAAGAGCCGCCGTGCCGAACGCTGCGCTCCGGCGAAAGAAAGAACCCTTCCAGCTTCTTCTCCGGCGCTTTTGGGACTGGGATGACCGTTCCGTTTGGGCCGTGCAGGGTCATGGTGTACCACTGATCGTTGTCTGAGCCAGCGTGAAATGTCACTTGTCCTTCCGGTGCGATGTTGTCAACCTTGTAGTGGACAACAAACGGCTCTCCCTGGCTGATCCGGCTTGAAGACGCGGCAGTCATGGTAATGGTTGGAGGGTCGATCTGGCCTGCGAAGACAGAGTTCCCATGCGTGAGGCAAACGAGGAACCCGGCACAGGCAGACAGTTTCGATATATTGCAGAAAGTGTTTCGCGACATGAAAGTTACTCCTACTGATTGACAGAGCGAAATGTTCATCACAGCGGTTTTTTTGCTATGACGCCTGATTTGCTGACGGTGAACTGGTTTGGGTTGATTTGCAGCATGTCAACAATGTTGCCTTCGTCCTTAAGAACAGTTCCCTTCTCGCCAGTTGCAGGGTCATCGAACTCATATTTCTGTGGGATCGTCCACGTCAAAGCTGCAAGAGGCTGTAAAGGGCTGACTGTTGGAAAAGCGCTGTGAACATCATGGGCATACAGTTGTGAAGCATCATAGGGCGTTCCTGCTTTTCCATTTGCCACTTCATAGCCGCTAACGACCGGAGGACTTTGCGGATAAAAACCTGTTTTGTCAGCGCTCATAGTGCCGGGGTTGCCGCTGTAGTCTACAATCTCGTAGATCGTAATGCCTTTCAGATCACCCAGATTACCGGAGGTCGAAAGCCACCCATAGCTAAACGCCAACTCTCCCGTAGTGTTGTCCACATGAGGACCCGCGACAAATACACCATTTTCAAGATGCCCAGCATCATACCACCCATACGGCTGTGCGTGGATGGAGATGGTGATGGGGCCGACATTGGAGCCAGCGCCACAACTGCTGCCTGGTCCTGACGAACCCGTTGCGGAGGCCGATAATGTCAGGCTTACTGTAAAACTTCCTCCCGATGCTTTGACATACCTCGCCCCGTTGGTTGTGGAGAGACCAATTGTAGACCCGGATTGGCCGACCGGATCGCCAAATCCATCATTCGCCGAGCCAGGTTGTGTCGGTCCGCCGTTACTGGAAAAAGCGCCACTCGCTGAAGAGGACTCGCTGAGCAAAACACCGGGCGGGGCGGTGTTGTCGGAGTTGCTGTCAGTTGTCCAAGTTCCGGTAACGGTGATGCTGAGATTGGCGGAGGTGGATACGCTGTTAGAAGATGGGCCTCCCGTGCCATGACCCGCCCCGAATCCGTAAATGGTCACGCTATTAGTAGCTGGTGGCGGCGGCACGAAGTCCACCATGTCAGTTGTGCCTAGATCAGCCTCACCGGAGCCAGTGGTGGTCAGAACCCAATGACCGGCATGGGCAGGCGTAGCAGCAACGATAGCTATCAACGCAACTAAGGAAGCAAGGACAGCGCATTTAGAAGGCGCGGCGGCAGAAAGGCGCGGCGGCAGAAAAGCGCGGCGGCAGAAAAGCGCGGCGGCAGAAAAGCGCGGCGGCAGAAAAGCGCGGCGGCAGAAAAGCGCGGCGGCAGAAAAGCGCGGCGGCAGAAAAGCGCGGCGGCAGAAAAGCGCGGCGGCAGAAA
>JAABUQ010000065.1_pt1 | contig 190457 bp, 156 predicted proteins | sample 5560001 | NCBI WGS metagenome assembly JAABUQ01 (sample SAMN10711888, study PRJNA513371) | rock metagenome | isolation source: Antarctica rocks | place: Antarctica: Victoria Land, Finger Mt nord | collected 2015-12-18
AGGGGGAGGGTTGATGGGGGGCGGGAGGAAAGGGGAAGGGAAGAAGGGGGCGGGGAAAATTGGAGGGGGATGAGGGAGGGGGAGTGGGAGGTTTACCTAGCGGTGAAGGGGCTCATCATGATTTTTCCATGCTTGCCGGCCAAGTCGCCCACCTGGCATGTCTGCGGCATGGTCGGGTCGCAAGGGGGTTTCTCGCCGCGGATGTAGGGGTCTAGGTGGGCGAGAGTGCCGGTGCAGTTGCCGTTGGCGGGCACGGGCTGATCGTGGATGTGGTACACTGGGATATTGTATTAGTTGCGTTTTTCGTCGAAGTTTGCCTCTTTTCCCTCCCTTCGAGGGAGAGAGGGCGTTTGACAGTTGGTCTAGGGGGAAGAGGGGAGAACGTACAGAATGGTCCCAAGCTCGCATCCGGGAAGCCAGAGAGGTTGACGTTGAAGAGTACGCCTGTGCCATTTGCATTACTGGTGCCGGAAACGTAGCCACGCACGCCGCTGCTGGGGCTGTTGGGCAGGGTCGCGGTGTATGTCACGCCGGCTGGGTTTTTCTGGACGACGGCAGCGTCACCGAGTGCGCCAGTGGGGCCTGCGGCGGAGGCGAGCGCGAGGGTCGAAGCGACGGTGAGGATGGTCGAGGAATGCATCTTGTAGGTGCTTGGACGAACTGTGCGTGTTGTTAGACGGGGTTTGTAGGAGAGTCCAGAAGTGAGGACTGGGGCGTAGGATGTAGGATGTAAAAAGTAAGAGAGGGGAATCCCGAGGCTATTCGAGATGAAGCTCGGGAACAAAGGAGGTTGCGAAGGGCTGGCGCGTAACCAAGCGCCCTGGAATGAAAGAAACCAACGTACTTGAGCAAAGCGCTTTATTATTAGGACAGCGGCAGCGACAACGACAGTGGTTGAAACGATGAAGTACTTGCGCGATGGATGCAAAGGTGCGATTGACGTGAAGAGGAGAAAGAAGGAGGTTGGGCAGCTTGAAGATGAAGAGGCAGGCAAGCGTGGCGAGAAAGGTGCAGCTCGCTGGCCAAGTGAGCAACAGCCTGGAGCGACATGATTGGGCAGGCAAGCTCGATCACAGTATCACACTGACGTGAAGCCATTACGTGATGGAGCCAACAGTCGATCCAGATTCATTTCGATGACTTCCATCGGGAAGCAAACTGGGGCAGCGACTTCTAAAGGAGGAGCTTGGCTGGGAGCTAACGGCGCACTGGCTCTGGTTCGTGCCACATCTGCCACCATCTGCCACCGTGGTTGCGACCTGGAGAGAACCACCTGGAACAGCATGCCGGCGAGCTCGTATTCCATTGGCCATTCCATTTTGATGCTTTCCACTGTTTCGGACTGACTGTCTTGAGCTGATGTTTCTTCAAGCCGGACAGCCCCCACGAGACCTCCAAGGTGACACCGTGTATGATGACCACATCCAGCTTGACGGGACTGCTATCCATAGAAGTACCTCTTGTCCTAGGGTCTAGCGCTGATCCGGGAACGTGCTGATGACGAAACCTCGAGCATCAGATCTCGCTTCCATTCCTCCTTCTTCTCGATCCGAGATATGGCCCGCCTGCGACCCGTGTGGGTTTCATTCGTTCCGTCCTCAAAGTAGATGGCCACGACTGCGACCTTGGATGAGTTTCAGCATGTCATCCAGGTCCTCGTGGCGATATGATTGGGATCCGATCTGCGGAATGCCATCATGACTCTCGAGTGCCGAGATGGCGCTCGCTGAGTTCCTGGGCTAAAGTAGTGGTTGGGGAGGTGTGGCTGGTCTGCGGTGGGATAGGTCTGTCTCAGGGTTCCTGCATGTTGAATGTGTAGGAAGTGGCTATCCCACGAGAATTGGTTTTTGGGAATGAGAGAGGACAAGAGAAGGAGGAAGAAGGAGAGGATGATGAAGAAGTAACGGAGGAGAGGCAGAGGGAGGAAGAGACGAGTAAGAAGAAGCAGATTAACAACTTAAAGGATCAAGGACCGGTCAACGAACGATGCAGTCCTATCTAGAAGTAATTAGCCACATCAGCCACCTCTACCACTGCTTCGATATATGTGCGATCACATATCGTCGCGATGCAAATAGACAGGCAGGCGACACAACAAGGGATCATCGGCGTCCCGAGAGTGCCTTTAGATGTGCGCAAGCATATCTGTTCAACTCAAGTCGTATTAGATCAACATTTCATTCAAATGCATCTATCGTTGATAGGTCGCTTTCGTTGCTATAAATTTAGAGCTTACATCGTTGCCTGCAACGGGACTCTTAGAAATACGGAATAGGACTGCCCCAAGGCAAGTTGTGGACTGAATATAACGCGAGATAGTAGATGATAATCTCATATACAAACAACCTCTCTCTCGCCTGCTCTGCAGCAAAGCATGCTCTATCCCATCTAACCTCCTTTCCTCGCCAGGCCCCCCTATTCCTTCCTCACCTTATAGCTCACCATCCCTCTACACCACCCCCATCTCTCCGCCACGCCCTTCGCGACCAGATCCTCGCCCACCGCCCAAACATCCTTATACGCCTCCCCCGCCTCCTCCCACACGAGCTGCTTATCCTCACACACGACCCACGTCCCACCACGCACGTCCTCCCCACCCCCCTCCCTGCTCTCGCGATTCCCCCGCGAGTCTTTCGCCACATAATCTCCCCTCAGCAGATCCTCGGCGCGGCCTTTATATTTCTTCGCGACATAGTCGGCGGCTTTGGCGCGGGACATTGCGCGTCCTGCGCCATGAGCGAGGCTTAGAGCGTTGGTCTTGCCGTGGTCTGTGGATGAGGGGAACTTAGGGTGGAGGATGAGCGTTGGGGTTGCGCGGGAGCCGGGTAAGGGGAGGATGCTTAGGGGGAGGTTGTTCGAGGGGTTGTGGGTTGGTGCGGCGCCTTTGCGGTGGATGAAGACTTTCTCTTGCTGGACTTCGTTGGTGGCGCAGGGAGGGTGAGGAGACCAGAGAGTGATGGAGACGTTGTTGTGCCATATATCAACTACCTTCCTCTCCTCGACCTGGAACCTCGCGGTTTGTATCTCACTTGGGGAGATGATTTCACTGTGTGTGTTCACGCCGAGTATCCAGGCTTCGTTCCCGGGTTCGAGACAGGAGAGGAAGCGCAGTGCTATGAGGTCGCGGTTGCGTGACGCCCAATTGCACGCTTGGTTGTGCTCGGCGAGGTATTTTTGTGCTAGCGGTTCTGTAGCATGGATGCTGGGGCGGTGGTCGGAGGTGTATCGCTCAAGGATATCGCCGCCATAGCCTCGTGAGCCGGAGTGGACCAAAAGCACCACTTCGCCCTCGTATAGCTCATGCCTTAGGTATTCTCCCTTATTCGGCACCATCTGTGACTCCTCTACCACCTGCAATTCTGCAAAATGGTTGCCTGCCCCTATGGTGCCTAGTAGTTTGTCCCATTGCTCGCTCGCGCTACAGCTTTTCCCCTCATGACTCATTAGCCATGTCTCTCTATCACGCTGCGTTCGCCAGGCTCCCTCCAACCCGCGCAGCTTCTCGGCGATCTTCCGACCTTTGTCATCCTCGACCTGAGCTCTGGTAAGCGAGGTCTTGTACCAAGCCATGCCACAGCCAATATCACCCCCTATAAGTGGCGGATGGATCCAGTCTCGCGAGACCCATACGCCGCCAATAGGGAACTTGTTACCGGGGTGCAGATCGGGCTGACCGCAAGCGTGAATAATACCCGGGAGTGTGCGAGCTGTCGTCTCGAGTTGGCGGATAGAAGTATCATCTACGAAAGCTTTGCTCGCTAGTATTTCGATCGGGCAATCGGGGTTGATATCGGCGCTCATAGAAATTGCGCCCATCTCCTGGTGTATGGTCGTGCCCGTAGAGACCTCTGCGCGAGCACCGACATACTCCTCTCCCGTGGATACGAGGAAAATGCCGTCGTCTTTCATGGCGTCTTCCCAGTCTTGTTCAGCTTGCAGCTCCTTCCCACCCGGAATGAAGACACGATTTGGCTTCTTGAGACGCAACTTTGCCTTGGCGGCTGTCAGAATAAGAGAGCGGCATGAAGAGGAAGATGCAGGATCCAGTGAAGTTGTAGATGGCACAAGCAGTACGGACTTCGAGGATTGATTTGCGTTCGACGCTATGGTGATGCGTGTCGATGGCATCCCGCCTGCTGTTCGAAATCGTGGGATCGAGGATGTGCTGTCTATCTCGAAAGGAGCAAGAGGATCGAAATGGAAAAAGAAAATCAAATAACAAGATTGGGAAGCAGACGGAGAATCCAAGGCGATGGAAGGAGAAGAGAGACAGAAACAGGAGAGTGTGGTTTACTTGCCGTTGAGCGAGTCTGAGTCATTCGCTTGAAGCAAACTTGGTGAACGTGTTGATGAACGCGACGCCAACGATTGTATCCGCAACCTGTTGATGATGGGGTCTGTATGCGTGCCTTAAACTGGACTTCGAAGGCTGATAATTTTGGTGCTTATCTGTTGTTCACTTGGATCATAGATGTGGGTGAAAGACAGAGAGATTCCACAGCACCTAGATATGGTGGGAGAATGGACACCCGCCGTCTTTTGACAAGAGACCGAACAATGCCAATGTTTTCGAGTGATTGCCTTTGTTTGGCAATTAGCTACTAGAGAGATCACGTTTCAGTCTGAAGATCGTTGAAGGCTTGTGAGATGGGTCTTTGTGCGTAGGTGGAAATGGTGCTTTACGCTTAAGCATAATTTCGCATCCTGTTGGCACCGTTCATGAGGTTACAGGCGAAAAACCTGCGACCTCGAGATCAACGGAGGTGCAATAAGTTTCGAATGTGCGACTGAACAGAAGGATGTCAAATTCTATTCTGTCCAATGTGAGGGCGGAAGTAGAGCAAAGTCCCTGATGATGCAGCTAGGTTTCTATCATGATGATACGCCACTCTCACAGTGCCTTCGAGGTATATCATGGACTGGAGGACATCATGTCAAAGGCATCCTGTAGCATGATGGACCCCATTTCTTGTGAACCTGATTCTAGAATTGCTAAGAACACCTATCATTCCGCATGACCAACATACCAGCAGGAGCAGTAAGATAACATGAAGCTAGACTACCGAATGCACGTCAACGCATGCCACCAGGCCGCAGACTCAATCAAAGCCCACGCCTGCCGCTACATGGAACATGGATGCGGTAGTACTTCCATTGACCGGGAAAGGAGATAAAGACAAGGGGACAATCTTGCAGTCGGTCGAGGGGCTCCGTGTGGAGCTCCTCCACAGTAACCACGCAGCCGTATCTGTATCTCTCTTGTGCACTCCTAATTGTGACCCGCCTTCCGGAGTGAGTTGCTCAACCATTCCAGACCTTCGTAGAGACCATCACCAGACGTAGCGCAAGTCGATTGGATATACTTGTCCCAGTCAGCGAAAATTCCACTATGCGAAAGATGTACTGCATACCCAAGCGCGTTGACGCAGGCTGTGTAGACCAAGCTTATCCGTAATCTCGGCAGCGTTCATGGCGTTCTGGTTCGTAGTCAGTGATGTCGAGCCAGAAGGTTGACGGAGGACGTACCGGCAAATCCTGCTTGTTGGCAAAGACTAAGAGAAGCGCATCCCTCAACTCATCTTCGTTCAACATGCGCTGCAGCTCTTCGCGAGCCTCCACAACACGGTCGCGATCATTGCTATCGACAACGAAGATGATGCCCTGGGTGTTCTGGAAATAGTGCCTCCATAGCGGCCGAATCTTGTCCTGTCCTCCCACATCCCACACGGTGAACTGAATGTTCTTGTACTCGACAGTCTCAACGTTGAATCCTAGATTGTACGTTTAGCGGTAACGTATCGGCCGCGCAAGTAAAGCGGAGCAGCTAACCAATGGTGGGAATGGTAGTGACGATTTCACCGAGCTTGAGCTTGTAGAGGATTGTAGTTTTTCCAGCAGCGTCGAGACCAACCATCAGGATGCGCATCTCCTTTTTGCCCCATAGCTTATCGAAGAGTTTCGAGAACGTGAGACCCATGATGAGGGATCTATCTGGGGGCGACTAAGGCTGGATGAGGTGTATACTGCCCGAGTTGCTAATAAAAAGAATGTCAGCTTGGTACCGTTCAAATCTCTACCAATGTAATCGCCCAAGGGTAGCGTTGCCAGCAACCATTTTCAGCTAACCGCTTAGCGCAAGCCCAGCGATGATGTGCAGGAGCGAAGGGCATGAAAGGGTTGCTCATAATATCATGAAGCACCTATACAGCCGCTGCTGGAAGGACTCACCGTACTGTAGTTGGTGATTCAGTGAGTGATCTTGTAAATACCGGTGACGGTGGTAAACATGGGTGTCGGTGGATGAGGCCACAAAGATTTTGGACCCTCGATCTCGTTAGATCCGGTACAGACGGCACGTGATTCTGCTGAGTCAAGCACAAGGACCAATCAATGCAGGTGAAGCAGGCTGCCTCGTATACGTAGCAATCGTTGTCTGAGACTTCTTATATTTACATCTACAAGAACACATAGGTGGCCTTCTAGAAGTATGTTAGGCAGCGGTAAATGCTAGTAGAAGATCACGTTATTGGCAACGAGCGATGCTCTCAGCCCGCGAGCTTTGACTCAATCGTTCTCAGAAATTTCTCCGCCTTTTATCACCTGAACTGAGTAACTGCAAGGACTTAGACCCTGCCAAGAGGCTCGTCAGGAGCATCTTACTATCCATACCACGCTGGGCGATAGCTGATGTGGCTCTTTCTTGAGTTAAGTGGCTTCTCTTTGAGCCGGAGGTTATCCTTGCTTGTTCCCTATCTGAGGCCAATAAACCCGTCCCTGTCCTCCTCCAATTGTAAGTCCGCTTAGTATGTACACAGACGTCGTCGGTCGCCTGACGCCGATGGAGATCGGTTATGTATTCCTTGGTCGTCACACTGGTAGGCTTTGCCACTCACCACGGTGACCCGTTCATTCGGCTCGTCGTTCCGTACTTGGGATTTGAGTACCTTTATCGAGTTAGATATAGAGTTCCTCAGGCGTGCCTGGGTTTGGCAATGCTATCGCTCCGATGACTGATCGTCTCTCCATCACTTAGCTGTGCCATCGTATCAGCGCCGTAGCAGCGCTCGATTCGTGACGAGGCTGACTTCCGTGTTGGCTGTTCTTGTATTCGCACCGGTTGGGTATTAGACAGTCCCAGTGCTTGCGCCGTACGAATCAAACCCTACACCCAATCCTCTGTCGTAGAAAGCTGTCATAACTTCTCATGTTCGCATTCAGCCATACTCTCTTCCCCAAGTGACCTTCACCTTCTCCGACTTCCGCGAACTGAGCCCTATCCTCCCAACCTCACCCTCCTTCCCCTCCTCGACGTAGTACTTGACAGGCCTTTGCCTCTTCACCGCAGCAGCGAGTTCCTTCTCCGGATAGCCGCACAGATTCGGTTCCAAATCCTCTCGCATCGCCTCTGAGATGTCCGCAATCGCTCGGTAAGTACCCATGCGCCGGCCCGCGATTGTCAATTGGCTGTTGAGCTCCGTGTCTAACCACAGAATCCATAGCCCAAGAACCCAGAAGCTGTTGACGCAGATAACGACCAGGACCCATTCACCGGAGAAGCCCCATTCGTAGAGGTTTTGCTCCGCGACACAATTGTAGTTGGAGGGCTCCTCGGTGTACAACTCGGTTACCGAGGTGTTCTTGTATGCGCCGTTGTCGAGGAAGGCATGCCAGGTTGTGTCGAGATGGTCATCGTAGAAATGATAGTTGAAAATGGTTGTGTTACATGGCACTGCTTCGGTGAGGTTGCAGCCTGGCAAAAAGTATAGAATGTTTTCCAAAGTCCACACGCCGGTGAGATCCAATGTTGTCTTGTTTGGTAGGATTAGTTTCGTCCTGATTGCGCCTTCGTAACCGGACATGAGATCCAGAAGACTGGGAAAAGAAGCCAGGTAGATGGTTGAGAAAAGAAGCCAAGCCATTATGAATTTGATCCGCACTCCGCGAATGGTAAGGAAACCTTTGCTGATATCCCACAGACAACCTGGCCTTGCCGAGTATAATGCCAGTGAAGCGAACAGCCCATACGGGACGTGAGCGATTTCGGCGGTCCGCATGAGCGCTGATGTGAAGACATGATACGCAAGCCAGGCTAGGACGAATTGCAGACCACGTCCAGCAACCCAATTCCAGACCATATCGAGGGTTTTGGCCTGCGCGAAAGACATCCTGCCGAAATGGAGGTCGATTCCCAGAAAACTCCAAGGTCCTCCTGCGAGATAGCCGTTGGGTTGACAGTTCCAGACGGGTATCTGTTCAATAGTGTTGCCCATGCCGCTGTAAGTGCCACCACCGAACTCCCGTAAGGCAGCAAATGGACCTGTCACAAACCCCAAGGATATGAATGGCACAATGATAACCGCCATGACTGCAAGCCAGACCCCAATGTATCGGATTCGTCGACCACTGTTAGGCTATCAGCTATGCGCCCTATGACAGGTCCTGCGACAGGCTTACTATGTCATATGCCTTTTCATGTATCTCTTTGGGGGGGGATGATTGCTACGCCCTTCCAAATTGTTCTCGGGGGACGTCGTAGAGACCGACCACCTGGAGACACGGTATTCTGACTTCTCCATGATTGCCGGCGCCTCCTTTCCAGGCGGTTAATCCGAACAGCCCAGCACTGTAACAGAAGGATCAAAGGATTACACGAGTATGATGCTGTGCACAAAGAAGAGGAGAGAGGGCTGTGTCATATGAAATGAAAGAGCGGTTTAACGCAAGCGACAAAGCCATTGACACCGATCCGCAATACGGGACGGAGCCGCATGATGCCCGTGGAGGATACTGGGAAAGAGCGATCAGATACCCACGATGACTCGTTATGCAGCTGAAGTGGGCTGTGCTACTGCTACATCGACGGAAAAACGTGTGAGAAGCGCGGCTATATGCGCAATGCTTGGACGAAACAGAGGCAAAGATAAACAAGTTTCAACCGTGTCCGAAGAGGTACGAGACTATTCGCGACGATAGTAGCCACCCGACCCACCACCTATCATTATGCGATGATATTGGCTTTTTTTACGGCCCCTTGTCTGAGTAATGCCAGTGTAACAGATCAGTCTATAGCTGCGGACGATTAAACAAGTATCAGGCCTTGGTCCGTTTACGTGTTATGTACATTACCACTCAGGCGCGATGGATCTAGGGCAAAGCAAAAAAGAAGCATGATCTTGAGAACCAAATAGCATCGGGCAGGGGTATATTCGCCAAAACAAACAATCACAATCTAAGCTTCAATCTGCGGCCGGAGCCCAAGGTCAATGCACAAACTGCTTTCAACAAATGAAAAAGATGTAGTGAATTCTATGATGTGTCGCCAATGGCGTGGATATTGGGTCCAAAGGGCTCGTCCTCATAGCCAACTTCTTGGCGCACACCTGAAGCATCATCCTCGGGAAATTCAGCAGTTTGAGCATCTTGGTCATAGCTTGTCTGCCGCATCAAGGGTGGCGTAGCCGGAGGACCTAGCAGCTTTGATGGTCGATCCTCTTCTTGGAGCATGAAGCTTTGTCTAGGGGTGCTGCAAGGCCGTAGAGGTCGTCTGTATGAGGCTGGTCGTGAGGACTTGGTATTCTGTTGCGTTGGAGGAATTTGCCGTGCATTCGGGCCCGGTGGCGTCATTAGACTAGAAAGGAATCCCTGGGCAGAAGTTGCAGAGCGCGAGGGTGTTTGATTCGTGCTTTCGCTTGCGATACTAGAAAGGCTACTGAAAGGCGTTTCTCGGGCTCTTCTCCAATTGCTCCAAGCAGCAGCGGCAGCAAGAGGTAAAGCTTGAGGCGAGGCCGCAAGATTCGAAATGCTAGCCAAAGAAGGGAATGTTTGAGCGCGGGCCAATGCTGGCTCCTTCTCTTGCTGCTCCATTTGTAGATTTGCTTTGAGACGTATGGCAGCATCCTTGACAGCTTCACGATTGTAGCTCGGCTGGGACAGGTCGCTGATGATGTCCTGCAGGTCGTCAATACGTACGCCTAGCAGCTCTCGAAGCCAGTTGATCTCCATCTCCTGTTTCTTCATTTTCTCTGGAGCATCGTTGTCAACTTCGGATAGCTCTTGCTCGAGTTTCTCGATGCGACCCTCACGTGCTTGCAACTGCTCCTGGAGTACTATGATTGATTCACGCAATGCCTGGGGCGAGATCTTTTCGGGTATGTTCGTCCCTCTGGCGAAAGGCAGTGACGCATGAGATGAAGGCGATGTAGAAGCGGTCATTTGAGACTGAGCAGCTTGGACGGCAGCATGAGCCGCTGACTTGGCAATTTCTAGCTTCTCTTCAAGATGAGCAACACGATCCGTGTAGTGAGTAACCTTCTCATCCGCCAATGCCAGGCGCTCGTTGAGATGATTCACGGAGCGAGACTTATCCTCTGTCAGATTGCTCAAGGCTCGCTCATGCTGGGAGCGTAGTTCCCCGATCGTCCGCTCCTGAAAGCGGTAATGCTCTTGCAGGGCAGCATCACGAGCTTCCGCGGCCTGTTGAAGTGCAAGCTGACGGGATTCCGAAGCCTCTTCGAGCATAAGCTCATGTCTAGATCTGACATCTGCAGCATCAGTTATAGCATTATCTAATTGCGACTGGAGCCGTGAGATAACGCTTTCCAGGTTGGCCCGCACAGCGTTGATTTGACTTTTGGCAGCATCAAGATCCGCTCCCATTGCTGTCTTGGTGCGTTCGGTATCTGTTCTCGTAGTCTCTCTAGCGTCATGTAACTCACGTTCTAGCCGATAGGCAGTCTGCTGATACTCAAGCTTCTCAGTCTTGAGCTGGCCCACGACTCGTTCAAGCTCGACATTGGCCTTTTGAGTCTGGTCGACCAAGAATTGTGCTCTCATCGCTTCCTTCTCTTGGACCTCCAATCTGTCGATCTCGACTTCCAATCTCTCCCTTGTTCGAGCTTCGGCCTCGAGCCTTGCGGCTAGCAAATCTAACTTGGCATTATACTCCTCCTCCCTATTCCGCCACATGAATTGGTCACGGGCGATGTCGTCGGAAGCCGTGGTCATGTCCTCCTGTAACCGCTCGAAGCGACCCCTCAGTGTCTCGCGACCCTGCACGCGTTCCTCTATCTCGGTTTTAAGAGCATCAATGGTTCTGGTAAGTCCGATATTCTCCGCCTTTGAATCTTCGATCTCTTGCCGCCACTGCGCGCTGGAAAGTCGGTACTCTTTCAGAGTATCCTCTAACGCAGCATTTTTTTCGGACAGCTCAGTTACGGTTTTGTCCAAGCTCTCTTGCAGACCTTCCAACATTGCGGTACGGCGCAGAGTCTCATGACGTTCTTCGTGGAAAATGGCAAGACTTCGCTCTGTTTCTTCGGCCGACTCTCTCTGCTCAGCAGCCTCATGCATAGCACTACGAAGAAGACGTTGATTGTCCGCCAGCGCATCTTCGGTCGCTCGTCTAGCTTTGAGCTCGTCCTCCGCCCTCGTTTCAGCAATCTTAAGCATACTCTCCAAGCCATCAATATGCAATTGACTTTTCTCGGCAGTTGCAGATTGATGACTGGATGTTATAGGACCAGATCTTCCTCGCAGTTGCCTTCCGACAGCTTCTTCGACGATGGTCTTGATGTCACTTGATGACTTCGGAGCTTGTTGTGAATTTGTCCGGAGTTCATTGACGGCATTGACGAGTTCAATGAGCTGGTTTGGTTGTGCTAATTGCTGCTGAGCTGCGGCAATATCTTGGATTGAAGCTTTCAAACTCTCATAGCTCTGATCTCTTTTGGGCGACCTTAGTCTTGGTTGGGACGTAACCCCTTCTTCATCCTCATCATCGGCGTCGCTTTGCTCGGCTTCCTCGGAAAGTGTTCTCCGAGGCTTTCGGCTTGAAGATCTGCCTGCTATGGCTGCTATGTTCTCTTTGATGATGACTGCTAAGTTCTCTTGGAGCGTACCCAGCTGGCGCCGAACAATGCCACCAACAACGCCATGTATGCGTTCATCGAAAAAACTGCTTCTTGTGTGAAACTTTTGCTCGTCGCTGGAACAAATGGCGTCGTCCCAGTCACTGATAGACCGGCTACCAGGACTGTTCAATCGGCGGATGTCAGATTTTGAAGGTCTATATGACGGGCTGAAACGAGCATTGCGAGCTACTAAATCCCTGTCTGCGGTGTCTGCGCTCTCCGACTCTGTCGGAGGGAGGTATTGGTATGGCTCTCTAAGCCTGTTGGGACTTGGCGATGGTGCATCGCTTCTAAGATGTGATCCATGTAAGGGCTGATGGGATCCTAGGGATTCGTGAGTGAGGACAAGAGGGTCTTGTTCCGAGTTTCTAGCTTGGCAGGGACTTTCGTGGCGCACCACGCCGAGATCTGAGTCCTCCGCGTTGAGATGCTTCATGACCGCGTCGATCTCCTTGAAAGACTCATCGATGTAGGTCACTCCGTCGATGAGTGAGTCAGCTACAAAGTCTCGAACATTTGGTATATCTTGTTCTTGATGAGCTTGTGATGGGCGAATTGCAGATACTCCGATGGACTCGGATGAGGGAGTTGAGGAAATGGATTCTGATATGTCGTCTTGGTCTTCGACTTTACCTGAGCCACTGATCGCAGAAATCTCAATCTCAAGATCGTTCGGGAAATCACGAATAGCTCCCATTGTCACATCTACCGAGTCGGCAGTCAAGTTCTGACCGGCCTTTTCGAGGGGCGATTCAAGCGGTAAGGCAACATTGAACATTGCGGCTTCTTGAGCATTGCCAAGTGGAAATGGCACCCAGGCGTTACCCTTAGTACATTCTAGCGGTGTAACGTCATCTTTGCCGCTCGTCTCTGCGCTCAGCGGGCTCATCACTCTTGACGGATCTTCACCTAGATTTTCTCGGATAGGGGAGCCAGGGTTGGCAAACAACGGGACTTGATCGCCATCATTGTCGTGCCGTCTAATACGCTTTTGACGTCCTTCTGGTTGAGTGATCCTCCCGGACTCATCTTCTTGACCATCAGCATCTTCCTCACTGGCTGTCTGGCTTTCGCTGGGCTTGATAATGGGAATAGCCTTCGATTTCTTGGCAGGTTTGATGACTTCCGAGAATTCGATATTGCCAAAGATCTTCCTAGCATTGCTATCGGTCCCTTGTGGACTCAGCGGCGGCCCCTTTGCTTCCGACCCAGAGTCCATATGATTGAACACAAGAGTATCAGGCTTGAATACTGGACCAGAAGAGGAGAAACTGAACTCTCGTGATGGTACATTTCGCTTCTGAAAATTTGCTGGTACAAAAGCTGGCGCTGCTACGTTGAGTCCACTATGGTCACCACACGAAATCGGATTCGACAATTGCAAATTACACGCAGGACCTGTGGCTGTAAGTGTCGGCGAGTCTAGCTGGTCACCCTGGAAAGCAAATACGTCTGGACAGGATGGCTTTCTAGGCTGGTACTCAAAAGCCGGAGCTGTGGCGTCTAATTTGGTCATAGAAGACTTGGAGACATGCCTAGAGCGAGTCTCTGCCAGAGGGTCCCTATCCAGATTTGAAGTATTTGCCGGGCTAGGGTGTGTTTCGATCTCATCACGCTGTGACTTCGGAATAAAGTCATCTTTCTCGGTGTGATCTGGACGCTCGCCATTCGATTTCTTCCCATGTATGTGCTTGCCTGACTCGGTCTTGCCACCCCCAGATGGTCCTTCTCTGTAAGCATCTAAGCTTGACTCAGCCTCCTCAATCTCCTTTTGTAGCGTCTTGCTCAAATTTTGACGATGACCTCGAGGGATTGGAGAAGCAATCTCCGGCTCGGTGTTATATCGCGTAGGAAGGGATTCGTCGTTGATTCGATAGAGCTCTACTCCTGGTTGAGAAGTGTGAACCATCATTAGCTGTTGCTGTTGTTGCTGGTGTTGCTGGTGTAGTTGCCGAGCTTGTAAGCGAGCCTGCTCTTGTTGCATCAAAGCGAGTAACTGTCGCGAGTCCTCACTAGCCGCCGAAATACCTTTCATGCCTGAGTTTGTGGGAACCCCAGACGTAGGATTCTGGAATGGTCCAGTCACGATAGGAGAGGCACCTCTCGTTGCAGGCTGCGAATTATACTGCTGTGAAGGCGACCATGTCCTAGAAGGCGGAGGGGTGGGTCGAGTTATTGAATGCGTGGGCGGGAAGCCACCGATAGGTGTCATTATCGAGTACCTGGGGAAATGGGCTACGCTAGGCTTCGTCTCATGTGGATTATCTTGCGAAGCGCGTGAGCAATCACCGGACTTAGGCATCATTGGTCCTCTTGGCTGCTGAATAAGATGGTCGTTGTATGAGACCGGGCTTGAAGAAGCTATTGAGGGCGACAGCATCGCCACTGGATCTGTGGATGACACGTAACGGCTCCTAGTCTCGAGTGTTGTAGTAGTGCCTGCGGATGGCTGATCATCACCAAAGCTAACTCCCAAGGCACGCAGCTTCTCTTCATTCAATCGGCTGACATGAGCTTCCCATGCTCGACGGTCAGGAATGCTGACTCGATATAATCTGTTCCTCCGTTCTTGATATATCTCTTGTTGATCCGGATAAATGCGCCTACTCTGGCCTTCCGAGGTTTGTGTGTCACTCGAGATCTCAGATGAGAGCCTGAATCCCCTTGTATCATAGCCTTGGCTCTCCCAACCTTCCAGACGCCTGCGCACGTCTTCAGGCTTGACATAAACCTTCTCTGCCGAGTCCGTCCTGCCACCGTCAAGAGGCAACGCAATTATGCAAGCCTTCCCGTGCCATAGTACTCGCTTCTTGGGTCTTTGAAAAGACTGCAATCCAGATATTGATGGCCGGAGGATTTTCGGTAGCGAATGTTGGGCGTTTGGCGAGGAGTCGAGAACAGGGGCCTCTGAGACGGTTCTGTCGAGTTGTGTCGGGCGTGGTGGCAGTGGCTTCCCTATTTCCGCGTGTTTTCTATCATATCGTGGGTCTGGAGAAGGCAGCCTCGGGTTTGTCGACGTCGCAGCTAGCATCGTTGTTTGAGGCGCTAAAGAATCCAAACTGCACTCCGCGTGGTTGTCAGACCTCATAACACCAATCCGACCAGGCTCAGATCCGTTACCCAACCAGCAGTTGGTAAAATCCGGATCCAGTGCCTCCTCGCTAGCTTTCGAAGAATTCGAGTTGGTAGACTCGTCACTCCACCAACTGCTTTTCTCTGACTCTTTGCAGTCGATGAGGTTACTTCTCAACCAATCATGAGTATATCTGTGTCTCGACTGTTGCTGGGCAAGCGGAGACGACCTTGACAACGTAGTCTTTCCTGCGACTGCAACGGGACAAGATTCTCCACGTTCATTTGGGTGACTTCGCTCTATGTGACTGGGGCCAAAGCTTGGAGTGATTCTCGGGCTTCTTGCACGCAAAGGGGACCCTTCCGCGGTCACTATGCTGGAATTTCGGTGATGAGCGTGCTTTGCTGAGGTCACATCAAAGCCAACGCGGGAGTCGAACGGTGATCCCCATGGGGCGGTCCAATAGGCACTGTTCTCTGACTTGTGATGCTTAGCCGGTGTGTACGTAGCAGCCCAAGGTTTATCGGGGCGCCCTGGTAATGGGGTCTGCTTCAGGGAAGAACGAGCGTAACATTGGCTTGGTGAAGGAGCAGTCCATACACTCGAGGATCGTGAATGTAAGCTTTCGTTATCGCTGTAAATATCAGGTCCCGCTGCTCTGCTACTGTTTGAGAACTTCGGGCCAGCTTGAGTAGGAGGGAAGGGATGCGCCCAATCGGCAAAGGATCCAGGAACTAGACGAACACCACGTCAACATGCCAGCTCTGGACTTGGAAAGATGCTCCTAACCTTCCAGTTCGGCGACTGGCTAGATATTGGAAACGCTCCTGTCCCACAGCACTGTGCTATGCGATGATCCCGGATACCCAATAGAGATTGACAGACGCGGTTTTGTTCACAGGAGCGGTGACGACAAATGAAATGAGGCGAAAGAGTGTGCTGATTAATGATGGAGAGATAGGCTGCTCAATTCGATTCCATGTTGCTCGATAGCTGTCCGACTCTCTTACTCTGGGCCGCCGTCGATTCGTTGCTGTCGTGTAAGATAACTTGGACGGGAGAACGTGCTCTCACCCTTATTGGCTCGTATCACGTGATCGTGCGCGCTGATGCATTCAAGGCGGACCACAAACTGGTTCCGAGCTGACCCCCCTCAAACAGGATATCATGAGGATCACCAATCACTGACCAAGGGGACATCTACACATTTTCAAGGTGCTCTGGAATCAATTTTCTATTACACCAAATACTCATTAATCCCGCCCCTCTAATAGCTGCTAGTCCAAAAAGCGCCCTCTAATGGATGCTACAGGCCCCCAGGCATCGAGGCTATCAGAATCGAAACAAGAGAACACACGCAACGAATCCCCATGCATGCGCGCGGCCGTCGAATGGCCTGGGTGTGATGAACCAAGGTAGCCTCTCATAGGTTGATGCGCACGAAATGCTCAGCAGCCGATGGACCATTTGGGGGCGCGTTTGTCCGTGAAAGCACCCCAGTGCCTCTCATCAGCACTGGCTCCGGTATCGCCACGAGATGTTGGCTTCCATGTCTCATCGAAAGCCTCGAAGTAGAAGACATTGAAGCCCCAGTCAAGTGCAGCGCAGACGCCTTGCTTGTAGAACGTCTTTGCATTGTTGGTGCTGGCTTTGGCCGCTCCGTAGTCGTCGCCACCTGGTCGATAAATTTAGCATGTTGACATGCAATATTCACAAAAGGGATACGGACCGTCTCCGGGCCAGCCTGTCTCTCCGTTCCAGATCTCAATCGCGTCAATAGAGCCAGAGAGTTCTTGGATGTGACCAATGGCCTGCATAAGATCATCAAGGTAGGTGGCAGTCGCGTTGCTGATGGTCTGGCCCTGCCAATATGCAAAGGCGTTCACAAGTCTGGAAATTGTCAGCCGAGCGGATCCTCGCCCCAAATGGAAGCTTGCGTGATGTCCTTACAGAATTTCAACACCGCCGGTAATCAATGCATCAGCAGTTCCGTCCTGATACTTGTTCCAGCTGTCTGCGGTGCCAACCTTGACACCGGGGATTGCCTGCTTGACGCTGTTGATGTGCTGTAGCAGTTCGGGCCCCGTGAAGTTTCCTCGGTAGAGGGTTTCCGAGCCAACAGTGACGGCATAGACCGAGCTCTTGTACTGGGGTACGTATTGCTGCAGTGCGGCCTTGTCGGTTTTGAAGGAGTCTGGTGTGTCAGGCCTGATGAGAATCATTAGTTCTTGTATCAGAATAGACAGAACGCGTCAAGAGCCGGATAATCATCATACCACATCCCAAGGATGACCTTGATCCCTTTGGTGGCAGCGGCAGGAAGGATTTGCTGGGCCACCTGGCAAGGATTTTCCGGCACTGCGCCGTCGACCGCGGAGTATGTTCGGACAATGGAGGTGTAGGGTTTCAGAGCATCGAAGTCTGCTTCGTAGTCTGCTTGGGTTTTGCATGCCTGGTCTACATCGTGCTTGAGTAATTGATTCATTTAGGTCCTTGAATCCTGAATAACTCACTGGGCATACGAGCGCCAAGAGCGAATCCTAAGGTGCCGGCTGCAGACACGGCCAGCGGCGCGGCTGCAAGAGCAGCAGGAAGGATGGTAGAAACACGCATACTGCAACGTCGAAAGAATTTAGGTCTAGGTAAAGACTGTGAAAGAGCGTGTGTTGTTTGAGATGTTGGCTAAAGGAATGGATGTATTCCAAAAGGGAGACGTGGGTTGAGAAGAGTGACGAGAAGAAGTGCTGGCGAGTTGGAGAGAAATTGAGCAGCGATGTTTTGGGCTGATAGAATTCAGGTACGAGGCGCGGCAGCCACTGACACCACTGATTGGCTACAAGCCCTCTGAATAGGGGTACCGCCTAACGCACCGGGTTTTGGACTAGCCTTTGCCGATATTCCAGATGGGGAAGCCAGCTTGGCATTTTGAAAAATCGAGTTTCTGTGAGGGGGACATGTCTTGACCTCGGCATCACGAACGGAACGCCCAACAGTATTAATAATCAAAGGCAGACAACTTGTCCTGGCATTGCTACTCGTAGCTTTCTCTGAATTAAAGAATATGGAGGGAAGCTTGGGCTCCCGATTTACATTATCATTGACATTGAGATAGACCGTGTGTCCAAGAAGCTTACAAACAGCGAAAGGTTCGTGACGGCACTGGCACTGTTGAATACCTTGGCATGGGAAAGAGAGGCGAATAACATAGGAAGTTCTGTCAAGGATCGAAGATGTCCGAGGGCTTATGGACGGAGTGACCTGGCTTGAATGCACCAGCTCGACTTAACAATGAGTCGGTCGTATTGCAGTGAGCTCGTGAATACACTCTCCTCCAAATCGCTCGTATCATTGCTGGCAGAGCTCTCACAGCTCAAGCTTTTCCTTCGCAAGCTCTCCCTCTGTCAGTCCGACATCCCCGTCCTCATCGTTATCACCAATGTCAGGCCCGTCCATAGTGAGCCCTAGCCGCGCAACCGTTGCCTCAATGTCCTCCATCTCTGCTCCAGTATCAGGAGTATTGGACAGAACGATGGGCTTGTCCACTTTTGCTACGCAAGGGCTCTGCTCAACCTTGGCATTGGCAGAGCCATTGCGTGAATGAGTGCCGCTCTCGTTGCTTGCTCCTTCGCTTGGGCCCGGGGAACCGAAAGTAAGGCGAGGGTAGTGAGGGTCGCTCTGTTCGCTCGGTCCTCCGTCTGTGATCGCACAGCCCATGCTGTCTACCGGAAATTTATGCCCCACACCCCAGAGCAACTCCTCAATTCCCTTCAGCCGTAAATAGCTGAAGCATAGAAGACGTTCCAGACTCGCTTGAGATACCCGAATCCACTTCTCGCAATCTGCTTGTTCTTTACGGAGGCGCGTGACCAATTTATTGTCGCGCTCCTGTCGCAAGTCGAAATCTCCTTTGAGCATCTTCTCGAGTTCTCTGTGTGTCTTGTAGCTTCGAATCAATAGATCTATGTGCAAGTCTTGCATATCACTTGTGCCTCGGTGGCTCTGTGGGCCATCTCCGATCGATAGATTGAGTGCTTGAAGTGCATTGAGGCCACCCAACTTATCGAATGGTGCTTCGTAATCGGCGACGATCTTGTCGGCAATTTCAGATCTCAGTTTAGCAAGTTCAGCTTCTGATATTGTAGTGGACGACTGTGTCTCTTGCTTGTTCTCCATTCTGGAAGTGCGTTTAGCGCATTTGATGTTAAGGAAATGATATATATGGTACCTGCTCCTTTTTCCGGGGTGGAGAACGAGCAAAGGCTGCGTAGGACTTGCGATTTGAGGGAGGGGGCCCTTGAAGGATCTCCCGCAATAACAATTGAAGTACGTGCCTATGTGATTTGGTCGGTTCGTTGAGACAGCCTCGAATGTCGCGATCGTGTTTGACTTCTGCGTTTGCAGCCGGGTCAGAGCGGACGGAGTTGGGAGTCAAAGCAGCAGGAACACTGTCAATAGGCGAGCTCCAGAAGAGAAAATACAAAGATGCCGAGGATCAAAGCGACAACAAAGCACTGCTCGTTTTAAGGTGTTAACCATGCACGCCTGTGAGATCAAGGAAAGATGTTGTGATTGGACCGACCTCGACACTTCTTGGTGTGCTGCAAAGCAAGTCAATAGATTGTGCTAAATTGCCTTCCAGATATTGACATCTTTTGGCGCGAACGCGAACGCGAATCTTCAAACGACGTCAAGTATTGATTTCGATGCCGATCTCGCGACTTGTTGCACAAAATGTGAATGCCATTATTTCTCTATCACGTTCTAATCTCGAAACGACGCTCGATGGAAGCACCTGGACTCTCTTCCTGCCAAGCGCACAAACCACAACTCTTGCGTCCAACCCAAAACTCAATATGAACAAAAAGCAAGCCATAAAGTCCCGCCAAGCGAACAAAGCGTCAGAAAATGTGCAACAAGAAATCCATGCAGCGGATATACTCAAAGGAAACAAAGTGACAGCACAGAATACCCCTGCTGCAGCTCGGGCTTGCAAGCTCAACAGCCTCGTAAGTAGACTTCCGAGCATCTCTTGTCCCTTTCTGGGCCTTTGAAGATGCTTGAAATATGTCCCAGCAACATCTGCCCCCAATGCATGCACCTCTGCTCATTGCATTGACTGAAAGGAAGAATACTGACTCGGAAATCAAACAGGAAGAGCAAATCATCGCCAACCAGGAGAAAATTATCGATTCTCGGGAAGGCCTCATTGCCGAGTATAAGACATACACCGACTCCCTTCAAGGGCGCATCGACCTTCTCGAGCGCATGGACAAGACCAAAGACGAAAAAATTGTGCTGCTGGAGGATGCCTGGACGAATTATACGAATCTGGTGAAGAACCAGGAGGAGACGCTTCTTAACGGATATGTGAAGGTGTTCGAGAAATGGGATGATAAGAAAAGTCAAGCGTATGAGAGAGAGATCACATCCCTGAAAGAGAGGATCAAGGAGCTAGAAGAGACGGTGAGGACTTGTGTTGAATTCTACAAGGAGCAGATCGAGGATTTGACGGGCAAGGCTGGAAGTCCAACAGCGTCTAAAGGGAAGGGAAAGTGGAAGATCGTACGTGATCATGAAGGTGGGAGATGGGGAAGGATGTTAGAGGGCTGGTGTATCGTCTCTTGAGCCGGCAATGTAAGTCTTGTGGACAAGGACACCACTTCAAAACCTCCGCTTCTGGACTGCAAACAACAGATGCAATCGGGCTTGCAAAGGAGTTCATTCCGCGATAAAACTCTTCAGTGTCAAGGGTACATTCTCTTCGAAATGGGCGGTGACAGTAAGGTGTCAACAGCTTCTGCGCTGTTCGCGGCTCGACTATCTAGAAGCTCTTCTTCCATTCTACGACCTCGACAACCTACTTTTGATACATCGGCAGGAAAGTTACGGATAACAACGCAACGACCTTAGATCTACCACTTCAAGGCTACTTGGTATCCTGTACGTTTCAAGGGTTTCTTCGAATTGATTGCGCCCTCCAATTAGTGATTTGACTGAGAACGTCAAATTCTTTAACGTTTTACCTTTCGGGCTGTTGGCGTTCAAAGATCGTCGAGTCTATGGCAAAGTCATAAATACGGTTGCCGCGAGTATGTTACGAGATGGTGCATTGTTGTCTGCCGTTACCTGGGATAGAAAGGGGGACAATGCCTTTATCGAGATCCAAACTCGTAAGTGGACCCCAATGTCGAACATGCTACCCCGAGGAACAATTTCTTTCGATGCTGAGCTGAAATGCCACTTCCGTCTGTGTTACTGAATGCACAATTGAACTTCGAAAGGTCTCAGAGGACTACTCTATTGTCAAGTGCCGAATTCCAACATTCCCTTTGCAACTCAACACACCTCGAGTATCCACCTTTTCTGTCACATATCTAGTATGACACATCTCTCTTTGTTACTTTGTCAAGAGGTTTCCTATATTATCTATTCATTTCCTCAATCAACTGCAACCTCCATCAACCGAACAACGCCGTCAAGATGAACAAAAAGCAAGCCATCAAGCAACGCCAAGCGAAGCTCGAGCAAGAGATCCACGCCGCAGACATTCTGAAAGGTAACCTCGTCGACACCGAGCAACAAACCCATCGCACAACGCAAGCGCGCAGGCTCAACAGTAGTCTGGAAGAGCAAATCATCGCCCGCCACGAAACACGCATCGAGAGCCTATCCCTGCTCCTCAAGGACGGCTATCAGATCGTCGGTGTCCGCGAAGCCCAAATCAAAGATCTGAAGAACGCGTTGGAGGAGCGGGATAAGAATTTTGATAAATTCGTGGTGGAGCAGAAGCAGAGCACTGACACGTTCGTGAAGGAGCGAGATGCGATCTACGATAGGGAGAGACGGAACATTGATGCCATACATAAAGAATGTGTGGAGGAGATTTTCGCGAACCATAATAAGGAGAGAGGGAAGACTGATGCGTTGCATGAGGGGTTTGTGGATAGGATTTGCGGGCTTCATGACGAGCGGGTGAAGGAGCTCCTAGGGAATATTGTGCGGCTGGAAGAGAGGATCAAGGAGCTTGAGGGTGCGAGAAGTGGAGGGACGGACAGTGCGGAAGACGAGACAGGGCAAGCCCGTACGGTTCTTGTGGGCGAGGAAGGAGGCGCTAAGGGACGGTCGGTTGTTGCCAGCGAAGAGGGGAAGATTCTGGAGCTCATCGAGAAAGGGAAACAGGAAACGGAGGCCAAGAGGCGTGGGAAAAGCGAGGAGATGTCAGAAGGCAGGGGCGAAAAGAATTCGGTGCCCGTAGAGAAAGGGAAACAGGAAGCGGTGGGCAAGAGGCGTGGGAGAAGCGGAGATGTGCCAGAAGGAAGGTGCGTGGTTTCTTGAGAATCGACTCCTTTTGTACCCAAGAAGTCTTTGATGTTCCTTTAGATAAAATATCCCTACATTGCCATTGTCTGAGCCAGCGAAGAAGAAGATTCTAGACATAACTCAGTCGGTTACGATAATAGACGAAGAGAGAAGCGCAATATCGGAAAAGGAATGCGCTGTGATGGCAATTGTTATGGAATAACCAGTCAGAATAACTCACCCGATAATGAAACGGCGTCGCTAACAAGAGGCTTGTAACAGGACTTCAGGAAACAAATATTGAATGTTTTCCAGTGACCTGTACCTCAAGACACTACACACGTTCCCGCCTCCATCTTCCTCTGTCTCCCTCGCTCGTTTCCCACACCCTTCTGCTTTCCTTCTCTTATAGTACTCGCTTCTTGGTCCACAAGCTCCGTGTTCGGCCCTCGAGCCTTTTCCCCTGCAGACTCAGGACAATAACCCCTCGCATCCTCCAACTCCTCAATCCTCCCTTCCAACCTCGCAATCACCTCCTTATAAGTCCCCGTCTCCTCCTTCATCCACTTCCCATACTTCTCCGTATACCTGTTTAGCAGAAACTCCTGCTGCTCTTCCACGAAGCTCGACCATCTCTTCTCGTTCGCCAGCACCATATTCTTCCATTCCTGGATCAATCCCTTCAGTGTGACGATCTGCTCGTCGCGAGCATCGATGATTCGGTCTCGGTTCTCGATGACTTGGGCCAAGTGATCAATGTGCTGCTTTTGGAGATCGATGGTCTCTTCATGTTTCGTAATAAGTTGTTCTTCTAGACTCTTGTTTCTGGGAGCCTGAGAGATGGTGGGTGAGGTAACGAGATTGCCTTTCAAAATATCTGCAGCGTGAACCTCTTGCTCAGCCTTTTTAGAGAGCTGGTTTGCTTGACGCTGCTTGATGGCTTGCTTTTTGTTCATCTTGAAGTCGTTGTTAAACTGATGGAAAGTTGCAGTCTGTGGAGAGACCAGTTTTGTAAAATCGAGGAAAAAGACGTAACAAAGTAACAAAGCGAGATGTGTCATATCAGATACATTATGTGACAAGAAATAGGATCTCTCGAGATGTGTTAACTTGCAAAGATTGTATCAGAATATAACACTTGATTTCAATTCTGTTCTAGGTTCGATTGTGCACGGGGAACAATGTCGTTGCAAGCGGGCTGACCAAAGCAATTACTTGGGGGTATTGGAATAGAAATGCGCTGCCATGGCGACAGAGTATAATGCAACCCAAGGAGCCTCTTGACTGTAGAATTGTGTCCCTCCTGAATATATATCGAAGACTAGAGAACAATAATCTTCATGTCTAGATCCGGGTTTTACCCGACTGCTGCATTTGCCTATCTCATAGTGGTACGAAAATGTGTATGCGAGACATGTCGATCGAGAGCGAAGTAAGAGATGGTGATACACAGTAGCGACCTTGGACAATGGATGATCTACGACAAGGATCGCTGCTTTGTGGAACTGCGTGCCATTAGAGAGCCTGCTATCGGGGTACACAGAGCTCGAGTATCATCGTCCGAGAAACGCACATTATTTGAACCATTCCAACTCAAGACACAATGCACCTTCCTTCTTTCCGCTTCCCCATTGTAGTCTCCTGTTTTATATCGATCAGAGCAGCGGGCTTCTTGGCCTCTTCATCCTCGGCCACTGTCAGTCGACCGAGAGCAGCATCGAGCTTTTCCATCTTCTCCTGCAAACGTGCAGCCAGGTCTACATGACGCCCCTTGATAACGTCGAGCTGCTCTCGGAGTCTGGTCGTTGTTTTACCGCTACGTTCGATGGATGCCTCCAAGTCAGCGTTTCTGCTCAGCAAACGTGCGATCGTGTCCTTGTCCTCCTGCCGTTGGCCCTCGAAGATGGCTCTGAAAGCCTCTTCGTACGAGTCCCGGAGTTCCGCATCGTGGTCTTCCATGATCTCGCTCAACCGCTTATGGAGGGGTCGATTGATCTCTGTCTTGTCGATACAGCTGTCCTCCGGCTCTTTGATAGCCTCGAGTTCCGCGATCTTTTGATGCAAGCGCTGGATCAGGTCCTTGTCTTCCTTCCGTTGTGTCTTCATGATCCGGCAATTCGAGCAGTTGGGTTCCTCTGTGGGCTTGGCAGGCCACTCCTGGAGGAGTCGGTCGAACCCAAATATGCTTTGTGCCACAAACTGGGCATTTGGCTCTTTAGAAAGGTGATCAAGTCTGTCCTTGTGATTTTCGCGCAACTTTTTCGACGCCGTGTCGAATAATCGTCCGCCTTCGAAAGGATTTTTCGACGTCATGTCGAATAATCGTCCGCCTGCAAAAGGATTTTTAAACAAGGGTTGCCTGAACCGGGCGTCACTATCCTCCAGAGATCCGATGTGCTTGACATGGCGCTCAATAGTCGCGTTCTGTTCATCGTTGGTCTTCATTAGAGTCTCGATTTGCCGCTTCTGAGTCGTTATAACTTCATGCTGTAATTTGATAGTTGCCTTTTGGGCGCGTTTCGAATCAGGCCGAGCTTTTGAGGAGCCTTCGGCACGGAGGTCAGCAACTCGGTTGTTTCTCATCAGAAAATCCGAATGGATTTCGTGTCCACCGCTCTCCGGGACTGGTTTCGGGCCAAGGGGTGGCCTCGCTTGCTTTTGATTCATCTTCGGAGCACGAGTATTTGAATGCTGGACTCTGGGACTATTAGGAAGAACGTAATAGTGGAGTACAAATAGGAAGGGGTTCTGAAGGCCGTGATAAGAGGACATTGTGATGCTGAAGCTATGATAAGTAAACAAACACTTTGAGAAGATGTTGACCTAAGGCAACAATGACATCAGAACACAACACTCAATATGTATTTCTATCTCTTTCCTAATGGTCATAATGCCCGAGTCAACATCAAGGACATCGTTGGTGAACAAAGGACCTTTTCGCTTCGAATACAATCCGAAGTCTAAGACCTAGCAATAAGAGGACTCTATATCTCCATGGCTCTGATGGCCCATTATCGCTCTAAGCGCCTCGAGTACTATACAGCTGTGTTCTTGCTTAATCAGCTTGTCAGCCACATTTAATTTGATTATCATCATGACAATACACATAATTGCCACGGCTGTCGCACTAAACATGTTTCCAATGTAAGCGACCAGCCATGGTTCTTGAGATCTTTGCGAACAACGCAGCCTAAAAGTCGAAGAACTTGTCGCCAATATGGCAATGGATTGGCAGAGGAGGATGGCCACATGGAACACCATTCAAGTATCACTTTTTGTTTGACGGAGAGGGTTTTGTTACGCTAGAAGTCAAAATTCCTGCTACGGAGGTACCTTATGCCTCGTCGACGGTTCTCATTAGCTTCTGATGGGGTACTTCGTATGTCACATGCAATGATCGCCATGGGGACAGACATCATTGGCTAGGAGCTAAACAATTTGCCCCGACAGTTGGTAAAGCAAATGAGGATTCCATGCGTCGCAGAGCAGAACCGACAACAACGCGATGATCTTGGTCTGATCGGCATTTCTATGTTTATTTTCTGACAGCATGACTGCTATTTATGTAATCACATACAGTAGTCATTTACATCTCTATCTCGTGGCAATAGAGGGTATGATCGTTAATACGAGGATCGTAATAATAGAATAGCCGGGCTGGAAAATGAAAAGACCTTTTCACGTCTTACCTAAAGTACCCTAGTCGGGCGGGGGCTACTCCACCCGAGCGTGAAGTTTCATTGCACGCCTGAGCCAAACGCAGGGGTCTTCTCAGGGGGCAACGCCCCAGCCTTTAATTTTCCACAATAAACACGCGTGGCCTTCCCCCACAATCTTCCACTGTATCTTCCCTTCCCTCTTGGTAAACCACACTCGTTGATCTGCTCTCCTACCTACTCATCTATCAGCTACTCATACCCGATTTCTCAAGAGCCTTTGAATTCACCCTACAACCTTTAATATACGACAAATTTCAGTCACCATGCGTTACTCTATCGTCTTCCTCTCCCTCGCCGCTGCGGCTGCTGCCCAGCCTCAAGGAGTCGCCCAAGGCTCGGGCTCTTCTGCATATGTACGTATGGAGTTGCGAATGATCCCACTCGAGACAGTGGTAAAGCTCTGTCTCTCGTTCTTTCAGCTGCGCCTGTCTGAATGTCGATGAAGCTCGTTGTCGCGTCGCATAGCCTTAGAAACAGTATGCTGACGATACCGCGCTCCAGACGAACCCTTTCACATCCTACACCACCCAGACCAATTCTCTTAGCGTGATCACTGGCATGCCGACGGTCGTCACCTCTCAGCCACTGCCCGTGACTACTCAACCACCTGTAGCCACCGTGCCAGCGTCTGGCCCTGTTCCCGCTCCCGTTGTTCCTGTCGCCCCCGTCGCCCCCAGCAACAGCACCGTTCCAGTTGGTTCCGGCAGTGGTAGCACTGGTAGCAACAGCACTTCGCCGTCATCAGGAGGAGTCGCTTCCAATGGCACCACTACTGGCGGTAGCAGCAGCGGAAACAGCACAACTGGCTCATCGGGCTCGGGCACCACCACCACTTCCGGCTCCGGAACCAAATCCACCTCGTCCTCGGGCACCAAGACCTCCTCAACCAGCTCTGGCTCACCCTCACCCTCATCTGGCGCTGCTGGGCTCCTCGAGCCTGTTCTCTCGCTTGGTTTCGCCGGTGCTCTGTTCGCTTTCTTCCTGTAGATCATCGTTGGTGAGCGGGGTCATTGCATCGAGTTCCGGGTTCTTATCCGGGTCCATCCGTCTCTTTATGGGGACGTCATTGGTTGGCGCATTGCCCTTTGCGAGGTTAAAAGATTCTTGAGACCAAGGGTTGGCGGCATGCAAGGAAAAGGTAATAATCTGTTACTTATGGGTTCGGCAAGTGGAGTGATGGTTTAGTTTAGGCTGGGGATTTGAGTGAGCAGCTTGATAGATTGGTGAAAGAAGAACTTTGAAGCATTTTATAGATCCCCCTTTGCACTCCTGGCACTCGTGACAAGACTTTCTTCTGATATGACTGTCAATTGACCCTGATCATCGCAGCGTTGCATGAAGTTCAGCTCTCTTCCATTGATCCATCAGCCTGTCGGCCTCTTGACCTGCCTTGTGACCGCGATCGCTATTCTCACCTTAGATCCGAGTCTGGGACGGGACTGGGCTGGTTTCCCATCTCTTCCTCTCCAACCCATGCCAGGAAATATGTTGGGCTTACGGAGGTACTATCGTGCCAGAATTGTTGTGCTTACATGCTTGGCAACACCCGACTGAGAGCAATTTCAGACAGGATGCGGTGTCACGCTTGTTCGGCAGGAGTTTCACCACGGCAGATCTGGAGCGCCGAACCGGACAACGCTACCATGGTTGTGGCGTTGCAGGAAGGGTAATACAATGCTCCAGCTTTACTAACCACGCATTATTCGAGAATCTGAGACAACAAGCTTATGCGGAGATCATCAACTGCTCCAGACTGCACAGCTAAGAGGCATAAATCGGAAAGGACGTCTAGTGAAGCTATACTCGCTATACTGCGCTGGTTATTCGTGGTCTACCAACATCCTCAGTACAGCACAGTGATCGCGCTCCAGGACGAACAGTGAGCAGATCGACAAGAATCAAAAGTCCTGCTTAGCGACACCGAGACAATGGACGTCAATTGAAGAGCCCTTCTTGCGGTACCCTGGCACGCACCAACCCAAGCTACGCGCTTTCTCATACAATACCTCAATCACCGTCTAGCTTTCCTTGCCAGTCACCCATCTGAAAACAAATCGTTCGGAGAACCCAAAAAACATTGGCTGCGAAGCCTCCTCGGTACACCAAAAGAAGCGCATTGAATCCACGGAACTCTAAGCAGACGATAAAGGATTCAGGCTCGCATATTCATCCCAAGAGCTGATAGGATTACATAACAGATATTGTTGTCCTCCTGCTTCTTCAACATGAAATACGAAATGCGCCCCTTGCGATGACCTCACGGAGACGTGGACCAAGGACATCCTGCTCTCTAGCTCCCTAACTCTAGCCCTCAACTCCTTCAGCGGCAGAGATGTCCTGGTTCTGGCGTGGTTTTCAATCTGCTATATTCTATTACGTATCTTGTGCCCCGTGCACCAAATTCGCCTACCAGCACCGCCGACGAAAAAACCGTAAACGGGCCAGCGCCGAGCGAGAAGCCGAGGAAGGAGCATATCAGCATCCATCGCCATTCAGCACCAACATATACTGGCGCGAAGAGATGCTCCTGGGCCCTGGACCGCCTCAAAAGAAGAAAGAGCGGGATAAAGAGAGAGAAAAAGAAAGAGAGAATTGGAATAGAGGCTTAAGCACTGGCGGAAGTGCCCTCACTGGTGCCAGTAGTGCAGACACAATGGTCGTGACTGAAGGCGTGGAAGGAAAGGAAGTTGAGCAAGAGCGTCTTAGTGGCGAGGGGTGGAACAAGAGACGATATCAGAGGGAAGACGAGATACTATGGGGCTATGACGACACTGGCCGTGCGCATACACCAAGTTCAGGCATGAGTCGCACTCGCAATAGTTCCAGCGGTGGGAATCACTACTACGCCCGCAACCCAGAAGTCAACGATCTTCATCCACCCATCGTGAACACTCCTCTAGACAGAAGCCAGACGAGATGGATGCTGCAACCACCTCCCAGCGCAAGAGTCATGGCAGGCAAGGAGCGAGAACACCGCAGCCGAAGTGATAGCGGAAATAGTGGAAGAAGTCAAGTCAGCAGCAAGAGAGCTGCAGATATGAATCTGGGCCGACTCATTGGCGAGAAATCAATGGAAGAGCGCATCCGCCGGGGTGATGCAGCGTCTACAAATCCCATCGCGCTGTTGAGAGCCTCATCGAAAGATACACCTACCTCAGAATCATCTGGTCAACGTCACGACAGGGAACGACGACCATCGAGCGAGTCGTGTTCGACTACTAACTCCCAGCGTAAACCGCGACCACCTGCAATCACCATATCCGCAGATTCACATCCTGCAGTCTTAAGACCGCCATTATCGACAATGAAGTCGAATACGCATGCCGACCAAGCCCCAGCACGGCCGCAACGGCCGAAGCTAGTTCCAATGGACAGCACCTCCTCCCTTCAGGTTTTGCAAGAACTCGTCTCACCACTGAGCCTGAACGCTTCGCCTGCTGGAAAGCTGAACGTCAACAAGCTGAATGCTCTGGGGCGCTCGCCTTCTCCCCTATCCGAAGCTGCAATCAAGCTCCCTCCGGCTGACGCCCATGAAGACCAAGCTCTGAGTCCATCGGAAGTTGATACTCGTCGATGGAGCATGGCCATATAACCCAAGGTTCTATCTCTGTGTGGATACTCCTTCTTTGTCTACATATTGGGTTTTTGGCGTTTTCGTCTTTACGCTTCCTACCTGAGCTCTTAGTAATGAATAGACGAAGATGAGTGATGCGAACTTTAGCAAGTTGGACAAGAAGCAAGGCGCAGGTGGGAGTTCTTGACCTGGCATGTTGTTGATCTCTAATGCATTACTGGTAACCGTCAACTTTTCATGTCCAGATCGAGCCCCAAGAGACCTTTTCCAAAAGGCATGTTATACGGGCCGACATGCTTGGGACCAGTACGTCAACGATCGCTGTTTTATTCCTTCTCGCTGATCATGCTTTGCCACTGGATCATAGTGCTTCCCAATCAAGTATTTTTCAGCAGGTAGGTTATAGGGCTCCCCATTCAAGTATTTCACAGCAGGTAGGTCGCTCGACTCCACCCGGTTCATCTTTCCCGCTTTTACACCAGTATCTCTCGTCGTCTTCTCCGTTCAATCCGCCCCTAGTCTATCTCTCAGCACGTGTATAAAACCGCATTACGCAACACGTCCTTTCCCCCAATTATATCACCACTTAAGCCATCACCCCATAGCATCCTCATAGGAATACCCACGCCTTATCGCAAATACACCAACCCCGTTCTCAGCCCACCAACATTCCAACTTCACCCTCCACCGATCTGTATCCCCATGGAATCAGTCGCTGTTGTGCTACCGTTTCAAGATTCCAATCTCTCGGCTCCGAAGAAAAAATCCCGCATACAGCTTCGGAACCAAGCCGACTAATTTGATAGGTTTCGTTGCTAGAGCGGAATTTGGAGCCGTGATGGTTTGAATGGCGTGTCTCATCAGAAACCGTGTGGTGCCCTTGGGGGAAGGGCTGACTTGGAGTTGTTTCCTATGGTCCGCCAGCGATTCTGGAAAAGGGTACAGGGGCGCATTAGGGAATTGGTACGCTAGTCAGGTTATGCTGGGAATAGTGTTGGCGAAGAAGATCAGAGTCGGTTTTCGCTCGAAGGGGACACGAGCTTCGAAACCGGGCTTCGCAGTACGGGAAATTTTCGCTTGGGAAGATGTCGGTACTACTTCCTTGGTTACGAGAAGAATGGCGGAGGAGGTGTCATTGTTCCTTGCCAGTTATTGCGTGGTTCCCGAGGACAGGGAGAGCGCTGTCGTGGATGCCGCATATCGAGAACGAGGCGATGAGATTCGACGGCTTCATCGTTCAGCACTGGATCCTTGGAACTGATCTACGGGATCAACAATACAAATTGGATATCACGGCGATGCAAGGTACGCAACCCGTTCTCGATCTGCATCACGTATCGTTTGCAAGGATACCGCAGGATTTTCCGTACTACATGTTCCGTACTACATTTTCCGTCGGGCCAGAGCAGACTGATAGATGCGATCTCGGCCTGGCTGTCTGTCCGCACACAGACATTGTATTATGCTCATCATGCGCGACAGTTGCACGACGAAGGAATAGACACAACGTCATTCCTAGGTTACTTGCAGGAATTGCCAGCCGTATCAAGGAGATCTAGGCATTCTTATCACCCATCTATATCCTTACCTATCAATCCTCCTCAACAGCCGCGTCCAAGCTCTACTGCAGACCAGGGGCCAAAGTCTGTCCCCCTCCTCGAGCCAATCCCTCAAGCCTCCCTCCCCGCTCACCTTTCACCACCCTCACATACTCCTCCAAAATCCCAATCTTCAGCTCTAGCCCCTCCATCATCTCCCGATCGATCCTCCTCATCTCCAGCACACTCCTATTCTGCCTCTCCACAATCCCATTCTCCCTCTGCAAGCCCTGAATGACCTCCCCCTGCAACCTCACCATCTCTTTCAGCTTGACCTTCTCCTCTTTCCCTGCCTCAATCACTCTTGCCGCGCTCTCGTTCTGCGTCATCAGGTTCTTGATCTGCTCCTTTTGGTTCTTCTCTAGCTGGCGCTTGTCCTCGACGTACTCTTTCAGGGTTTGGCGCAGGCCTGTGAGGTTCTCGATGTGTGCGGTTTGGGCTTCGATGACTCGGGCGTCGGTGGTGAGGAGTGCGGCCTGGGCTTTGATGGTCTGCTGCCGTTGGGTCTGAGTGTAGTTCGGGCGGGGTTTTCTGGGATTTGGAGGTGTGCTGTCGTGGACTTTGTTGCCTTTCAGGAGGTCGGCTGCGTGTATCTCTTTATCTGCTTCTGGCATCCCGGCCGCGGGGAGCCTCGTGGGCTCCGAGGATTCTGTGCATGTGTGAGAGTCTGTTGCTTCTTTCTCAGTGGCTTTCTTAAGGATTGGGTCGCCGTGGCGCTGCTTGTGGAGTTGCTTCTTATTCATCGTGAGAGAATCGATTGTGTAGTGTCCCGATGTTGTCGCCTGATGAAGAGCTGACGGATTTGATGCCGAGTAGGATAGAGGTCGTTGTTATTAACATAAGAGCTCCCGGATGTGTGATGAACAAGCCTCAATCATCACACAGTATGTGACGGTCAAGTGGAACATTTGAACAGCCAGATGTGACATGGCAATATATGCTAATGACTCTGAAATGGCCTTGTCCTTCTCCTTGGTTGGGTTCTTCGGGATACGGGATTGCTGTCAGCTTTCTGCAAGCGTACTTCTAGCGTCTTGACTCCGTGGCGTATCAAGCAGCATGTAATTTGTGCTGGTCCTCTTTGCTTGATCGGTACCTTCGTAATTGGTGAGCGTATCTTACTGCCGTGGCCTTCAACGTTGATAATGCCTTTGTCCAAGTTTTTCTGTTCATTGTCTTGGATGCAGCCAGGTTCGAACCCTTGGGAATCTAGCATCGGAAATATCTCATCTCCCCATTGTGATCCACCCGCTCACCTCCGTACCTTTGGCGTCCCCATTATCCCTAATTCCTCAACCATCCCTGGTCGTGGCCAGCATAGGTCAAGGAAGCGACAGACGGCTTGCTTCGCTCGGTCACGGTTATCATCTGTTTCAGTCTCCTGGAAGTGGCCTCAGAACTCAATACGTTGGAACTCACAAGGGCCCATCCCCCCCCCCACCGTCTCATCAACACCCCCATCAAACCTCATCTCCCATCGCACACCCCTTCCCCTCCTCCTCAGTTAGTAAACCCCTCCCATCCTTGTTAGCACCCACCCCTTCCCAGCCACACAAAGCCCCCAAGTTGAAGCACGACTACGCGTTGCAGCGCTGTCGATTCGCTTGCGAGCTGTGTTGGGAAGTGTGTAGGCGAGCAACAAGCTGAGAAATGGGGAGCTGATAGAGACGATGAGAGAGTTTTGGGGATGAGGTAGGGAGATGGTGTGGGGAGGTTGGGATTTAGGAGTGGCATGATGTGGATGCTGGTATGAGAGGCCTGTTCCTAGGTCTCCGAGATAGGAGTGGTCGAGGGATGGTGGTTGCGTTTGGATTTGAGACCGCGGTTTTGGGACCTCGTTCTTCGGGAATTTTGTTGGGAGGGGGTTGAGATTTGGTTGTTGGAATGGGTGAAGAAATGCTCAGAACTGAGGCGGGCTCTGGAGATGGTTGGTGGGAGGGCGGTGATCCTAGGCCTGCTGCATTGATCTTCGAAGTCGTGGTTCTAGGAAGGGGTTTAGAGCGAAGCTGATGGTGTGCTCTGTCCCCAACCCGTCTTCTGTTTCCAATGACGCAAATATCGACACAGTAGATACTTACCTGACTCACTCGTGCTTGAAACTGAGAATGATGAATCTGTACAGATCGCTCCACCGAAGAGAAACAGCTTGGATTTGGAGAGAAGAGATAGGGGTAGGAGCGAGGGTGAGGAGGGGGGGGTGGGGTGGTGAAGATAGTAGACAGGGGTGGTAGTAGAAGTGTATACTTGTTGAGAAGCTCGCATATGAGAGGTTGAGGTATGTCTTTCGATCGCTCACTAGGATATACAAACACTCGCCACCCCAGCGCTTTTCAGGTATTGCAATCTGTAGGCAGCATGGAGTAAACAAGCACGTGATGTACTCACAATCGCTCCAACCATAATCCACCGCTGGTCTCTTTGGGAGCCATCCTCGAATGTGCTTTGAACCAAGGTCTGACTCACCATCCCCCTGTCCACTATGAGAGCTTCACATCCCCCAGTTTCTCCTCCACCTGTTCCAACTCATCCCGCTGCACCACCTCCCATGCACAGATATCCCCTCTCGGATTCTCATTGAACGCCTTCACCATTTCCGTAACCTTCTCATACAACGCCGCCACATTCTTCGCAATCTTCTCCTCCCCGATTTCCTGCGCAGCCACAGCCCCCGCACGGAAGCAGTCCTCCATCTCTTCCAACGTCCATTCTAGGTCCGCGAATGGACCCACCACCACCTTCTTGTCCTCCTCAGCGGGCTTCGTCTTCGTTACCAAAGGGTAATGGATTTGTCCCAGATAAGTTCTAATCTGTTTATATGTATCTTTCGTGGATCTGAGGAGGGCGGTAGATTCTTCGGGAGTCTCGCACCAGTGGCCGATGAGGCCGGGCCAGTTTCGGAGTACCCATCTGGCGGCGAGGGAGTGGACGAGCATGCGGAAGGCGAGCAAGGGCTCTTTGAGGAGAAGGTCCCCACCGCTTTCGATGTGATCGTGTATGGTTGTGTTGGGGATCTTGTGTGCAAGAAGGTGGTATGCCTTTATAAAATCCAATGGTGTTGATACGCAGCTTACACCGTTGTCGACGATTGGATGGCTCCAGGATGAGGTCAGAGGATGGTGATCCTTATCGCTATAGAAGGGCTTGATAATTATGTTTTGGTTGAGAATGCTGTAGGCGATCATCCAGCCAGTCTTGACGCCTGGCGTTGGGGATTGTCTGCTGTCAAACATGTCGACCAGGAGCATGACCGGCCGTTTTGTCGGCGAGAAAGTTTGACCGCTAATCATGTGCATAAGCTGTTCGCGGTGCTCGTGACCGGCACCGAAGATGTAGTTCAGCACTTTGCTATCGGGGGTTTGTCGATGAGCTGCCATGTCCTCGAAGTGCTCAAAAGCTTGGCCCATTTTCCATTCAAGGAACATAGCTTGCAACGCGTCAGGCGGCATTCTCTCACCTTTAGCAATGTCTGGGCAATGGCGCCTCCACGCTTCTTCGAGGAAAGGAGCTTCTTCAGCGGTGTGTGGTGGAAAGCGGCCTTTCCAGGCTTCTCCCAAGTAGATACATAATGCCCGTCCCGCGTCCGCCATCTTCGCTTCCTTGTGTTCCCACGCATCCTCTAGTTTCTGCTCTTTGCTTTGCAGCTCCTTGATGTCTCGCTCGTGGCTAGGGTTTGAATCGTCGACGTCAGCATATATCATATGACTGGTCGGGCATGCGAACTCGTGAGGCGGCTCGTGGCGTTGAAGATGGAGTATTTCGCCATAGTAGAGCGGTCTAGACAGAGGCTCGGCGACATAGTTGTTAGCCTGTTCAATTTCGCTACGGATGAGCCTGGCCGACTCCCCAACAAGGGCGTAGTCCTCGGTCTTTGTATAGTACTCGTCGTCTGGGACCATCCATCTGGTGGCCGTTGAGCAGGACATAGTTGAGAGTTTGCGTAGGTTGAGGAAGAGGAGATGACTTTGGATTGTGGTCGCTTCTGGTGAAGTTTCGGATCTTGATTGTCTGTTTGTAGGATCGTAGCTTGCCGAAGATGTTGTTTTGGTTTGCCAATGACATGGAGCTGTTTTATAGGGGAAGCTTGGGTGACTTTTTATATGAAGTATGGCTAAGGTAGTCAGCTCGATGAAACCACGTAATGACTCTGCTATAAGCTCCATCTGTTGACTCAGGGCTTCAACATGGCTCATTGTTGCTAGTGACCCACATCAGCCTAGATCAAGAAATGATACATACTGAAGGTCTCCATGAGGACCTTGAGCAATTACTTCCGGTCAAGCATCGCCTTGACTCGTAAGACGCGTAAAGCATGTGCGGCGCTCGGACACCGGCATTCTCTGTTTCCACGCGTATGCGGAAAGCAGGTACGACCTATCACAAGTACATTGTCGCGTATGCAAGATACCTGGTCAAGACTAACAGGACGAGCTAATATTAACAAAAATGGAACAGTGATCAAGACACACCTATAAAATGGAGCGGCCAGAGTCAAATATGAAATGAAGCCGCCAAAACCTACGCACAGCGTTTGATTCCAGAAGTGGGAGTACAAAGACGGGAGAAAACAGCGATACAGTATGCAGGCACCCATTGTACTATCAAGGGAAATTGAAAGTAGACATTGAGATCCAATCAAGGGTATTTACCCAAAAATCGTGTCCAACATGAACGATGCCAAGACTGTCTCTCCAGGGCTTCCAATGCATCGATTTATACGGTTACCTTTCGACTTACCCAACCAGCCGCCTGAATCACCAGGGATTTCGCTGCCTTCATCATCATCATCGCCGTCGCGCATCTTGCGATCTCTCCGATCAATGACGCACATTCCTCGAGTCCATTGACCGGCTGTCTCGATCCTGATATCCTCGCCCTTTGTCACCTGCCACTCTTTCTGTTGGCTCGCTGCAGTTAACGCGTACCATACGCACAGTGGGTCGTGTAAACTTATGTACGCGCTATCTCCCGTTTGATCGTGATGTAGATTCTCCGTATTGCGTAGGGTCGAGCCGACGATGGCATCAGTCCATTCTGCAAGTGGGCTGCCTTTGTCCATCAGAGGCTTGACCTTGGCCTCGAAGACATCCCGCCTGAGCTCATGCGGTGTAGTTATGTCGAGTGGAAAAAGTATCAGATTCAGCCTCCTGTCGCCGAGCTCGTCTTTTGACGGATAAGGTGGTATTGGTTCCTCTTCGCTGCCATTCCGTGTCGAGACTGGCGGTGCAGGAGGCATCGTACTGTTGGGTGTTGGAGAAGTCAACGCAAAAATCCGGGCAGCAGAAACCGGATCAGCAATGGTGTTGAACTCTCCGACCGGTGTGAAATTTCCCGGTACAGACACTGCACCACCCATGACCAGGACAGACTTAGCGCGAAGGAATATAGGCGGTGAGTGGGAGGCTGCAAGTGCGAGATTCGTCAAAGGTCCGATAGCTATTATGTCAATCGTATCCGGAGGGTTTTCTTCTAGAATTCGTAGTATTTCCAGATACGAAGGTTGGTTGGAAGCTCTAAAAAGAGAATTCGATGCTACTGGGCTCGTGATGGCGGCCTCGATCGCGCTTGAAGTGAATACAGGATCTGGTGGAGGTCGCTCAAACAAGGTTTGCCATGTTTCCTCTGGACTTGTGTGGTGAGGGTGCTATGGCCTTATTAGCAGTCGTTGTATAGCGAAATCGCTAGCGTTGCAGTCATCAATCGATGCCGACCGATGTCAGCAAGTCTCCATTGAAGGAGGAAAGTATAAAAGAACGGACATCGTCGGAAAGATATGCGAGCGGTAGTGACGGGTAGAGCTCACGCTTGTATGCACTCCACCCAACCCGTCTCTCCCGTCTTTGGTATCTGTTAGACAGCATCTTTGCTTTAGTGGTACTTGGATAGACATACGGAAGTAGTCAGCAATCATCATTTGACTTGTACACGGTTCATCGGCTCCGACGGCCACGAGAGGCTTCTGCCGCCTTAGATTTTCGAAACCCTCGGAAGAGCCACTTTCTCTGCGCCAGCGCAGCTCATTTTCAACGACATGGAACATAGACACGACATTAAGCAAGCATCTGCCACAATCAGCTCAATACATTGGCGACGCAAATCCTTAGCAACCTCTCAACTTCAACGTTCCCATAGGTGACTGAGATCAAGAGTACCTCTATGTCGTCGGGTGATGCAGACAAGGCAAGTAACATAGCAAGGATATCATCAACACCCTAGATTGAGTTTTCAGCTAACAGTGCTTACTTCCAGGCAAGTAACGAAACGCTTTGTTCCGGCACTTCAGAGTTCATTGTTGAGCTCAGCCAGTACGATAAAGCGTACAAGCTCGTTCTCGATAGCCGGCAGGTTGCCTGATTGGGGGGCCTGAGAGATTAGGTCGAAGGGGATGAGCTTACAGGATCCGTGTCAATAATGACTCTACTTTTGCGTGCCATACCGACAATGTTCTACAACAACAAGAAAACAACCTGAAGACCAAAGTGGAGTGAAAGTGCGAAATATATAGCCTCTTTATATAAGGGATGCTGGGAAACCCAACGCACGCTGTTTGCGTTACAAATACAAACGCTCAAGTCTAAGCAGAATCTGCGAAATAGCGCTGCACTTTTGCGCGTGTCACAACGTGAGAAGCTTGACAGATGCAAGGAATAAGTAAAAGGAGTGAGCATATAACGGGGTTTTCTACGATGCTTCCGAATCAACCGGTCGAAACCAACACCAGAACCTGAGACGCCAAGCCCTGAACAGTCGCTTGACGACAGCCCTATCGGTCTCTGACGTCATCGCATATATCGACATGGTTTCAGTATCTGTCGATTAGACGGTCAAAGGCCATTCTCCGCTACCTCGACTCTTTCATTCCCAACAGCAAATACTCAACTACATGATGTCGAACCAAGAAGACCAGTTCCCCCAAGGCGGCGACCTCTCCGACATGGCCGCAACAGGCACGACCGTCTCCGGAGACGCAGCCAAACCGAACTACATCCCCTCGAAGGCCAAACCCGGGCAGGGCATCAGCACTGAAGACGATCCCAACGATCTTGGGGCACCTGATCTAGCCGGAGCTGCGGACAATATGAACGATATGCCACGAGTAAGGCTACCTCCCTCAGGCCTCTAGCTTGGCGGGACCGATGGTTAGGGTAATACATGGGACGCTGAACGGTGGGTAGAGTACCGCCGATACTGCGCCCGTCCCAGAAACAGTCACCGGCACTGGTGACAGCATGCCGTCGGAGGTGGGAAGTAAGAATCTGCACTTTTTGGGGAATCCGGATCTTAGTAAAGGACATGCGAGGTATGATAAGCATGTTAGGCAGAAGGGGAGTGATCAAGAGCGCGGAGCGGTGCCCGCGGAGGAAGAACAGGAGGTCAGGGATGGGGTTGTGCAATGACATGGGCTCTCGAAGAAGGATACCAGTGATTGGAGAGGCGCAGATACGCTCGCTAGTGAAGAAGCTGAGAGCAGGATGTGAAAATCATCTGAAGCTGGCTCTGGATAATACTCTCCGATTATGTAAGGCTTCTCCTAGCATTCATCTGGCATCCCAAGCATCTTGTCGCGCCAGGTATTGACTGTCTGTATTCCTCAAGCGCCGCCACCCAAAGCCAGGCTCTCCAAACCCTCTTGTACATCCTCCACCTTCCCAACCTCTTGCTCTCCATCTCCTACCTCCTCGCATGTCACTACATCCACCCCTTCAGCGCCCTCCCTCTCCCTCCTAAGCTCCTCCCTCACTTCCCCCAACTCAATCCTCAACCTCCCAACCTCAGCCCTATCGCTCTCACAAGCCTCTCCCATAACCCTGCACGCCTCCTGCGCGCGCCCAAACTCCGCGATATAATCATCCTTCTTCCACCAGCCCTCAACAAGCCCAACGAATGCCGCCACAAAACTTACAAAAAGCCCTAAGCGCAGCGCTGCTTTCTCAATGTCCAACTCCAGGAGCATTCCCTGGATGTCGGAAAGTGCGGTGGCCTCGGATCTGGTATATGGCCCGCATTCCATCGCCTCGGACATGGCGTCGAGGTAGGTTATCACTCTGGGACCATCGAGCGAGTGGAGATGGGTGGTATCGGCTTCGAGGTCGGCGAGGCGGGCTTTGGTCTGTGGGATCATGGTGCGGGAATGCGTGATGTCTGTGGGTAGTTTGGTGGTCATGTTGGTAGATTGAATGCTGGTTATCAGTGCTTTTAAGGACTTTCTTTTCGATTGGGTGTATGAAAAGGGCTGACGAGAGAGGAAAAGGTGGTTTCAGATTGCTTGATCCATGAGTCGCCCTGTGATAGACAGCATCGGAGCATGTGATCATGGTTTTACTAGACTAGGCTAAGTTCTGGATTCCAGATGATGGTTATGTTATGTGGAGACCGGCTATCTTCCAGCTTGATAAGTTAGGGATAGCCTGAGCCTGCAGAACAAAGAACTTCACAGAGCTAGTGGAAGGTAGCGAGAGCGCTATATCTGAGTACCCGAGACACTCACTACGGTACTGGAAGAAATAAGATGCACTAACGGTAGAACAGACCCAGCAAATTTCTTGGTGCTTGCTCTTGGATGTCTTGAAACAAAGCATGTACCCCTGAAGTATACAAACATCTCTTACCCATTTTACACGATGATTTTGGCATGGGTCCATGACAGGTGTCTGCTTGACGCGCTTCAAGATCTATTCGCAACATCATTCTTCGCAAAGCTTCCGTCGAGTATGTCAAAAAAAGTTGCAACCAACTTGATTCGGCATCACGAAAGTGTTAGCGAGATTCTTTTAGGCAAGTCACTTTAATTTCGATGTCTAAGAATGAAACCGCGAAGACTTGCTCTGCTCCAACTCGCGAAGTCAGAAATCCGTATTATACCAGCTACTGTTCGCTGGACTTGATCAATACCCTGGCTCCCTATTCCAAATGACTCGCGGACCACGTGGAGGCTGTCTCACCCAGCTCGCTGCATTCAATAACCAGTTCTTGACAAAGAACGCCGTCCTGATGCTACTGACGAAAGGTACTTGCTCAAGGGCGAGCGTGTACGCCACAAGCCCGGCAACCTCGTTGACACATTCCAAGAATCAAGATCGAAGACATACCATTTCAGCGGACTGCGACGTTCCCGATCCCGTTCGGAAGCCGCCCCTCTTCGCACACTGAACATCGACACCAGGTGCCCAGACAGTGACATGCGTCGGGCCTTGAGAGAAAGGTGCAGGCTGCCCGTGTTGTCAACTGCGTCAACGACAATCAATGGGAACGTTAGACTCTCCCATCCTGCGGGCAAGGTATCCACGTCTGCTTGCCTGCCGGGTATTTCTGCATCGTTTCCCGAGGGCATGATAATTGTGCCTCCTAGGTCAAAGATCTCTTGGAAATAGGTCTTGACGGTGAGCCATGGGACAGGGTCAGCATGGTATGAGGTCCACGGATAGGCGATGACAGCTGGTTGAGTCGTTGGGCTGTCCATGATGTCAGTACGTATTGCGGAGAACGCCCACAATATCTCTCCAAGTGGTAGCTTTGAATCAACTTTGACTCAACGACCTTGGAAGTCTCAGCTCTGATTCTGGAATCGATAACGTTCTTGTAGACACCGCTGGTAATGCCGATAGCATTGGAGAGGATGCAAGAGCCGTGTGAATTGGCATTGTCATCGGTTGGCGTATTCTTACGTTGAGCCTTGACATTGGGAGAATAGAGCCACTTATGAATGCCCAGTGTAAAGTCCTGTGGAAGTTAACTTCGCTGTATGGTAACATGGCCAACAAAGACGACAAAAACTGACCGTGCTGGTTGAGTCAAGACCACTATCAATGATGTATACGGTCGGTTTGATTCGCCAGTCGATATCATACAGATAACCTCCTAGGTTTGCAAGCTTCTTACCAGGAGGCCAAGATACTACTCTCAAGTGTTCTGGGGCATTACGCTGGCGAACGTAGTGAAATTTTTCGGGTAGCAACCCACCCGTCACGTCAGACTGTACGGAGGCCGTCACTTTAGGCTGAGAAGAAGACCCTGGTGACGAAGTCTCTGCTTGCTCCGCTACTTGTGTAGTCTCGAATAGGTAAGCCTGAAGAACTCATCAGCAACGTACAAACTTATAACCTACTCGGAGCGCCTACATCGGAGCCCAATTGTTCCCTAAGCTGCTGAGCAGCATCTGGTAATGCTCTGAATTGCCAGTACAGGATATAATCATACTCGGGACGATACTTATCCGTTATCGTCCTGACAGAGTCTTGGACAGCGAATGCCTGGATTGCACTAGCAACTTGGGCAACCTTCTGTGGCTGCTGAGGAAAGACAGTGTATTCTCTCACTTCGGGGTTCACTGCTAGTCCAGTATTCGCTGAAGGCGCAGACGAAAAAGAAGGTGAAGCTAGGGACGAATTCGCCGACACGTCGACACCAACAGGTGCGTTTTGCGATAAGCTTGGGCCCATCGGCACAGTCAAAGAGGTAGTGAAGGTTGTGAAGACCTCGAGAACGAACAAGACATACAACGTCGGATGCATTTGGTTAGGAAGTAATGATGATATACAACCTCTTTGCTTGTTGGCATTGGGGAAGGCAAGTGCTAGGCACCCTTCCATGTCTATGTTGTCAGCTACGGGGCTCCAAGCAAGGCCACAGCGCCATCTGAAACTAGTCGTCGCGAATCTCCAGACCATTCAATCCTGGAGAAGCTGCACGGTCCGAGCATTGAACACTACTTCTTTTACCGGCCGAGTCGGCATAAGGTCGTGCGAACCATTTCGGGGTAAGTGATCTTAATACCTTTGCTGGCTGGGTTGGAGGCACGGACGTCGCGCAAAAATATACGCCATGCTGTGTAAGCGGTCGATCGATGACCATGAGCACTACTTCTCACAAGCGATTGCCGATTACTTAGCCATACGCCTAACGCGCTGAACATATCCGCTCATAGTTCCTACAAGACCCGCCATATGTCCTGTGGATTGCAGAATCAACGTTATGATGTGTTATCTCCGTATACATCTCTGGTGTTTTGCGTTTCTGCAATTGTGGATATGGACGTCCGCAGCATCGTTTCCACGTCTCAATTCGTCAGCATTGATTCTGCCCTTGCCGACCAATGATACTCAACGACCATAGTAGGTTCTATTCCTCATCAAAATTGCTAGATTTTCTCCAACCTGCATGTAGTCCTGTCAGTGATCCGTTCGTTTGGCACCAGACTGGCTCCAATGAGGCGATCAAGTTCTATGCCTACAAAACTTGGCTGCCCGGCGACAAAGTCACACAAGTCTTATCCAGCGCGACTTATGAAGCATATACCCACAGGGGAGAGCTTCTCATCTCGGAACCGTTGCAGTTTCGGACGGACAATGTACAGCTGGTCTTGACACCCCAGGAAGGAATGACGTGGCGGGCATGGTCGACGGTTGTTTGGGGAATAAGGATGGTTCCACATGATAACGAGATGTATTTCGAATGGAATTTCACGGTAGTCAGCAGGGAACTAGGAGAAATAGGCTACGGGACTCTTACTGACAGGATGGGAGACTCGGTCAAATCGAACAACAAATAGGAGGATAGGAGATATGGCGTAGAAACAAGGTCCCTCTAGGGCCGTTTGCCACGCTAGGTCTGGCTTTGACGTATGGTTTGTCCAAACTTGATCTTGTAATAAGTCATAAATTTGCACGATTGCAAATGGTGCGCATTTCGCCCTAATTCTTGCTACTAGCCAGAAGCTATCCGGTCGGTAAGGCGTCTTTTAGTGTCTCCCGAAAGCTTATGGCTGCGTTCATCTCATGTCCTCTCGTGGATTTCCTGACTTACATTCTACCGGCATATCGTCACATATTGCTTGTTTCATATCGAAATTTCCGAAGTTGAAGCATTTTACTGCACAACATCTTGTCACGTTATTCCCAAGCTCTCCCCGGTTGATAGTATGGACCAAAAGTCGCCTGCGCCAGACCTTGACAAGCCGAGATATGCGAGAAGTCGGAGTAGTGCACGCTCTTGACACTCTGTTTGGCAAGAATGGTAATATCAGTGGGGAAACGAGGCCAAATAGCGTTCATTGAATCTCGTTCTTGGGCATTGTTGCCCGCTGCATCGATTCCGGCAGACTCAAGCCGTTCTTGTGTCCGCACTTGGGTAATCCAGATACAATTGGGGGCGGGGCGACTATTTTAATCGACTTGCCGTGTTTCAGGGGCTAGATCGCCGAAATACTCAGCTTTTGTTAATCTCCGGCCGATTTGCGACCCGCCCGCGTGTTCCTGTTTGATTCTCTACTGCATCAGCGCCATGCAAATCCACGATAATGTCCCGAGGTCAGCTATCGCGCTGGTTTCATCCTTCGGGACCTCAAGCCGCTCTATTAGTAGCGCTGTATATTCGAGGTTCATCGCCTTGTATACTACTGTATATATAGCTGGAGGGCGCTGGTCATCAGTCCATGCGCAATCGTTCCACCACGCACCAGCAGCAATAGCCGGATACAAAGCAAGCCACCGTTTGAAACGAGACAGTTGGGAAGCTGACAGCACCGACACCCACTTGGGACTTACCCTAACCGTATAGTCTGCCGATGAATCACAGTATTCAAGCGTGAACAGAGCTGTTGCGGTGGTTTTTGCGAAGAAAATACTCAACTATGTTCCTTTCGGCTGTTTTATGGTCATTGTTGATTGCTGTCTCTTCTCAATCGCCCGTCCAGCGACCTACCTCAAGCTTGCGGCTAGCCATTGACGCAAATTTTGCCGATCCGGGCTTCATCGAAGTTAACGGAACATACTACGCTTTTGCCACCGCCAATGGCAAGCAAAATGTCCCCATGGCCACATCGAATGACTTCATCAATTGGAAACAATTGGACCAGGATGCGTTGCCAAAGGTACCAATTTGGAGCACCGGTGACACTTGGGCTCCGGATGTCGTACAGCTGGTGAGCATCTCTCATGAATGCCTTGACTGGCGATAGGCTGACTTAGGAAGCATGACGGATCCTTCGTGATGTATTTCGCCGCCAGGTCATCGAAAGACAAGACCAAGCACTGCATAGGAGCTGCTGCTTCGTCCAAATCAGTCACTGGGCCCTATACTGCGATGGATACGGAGTTCGCATGCCCGCTCCAGTATGTATCTCCTTGCTTTAGGTGATTGCCCATCCTTCGATAACCTCCTCTGATCTGCTTTAGAGATGGTGGAGCCATTGACCCTTCAGGGTTCCAGGATTCCGATGGTAATCAATTCGTCACCTATAAAGTCGATGGAAACAGCCTTGGAGGTGGCGGCCCTTGCGGCAACGCCGACGGCTCGCATAATACACCTTTAGTACTGCAACAGGTCTCGAAGCACAACGGAATAACCTCAGTAGGCGGTAACCAGATTATCCTTGATCGCGAAGACGCGGATGGACCACTCATCGAGGCGCCCAGCCTGATTCGGACGCAAGAGGGGGTGTACGTATTGTTCTTCAGCAGCAACTGCTACAGTGGCCCGTACTATGATACCAGCTATGCAACAAGCACCACCGGAGTCCATGGACCGTACCACAAAAGCACAAAGCCTTTACTGATGACCGGTGGTGATGGCCGCGGCTTGCAGAGCCCAGGAGGATCGACTGTTGCGCCTGGCGGGAAGCAATTCGTGTTCCACAACGACCAGAAGCCCAGCGACCCGACAGTGCGGCAGATGTGGACAGGAAATCTTGATATTCGAGGAACCACTGTGTCGATAGCGTAAGGTCCTTGAGATATTTATTAAGTTCTCTATGTATATTTTAGTACAATGCGGTTAACAAATTATTATGGTAGCCAGTTCTCGCACACCCTGTTTCGGTAAATACTACACCCATTTTTGGTAATTGCACACCCAATGGGATAGACCAACCTTTTTGGTGTAATACCACCAAGTTTGTTGGGTCTTTTCATCGATGTTATAGATTTATTAGATATTTAATTAAATCACTGTCTACGCACCTCTTCGCGCATCATTTATATCGTCTATTGACCTAGAATATCGTCTAAGAAAGCACTAGTTTTTGACTTAAATGCATGCAATTTCTTCATATTTTCTAACCTCTATTCGATTTGTAATTATATCTTTATTGAAGCTCCAAATAGAGCTTATCTAAATGTCTTGTTATGTTACGGCAGAACGCCATATAGTGGAGTTAGTGAACCGGGTCGTCGCCAGGGCGCCCGGGTTGGCCTTTTGGGTTAGGTTAGGCCTAACTTCCTAACATGTTAAGAGATTAAATCGACCTCTTAAAGCATGCATTTATTCTCGGAATTGCACCTGTTTTAGTTAATAAACAAGTGATTTTCTCTCGTCTCTCTTAATTACCTCGATTATACATTCAATTATTATTAGAATTAGCATTACTATTGTCGTCTATATCAAATTCGTTATCGTTATCGATTTATATAATTTTCTTAATAACTGTCTTGATAATCGCAAAGATTATAGAGACTACAAAGATTGTTGTCGCTCTCTTTGTCGCTCTTCTTGTCGTTTGTCTAGTAATTATACTTTTTATGTCTTCGTAAATCTTCTTTATATTCTTATTAAAGATCTATATATTCGCATCTATTGTAGCAACAATGTCGACTTTAGACTTTTTTTGCTTTTCTTGTTTAGCTTTGTCGCGATTATTATTTCTTTTAATTGCGCATTTGTTATCGCGCGAGACTTTAATAGTTGCGTCGACATACTCAAAGCAAAAGAGATTTCTTCTAGATAAACTTTGTCTTTGTTTTTTTTGTTCTAGTTATAGTATCTTTTTTGTTTCTTGTTTTGACAAGGCGTTCTTTAATTTTAGCAAGGCAAGATTAATTAACATCTAACAAATTAACATTGTTGTCAATAAGCTTCGCAATCAACTTAGAAGCTTTAAAACTAAATTGTTGAATTAAATTGTTAATCTACAAATTACGTATAATATTGTCGATATTAGAAAGAGATTGATTTAAATCTAAGTCGATGTTAAGATTCTTTATTGACTCTAATAACTTTGCAATTGCTTTATCGATTGCTAGCAAATCTAATATAAAGTTTGTCGTTAATGAGTTAGAAGACTTTGTAAAATATTAATGCGAATCTACATTGCTTATTAGTATACGTTCTAGATCGTTATTTACCTTCTTTATTCTAGTCTTGATTGCATAATTGCAAGATAATCTTATTGTTTTAATAAATATCTTTGTATATAAAGATAAAAAATCCTTTGTTGTCGTCTTAATTAATCGTTTGTATTGACTAAAAATTATCTAAAATGCATGCAAAGTAACTCGATTAATTAGGTTTCGAAATACTACGTATAAAAAGACGTATAAAGTGTTTCTCTTTGTTTTCGCAAGATTAATGCGATAAATCTTTAATTAATTTGTTAGTATAATTGCTATACGATCTATTATTGTTAGTAGATTATTAGTAGAAAACTTTAGATTGCTTTTTAAAACTCGATATATATTTTATACGCAAAAGATAATAATAATATTGTAGTATCTAAGCTTATTAGTTTGCTATTTGTAGAGACAATTTCTTTAAGACTCTAATCAAGTGTCGACGAAATAATTAATATTATCGCGATAATCTTCGCCATAGTTAATTATAAATTAAATTCAAATTGCCTCAAATAGAATATAAGTATTAGCATAGATAATTGCGTGTTAAACGATTAAGAAAATCTCTTATTTTTTATCGATTACAAAGAAGGCTTTGCAATTCTTTGTTATATTGCAATGTAAATATCAAAGATACAATATATAAGTTGTTTCTTTGTTATAAGATTTTGATTATCTAGAAAAACAATTGTTAATAGTTTTTATTAAAGCTAAATCTCGATTAATAACAATAACACAAGAAAAAAACAATTCTAGATTGTTGTACAACTATATTAAGTAATATAGTATTTAATTGTAGTAACTCTTGATCTTTTTGTTTAGAAAGACGAAGTTAACAATAAACGTTATACTTACGAAAGTAATCTCGCAAATAGTAAGCAACAATATCTTGTATTTGTTTGTTTTGTATATACAATTTATAATAAGTATCTTTAAATTTTTGCACAAAATTTTTAGCATTTCTTTATGCACAAAAAAGAGCTTCTTTATTTTCTTAGTCTTTTTTCTTAAGTTAATCTTTATAAACTAGCAATTGCGATATAGAGCTCGAAGAAGAGTCTAATTAAAGATATATACGTCTAGACGATTGCGACGAAGCTTCTTCTTAAGATCGTAAATATCTTAATTAATAAGAAGATACTTAAAATGTTGCAAGCATTGTTTGCTAAGAATTTCGCAAGAAGTTGCATCTATTAAAGAATAATTAGCAAAACAACTAAATAGATAGCAACTATTTTATTTGATTTAATTGCAACATTAATATGCTCTAGTAATATTGTTTTTTTTTTCAAGTTGTTGTAGAGACGTCTAGCATCTCGTTCTTCTTATAATTATGTTTTGCATTTCGTACGTTTGTTGTTTATATCTTTAGACTCTATTTATACAAAACGTTTATCTTGAACAAATAATCGCATTTGATGTTAGCAGTTTTCTTCTATTTAGCTTCAAACTTGCGTCGTAATTTGTTGTCGCATTTGCAAATTATATTGACTTTTGTTATTATATTAAATTTGTATTTTGCTTTCGATTGCGACTTAACAATAACGTATTCTTTCGCTATTGCGTGTGTTTGTATAGCTTCAACAAAAGCATCAAGTAAAGAATAGTTTGTCGCAAACGATAGTTGCATTACTATGTTGACGACAATAAGATAAAAATGTAAGATGATTGAGGCAAGACTTTGAAGATTTCGCGCAATTTGGATTTGATCAACTTTTATCCAATCAACTCTAAAAATCAACCCTAGGACTGGGTGTGCAATTACCGAAAATGGGTGTAGTATTTACCGAAACAGGGTGTGCGAGAACTGGCTACCATTATTTACCTCGTTGCTCTCCATGTTGCACACAGCACCTTACCCTATCCTTGACGGCCTGGCGAAACCATACCCAGCCAGGAGTGGAGTCTGGACAGTAATTGTTCCAGCTGCTCGCCGACTCCTACGTATCCTTGCCAAATACGATCCGATGTACTTCTAAACATGGTGACAATTCGCGACTCACGGCACAGATGCTTTGCAGAATCGAAATCCAGGAGTGCTCACTTTTCTTCGCTTACTCATCGGGCGCTAGGACAGGATACCGAACCCTAAGGCAGCCCTCATCACTCGCATGCGGCGCACCCGGAGCTGAAACTTGCTCGGGCACGCCATTGCAAATTCCTATATCCGTTCAAGATATTTTACCGCATGTTTGTGCGTGCAGAGGTCTAATTACGCTCACAAGGCTCAAATTGACAGCGCGATCCTCACCATGCCCGCTTCTCCACCGCTTTCCGCCAAACCCAAGGCTCTCCCATCCTATCTCACCAACGGACATTCTTCACCACTACAAAATCCACTCTCTCTTCGCGACAACAGCGAGCGGGATAACCTCTACGCAAGCATCAAATCATCGAACGGTCCTCGGCGGCAGCCAATCGATTTTCGTTCTCCACTTATGGCCCAAAACGGGGACCGGCTTGGACCTGCGCCTGCAACAAACAACGGAGAGGGTGTAGAACAATTGCCCGCGAGAACCTCAAGAGACGAAGCACCCCCGACCCCGCCGTACAGTGCAAGCCGGTCTGTCAGTCCTATGACGGCGCGACCGACGGTGGACTTCGATGGCTTGAGCTGGCCGAGTGAGTACTGTGCGGGCAACATACGTCTGGGAAAGGCCAGAGGCTGATCGTGATGACAAGGCTTGGGAACGCGCCAACGCTTGGAAGCTGGCCCAGAGCAGGCAAAGGAACGAATGGATAAGTTGACAGGAGCTGTTCGGACTATACTGGAATGCATGGGTTGGGATTCACTTTAATTCGATATCCACGATCAGTTCCGAGGGAGGACGTGGGCAGCTGACGGTTACAGGCGAGGATCCTGACCGCGAAGGTCTCCATCAGACACCCAAGCGCTACGCTGAAGCAATGATGTTCTTCACCAAAGGCTACGAGGAGAATCTTAGGGACATTGTCAACGGTGCTGTGTTCCATGAGGATCATGACGAACTCGTCATTGTGAAGGACATCGAGATCTTCTCACTCTGCGAACATCATCTCGTGCCTTTCACAGGCAAGGTAAGTTCCATCGTTCTTTGAATGATTCAATGGTCTCCGCTCATTGTTCGAAAGATGCACATAGGCTATGTCGTAAGTTGCTGAATCCTCAGCCTGATCACATGATACTGACTTACTGCAGCCCAATCGCCGGGTCCTTGGCCTGTCCAAGCTTGCCCGCATAGCAGAAATGTTCGCACGCCGGCTACAGGTGCAGGAACGTCTAACGAAACAAGTTGCTCTTGCTCTCTCAGAGGTCCTCCAACCTCGTGGCGTAGCTGTAGTCATGGAGTCAAGTCATCTATGCATGGTCATGCGCGGAGTACAGAAGACGAGCTCCATGACGGTAACTAGCTGTATGCTCGGCTGCATGCGGAGCAACGCTAAGACTAGAGACGAGTTCTTGAGACTGTGTGGGCGATGAGGATTCGTAATAAGGCTCATCAACTGGGCCGATCGTTCAACACAAGCAAGGAAGACCAGAGGGTTGAGCTCAACAGCGCAGCCCCTTGGCAAATGGATCTGTTATGGATTCGCACCGCACAGGACTGAGAGCCAGGCAAAGCCCACCTGACCTTCAGCTTCGCTCACAGTTAGCCTTCTAGTCGAGGTCGAAGAACCAGGAAATCTGGCCGTTGTGCCTCTCAGACACCAAGAGGGCTTGATCGGCAACGAAGAGCTTGAAAGAATGATAGGGAACATCGTTCGGTATCATCGAGCGAACAGCGTGGAAGCGCTACGAGCAGTCACTTGCTGGCAGTGGACTCTAGCACTTATCTCGCCGGAGGAGGCATTTTCAGGACTATTCGATTCCAATGACGCCAAACGGTACTTTTCTTCACCAACTTGAGCCTGCTACAGGTTGAAAATAGATTCAAGATCTGGATAGTGTAATGCATGTGATCTTTACCATCTAGCCATTGGGCAGCAGCAGATCTTGGATACATACCACACGCTCATAGACTTGCTTCCCAGCTGCTGGCACTGGTATCCAGTGCAGGAAAAGACGTCACAATCAGCCACTAAACATTGATCCTGTAACATCCAGTCGCATCAGTATTTACGATTCTGCGACTTGTGGTAAGTCTGGGGGATATCTCCTATAGAGAATCGATCCTTCAATGGGGCTATGAAGAGGTATCGGTCTCCGACCTATGAGAGGCTTGTTTCTTCCTCCAGCTGGCGATGTGGAAGACACACAGAGCCCATGTGCATGTGAGCTTTCATCTGGATATCAGTAAATTTAATGTGAACCGCTGCTAGTGCTATGTGGTCATGGATCGATCTAGGCTAGTAGTTCTTCCGTTCGAGAGACGTGATTGATAACAGATTTGCTTCTACAACAACGTTTGTGGGACAGGAAAGAAGATGTTTCTGTGTGCGCCGATGTTTCCTACACCCTTATCCTAATCAAAGGTCTTGTGCAATACGTGAGTCGTCTATTGATGTGCTTTTTGTCACGATCTAAAGTATCGCATAAGTGCTTGCCGTAGCTTGCAAGGTTACATGTTGTCTTGTGCCAGCTTCGCAACGCCGGTATATCAATAATTCAAAGCGCAAGATGCTGCAGTCTAATTATCCAAGGATTTGCAAAAAGCACTCTATCGGCGACAAGGAAACGCCTTACACATATTCAAGGTCGCAGAAGGAATGCAGCTACGCTTATATTACGCCCGACACTATGCTTATCAAGGGGCAGATATCAAACAGTTGGTCAAATATATCTAGGTCCGGAAGACCCCCGTGCATGCATATCAGACAGGACATGCAACAACCTTGCTAAGTCTGTGAGTACAGAGTTTGTAATCCCACTTTAGACATCTCGATATCAAAGAAATTTCGACTGTAAGAAACCAACCCGAAGCCGATAGCACCACAATTGACCCAAAGCTCCAAATCGCACGCAAGCCAACATTCCCGATCCGAAGCCTATACTAGCCTTGCATCTTTCATGATTCCAACCACGACAAGGATCCGATGAATGATAACCCAACTTCACCAGGGCCGCGGTCTAGGTGGACACCTTCCTCGATGGTAAATAGTCCTCTCAATCTTTCGACATCTTCTGCATCTTCCCCGGGATGCAGCTCGCGAACAATGCGTCCATAAAGTTTCGACGCTGCCGCAGCACGGATACCACCAAGTCTTTTTCGTACACATTGTGATAAGATCCTGCGAGTGGTTTTGGGAGAGTGGTGTGAGAGAACTGCGGAAAGAGCCGTGGATTTTATGATTAGGGAGGAGATTTGGATATGGTGGTGCTAAGCAGAGGTCAGGGTGCTGAGACTGGTTTGACATCCCTTATAGTATAGGATTCTCGAGGTGTGTCATGTTTTCTTCTTCCCTTCGCTGACTTATGACATGGCTAGGATGCTAGGCTGGTATCTCAGTCACCAAATGGACTTCTGAGCCTGGACTGACAGACATCGACTTCATCTACCGTACAGGTCGTGGCATGTTCGCCGGGCGGGCCATCGTTGCAATGCAGATCCAAAAGCTCCTTTCGCCGACGTAAGGCCATAGGATTAGAGTCAGAGCCTGACACATGGCTTTGTGCACTCCCTACCATATCTCAATACTGACAGTGCGCCTACTTCCTGCGATAGCACAACCTACAGATATACATATCCAACTGCAACAAATCAGTATACCCACCGGGTAAGGGATCCTTGCCTCCTAAGATGTCAGGATATCTCAGAGTACTGGATGCAGAAATCGATCTAGACCTTCCGAGTGCAAAGCTCCACACCCTGAATACGAAGGATCGATGGAGTATATTGAGCTGGTCGGTCACCAAGATGTCAATACATCGAATCGAATTAAGCTCGCATGGAAGGAGATACTCAAACTCAGCAACGCCCCCTCAACGCCGTCGAGAACTGCACAGTCTTACCATCTGCAGACTCCTCGACCTTCTCAAAAGCCTTGCGGCATACTTTTATCTAAAATTACAACCACATCCACAACCCATCCTCCAACACCTATGTCTATATCAGAATTCATGCAATTCTCCTTGCAACCGCAAACATCTCCAGACGCAGTTCCTCTTTCTCCATCTCCACGATCCAAGCACGATATCAGCTGCTAAAGACGCTTTGATCGCTGGCACCTGCTCAGCGAGGATTTTTCGCCTGAGAACGACTTACGCGTCCCCCGAGTAATCCCTTGTTCCGAAACTACCCGCCAGCTAGCAGCGCAACCAATTTTTGGATAGAGACATTCATCAAGCATAGCAGCCTGCAAACATACCTCTTCGACCGGAACTGGGAAGAGCAAGCTTCCCAAAAATCAGTCCTCTCACATATGTAAATCTCAGCGGTGTCCCCAACAAGCGCGCTGTACTCGAGCACGGCACACTTTACGCTGGCAAGTGCACCTCTCACAAATCAAAGGAGGATGTCCTTAGCACCCTGTTCTTATCCTTCTCCCTGTTACGGCCCTTTAGCTAGATGTGATGTTTGGAGCTTTGCTACAAGGGTTTTGCCGCTTTCGCTTCATGCTGCTGGTGGTGCATTCAGGTAACTCGTCCATCTGGGTACTCTGTTGTTGGCATAGATGCAAGGGGATCACTTCTTCGGGATAAGGTGATGAGGACTCGGAAAAAATCTTATCTGGTCTGATACGGGGAGGATAGATGATTAGGGAGTGGGTAATGAGCTCTTGGTAATGCTGACGTGCCGTCGGCGACCTTTTGTTAGGAGGCTTCTGCTCGATGCGCCTTCGACGGATGGTTGGCAAGTTGATGATGGCTTCTGCTCCTTTCTTGGGAACATGCTCTATCGGATATATCTGAGTTGGAGCCCATGCCTGAAATAGGTGATGGGATGGGCAAGTAGGCTTATGCTTCTTCTACTGATATGAAAATATTTCTATGCATTTACCGCTTCTAGACATGTGGGTTCGACAACGCTGAGAGCCTGGGGAGCAGCAAAGGGAATATTTTGACAATCCTTTTATCAAACACCCCAATACAGCTTACTGATCTGATTAGGGAATAAAAAAGCTTAGGTGCAGCTAGCTTCTCGTATTATTGCATCTACCCTCCTCCACATTACTCAGTCTTCCTTCACATCCCTCATCCTCCCCTCTACTCCACCCTCCTCCGCTCTTCTTGCGCCCTCCTCACCTCTTCTCCATCCAGCTACCGACCACCGCGCCTTCTACTGCTCCACCGTCTATCATTCCTCTCTCCACCACCTCCCCAACGCTTCCGCACCGGCTCCTGATCAACCTTGTGCTTACACAGCGGGCAAAGATCCTGAGTATACTCAACGCTACAGCCGCGGTCGACCGGGCACGACATTCGTTTTTCAATGTAATGTCTGCAGAAATGGCGGTAGTTGATGTTGCTGTTGCAGCAGCTGAAGTGGATGCTTTGTTCGTAGCACATTGTGCCTGGGAGTTGGTTGAGGGAGTTGGTTGAGGGAGTTGGCTGAGGGAGTTGGGGACGGATAGGGGAGCTGTGGAGAGAGGAGGAGGTTTTGGGGGAGGTGGTAGGGGAAATGCTGTTGGTAAAGGTTTGTTGATGGGGGTTGTAGTTCCTGGGGAGCTGACGAGGTGGAGAAGAGAAGAAGATTTGGGGGGAGATACCTAGGGCTTTATAGCATAGCGCTGCCAGGGTTCTTGGTAGATGCGAGACGTCGTCATCTGTGTTGGGAAAATGTTGCGTTAGGGCTTGGGCTGGCGAGACATTGTTCCTCTTGTTCTATTTCGAGAACCTCTGTAGATTTTATGCGTTCTTGGAATCTCATTCGCGCTTAAGTCAGGTTCCCTGGTCTTACGAAGTATGTTCTTGAAGTACCCAGCTCCCGAGGCTGGAGTTCAGCTGAAGCCGCGTGAGATAGTGTGCCCTGTTTCCGAAGCGCACTCGATCATACCTGGAAAACTGGAAATCTAGATCTGCATCTTTTGGAAGTGAAGGTGTGCCTCGTCTCCTTCAAAGGGAGTTCACACGCGAGTTCATATATGGCAGGAGGCATCTTGGCTGGTGAGGCTGGGTGAACAGTTTAGATGGTGGGCCGCTGTCTTTGCATAGAATGTAGGAAGTTTTGCTTGTTACAGAGGGCGTATGGGACGTGGTGGCGTATGAGGATGTGTCGTGACATGCACGAACATGAGTTGTAACCTAGAGGCTCGATAAATTATTGGCTTTGACAGTAATTTTGGTCAGCTGCTAAGCCGCTCTCCATCACTATTGATGTTTCATCACCCAAGCTGATTTATCCAGGCAGGCTTATACGTACTTACAGACTCATACCCGAGAACATAGAATAAGATAGTAGACAGTCAGGGTAGCAATAAGAAGTACAAACCAAAGCCCAAACGTGCAATTGCTCGGGCTCGTTGATCGGGTCCTTCGCCGTCGGCCGTTGCGGCCTTGGTAGAGATCCACTCCCCAAACAGCGAGCTGCACTAATGGAATGTGAGTAATCACCAAAAGTACCGTCACTGGACGGATCGGATATGATAATGAATTCCAGCACGTACGCCGGACCGAAGGTGATCCACTTGCTTGCTAGCAAGAGCGTTTGCTCGTAGAGATATTTTTAAAGCTGAAATTTCGCTAAATGAACGAAACGGCGGAGACAAAGGTTGATCGACGGCGATGGTAAGTCTCCTATTTGGTCGAGGCATTAACCGTAAGCTGCTGTTGACGGCTGCTATGCCGATAAAGCACTCCACTTTATCAGCTTCGGCTTCGTCAGTTATCATAGATCCGTATCTTCGGAAGACGCAGAAAATGGCTTCGACGACTACCAAGGCGCCGAAAGACACTCATGCCCTACCAAGGTTCATGGACCGCGATTCATACTATAGAGCTTGACAGTTTGCGGTACCAATACGAAGAGGAAAGCTCAAGCTCGGAAAGCTGAATTCTCCTAAAGACACGTCAAGCTGGTTCCCCCGCGGTCTGCCTCGATGTCAAGAAATGGATACTGCGCAAGTTGCTGCTCAACAAAGCGAAATAATCTTTGGCTAATCGTGGTCCAAATGTTGTCTATAGAGAGATATATTGCGTCAAGTAAGCGTACTGTGGGAAAGACTTCCTTAGGAAAGGCATATCTAAAGGGTTAGCCCTGAACCGGGTATGAGGGTTCGGCTATGGAATTGAGACTGGAGAGATAAGAACCCAGAAGGCCGATTGCCATGTACAGTATTGCTCGAAGAAGACTGAGAGCCTACGGACCATCCTTGGTGCAACGCATCATGTGACGTTTGCAAGGCTAGCTCTACCTTGAGTCGTGGTGTTAGCGGGAGTTAACATAGAAGTACTCCGCGTGATAACTAGGGTTATGAGATTGTACGTAAATGCTCATCACATGGAAAGGGTAAGATTGAGCCTAAGAGCTCGGACAGCAAGCGACGAGTATTGAGAGTATACTTGCGTGTGCTATGACCTTGATCGTCTTAGCGTAGCATACAGAAGAGGGTAGCCGTAACCGAGTCAGTGGGCCATGTAGCGAATGGCCAGTAGTCGGAAACCTATCACAACAATAAAGAGCTTCCCAAAGAAAGAACATCTGGTAAATGTAGATATGCCACCAATGTGGCATGCGGTTACTCCTGCCACGGATGTGATGGCAATCGTAGGCTTAAACCAGGACTTGTAAGTCTCCCACTGAAAAGGCGGCCGGCGTTATGAAGAAAGTCATGATGGCGTGACATGATTGCGTTCGGAGAAGCTGTTAAGGGGAGTTATGACACCGAGCCTAAGCATTGCAACTTGTATCGACGACTCGAGTCAGGCTTGAATCTTTGAAGCCTCAGGCCATCACCCTCCCGGCCCGATAGTTGGTATTCAGTCGTTGCCATGCCTTTCCAAAGCTTCAAGCCCCACCCTCACGCTTGGCGTACTCGTCCTCGATCCTCTCTTCGTAAAGCTTGTCTGCGGCCTTCTCGACTTCACTCTTCGTATGCTGCGCTGCCGAGCTACCAGATTGCGCACCTGCGTTGTTGCCAGCGTCGTTGGCGATGGTCGAAGAGGCTTGACGGAGGGAGGAGTTAAGGTCGGGATTGGATTCGCTAGTGGAGGAGTTGCTGGGTTTTTCGGAATTGGAGATGGAGGTTGGGAGAGGCATGTTGAGTTTCGAGATTTGCCAAAGTATGGATGCTATGAGTTGAGGAGAATGATGCTCGGTATGATGTGGCACAGTGATTGGGATGGAGTACCCTCGTTGCTTGAAGTATTTCCTTGTTATCTCTAAAGTACGCCGAGGTTGACGTATGCGTGGAATGACCCGCTTCTACCCGGGGAGCGGAACGAAGCCGCTGCCAAGCCATCGAAGCCCTTCTTTTGACAATGGCATGACCTTCAACGTTGTGGACAGTCTCATATGGATGACGACTTTGGAGACGACGCCGACTTTGCGGCCGCGATCGAAGCAGTCGAAAGGACCCATTCGGCACCCAAAGTTTCGGCATCCAGTGCATCCCCCGGCGCCCCCAAGGTTCAGCAACCCAAACCCCAAGCTCTTCCAAATCGCGCAGCTCCCTCCTCGATCCTCGTCGCTGCACGACAGAAAGGGAATCCAATTCTTAATTCTATTCGTTCGCTACCATGGGAATATTCGGATATACCTTCGGACTTTGTCCTAGGCAACACCACCTGCGCCTTCTTCCTCAGTCTCAAATACCATCGTCTCCACCCCGAATATATCTACGCCCGTATCCGCGCTTTAGGTGGAAAATATAACTTGCGCGTACTGCTCACTATGGTGGATATTCAGAATCACGAGGAGCCGCTCAAGGAACTCTCAAAAACCAGCTTGATCAACAACCTCACGCTTATTCTATGCTGGTCGGCGCAAGAAGCAGGTCGTTACCTAGAGCTGTTCAAGTCCTATGAGCATGCATCGCCATCATCGATACGTGCACATCAAGCTACCTCATATGCGGAGAAGATGACCGAGTTCATCACTATACCACGCAGTATCAACAAGACAGATGCAGTGGGCTTGGTGAGTGCTTTCGGAAGCATAAGAGCCGCCGTGAATGCAAGACCGGAAGAAATTGGTACAATCGCAGGCTGGGGCGAGAAGAAAGTACAGAGATGGTGCCAGAGTGTCCGGGAGCCTTTCAGGCTGCGAAAGGCGGCTCGAAGGGGTCTCGACCAGGGAGATACATCTCGGTCAATTGGACTACCAATGGAAGAGAGCTCTCTGGGGTTGCAGAGGAACGACAGTCTGTTCGGGGAAGATGATGATCGAGCTCCCCTACAACCCTCTGAGAGAAGGTCACCCAGCGCACGATCTCCAAGAGTCAGAGCGAGTACGACGCCCGAGGCAAGGACCACGTCATTGAAGAGAACGGCGGCACAAGTGCCTCTCTGGGAGCCTGGAGAGGATGAGGAAGAAGCTCTGCTCGCCGCCGGAGAAGATGGTGGCCTGCAAGCGGAGAAGCCTCAATTTGCGTCTCACGTGAAGGAAACCCCGCAGGCTCCTGAACCTCGGAAAATACCCAACGGTTCCGTGAATGATGGCGTCATGGCAGCATTGGCGAAACTCAGACAACAATAACCTGCAATACGATCAGCATCCATTCCCTTCGAAGCTGGCCATCCCATATGGTGAATACACATATCAGTGGCCTCCGGAGCGCCCAACGGTCTGATTCAGCCCTACGCCCGTACACGTTGCCCGCCTTCAAGAAAGGCTCGACTTTTTTCGTTTTTGCACGTTTGTTAAAAAATCTGTCGAGCATTCGAAGCCGAATATCGACAGCTCCACAAAAGCGGGCCCCGAATTCTCGTACCTATGTCCAACAGGGTGAAGAGGCTGGAGGAAGCTTTGAATACGAGGAAAAAGGCGCCGAGCGAGGAAGAGGTGAAGATTTAGAGGACCTGTACGGGCATATATGATCTCGACAGATTTCACATGACCAAGAAGCACTTAGAAACATTTTGGAGAACCAGCGCCGGAAGCTGCTATGTCGATCTGCCTTGTAGACCTGCCGAAGCTCGGAAAAGTCAAGTGTGCGTGCTTGCGGTATCCTAAGGTTTGTACGGGCACGGTGCACTCTGTTTCTCTACCGTCGCTTTGTCAATCTGCGCCAAAGGCTTCCAATAGAAACAACAACACTGATAACAGTCAGCGTATGCATCTTATGAATCTATCGCGTGACTCGGATGGAGTTCGTGCGCGAAGACGCCAACTGTAAGCAGCCTCTTTCCATTTCAAAAATCAAATATTGACGTACCATACTGAACTTGAGACCCTAGACGTCGCTGTGCCCACGGCCGTTCGATCGGATATTGACATCGGCGTCGGCATCCGCGCACAGCATGTGATACTGTCCGAATCCAACTTGCCTCAACCCCTCAGACGTGTGTTGCGCCATGCCGCTTCCGGTTGGCGACTGACAAGCAGCCTTCGTCAAAGCACTGCTGACCTTAGTCGCATCACGAATGAAAATTGTGGCAGACTTCGACGAGACGTGGAGGGGCGGCTTACGTGAGATCATGATGCATGGTCCAAACCATTGTAGGGTGAGCACGCATTTCATGGTCGAGCGACTACGAGCATGCACGAGGTGACAAGTGCGGCAGCCATTCTTGAAGCACGATCGGTTGCTTCGTTGCTCAGTAATCCCGACAACCTTGCAAGTAGAACTCCTACATCCGCATCCGCGATGATTCTTCACGCGGCTTAGGCAATCTGCGGTCATGACGACCACAGTCAGCTTCTCGCACCAATGTGGTTTTGTCCCACAACATTTTCCCATGAAGCCAGGGTTCAGACTTTGCTTTTGAGGCGAATTTTCCCGATCAATAATCAGTGAGCTTGTTACGAAGGCAATCCGCCGTGCCTCGGGCAAAAACAAGATCTGCGACAGCACTCAGCGAATCATTGGGTAGTATGGGATCGCAATGACTCTGTCGGTCTACATCAAAGGGAACCATTGAGCAGTAGTATGGGTGCTGCGTAGACGTAGCTAACTGTCTGATCTCTCGCCTGTGTTTCTTTCATTGAGTCAATTATTCCGCTCATATCTGTCCACCATGATGCCATTCTCGTCCGTATCATTCAGCTCCGGCAGATTAGAAATCCATTGTACTCGAATTCGTTGTGGTGTTGTAGACGCTTTGTAATTTGTCTGCGTCTTCAAATTTCCATAACGCTTGGTCTTATATATCAATGCAGAAATACATACACTTTTACTTTAGTCACTTCGCAAGAACCTTTCAAAGACTTGCAACCTCCGACGTTTGACTAACTATGAGTATGGGATCCGAATACCGAGAAGCTGCCGAGAAGGGCATGGCAGCTTACAGGGCCCCATCTCTTACACAACCACACAAAGCCAGACAAGCTCTTCGAGATGCGTACGAGGGAAAGATCATGCCTCTTATTGGATACTATTGCGGCATCTGCACTGTTCCCACCGCCAGGGTCATTGCTCAATTAGGTGCCGATGTTGTTTGGATCGATTGGGAGCACTCCGCATGTGGTGTAGAGACCATGACAACCGTAAGGATCCTAATATATACATAACAGCACTGACGATTTTCCAGATCGTTCATGAGATACAATTCATGAGCGAGGGCAAGACTATGGCGTTTGTCAGGTACGGCTGACGCCCGTCGTCACCCTGCTATACTAAAATTGACGAATTCAATAGAGTCCCTGGCCATGACCACGCTTCGATTGGGTACGCTCTCGATGCTGGAGCATCCATAATCGTACCCCAGATTGAAACGGTAGAACAAGCTCAGCACGAGGTGTCAGCCGCCAAATTTGGGTCCGCTCGAGGAGGAACTCGCTCGGTCCCTCCCTCCCGTTTGTTGCCAGGAATAGGAGATACTCCTATGGACCTCACTCGCACTATATGGAAGAATGTCAACGACCAGGCCGCCGTCATCATCCAAATCGAGTCAGAAGAAGGACTTCGGAATTTGGATGCCATCTTGAGTGCCGTAGGCGACCAGATCGATGCCGTTTGGTTGGTGACTCTCGACCTGAGGGTCAGCATGGGATTTGAGAGCTTCTGGGGTACGGAACCAAGCTTCTTGGACGCTGTGGAAGTGTATCGAGAGATACTGAAGAGACACAAGATGCCAGATAGTGGTATGTGCCTGAACGGAGACTGAGCGAAGGGCGCCAACAAAGCTTTCGTTATCGTTGGCACTGACACTTTCACCTTGCTGGGTGAGACGGCAATTATCAGCAGTGCGCGAGAACATCTTCCTTATTCGACGAAGAAAGCGTTAAGCAATGGTCATTGATGGCCGGAAAGTCACGTTCGGAGAAAGGTTGGACTACATACATTGCTGATTACTATAGATCTTTTTGAGCTTGTATCAACACATATCAGCGATTCTATGCTCATTTGCAATGCGTAATATTGTACCTCAAAGTTACAAAGCTAATTTACTTCCTGTCTTCGCCAATTTCATTGCCCGAATCGCCCCTTAAAGATGGAGCACCCACTCGGGGAAGCCTTCAAGATCGAAGTTGATATTCAGACGTTAGCAGATGAATTCCACTCTTATGACGGTGGTCAATTGAGGAAAAACAAACTTCGAGGATAGGATGTTATAGACTCCTACATACATAGCTATTGAAACAAGCCTCACTATGGATCATATGGATGGGTAAGCGTAAGCGTACAAGTAGATGGTATTACCTTAGGGGGGGAAGCAGGGTTCTCGATACCGTACCCGGTTCATACTAACATAATTCGTCTTAGTGTACACTGTTAGTAGTATACCACAATGTAAAATTGTACTTAGATTGTACTAAGAGTTTCTACATATAGTAGTATAAATATTTATTAATATTTAAATATCTTGTTTAAGCAAACAATTAAAAGTTGTATACAAATATATTTATAGAACGTATTAATATACTATACTATATATTATAGTTTATTTTCTAAATAATATTTTGTATTACAACTAGTAAAATGTTGTTATTGTAATTATAAAGTTTGTAGTTTAAGTCTTGTAATACTATTATCTTTAATATATTTAAAAGATTAATAATAATAAATATAAGCAATATATCTAGTATAATATACTAAATACTACAAAAATAAGAAAGTTTTAACTATTTTAAAACTAATACTTGAGCTATACTTGAACTTAGACTAATTGTGTTAATTCGAGAAATTAAATCGAATTTTAATAATTTAATTTAAATTGAATCGAAAGTTTTAACAATTTAATTTCTAAACTTGAAATCAACAATTTGATTTAATTTTAAACTTAAAAGCGAAAATCAAATTAAAAAATTGATTTAAATTGTTAAGATATTAGTTTTATTATAGATTATAATTAATTTGTTTAAAATCTTAGTTATATATTTTAGATTTAATAATATAATATAGTAATACAATATAGTAATGTAATTTAATATAATAATATATTATAATATTAATTTGTAATAGTAAGCTCTTTAAGCTAAGTATATAAAGTTATTAGTTCGAGATCTTAATAATTTTGTTTGTTTTACTATTATTCTAAACAATCTAATTCGAGTTGCTTTCGATCTTATTATTATTTTTATTGTGAAAATCTTAATCTTTATTTGTTACAATATTGCACTTATATTTAGATTGCTTACTACTAGATAGCAAATTAAGAATTTATAGTTAAATAATGCAACAATCTTAATTAAATCTTGATGTATCTAGATAAATAAACATATTTAATATATTTAGCAATATATATAGTTATAACTTATAACTTTTATAGATCTTAACTCTTTAATATCTTATTAGATAATAGTATTAACTATTAATATTACAATTGTTTTATACAATTAATCTTAATCTTGTTCGAAATATTATATGTTGTTCGAACAATTAATTCTTAGAATTACTAACTATTATCTTAGTATCGATCTTATTCTCTAGTAATTCTTATTGTCTTTATTTAACTAGATAGTTGAAGTCTACTTAATTATTATTATTATTATCTTATTTATTGTAAAGTAATTATTGCAATTGTATTTATTAAATTATTAATAATATTAATCAAAAATCTTAATTTGATTTCTTAGAATAATATAGTTAAGTAAATTATTTGAGCTAATTTCTTAGCTCGATTACAATATTGTTCTTATTATCTTTGTTATTAACGTCTTTATTAACTAGTTAGTTTATTAGTACTTAAAAGATCTATCTATTGTTATTATTAATATTGTAAATACTATTGTAACAACTTATTTTTATCTCTTAGTATTGTTACAATTTAATCGAAATACTCGAAATTCTATCTTAGTAAAATCTTCTATCTATCTTGTTAAGTAAGTTATTGATATTAGTTGTTTTTGCAAGATAATTTAACAATTCTTTAATATTATTATTGCGTATTAACAATTCTCGATATATCAAAGTTTTCTGCAATCTTATAGTTCGAATAATATAAATAGCTTGTCTTTTATTAATAGTATTTTATCTAAAGAAGTATTTGTTCTACAAATTAAAGCTAGATCTCTTAATAATTTAAATAATATATCGATTTTCGAATGCAACAAATAATTACAACTTAGAAATTAAAATATCTTTAAGTTTACTAAAATAAATATCGATAGTAATAAACTTAAATCTTAGAGTCTATTATTGTTTATTAAGATAGATAAGATATTTGCAAAAAAAACAATGTACAACATTTTAATAGAATTATATAGCAACAATATTATATTTATTAAATCTGCTATTTAGATAGTTGTAAATATTGCAATTAATATCGAAATAAACTATATTCTAGCTTAAATACCAAAAAATATTTTAGAATATTAATAATTCTCAAGATTTATTTAAGTTTTCTAAGCTATCTAAATTTTTTAAATTATCGAAATTAACAGATAAAGTAAATAATTTATCTAGATAATATATAGAGAATATCAACTTCTTTAATTCTTACTACAACAATAAATTCTTATTTAGTAAATTAACTATTAAGTATATCGAAAAAAATATTATCTTTTATAACGTTTATATCTTTGTAAATTGTGCTAAGAATATTGTTTTAATTAAGAATAACAATCTAGTATGCAACAATCTCTCTATTTGCTTACGCAAACAAGTATTTATATAATATATCTCGAAACTTATTAATGATAAATGTTGTTTATTTAAGTATAACAATTATCTTAACAAATAAATCAATAATTTTGTTTGTTAGTTTTGTAAGTTTTTAGCTAAGATTATAGAAGTAGTTACTAGTAAGCAATATATTAGTTAAAACGCTTGTTAATTACAAAAGTCTTAAAAGTACGCTTAGACTATAGTAAGAGTTGCAAAATCGATAGAGTTATCTATTTATAATTAGCTTTAAATTATCTAAAATTATCTAAATATCGAATTTTAACACAATATTGTTACGAACGATTTGTCGTATAATAGAGTTTAGAGAATTAAATTTTGCTTCGACGTTTAGATTGATCTTCTAAGTTAGAAACAAATCTAACTTCTTGACAAATAATAGTTTTAACGAGTTTTCAATTAGTGCGTCTTAACGAATGCTATACGTAATTAATTATTACATCTTATTTCTTAGCGAGAGTCTCAAGTTTAATTTCTCTTCTATCTATTAGAAGCAATTAGATAGTTGTAGTAGTGCTTAGAGTACAATTATGCGTTCGAAGATCGTCTATATAGTGTCTTGCGAGTTCGTCCTACACGCAAGAGCGCATGCTTTCTATTTATTTCGATAATAGATTGTTATAAACAGTTTGATATATAGTAGAGTTTGGAGAATCAAGTTTTGCTTCGACATTCGAATTGATCTTTTGAACTAGAATTAGATCTAACTTCTTGACAAATATATCTATATCGTAGATTAATATTACTCTTAATGCGTTTCTTAAGAATCTAGATAATTGCAAAAAGATATAATAAAAACTTATAAAAATATATTCTAATTTATCGAGACAAAAGAAGAAGTTCGCAATAGACAAAAACAAGAATTATATTACGCTAGTACTTTCGTAAGAAATATTAGAAAGAATTATATTATTGAAGAGATTTGTAGACGTCTTTAGACAATGTAAGCAATTACTTAATAACAAGAATTGCAACTATAAATAATATTATATTCAATAAATTTTCGCAAATAATTCAATAAATCAAAGTAACAATATGTAAAGACTTAAGATAAATTGAATACGATTTATAAAAGCGTCGTGTTCAAAAATCTACATACTAAAGAAAATTCTTTTTGTTCGTTTTATTCGTTGTCGAGCATGTCGAATATTGTTCGCTCAATTTGTTAACAAATATGTCGAACATTGTTCGTTTGTTAAGTTGTCAAACATTCAAGTAGTTGTGCTTTGTATTATATATTGCATCGTAAATTATATATTACGTTGTTTCGAATTAAGCTTGTAACACTATTTCTTTTCTTAAAGATTTTGGTCTCGAAAGTTAAACGTCTTTTTTATTATGTTTTGTTAGCAACAAAGTTGTTTTCGTATTGCATTCAAAATTAAACGCTACAATATATTAATAGATATTGTCTATAAACGTTGCTTTCTCTCTAGTTATTTCTATATAATTAATAAAAACTTTTCGTCTTGTTTAAAGTGCTCGAAATATGTTTGTGCGAGCAAATTGTGCGTAAACATGTCGTGATTTTTCTTTAATTACAATAGAGAAGATCTTTTTGTTAAGATCGCTAAAAATGAAGCTTTATTAACAATTATTATAATTCGATTATTACGAAATAAGAAGATTCTAAAGAAAATTAATGCGAAGACAAAACGAAAGATACAATATTCATTGTTAAGAATAAAAAAGTCGAATGCTTTTAAATTCTTTAATTGTTCTATTATGAATGTTCTAATTAAGTCGTCCTTTGTCTTCTAATTATCTCTCGCTATATTAGATAATTTTTCGAATCTTGATAAAATTTCTAAATAAGATTATAGTAGTTATCAAGATTCTTTTTTAATTTTTACGTATTCTCTAAGATAGATTTTTTTTTTACTTGATAAGATAATTTTAACTTTGTTGCTCTAGAATTTTTTTTACTTCGTATTTGCTTTCTTCTTGAGCTTTGTAATAAAATATTTTCTATATAAACGTATTAGAGTCGATTAATTTTAACAATAAAATATAAAATACTAGAAATACTTTAACGTGTTACGAGCCGCGTGCTCAGGTCTGCTGATCACGGCGCAAAGCTCTTCACAGTATGCAGGGCACAGCCTGCCAAGGAAGTATCATGTGACTGGATCAGTGGATCATTGGGATCAAAGGTATTGATCCGGCGATCCAGTTGATCCATCATGTATATAACTAACTGAACGCGACTCCCTTATGGATCGTGTTCAACTCATCTTAAGTCTTGACTTATTGTTACGACTACTTAGCTGCAAACCCTTGTTACCAAGTGATTGCTAGCATTGCCTGAAGACGCCTACAGACCTCTCCGATAGCATAACCCTCTCTGATACCTTCGTGGGAAGTACCAGCGTAACATAACGTCTTTGAGTAAATCGAGTTCGTAATTGACTAATTTCTTGACAATCTTAATAAAAAATAATTCGATCTTGATATAATTTAACTTCTTGTTTTTCTTTCTTGTTTTAAAATTTTTAATTAAAAGATAAATTTTATTCTTCTTTTTTAGTTACGATGTTATTTTTCGTCTCTTGTTCTAATACTTAACTAATCTTTTCTATATAAAAGAGATATTTCTTTGTATCTTTTTTAACATAATTATTCTTTCGATAACTAATTGCGCGAATAAATATCTTTGTTCGTTTTCAAAAAAATTCGATTTCTTGTTATAATTTGCGAAGAATAAGATCATCTTCGTAATATTTAAGATTTTTGCATTTAATATTAATTGTGTTATAGATAATAATAATACTTAATTGTTTTAAGTATTGTTAATATAATATCGCAAATATTGCTCAAGACTCTAATTTATGTTTTTTTATTAAATTATTTGTAATCGAATAATAGATAATAAACATACGAAGTCTTGTATCTAATATTAATATAAATGTCTTTCAATAGTTAAATGTAAAGAGTTTGTCTTTATCGCTAATTAATTCTTTGAATATATTATAATATTGTATAAGTCAATTTAATACAACGTATTCTAATTGTTCTATTGTAAATTTCTTTGTGCATACAATAATATATAAGTACTTAATAAGCTTGTTGATTATTATTAATATCAAATTATTATTATCTTCAATTGCTAAATTTATCGATTTAGACAACTTAATAATAAAGTTTATCGTAACTTTATCTTATAATAGTTTAAATAATTTTCAATATTAAATCTTATTATAGTTCGTATATACATTATGTTTGTTCTACTAACAATTAAGATATCTTTTAATGTATATTTTGACAACTTGTTTTATCTAAAGAAACTAACAATGTTAGCGTAAAAACTAAAGAATTTTGATTACTTTCAAATACTTTCGCAATAATTTATTATAATGTTCTTTTATATATTTGTCGATTTTGTCGATAAATATTTGAAGTTTTTCTTTCTTTATTAGAAATTCTTTCTTGTTGTCTTTAAGTATTTGTAAAGTAGCATTTAGCTCGTACTTATTTGCTAATAATAATTTGTTTTTGTTGATCTTAAGTATGCTATAATTAAACGATTTCTTCGTTTTTATATAATTACTTCTTTTATTAAGTGCGTCTACTTTATTGTTATTTTTGTCTAATATATACTATATTTTAAACTTGTATTGTTCAAGTTATTCTAAATATTACATTTATCTTTTATTAAGCTATTTAATAATAATAAAGTATAAAAGATTCTTATAATTTATAAAAATCGTAAATTTTAATAATTCTTCAATATATACTTTTTATAATTTTAGAGAAATTATAATAGCGAGTAATTTCTTGTTGTAAATATTATAATTTTGTTCAATTAACAAAAGTTTTCTCGAAAGATATATTATTAGATGTTATATGTTTTTATGCTCTTAACTAAAGTATATATTGATAACTAAATTTAATGCGTCAATTTCAACCTTGTTTAACAATTATAAATCGAACATTTTTAGTACTAGTTTCTTTTAATATTCTAGTTTAAAATTCTAAGTTTTTTTTTGATTCTTATATTTATAACGTCTTCTTTTTTATAAAATTCGTTAATAATATTACATTAGCGAAATAGTTTTTAATAAATTTCTTATTATAGTTTATAAAATCTAGAAAGAATTAAACTTTCTTAACGTTAACAAATAATTTTTACTCTTTAATTGCTTGTAACTTTTCGAAATTTATGCATACTTTATATTGTTTAACAATAAATTCAAGAAAATTAATTTCTTTTTAATAAAACTCGCATTTCTCTAATTTAAGATGTAGATTTTTTCTATTTAAATATTTTAGTACTTTGAAAACATAATTTATATGTTCTTTTAGAATATTTGAGTAAATTATAATATTGTTCAAGCATATTATAACAAATCGATTCAAATATTGTTGTAATATATTATTAATTATTTCTTAATACATTGTTAAGACATTCGTAAATTCGAATAACATTATTATATATTCGTATAATTTATATTGTGTGCAAAAAGCTATCTTTTACTCTTTTCTTGCTTTTATTCTAATTTAATTGTACGCTTTTTGTAAATTTAATTTAACAAAGTATTTTGCTTCGAATAATCGATTTTAAAGCTCGCTAATGTTAAATAATAAATATTGATTTTTTATCGTAATATTGTTTAGCTTTCAATAATTAATATATAGATAAAAGATTTCGTTCTTCTTAAATACAAAGAAAATCGAGTATTCTAATTATAATTGAAACTTTTTAATCAATTTTTTTTTTCGTGTTTTGCTAGATATTTGCGAAGTGTTTCTAGCTTTTTCTCGAATAAAGCATATATAAATTCAAACGTAAATTGCTTGTTTAATTCAAGTTTAATCTTGTAATTTTACAATTAATATTTAGATAAAATTTTAATTGTTTTCTTTTTCTAAAATAGATACTTTTAATTATTGTATATTTATAATATATACTTTAGCGATTTTCTCGCTATATTAAATAATTTAAAACTCTTAAAAAATTCGTAGTTTTTTTTATTTATTTTAACTTTATAATTTAGCTAGTCTTTATTAATACTTGTTAAGTCGAACTTTATTAAATTTTTTTTTTGCAAAGATGCAAGTTTACTTACTACTTGCGATTAAGTTTCGACTTAATCTCTTATTTATTATCGAACGCTATTGATGCGTAAACTAAATATAAATTGCGTAATTGCATTGCGCAAATCTAAGTACTCGTATATTCTAATTAATTTCTAAATTGTGTTGCTTTAATTAAGACATTTCTAGAACAATATTATAAATAATTATTTTCATTATATTAAAAATTAGTTTCTCGTAATATTGCTAAATAGCTATTAATAGTAATTTTGTTTCTTTGTTTACTTTTTAATTTCTTGCGAGTAATAAGTTTCTATCTATAATTACTAGATTGTAAGCGTTAGACTTTGTTTAAATAAAATATTTTTCTCTCTTTACAAAAGTTTTAGTTATAAAATTATTTATCGCATTAAAATTAATTATTGTTATAAGTTAACAATTGTTAATCTTAATTAATATAATAAAATATTGTACGTGCGTTGTTGAATTTAGTTGCTATTATTAAGCTAACATATTGCATTTCTCTAGTATTTTCTTTATTAAAAAAATTAAATTTTTTCTTGCTTTTGTGTTATAACTTCTACTTCGAACGTCTATTTACGCTAAGCTTTCTTCTATTGCTAGATTGTTAACTTTAATTTTCTAAAAAACCAACTAACTTTGTTCTTTTCTTTTAGATAAGTTTAATATAAGTTGTTGTAACAAATTATTCAATTAAGACTTACGTATGCTATAAGATTCAATTGTTTTATTATTATATCAAGTATGTTCTTTTTTGTAATAACATTGTTTTTTAGTTTCTCTTCGCATTTGTTTACGATCTTTGATAAACTAATTAAAGTATCAAAATAATTTGTAATATCTTTTATACATTTGTAAAAGTTCTTTTAGTTATACTCTTCGTCTAAGTCAATAATTAAGCTATAAGATTTAATAAATTTCTAGAGTTCTTAATTAACTTTTTGCGTAAATGCGAGTGTCTTGTCTAATAATATTTTATCTAGAACTTTCTATAATTGATTTGAGTTCTTTATCAAATAATAATTGTTGTTCGATTTAGTCTTAAGAATGTTCGTCTTTATGTCAATTTGCTCTCTAATATTATTTTAGCTATTAAGTATCTTTCTTAACATAACATTGATCTATCAACAATTTATTAAGTTTCGTAATTAACAATTTCTTGTAAAGTAACTCGATTTGTTACATAAATAGTATGTTTTTTAAAATTTGTTATTTTACTTTTTTTTAGAGTTTTTTTTTGCGTTGTTAGATAAAATTCAATTTTATAAATACAAGCTTACGATAACTTGAATTGCTATACTTCTAATTAGAATGAGATTTTTTTTACTAATATTTAATCGTTAATTCAAAAAAGATTTCTACTCTTTTATAAAATTCATTGTATTGCTTTTTTATAATTTTTTTATACAACTTGTCGTTGAAATTAATAATTACTTCGATAAGATTAAATATGTCGCTAATAAATTTGTTATTGCGCATAATTTCGTTCTTGAGATTATTTTTTAAATCTCGTCGAAACATTGTTATAAGTGCGACATTGTTTTATTTAATAAGCTTGACATATTTTTGAAATTTAATTGCGTAATTTGCTACAAAAATTCGTTAAGTTAAGTGCTAAATTTTTTTTTTTGCAATTTGTTTTTTATTAAATATTTCGAAGATTTTTCGAAGCTCTTTCTTGAAGTTGTTGAAATTCGTAAATATCGCACGAGAATTTTTGTTATAATTTTTCAAATACTTGCGTAAGTTTGACTTAAGTCAATGGTAAACTCTTTCTTTAAAAAATATAAATGCGAAAATTGTCTTTTGATTTGCTAGAACAAGATAGAAGATAAAATTAATAAGGTGTAAAACGATTTAAGTTCTAACGAAGCTATAAACGATAGTTTTATACACTATCAAATGCGTTAGATGCGTCTACTCATCTAGGTGCATCGAGGTTTAATTAGAGTCATCGCATCATCTAATTATGAATTCTTCCATCACCTAGTAGATGCAATCTATAGCAATATCGTAACAAAAATAGATATTTATTTGCATAAGCTAGTTCTTCAAGTTAATATAATCTTTATAATAGATATTAGACTTGTTGATTTTTATTTTGATGTTTTTACTAAACGTTGATCGACGTAATGCTATTAAGCTAGTGCTTAAGATAGAAACGCGTTAATTTAATACAAATATTCTTAAAGTGTTCAAAGTGTTACGCTAGTACTTTCGTAAAAAATATTAAAGAAAGTTATGTTATTAAAGAGATTTATAAACGTCTTTAAACAATGTAAACAATTACTTAATAACAAGAATTGCAATTATAAACAATCTTATATTTAATAAATTTTCGCAAGTAATTTAATAAATCAAAGTAACAATAAGTAAAGACTTAAGATAAGTTAAACACAATTTATAAAAGAGTTGTATTCGAAGATCTATATATTAAAGAAAATTCTTCTTGTTCGTTTTGCTTGTTGTCGAGCATGTCGAACATTGTTTGCTTAACTTGTTGACGAGTACATCGAACATTACTCGCTCAATTCGCTATCAAGTATATCGAACATTGTTTGCTTAACTCGTTGATAAGCATATCGAGCATTGTTCATTTGTTAAGTCGTCAAACATGCAAGTAGTCGTGCTTCGTGCTACATGTTGCATCGTAAACTATATATTACGTTGTTTCAAGCTAGACTCGTAACAAATTATAACAAAAACTATAATAGAGATAATTAAGATTACAGTTACAAAGATATCTTATTAAGTAACTTTAGATCTTGCTTTAATTAGCAAGATAATAAGTATAATTAATTCTTTTGTTTAGAACTATTATTCATTTAGTTCTTTATATTGGAATTTGCGAATTCCACATTTTAGCAACAATTAATATTGTTATTTTTTTTATTAGAATTGTACTTATTAAGCCTAGAATAATTAGCAAGTATATTAGTAACAAAATTGATTTTTAAACAATTAGTTGTTATTGCAAGTTTTGTCTACTTTATTATAGTTAAGGCAATATTAATAATTTGAAGAAACAACTTCTATAATACAATAACTTTACTAAGTCGATATTAGTTCGAGAGAATCTTGTAATATCTCGCGCTAGTCTATTAGAGTAATTTAAGCTGTTTTCTAATATTTAGATTGTTTTGTAATTTATTTGAAATTTTTAGTCTAATCGAGTTAGTATTATATATACAATTAATATTTGAAAACAAAATTAATTCTAAATTTGTTCTCAAATATTAATTCTATACGCAATACTAATCTAATTAGACTAAAAATTTCAAGTAAATTACAAAACAATCTAAATATTAGAAAACAGCTTAAATTACTCTAATAGACTAGCGCGAGATGTTACAAGACTCTCTCGAATCGATATTAACTTAGTAAAGTTATTGTGTTACAAAGATTGCTTTCTCGAATTACCAATAAGATTACAACTAATTCTGTCGCTTAAAATATATTCTTAAACAAATTAAATTTCTATTAAAATTAGTATTGATTATTTCGATACTATAATAACAATTAGCAGCAATAATTTCAGATACAATTAGCTTATTAAACTGTAAAAAATTAAGAAAACTATTCGAAAAATTATAGTCGAGAGACCTACTATAATAACAACTTGAAGACTACTACAATAATAAAAAAAATAACAATAACAATAACAAGACTTATCTTACTTATTCTAATAAACATAAAAATAAGATAAATAGCAATCAGAATATTATAAATAAGATAATTACTAATATTTACTTTGTTACAACTTCGAGACAACTATCTTTTGTCTATTATTGTTGTTAGAAAATTATCTTTAATAACAAGCTTTATTAATATATTCGAGCATATTGCAAAATAAATATTGTCAATACTTATTACAACAATTATCTAGACAAAATCTTAATAAAGTTTGTATCTATTATTATAATAGAGTTTACAACTCTATCTATTATATAGTCTAATTATAGTTTTTACTTCTAATATTACGCTTGTATCTTAATATATTACTTTATTAACAATAAAGAGATAAAGAAGTATCTTAATTTTAAATACAATATATTATTAGTTAATTGCGAGTTTCTTACTTTACAACTATATAAAATAATTAAACAAATTATTATCTCTTTTAAGATATATAATATAAATAATTGCAAATATAATATATCAAGGTATTGTAAACTTAACTTCTATATAAGCAAAATATATAATAATAACTCGACTATTGTATATTTTAGACAAGGGATATATGTAATAGATAATCTTCGAACAAAGATATTTATTAATATTGATATATTGAGATTTAAAATTATAGTTCTCGATATAACTTAGCAGCAAATTATTATTAATAGTTGTAAAATTACAATATCTCTTTTTGTAATATTAAGAAAAGAGCGCGTTAAGCGCAAGCTTTGTAGTTAAAAACAAATATCAATATCAATATATATAGTTATAACAATATCTATAAAGTATTGCAACAAAAATATATTAAATAATTGCAATTATAGCTTTCTATCTAGATTTAATATAACTCTAAAAATTAGTAATAGTTTTTTTGCTTATATAATAAATGCAAATGTTAAGACAATTTAGATAAGACATATCTTTAACAAATTTTTTATTGTGCTTAAAATTTTTATAATCGAAGAGTTGCAAAATTATAATAAGAATAGTCGTTATTTAACTTATTCGAAGAATATATATTTAGTTGTTACTTTCTTATTAGAATAATTTAAGCAATTAAAAAAGATTGCAAAATATATTACTATAATAGATTTAATAGTTGTTGTTATCTTCGACAACAATATTAGTTAATTTATCTTTTATAATTTAATAATATCTTAGATCGATATTACAACAATACTCTTACTAAATCTCTTAATAATTACTTTTTATTCGAATATCTTACTATATAATTTATTACTTTTACAATCTTTCGATAGTACTTCTCTTGCTATTAGAATTCTAACAAAAACAATAATATCTAATAAGATTACTATCTATAGTAATAGTTCGACAAACAATTGCATATCTACAATTGTAAAAAAGTACTAAAATATTTTTTGTAACTTAGAAGATATTGTTAATCTATCGAAGAAATAATAGATACAAATATTTATTCTTTCTGACGCAAAATTAGATATTTTCAGAGTATATTTTTTAAGTTCGAAGAACAAACAGACAGTTAATAAGAAATTTAATTGTCTATATAAAGAAAAAAAGATATTATAAACATTTTAGTTTATTTTATGAAACTATTTTGTCTTTGTAATATAATATATTATTAACCAAATACGCAAAGATTATATTGTAATCGATATAAGAAATCTTAACAAAATCTTTATATTCGACGTTTATTCTATATCTTTACAATTAGATATTCTAGCAATAATTATAAACTTTTTCTATGTTTTAGTTATACATTGTATTAAGTTCTTTTATTAATAGTTAATACAATATTAGAATTGTTATAAATTAATTGTAATTAGTTATTGCAATAGTAAGCAGTAGAATATAATAGCTATAAAATATTGAAACTCTTTGGCTTATATTTAGAGACAAATAGATATTATATTGCGTTTATGTAATTTTGTTAGAATTTATATTAATAATATTGTTGTCTATTTTAGTAGTTTAAAAGAACATCTATATTACTTGAACAAAATCTTTAGTTTATTTAAGCGTATAAATATTGCTATTAAGTTAAGTAAGATCTTTCTAAATTATTCTATTATCGTTCTACTTAATTAAAAGATAGATAGTCTCGATCTTATTATTGCGAAAAATAAATTAACAACAATTCGAAAGCTTCGATTTTCTAGAACTTTAAAATATCTCGAAATCTATCTAGACAAAATAGATTATTTATATTAATATATATTTTATTACGTATAAAAGATAAAGTTGCTTTAGAAGCGCAAAACGTATTTGCTTTGCAAAAAATCTATTAAATTTTTTGCAAGAAAGCAATACTCTTGTTTTATCGAAATTATTTTGTTAAACAATAGAGAACTCGATTTCTTTAATTAGTTGCAAAGTATATTTACTAGAGTTATTTTTTTGATTTACTACAATAAAGCAAGAATCTTGTTTGTCAATATAGATATATTAAAGAAGAGAGATTATAGAATAATAATATATTATATTAAGAACAATAAGAAGATTAAGAATTATATTAGACTATTATAATGTAACAACATCGAATTAATTATATTTCTTAGTAAAATACTATTCGAGATAGAGTTACAATATTGATTAATCGAGCTAAAAATAATTGCGTTAATATAAATTATTTGCAAGATACAATTAATAATTGTTATTTCAAATTATTTTGTTGTTATATATATCGATTATAATATTAGTTTGTTAATTGTAAAGCAAACAAAACTTACTTCTAGCAATACAATTGTTTAAATATAAAGCTTGTATATATATTTATTTATCTCTCTTAATTTTAACTAAATATATATTATAGATTAGACAGATCTAATCTAATATCTAATATCTTAAGTCGATTACTTACAAGATCTATTAAGATAAATTATATCGACGCTCTTAATATTATTAATAAAGTCTATATATATAGGCAATTGTAATTATAAATAACACTTTTTGCGTTAAAATTTAGAAAGAATATTAAGAAGATCTTGTATATAAGAAGCTTTTTTTAATACTTTGCAAGCTTGCTATTGCAATTGCTATTAAAGTATTATCAATAATTAATATTCTTGCAAAGAGATTGCTCAATCTTATAGAAATATTATTATTTACTATAAATATATTATGCTAATACTTTTGTAAAAGATATTAAAGAAAATTATGCTATTAAAGAGATTTGTAAACGTCTTCAAGCAATATAAGCAATTACTTGATAACAAGAGTTGCAACTACATTTGCATTTAATAAATTCTAACTTTAGTTCTAGATATATGTAGATTTGTTATAACAAAAGTCGCAGTTTTATATTACTAATATCTTGATTTCGTGCAAAATCAAGATTTGATTATTAGAATCTTGCATTACTTGCGAGAATCTAAAGATTTAAGTCAAGCTTTGCGAGAGACAATCTTGATATTTCTTAATATTGCGCTTGTAAATGCGTTTGTTCTATATAGCAATTATAGTTTGTTTTCGTAAAATGCGCACACGTTCTTTTGATTTATTAGAGTTATCTAAAAAATAAAGTTTGTTCAAATCGACAAAATCTAATATTTAAATCGGAAAACGTAATAATTTAATGCAACTATATAACTAGCAAGCAATTACAAATATTTGTGTATATTGCGAATATCAAAACTTTACGCGTCAAGACGTAATCTAATTCGATAGAAATTTTACAACTTTGTCGAACTTTAAGAAAACAAAATAAGCTCTTCTAGTAGATTTTGTCTCGACAATACTAATTTAAGTATATGGAATAAATAGATTTGTAAGATTTGCAAAATCTTGTAAATATCTTGATTCCTGTTAGCTCGATCTGTCTTCCGAAACGCGAATATATAGATAATCTTATATTCAATAAATCTTTATAGATAATTCAATAAATCAAAGTAACAATAAGTAAAGACTTAAGATAAGTTAAATACAATTTATAAAAAAGTCGCGTTCGAAAGTTATATATCTTTCTATTATTTGAAATTTAAGATATTTAAGATATTTAAAATTTTAATTCTTTTAATTATCTTAATTCTAAATTTAAGATATTTAAGAGTTAAACTATCTTAATTATTTTAATTTTGTTAATAGATTTTTCCTTTCTAATTATCTTGTAAAGAGCAATGCGCGACAAATAGTATCTATTAATACGCGACTTATAATATTATTTTCTCTTTTCAAGAATTTTTGTCTCCAAACTATATTTTTTTTTTTACTATATTAATTAAGCTAACTATTGAATAATGTCGCAATTTCGTTGTTAATTATTACTATAAGTACGCTTTTCTTATAATGTGTTTTTGTTAAGTTTGCATTTTATTTAACATATTTTGTCAAGTAAATAAAGAATACTTTAAATATAAAAAGTGTTATCGAAAGAATCGAAAATATAATCTAGCTTCTAATTATCAAAAAATAGATAAAGTTATTTAAAAAACTAAAAAACTAAATAATAAAATAATAAAGTTGCGTCTAAAAATTGCGCAAAAAACAAAATAAAAAAAATATTAACTTTGTTGTTTAAAAAATATAAGTAATGCAAAGTCAAAGAATATTCAAAAAATTAAAAATAACAAAAAAAAAATCAAATATATTAAAGAGATATTCGAAGTCTTGTTCGATATTATTATTAATTCTTTATTGTTTACTTTTTTGTCTTTTAATACTTTGTCAACTCTTATAAGTAATTTTATTGCTAACAAAATTGTTGCAATTTGTTAAAATATTTCTTTAAATTTTTAAATAATTTTTATATATTTTTGAAAACAGAATGTTTTTTTTACTTAATAAGATATTTTTAATTCTTTTGTTATAAAATTTTCTCAATTTTATATTGTTTTTTTTTTGTAAATAGAAATAAAATATATTTTACAAAAATATAATTAAATTTGTTAATTTCAACAATAAGATACAAAATACTAAAAATACTTTAACATTTTTAGATAAGTCGAGTTTATAATTAATTAATTTCTTTATCTTCTTAATAAGAAATAATTTAACTTTAATATTATTTAACTTCTTATTTAACTTTCTTGTCTTAAGATTTTTTGTAAAAAGATATATATATATATTTTTTTTTAATTAAAATATTGTTTTTTGTTTTTTGTTCTAATACTTAATCGATCTTTCTTGTATTTTTGAGATATTATTATATGTCTTTTTTAGTATTGCTACTCTCTCGATAATTAATTAAGTTAATAGATACTTTTATTCTTTTTTAAAGAGATTAAATTTCTTGTTATAATCAACAAAAAATAAAGATATTTTAATAATATTCGAAATCTTTGTATTTAATTTTAATTAAATTATAAATAGAAGTAATATTTAATTGTTATAAGTATTGTTAATATAATATCTTAAATATTGCTTTAAACTTTAATTTTTTTGTTTTATCTAATTATTTATAATTAAGTAATAGAAAATAGATATTCTAAGTCTTGTTTCTAATATTAATAGAAGTATCTTTTAATAATTAGATATAAAAAATTTGTCTCTATTACTAATTAGTTCTTTAAGTATATTGTAATATTATATAAGTTAATTTGGTACAATATATTTTAATTGTTCTATTATAAACTTCTTCTTGTATACAATAATATAAAAATACTTAATAAATTTGTTAATTATTATTAATATTAAATTATATTTATTTTTAATTGCTAAGTTTATTAATTTAGACAGTTCAATAATAAATTTTATTATAACTTTATCTTATAATAGTTTAGATAATTCTTAATATTATATTTTGTTATAACTTGCATATATACTATGTTTGTTCTATTAATAATTAAGATATTATTTAATATATATTTTAACAATTTGTTTTATCTAAGAAAACTAACAGTATTAATATAAAAGTTAGAGAGTTTTAATTACTCTTAAGTACTTTTGCAATAATTTATTATAATATTTCTGAATATATTTGTCGATTTTGTCGATAAATATCTAAAGTTTTTTTTTTATTAAGAATTCTTTCTTATTATCTTTAAGTATTTGTAAAATAGTATTTAGCTTATATTTATTTACTAATAATAATTTGTTTTTGTTAATCTTAAGTATATTACAATTAAACAATTTTTTTGTTTCTATATAATTACTTCTTTTATTAAGTATATTTGCTCTATTATTATTTTTGTCTAATATATATTATATTCTAAACTTATATTTTTAAGTTGCTTTAATTATTATATTTGTCTTCTATTAAGTTATTTAGTAGTAGTAAAATGCAAAAGATTTTTATAATTTGTAAGAATTGTAAGTTTCAATAATTTTTTAATATATAATTTTTATAATAAAAAAAAAACTACAATAACAAATAGTTTTTTATTGTAAATATTATAATTTTGTTCAATTAATAAAAGTCTTTTTAAGAGATATATTATTAAGTATTATATATTTTTATATTCTTAACTAAAGTATATATTAATAATTAGATTTAATACGTCGATTTTAATTTTGCTTAACAATTATAAATTGTAAATTTTTAATATTAATTTCTTCAAATACTTTAGCTTAAGATTCTAAAATAATTTTTCTTTTATTAATTTCTATGTTTATAATGTCTTTTTTTTTGTAAAATTTGTTAATAATATTGCATTAACAAAGTAATTCTTAATAAATTTCTTATTATAATTTATAAAATCTAAAAAAAATTAAACTTTCTTAATATTAATAGATATTTTTTATTTTTTGATTGCTTATAACTTTTCGAAATTTATATATACTTTATATTGTTTAATAATAAATTCAAGAAAATCAATTTCTTTTTAATAGAACTTGTATTTCTTTAATTTAAGATATAATTTTTTTTATTTGAATATTTAAATATTTTAAAAATATTTTTTATATATTTTTTAAAAAATTTAAGTAAATTATAATATTGTTCAAGTATATTATAACAAATTAATTCAAATATTATCGTAATATATTATTAATTATTTTCTAATATATTATTGTAATATTTGTAAATTCGAACAATATTATTATATATTTGTATAATTTATATTGTATACAAAAAGCTATTTTTTATTTATTTATTATCTTCATTTTAATTTAATTATATATTTTTGGTAAATTAATTTAATAAAATATTTTGTTTCGAACAATCGATTCTAAAGTTTGTTAATATTAGATAATAAATATTAATTTTTCATTGTAATATTATTTAACTTTCAATAATTCATATATAAACAAAAAGGTTTGTTCTTCTTAAATACAAAGAGAATCGAATATTCTATTTATAGTTAATTTTTTTTATAAATTTTTATTTTTATTTTTTGCTAAATATTTGAAAAATATTTCTAGCTTTTTTTTAAACAAAGTATATATAGATTTAAATATAAGTTGCTTGTTTAATTTAAATCTAATCTTGTAATTTTACAATTAATATTTAAATAAAATTTCGATTGTTTTTTCTTTTTAAAATAGATACTCTTAATTATTATATATTTGTAATATATATTTTAGCAATTTTCTTGCTATATTAGATAGTTTAAAGTTCTCAAAAAATTTGAAATTTTCTTTACTTACTTTAGCTTTGTAATTTAATTAATTTTTGTCAATATTTGTTAAATCGAATTTTATTAGATTATTTTTTTGCAAAGATACAAACTTACTATTTGCAATTAAATTTTAATTTAATCTTTTATCTATTATCGAAAGCTATTAATATATAAATTAAATATAAGTTGCGTAATTATATTGTGCAAATCTAAGTACTTATATATTTTAATTAATTTCTAAATTGTATTACTTTAATTAAGACATTTTTAAAATAATATTATAAATAACTATTTCTACTATATTAAAGTTTAGTTTCTCGTAATATTGCTAAATAACTATCGATAATAATTTTGTTTCTTTGTCTATTCTTTTATTTTTTGCAAGTAATAAATTTTTATCTACAATTGCTAAATTGTAAGCGTTAAATTTTATTTGAATAAAATTTTCTTTTCTCTTTACAAGAGTTTTAATTATAAAATTATCTATTGTATTAAAATTAACTATAACTATAAATTAACAATTGTTAATCTTAACTAATATAATAAATTATTGTATTTACGTTATTAAGTCTAGTTGCTATTATTAAGCTAATATATTGTATTTTTCTAATATATTCTTTATTAAAGAATTTGAACTTTTCTTTGCTTCTATATTATAATTTCTACTTTAAACATTTATTTGTGCTAAGCTCTTTTCTATTGCTAAATTGCTAACTATAACTTTTTAGAAAATTAATTAATTTTGTTCTTTTTTTAGATAAATTTAGTATAAGTTGTTGTAGCAAACTATTTAATTAAAATCTATATATATTGTAAGATTTAATTGTCTTATAATAATATTAAGTATATTCTTTTTTATAATAATATTGCTTTCTAGCTTTTTTTTGTATTTATTTATAATCTTCGATAAGCTAGTTAAAGTCTTAAGATAATTTATAATATCTTCTATATATTTGTAGAAGTTCTTTTAATTATACTTTTTATTTAAGTCGATAATTAAATTATAAAATTTAATAGTTTCTAAAATACTTAATTGACTTTTTGCATAAATACAAATATCATATCTAATAATATTTTATTTAAAACTTTCTATAATTAATTTAAGTTCTTTATTAAATAATAATTGTTGTTCGATTTAATCTTAAGAGTATTTGTCTTTATATCGATTTGCTTTCTAATACTATTCTAATTATTAAGTTTTTTTTAAATATAATATCGATTTGCTAACAATTTATTAAGTTTTGTAATCGACAATTTCTTGCAAAATAACTCGATTTGCTATATAAATAGCAGGTTTTCTAAGATTTGTTATCTTGTTTTCTTTTAAAATTCTTTTCTTTGTATTGTTAAATGAAATTCAATTTTATAAATACAAACTTACAATAGTCTAGATTATTATACTTCTAATTAGAACAATTTTTTTCTTGTTAATATTTAATTATTAATTTGAAGAAGATTCTTGCTCTTTTGTAAAATTAATTGTATTGCTTTTCTATAGCTTTTCTATATAACTTGTCGTCGAAATTAATAGTTACTTCGATAAGATTAAACATATTGCTAATAAATTTGCTATTGCGCATAATTTTATTCTTAAGATTGTTCTTAAAATCTTGTTAAAATCTTGTTATAAATACAATATTATTTTACTTAATAAAATTAATATATTCTTGAAATCTTGTTGCATAGTTTGTTGCAAAAATTTGTTAAATTAAATATTAAATTATTTTTTTTTGCAATTTGTTTCTTGTTAAATATTTCGAAGATTCTTCGAATTTTTTTCTTAAAATTGTTAAAGTTTATAAATATTGCACAAGAATTTTTGTTATAATTCTTTAGATATCTGCGTAAATTTGACTTAAATTAATATTAGACTCTTTCTCTAAAAAATGTTAATGCGAAAATTGTCTTTTAATTTGCTAAAACAAGATAAAAGATTAGTGTAATCGTTGGATCGGGTCGGACACATTTTTTTTTGTTCAACCCAAGGATTTGGACAGACTTCTTTGTTTAACTCGAAGTTATATTAATTGTTTGCGCTACGTAGACTAGTCTAAATCAAGTAATTAGTTTTTTGCTTGAAAGCACGCTAAATTCTTCACAAAACGATCTAGTTTTTATAAAATACGTATAAATTACAAGAAAATTATGAATTTTTTAAAGTTATGAATTTTTTAAAGTTAAGCTTCCCGAGCCCGATTACTTAGCGATTCCCCCGCGAAATCGAGCCCAACGGTCAGGCTAATTTTAAATATATTTTAAGAAGTTGCAGAAATACTTATATATATTTTCTTCTCTAATAAGTATATTATCTTGTTATATTATTATTGAAATTATAGAATTTAATTGATATTTTACTTTATATAGACTCGAATCTTGCAATAATTTATATTAAATATATAATAATTTAGCTTAAGAATTGTTAGTTTATTAAGTATTTAATAGATCAATTTAATTTTTTTTAATAATAGAAACTCTAAAATAGATCTATATTTTTTTCCCGAACAATTATAATATATTCTTTGTGCTAGTTATAAGCTAAATCTTCGAAATTTAGTTATTAATAACTTTTTTCTAACAATCGAAGTTATTAAATATATTATCTTTTTGCATTATTATTAATAAGATTTGTTTGTTTATATTGTAATTGTAGATACAATATCTTTAATAATATAATACGTCTATTAATTAATTTAATTTAGAACAATCTCGAACTTTATTCGAAAAAAAATCTTTTTTTAATTATTGCTTAATTATTATTCTTTTCTTTGCAATATATATTTTACAATTTAACAATAATTTTCTCTAAATTTAAATTTATAGTACAATTATAGTATTTAATTATTATAATTTGCTCGATTATTTGTAAACTTATTTAAGATCAATTTTATTAATATGTTTTTTAAGCAAAATTAAAAGTTTATTTAATATCTATTAATAATACTAAGTATAAAAGTATATCTTAAATTATATGTATTAGCTTAAGAAAGTTTAAAGTATTATCTTTTTAATACTTTTAAGTCAAATATTTATTTTTTATAATATTAATTCGAAGATATTAATTGTTTTTATCTTAAATTGAACAAAAGTATTAAAATTGTTTAGACTAATCGCGTCGGGTCGAGTCATCGAGTTCGAGCCAGATTCTTGGCTCGCCAAGATCTGGGTCGGGTCAGGATTTTGATATCGAAAAGTCGATTTGAGTCACGATGTTGATATCAAGTATTCGAGTCGAGTCAAAGGATAGGTATGAAGTACTTAGCGTATAACTTGGCCCAACTTGCCAAGACTCGAAAAATTTAGATTATTTTTGAAAAAGTGCATTAATCAACTTAATCAAGTTGATTAATTTAATTAATTTGTTTATAATATTATATAGTAATGCATTTAGATAATGCATTTGTACGTTATTTGTGCGTTATTATTTTTAAACTATTTTTAGTAATTCAAATAATGCGAATTTTTTTAAAAATAGAAAATCTTGGCATTTTGACGTCATTTTCGATTGCTTGGCGAGTCGATTGGATCGAGTCAAAAAATCGTTGATTCGAGTCGATTTCGAATCGAGTCACGATGTTGATATCGAGTATTTGGGTCGAATTAGAAAGTTGATATCGAGTATTTGGGCCAAGTTAGAAAGTTGATATCGATTCCTGGCCTGGCGATTAGTCTAAAATTGTTAAAATAAAAATGTTGCAATAATTGCAACAAATTACAAAAATATTAGCAAAAAATTATATATTTTATTATATTGTATTATCTTTTTAGCAATATTTGCTCTTTGTGCTTTTACTCTTAAACTAGCAATTAAATTGTAATAATATCGAAAATAGATTTTAAATTTAATCTTGTATTTCGTTTTGTAATTAACAATATTATTATTATTTTTCTTATTTTATATCTTGTAAAAACTTAATTTTTATATAAAATTTAAGATATTAATAAAATTGTATAATATATTATTAATGTAATGCTAGCGATCAATAATCTAATAAACATATTAGTGTTAAGTTCTTGTAATAGTAACTTGACGTCGTGCAAAGTTTTCTCTCTAAAAATTCTCTTCTAAAATTCTCACAAATTAATGTCTCTTTAAATTATAATTCTACATATTATATAATCTTGTCTTATGTGCGTCGATGTAACAACGTTTTGTTACATATTTGTATATAATCTTATAATATTAATTCGTTTTAATTTATAAGAGCGATTGTTCGACAAAATAATTAATACGACACGCAATACAAAACAAAATCTAAACAACAACAACAATACTACAATATTTCGACAATCGAAGAACAAAAACAATGCGAGAATTTAACTTGTGTTAAATACGAATCTCAAAATTATATTACAAGAAAAATCTTCGCAAAACAATGACGCTATGTTGTTGTTATTATTTAATAAAAATATTAATTATAAAAAGTTACTTGTTAAGAAGCAAGCAAAGAGAAGTAAACTTTAAACAAAATAAGATTTTTGTATTACTTAAGCAAGAAACAAACATCTTAAAGATTTTTTTTGTTAAAACAAAGTTAGAACGTCTAGTTTTCGTTGTTCTCGCAAAAACAACTTTAATGACAAAAATAACAAATCGACGCTTAAGAAGCAACGCTTCGCACAATTTATCAAATTGTTTAATTTAAATTTATATTATAAAAATAACCTTAAAAAATAAAAAGATTAAACTTAAAGTGCTAGAAACTTTTTCGAAATTAATAAAAAGTAATTTTTAAAAAAAATTATAAAGATTTGTTAGGTTTAACAATTTCTTCGCGATGCGTTTGCGTCGCAATAAAAGAATTATAAAAATGAAATTAAAAATGAAATTGAAAAATGAAATTGAAAGCAATTTATTAAGTATTTGATCAATTAAATTAAGAATTTAAAGAATTGTTGTCTTACTTTCTCTCGAAAATATAAGAACGTTAAACAACAATCGTCGCAAAGCGTCAACAACTTTATAACATATCTTAAAATATTCGAAGCAAATCTTAACAAATATATTGAACGTTAACAACGTAATTATTTTTTGCATAAACTAAGAAAAAAATTAAAAAAAAAATTAATAACGTAACTTAAATTCTTAAGACGAAAAGTATATTTGTCGCGTTAACGCAATACATAAAGAGCACAATATCTTCAAGATTCAAAATATTAAATAAAATTTTTAAGAAAAAATTGTTCTTTGAATTTCGCAACTTCAAAGATAGTTCTTACAATCGAAGACAAGAAAAATTGTGTTAACAAGTAAATCTTGCAATAAACGCTCAAAATGCGCTTTTGTCGCAACTTATCATTAAAGAAGTCTTTAATAAGTTAAGAAACTAAATAAGCTTGCAACAATTGTAATTGCAATTGTAAATTAAAAGTACAAAACAAAGATATTCTTTGCAAAGTTGTTAATATTTTTTGACACAAAGTAATACAAACAAAGAAATCTTTTTAATAAAAATGTTTACGTCAATTGCATTAGCGAACAATTAACAAAGTTATAATATCTCGAAGAGATTTAGTGTTTTATTATTAAAGCGAAAGCATTTACAACTTAGAAAACTCGATTTGCAAAATTTTACATCGCAAAAATCAAAATTTGCAATAACAATAAATATAAATACGTCTCGAAGCAAGTCTTTTACGTTTTCGACAACGTCGCACACGATATTATTATCGATTTTTTCTAAATAATAAAGACAAATTTATATATCAATTAATATACGCTAACTTAACGTTATCAAGTTATTAAGAAGATAATTGTATTAGAATTTTCAAAAAAATTCTTAAAGCTTAAGAAATTTGTTCTTGTAGTTGCTCTTATTTGTTATAACTTTTATGCAAACAAAAAGCTTTAATTGCGCGATATTCTTAAAAAGATATAAGACATTAAAAATTATAATAACGTTTTTGACTTAAAGAACGCATTTACTCTTTTCGATTATAAGAAAAAGAATTATAATATTAATTTACTATTAAATAAAAAGCTCTTTTACGAATTATTATACTTTTTTTTCAAGAAAGAATTAAGTATTTTGCAAGAATATCTTTTAAAGAATTTGACGCTAAATAGAATTTGTAAATTAACTAATTTTGTCAATATATTAATATTGTTTATATTAAAAAGCAATAACAACTTAAGATTGTGTATTAATTATTATAATGTTACGAGCTTATTAAAGCTATACTAGTGGTTTAGATTCTACGCTCTAAGGGCGAATCTACTATCATGTTCGACATGTTCGACGAACGAGCATTTTGAGCATAATGTTTAATATGTTCGATGAGCGAACATCGCGAACAATCATGCTCGCTATGTTCGACAAACGAGCAAGACGAACAATTAATATTTTCTTTGTATATAGAAACTAGAATACGACTTTCTTATAAATCGTATTCAATTTATTTTAAGTCTTAATTTATTGTTATAATTACTAAAGTTGCAATCTCTTGTTATTAAGTAATTGCTTGCATTGTCTAAAAATGTCTACAAATCTTTTTAAAGCATAAACTCTTTCTAATATTTTCGTGAAAAGTACTAGCGTAACACTTTAAACACTTTAAGAATGTTTGTATTAAATTAACGCGTCTTTATCTTAAGCATTAGTTCAACAACATCACGTCGACTCTCTATTGATAAAGACGACAAAATAAGAATTAATAAACTTGACGTCTATCATAAAGATCGAATTAATTTAAAGAACTAATTTATGCAAATAAATATTTATTTTATCTTTTATGATGTTCTAATAAACAAGAAAACAATTTTCGCATTCACATTTTTTAGAAAAAAAGTCTAGCACTAGCTTAAGTCAAACTTACGCAAGTATCTAAAGAATTATAACGAAAATTCTTGTACAATGTTCACGAACTTCGACAACTTCAAAAGAGAATTTCGAAGAATCTTTGAAACATTTAATGAGAAACAAATCGCAAAAAGAATAATTTAACATCTAATTTAATGAATCTTTGCAATAGAGTACGTAGCAAGATTTTAAAAGTATATTAATCTTATTAAATAAAACGATGTCGCACTTATAACAATGTTTTAATAAGACTTAAAGAACAATCTTAAGAACGAAATTATGCGCAATAACAAAAACATTAACGACATGTTCGATTTTATCGAAGTAGTTATCAATTTCGACGACAAACTATATGAAAAAATTATAAAAAAGCAATACAATTAATTTCACAAAAAAGCAAGAATCTTTTTTGAATTAATGATCAAATATTATTTTGAAGAATTTCGTTTTAATTAAAAGTACAATAATTTAGACTATTGTAAGTTTGCATTTATAAAATTAAATTTTATTTAATAACACAAAGAGAAGAATTTTAGAGAAAAGCAAGATAACAAATTTTAAAAAACGTGTTATTTATATGACAAATCAAGTTACTTCGCAAGAGATTGTCGATTGCGAAACTTAATAAATTGCTAACAAATTAATGTTATATTAAGAGAAATACTTGATAGCTAAGACAACATTAGAAAGCAAGCTAACACAAAAGCGAACATTCTTAAGACTAAATTAAACGACAACTATTATCTAATAAAGAATTTAAATTAATTACAAAAAGTTCTAGATAAAATATTATTAAGTAAGGCATTCGCATTTACGTAGAAAGTTAATTAAACACTTAAGAAAATCATTAAATCTTACAATCTAATTATCAACTTAGATAAAGAATATAATTAGAAGAACTTTCGCAATTGTATAGAAAACATTATGAAACATCTTAACGCTTTAGCTAGCTCATTAAAGAAAAGATAAATTAGTTAAATCGTAAACAAATGCGAGAAAGCGCTAGAAAGCGACGTCACTACAAAAAAGAACATACTTGACGAAATCGAACAACAATTGAACAATGTTAATCTATTTAAATAAGAGATAAAGTAATCAAAGAAACATGCGACACTTAATTGAATAGCTTGTTACGACAACTTATGCTAAACTTATCTAGAAAAAAAGAAAGAAGTTAATTAATTTTCTAGAAAGTTAAAGTTAGCAATCTAGCAATAAAAGAAAGCTTAGCGCAAACAAACGTTTAAAGTAGAAATTATAGCACAAGAGCAAAGAAAAGTTCAAATTTCTTAATAAAGAACATATTAAAGAAATGCAATATATTAGTCTAGCAACAACTAAATTTAACAACATATGTACGATGTTTTATTACATCAATTAAGATTAACGATTGTTAACTCATAGCAATGATCAATTCTAATGCGATAGATAATTTTATAGCTAGAGCTCTTGTAGAAAGAAAAGAGTATTTTATTCGAAAGAAATCTAACGCTTACAATCTAGTAATTGTAGATGAAAACTCATTACTTAACAAGAATGAAAAAGTAAACAAAGAAACGAAATTACTATTAATAGCTATTTAGCAACATCACAAGAAATTAATCTTTAATTTAGTAAAAATAATTATTTATAATATTGTATTAGAAATGTCTTAATTAAAACAACACAATCTAGAAGTTGACTAAAATATACAAGTACTTAGATTTGCGCAATGCGAACACGCAATTCACATTTAATTTACGCATCGATAGCGTTCAATAATAGATAAAAGATTAAATCGAAATTTGATCACAAGTAGCGAGTTTGCATTCTTGCAAAAAAATAATCTAATAAAGTTCGACTTAATAAACATTAACATAAATTAGCTAAATTACGAAGTCAAAATAAGTAAAGAAAATTGCGAATTTTCTAAGAGCCTTAAACTATTTGATATAACGAGAGAATCGCTAAAGTACGTATTACGAATATATAATAATTAAAAGCATTTATTCTAGAAAGAGAAAACGACAAAGATTTTATCTAAACATTAATCGTAAAATTACAAAATTAAACTTAAATTAAACAAATAACTTACGTTTGAACTTATATATGCTCTATTTAAGAAAAAGCTCGAAACACTTCGCAAATACTTGACAAAAAACGAAAAAAAAGAATTTATTAAAAAATTCTAATTATAGACAAGATACTTGATTCTCTTTGTATTTAAAAAGAACGAAACTTTTCATTTATGTATTAATTATCGAAAGCTAAATAACATTACAATTAAGAATTAATACTTATTATTTAATATTAATGAACTTTAAGATTAATTGTTCGAAGCAAAGTATTTCATCAAATTAAACTTACAAAAAGCGTATAATTAAATTAAAATAAAAACAAAAACAAAAAAAGAGTAAAAGATAGCTTTTCGTATACAATATAAATTATACAAATATACGATAATATTATTCGAGTTTACGAACGTTTTAACGATGTGTCAAAAAATAATTAATGATGCATTACGACAATATTTGAATCGATTTGTTATAATATACTTGAACGATATTATAATTTATTTAAATATTTTGAAAAAACATGTAAATTATGTTTTCAAAGTACTAGAATATCTAAATGAAAAAAATCTACATCTTAAATTAAAGAAATGCGAATTTTATCAAAAAGAAATTGATTTTCTTAAATTTGTCGTTGAACAACATAAAATACGCATGAATTTCAAAAAGTTACAAGCAATTAAAGAATAAAAATTATTTATTAATGTTAAAAAAATATAATTCTTTTTAAGTTTTATAAACTACAACAAGAAATTTATCAAAACTACTTTGTTAACGCAATATTATTAACGAATTTTACAAAAAAAAATACGTTATAAGCATAAGAACTAGCAAAAAAGAAATTATTTTAAAATCTTAAACTAAAATGCTAAAAGAAACTAGTACTAAAGATGTACAATTTACGATTGTTAAATAAGATTAAAATTGACGCATTAAATTTAGTTATAAATGCATGTTTTAGTTAAAAGCATAAAGATATATAACACTTAATAATATATTTTTTGAGAAAACTCTTGTTAATCGAACAAAATCATAATATTTACGACAAAAAGCTATTTGCTATTGTAGTCTTTCTAAAGTTATAAAGAGTATACATCGAAGAATTGTTAAAACTTACAATTTTTATAGATCACAAGAATCTTTTGCACTTTACTATTATTAAATAGCTTAATAAAAGACAAATGCGATAATTAGAACGACTTAAACAATACAAGTTCAAAATATAATATACATTAGACAAAGATAATGACAAAGCAAACGCACTTAACAAAAGAAATAATTATATAAAAACGAAGAAATCGTTTAATTACAACATATTTAAAATTAACAAAAACGAATTATTATTAGCAAATAAATACGAGCTAAATGTTATCTTACAAATACTTAGAGACAATAAGAAAGAATTTCCAATAAAGAAAGAAAAACTTCAAATATTTATCGACAAAATTGACGAATGTATAAGAGAACATTATGATAAATTATTGTAAAAGCATTTAAAAGTAATTAAAACTCTTTAGCTTTTACGTTAATATTATTAGTTTTTTTAAATAAGACAAGTTGTTAAGACATACATTAAACGATGTCTTAGCTATTAGCAAAACAAACATAATACATATGCGAACTATGACGAAATTCAATATTAGAAATTATTTAAATCGTTATAAGATAAAGTTACGATAAACTTTATTATCAAGTTGCTTAAATCGACGAATTTAATAACTAAAAACAAATATAATTTAATACTAGTAATAATTGATAAACTTATTAAGTACTTATATATTATCGCATGCAAAGAGAAGTTCACAATAGAACAACTAGAATACATTGTATTGAATCGACTTATACAATATTACAATATACTTAAAGAATTAACTAGTGACAAAGACAAGCTCTTCACGTCTAATAATAAAAAGACGCTTTTATCAATGTTAGAAACAAAACTTAAAATGTCTATTGTCTATTACTCGATTACGAATGATTAAATAAAACGAACAAACTAGAGTTTGAAGCAATATCTACGACACTACGTCAACAATACTTATAGCAATTGAATATTACTTTTATCTATGACGCAACTAGCACTTAATGCAAAGATTTTAAATATTACTAAGATAACTTTATTTTTTGTCAATTATAATAAAGAATTTAATCTCTTTAAGAAAAAACGAAAGCATTTGTTAGCTTAATTAGTTATCGAAAGAGTAGCAACACTAAAAAAGATATACAACAACATCTTAAAAATGCAACAAAGATCGATCAAGTATTAGAACAAAAAACGAAAAACGACATCTTAACTAAAGAAAAAAAATAAAATATATCTTTTTACAAAAAATCTTAAGATAAGAAAATTAAGCAAGAAATTAAATTATGTCAAAGTCGAATCGTTTCTTGTTAAAAAAATCAAAAAATTAATCAATTACAAACTCGACTTATTTAAGAACGTTAAAGTATTTCTAGTATTTTATATTTTATTGTTGAAATCAACAAATTTAATTACGTTTTTATAAAACACATTTTATTTTCATTCGCAAGAAGAGAAACAATATAAAATTAAGAAAATTCTACGATAAAAAAATTAAAAGTATTTAATCAAGTGAAAGAGATACTTTATCTCGAAGAACACATAAAAGTCAAAAAAGAATCTTAATTGCTATTAAAATTTTCTAAGAAAATTTTATTAAAAATAGACAAAAGAGCAATAGCTTAATTTTAATTAATCGAAAGTTAAAATTATTCGAACGATATATCGAATAGTAGCTTAGAGATCTTCGCAATAAACTTAGTGAAGTGTGCTTCGTTTATCTTTAGATTATCAATGTTTTTTCACTTCGTTACGATCATTTCTTTCTTCTTATTCTTTAGAAAGTTAAGTTGTTTTTTTAATCGACTTAACTTAACACGCGCTTCGCGCATTTCTTTCTTTAAGCGCATTCGTTTCTCGTAAATTCGTTTTATCAAAGTAGAAAAAATTGTCAAATTATAATTACGATTAAATCGCACACACTTTATACACTTTTTGAAATCATTATTCACACAATAGATCTTACTAGACATCGCACAATTGCGACAAGAACGCATCACGAGAGACACAAGTCTTAAAGCGTCAAGAAGATCTTTTTTGCGAAGAGAGAAATTTCTAATATTAATTTTTCTTGAAAACATGATAAGAAGACATTGAGTTTCAAGACAAAAATCTTAAAGAAAAGAATAATGTTACGAGCTTATTAAAGCTATACTAGTGATTTAGGTTCTACGCCCTAAGAGCGAATCTACTATTATGTTCGACATGTTCGACGAACGAACATCTTGAACATAATGTTCGACATGTTCGATGAGCGAACATCGCGAACAATTATGTTCGTTATGTTTAACAAACGAACAAAGCGAGCAATCAATATTTCCTTTGTATATAGAAATTGAAACACGACTTTCTTATAAATTATGTTCAATTTATCTTAAGTCTTGATTTATTATTACGACTACTAAAGTTGTAATCTCTTGTTACTAAGTGATTGCTTGCATTGCCTAAAGACGTCTACAAATCTCTTCAAAGCATAAACTCTCTCTAATATCTTTGTGGGAAGTACTAGCGTAACAAAAGTATTTAGTTATTGTCGACAATAAAGGCATCTAGCAATTACATTTAACTACTACGTAGTATTATGTTTCTTAACACTCTTGAACGTTGTAAAGTCTTCTTTGACAAATAGTTTTTACAATCTTTATTATCGCACGAACTAGTAGATTAATTGTTGATTCGATTTTCGATTTCAACTTCTAGAATTAACTCGAATTGACAATTCAACTTTAGGAATTAAATCGCCAAGATTTTCGATTTGATTCGAATTGAATTGTCAAAATTCGATTTGATTTCTTAAATCGAACTCGATTTCCCAAATTGACGCAATTAGTCTACGAATTAGTCGAAGCAAGTTTTATATATATGTTGCAATCTAATTATGTAAACAATATATATTATTAAATTTGTCAAACAAGTTTATTTAATTAAAGCGAAGACGATAACTTGTACAAAGAATATCTAGAAAAATTATCTAATTATCTATAACTTAAAGAGCATTATAAAGAGCTTTTGAGAATTAGAAAGTATATATGTAGACGATATTCTATTAAATTTGCTAGCAATATTAAGTTGTATATATATATTCAAGAGCATTACGCAAAGAAGATTGTCGAAATTATCTCTATTAACATTTCTACTAGTATTGATATTTCTTCTACAAAGTCTAGTTCTATATAATTTCTATTTACTATTATTAGCATCAACACGTCTTCTATCTTGTTGTTTATCTCTAACATATTCTTGTTCGTTATTATTTGTATCGAAACAATCTTTGTAAAGCGATCTTTATCACTTGCAAGATCTCTATCTAGATAGGCAAAAATTACATTAAAAGCATCTAGTATATTTTTACTATTAAGAGCAATCTTGAAAGCATCTTCTATATTGTCGTCTATATCTTTATCTACTTGAGCAAATATTATATCAAAGACATCTTCTATATTTTTGTTCATATCTCTACTTGCATAAGCAAAGTCTTGTTCCAAAAAGACAATTAAATTATATCTTACGATAGACAATCTTTATCGCATGTTCGCTCTCAAAAACCAGTCTTATCAAAAGAGTATTATCGTCTATTTCAAATCTCTAAGAACTAATCAAAGAAAACGCGTTAATGTTATCAAAATTAGCGCATTTTCTTACTTTTTCTCGACTATTTTACAATCGCGACAAATAACAATGCGTTAGATAAACAATTATCGAATGCTTCGCTTCGCAAGGTCGAATGTCGAAAAGATAAGTTTTAGATTGAATTCTAAAGACGCAAAAACGATCTCGAAGACATCTAAATAACATTGTTATGCTACTCTCTCTACATCAACCTTTATAGATTATTGTTATCGCCCAAATTACACTTAAACGATAACACGCTATCTTGACTAGCATTGGCAATAATAATTCTTAACGTTTTTGTCGTCGTCGTCGCAAACATTTTCGAAAAGAGATGAGCACAAATTTCTTTTGTTTGACATGCATATTAGGGGCGCTCCAGCACTATAGGCGCTTTATGCCTCGATTTATTGTATGTTTGTATACAAAATTAGGTCTTATCGTTATTATCTAATAGTATAATTACGAGAACGCGATCTTTTTTCGAAAAAGATGAGCAATTGTTATGGATTGTTATGGCGCATAAGGTCTGCCCGACACTTTTGCCTAATTAGGCCTAGCGCCGGCACCAAGACCGTCGTGTCGGTCGGTTTGCCCATATATCTGCCTTCGGCAGCCAGATAGATAGTAAAAAACAATTATTTTATCTACCACATTATACATTTGATTCAGTGATCTCTAACAACTATTTTACAATATATTCTTGATTTTTCTTCTTAAGTTTGATCTTAATACTGTCGAGCACGTTTGTAATTAATATATTTTCAAAGTCTAACATAGAAAATTTGAAAACATACTCAAGAAATATTAGGTATTTAGTAAACAGTATTTTGAGATAGATATATATTAAGATTGAAGGTAACAGAGTTTAATACGTTTGAATACTATTTACGTCCTATACTCAATATTTAAGATTTTTAGTGTCTTGGTATAATAATTTTAGCATTACAGCACGATACAGATATAGTATCTAGGTCCCAGCTTTTCCCTCTAAGGTACCTTAAAATGGTGACTTCCAGGTGCAGGAGGTGCAGGTGTATGCACGCAGAACAGAACTCGTACTCACGCGACCCGGAAGCTGCAAGTGGCTGCGCAGACGGTACTACAGATGGCAATCAGGTCTTCTTATTCGTCTTATTACGTGGCGTCGTGGTCAGGGAACATCGGGACGCCGCTGGTAGTAGGAGACTACCATTAGCAACAGGTCTGCTATAGCATGATATGGTTTTTTCACACATTTTGCGAGACCATGCTATCGATATTTTTGGCACGATATGTCGTTTGCCTGATGATTTGCTTTCGAGGCTGATTTCACAGACGGATGTGATTATTCTTGAATGATAGAGCTGTGGTCCGGCGCATGAATTGGGTGAAGAAGCTACCCTCACCCTTGTCGAAGGCTATGGCTTTAGGGAAACACACCGTTGCAGGATGGGCTCCTAGTGTTCCAGCGTGCCAATACCATCTATCCCTCTCTTTGACCATCGCGCTTCATGAGTGGATTGCATTACAAGTTCTGATTCGCTACTTCGAGCCATACCCTCCAGGATCAAGTACCACAGGTCTCAAGACTCATCGATTGTCTAGCTGTTCGATCAACCCTTCTCCTCGCTAAGAAACATGCTGTATCACCGATCAGTCGGCACCACCAGTATTCCATAACCACTCCATCCAAAAATCTGGCTCAATATTCACTGTTTTATGACAAACGACCCGGCCCATTGGCTTTTGAGGTATATCGGCTACTCACCGTAACATGAAATCCAGTTCCAAAGGTATTGAATAGAACCCGACACAAATTCCTGGGAAGGCGGTCCAGGCGATGAAGACGAAGAGCGATAGGAATCCGGCTACCATGAAGAGATGGGACTTTACGGCTACCTAGCATCTGGGTGTGAGACTGGGCTGTTGCAATACTGTTGATAGGCGCCTTTCAACAAGTCAACTTTGAACGTCTGCTCGATGTTGAGTGGCTGGCCAACACTTGACAGTCCGGCGGAGAATTTCCAAGCTTTGATCGAGTTGATGCAGGTGGCATTAGGACGATTATGCTGCTCCGAATGCTATTTCATATCGTAGTTCAATACCTTAGCGAATGCCAATTCATGCCTGAATCGACCTTGTAAGAAGTGATGCTGGCCATCAGGTGGAAAAAAGGGTCTGGTTAGAGTTGTTAGATATACTTGAGGGCATCTCGCCAGGTGTGACCGACTTGTGATCATAGTTTCTTATAGATGAGCATCGTGGCTGGCGCAAAGCCATCAGTGGTATACTTTCACAAAGCTCTCTCAAGGAGGTTTAAAACCATATCTAGGACATCAAAATCGTTCTTTACCAGTGGACCTGAGCTATGAAAGCGGTGCATTGGGCGGCGTACTATGAAATTGTAAAGTGATGATCTTATCATCTCCCACGACTCTCGTGAGTCTCTGGAAAGATACGGCAGTATTGCAATCATGGAGTACTCGAGCACACTCTTCTATAATTGCATATTGTTCCCTCCAATCTTGTATCATCAGAGGATAGCCCTCAAAGTCCGTGGGAACTTGTGTTAATTTTCCCAAGTAACGGTTTAGCTCATGCGTCACAGCAGTAAAAGTCATATCGGTGAAACAAGGCTTATAGACAGCGACATTGCCGTCTTTGACCGAGATATCTATATCATCGCTATGCGAGGGTGGATTGTTGATCAACCCACTGCCAGCAAGGGCCGAGTGCAATTCTCCGTCAAAAGCTGCTTGCATATCGAGGATAATAACAGAATACCACGTTCGGCGCCTCGTCTCACTCTCAAAGAGCAAGACTCGAGCAATCTCTAAATCAAATCCGAGAGCTTACCCAAGCCGTACTGCTGTAACAATCACCGCCCGGACTGAATGTAGACCATTGCATATTCGTGATCCAGCTTAGAGAAGATCAGCTACGCTGATTATCGAGACCAAGAATCTCACAAGATATATGACATATGCTTGCAGGATTGCCGAATTGCTGTCGTGAGCAAATTGGCCTTTGGCAGTAAAACTCCTGTACCAAGTCGGAACCTGGCTAATGTTTTGCTTTTTGCTTACCAACGATCTCATTGCTCTCGTTCTCTTCAAGACTGCAGACAGCAGTGAAGAAAACTCCAAACCTCAACACTTCTTGAGCGGGGGTGTACGCAAAATTCTCAAGAAGTAGCGTTCGTAAGGATAGTCCATGTACAGTGATAAGAATTGGATAAATGCGATGCATGTAGAGATCAAGGAGTGCAAATAAAACAGCTTTAGAAGAACGAACAAGTACACTAGGCTCAACGTAGCACAAAGAGTCGCCATACATGCGTATGTCGAGACATTGGACTTCACCTTGAGGTGCAGCTTCCGTTTCTGGTGATACGTCATCCAGCTCAAGATCTGGGTCATCTCCGTCTCAAAGCTTTCATATACCGAGTACCTAGAAGACAATCAGGGGGAAAGCTCCTGAGACCCTATCAATTACCATTCATAAATGACTTCCTCGCTGACGGCAGTCCAGGTCGAGTCTCGCGTCTCGGCGCTGTTGTTTGAAGACGTGAAGCGTGCCACGGGCTGGTTGAAGTCGATGGCGCGAGCTGAGAGGCTTTCAGGTCTCGCCACTCTCTGCCTTAGATCGCTGTGCTTATTGGCATGACGCCCTCATGGTATGTGAGCTCGGGAGATGGGAACACACTCGACACCGCGTTGTCTGTAGGTCTAGCAAGGATGATTCTTGTCGCATTTCTTCTTTCGCTGCTGGCGTTGCCAACAGCTGAGGCTTAGCTTGGGCTTGTCAGCCGCGTTACAGGGCACTGAAGACGTCTCTTTCACGAGCACAATACTTTTATTAATTCTTACTGAGTTTTCTGGTTTCTGAAGGATCAAGATGAAGGGTATTGAAGGAGTGACAGAGACAATTGAAGAGGGTGGACATGTCTGTCTGCTTTAGCTGGCAAGACTCGATAATTGTCTGAAGTTTCTCCGTACACATAGTCTCATACTGAGGGTACGAGTGGTACTTTGATTTCTCTCCTTCAAAACCTACCTACATCTGTTCACTCCTCCCGCTTTCAAGCGATTGGAGCCCATATAACGTTCTGTCGAGCAATGAGACACCGGCCAAAGATCCTCAATACTTCTTCCACTGATCGCTGGTGCTGATCTTGTTATATAATTCAATGAGCGCGGCGCTGCCACCAACCTCCACGTGGTTCTTCGACGATGGATCCCAGAAAGGTTCTCGGACCTTAACGCCCCATTTCCAGGGTGTGTACCAGGAGGGTTCATACTCGATGAAAAGCGGCGAGTGACTCTTTGCGGCTACCACCTGGTCAGGCGCATAATCCCACGGACGGTATCCTTCTTCGGGTCTCTTGGCCCTTTTGCTCTCGAAAGCCTCGTAAACCTCATTGACCGACGCTTGTAGGCATTCCCTCATGATGTCCTTGCTCTGCGCGTTCTGCGTCTCAAACATCTGCTTGTCGCCCCAGATAGTGAACTCCTGGTTCTTCTTGTTCTTGACTGTGATGCCGAGTTTGTTGTCTTCGTTGTGCATAAGCTGAAATTAGAGTGTCAGTAAGTGTGTGGTGTAAGGCAGTAAAGGGTCCTGGTCAGGCTCACCATCGCGCACAGGTCTGGAGCCATGACCTTCATCGCTCCCTCGTAAAATTTCCGGAAATTGCCTACAGCGACATTCTGCAGTGTTCCAGAGACTGCGTCCCATGCTGCTCCAAAAGCAGTTTCGCTACCATGTAGTCTCCTCCGTGGAGTTCTGTAATGACCAGACGCGAAACAATCACCAAGATAATGATCGGCAAAGGCATTCATGGCATATGCAGTTTCCAATTGCCCCTCGGCTGCTTTCTTCAATGCACAGAAGTGACCGGCATTGTACGCGGTTACAGCGTCATTTCCAAAGTGATCAAGGTTGATTTGTGCCAACCGCAGGTAGCTGGGACCCTCACCCTTCAATGTGAGCAAGTGTGCCTGTTCGTCGTCTTGCGATAGTCCCGGGATCACGCCATCCTTCCTCATGCTCTTGTATACTTCGAAGGTCGATTTTCCTTCGGCTACAGCCTTCGCGATGGCTTCTACCTCCTCTTTGCGATTTTGGCGGAGACTCATCACTTCATCCGAGGCCTTGCCAGATTCACCAAGGGTATGGAAAGCGTCCATAAAGTATTGACATTGTTGGTCGAAGTCTTTCCCAGTGCAGACCGGATTGTAGCTTCCGAAGAAGTCGCCGCCAAGGCCATTGATCTCACCATAACTTAACTTGACCTTGTTTGGCAATGTGAGCTCCGCGGTACCAGACGTCGATTTAGTCTTGTCCCACTTCAGGCTAAGCATTTCTCCCATCATCTTGTGTTCGGCGTAATTGAACTCAATCTGGTCGTTCACTTCGCCAACCAGGTTACCATTTGAGTTGCGTGCCTCACTGCCACACGCAAAGCGGAAACCAAAGTCGCCAATGCGAGTTTTGGGGTCACCAGGGGCAAACTCGGTAGGATAGGTTTTCTCATCATCGTCCGGCCGGGATTCGCTTGATTGCAGGACGTAGAAATAGCCTTTAGCTTCCTCTATGTGCAGCTGAAAGGCTTCGGGCCAGGTGGGATGCCGCTCAGGCAAGCTGCGGCCATCAAACTTGACACGATACTTGCCTTCGGCATGCTCCTTTTCTGCGGCCTGTTTTCCCTTCTTTTCGAGGGAGAGGTGGGCAGTGTCTACCCTAAGCTTCTCAAGGACTATATTCGAATCGCCTGGCTCGGCACAGTGGGTAAGAGTGTCCCACAGCAGTAGTAAATTGACATCCGCAGGCACGTGGGCTTCGTCGAGATCCTTGAGGCGCCTTTCGTGGGCTTCTTCGGAGAACGGATCACTATCTCACGTGAGCAAGTGGTCGCTTCAACCTATACGTCAAATTTCTAGGGTAACCGACAGCTTCACTTCCTCTTTGTTTGTTTCAGACATCCTGCAGGTAACAGAAAGAGCTTTTTGTGCAAGTTAAGTCGTATCGGTCGCGTGGTGTTGATGGTAGTATGGACGTCTAAAATGTTAGGAATAGTAGTGTCCTTATATCTTTTACTTTGCGGAGGACATTGCAAGGAGCCTAGGATGGGCAAGTCATGGAGTGGGTGGACATGGCGTTCCCCGGCATAGCTGAGACGAGCATTCTGTAGTTATCTATCAGCTCCCTGCAGGTCTATAGCGTAGACAACGTACCTAAAGTACTTTGGAGTGATCGTAACAGGTCTGGACATGACCTTTGTGCAGCAATTCCAGAGTCCAGGCCTTCAAAAGGTACCCAATCCAGATATTCAGCCAGCCTCCGGTGGATGGCTTGGTCATAGAGGAGTGTCTCTACTCATTCATTGGCCACTACATGGCCGCCATTCACTGACTGGACTCCAACCGACAGCCACAGTAGCAGCAGAACGGCGCCTCGTGGGACCGTCAGCGCAATCGAATCTTCTGTGCTTTTCCCCACAAGGGCGGAGAGGCGTAGCCAGAGAAGAGGGAAGATATTTCTTTAGTCTCGGCTATTCTTCCTAGGCACGGACGTGTCTCAGCCAGTCAATGACGGAAAGCTTGAAAAATCTAGTGATAGCGATACACGGTCAGGCAGAGAAGAAGAGCAGGTTGGGGACCTGACGCCCTTGACTGGCTGACATTGCTGTTTTCATTCAATGACTCGGGATCACATGGCGCAACAACCAATGAACAGCAGCACGTCCCTTCTGGAGGCGCGAACTTGCCGTGGCAGACCCAAGAGGGTGCATATTTCCCGAATGGTTTCAGCTGTGACGAGACGGAAGGGAGACGCCACAGCGGCCTCTCCGCCGTCAAAACACCCCTGCATGATCCCTAAAGCAGCCTAGCCTCACCTCTAAACGACAACACACAATGCTTTGATGCCAAGCTATCAAATGTCCAGAATCCAGACTTACTTTTTCCTCCAAGGGTCAGCGCAATCGAGCGCCACCGTTCTGCAGCTGTGATCACACCGTTCGTCGCCTGCCTCTTTCTGACTGGTGTGAGCGCTTCAATCCATCGCGAGCAGCGCTCTAGAACCACTACGGGATTCTCCGCTTTCTCTTAGGCGGTGTAGCGATGAGACCGACAAACGCTTTAGGTTGCAGCAGAAAGTATCTTGCACGCAACGAAAAGAGTAAAGAAGCCTTGAAAAGGTCGTAACTGCTTCCAGCATGCGCCGTCCCAAGATCAAAAACCAGCGGGGTGAAAATGATGGATAAGTAGCATACCTGCGACTCACTCTCGCAACCAAGGCTCTGAAGACTTCTTTCCTTCTACTTGAGTACAGTGTGTTTGGCGTTGTCATCATGGCCCATCCTATCACCCACCCCGATGTCGAAGTTCTCGACAGAATGGTTTTGCTGCTCTCAAATAAACAGGGTGATGATCGCATGTTTATAGAAGTCCCTGATGGTAGGTCTCTATATCATCTTGCTGTTCTTGTAATCGACTCATCGGCGACATTCCAGGCAACCCGACGATTTCAATTGCGGCGGGTGTCGCAGTGAAGAGGCTCGACGCGGGCTGGTTCGACCAGGCCTGGTACGCGGAGCACAGGTCCACATTGTCAACAGACGGGACAGCATATGGGCTTCGCAATGTCCGTAGTGGAAGTATGTGTTTGTCTCAAGCCTCTCTGTTTTGCTTTGCCATGTACTTACGGGGCGAAACATTAGCTTACCTACAGGTCGGCAAGAAACTTCCAGATGGATCGGCTGAATTAGAGATGACTGCGAAAGTCACGGGTCCCCGCGGGACGGGTCAAACTTGGTACATCACCAATGATGGCGGGTTCGCGCGGTAAGCCAAATTTAGCCAGCTCTTCTTTGTCGACCCCTTGCCATAGATAGTAACGGTCAGTGAAGGATCAAAAATGTAAAAACCGAGCAGGTTTTTGAATTGTTTGAGCCAGAGGATGGGACGCCTCCCAGGTAAGCATCATGCTTTGCCTGTCATCATCCGTTCAAGAATTATGCAGATAACACTGGTGCAAGGGTCATACTCAGGGACAACCATTCGGACAACAAAGAAACCCAGACGTGGAAATACGAGCGAGTCAGCCGGTCCGACAAGGACATAAAGTCTGCCATGAAAGCCAGTAGCCATATGCCAAATCAGGGCATCGAGTATCAGGGTACAGATGCCTGTTACCTCAATCTTCCACCGGATGTTCGTCAAAGAATATGGAAGGATACAGGCCTAGGATCTGGTCCCCTGGTTTGGCGGAACCAGATATTCGATTGTGAGTTTTGCTCCGAGTCTGAGTTCACAGGTGTTGCAATACTTTTGCTGAAGGGCGCCATTCCTCGTCTTCAAATCGTGTCGTTCGAAGGCACTGACATGGCCTTTAGGTGATGATTTTGCATTCGCTGCCAAAGCAGCAGTGTCACGCTGGGCAGCTGAGAATCTGAGAGGCGATGTAAGGAGATGCGACCATTCCACGTTAGATTGAAAACCCTGCAGCAGAGCAGCAAAAACCTTAGTTAAGGCAGGTGCTAATCAAGATTCACTAAGAGTAGGGTTTTACAATACTCTTCGGTATAACGTTCGGAAAGCGGAGAGGCAGTGAGGAACGACATGCTTACAATTGGTACCTCGATTGGTATTCTTTATCGAATGTCGTCTTCTTTGAACCGTCCAACGGAACTCAGTCAAGTGAGCAGCCTTCTGACATTCCTCTCTTGGATAACCGGGGTATAATTGACTTCTACCGTTATGTAGGCGATGGGTGGAACTACGAAGGCTTTAACGGGATATTCTAGTCTAGAGTTCGGCGCTTGCATGTTGGGGTGAACAACACTGGTGGAGTGATGCAGATGCCTGTTCGCGAGTATGAACCTGATCCGTTCTCATCCGTATAGCTTGATCATGTAGTCGCCTTACTCCTTCAGACGTACAGACCCAATTAAACGGATCTAGGCGTACATTTCTGTCTGCTTGATCTGCCCAGACAATTATACCTCAGATTTAACCATGTAAAAAACTTTTTAAGGACCAGTGAACTCACCGAGTCCGGAGGGCCGTTGCAGCTCTTTCCGTTCATTGTGCTCCGCCCCTAGTGAGAATGAAGGCCGAACGAAGGACAAGCTGCCGAGGCAGCTCGTTGCAGCGGCCACGATCGCCGAACGTTAATGCCAGCTGCTCGGTAGCGAGATCATGCCATTTGTATTACTGGAATCTGTCATCGTAGTAGCTTTATAAGTAGTTGCATGAATGCTCTCGTCCTGACCTCGCGGTGTGTCCCGTTCCAGTCGCAGTCTCCACTCGCCTGACCGCAATGGCAAATAAATCCTGCTAACAGGTCCGGACGCTTTCGGTGTTGCCATTATGCGAACACCCCGCTGGGAACACAAATCGTGCATCGCGCGACGTCGTAATAGGACATCCCTGAGCTCAACACACATACCATTCTTATCACATTCCTGACGCCTGAGAAGTGTGAAGTATACGTAAGCCCCTGACTCGGTTCACCCAATCTCTTGCAACGCATTCAACAATGTCGCCTCTCCAAGTAGCTCGTCTTCTTCTCCCATTGTTCTTCTCCATAGCCTTTAGTGAGCCCATCGAACCGCGCCAGGAGGGCCTTTACCAGCCATTCACGCTGTTTGCGGCTCATTCTGCTAGTCCCATTCACTTGCAGTCCATCAACGCCAACAACCTCAACTTCTGGATTGGCAAGCCCACCTCATCCATCTGCCTTACCAAAACCATCACCATTGTCCAATGCCCGTAAAGCAACATCACTGCGCTCACTTGGGGAGGGTACGCTGCGGGATTGGTGAGCAATGTACGCTCCAGCACAAGGAACAATATCGCTAACCGATGCACAGGACGTCAATGTTCCAGCCGGACAGGATGTCTTCGTTGCCCGCAACGGCGCTTTGTGCTTTTCGCGGGCGCACGGGGATTGGTACCCAGACGGAGCTATTGGGGGCCCATTCAAAACGACGTTCAATAGCATTTGCAATGTGCTCGGACAATTCTCTTTCTCTGGCGATGGCTCCACTGATTGGCTGGCTTGCCCTGTTGCTGAAGAGGGGCCGTGGCAGGTCTTTGCCGCTATTGAGGGGTTGGATGATGGAAATGTGCCGGGGGGTTGTGTGGATGAGTGTATTGGATTCGAGGCGCTTACGGTTGAGTATGTTAGGACGGAACCGGCGGCATTTCAGTATGAGTGAAGCTGTGCGGATGGCTGGATGGTTGGAGGTACAGAGAGTCGCGACGGTAAGCTTCAGCTGATGAGATAGGAGGAATTCTGAAAGGGCAGTCGGTAGCCTTGTTACAATCCTCGTTCCATCCAAGTTGACAATCCCAACATTCAACTCGTTGGATCCGGACTCTTTGCCGCAGACTTGACGCTGAATTGGTTGCTCAGAACGTCAATAGTACCGAAAGTGCATCCTTGGCTTTTGATAGATAGTACAGCGCCGGTGTGATCCTGTCGAACAAATAGTTTCTTAAGCAGGGATTCCCCCAGATTGAACTTCGTCGAGCGATGCGCCCACCACTTGAAAAGGTCAGAAACATAATGGGCTTGGTCGACAATGTGTGTCACACCCAGCCACCTCGTAGAATTCGAGTCTCATGCGTCGACGATTGTGTCCGACGCCTCCTGAAGCCCCAGCAAAGCTCAGTCCTGCATACCAGAGCTGAAATGTCGATTTGCTTCGCCCATCGACCGGGCCAATACACTTCGTTGAGCTTGTGGGGTATTGAGAATGATCCTTTGTGTTGCGACCCGACCACATCGAGACAAAAACGGTACGCAGCATTGCCAAGGACCAGGCAGCATCAATCGCAGCGCCTTTGGTAGGCCGGATTAGACGCATCGCCGGTTTTGTTTGATTGCGAATGATCCGTTGGGCAAAGGAGCTGCTGTTCCAAGACCGCCTCCCTAGTAGAGCTTTATGTTTCGTTTGCCCTCTGCAGCTTTTCGTCGAGAATATCGCAGCTGTGAATAACAATTCGGACCAGGAAAGCATCAGGTGGCGTATTGTTTGATGTCTCTTGGCCTCTCCCCCTGGCGCGAGGTCCGTGGAGGGCCCATTTCTTGTGGATGGTGCCGACTCATCCCGTTCTTTTATGGAAGTTTCTCCCGACGAGGGAGACCATACTGGGCGGATTATTAGGCAGGGTGATCATGCTTCCCGCTCTGGAATTATGTGGCTAGTAAACACCCGGGTATGGTGAGCCAGGCCAGCGTCGCAACGGTTTCCATAGTGTGATTGAGACTTTATTGTATGGTGACTGACGACTAAACTTAGCCATGAAGGGTCCTAACCCTAACGCAGCAGCGGCATTGCTGTACCGGCACAGAGACTTTGTGACGACCGGTGCAGAAGACTCTGCTCGGCAATCCAGATACAATCGCGCAGAGGCGATGGGATTCGAGAGCAAAGAAGAGGAACTAGCCATAGTGACAAGAGGAGGAAGCGTAAGACTTTGGTTGGCGATGCCACAAGCTGGAATATGACGCTGTCGTATTCTGCAGGCGCCTACAGCCACAAGACTTGGCGACCCTGGCTGACATAGCACTCACAGCACCCAAGATTAGAACGCCATTCGTAGATCGCCGATCGAAGCGGCATCTGGGGAACCGCTGCAGCGCACGTATGCCAGGAGAGACTGTGCGGGTACTTGCCAGTGTAACCCCGAGTGGATTAGCTAGCTTGTAGAAGTCGTTGGAAGAAGTCGAGTGCCCAGCGTTCGGGACCAAAGTTGTTGTCGGAGAAGTTCGAAGCCACTCACGCCTTTCTGGCAGGTGTTGTGTGCGTCATGTGGAATGGGTGCGCTTGCGTTGCCGGGAGTCTGCTTACTTTAGCGCAATTCTGATTGGCCGGCTTGGATGGTGTTTGATTCGTCACTAATCCACGGTCCCCAACTGCAGTGAAAGTAACCCTTTCATGACATAATATCAACCATCCTTTGATACATAACCACCACTCCCTATTTCGATAGCTCAGGTCGAGCCATCCGAGCACCATGTTCTTTACCGCCCTTAAGTGCCTCGCCGCACCCCTCACTCGCCGTCAGGCCGAAGCGCCCACTACCGTTGGTGAGTTTCTGAAGCTTTGGAGTGCACTCAGCGCCAGCTGCAGAGGTCGACCTTGCTGACAGACCCTATGATAGAAGATGCTCCAGCCTCTTTTCCCACCGAGAACAACGTCATCAGCAGTGCAACAAGCGCAGAAAACGTTGACCTTGAGGCGCAAAAGCAATGCTCGCAAGTGATCGAGGGGCCAAGTGGAAAATCCAGATTGCGAAGCTTTTGGGTTCGCCACAAACCATCTGCTAGAGTCATCGGGGATTTGACCATCGGCCTGTCCGATGGAATGACGGTGCCTTTTGCTTTGACCGCCGGGCTTTCTTTCTACGGTAACACGAAGGTGGTCGTGTTGGCCGGAGTTGCTGAGCTCGTAGCTGGAACCATATCCATGGCTATTGGTGGATGGCTGGGAGCCCGAGGCGAAGCGTAAGTCTCTTGCAATCTCCAAGACCAAAAGTACACTGACGTTGCGAAGAAAACACTACAATACACAACTCACCAAGACGAAGCAAGATATCATCGACAAGAAAGCCTTGAAGATGGTTCAGGATATCTTGGGCCGCTATCCCGCTGTCTCCCCTTCGACGATCGCTGCTCTCTTCCGAGAGCTGGAACTTTCTCCCGACGGTCTCCAGTGCTTCCTAATGCGCAACCATCATGAAATGGCCGAACCGAAGAATTCCAGACCTTGGATATGCGCCATGACGATTGGCTGTGGTTACCTCTTCGGTGGTCTGTTGCCCCTCATCCCCTACTTCGCCGTTCGCCAGGATCAGGTCAGAGATGCATTCTATGCCAGCCTAGCCATCATGATCGTAGCGTTGTTCACCTTCGGCTATCTCAAGACTGCATTGGATAAGGGATGGAAAGGCAAGAAAAACATTCAATCCGCTCTCTTCGAAGCGGGCATGATGCTTGGCATAGGTGGCGCGGCGGTGGGGTTTTCCATTCTGGTAATCATGGGGATAAACCACAAGCTATGAGTGAGCAAGAGGTGGCCGGCTTTTTGCGAGGCCCGGACGACTTAACTTCCAAGGAAGCCTGGGTAGAAGATCTGAATAGCACCGAGCAACCCATCTCCTAGCGAATTGTGAATCATGTTATGTGATCCAAATCCATCGACAGCAGAAGCTATTGGTTGAAATTGCCCGAAGCAGAGGTCCTGACTTGATTCACAACTTACTATCCAATCGGCGGGTTGGCACACCATCTCATCGACTGATGATCCAGCTGATGACTCTGGAAGAACAATGAATACCTAGGAGAGAGGGCCCAAAAACTGAGAACGATGGATGATTGGAGAACCAGGCTCGAATCTTTAGCCCACGATGAGGCGACGGCGACGCCGAGTAGAGGCAAAAAAAGTTCGTTGGGAATATATATATAGAGGAAACGTAGACTGTTGGTGGTTAAGCTTACCCCAGGCCAGGATTCGAAACAAAACGGTGAGGCAAATACACTTACAGTGAACAGCAAGGGGCTAGATCGACAAAGATACCTAGCGAAGAAGTCCACTGAACGTCCATTGTAGCCTAAGCGCCCTCGTTCGCTATTCATGTATCCTTGAGTTTGCCTTCCTTCGCCATATTCCTGGCATAATCGATAGTGTGCTGCACAGTCTCTTTTGCCATGCTCCACAAGCGGGTAGACTGTTCTTTCTCCTCTTCTGAACCTTTCCGGATATCAGGGCGCGGCCATTCAAAGTAAAAAGTAAGATAAAGGTCCTTCTCATCTTGACCCTGGGAGACAATGTTCTGTATGGAGGCACCGCTAGTGAGGTTCTTAAAGTCTGCCTAGTCACGCGTTGCAACGTCAGCCGTTTTCTCGAGCGAATGGCATCACCGAATATAATAGACATACCTTCCAAGGTTTCTGGAGCGTAATATCTTCTGTTGCTTTTCCACCGGTTGGCCCCATGCCCTGGCCTCTGTCAGCTGTAAAACAATCCGTCTTGCTTCTCAATAGACCTCTTTGAATGTCACAGTCCTCTTTATGAACTGTTCTGTCTCTTCAAGTACCTCCGAGGCAGACATCGCCTTGACGAACAGCTCAGGTCTCCGGCATTTGAGGATCATGACCTCCCAGAATTGGGGAACCGTCAGCACGGGCTCAACGCCTGCTGGATTGATCGGAAGGGTCTGAGACTGGTAAAGCACAGCCATAGCTGCTTGTCAGGCCTGTTCAAGGAAAATGATATGACCTCCGAGTGTGTGCGGGTCCGGTAGTGAGACCGGGTCCAAGAAGAGGAGGGTCGAAGTTCCTCTCGATAATGCTCTGTCAACAGGCTCTAGTACAGTCCTTCCAAATACTGGAACACTTCGCAGAGCTTGGAGACCAATCTAGTCGAACTTAACACGCTTGTTAACAAGAGCTGACATGATGGTGGGCATTGTGGTTGGGAGAAAAGACAATGTACGAAGTGGAGCGTCCCGCGCCGAAAATATTCCGGCGCTAAGGGATGACGTAAGTCGTCTTTTTACTTTACCCACTTCATCGCGATAACATCTCGATATGGGGGCAAGAATATTCAATTCCTCTCGGAGACATGATGAGAAAAGACACAGTGTCCGATACAGGGGAATATGCCTCTCTAAAGGTGTTTCATACCTATATCTCGAACAAACCCTGTATCTACTTCTTCAAGTCCTTGACGAAAGCGTTCCTACGTCCAAGGCCAGTTGCGAAAAGCAAGGCTATTTCGGCTAGGTTCTCTTACAATGATTTTCACAGGCTGATACTATTTTTAACAATGGTCTCATGGCAGGGTTGATCGGATACTGTCCGTGGAAAGACATGGGCTCTTCCCGAACCACAGATACCATGTCTCAAATCCCGTCGATAATCGTTATTCGCCATGGCAATCGCTCAAGCTCGCTGTAAGCCTTGCATATTGATCGAGGAGGTGCAAGAGTGGGGACCTGTATGAAGGCCTAACCTTATGCGACATCATCGCCAAAGAGATAATCGTAGCCTACAGGGACCTGAACTTTAACTTCCCTGCTCTGGTATGTGTGCCTGGTAGTAACGACGAGCAAAACAGATGATGGCAAATCAGCTCCATCCTAGGAGCTAGGCAAGTCTGAAAATACCATCAATCGCTGAGACGGGAGTAGTCTGTTCCTTCATGCGGTTGACGACATCGACGAAGCGGCCAGAAGGGTCATCAAAGCCCCCACGGGCCGATAATCAGATGAGCAGTCCTCTTCCACGAGCACAATGTGCATTATAGAGGTTCAGAGACATTTTTTGGCGATGATTCAAGGTCAACATATGAACTACCATCAGAAATAGCGAGATCAACTTTTGTCACCAATCACGAGAGACGGGTTATCCGAAACAAATTAGACACCACCGAGCACTGGATCTACTTTGGCTTCTAGAACTTCCCCTCTCATGCCGCACTCTGCCTCCCGGGTAGCCTCGCCGTTAGATGGAGCATTGTTCCACCTGTGCAAAACCTAAATGCGTCGCTCATATCGAGGCGCAGTGGACCACCCATGTGGAACCCTTATAATGAGACGAGGAAGGAGCCAGGGTCTTGGACAAGAGATTCGGTAGTCCATTCGAAGCAGCGGTTACTGGGTTTAATTCCACAACTGCAGCAGATCATAGGGACTCTACGAGGCGGAGTGAATTATCCACCGAGTAAGTAGTCTCGGAGATGATGTATGAATAGCAAGATCAACGTACGAGGCTCGTATCGTGCACCAACACTGGACTGAGGTCAACTATAAGAGGAATGGCGCATCCAGGAGAAACTTTTTCTTGTTCATCACCTAAAAAGTCTACGTACCAGACCAGAAGGAGCACCTTATTTCTGAAGCTCATAATTTCTCACATCCGAACTTTACGTCCGTTGTCCGCAGCCCTAACATTTTCAAACCATTGACCGATCGAATTTCCTTAATATTGATTTCAACATGCTACCCGTCACGATTCTACTATCGTTGTTTCCCTTCGTTTTTGCAGCTCCCAAGCCTTGGCCCGTTGCCCATCTGAATCCGCGATTTAAGCCTCCACCGAAACCATCCCAGATTGCCCAGCACTACCCTGCAGCACCCACAGGGACTGGCTCGGCCACCGGCTGCGGCACTTCAGCGAAGCTTTCCACCTCTCTATGAGCAAACGACTGCGGCTCTCCGAGCAAGGGACGTAACGATCTCCCCTTCAGCATTGTGGTACCGAATGGACAACACAACTCCGATATACATGCTGTTAATGGTAGCTTCTGGACCGGCAGGAAGCAAGGCTCCGTCTGCCCCAAATCTGTTGGTAACGAATGTGCAAAGGACAACAGCACGAAGACGCTCTTGAAGCTTGAGGGTGGGGCTCTCAGTCTGGTAAGTTCGGGAAGGCCGATCTGTCTGAGAGGTTATTCGAGGCTGACATCTCCTGTAGTTTGTTGCAGTCCCTGGAGGTCAGGACGTCTGGGTAGATTCCGAGGGCGCACTCTCTTTCCTAGGGGCACACAATCATGCCATCCCACAAGGGGGAGAGACTACCGGCTTTACTGATGTTGATGGTCTCGCCTATGGAATGCTAAGGTTCCAGTGCATGGACTTCATGCTCTGCACCGATACTAAGAGATTCGAGGACAGGAGCGTCAGGCAGCTGTTAGTCGGGGGTGTAGAAAAGCCTGGAAGAGAGTGCGTGCAGGTGGGAACGTTGCAGCAGTTCACTCAGGACACAGAGCCTATGACTTACCAGTTTGAGTAAGGTAGAGGGGAAGCTGTTCGGTATTTTCGCGAGCTTGGCATCGCTGAGAGATTTTGGAAAGGCGATATCTCATAGATGGGTTGTGAAAGGCGAGGCTATGCACTATTGTGCGTATAATATTCTGCATATGAGCTCGAACTTTACAACGTGCTAAATATTGCTTCCTCAAGCGAGTGATTTTTACCGTTTCTGTTGCAGGCGAGATGCGCCTGGGGATAAAGTACATGTAATGTGATTCCTCGGCCTCATGGTGTGCCAAGGGCTTGGCGAGCCCAGGCTTCAATGAGAGACATCTGAACGAGGATGAATCTAAATGCCATGAGTGTTTCCGTACTAATGATTACGAATTTGATAAGGAGAAAAACCCAGACAGAATCCCCGGCACTTGTGAATGGTTTCTGCAGCACCCCAGATATCAGAAATGGCTGGGAGCAACAGGCTCGAGTTGGTTGTGGGTCACCGCTGATCCAGGTTGTGGCAAATCCGTTTTATCACGATTCCTCATTGATATATTCAATCCGTGGTCCAGGACTCCATCATCTGGTAACGTGAATCCCCTCGATTCGATGCCATCGGGAGTGACGGGGGAAGCTCAAATTCAATCGAAGCTTTCTAAGACGGTTTGCTATTTCTTCTTCAAAGATGACAGTGAGGTCAGTCGAAGCTCAACAAATGCTCTTACCTCGATCTTGCATCAACTCTTCACCCAGAAGCATGATCTTCTGAAGCACGCGTTACTTTCGTTCAAGGAGAATGGCAGTGATCTAGCCAAGCTTTTCGAATCACTTTGGAAAATCTTCCATGCGGTTATCGCGGATCCTGTAGCTGGAGAGATCATCGTCATACTCGACGCGTTGGATGAATGCGCTGAAAAGTCGAGAGAAGCACTTGTCCGCAAACTCACATCACTGTTCTCGAATGCTCGGCAAGGGGCCTCTCTCAAGCTTCTTATTACAAGTCGGCCGAGTACCCCGATTGGTGATCAACTCTGGCGAGGAAACATAGACCCTGCGAGTATTCAATTAATGGGTGAAAATGAAGCCGAGATGGAGGCTATCAGTGTCGAGATCGAGCTCGTGATTCGAGAAAGAATCAAGCAGTTCGAGCAGTTGAGGCGGCATCGTGGTATCGAGGACAACGCATGCGAAGCTCTTCTGCAACGGCTACTGCAAGTGGAGAATCGCACTTATCTCTGGGTTTCATTGATCTTTCCAGAACTTGAAAGATGTGCCGGACTCTCGGAAAAGAAGCTACTTCATGCCGTTCAGACTATACCTACCACGATTGATGATGCATACGAAAGCATCTTGTCCCGTAGCACCGACCTGGAAGAAGCTAGACAGCTGCTCAAGATCGTGCTTGGTGCAGAACGTCCTTTGACTTTGGATGAAATGAACATTGCCCTCTCTACGACCAACGGATGCTGCTGCGTGGAGGATCTTGATCTTGAACCACCGAAATCCTTCCGCACGACGGTGCGTGACCTCTGCGGCCTTTTCGTGAATATCAGAGATTCAAGGATTTATCTTATACATCAAACAGCCAAAGAGTTTCTACTAGCCTACTGGACTGACTCACCCAGCGACTGCCTTTTAACGTCTTCTTGGAAACACTCACTGCACCCAGCGGAGTGTGCCAACCTAATGACAAGAATTTGTACTGTCTACTTGAGGTTTACTGAATTCGAGACGTGCCCGTTCGTACCTGGTGGACGTCGTTGAGGTGCTCTTCAAGAGGCTACCAATGAGTATCTTGAAAAGCATGCATTGCTCGAATACGCATCTCTTTATTGGTACCAGTATTCGAGATTCTTAGAATATGATGAATATGAACGGATGTTGTATGTTTGTGACTCAGAGTCGCAAGCATTTCAGACCTGGTTTCAGATCAATTGGTCGGCGAAAAATGCGGGCACATGCCATCCGAAAGGTTTCAATGCATGGATGGTAGCTGCTTATGTTGATCTGGGCGAGGCATTTGAACACCTTGTTCACATGGGGGTTGAAGTAGACTCTTTAGACTTCCACGGTCGCAGCGCACTGTGGTGGGCATTGGAGATGGGGAATTGGCACAGCGCCTACACATTAATCAAATGGTTCACCTCTCCCAACAGCATTGACGCTGTAGATGTGTTGCAGATGGCATCCTCACGGGGGCATGCAGACGTCGTTGAGATATTACTTGAGAGCTGGCATGTCGAGGGGACTACTCGAGCTAGTGATGGCTGGACTGCATTCCAACGTGCCGCGAATAATGGGCATACACGCGTGCTCGGTGCATTGCGCATGAATAGCAACAGCGACGCCATTCGGCAAGCGACAGACATGGCGCTATACCAGGCTGCAGCCAATGGCCAGATTGATACGGTCCGATATCTGCTTGACAAGAACATAAGCCTAGAAGCCCGGTCAGCGGACGGAGAGACCCCGTTGTACAGGTCCGTGGCCAACAGCGACATAGCAATTACCGAGCTTCTGTTGCAGCACAGTGCTAATCCTAATACCTTGACAGACAATGCATGGAGTGGGGAAGGACGTGGAGAAACTGCACTTTACTGGGCAGTATGTGAAAAAGATTTGAAGATTGTCTTATTGCTCATCGAGCATAGAGCTGAAATAGACGCAAAAAGCTGGGGCTGTGAGACTGCTTTATATCGCGGGGTTGCCGCTATGACTGAAGGTGGTGATGATGCAAACATGATCGTAGAACTTCTCTTAAAGAGTGGCGCGGATATCAATTTGAGGACTGGAATGGGTGATACGCCACTTCGAAGAACGATGAGGGCTGGCCATATAACGATGAAGTGTATCCTAGAGGCATTCGCGGCAAGCTCAGGCATCGACATAGTAGCTAATACGGCAGACCCATCCTCGCAGCCAAGTTTCCTAAAGAATGAGATGAAAGCACAGCAGATCAGTAAGATCCACCGAAGCGAGCTTTTTGACACGGTGGAGATTACGGAAATATTCGAGTTGGATGATGGCCCTAATCGGGACTTTTACCGCTCATGGGTGTGTCAGTCATTCTTTGGCATCGCCTCGGAATTAGATCGAGTGAGGGATGATATGTGAGGGATAATTTTGAATTCTGTACCTCTTTGGCTTGACGTGGTGTAGCATGCATGACTTGTAGTAAGAGTAATGATACTAGCGAACTGTGACCCGACGGGTTGACGTTGGGCCATTGACTATGGCTTGTGTGTCATATCGAATCGTCCTTTTCCGAGGTTTTGTACGTTCTTGTGGCGGCTTCAACGGTCACGAGTGTCCGACACGAAGAATAATATGTGCCTCTCACTGACGACTCCATCATAGTCTTCGTAAACGAGTTTTCGCCATGGCGAGGCACGTTTGGAGGGCCAAAGACATTTGCGGTTCTGTGGGCTACAGGAAAGCAAGAGAAACGTGCGAGAGACTGGAATCTTTCAGACCAGACATCAATGATGACGATTCGCGAGTCACGGGAGATCAATGGAGGGAAATGACCAAGGAGCTCCTGATTCTAGAGAAAGACCTCGCAGACACGAAGGCCTTGCTCCAGGAATTCTGTCGTGCGGCCACTGCTTCCACGATGTGTTTCTACGAGTAGAGCCAGCCGCCGTAATCACTAAAGATTTCGCAAACAAAATCAAAGGCTCAAATTAAATCGTGCTTTTACGATCAGCCGATCATGGAACCTTCTGCAATTGCGCATATACACCACCAATGTGCGGCCATGGCGCGCAACCTTCGATAGCTAATGAGGAAATCTGGATGGCACACGACTGGCTGATTTCATAGGTCCTATAGCGAGCGGAAGATGTGTGTTCCACTCGACTTGCTGATCACCAAGTCAGCCTTATATTGGCCCAGTGTGCCGCCGTCCTTTTCCCGCCTTGATCGTGGTCTTCGTCTCGACACTCGGGGCTCACTTCAGGAACCGAGAAGGAAAGGAACCTTAGAGCGCTCAGTGTCAATCGCTGGAAAAGAACCCCCTGAGCTTAATTCCGTATGTCGACTACGGCTTTGCTCGCTGCAGGGACATTGGCTTGCTTCGCAACAGCATGAAGCCACTCGATTAAGCCGCGACTTTATATCGCCCCTACGTAATCATATCATATCAAGCTATCAACTGTGATAAAGCCATATTTTCGACACTCGGGCAACTATACGGCTTCTTGGCTGACAAGTGATCCCTGTTGAATGTTATTTTTTGGCCCCGTTGATTGATGGGAGGAACTGTCACCCGAGCGTTCATGAATGTGCGTACATACATGAGGTCGGTCTACTCTGACATTGAGTCAAGCTAATCGCATGCGGGAAGAAGGACTTGGCTTTTTGGCTGTGCTACACATTAATATTAAAGGTATCTCTGGTCCGGTCCGTAGCCGAGATCTGAAGGATTCTGCACTGCCGGGTAGAAGTGCGTAAGATTCGACTCCCGGGTCATCGTCGTCAAGCTGCAGGCTTGATCGCACTAGACCAGTCAATGGCGCTGCACAGCCTGTGCGGATATTGCTCTGGCATCTAATTTCCAGAACGTGCATAATCTCCGTACTCAGCCTTCCATAGGGCTGAAGGGGCGCCTGAACCCTCGCTTAGCGGAAATGATCCGAAAAGGGGCAGATCCAGCGACCGCAGTTCGTTTCATGATTCACGAACCTCCCCACCGCAACGTCGGACGCCATTCTGACGTACCAATTCTAGTTTTGGTGTTCGAGGGACGACTGGAATCTTGGTTCTACTCTATGAAAAGGGAAGGCCTTACATGCTAAAGGCTTGGCATAACCCTGACTAGCGTCACAACTATTCAGTAAATTAACGGATCGTGAAGGGATGGCTTGACTGCGGTACGGGGCAATTTATAAGATGGCCGCACCTGCACACACTTTCCAGCTGCTCTGGTCTTTTCTCATAGACGGACCAAGTTCTTTACTGTCGACTTATATTCCGAAGCTTTGGCTTCATTCCACTCTCTTTTACGTCGAGTCCTTCTTTCACGGAGCTACCTATCCTTGACCCGGCATCAATCTTTTCTAGCCAATGGCGCTTCTTCTGTCTGTCCTCACGCATGCTTGCGTTCTAATTTTGGCGGCCTTTAACTGTATTGTGCGTGCAGCTCCTACAAGTGGTTATGGGCCGATCACGCAACAGTCTTCTGGCAAGATGGTCTTCTGTCACTTCATGGTATTCCTCCCCATTCAAGACCTGGTGAGATCGGAAATTAACATCACCAAGATTGGAGTGGTTTCCGACCGAACCTGCGCCGCCGATTACGACGCCGACATGACTCGTGCCAAGTCCCTAGGGATAGACGCCTTTGCCCTGAACATCGGCACAGATAAATTCACCGACGAGCAGCTTGGCTATGCATACCAGTCTGCTGCCAATAATGGCATGAAGGTCTTCATATCCTTCGACTTCAATTGGTGGAAAATATCCCAAGCGGCGGATGTCGGAGCCAAAATTAAGCAATACGGGGGCCAAGCTGCTCAGCTCAAGGTCGGTAGCAACGGAGACCAAGTATTCGTCTCGTCTTTCGCTGGTGATGGGCTGAACCTTGATACCGTTCGATCTGCTGCTGCGATACCCCTTTTCATCGCTCCGAACTTCCAGTCTTCCAATACTGGGTCTGCTGATGGAGCATTGAACTGGATGGCGTGGCCTAACAATGGCAACAACAAAGCTCCGGCAGCTGGGAGTAACGTGACAGTAGAGGCTGGCGATCAAGCCTACATCAGCGCACTCGCTGGAAAGCCTTACATTGCTCGTAAGTAGTATGCGCCTTTCGATAGCGTGGATACTGACAATTACCATTGCAGCCGTCTCTGCTTGGTTCTCCACTCACTACGGAAGCGAGGTCACGTACAGTAAAAACTGGGTGTTCCCGTCCGATCTCCTCTGGTATAACCGCTGGATGGACATCTTGACGCTCGCTCCACAATACGTTGAGATCATTACTTGGAATGATTATGGCGAAAGTCATTATATTGGACCTCTCTCTTCCCCTCATTACGACGACGGCAACTCTAAATGGGTCAACGATATGTAAATGCAGCAAGAAGCCCATTCACTAAGACACAAGGCTGACCAGCTTTTCGTCAGGCCCCACGATGGATGGCAAGACATGGCGAAGCCCTTCATCGCAGCGTACAAAGCTGGCTCGAACTCTGTGGGCGACTACATCAAGAGCGACCAGATCATCTACTGGTATCGTCCCACGCTCAAATCTGCCAATTGCGACTCGACCGACAACACCATGAAGCCTGCAGACGACTCGATGGGGAATTTCTTCCAAGGCCTCCCCAATGGCGCAGACGCTGTATCCGATTCCATCTTCGTAGTGGCTCTCTTGACAGCTACCGGGACTGTCACGGTATCGTCAGGAAGCAACACCCAGACTTTTGATGGCAAAGCCGGCGCAAACGCATGGGCTGTGAATATGGGAACTGGGAAGCAAAGCTTTTCATTGACCCGTGGTGGCAACACTATCCTAAGTGGCACAAGCCTGAAGGACATCAGCGCAGACTGCATATGCGGCATCTACAACTTCAATGCCTATGTCAGCACTCTGCCTGCCCGTCAACCAGACACACTCCAATCGCCTGCTGGCTTCCAAGCTTTCACCTCTGGGCTTTCGCCAGGCATCTGTCAGCCGACGCCTTCGCTGGGCACGGCTCCTATCGTCAATACCGCACCCACCAATACCGGGACAGGAAGCAGTACCACCACTTCAAGCCAGAGCAGCTCGACGGTGACCTCAGCGCCCCAAGTGTCCTCTTCCACAACATCGCCAGTCATCGCAAACCCGAATCCTTCAATCACGACAGCTACCGCTTCGACAGTCTCAACGTATCCTGCAGCGCCCGTTACAACACCCACGACGACAGGTCAAGTCCCGGGAGGAGAAAGTACGGTCACGGCGCTGAGCCAGCTCTTTCCGACGAATTGCATGCAGGCTGGTCAAGTCTGGGCTGGGCCAGCGGGTTCGGATCCGCCGGCGAAGTGTGGCGGGTGATGCAGGCTCTGCGTGGGGAAGTCTGGGGTCGCTGTTCGAAAATACTTACATTAAATACTTTTTTGTATCTATTCAAACTGGTTGTGGTATGTGGCCCGACTGAATTGCCATGACATTCAGCGTTCTCTCTGACTCTCTACGCAAAACTATCGACTCCATTCAACAGTGGATGAAGTTCCAATCTCGGATGGATGACACAAGATCTCATTGTCCCTAGCGCCGCGCAATTGAAGTTGTCGTCCACACTGAACCACGGATCGACCGACCACCATGCGAAGTCGACTTCATAACACAGTAACGTTCGAGGAAGAGCCCAAAGGGACGAACAATAACAGTTGACCACATTACTCGATCGAGCACCGCGGCTAGTGCCACACAAGCCAGAACGTGCAGTCGCATAGCAAGGCAGGCAGTCGGCAACCTCGAAACAAGCCGCTGGGGATCCGCTTTCGGCTGCTTCACGCGTTGGGAAGAAGATCGAATGCGTCCCTTCAACCTTTGCCCTGCACTCAATCCACGAGTCCAGGCCCCTGCACACTTCCGCCCATCTTCCCGTAGACCTTCTCGGTGTACTACCTCTACATCATCACCACCCTCAGCTCCCACCCCCCGCAACGATCCCTGACCTTCCTCCCAGACGACTTCTTCCATCGGAGCACGACTTAGGGTACATACCTCCTACCGCAGATAGCATGCATCATGATCTATATAGCTAGCATGCGCAATTCGCGATCCACCACTTCGACGCTGCCGATTGTGGACCTCCGTGATTTACCCAGCATTGATATGTCTGTGACCGCGCCCCCAAGCAATCAAGTGACGAGCGTCCGCGACCATCGTCTCGCCGCTACGCAACATACGCTTCACGGATGAGTACCGGGCCAACATGGTCGGGAATGTTGGTTTTTCTGGAGGCCCGATGCAACACACGCCGTACGCTCTGGGGACGCACAACATACCGGACATGCACGCGCCAAGTCTGCCGCTTTCGAATCTGCCGCCATGAGCCCGGCGGCGAAGCTTTGCAAGCGAAGGTCGACTAAGTTGCCAAACGCATCGTGTTCTACTCCCTCATATGGGCCTTCTGAGAACGACCCCGTTGCGGGTGACAACGATGTGAAATGCGATACAGCCGAGACCGGCGTGGGTGATATCTTGTGGGATGTGATATGATAGCTTTTCTTGCTGACCTTGCGGAGATGGGGGAGGGATGGGGTGGTGTGGGAGATGGAGGATGGGGTTTGGGAGGATGGTGAGGGGGTGTGAGTGGCGGAGAGGGGGGTGGGTGGGGTGGTGGGAGTGGTCGAGAGGGGGAATGGTGCTGGGGTGGGAGATGGGCTGGGAGGGGAGGTTGTGGAGTGGTGTGCTGGGGAGTTCTTTGAGTTGTTCTTATCTTGAGCTCAGATTTGTTGGGATTTATGTGATGCGATTACTATAGAATTCGGTGTCCGATAAAGGAATGTCGAAAGGAAGCTATGAGCTATTGGCATCCCTATCGCATTAAATTCAGAAGAAATATGTGGAAATGGCAAACTCACCTATCTCGACGCCTATCTCCCAAAGCAACTCGTTCACAGACTTCAATCCGCAAAATTCACTTTGACCCAGTCGCACGACTAGAAAGAATTCGAACATCGATGGACAGCCGGTCAGCTCATTCCCCATACACACTCCTTAGACCCAAAAACAACGCCCGAACAGCGAACAGAGGGTACACGTTGACGTGGTTGACCCAGAGAAGTGCCACTCCGACGGAAGGGTGGACCAGGACCACCAGTGAAGAACCATAGCCAAAGAAGCAAAACAACAAGCACTTACCTCATCGAACCGGACACTCAACAACAAGACCCAAAGGAAACAGCCTATGTAAAGAGAAAGCTATCTCGAAGAACCCTCCCCATTACGTCCTACCATTCACAGAAAGCGATAGCCTTCTGTCAAGTCAGACTCAACAAAACTCCCATAGCTACTCAAACAACCAAGGAAGATCCAGCCCCTTCCTCCCACCCAATCATCCACATGTCCGCGACCACATCGCCACCGACCCTATACTCGCGCATCCCCGTAGCTCGCAGACCCGCCCCTCCCACCGACTCACCTGATCGCACCACATCCCCAAGCCCCTTGCTCTCACAACATCACGCTGCCCGATAACCTAATCCCCATCACTCCTCCCGATCATCTACATCCCGCCGCAGATCGACGTGGTCGTTCTCACAAGCAATCAGGTGCCCAATTCGCTTAGGGATGCGCAGCAGTGTCCCGTCTCCAGTAAAAGTTAAATAAACCCACAACCACTGGGGTAGCACTAGTTCGAGGTGATGAGCCCAGTTGACGGAGAACTCGTATCGTGGCATTGCTGGCTCGCTCGAGAGCCCCGAAGGTGGGCCACTGACGCAAGTAACGAGGCTCGGCCCACTCTCTTTTGTCGTTGACAGTAGAACATTACACACCCCCGAGCACATGTCATTCCCAGAGCTCCGCACATCGCTGCGTCGCAGTCTTGATATCCTTGGCTTTCCAATGCTCTTGACCTGAGACGCGGGCGAAGATCGGCATTCGTGCGAAATCAACAACGTGGGCGATCGCATGGCGCCGGCTCCTAGCGAAATCGAACCGGGCATAAAGGACCCGGCTGTCGTTGGCGGGGAAAATGTTGAATCACGGACACGGGATCTTGGATGAGGATCTCAATCTCTGTGCGTGGCCCATGCTGCCCATTGTCCGCACCTGGAGGAACTCTGCCGCTACTGACCACGCACGTGTAGGCAAGTCCAGCGGGCGGAACGTTGGTACTTGATACCAGTTCGTTATTCAGAGCGATCTGGTACCATACCCGTATCATCCTTTCGCGCATGCTGGGTTGTGGAGCACTGGTGGTTGGGAATGTAGACTTTGGTCCGACGTAGATCGCTCTGGGCAGGGTCTGTTTGTGGGCGAATATCAAGTCGTGCAGGAAACGGAGGCTTAGTGGGCGCTCAAGCATGGCAGTCGCGAGCTGGTTCCGAAGCTTGATACTCTTGGGTGGTGATATTCTACAACCGAGATTTGGAGTACTGAAGTTGAAAAAGGGGGTTGATGGGGCGGTCGAGGTTACTACGCGCTTAATCGAGTGTATTTCAGATAACCAAACATGGCCCATTCTCCAGGCTTCATGACCCACTCACGAGGCTTTTGCGCTGTGCGCTTGGTGCCGGCTTGGTTGTCCATTGTAGTCTTGACGATAGTGGGCCGGGATGAAGATTGAAGCGAGTTGCCAGGCGAGAAGATTGTGCCACTGTAGCTGCGTTGATTCCTCAGCATATGCCGGATATTCGAGTCTAGGCCGTGGGAAATGGGGAGAGGGGATTTTCGGGGATTAAAGGGCTCTGACTCACAAGCTCGTAGGCTTGAAAAGACCGGTGGAGAAGCTAGCCGTAGACGGACCTTGTTATGGAAGCAGTAAGAGATGTGACAACTCTTGTGCATGCAGTGTTCCTCATGTTCAAGTTGTTGATGATGGTTCGACGGATGCGGACACGCGTCCCAAACCGCCGACTAACTTTAGCCTTGCTTGTAAGCTAAAAAAGGTAGATCATGCGCGTTGAACTACTCCTCGAGTATGTCTCCTACACGGATTGCCGGGGCCGAGGAAAGAACGATCGAAAGAGCCTTGTATAGCGTGATATCCCAGTTAACAGTACCATATTCCATAGCACTTTCAATCAACGCAGTCGTCAGTCTACGCACTATGAGAATACCTACCCAGTTCCTTTGAATCTTGGATTCCTTTGTTAGATATCCTTCTGCATGCAAGGTCTTCGCTGTCCTCGTAATGCGAACCTGATCATGTTTTGTCAGGGTAAAATCCTTGTAATCCCAGATAAAAGCACCGAGAAGACTTTTTATGCCTCCACATAGCTAAGCGTAAAAAGGTGTTTCGCGGATCTTGCCCGTGATCGGCGGGCGATCCTGGAATAAATTGACTTTGGAGCGAATATCAGGCCGTGGACTCGACACTCAAAGCGCGGAGCCCAGGCGAAGCGTTGATACTAGATACAGGTATTCCTTCGTGGTCATCGCCCATATTTTATTGCCGTCGTTGCAACGCTTGGAAAATAAGGATATATCAGTGTACTTGGTGCCACTGCGATGGAGGCGTCGTAGCCCGTCCTGGTCCACTCCTGTGGATTGACAGTTGGAAAGTGAAGGGGAAACAGGTGGTCCATAAAGAGCTGAAGATAGCGGGAATAACAGAAAGGGTGGCGGTAAGGTATGCTGAACCGGCAGCTGTGTGATATAGTATATGATTTCGGTTTCCATGTACATTTCTTCTTTTCAAGTGTGGCCGTATTTGAGGTTTCGATTTGTGAAAGACAGCTGATCAATAGTGAAGACGACAGGTCTGGGGATAAATTTGGAAAAAAAGCCTTTAGGAAGGGACGTGCACAATTTAAGATAGATTAGGAAGATGTCAGGGGCTTAGGGCATTATAGAAGATGAGAAGAGATTGGCTGACAGCACTTGGTATGTTGGAAATCTGTTGCCCACCTTCAAAGAATAATTATGAATGAGTCTATGTATGTTTACAAGGAGCAATGCACCTAGGCAGCCGTGGGAATTAAAGACTTCCCTTTTACGCTCTTCATCTCAACCTGCAAACGCCGTATGTTAGCTTCTGGCCACGGCTCAGCCACGGGATCGTCTGAAAGAGAACTTACAAAGACGGAGCAAATAACCGCTATGCCTCCTGAGGCGATGGGTAGAATGATCGCTCGAGTCACCGCCATGTTATAGGCTACCAGCACGCCAGCCAGCGATGCGGCCGGTGTAACTTCCCGAACGTGTGTGGCTCCCGCCGCGATAATGACTGCTGGGTCAACGCTGGGGGCATGCACAGGGATCTGCTGGAGTAGTGTGTTTGAAAATACGTTTTGGGCGACTGAGATGGATATCGCACCACCAAGGGTATTGAAGAAGATCGCAAGGGCGTCTATGCTAGCAGTGAGTATTCCACTATTGAGAGCAAAGGGTGGAAGCAAGCTTACTTCCGGTGGGCATATCCTTCGCACTACAGACGGTCTGTACAGCAATGAATGGAAGCTGTATTGCCGCTCCGGAACCTATGCCAGCGAGCAACTGGTATCCTATCCAGATCCCGGCGTAGCTCGAGACTTGCAGCGTGTACAGCAATCCTGAGCCAACCGTGAAGATCGCAGCGCCGATCCACATGAAGGGTGTAAAGTAGCCGACGTATGTGACAGCACCTCCCACAACGACAGATGCAAGCGTATTAGACACGAGGTACGGTATAGTACGGATGCCGGAGCCTTCGGCAGTGGTGCCCTTGACAGCTTGGAAGTAGAACGGCAGAAAGTAGATATGCCTGCACATTGGTGAGCCAACTTGAGGTATTCCTTGGATTAAACGCTTACGCATATACGCCCATTGCGAGGAACGAGGAAAATGCTGAAGATGATGCTATCGTACGCTGGGAGATGATGCGGGGTGGTATGGTGGCCCTTTGTAGAGAGTCAGTGTGATGCGAAAGGGAGCTTCAACAACGGGCAACAAGTACCTGTCAGCAAGCTTGAATTGCCAGGCAACAAAGCATATGATGAGTAAGCCAAAACCAAGTATGCAGCCCCAGACCTTCGAGTTGTGCCAAGGGTACGTACTGCCGCCCCATTGCAGAGCTAGCAGCAGGCATACGATGGCGCATATAAGAAGAAATGCACCGAACAAATCTATCCGCGCTAGCTTTTGCTTGAATGACATGTCATCGTGCTTCCGCTCTGGGTTTTTGAAGAAGAAGAAAACGGTGATCAGGGCGACGGCACCGAAAGGCAGGTTGATCCAGAAACACCATCTCCACGACGCCCGATCCGTCAGGACGCCGCCCAACAATGGGCCGATGACTGATGCTATTCCGAACATGCTTGAGAGTAGCGCTATGTATATAGCTCTTTTCCTAAGAGGGACCGAGTATGCCACGATCGTCATCCCGCCGGAGAACAGTGCTGCAGCGCCAGCCCCAGCGACCGCACGCCCAACGATGAGCATTACAGAGTTCTTGGCAGCGGCGCAGATAACTGATCCGAGTTCGAAGATGAGCAGGGCGGACAGGTATGTCCATTTGACGTTGAAATAAGCGTAGACTTTGCCGAACGAAGGCTGCAGTGAGGTTGTGGTGAGGAGATAGGAGGAGCCATACCAGCCGACGTCGTTGAGGGAATTGAAGACAGTGGTGATTTTGGGTATGGCTGTTGCGATGATGGTGTTGTCTAGGGCCACGACGAAGATGGCCATGCAGAGGCCGAACGTGAGAACGGCGAGCTTTGCACCGCCGGGATATTTGCTCTCATCGTTCTGCTCATCGACGGGATCGTCTGCAGCATCGTTCCCCCGTTCCTCGGCAGTTTTCTCATTCGTGTTTCCTTGCTCTTTCTTGGTGTTGATCTTGTCTCCAGTCACTATTCCGTTCTGGAGATGGTCGGCCTTCTCTTCCTCGCTCGCAGATACGGTATGCGATTCATCGCCGGCCGTTTCGCCGTTTTGCCTTCTCTCATCGTGCAGGGCGACAGGTATGTTGGGACCGATGATGTTGGTGTCGCCGGTGGGGGCAGTCTCCTCTGATGGTGTCAAGAAGGCTGGGCTACTCTCTTCGGATGGACCAATGAGGTCTTGGCTGGCTTCGGCACGGCCTTCCATGCTTGATTCCATCGGCAAGTTCCAGCCTGCAACGTGCTCAGATCGGCCACAACAGGTGCAGTCTTTACTCCTTTAGCCAAGCTACTTGATTGATCACGAGTGCCTCCTTTGAATGTTGCACGAAGGATGAGAATTATTTTCATGCAATCCTGGAATGATCGACACAGGGGCCTGAGCAAGGGTTTCGGGGTAGCCGACGGAAGACACTTGGCCCGGGCTGACTGTACGGAGAAGGATTTGTGCATTGCATCAACCACCCCGCTTAAACTTCCCTTCCTCATCGGAGTAATTGCCTTTCTGGGAGTGTATGCCGCACACGAAAGAGAACACTTTAGTAGTTATTATCGTCCAATTCCAAGCTGCTGTCACTTCACTATGAGTCTTGTGTGCAGTACTCTGTTTTCGCAGTAAAACTTCCATAAAGTATCTCCCAGTCCACCGTTCTACCTTACTTCGAACACTATTTTCCTTGGCCGTCTAGAGTAACCATGGTCTACCCCCTTGGACATTATAAGGCTCCTTCAGCTTGCACCGATCCCGCTCTACAGCCCTACAATTACTTTCCTTGTCGGTCACGTTACCGTGCTTGACACAATTCAGACACAACTGCCTTGGCGCCCGCTCAGTGGTCTCGATAGCCTGCGTGATCAACACTCGGAAGTCGACATGTTCGAAGCAGATACAGTTGGTGATCGTATTAGGATAGTAGTTCTCGAAGGATCGCAGTTTTGATGAAACCCAGGCCAGACCATGCCTGGATAGTCTCTGGCGTAGCGGAAAGACTTCGAGGCGATGCAGCTCTTGGAAGAAATGAGAAATCCCCGCTGATCGAACACAGGCCCAGGGATCGAGAACTTCAAGACCGTGAGCGCTCTGGCGAGCGCAGATATTTGAAGTGAGGTATGGCTCGATGATGTCGTGGATCTTGATGTCTAGATTGCGGGAGACCTCCGCTTTGACGAATTCAAGTGCGTCTAAAGCGAATATTAGCTGACAATCCCGAACTTTGGAATGACCGATGGACTGGTTAGAGACTCACCCCAGAGACGATCCGGAAGTATGGAAAGGCCCACGGAGTCCTGCTCATCCTGGAAAAGAAGGTCAATCGGGTCTGGTCGAAATTCTCGCGCTGCCTGCCAGACAAGGCTGCTTGTGCTCTGGGTGAAGGCATCGTGGTCATCAAAGGCGTGAGACATCCATATTGTCTGCCAGTTCGAAGCCCCTAATAATCCGCCTAGATCACTCTGGAGCATCAAGAGAAACATTGCCGACCATGGTTTGAGGGCAACAGCGCAGTCGTACTTGTCGCAAAGGATAGCTATACCCTTGATGATGGGTGTAGGAAGACTTCCATGGGTCCACTCTCGGTGATGTAGGACTGTGGAAACCCAGTACATGGCCACTGGATCATCTTCCGGCAAAGGGATTACTGGGGGATCGTCGACGGATAATCCCTTCTGTAAGAAATCTGGTTGACCATGGCCTTGAAGACTCGTGATGCAAGACCCATCACTTTCGAGGATACTCTGATGGGTCCTTGGGAATCGCCAAGAAGGAATTTCAAGTCGCCGTTCGGATCTGGATCGGCCGCCGAGATGACCGTCAGAGCATGGGGTGAAGCTAGAAGCGGACCGCCAGAGGGTACGGCTTCCATGCTTGTATTCTTTTTGATGCACAGCTTGTTCGTTGGCAGTTTGAGGGTCCTAGGCGCTGGACGCCTACAGATATGCAACTGCAAGAAGAGCTCGGAATCTCATGTGGATATTCCATGGCTTAAATATGGCAAAAGCCAAAGATGCGAGTGATAACTGAACCCGATGTGTCGGCAGGCCTTTACCCATCACCCGGCAAAGTAACTTGTGCTGTGTTTCCGTGATGATAGCCAAACCAGAGTATGTCCAAAAATTGCGACTTGGTTTCCATATCACTTACCGACATGAACGAAGCTGTCGCAGTCATCAGTTTCTTCGCGGGTCTCGAACAACATGAATTCGGGAGACAGTGAATTCTGTTAACACTCTTTCGGTACCAAGCTCCGGCCGGAGTCATACTTGCAAAATCGTTCCACCCAGAGTCAGAAACACATTGCTTCGATCGAAAGCTCCTCGGTGACGGTGATGGTTGGTGATCCGTTTTCTTTCACACTTGGTATTCTTTCACGATGAGACTCTGCCTGCTGTGTTCTAGCACCCGCGAGCCACTTGCGCGAGAATCGTACGCATTCTCTGAACATGCACACTTGTCCACCGGGGATGCTTGAAGTTATGCTTCTCCAAAAAGTCGCGATTGAGGAGCTGAGCTTGAGATAGTATTGACAGCTCTGACTAGACGTTCACAACCTCAATCCTCCAATGCCCATGTCCTCCGTGGGGCACTGTACTCCTATACGCGGACGCTGGCAAGACTGGCCAATTCTAGTTCCCATCAGAGCATTTTCACGCTCTCAATAAGGCATAAAACAATGATGCGCTCTGGGCTAGGCGATGCGAGAAGCTAGTTTCATGCCCGATAGAACTGCTGGGCTCATGCTCAGTCAGGTTAAGACATTAAAAGCATGCGACCTGAAAGAATGTCGAGTGGAAAAACAGTTTGCCCGGCTCGCTCAATAACGCAGATTTCAACACCATGTGAGTGAGGAGCAGCAATGCTAGCGATATTGACCACCTTGAGCTTCAAGATAACAGGACAGTATGGCTGGCTTTCCGTACAGCCCAGAACGCTCGCTCCACAGTATCCGGATTTACAGATAAGCCTGTACGTTGAGTCAAAGTGCCGACATCGGCCAGGCTGCGTCGGAGTATCTGACGCCCTTCAGGTGCACTGCTCAAGCGTTGAGTCAGCAGACTCGTCACTCCTCTTGCCTTGATCTCCTTCGGCGTGGATACGTCCTGTGCAGAAATACGACGAAGAGTTCCCTGTGCTGCCCTACCTTGCCGTTGGTCAATTATTCCATCATCTATCCGTCAAAGTGTACTTCAAAGGAGCCCCAAGAATATGCGCCGTCAAATACTAGCGCATGTGATAGATTCACGTCGTGAGCAAGTAGACTTTGCAATGTAGCGTCCATCGGGCGCCCGGATAGTTCTTGATGCCACCGCCTTTTTGCAGAAGGAGTCGACATCTGACTCGATGGTCGCAGACTTTCTGCTAGCCCACCCATCTAGCGCGCGGATGATACCATGCGACTGGAAGCATTGATGGTAGAGGGTATCAGCTGCCGCCGTCAGCGTCATGAAGATTATCATCTGATCCATATGCGTGTAACAGTTGAGCGCTACACGTGTTTGTCATCATTGAATAATGCTAGCTACTTTGCATTACATAGTAGGAGTTGATCTTCCATTTTATCGGGTTGAGAAGTATTGTTGACGGTTCCGCTTTTTCTGCCAACCGTGTGACTGGGTCCTTGATCTAAGATACTGTTGAGCCCTTTACTGGATGACTACTCAACGTCATTCAGCTCAGCGGCATTTCCCAAGCTTTGATCCAATCATCAGAGTTAATACACCTCAAGAACCTGTCGCCATACATGTCTAATTCTCTACAGCCCTGATTTGGACGGTTGGCCATGTGCGGCCTCCCTAGGCCCGTCAACATGTTCTCACGGCCGTTGAGCGCTATTTGCTGGCTTCACATCCTCTGCCTTGCAGCTACTGCCCCTACAGAGCAGCATCCACTGATTGAGATACTACATTTCAAAGGAGATCTTGAAGCTCCTGACGCTTCCCACTCGCAGAAGCTTCACGGAAGATTTCTACATATTACAGGTTGGAGCGCTTGTCGTCATCCTCCAGTCACTGGTCTTTACTAACGTGCCCACCTCTGAATAGATTTCCATCTCGATCAATTTTACGAGTCCTACTCATCCACTGAGGCTGAGAAAGCCTGTCACAGAGGGACTGGGCCTGCTGGTACATTCGGCGCCGAAACCTCTGATTGCGACTCTCCTATATCCCTCATTAATGCAACATTCCATTGGATCGACAAGCACCTGAAAGATTCGATAGACTTTGTCATCTGGACTGGTGACTCCGCGCGTCATGACAGTGATGATGAGATTCCTAGGACAGAGGAACAAGTGATTGGGCTCAACCAGTTCATGGTGGAAAAATTTGTCGAGGTTTTCGGAAAGGAAGACGATGATGATGATCCTACAAATGACTTGATAATACCCGTCATACCGAACTTCGGAAACAACGACATCTTGCCTCATAACATTTTTACTCCTGGGCCAAATAGATGGACCAGAAAATTCTCCAAAATCTGGCGGAAACTGATCCCGGAGCCGCAGAGGCACAGCTTCGAAAGAGGTGGCTGGTTCTTCGTAGAGGTCATCCCTGAAAAGCTTGCTGTCTTCAGCATCAATACACTATATTTCTTCGATTCGAACACCGCCGTGGATGGCTGCGCCGATCCAACTGAGCCGGGTTATGAGCAGATGGAATGGCTACGCATACAGCTACAGTTTCTGAGACAGAGGGGCATGAAGGCCATTCTAACAGGTCATATACCACCTGCTAGAACCGAAAACAAACTCAGTTGGGATGAGACATGCTGGCATAAATATACTCTGTGGATGCACCAATATCGGGATGTCGTGGTTGGCTCAGTGTATGGGCATATGAACATCGACCATTTCATGTTTCAAGATTCGAAAGAGGTTGAGCAGAACGTCATGGACGGGGAAGTCAATGTGCGAACCCGGGCAGTGCTGGATGACGAGCTCACAATCCAGTCGTCTGCCGAGTATCTTTCTGATTTGCGTACCGGCTGGCGGAGACTGCCAAACTCAAATGTTTTGCACGAGTACACGGACGGTGAGGAGGAACATGGCAAGTCTCTGGAGACTTCACGAAGGAAGAAGAAAAAGGCCAAGAAACCCAAGAAGTCCAAGGAGGCAAGATACTTAGAGAAGATTGGCGGTGAGTGGGGCGAGCGGTATAGCCTGTCCCTGGTTAGTCCGAGCGTCGTGCCAAACTATTACCCGACAATGCGCGTGATCGAGTACAATATTAGTGGATTAGAGGGCTTCAGTTCTAGGGCTTCCGGAAAGCTTGTGGACACCCTCGGCTCGGGTGATCACGATATGTTGGGCGCGGATTCCCTTCGAGCAACATCACAAACGGGCAACAAAGCATCGGGGGAGGTAGTAAATAAGAAAAAGGACAAGACCAAAGGTCCAGGGAAAATGGGCAAAGATAACAAAAAGCACAAAGCCAAGAAGCCAAAATTCATCGCACCACTACCACCATCCAAATCGGCTCCTCCAGGCCCAGCTTATTCTCCTCAGACCTTCACTTGGATGAGTCTCACCCAGTACTTCGCCAATCTCACTACCATCAACAACGACTTCACCCCTTCTCCGTCAATATTGTCGGGTCTTGAACCTTCTCGCTTTTCTCAATCCTTAAACATCCCGCATGACCCAACCGTTGAAGAACAGCGCTGGCACGAAGGGAAGCACTCTGGTGAGAAACCACATCGTAAGAAGGCACACAAAGCATTCAAATATCAAGTCGAATATGACACCAGAACTGATCCAGTGCTCAATCTGACCGATCTGACAGTGAGGAGCTACATCGACCTCGCAAGTCGAATGGGCCATCTCAAATTGCCAAAGGTCTTTCCAATCAGTGTTCTGCCCGAACACGATATCTGCGATGGTCTTTCAGATAACGAGTTGGCGCCTGGTGATGCACAATCGTTAATTTGCGATGGAGTTATCGAGGCTTCACGGAAGGAAAGTAAAGGTGACAAGAAGAGGCGAAAAAGAAGGCGACAGAAGGAGAACGTAAAGCTGTGGCTCGCCTTCGTCAGAAAAGCTTTCGTTGGCTCTCGGGATGAAAAGGAATTGCGCGAAGATTTTGAAAGTGGTTGATGCTGACAGTCACAGGCACCAATATTGACATCTCCTGTATGATTTTATAGGTAAAATGAGGGTGGAAAACTGTCAACCAGGTCTTTGGATAACAAGCTATTGGAGTCTCAAGCCTCAAGGCTAACATGAACGGTCTGATTGATCCCCAGCGATGCAACACCCTGCTGTCGAGCGCAACTGAGGAGAAACATCAGGCAAACAGAAGAAGAAATCGACATCGCGTACGGGAAGCCCAGAAGCCCAGCCCATATGGCGGCAGCGTGCACCTCGGAGGATTTTTGCGGCAATTTGGAAAAGGGTACAATAGATCAACGACGGAGTAATCGACCAGGGACGAAACATCACCAAACTCAATGATTGAAGTCTACTCCTGGTCATAGAGGGATCTCAGTAAGCAGCGACCAAGCCAAAGACTTTTCTTGTTGGAGGGCCTGGCCAAGATGAAATGCGTCCATCTCACCGATGCCCAGGTTTAGAGCACCAATTTCTCGTCCGTCACCTTTCGCAGACGCAGAGCATGGTAGAATCTCAAATATTCGTCATTTAGATTCGGGCGACTTTTCAAGCCCTCACTGGGTATACAACGAGACGTGCCAAAGTGGCACATTGTCCCCTGTGCCCTTGGCTCCATCAGTTGCTATTATATACTAAATACTAACCTTTAATTTTCCACTGGATATGGACTTCAGAAGTCACTCGCACGCCTGCAAAGTGCATACTCCATGTTGGAAATTGTCAGGTTCTGGACGTTTGTCGCCCACCCGAGATATCATTGGCCCGGCAATACTCCTCCCCAAGTCTCTATCCACTATTCACGAGTCTCTTTTTGTTGACCCCATTCTATCACACAGTTGCATCCACATCATGAGGCATACCTCATCGACACACCATGCCATAGCTGCTCTCATTGGATTCGGCGTTGTCCAACGGCTGGTACAGTGTCCAATGTTGGTCGACGATCATGGCAAATTTGACCGCCATTAACCTGTGTTCGCCGACTGCTATGGCAGCGATGGTTTCTTCGACAAAACCCAGGCCAAGGATCCTCCCAGTGGTGTTGACCTCCCGCAGAATTGTTGTGTAGAGCAGCAGGTGAGCGCACCTTCTTGCAACACTGACTCTTTTGGCAGTTAGCTCAAAAGCAAGGCTAACGACGGGCGGCGACAGAGTTCTGGAATTGGCAATATGCCTTTTCTCTGTGTGACTGAAACCTATCCCTAGTGATCAGTGAACACTCGGTTGGTACAACATCACTTTCTTGCCTTGCATTTTCTTCCTGTTGCGTTGCGACCGGCATCAAGCACCTCTAAATTACCAGTCTCTTTCTCAAAGAAGCCGGCACACCCAATTCAAGCGTTTTGCATGATGGGGCCAGAAGACACCACCTAAACTGTGGTTTCTCATTGCGGCGGAGCACCACTTATCACTTCAAAGATGGCTAGTAGCCCTCGGCAACGCTGTTGCATCACTCTACAAGCTCGCCAGACCTCTTTTCATTCAGTACATCTATTTCCTCCGGTTTGGTCGATCTCGGCATGGCATGGCAGGAAAAATTTACTGCACTGATTCAAGGTCGACTCAATTTCTGGACTTGATACCTAGAGGCTACTTTTCCCACCTTTGATCAACGATTAAAGTATCTACATGCCATACAAGCCGTGAAGCAAGAAAATTGCAAATTGAGGTGTCGAATGCTCGTACTTTCGTTCTCTGATCTTTGCGCCCCGAGCATTCGTTCTTTCTCTTTTATAGCCCTCTCGAGTATGGCGATTCTGATCATTACTCCATTCGTACACATATATTATCAACATTCATTGTAATAACTTGCGAGCTATCAGGAATGGTAGCGGTACGACTACCCTAGGATCCTCTTGTGATATTCGCCAAGGTGATATCTACAAAGAATGTTATACAGGTGTCTATTGGTCCTCCCTGCTTAAGTTTTTTCCGTTGGTTGCAGTTAGGGAGTCGATCTTTCTCTTCAAGCTAATGAGTGACCTCCATGACCCATGCTCTGAGTCCCGCAATCCTCAAATTATCTCAACCCAGAAATTACGGGCCCAACTTCCAGCAAACGGTGCACAAGTGTCGCTGACAGAGATAGCAATTCAAAATGGTTCTGCATTCTCCCTCCCCTCGCGCTCAAGCTACCAAGCGTGCCCTTGTGCGTCCTTGCGATTTGCGATACCTTTCCCGGCATGTCAAAGAAAGCGGATTACCAAGTCAGCCTTCTACAATTGTTTTTCCCTGTATACTTATGTAGGTAGTGCGTCAAGCCGAAGAACTGGCGGTGCTCCTACGGCGCTGATAAGCGCAAGACAGTAAGTTCAGCACTAATTTTTGATGTCTTATCTCATGCTTCAGTGTGTCCCTATGCCGCAACGATTCAGCAAGCGGGTCAATACCCTGCTTGACTTCAGCACGCGTGGTATGAATAATGAGAACGCTGGAACCGATAAGTCTGGGCTCGCTTCGCGGGTTCGGTGCTGCCTGGCAGCCAGGTACGAGTGGCTGCGCGAAAACAAGTCGGCTTCTCGTCGGAGTCAAGCAATTCTGCTGGATATTGTCAGTGTTCTGTCCTACCCAGCTTTGATGACGGGTACCTCACTTCTCTGGACATGTTGTAATTGCTATGACGATAGTGTACCCTCGAAGCAAGATCGTTGATGCAGAAGTTGAATTACAAGATGCCGAGAAGAAACAGTACCAAGGGTGCCAAGACGAGTCGGTGGAAGCCTTCCACGCTGCACCACGATCAGGCAACCCATTGAGGGAGCATAGAACAGGCTTGGGGCTCGACTATGCAGCCATATCGATGGAAAAAGAATTGCTGAAGGCCTGAACGACGAACGGGACAATATTATGAAGGGCTACGGCATGGGAGAAAAGCTACGGAAAGCCATTTCGGACGGGAAATTACGAATAGATCATTCCTGCGAAGGATACCTCAACGTCTTCTCATCTATAAGACTGATCCTGGCAATTCAAGAGTTGTGCTACAGAATAGACATCAATTCCGAGAACATGATCAACTTCGGAAGCATGTAAGGGACAGCGATTCACTAGGCGATTAATGCCCGGTTTCCTGGCTCGCGAGAAACTCCCTTCCTAATTTCTTCCTAGCATGGTTTCCACAGCCAATCAGCTAAAGTAAAAGCTCGCAGTCTTGTGTAACAACAGGTGTGAAATTACCTACTATATAATATTACAACCGGTCAAACTCTTCATCTCTAACGCGGCGCCCTTGGCCGGAGGTGGTGGCAACATAACTCTACTCGACATCCGATTCAGCTGAGGGACAAAGGCTTTCTTTTACACTACTGGTGAGTAAAATACGTCAACATCTGAAATATGAGAGAAATGCAGGCAGCTGCTCCTTTCCCATGCTTCACAGCCGTCAGCAGGAATGGCATACTACCAGATGGTAGCTTCGATAAAGTGTCAAGTGGAGGTCTATCTACCAGAGCTTTTCGAAGCGGAATGGCCTACCCGAATGCTCTCTTGTGAAGCGTGCCCAGCGACCTGGACAGTGATATTGGGAATCCTGCCTAGCATTATTTCATGCGATGTGGTATGTTCTGAATGGCTGAATACCGATTAAGACGCACGGCAAGGGCTCTGGCTATGCTGGATCCGCTGGCTGACGGGAAGCGCGTCCATTGGCAGATTGCATTACGAACACTTGTAAGAGAGTGAGTATAGATGCGTCCTCCACGGCGCTCTTTCGAAGCCACCAATCGAGTGCGCCACTATACAAATACACCACAATGAAGTCGATTCCAAGGAAATAGCTAAACGGAGAAATAATTGTTGAATGACTGGAGATCGCTATAGCAAATCCCTGTGTGGGATGGCTATCTTCGCAAGCAGTTCAGCTCTCTACATCATGCCAACCTAATGTTGGGAATTCCAGTCCCAAGATACGCTGAGCAATGTGAATGATTTAGGTCCCCGCTATTTCCGATGTTCGTCTGCAAAGTTACAGACGCTGATATATTGGACTTGGTTTGACAATCACACCGTTCATTCGCCTCAGACTCCCGATCATATTCCATCCGGTTCCTTCTCTGGAACCAATCATGACTCACACGCCCAATCATCTATTGTGCAGGAGTCCGTAGGCATCTCCCGTCATTCCGCTTGTGTATCCCGGCACTCTCACCTGGTGCAGACAACAAAGTTGAAACAAGTGCTGTCATCACAGAAGAAGACGAAGTTAGGTCTTCAACTTGGGGAAGCCGAAGTCTAATACCAGATCGACCAGAAACACCACCACCATGTAATTCCCCACCAGGCCTCACCCTCGCCTTCTACTTTGCGTTGTTGGCTGCGCTAAAGGTTGTACTCTAACCGCCGTACTCGAGTTCACATCATTGTAGAAGACCATCTACCCGGCATGGACTCCATTCGGTCAGTGTTGCGCTTCACCGCCGGGCTAAATTGTTTTAAAGACATAGACGCTGACAGCGGTTGTCCCGTTATTCGTCTGTTCGGTGAGATCCAAGATTTCTGTCGCAGGAACATTGGTCGAAATCGCACGAACATTATTGAACTTGAGTGATGGCTAGCAACACTGGTGCCGAGTCTCGCAGAATACCCGATCGGAATCATTGCCTTCAGAGATGGAACATACAAGGTTGAAAGCTATTCTACTGCTGTTTTACAGCAACAGTACTTATTTGGAAGTTTAATCTCTCACGTAGATCTTATGGGCCCGTTAGCTGAAATCGAGCAGGGAACAGAACAGCTGGAAGTACAACATAAGTCTGGCAAACGTAGTGCGGTTTTATGGCGCCTGAACAGCAGTACATCACCAGAACAAACATTTCAAGGTCTTTCGATCTCAGGATACACAAGTTGGTTGTGCTTTGGACGCTACTGACGAAGAGAGCTAGGATGCCCCCAAAGTATCACATTCCTCTCATCGCAATGGTAAGCAATACTTGGGCAAAGGGCAAGATTGGCTGAACATCGAAGTATTTCTTGAGCTCGACCAGGCACATCACTTATTAGTCACCATAGCGTTGTACAACGCATACACCTCGGACAAGGAAATCGAGTACCTAGTTCCGGGAGGCACAGTGTCAGAGGACTCGGCGAAGCAATTTCATCTAGTCCTTGGATGGACAAAGCCCGCCGCCAAAGACTACATGTCCGTGAACGCGGATGACAAAACTATGTGGCTTCCGTCGTACACTCATCTAACTACTTAGTACTCACTAAGGCGTGAGTGTAATCTGGCCGACATGTCGCAGCTTATGGAAAAGCGGAGGCGGAGACGGTTCTGGTTACGACTCAAGAACTCTACTCTTGTCAACGAAAGAGATTTGAGAAAGTCCAAGCACACATGGTTATATACTCAACAAGATGTTCCGCTGGTCTCTCATCTTGCGTCTTAATGAGGCCAAATATTTCTAGCGCTGATGCAGCAAGGTAGAGGTCGGCAAGCACACCATGATATGCTCGGCAAGGACTGTTCGATCCAGCACTTATGATGGAAATAGAGCGGAGAACAGCATTATCACCCCATTGCGGATGGAGTCAGTATGGTTGTAAGACAACAACTTTGTTCGGTTCGTCTATGTCTTAAAAATCGTCTCTTGTTTAATTCAGATCATTGTTACCACCCGTGGAAAGGGGTTTTCCAAAGTACTCGCCCATCCAAGCTTCAAACACACCAATGGCACCAAATCTTCGTTCATGTGGTGGTGGGCCTTAGTCGTCTGCTTTCGGAGGGTGCTGGCAGACGGGATTCGTTGGATCGTGCGTGCTGTGGTAAGTCGCGCATCTAAAGCCTGTTCCAACTACCATCACCAGCTTAACTCATCATACCACTGGCTCGCAGGATCTGGATCGTCGAAAGAGAGTTGGTCGCGAGAGAAAGTCCTTCTCTGTGAATCACCACAAGGTTTCCACACACGTGTATAGCGCTGCAATGGGGTTTGAGCTGGCTGACACTAAGAAAAGCCATACCACTCCAGAGCTCGAGAACTCATAGCTGTGCTGCTTGCTTGCGTGATTCTTGCGCGTCGCTACAGTCGACTCCGTTATGGTTCGTCTTCTATTCATGATAACCAGGAGAGTACTGTGGCTTGAATACCGAAAGTCAACATCGGCTACGATGGCAAGCAAGTACTACTTTGAAGAACAAAGAATCGACACTATTCTACTATTGATACTGACACAGAGTGTCACTTTTCTAGCCAGTCTCGAGACCATGGAACGGAAACCACGGTTGCTATACCTCGATTTGCTCGGCGCAAGGCCCGTAAATCGAAAATCTCACATGAGACCTCGATTGAAAATAAGAGCGATCACCCGCTCGCTATACCAAGTTCGAAGGACAAATCCAACGCCATGCTTATAATCGGCTTATGGATTGGGCTATGCATTTCGCCCAGGGTTCCGCGAACACACTTCTGCCAGAACTTTCAACGACTCTGCTATCAATAATTCAGAAGAGGTGATTATTGTCTCTGCATACTCTTGCGCTTATATTTATATTATACTTGTGACGTTGTATGCAAAATAGTAACAAATCACCCTTAATGGCAACATCTTCCAATTGGTTCCCTAGGCCTCAATCAGACCGGTCTCTATTACTAGACTGCCAAAGGTGCTACCTAAACAAGACTTCCGCCCACGTCGTTCAGCAATGACTACAACAACTCTTCTATCACATCAAGTACGCCATAGGATTCGCTTGGAACTTCTGCGATGTCGCAGGCACATGCAGTCTCACCTTGGCGCCTAAAGACTACGATGATAGCACAATAGACATAGACCTGGACAGTGGCAGCTCAATCCTAGCTTCTTCCTTGAATTCCGTATCCTCTCTGTCCCGGCTTGCTTGTTTCAAAGGACCAAATTTGGCACGCAGGACCTGTCAGACCATGGCACCACCAGTGGCACCAATTGTTTTGAAGAAGGAAGGCGCCATCAGGCTCATCGTCGCACGAGAAAGTGTGCTTCGCCTTCTGCTATGCCGGATGGTCATCGGCGTAGACGGGTATAGAAACCCCGGGACTCGGTGCTTCGCGCATGATTCCATGCCCGGCCGAAAATCCAGTTCTGGACCTTATCTTCTATGCCGAGGACGTCAGTGAGAAGGAGCTCAAATCTCAGCTCTCTCGCTACACTACATCGCTCAAGATTGAAGAAATGTGTAACGAGGTGCTGGAGAGTACCGAAATAAATCTCTGGCATATTCTGGCAACCTTGCCTCTCCACCATCTCGCATTACGCAAGACATCAGAGATGTCAACAAAAACATCAATTTTTTGGTTGTTTTCCTGCAACTGCGAGGCAGAATGCTTCGCAGTTCTAGCAATTGCATGTCAAGGTGTGAGATTGAACTTACTCGTACAGACAAGTATAGCAAACGACCAGCGGATCTCGATCTTTACCTTACGCCAGATCTCCTACCAAGTCTACTGACTAATGGTAAGACACGGGACTGTGACAAGATACGACCTGATGACTATCATTCTAGAAGCTTGACGGAGCTAGTCGAGCATTCCCTGTAAGAGAATGACGAATTGGGCCCGGCCTTCTCCTTTGTTCTATCGGACATAATGGGCACTTCACTTGCGGTGGCAGTTGCTGCCAATGAAACAAGAATAACGCTACAGTATTCCAACAGAGAATTGCACTCACTAATGCTGATTTTGCGCAGGAGGGCTGTTGCCTGATCCAGATCTTTGCAGACCACATGAGGGTCTTGAGCTAGCGGTTTCCGGCTCGACACTTTATGAACATCCATCAATCTCTCAGGGTACGTCCACGACCTCGACTCATCAAGAGATTCAAGCGTGTACTCGAACTTCGAACAACCATTCGTCTCTTCAAGCACGTCAACGATCTCAATTCATCAAACAATCCAGCAACAAGCCTGGACTCGCAGCTTCATCTTTTAATATGCCCAGATTCTTATACCAGGCTACACACAGCGACTACCCGATTAGCCGTTCGGGATGGGAGAACTATGAGCGTTGTCCCTCGCAAAGCCCTTAACCCCTAAATTAGACTCTCTCTCAGTCGCCAAGCTGGCTGCGCGTACAAGCACGGGAACCATGAAGCCAAATCCTCTACGAAGGTTGCGCCTACGATATAATTCATAAGATAAAGTGTGAAGCTTGTGATAAAGTTCATTTTGTAGCGCACGTAATCTCTTCCACAACTTCATTGATCATCTCTCATCATCATGGAAGTCTGAAAAGGAACTAGATTAGGTTCGTAGGTCACGCAAAACTCACAAGTCGGTGTTCTTCGTTCCATTTTCCTTTTGATCCGACTACGGCTGTCTGGTCTCGACTTGGTGCGAAGCCATGCTTACGGTACATGCGGATACTCACGACACAGGAGCTGTTCGCGCAACAATAGCACAACGTCCCTCGCCCAACCTAGTTGCACTCAGAGATTTTCATACCTGTGCGGAAGTCCCGACCAGCGGCTCTGTTGCAAGCATAGACCAATCCAAGACGCCATAACACAAAGCTTCTACTCGATCCCCCACATCCTTATCGACATCTGCGCGGACTAGTGATGGCGAGAGAACAGGATCGGGCTGGATATCATCATGCGCGTGGTGCTATATTAGGGGATTAAATGGGCTTAGGGAAGAGATCGAAAGCCATTGGCTATCTTATGATAGTAAGTTTATTATTTACGAGAGTCGACTGAACAGATCTTCTAGGTAGTCTGTTCTCGCTTTTCTTTTTGGCCTCTATCCGTGGAAGACTCCATAAGCGGTTGAATGCTTACGCCCAATCGCAGGAACGAGCAGTTCATGGGGGACCGTGGATTTAAAAACCTGCTTCTGCCGAAAAAGTCACTTTCTTATCGATATCATCGGTATGAAGAGAGCACGGAAAAGGCACAGAATCTCAAGACTGACCTCGAGCCTTGATACTGAGGCCATACTGGCTATCCTTACAGCAGTGACAATGACTACGATACTTCATTGGAAAGGCGAGCTCAAGACTTTTATTGTAGAACACTAACTTACGAACAAGAGCAAATGTTCTATACCGCGGGATGGCCGTAGACTTCAGGACTTCTCTTTCGCTTGATCTTCCAGGGGCATAGTGTTGCTTCAGTCTCCGCAATACGTCCCATCACAAGGCATAAGAGAGGCAGGAGGAAATTTACATTCCCAAGTATTTCGAGGACTGACGATATCATCTCAGCCTTTGCTGATATCAACGTCTTTAGGTACCAAGACCTTTGTCGACTTCTTTTCGAAGATTGGTAGGGGCGAGATTAATGTCAAGTAAGCCGCAGGATGAAAGTTACTGGCACTCTGATCACTGGACATGCTTCTATCTATATATTTCTGTGCTCGTTCACGAAGACCCTCTAACGTGGAGCTACTGAAATCCACATAGTATATATGCTTTCACCACTGTTCATCCGACAAGTCCTTTCTTCGATAAATTTCTACGTTGTCTTGGTCGATCTCAACGGCAGGGTGTACTGAAATGACCCCATCTTCAGCGACTGCCTTAATGATGATAATGGTCATATCTACAAGTACAATGACGACGTTCCTCCCTTCCTTGGACCCTATCAGTTTTGAGTGACAATTAGACCACTGCGCCGAACCGAATGTCCAAGAGAAACGCTTCCAACGCCTCGAAACCAGCGGCCACCTGTAAAGCGATCACGTAAGTACCTGAACCTTAAGTCTCGGACTTCATCTCACGCTGACTTGTTCAGGGAGTGCCAGCGCCTGACTCTATCCTTCCAAAAGGCGGCTCAATGTTCTGCCGCGAATGCTGGCAACGTTTGAAGGAGAGTCTGGACAAGAGGATGACGTGCACGCCTTGTTATCTCAACGTCTGTTACACAACATACTTACGCAAGCGGCTGCAAAGTCATTCTATTGAGACTACCTCGCGCGGTAGGCTACATGTCCCACATATTTCTGGGATTTGAGTGGTCGCAGATATCCCATGGAGAAATGCTCGCCGCTCAATCAAGTTTATTGTCGAGTTAGAGTCGCTCTTTGTAATCAACATTGTTCTTTACAGCCTTGGATCAATTGGTTTGAAGTTTAAAGAACGACCACAATTATTTACGGAGCCAGTGTAATTTCGGTCTCCGAGACGATGGACACAGCTCCACTGCCATCCAAAAAAGCAGCCACCTCCTCTAAGAGTAAAGCTGTGGCTGACAACGCAGACAGTGACAGCGAATCCTCAACTCTGTTTGCAAACAACTTCTCCGAAGGGGAGGAGGAAGAGGTAGAGCTGTCTCTGAAAGCGATTCAGGATGTCATCTGAAGTGGCGAATTAGTAGCGTTTAAAGAAGATGATAATGACAGAGCAGGTCTCCCAATGAAACCGGATTATGAAGAAGTAGAAGACGAACAAGATGAGTCGTCCCTTGAGCAGCTCGATGAGATGTTTCTGCTCAGCTCGGAAGCGAGATACACCACTGGGTCTGCAACTCTATGTTCGTGCTGCTGTGTTGGCAGCAGAGCGTGCCACGTCTTCGTCGGCTGCGCATGGTCCTTTGATAGTGGCTATTTGTCTTTGGGTAAGCATCTGATACCCTCAATAGAAACGGCAGACTCGCAGAGCAGCGATACGTACTATAAAGGGCCGGCCCCAGCACCGATGGCTACTCGCTACCAGAATGTCGCCGTGGGTTGCGACCGTGTGTTGTTTGGCGGTGTTGGTATGTGTTGCACTGAGTCTTTACAGGCGGCAAACCAGCTCTTCGAGATGTTCACCATCTACGAGAAGACGAGCTATATACCTGTAAGGATCGGTTCGGATGCCCGAGGGACACCCAGGCGTGTGTTCACTTTGGGGAGAATTATTAGGGCATGCGTAGGATGATAATCCGGTGGGCCAATCATGATGGTATCAGCGTTGTCCGTGTGCCTGTGGCCGGTAGCAAGAGAAAGAACAAACGGAGTCGTGATGAAACCGAAGTCCAGCCTCTTCCTACTGGGAAACGCCTTCGCTTGGGCGATTAAAGGTTTGCACGAGGCAACCGAACTGAGAATGTAAATGCTGACAGAATGTTAGTTTGGGGCTCGAATCGGTTGGCCTTCTTGGTTTGATTGAACTTGGCGTTTGAGGAACTGGGTTATCTGCACTGCTTTCTAGCCACGATGCCACTTTTGGCTATCTAATATTTACCATCATGCTTACGATGTGCGGTCGTAAGTGCTATGGTAGATGCAGTCACACCTTCAGGCACTATTACAGATACCGGCTCACTTTAATAGCGTTGCTGCTTACGTTCGTGGCTCTCGGTTTCTACGCAGTGGCTTTTCTCTCTGTGGTTTTCTGTTGTCTGGCACTCTGGCTACCCCACTGTAGGCGCCGTATCGAATTCAGTGAAGAGCCGATAACACTAAGATCTCTACCCTTTTCCAACTAAAATCTTTCGCGGAGAACCCCATAAATGACAGGCCTCAGACATAAGAAAAACATCCTTTTCTATAATTAGTGGGTTATTCCGCCATTGCTGCCGGAACACACACGCAGACTGGACAAGTCCAAAGGTGAGCTCAGTCTCTGCCTATACCATGCCTTCATCGGTACTTACATCATTCGAGAGTCATCGACGCCTTCAGAAGACCTACTCGAGTTCCGTCGAATCGAGAGAAATCCCGGTAGCCCCAAAATTTGATAAGTTGTCTTAGAGAAGAGTGTCTCCCACTGGTATGTCTACCCAATTGGATCTTTCCTTCCGATATCATCATCATAAAAAAACGACGCGAGTCCTACAGCTCCGTCATCGGCAAGCAGTATTACTGTGAGCCCCTGATCCTGAACTGACAGCTTGTCATTGGGTCGACGGTAAGATTTCTTACTTCAGACGGGCAAGGAGAACTTAGTCTCGGTGCAGAGCTAGCTGTTAAAGGACTGGAGGGCAGGCTCCTACAGGATTGACATGCAAGCTGCATTCTACCACTATACTTGAAGCAAATTATTATCCAATCATACCATTTTTATTAGACCACAGCGCCGGAATGGTCCATCCTATGTGGGTCTTCTGGTTCTTCCAACCCCCTCGCTCTAACCCAACTTGAAGTACAAGATGTCCTTCGTCTTCTCGATACCTTCAAGAACCTAAATTACTATATTCTTGGATTCCTCTTTCGCGAGTGATGTCTGGAAAATTCGCTCTCTAAAAGAGCTGAAATTACAGATCAAGACAGTTTAGATATCTTTATCTAATTCGAAATTGCGACATTGGACCATAACGTGCTGCAACACTCAAGGTTGCACACTGGGCTACTACGTTTCTCTTTCATTGCTGAAAGCTCTACCATCTCTAGAATAACGAGTTACGGGAAACGCCACATAAACCCTACAGTCAGATTCTCGCATGTGAAGCCTCAGAGTGTCATCTGTCTCAAGACAAATCAATGATATTGATTGCGAAGATTTCTTCGTTTGTGCTGCGTTCTATGTTATCTTCAAAGATGCGCCCGTCTCCGAGAACCACAGGCAGGAAAGTGGTCTGCAAGCTCTATCAGCGTTTTGGCCAGATCAATGTGGGAAATCTTGCTGGCATTCCATGCTGTACAAGTGGCACTGAGCCTAGTACCAACAACGCAGGAATGGACAGCGCCAAGCTAATTTCCAGATCAAGCAACAAGGCTCGTAGCAAGCGAAAGACTGCTGGCGGGGTTGAAAATAGTTGAGATGGCTCTGAAAATACATACCAGATAAAGCGGCGAAAGGAGAAGAAGCCTCTAGGTATGGAAACATTAAGTCGCGTATTGAGAAACGCTGTGATGACAGCAATAATGCGATGACAGAAACGATGCGATGACAGCAATAATTCGGGAGACGAGAATATGTTCTCAGATGCAATCCCAGCAGACTCCGGCGATGCTAAGAACCCTGTGGACGACGAGGAATCAGTCGGCAACCAGCAACGTCAGACTCCAAAATCACTTGTCGTCTTGATCGATATGACCTCTCGAAATAATACCTCCTCAGAAGGCTTACAGAGATAACGGCAATACAGGGTACTTCTGAGTCTCTACAGCTCTTGGGCGAACCATGCACAGAGTCGAGACCTGCTTTAGCCTATATCGCTGTGTCGCACGTTCGGGCAGCACAGAGACAATGCCATTTTAAAGCACGCGGAGCTCGCAACTTCTTACATGGTCATTAAGAACGGATCGATCAACGTTGTGTACCTGGAACACTGCCTTGTCGTAGAGACATGTCCCTTCACTGGAAAAAGCTCTCAAGAAGCTGAGGAAACCCACTTCGATATAATGAGAGAACGTCGAGAGAATAATGTGTGGCATGCGTCATTTCACGCTTCACGATATATTTGGGAAAATGCTGTGAGCGGACATTGTGACACAGCGGGCTTGAGAACCAATTCCCTCCACCGTGAGCTCGTGTGAGCACAGAGACTTGATCGAAGAACGATGCAGCTCTCAAAAACTTTGATGTTGCAGAAGCCATATGATGTTGGGCTGCAATGGGGAAATGTACGTCTTCATTGGACGTTAGCCGCAGAGGTAGCACAGCAACCTCTGGGCCTATCTCTGTCGCTGGAACTTGGCACTTGATCCAGGCTACATCTAGCCGCTAAGCAGATTCTCTAAGGACATGACTCCTCTCAGCAAGCGCCAGATAAATAAACTGCCAAAATAAAGGGGTAATATCCCACGGCTGTATACACGGCAACGAGGCTCAAGAACAACCCTTCGGGATCACTGTGAGAAAGCATTACTTTACAAATAAAATATGAGATTTACGGATGACGTGGCCTAGCTCATGGGTAGAGACTTGAAGATTGAAGATGGGCGGACTGTATTCGCGTAAGTTTGGCAAAGCCCCTCTTTTCCAACTTGAGTTGTGGCTGAGATCGATCTCTTAGCGACGAAAAATCTATACTGGAGAAGATGGACCCTAGGAGCGGTCCGAGTTACTTGGATGCAGCTGGTAGCCTTGCCAAGGCATACTGGGATCTCTGACAAGAAGTCATAGCTTCATCGCAGAGAAAGCCATCTCACATAGTAGAACTGACTGCGCAATGGCGCACTAGCGGATATGGGCTTTACCATTGGAGTTTGTGCTTACCTACGATATTCAAGGCTCTCCTCTCTACCCGTGTCTCACTTGGTTGCGAGCGATTCAGTACATGACGGGCACTTCTATTGAGAATCAGTCACTCCCTACCCTAGCGCTGTAAGTTTTTTGCAGCAGTATACTACAGTGTCTAAGCAGAAATTTATGCCCAGGCTACATTCGACGCCATCACGAACGAATACATGAAAATGCACCTCAACGACGCTTACCGAACCTGCAAGCTGCTAGAAAAGACAAAAGGTTGGGAGATCTGGCCGCGAGTCCATAAGGAGAAAATTTCTGCCACTGTGTGGCGTATCATCATGGAGCGTAAGGATGCGGAGCTGGAGAAGTATTGATGGGCCTTTGTAGAGTCGAAACACCATACTTCTGGAAGGGACCTCTCGACCAGAGTCGAGACATCAAGGACCTGCAAGAAAGAATGCTCTATAAGAAAAGTTGTCGTGTATTGCGATCGATTTGTGCTTCTTGAGAACGTAAGATTAGACATCAGAGATTTGTCGTTAGCCCAGAAGTTGAGAGAAAGCTATGCTATGTGGTACCCTTACACTTTCTTTATATCAGACTCTATCTAAGTCGATCAGCATATATATACTCCTTACACTTATAGACTGCAAGACGCTTGCGGAGTCCGAGACACGTTTGAAAGACCGCTGGTATTAAAGCCACAGCGATCCAAGCTGAGCGAAATCTATCCAGCCTCACCATGTATCCTACAAGGAAATAATGCGTCTTTGCGAAGAGAATAATCTTGTCAAAGCTTACAATAAAATTTAAAAGCTACGCTTTCGCATCCCCGGACTTCGAAAGCAACTTTAAGCAATTCTCAGGCACCCTGCCGAATTTCTGAAGTCCAAAACCGACATCGAGACTGCCCGAGTGGATAGTAAGGAGAACCTTGCAAATGTCTTTACCAAGGCCTTGCCTCGACCACGTTTCGAAAAGCTGGTCAAGAAAATAGGAATGGTCAGAGGCTGCGGAGATGACTCGATAGGAGTGCTGAATTAAGCGAGGGTGTTAGTTCGTCTGATCTATTCCTTTGTCGTTCTCGTCTACTTAAGTGTACTGAGATCTTTGGTAGTGTTGGATATTTTAGCTGGGGCCAACAAGCCGTTCACCCAATGTTTACTTGGACGTAGGTACATAAAACAAGCTTGTGATCCAGGACAGATGATGTCGGAACGTTGCACGTACTTCTTTTATACCTCCACTGAATCGACCAATAGCATAACAGTCTTGTCGCGAATCCGCTTGGTTCGGGAGATTGTCTTTCCATATCTGTCTTGTCGAGCATCTAAGTCACATGTAGAGTTGCGTTAGTAGTATAGTGCGAAATAATTAAATCTTCCACAAGTGTTATGCAACATAAGCGTTATAAGACAGACCTACCTGTAGTGGTTTTCATTCTCACTTCCTGTCACAGTCCTAGCATGAATTCTGACCGAATCCCGGATGCACAGCTACCCGGACTGCCTTTCAACACTTCGATACTTATGGGTGGTGGGGTGGTGTTGACTGTAGTGTAGTTAGGTACCCGGACCGACCTGGAGCCTACGTATATCTAGCTGGAGTTCACAGCTAAGCCTCTCTTTCTTCTTCTTTATGATTCGTCTTGTATCCAGGACAACACTCCTAGGCAGCTCATATCATCACGTGTCACCAACCACGCTTCAATCCTGACACTCTGTCTATCAAAGTTATCTTATCGGGATTGCGACAAAGGAATTGAGAATTGGTCGACTATACAATGGTCGCCTCAGATCCCTCCTGTCGCCGTCGTGAATCGTCAACATCGAGTAGTGGCAGCTCCTTCCTTTTTCTATCGCCAATCGACCAGGTTACGATTACTGGCATTCTGGACGACATCGAGGAATGGTGTCCACTCTTGGAGCGCCTACGCCATAACGAGTTCCAATTCCGCAAGCTGTGGCTTTTCCTGGATCGGAAGATCGATCGTCTGATGACTTGGGGTCCGATTGGTACTGACGAGCACCAATTTGACGTCCTCGAGCGCTTGACGAAGCTTAAAGAGGGTCCTCTCGGAGCTACTACTACGCTCGATGAGGCCATCGAGCAGCGACTTGAAGCATTGACTGAGAACCATTGTGGCGAGCAATGTTCTGGTAGATCAGGATGTCAGGTGGGTTGTTTAGATCCCAGTCTTTCGTTTACTTACACCATCTCACAGAGAACACTACCCTTGTCGGCTTGGTACCCACAGCTCAAGGTTCAGATCAACAATCCCGATGGCTCCTTCGAAAACCCAGATCAGCCTCATTTCCGCATAAAGCGCAGCAACTTCATACTTGAGGAGTGGGACCACGATATAATGGTGTGGTGGAGGATGCTCACAAAGCAGAACGTGACATCGATAGACCATGAGCGAGCTGCGGAAGAGGTCGTTGTGCATGTCGACAATGGTGACGTGTGGCATCTCACCTTTGAGAATACCGCAGAGACCCGAGCAGCAGTGGTATACCTGATGATCTAAGACCCTCGGGGGCTCGAAGAATCGTCAGATCTCCGGAATAGCAGGCAGGTGTCGATTAACTTCGAGGAATAGCTTGAGAATTGAAATAGTGCATGCTGTCACAAGAAGTTGTTTGGTCAATCGCGGCCGATGGGTCGTACATGCCTAGATTGCACGCCACTATTGAACAATGACATTTTACATGCGACACCCTAGTATAACTCAAGGACTATCATGACTGCGAATTAGCGCCACGGGCATCCTCGCGAAGCCGCCAAAGGTCAGTGCAGTACTTCCAGTGTCTAGCTCGGCATTCAAGTTCTGCTCGTACGATATAGTAGACTACCATACCATGTTATGTCCCAGCTTGGGGGAGACGCTGATGCAAGCAACGACATGTTTCGGCCCATCAGCGACCCTATTACATTTGGTGCATCAACCACGACGACACCACCAAAGCAGCTGATGCTCATGTTCACTTCGCCGTGTCGCGTATTCTGGTACGGCACTGTTTAACGACCGAGGCCGCAAATTCCGCGTCTCGGGGCACTTCACTCGCAGTCGCTATATGTCCCCAATCAATCACAACTAGAGCATGCGTTGAGCCCAAAATCACCTCAAAGTCAATGATGAATGTGATCGTCAAATCCAAGCCGGGCCTCCCTCCTTCCGTAGGTTCCGAAATTTAGGCTCCGCGAATTAATATTCTCTGATGACCCCAATGGCTAGTAATGCGACTGAATAGGAATGGGCTCGTGAAGACATGCTTAGCAACCAGGCGTTGAATTCGGAGATGCCAACTGCCAATAAACCAAATCGCAGAGACAAGGGCACGAGTAGCTTAATTCATACCAATCATACCAGCATTGTTGCAATTGCTCTGGATCTTGGCAGGTCTCCTGGGTGAGGACCATGACGCGTGCGCAGTCAATGGTATTTGGGGAATGCTGTAAGTCCAACCCATAGCCTATTCCGTACATGTCCTGGATCCCACCTTCCATCTGCCGTCAGGGGTAGATATGGCTTAGCTGACATGTGTTTGCCTGGTTACAATGCACATCGAAATCAGCGTTGAGGGCATTCTAGATTGGCCTTTCCGTAGGCGCTGGAAGTTCGGAAGGTTCATCGCGGAGCAGGGTAAGCTGTTAACGGTGGAGTAGATGCCGAACAAGGCGTTGAAAGGGAACTCATAGCATAGAATAGCCGCATGATCTAGAGCTTGTCTGCGAGATCATCGCTCCTCAATGCATCCACTGTCAAGCTAGTAGCCTCGTCTGTTCTCCCACGGCCTGGACCTCTGCACCTTCAGCTAAACGTTTGGGTTTCGAGGAGTACCAGAAACGCGTAGCATCCCATTTGCTCCTCAAGTCGTGCTTCATCCGCTCTGTGTATGACTTTCTTGCCTTCCATACTCGTCTCAGCCGCCTCGAAAGACTTAATGTAGCCCAGTTGAGAAGTCCAAGCGCTGTGGTCGACAGCACCGCAACGATAACCGTCAGGAACGTCAAGGTTGATATCTCGCAGCCAGTACCTTTGGCACGAAGTTCCCATCGTTCGCCCGAGAGTGGACATATACCAGGCCTTCCAATGGGTGCTAGGATAGGGATCGGCCAGTCGTTCGCGATGCATGAGGAAGACTGCGGCGGAAGTCATTGGCTATGGTAAGCGATCAAGAGCCCATCAAGATTACCTGTTTGAGATCCGAGAGTAGGACGAGGAGCTCAACATACGATGGCACACCAGCTGCAAGGATCAGTGGTTTCTAAGCAAGAAGGGCAGTCTTGCAGGCGCCAGCACCGCTTGAGGAGAAAGTCGGCGTTGCTCCAAGGCGATTGCAATGAAGAGATATTGACCGGGCTTGGGGCCGGTAATTGCTCGACCATGGCGAGCGTAGGGGGTGTGCGCTGCTGTCATGAAAGTGAATGGTTTGCGAGGTTATCTATCCAACTTTCAGGGTGGAAGTTCGGACAGGACACTCCATGTCCTGGATTGAAGAGCACCTTGATTTCACGACCAGCTCGCCTAGGGACCTAATCTGTGGAAATTCAAACGCTCTACACACTACATGCATGCTCTCTCGAAATCGGCCTTACTGTATTGTGAGAATGGCTGGTCAGACTACATTAGTATTTGCTGTATTCCCATTCATCGCTCTCGCTGGACGCGAGCTGCGAGGCAGGATGCTGAGAGGGTAGCTTAGGAGCAAATCACGGTCATGCAAGCCAATGCTGCCGGCAGTTCCTGTAGCTAAACATGTGGCCTTCACCTGCTATCATACTCTGGCACCGAGATACAGCCTAGGCGGGTGAAGCGCGCGATAAGCAGAGAATAAATCGTAGGATGAATCTCAAACCTTTCAACCCGCAGCTCTCCAAAGTCGTTATCTAGTATTTCAATATACTTCCACTATCAGCGCTTGAGCGGTTCACTCAACATGCCTGAGATACCGGACGGGTTCCCATGTATGGCTTACGGTCATGCCCTCATACTTGCCCTATGTCTGGTCACCGGCTGGCTCTTGTACGGCGCGATATGGCGTTTGTACCTGTCTCCCATTGCGGGTTTCCCACGCCCAAGATTCGCAGCACTTACCTTTTGGAATGAATTCTATTACGATGTCATACGCAAAGGCCAGTACACCTGGAAGATTGTGGATTACCACAAGAAATACGGTTTTCCTCAGCAGTCCCCAACTTTCTGCCTCAGGAACCCACTGACATGTCAAGGCCCCATTATCCGCATCAACCCCTATGAGCTTCATATTTATGATCCGCAATTCTACGAGGTCCTGTATGTTGGAGGCAGTAAGCGCAAATCCGACAAGTGGTTCTGGTCGGTATGTGACGATTTCATACTCAGTGGCGTCAATTACCCCTAACGGAAGCATTCTGACGAGATCATTAGATGCGGATGTTTGGCTTCAATGACGTTTCGACCTTCGACACCCTGGACCATGATGCACACCGGATGCGACGTGAGCCCTGGAACCCATATTTCTCCAAGCAACAGGTGTCCCGCCTTCAGCCAACGTTCATACAACCGCTGGTGGACAAGTTCTGTGACCGCCTTGCTGAATATCAGGCCGCTAAGAAACCAGTTACCATGATCTATGCTTTCGCAAACCTGACTTCTGATATTATTTCCGAGTACAGCTTCTCGAAAGGCTACGGTAATCTCGAAAGACCTTACTTTCATGGCGATGATTACAATGCCTGGATGGCTCTAAGCAAGACAAGCCACCTCCTCAAACAGTTCGGCTGGCTTTTCCCGATGATGTACTCGTTTCCTCTCTGGGTCACCAGATATACAAGCCCGGAAACATATCGCGTTCTATGTCAGCAGAATGACCTTTTCCAGCAAGCTCAAGAAGCTATATCGCAGCGCAACCGTATGGAAATAAAAGAGACGACCGGTTGCGTGCCGATGATGCAAGCCTTCTTGAACTCCAACCTGCCTAAGTCGGAGAAGGCTGCAGCCCGGATGAAAGCCGAAGCGCAGTCTGCCATCTCCGCAGGAACCTTGACCACGAGCCACGCTCTCAAAGTAGCTACCTACCATGTACTGGCTAACCCGCCGATATTGACAAAATTGATGGACGAATTGTATCAAGTGGGGGTTAAGGCGGGCTCGCCGCGTAACCTGCAGCAGCTGGAGCAGATGCCATACCTTATGGCGATCTGGTACGAGAGCCTTCGTCACTTCCACGGGGCTTGCCATCGCCTACAACGTATCTTCCCAGATGCTGCGTTACGTTACAAAGAGTGGGTCATACCGCCAGGGACCCCGGTGGGCATGACATCGCTGCATGTTCATGAAGACGAGGACATATTCCCTGATCACTACGCCTTCAATCCAGAACGCTGGCTGCCGTTGCAGACGGAGGGGCAGAGGCTGCTCAAGTATATGTTTGCGTTCGGCGCCGGTAGTAGGTCTTGCGTTGGCCGCGAGCTGGGAAAAGCAGAGTTCTTGACGACGATGGCTACAATGTTCCAGAGATTTGGGAAGGATATGGAACTTTATGATACATACAGGGAGAGGGACATTGACATCAAGCACGACTATTTCAATCCAGCTCCAAGTGACGAGAGTAATGGGTTGATGGTTTTCTTCAATAAGAAGTAAGCGGCGAGTCTTCGTCGTTGTGCCAGTGTAACAGGTATTCAAGAGCACTTCTAGGTATGCAAGAGCACTCGTTGGTTCGGGCCTCATAACGTGTGATTTCTCGGACTGCGCAATATTCCCGCTAACCTTTTTCGTGGCCATATCAGCTAACAAAGAACTCGTTGTCAAAACAATCGGTGACATCTAGGGATAAAGACTGATATGAGAGCAACGAGACCGAACAAGAGGCAGAGCCTTTTGTCTATTCACCAAAGAAACAATAGAGTTGTAAGTCCAGCCTTCAATATAAAAGGCCTCCGTTCGCAAAGAACATATCCCCATCAATTCCCAAAGCCGCAAAACCTCCACATACTGTCCTATCAACCATCTACCAAAAACCAACACAGCTCAAACACGGACTTCCAAGACCGGACCTTCCACCATGTGTCACAACTGTTCCGTGGGCGGATTAACCAGCGCGCAGGCGAAAATGGACCCCAAGCGCCTCCTAGAGCTCGAACGACGCATGGCCGCCCCTCGCGAGCAACCTATCGTCAACAACGCAGTCGATGACGCAAGCCTCGACGCCGTCCAAAAAGAGTGGCAAGCATCGGAAAGCTACTCTGCGGCCCTCACCCTCAGCCGCCTGTCCATCAACGGCGAACGCAATTGCAGCATCCATCACATGGGTCCCTTGGACCCCGAGTCCAAGGGCCTTGTAGCTGGACTTCTCGAACTCCACGACTATGGCCTGCTGACCCACAACTCGCAGCCCTTCGAGCGCCTGCGGCCCGAGATTATGCAGCAGGGAGGCGGGTTCTGGGCCCAGGTGCGGCAGAGACCTTATCTCAGCTTCCTGATCCCGCAGCGCGATCGCATCCCGAAGGAATCTGTGGATAGGTTCTGCGATTTGCTGATGGCACATCCTAAGATTGTCACACGGATCACGGAGGCCGGGAAGCCCATGCGTACGAATCTCGAAAAGAGCCATGCGGTCACGGTGGAGCGTGTGGCATTGACTATTAAGGAGTTCTATGCTGAACCTTGGACTGGTGTTACGCACCTCCATCCATGGGACATTATAGGTCCCGAACATCAGGACTGGGATGTTGAAGCTATTACTCGAGCAGAGCCTTTGGATGTTGCGATTGCGGCGAGGAGCTGGGACGAGGATGTGGACTTGATTGCGCTCGTCAAGGATGTTGCGAAAGAGGCTTGTATTGGACCGGTCTACGCTGAGCAAGCTCGGCGCCGTCGCTCTTCTAGGTTGACAAAGCACTCCAAATATGTAGTATAGGTGAACGAATTGGAAGATAGATATCCGCTGGTTTGACATTTGGCGGTTGCATAATGGTTGCGACTTTTGGAAAACAAATTCCCCTCACCACACAGCTCAATGCAAATTGGAAGTTGGATATCTCGTGCCATCTAGATGCAAAACTGCTTGTTGATAGTTCAAAGTAATTGCCCTATCTTATACTACAACTTTTTGTATACATTACTTTGTTTAATAGAATGTTAACCAAGAGTTCAAAAAATCCATGGATTTGCGCTAGTGACAGGGATAATCAAGTCGAAATAAAAAAACGTCAACAACTTTGCACTTATACAATCAATATGTATAAAAACAAAAGCTGTCGACTCGCAATGTATAGAGCTTTAATGTGAACCTCGAAGATTCAATGTGCGACCTATTTTGATAAAGTCGAACCTTTGAGGTGGGGAAAATTGTTTTCCCGAAAGTCGCATCTATTATGCAATCGCCAAATGTTCGCATGGAAGAACAGGGGATCCTGCCCACTCTCGCCGCAGGTTTGGCTCTTCATTTCTTGATCTGACTTTCAAGATATGCCTGGTGGTTGATCTGACTTCGAAGGTATGCCCGATGATTTTGTATGCTGTTGATGAAGGCCTTCCGATGTCTCAAGAATTTCAGCCTGGGCATGCCCTTCTGTGCGTTCAGCCGCAACCACCTGAGCCATACGGCCTCTTCCTTAAAATGGTGACCCTCATCGACCAGCTCGTACTCGCCTTTGATGTTCCATTGCCATTCGCTCATCTTCTTGATAGCAACGGAGCTAATCCTGATCGGGCGGTCCTCCGGTTCGCGTAGACCATTGTATAGTAACGCCGTTCATATGTCCATTACAATGTGGCACTCCTCTCTACAAGCATGGCGTATTCGGCGCAAGAGCTCGATGTTGGCGATCATTACATCTTCGGAGACACGGAGTGTGAGAGTTCTGAGACCACAGAGGACCTTTGATAATTCGATTCCAAAAGTACTTGAATCGCTGAATTGGATGACCGTCTTAGCGCTTTTGGACCACGTAGTGGCAATTTCCACATTGCGGAGGTGTTGGCGATCCTGGGTTAGGCGTCGGTGGAAGCGGAAGAGGTCGATCCAGCAGTCTTCGCCCAAGAACTGGAAAGTGTTGTGTCCGTAGAGCAATGCGGCCGCTTCTTCACGAATGGTCCTACTGACGCACAAAAGGCCTGCATCGATGGTGAATCTTTCCATCGGGGAGCGACCAATGCGAGGTGTAAGCTGCTCCGGTTCAGGATTGTCAAAAAATTGGGCTTCGGACAATCGCACACCGTCGGAAGCGCATGGCTCGTCGACCATGATAGGAATCGGTGTTTCGTTGACTAGACATAGACGGTAGATTTCGTGACGTATCTCAATTGGCAGGTTTCCCAATCGAAAGGGTTGCTGGACGGGACGGCGAGCCGGCCTTGCAGGCGTGGACGTCGAAGCACCTCCTGGCTGTCTGGCAGCTCTCCCTTCACTAGACATCGCTAAAGAAGCGGCCGCCAGAGTAGGCGGTGACTACTATACTCAGCACAACGCCGTGAGATAGGAGGACTTGACTCGTCGTTGAGGCTAGCTCTATGATCCCTGCCAATACGCTTGCCCCGAAAAGGAATGGCCTAGGGTTAACCGGCTCAAAACAACGTCCTGTTGGAAACCCTGCCACGCCTCTCTGCACAGACATCTTTCTTTATGCCCCAATGCTCGTTCCAGTCCCTCTAATCCTCATCTGCGCTCTTATTGGAACATCCAACAAGGTCGCTCATCAGTGCGCAATTAGCAGACTCGTCTTGAGGCGGTCCTTCAGAGCTTAAGGTCTGTGATCCTTGGGCTTTGCTAGATGTTTGGGACGCCGAGAGCCCTGTAGAGCTTCGAGGTCCAGTCGTGTGTTGCAAAGGCTGGAACCAACAATGATTATGATGGAGCTCATAGAATCTCATACCCCAACAACAGGGTCAATGGCGACTCGGAGGGAGCCTGAAGCTCGGGGGAAAAGACGTCGAGCCGAAATCACTTAATGGTCGCTTGGACCGTTTATTTGACGCAAGATAGTCGCGATGGTGGCGTGCTTCCCCACTGGAAGATTTGTCGAGAAGGGCATCGTGCCTGCTCTGTGCTTCGTGAAGATCCTTCTCCAACTTCCGCCTGTGACAGAGTGTTCAATGCTGCTGTGGTGCGCTTTGGTGGGGACCTCAGTACTTTCTCCGCGATGCATAAGCGTTGATGGCTCTAGTCTTTGATGTATGTTTCGAGTATGTGTTGAACTCTCGGTCTGTTTACCGTAGATATCGGGTGGCTTCTCCTATTGCGGAGTTTCAAGCAGAGATGCGCACTGTGCTCTCGAAACCGTTCCCATCGAGATGAGGGCATCATCAGTACTTCAACTCTTTAAAGTAATACCTCGTGTTGTATGCGAAGTTCAACTTTTTGTGTCGTAAGGACTCTTGCTTCCCAGCTATGGCACCTGGAGAACATTCCAGTATGTTGCAACCGCCGGCATTGACGACCATGGAAATTGAAGAAAGAGAGCGGGACGGAGAAGCCACTGGACAATCCGACGATAGCCAACTAGCACCCAAGGAATGGTACTATTCGGATCTCGATAAAATTGTCGAGTACATCTCTGCGGAACTTACTCGAGAAAATCCGAATCGCTACAATGCTCCGACCATCCCTTCTCCACCTTTCCAGGTTGGTTTTCAGATACCTCCGGGGACACACTTCTTCCTACCACGACATGCGGATGACGGCCTCAGCTCTGAGATATTGCACTCCCTCATGAACCAAGATCGGACGCCTGAAGGTCTTCTGCGATTGTTGCTGCTCCATCATGTGCCTGTTGAGAGATTACAGGTCCCCTTCTCCGACGAGAATCGCACTCCAGAAGACTTGTGTACCTCTTTCTATTGTCCCATCACAGTTGAACGTAAGTCTGCCACACAGCTATTCCTGGTGCTTGACTCTTTAACCAGGCGAGCTTGGATTACTCATCCGGTATCCTTACTTTTCAGGTCATCTGATAATGGGAACCTGTTGGCATCAACAATACTGACCTCACAAACCTATAGACCGAGAGAGACGATACGTTCATAATGGCAAAGGTATCCCTTGGGCACAGCGGGAGGCGTTGCGAAGCCTCGGCCTTCAGAACATCTGGGGCGAGAGTAATCCTCCACCGTTCATATGGCAAGCCTTTTCGAGACTTGCGACTGGGACGAACGAAGAGAATGATGATGATGTCGTCTTCCAATTCCTTCGCACAGTAAGTCGTATCTCCGGTGCATACATCTTACCCTGAGACTCAAATGCTGACAGTCGGTCTTTGCAGCACGGTAAAAGGATCGGCCCCACCCATGTGTGTTTCGAAGATACTGATCGAAGCAATAGTGCACCCATACATCCCTTTCGAGGGTCCTGACCTTCCTGGTTTCGATGATTAGCAATGCAACAGACAAGTGGGCTTCGAAAGTCTTCAGGCATGCAAGTTCACGCAGAAGAAGTATTAACAGGAATGAAAGTAATTAGGACTATCCTAGATGCTGTGTGCTAGATCCAAATGCGTGCAAAGTCGTTAAGGTTTGTGCTCAATACTAAAGGTCGCGGAGTACCAACCCTTCATCAGTGTCTGCACTGCTTCATCAATTCGTAAAAGACTCAAAACGGAGGATTCATAGCGTCCCCAGCAGAAAAGGCAATCGCAAGCGTGCGTATCTGGACTTGGTAAGTATTTATCAAAGTCTCCTAGGGTGTCACAAACCTCAAAATCGTCGTTCCACCTTCTCTCACTCCTTTTTCCTTATTTCTCCGACCAAAACCAACCGAAATCAGCAACCACGCCACCATCCTTCAACCTGACAAGGTCTCCAGTAGACCGCCACTCCGCTGCTCGTATTCGGCCATCGACGTGTTGTAGGCCTCCTCGGCCTCTTCACCTTCCAGGAAGTGGTAGGCGTTCTTTCCCGATCCCATAGCCTTCAGCTTTGCTTTCTGCCCAGGTGGGCCCTCGATATGCTTTCTCAGCTGCTCTTTAGATGGCAAGGGATCGATGAGCTGGCTCCGCTTACAGCCAGTAACAGGGCACAGGATACTTCGCTTCGGCCATAGCTGCGGAGGTACAAGGATATTCTCTTTCGTGAAACGCACGTTGCAGAAGCGTTCACCTTCCTCGATCTCCTCCAGGAAGTGCGTTAGCACTGCGGCGTGGGTTAGTATAAGATCGCCAGGTTCTTGTTCGATCTTCGTCTCGATCTCACGGAACACGATGTGTCCGCCCTTGAGCTTGCCCTTGGTCCAGCAATTGGTGGTAGTCCAATTGTCCCGCGCGTCGCCCGTGTCCTTATGTGGACCGACATTGACATTGACGAGGAGGACCAGTCCCGATTGGCACGCTTGCGGCCCCTGGTACATGTGCTTGAGCTCCTTCTCGCCGAGCTCCTGGTACCGGTCGTGAAGTTGCTGATACTTTGCCGGATCGAGGACCGAAATCCATTTCGACACTTGGTTGTGCTCCCAAGTTGTCGCCTCCACATACTTGGCCAATTTCTGCTGGCGGAGCGGCGACTTTGGCTGGCTGTGGCTATGGAGCATTCGGCCCCATGCCTCCCGACCCTTCACGTATTGCAGCATGAGATGCTGGACAAGATGTTAGCCAACGTGTCTGAATAAGTTCATCAAAGGCTTGAAAAAACGCATTAATTTTGCGCTAATCTACTTTAAATTTTCTATACTAGGTTACAATGTGTTTAGTTTCTTTAACCAACGTTTTTTAATTGAACGGAATGACCATGGACTGGATGACCAGGGCCTGCCCATCGGCAAACAGGCAATCAGCCAATCAGTTGCGTTAGTCCAGAGAGCATACATTCAACGAAGGTGGAACAATGCACGAAGGGAATGTTAAAACTTACCAGGCGGCCCCAAGCTTTGCCTTTCTGACGCCATTTTCGTCGCTGCTCTGCGTGATTTGCTATGCGTGAGTCCTTCACTCCAGGAGGAATGGGAGGGTATGCGGCGACGAGCTCCTGGATCGAGCTCGTTGATTGGCTGGCAAGATCAAGCTGTTCCTGGGGAGAAAGCCCAGCGAACATAGCTCCTTTGATGAAGTACAGAAGTGGCGTGCCGTCTTTGCATCTTACCACTGTGCTTGAGGTTGTGAGCGGGTAGTCGGCAGCTTCTCGCTGGTATCTATCTCGCTCAGCTTGGCCATTTTCGCCTTTTGGCGCATGGTGAATTGGGCCTTGGAAAAACTCCGAAGAGTCTTTCTGCAGTATCTTGACTGCGACATTGGCCTGATAGTCATCAAGGCCGATCGTCTCCTGGCCGCCATCGTGCAGGATTGGAGAATAGGCAGCAGCAGTTGGTGCCGTCAATCCGGCAAACAGTTGTTGCTGTACGAGCCGGGGTGGCTCGACCGGCTCCTTGGGTGGTGCTTTGGTCTTCTCCACCCGGGCACCTACCACAGAATTGAGGAACTTGGCAAGGCTCGTCTGCATGGCCTTGGTGCCCTTGGAGGTCGATTTGCTACCGTTCGTCGGCGACATTGTAGCGGATTGGATGCAGAAAGACGCAAATGCGAGTTGCCTCGTTTGGGACCGGTGCAGGACTGGGCCGTAAATGCGCCAAAGCGTTAATTAAAAAGCTAAAATGGGGCAAAGACCGGAGCAGAAGAGCAGCAAGCAAGGAGAACCAAAGTCCGGAGGCCAAAGAAGAAGAAGGAAGAGTCAAAGGCAGAAGACCAAAGAGCCAGATTCCAGAAGCAAGACCCAAAGCCAGCAAAAGAAGACCACCCAAGACCAAATACCACCCGCCCAAAGTCCTTGAAGCTATGCAAGAAAAATATAAAGAAATCTAGAATCGAGGTGCCCGACGAGGCTTTATATACCCTCTTCCACCCCATGGCAGCATTCATCGTGCCTTCCAAAGTGAGCTCCATAATCCTGCCAGCGTCACGTTTGGGGGTCAAAGCGTGGAATTCCTATATAGTATTCATCTGGTCTGCATAGTGAGGTTTAGATGGAAGGGGGCGTGAATCGCGAGGGTTGGGGTGGAAGGGGGCGTGAAGCGTTCTGATTTCGTGAGGATTTGCGTGGAAGACGCATTCACGGTTCGAGCTGGATAGGGAAAGATAGGGGGTATTTGTGTGAATGGGGTGGGTAGGTTCTGGGCAGTTACATGGGGCGATCAATGCGCAATCACGCAGTACAGATTTGGAGTAGATAAGAGCTCTTGTGCAGTTGATCGTAACTGACGGTGTGATTTTGCGATTCACATATATCTGAAAGACATATTCAAGGATAGACGGAAGCAGCATTCTAACTTTTATTCACACACATCTGGAAGGTAGATTCAACGCTGAGCGGAATCAGTATTCCAAGCTTCATCCACGGCCATGGTGCATGCAATGAAGCATAGCATAGGACTGATATAGAGCTGGAGCTTGCTGCAGATTAAGATATGTGAACCGTTCCTTATGCCTGTCAAGGGTACGCAGGTAGGCCTTTGTGCTTCAAGTTTCTGGACTTGAGAGGGTTTGTGTCTCGGTCGATAGCGACCATATTTGCCTATTGGCGTGATAACGAATTCGAGGACCTTGGGAGCGAAGAGTACAGCAGTCTGCGCTGGAAGAACATGCTGATGCGATGGTAAGGGGCTAAGAGACTAGGGATTGCCCGTTGTTGATGGGGCAAGCCGTTGAATGTTCTGATATCAGCATTCCGATGCGCAGCCAGATGCGCTGTCGGACGACCCTGAGCAAACTACAAAGAAGATCCCTGACCTATATCCACATGGGCTGCGATACGTGCTGCTACAACAAAAATGGGCCCATTCACTCTTTCCAGCTCGAAGGCGAGCAAAGCAACAACGCCTGCATTCAAGACACCTCCGCAGCCTTCTCCCTGGACCGCGCAAGATATATCTTCCATGTCCTTTACTACCCATAAGCTTTCTGCAATACACTTCAAGCGAAGCCATTGATGGGGAGACCTTGTGCTGATCAACCAACGGCCACCAGGCTGCTATTGAGGCCAATCGTTCAAGCACATCAGCAAGGCTACCAAGGCACCCAATCAAGCAGTAAGGGATCATCCCAAGACCGCTCTCCGGTATAACTCTCCGGTATAATTTACGTATGTGAGTCAGTAGGTCGTCACCCGGTCAACAGGTGGGTCAGTGTAGGAGTAATTCCATTTCTTGCGGCAAACCTGAAGGACACGACAAAGGTCTCGTGCTCCTTGCCAGTTCATTACTATACTATCTTGTCCTCCTTGTCGCCCTTGGTATTAATGAAGTTATTTCTGCGAGGAGGGTAAGTCGTAGTCGTCGTTACACAGTCTTCGGCAGTTGGAGGGATCCGATACCGGCGCAACATATGCAAGGGTTGTGTCTACAATCTCCCCTCTTCATGTCCCGCCCAAGGCTGCGATTCCGGGATAATTTCAATGCCACCACATTGAAAATGCCACCCAGACATTCTTATTGACCGGTGCTGCTTTGGCGATTATGCAACTCTCCCCCACCGCGTTTCCACCCTACAAACATTCGTAGTCTTCACTCCATATCTCCAGAGTCAAGACGGCTCCGTTTCACATCTCCGCACCGTTACAATCCAGCTCAGCCCAGCTTCTATACCTCAACGGCTAAGTCCACCAACTCACGGGTCACGAACGAAACGAGCCAGTCGACCGGTCAACAGCAAATCGTACAAGGCTCGTCTTGTATCAGACAAAGCCAAATCAGCAACGTAGGAGGCCATGAGAAGGATACCGACACCAAAAATAAAGACCCAGGCAGAAAACATGAATGGTCGCAGCGACCCTGGATGGCTTATTTGGCAGTATTCGTTTCCATGGCGACTATCCCCGCTACGATAGTCCTGGGGATGCAGAAGCGAAGAAAATCTCAGAGCCATATGCGCGAAGACGAGGACTTCGTGAGGAAGGGAGGAAAGAAGTACTGCCGTAATTGCGGACAGCTTGACCGTCGAGGAGCGCGAGAGGTTTGAGAAGAGGAGGGAGAGTTTGGTTGAAGGTTTGAATACTATGGCCGCGGAAGCTTCGATCTGCTGGAGGATGTCCTATGAAGAGTGTATCAGGGAACTTTGGTGAGGAAGGCTTGTGCGCCCCAGGTGGACACAGAGAAGTAATCGCGCACGTCATCAAGGTTTTCCAGCTCCACCATGATTTGACGAGGCAAAATAATCCAATTCGAGAGCCAGGGCTAGATGTAGGGTGAGATGACATGTAACCCCGCTAGAGTAAAGCGTCGTCGAAACCGTTTGAACAGATGATCCATTCTGTGATAGCTTAGTGTCTCTCCTTGCTGCTCTCATAGGGTCCGGTTGGTAGAAGACCTCAATCAGTGATCTCACCCGCTTTAGCGTGGTTATTGAGAACAGTACTGGCTGTCCCATTCACTCTTCAGTCCTTGTTTCTGGTTCGCCCAGAAGAAGACACTATCCAGTCTCCGATCGTCCTTTGACTTGCAGCTATGTCATCCCGGGATTAGTTCATTTGGACTTATCATATAATCGACCTTGCTCTGTCAAGTCTTGCTGCTCTTTTTTCTGCCTCACCGAAAGGACAATAGTCCGTCCTCTTATTCTTGGTAGTTGGATTCCCTTTGTGCCCCTTCTAGGACGCCCAGCCTAAAAAATGGTAGCATCCTTTGTCCCGAATGAAGAGACTGGAGTGCAAAACCTCGTCATTGTACGTACAATGGCTTTGTGCTCTCGTAGAGATTGATCATATAAAACCGTTTCAGTTGCTGACTCCGAATTCCTTCAGGGCATCTCCACATTCGCCGCTACTGCCACCAGTCTCCGTTCACATCAAAGCACTGTCGAACGCCTGCAGGTATCTCACTACTCAAACAACAAGGAAGATGTTGACAGAAAGCATTGCCTTCTTCAAGAACTACGATCGTCTCCACTGCCCAGCGCAGGACGCTGACATGCAAGCCTACGTCTACTCCAAAGAGCTCTGGGACGACATCGACTTACGAGAGGATCCACTGCTGCAAGCCCCAACGGCTTGCCAGTGCCAAAACCCCTTCTGCGACAACCACGGAACGGAAGATGAGGATCTCAACCAGGAGTGGGCTTCAATGGAGCAGAAATCCAGCAAGCCGGAAAAACATGCCATCACTTCCGACCCTTCAGAAAGGGACCTCCGCCAAGCCTTCGAAGAGCGCTTACCCAGAGAAGACTAGGCTTTGCTATTTGTTTGAGCTGTGTTCGTGCCAGGCAAGAAGGCCCGAGATGGCACGCCTTGTTCCCAAGGTACCTCAAGCGTGAAATAAGCACGACCGGCAAGGACACGGGTTCTTCGATGTTGTCTAGCCCCACAAGAAGATCTGTCGGTGGCTGCTGATAGCTTGACGGAGGATTTTTCAAATACGTCAAAGTGCTCTAGAACTCCAGAGCTTCTCTGCAATACTGCGTGAATTGCGAGGCGATCGTTTTATTGAGTGGTCGGCTGGCGAGGCAATTGTAGGTATCCAGCCCTGGGAATGAAGTAGCTGATTTGGGGGTCAACTTCCGCTACATATTGGGTACTGAACGCAAAAGCCCTGACAGCCACCTTAAAAGAACAAGCCACACGGATCTGCTCCTGTATCCTGCGGGTCTATCTTACCACTAGCAAAGGGCTGCGCCGATATGGAGCGGCAGCATGTATGTTAGAAGAACTAGCGAGCGAGAGACAAGCTCTTGAAGCAAATAACGAGGGCTACGACATCATGAGACATAGAGATGAGTGCCTTGTTACATGCAAATGCGCTTAAATATGAGAAAATTGTGCTCTAGATATTGAAACATCTCGCTCCAGATCAATAAAGCGGCAGTGCCATCGAAAATAAATTTACAGCGCATGGCGGACGAATATGCCAGCTGGAGTGTCGGGGGTTGCTTGACTCACGCAGTCGATATTTCCGGGACGAAAGGTAACCACTCTGCAACCTGTAATTCAGTTCAGCCGCAGAAGGCAATAAGGTGGGATGTGGCTGTCGCCAGGAAACGCAGTCTACAAGCAAAGGATGCCGGGGAATTTTCTAAGCTCAAGTACGTCGGGGGATGTCAGAATAAGTTGGAAGGCAGTTCGTGATTCGGGGTATGTAGTCGCGGAGTCATGGAAATCTACATGTTCACGAGGACGTATTGAACAGTACTATTTTATGTACGACTATCAAACATTAAGCAAGTTCCTCCTATATTACATAAAGACCATTATAGAACTTGTAACATCACGGCCATCACCAACTCAGCCAGCCAAACTCTCACAAGCCTGAATCAATCTGATCCACAACATTGCTCCCCGTGAAAGTAGCCCAATCTCTGCAGAGCTGATAAGAAGTCGAAGGGATGGGCAGCTGTGCGATACCGGCTGGGTTTTCGAGAATGTTCGCGTAGAGGCCACCTGACAAATGCCAACCGATGTGGCAGTGAAACGGCCATACGCCGGGGTTATCGGCTTTCCATTGAAGAACCTGCATCGAACGATTACTTAGCAAACCATGTGGTGAACGGTAAAATAAGGGAACATGACGCTGAACGTACCAGGTATCCATTTGCGGGCAAAAGGTGAACATCGCGTCGCATTGGGTTGCTTGGATTTACGATTGTACCGTCCCATGTTCCAGTACCGGCGGCCATGACATACCTGACACGCTTTTTAGCAGGCATTGCGAATTGGGGTGTACCGGTATGCTTACGTCTCATGTCCGTGGAAATGCCAAGGATGGCTGGTTGGAGTAAGGTTTTTGAGGATGACACGGACTGAACTGTAGTTGCCTGTGTTGTAGACGTTCCATTCCGGGTGGGAAGGGTACGACGTGTTGCCGGACTTCGCCAGAAGTAGCAGCGGATTGTTGTAGTCCCCACGGAATGTGGAGTTGTTGATAGTCCATATCAAATGTCCGGTTGAATTGATGGCGAAGTTAACATCCATGTTGTAGGTTTTGTCAGGTGCTCCAGGTGCTATTTGCTGGATGGGGACTGTATCAGTCAGAGGATCATTGGAACACGGGTCGGTAGTGTCGTTCCATGCTGTGGAGTAGTTTCCAGGAGTAGCGGTGAGGTTGGCTTTTTCGTAGTAGATGGCCGCGAGCCCCAAAGGATAGAACGCAGGCTCAGTACATTGTCCAGCTGCTAAATTAGATCGCATCCAATATACGTCTCCTGGCTTGCCAACAGCCTCCACAATGACATCGACTCTTTGACCGATCTGGATATTGTAAGTTTTCTAATGCCTGTCATAGGGCTCTTTGATGGAATGTTCGACTTACTGCAAGTGTTACAATTTCAGTAGTGTATGGTTGGATTTGAATCATATCATTGGCAATCACGGATAACTTGTGATTATCGATACTAAACTTTTGAATGCCAGCGGTGCCGGTATTGATCAGTCTTAGTTTGTGCTTCTTGCCACTAGTAAATTGGAACTTGGAAACGCCAGCGTTGTTCGTACATTTGGCACCAGTTGTGCTATTAGAGCAATCGAAGTTCATCTTGCCGTTAATCAAGTTGGTATCAGCTGCAGGTCGGACCTTTTTAAGATCGGTGCCCATAACGTCTGCGAGGATATCGAAATAGCCACGATGATAGTAATCCGTCAATGTTACAGGCCCTAGGTCGACGTCATAGGGAGCACTACTAGGTCCATGGATGATAAGAGGTCCCCAAAGACCTCCAGTATATTGACTGGAGTAATGCGAGTGATACCACGTAGTTCCGTACCTGCAGTGATGTTTAGAATCTCGAGTCAACAGGAAAGAAATCTACTTACGGTGAAGCTCTGAGGATATAAGTGTAGCTGGCTCCGGGTGCAATGGGGCACGTGGAGATAGCAGGAACTCCATCCAACCACTCTGTGTCTAATTGTCGGAAACCATGCCAATGCACTGTCGTGCCTTCTTCTGGACCCGAGATCTGGTTGTGTACAGTGACCTGGATCGTGTCGCCCCAATTGGCTTCAATTATCGGCTGACAACAGCGTTCAGCATTCATCGAATCCTAGCGAGGCCATGGACTTACACCAGGATATTGACCGTTGATTAGTAAGGTGCTTTTCTCATAGCCATCAGGAGCAACTATTCCCCTTGCGAACGTAAAATCGTAGGAGCGCACGACGCCAGTGTTTGGAGCGTCTGTATACGGATCCGCGGTGGAGGCTGTCTTGAAGCTGCCCCACGGAAACCCATCTACAATCGGCTGAAACTTCGTTAGCACGCAACTTCCGATTCGGTCGTGAAGTGTATTTTGTGGATAGCGTAGCGACAAAACGACTACGGTAATAGCTACAAGTCATTGATCTAATCGTCGCAAAAGCTTGAAACTCTGGAATCAGGCTTGACCGAGATACATTGTAAATAATTGGCAGACCAAGTTCAAGATCTGAGAGTTCAAGATAGGAGACCAGAATACTGCGTTCCTGATAAAGGTATTGGACCAGCAGCGCAGACTAAGGCGAGCACAAAGGTGCGAAGAGAACAATGATGATCATCGACAGGTTCAAACGACCAGCTAGCTGGAATAGATCAACTTACATTGTTCGTAAGGAAAGGTGCTAACTTTTGGGCATGAAGAGTGCCGAGCTCACAACCACCTGAGGCGTGTAATCAGCATTGTGTTCGAGAGATTGGAGGCTCTACAAAATGTTCAGGGGAATGGCTAAGGACTTGCCGTTCGTCTGCTGCTGCGATAGGGCGGCGACCAGAGCTGTGGTGTTGTGCAGAAGCTTCGTAAGAACCGTCATTGTGAGGTTTAACCGAGGAAGACAAGGTCGGAATCGTGAGAGGAAGGTTTAAAGAGACTCCGTAATACATATAGATTCAGCGGCCAGTCAAGTGTGCATCAATGTCATCAAAAATTTGCCGCTACTGTGCCATGGCCACCGCACCGGTGATTTGCCTGTCATTGAGGCAAACAACATCATGATCAATTCAATATGGGAATTCATAAAGCATGAGCCAAGCCTAAGGTTGACGTAAGTAGCCCGACCTGCCTTTTGAACAATGGTGGCGTCATCGACGAGGATGAACTAATAGAATCCTAGTACAATATATCAAGGATTGGATAGGAGAAAGTTTAAGATCCTCCTTCTACTCGGCAGAAAGAGGGATCAGAAGGCACTGGAGAGGTAGGTCGGCTGGCTTGTTCACCGCCATTGGGTCCCATTAGTGAGAGATCAGTGGCGAGGTTGGCTAGGTGCTAGTCGTCTCATCAGGACTCAAGAAATCGGACACTATCCGTATAATTGTGTGGTGCATCTAGGAATCAATGTTTTCTTTTACGAGTAATAGACCGAAGGTGTGGTTGCTGTACAGCGGGCAGCCTCAGGGGATGGAAAGCGTCCGCGACAGGCCACCCTTGACTGCGGCAAACATTTCTCCAAGCGATGTGTCCAAACCCGAGCAAATGGAAGGTAATGCTGGAGCGACGCCCCTGCTCCATGTTACCGGTACTTTCCATCCGCTGTGGTTGGTTAAAGATGCATACGCAATCGGATCGCCATTAGCTGCAGGAGATCGTCCAGCAGCTGCTGCAAATAAGCTTTCAATCGACCGGTTGATCATGCTTGTTCCAAGGAAAATTCTCCGCTGCAAGCCCGTTGATCCTGCAATGCAGGTTGACGCGATTCGCGGAACAAGTGTGAGCTGTGCATACAGATATCGTCGCTGCGGAAATTGTGCGACAGGGTCCAATTTTCGTGAACTCTAGGGTCCCTGTTCCGGTCAATGGATCTATCCCGAGCCACACACCGCCCTTGAGAGACGTTTATGTTGATATATTACAAGATTTATATCAAGTGAACCTGTGGTAGATGGTAGCCCGAGGCTGTGTCAGAGCATGTCACGTGATTCAGGGTCCAAGCGTTCAAAGGTCGAGGGGACCGTGCACACAGACCTGCTAACGGAAATCTAACTGTATTTGGTACGTTCTATACAACCTTCCTATTTATTGGTACAACGCCCTGTATTGTAATCCTGACGGGAAGCAGGGATACACCCGATAACACTCCTCGCGTCACTCCATTCTCCTTCACGCATCGAACGTTTTCAATCACCAGTATGCCAGAAGCCTTCCCAGTTCTCGTAATACTTCTTTTAAGGATTCTACCAACCAGCGGACCAGCTACATTATTAGCCTAGGCATCTGGCTATCAGTTTCCATTACGGGGCTCGAGGATCTGGTGCATGATACCTTTCCCATCACTACGCTACAATCGAGGAACACGTACACCCATTCGGCCCGCTCATACGAGGGTGGAAGACATTTCCAGGGGTGCATACGTACATGCAAGATGTCGCCGCTGAACTTGATTCGATATCGATGATGAATCAAAGGAGGCACGCCTAGATCCCACACGCCAGCCAACGGTGGTGTGCTAGGTCAATAGCTTCGTACCGTCCGTATCTTCGGCAGCCGAACCTCGAAAGCTGGGCCATGGGTCGATGTACCTGTTCGGTGGTGTCCGGCGTAGGTCATTTGGCTTGTCTTTGAATTTCATCAATGTCCCATGTAGTAATTGCCATCTCGTTCTCCCTCCAAGTCTTTCTCCCTCCTCTCAAACTACCTGTACATTCATCATGATTTTTGCCAAAATTGCAGGCGTTGTTGCCATACTGGCAGGGGCCGCCTCCGCCCAAGATCAGTGCAATCTCTTGCCTGTAGCAATCCAAAGTCTCCCCTTAAAGGCCTTGGTTGGGAATCAGACAATCTGCCAGAAGTACACGCCTTCGAACTCGAGCCAGTACGACTTCGTCAGCAAGTTGGTCAATCTTGCATTCACGGGTGACTACAAGCCTTTACCCAATTTATGGCCCGCTGTCACAAATGGAACCTATCAAGCTTCCGGGATTCTGAACCCCAACTCGGTGTACAGAGACCCGTGCTACACCGTCACGGCTATCAATCTTGTACCCTATTTCAACGGGACATACAAGTCAAACAACCGCAACGGAGTAGGTTTTACCTTTACAGTTCTGAGCGTACGAGACTGAATTGAATGGAATATAGAAGCCGGTAGCGATCAACTTCCTTGATGGCGGAGGCGTCACAGCCATGCTAAGCGGAGTACCAGCGTGGGACAGCAGTTCCAATCAATACAGGTTTTTCCTCAGAACATTCACCTCTCCACGGACATTCCTCTAACCCTACACCCAGGCTCATGACCCATTTCTACCAGTATTTCGGCATTCTCCTCGGCTGCGACGAGCTCAGCTTCCCCAATTACACTGGCAATCCGTCGCAAGCTGCCGTTCACCGCTACATGGACCTCAAAGCGCCAGAAATGCACTATTTCATCCACAACATCTACGACGCGGCCCTGACTCTGGGCGTCGAGGGCCCAGACCTGGTCACCCACGTGGGAGACGCCATCTCAATTGGTGTAGGCCTGGATAACATCTTCAACAAGAAATGCTCGCCGCCGCAGAAGGTGGCGATGTATCAGCCAAGCGAGCCACAGAGCATGTGCCATGATAATGCGTAAGATTTCTCTTCTTGCCTTTCCTTCCCCCAAGAGTAACCCTTTCGAATTTTATTTTTGGCTGACGCTCGTTCTTCGTACAGCACTTGCGCCCCCTGGGCTTTCCCAAACGCCACTTGTGCGCCGTACAGCGCACCAGGGTACGGCGTGATGCCTGCACTTGCGGGGCCGGCAGCACCTTCGGCAAGCCTGTGCAGTGCCCGTTACGGTGATCGGGGGGTGTATTAAGGAATCAATCGCAAAGGATCAGACAAAGCATGAACGATTTGGAAATGCGTACCTACCCTGGGTACCGATTGTTTATAGTTGGTGTAGCATAGTCAATACCATAGTCAATACACAAACATAGCACAAGTAATTGTCCGTTCTTTGCGGCCATGTTCTATAGTAAAACCTCGTTTAATGTCTTGAACCCTTCATGCACTGCACGAGTCAATAAACAATCTCCACAATACAGCTCTTATCCCCAACCCCACCCTCCCTCTTCAAACCACCTCCCCCTCCAAGCCCACACCTCCATCTCAAGACTCCCGCAAGCTCCATCCATCCATCCATCCATATCCTCAAAACACCACCTCCCCAAAATCCCCGCTTCCCAACTCTGAAAAAGTCCAATTCAGCACACCAACCACACCGCCCTCTCCCCAGCTCACCCTCTACCCCTTCGCATCAATTCTCCTTCCACCATCCCCTACGCACATCTCCCGCCACCCTCACCCACCCCATTGCCGTAACTCCTCACCGCTGTCCAGGGTGGAAGATACAAGGACAGGGGATCGGAAGCCCGTGGCAAGGACATGGGCGAAAAGAAAAGGTGAGAACGAAAACGAGCGGAACGTTCAAAGTGCCGGGGCCTTCGACGTTACTGCGAACGGGCCCTTGGAGTTGCTGGGCGCGGGGCATGGGGTTGTCGGAACGTTTTGTTGGTGGCTACGAGCCTTGTCGAGATGAATCGTCCTGGGAGAAGGGTCACACGTGACGGAGTAACAGTTCTTACCGAGGAATTGGAGCAAAGGCCGCCCTTGGGTATTTCATGAAGACCATCCAGCACTAGAGAACAAGAGCACGTACCAAATTCTATTTCGTATAATTATCTAGGCTGTTCATGTACATGCTGTGCTTGAAAGCCAAAAGCACCGAGGGCTCATGCGACACCAAAGTATGCAATGGAACGAGGAAATAAAAGACCCAACCACATGTGCGCCGTTTCCCTTGCCTCGTCAACGTCTCGTAAATCTAAGTCGACTTCCATAAAAAGCCGCTGCGCAAGCAACAATGACGCCTAGGCTCGCCAGGCCAGCCATTCGGTTACTCACCTGTGTCTCCTCCACAACTCTTCTCCATCTCGTCTGTCCCTTCTTCTTCAAGTCCTGCGCCGCCGTGCCCAGTATCTCAAAATCATTCCAATCGACAAAGTTCGTTCGATTCTGGTATGATATAGCACTACCGTACCAATTCGTGGTTATCCTTCCGTTTTCGTCCTTGAACCAGGATGTGCAATTGGGGTCCGCGAAAGTCGAATTCGCCAAGCGCGCTTGAACCTCATGGTTGTATTCCTCTACCACTTCCTGCTTGGGCTCCAAGCGGAGCGTCTTCCCTTGGCGTTTCGAGGCCAGGACGGCGGAGATCAGGGTGTTGATGTAGAGGCTTTGCGCTTCGATCTGCAGGATGAGACTGTTGTGCGCAAGGTTCGTGTTGGGACCGTACAGCATGGCGAAGTTCGGAAGGTTCTGCGCAGTGATGCCGAGGTAGGCGGAAGCGCCTTGGGCCCAAGCCTCTTCCAATGAGTAACCGCCAGCGCCATATATCTTGATTGGGTACATGAACTGGGTGGTGCGGAAGCCGGTGGCCAGAATGAGAAGATCGATGTCGTAGTGTGAGCCATTGTCGATCTCGACACCAGTTGGTGTGATTTCGGCGATCGATCCTGTCTCCAGTGTCACGCCGTCCCGAGTCATGGCTGGATAGTAGTCGTCGCTGACCAGTATTCGTTTGCAGCTGAACGGGTAGTTAGGAGTCAGCTTCTCTCGCAACGCGATATTGGAGTGGCCTGGAAGCTGCGCGAGCATATGACCTTTGGAGATTGTCGTTATGTGCCTATGCGTTGTGCTTTGCGAGTCAAAGGCCGCGTCGAATACATATTCTCGGAAATCCATAAGGCTCGCCCGATAGCGCCTACGGACGAACGGGACATACTTGTATATCATTTGCCTCATTGGAGTTATCGGAGCATCATGCCTTGGCATCACCCATGCTGGGGTACGTTGGAAGACCGTGAGGTTTTTACATGACTGTACAACCTCAGGTATAATCTGCGCTGCTGTAGCTCCAGTGCCTGAATCGTGAGTATCTTCCACTCTGAAAGACGGCCTAGTAACGTACTCACCAATGATCCCAATTCTCTTTCCACGGAAGTCGTAGTTCCAGTCCCATCGAGCGGAATGCATCACCTTCCCCTGGAAAGTGCTTAAACCACGAATATTGGGGTATTTGGGCATATTGAGCTGCCCAACGGCTGAGACCAGGAAATCCGACTGCACCATGTAGGTTTCGCCGATTTCAGCCTCCTTGCCACCGAGACGTTTGATCACTACCCGCCATTTCTGGCTATTGTCGTCCCAGCGGGCTTCTTCAACGGAAGAATTGAAGCGAATGTGGCGGTATAGTTGGTACTTGTGCGCCACCTGAATCAGATAGTCCTGGATTTCCTCCTGACCCGGATACTCCCGAGTCCAGAAAGCATTAGGCTCAAAGGAAAAAGAGTACAGGTGGCTCAAGACTATGTATACCGTTAGCAGCAAGGCATGTGAATAAAAGAGTGATCATGCATACCATCACAGCAGCAGCCCGGATAGACATTGTCATTCCACGTCCCACCAACCTGGCTACCTTTCTCTACAATGACAAAATTCCGGCTACGGGAACGTTTGATCAAATCAATAGCTGTACACATGCCTTTTGAGAGCCATCGTCAGTCAATGTGGCTATCGCCATCCTGCGGTAGGTTGCGCAACTGACCGGAGATTCCGGCCCCAATTATCAAGACATCAGGTGCATTGACATTTCGGCCGTAATCAGCCTTGGGAAAAGGGTTCGGGTCCGTCATACTGCTGACGGTCGTGGTTTCATTCGAGCGGAGAATACATTTGTGTAGAGGCGGATGTCAGCAGCAAGCAGCAAGACAAGAAAAGACTGATAAGTCGTGGAAAAATTGGATCCTTTTTCGAATCCGGTATGTATATTCACAGGCAATCACATCGCATAAGAGTGTGATGGCCAATCAAGGTTTCCATTATTCGTGCTATCTAATCATCCTTGCCGGGTGCTGGCAATGGAACCACAAAAGGCATGAGCATCGACTGTGCAGTGGCAAAACGTGTGTATTCGATCGACCTATAGAGATAGCGGAGAGATGATGGTGGATGGGATCGGGCATGATGAAGCTAGAGAACCCCCCAATATCGGAGTCCCGAGGCAAGCTTGCCAGATCGTTGACGCCGTGTAAGGTGAGGTCAGAGCACAATTCAGAGTAACGGGCAAGGTTCAATGGTCCATGATTGAAACAGACTATGCTGATAGACTGGCCAGACGCTTGGCCTGTGGTCGGAAGGAAGATGCGCTCATGATTGTATGCAGATTTCGGCGGTTTCGCAAGCGGGAAGAGAAGGTGTTGGTGGTGATGCTTGGGGAGTCTAATTGTGGCAGTTCGACTAAAGTTGCCGTCTGATCGACTATCAGTACCGGGTTATCTGCCGGAATCCGAGAGCCGGCACGGGCGACGGAAGTCCGTCATTACCAAATTCTAGTTTTGAATTACAGCTGGTGTATTTTATACCACCTTCTTATTAATACCATGCCTCAGGTTTGGGAAAGCAGGTACGACGAAAAGGATTCGCAATCAACCATGTGTATGTTCTGTTCCGCCGAGTTGAGAGGAGCAACTTCTTTTATTTATTTTTAGCCTGCAGAGGTGCCATTTACGTGCGTGTTCTCCGCCTATATCCTCATCAGCAGATGCAAATGTGTAGGCGATATTCACCTACTTGAATTAGGAGATCTTGTAAGACAGTAAACGGCAGGCGGAGAGAGTAGAGAAACGACATGCTTTTTGGCTGGCAGAGGTGCCATTTAGGGGCGTGCTCTCCTTCTATATCTCCATCAGCAGGTGCAGTACGTAGGCGATGATTATCTACCTGATCAAAGCAGTTGCGAAAAGTGATGTTGAGGCAGGCGAAAATAATGATCAAGCACCCCTACGGCGGGCGCGTTCTGCAAACAGTGCAACCGCCGGGCGCAATACGAGATATAATACGTCAATCTGCAATAACTCTAGCAATACTGCATAAAATAGAGCAATCAAAACGACCTTATTATCCTCTTACGTAGATGGTTGATCAGGGCCACTTAGTAGTATATCAAAATTGTAGATGCATGCGCAAGTGCAACTGCAAGGTGGTACTCTCTTACTTTCAGAGGGTCCTTTGCTTGCCTCAGTACTCAGACCTGCCTGCAGAAAAACCTGTAACCCTAAAATCAACCCTAAATACTCGCTTAAGTTAGGGCGACGTTAGGGTTAAAGCTAGACGATAGCTTATGCGCGATGACTTGAACTAGATTTTAGTGTGCCTAAGCACGTTCAAATTTGATATAAAGAATATTATAGCAAGTTTTTAGATTTTTTTGCAACAAATCTAAGAGCAACATAATTTAATTTAAGAGAAAATCAACTTTCTTATTAATAAATGCATCAAAGTTGTCTCTTTACAATTTAAAAATATTGTTAATTAACTTTATTGCGAAATACAATGTCGATTATAATTATTATAAATATTATTGTTGTTTAATTTGCTACTTTTGTCTATATTTTATTTAATAGTATTAAAATTAAATACGTGTTATATTTGACGTGCTTTTATTGTCGTCTTCAAGTTGTAATTCTTAAAAAAATCGAAAAATCTAATACTTATTACACAATTTTTAAGCTCGACTAAATTCTATATTTTATGTTCGAAGCTTTTTACAATTTTATTATTTGAGCGATCAATTAATTGAAGATCTTACAAGTGCTTAAACTTACTCAATTGTTATTGTTGTCACATATTAAATACTTTATAAATTGACGAAAAAATAATAAACATATATAAGAGTAACAAAGATGTCAAAAAATACAAATAAATTAAGAGCGTATTAAAGCAATTGTGCAAAATTGCTTTAACTTCGAGACGAAATAAGAGCAAATTAATAATTTGACGCAAGCAATAATTGACAACTTGATTGTTATAACAAAGACTAGTTTCAAAAAAAAATTGCTATTTTAAACAACGTTGTTTATATATAATATTTCAAAAACTATGTTAATTATTATGTTGTTATTAATTTTAAAGAATAATTAATGTAAAAAGTAAAATAATATTTTAAGATATAAATTGTTAATATTAAATAATAACAACAACAACTCGAAGACGCAAAATAAAATAAAATCGAATATCTTTATACACAATTAATTATGTTATTAATATTTAAATAACAAAAGAATAATTAAATTAATCTTGTTCTAATATTTATTAATTCAAAAATTGCTATTAGTTAACACTTTAACGACAAGATATTAAGATACAAGTCTTTCTCTTTCAAACTATATATGCTAATTATTGACAAACTTTACTTAATCGAAAAGTAACAAAAATTTAAAGTTAAATATACAAATCTTGATATACTTTGAACACAATTATCGATTAAGATTTTAATATTAAGAGTCTCTATTATCTTAAACAACAAAATTAAGAAAATAATTTGAAATCAATATAAATTTGACGAACAAATCAAAGTGCTACAAATATTATTAAATTGTTCTAAGATAATTTTGCAATTTATTAAGATAAAGAAGACGATTAAGAATATGTTAAATTTTTAATTTTTTTTATCGAATATTTTGCAAAGCACATTCGATATATCAAAAACAATAATATATATAAATAGCATCAATTTAATGCTTCAAATTTGCAAGTTCTTTCGACAATAAATAGGAAGTCTTAGATATTCAAAGAAAGTTATTTAATAAATGCTTTTCTTAATAGCGTTAATAATTAAAAATAATAAGAAAGGTATTCATTATACTTTTAAGAAAAGATTATATTTATGTTTATTTTTTAAGATTTTAATTTGTATTGAAATCTATAAAATAAAAATAAATAATTCAAATATTAAACAAGTTATTTAATAACTTTTATTTAAAAATATTAATCAAATATATTAGCGTCTTAAACGCGCAAATTAATACGTCGAGAAGCAAGCATATTTTATAATATTATATTCAAAGTAATATATAGAGTCTTAAGCTCTCAAAGCGCTAGTTAATCGCAAAAATGTCAATATTAATTTTGTCGTAATTATCGAAGAAGTAAATAATGCTAGCGACAAAACGTTTAGAGAAGAAAACAATGTTAATAATTAAATAATAAGTTTCGATAAAAACACTTCTTAATTAAGACAAAATCTCGATAAAAATAACGCAATCGAGTCAATAAATAAGTTAAATATTGTATATTGTTGTAATCTCGAAAAGAATATATAGAAGTTAATTAATATTTTAAACGATTATTATCGAAAAATCAAATTGCTACACTTTAATAACAAAATAATTAATAGCATAAATTTTGCAAAGTAAAACAAAATTTAGTCTAAATTATGTTACTCGAATTGTAATTCGAATAAACAAATATTTATTATCTTATATAGCAAAAATTAACATTTAGAATATCTAAATGCTAAAAAAGAAAATCTAGTTTAAGAAGCAATTAAAAAGCTAAAGAACGCAAAAGACTTGTACAATATTTTCTAATTCTTATCTTGAATTTTATTTAATTTTAATTATACTTAACAAAATATTAAAGAATCTAATAATTTAAGACAAATATACAATTAATAAAGTGACTTTTAAGCAAATTATAGAAAAAGTGTAAAGTAACGCAACGCAATATAACGTTAAGATACTTAAGATCTTGAAACAAAATCAATAATTAAATATCAAATCGAATAAAATAATTGCGATAAGATTGCGCAACAAAGACAAGATAAATAAAGAACTAATAAACAAAGTTGTTGTAATTTTTTAACAATAACAAATCTTCTATTTAATTAAAATTAATTACAAATCTTTAATAAAGAGTAACAAAAAACAAAAAAAAAAGAATAAGCAAAAAAGAAAAGCAAAATCGATAAGTGCAAACTTTGTCGATCAAGAAGTAAGAGAAAATGTTACGTCGAAAGCTAGAAATTAACAAATATTAAGAAACGAACAAGATAAAAATTTCTTAAAAACGTTCTCGAAAACACTCAAAATTCGAAGACAAGAATTGCTAAGAAAAATTTCAAAGAATATTAATAAAAATCTATTGTTATTAAAGAACAAACAAAAGATTAAGAGACAAAGAAAGAGATTAAATTACTTACACAACTGTAAACTTAGTTAGATTATCAAACGTATACGACGCAATTTTGATAGTTTAAAACTTTCTAAGATTTAATTAAATAACAAGCAATATCTTATATTTTTATGTGCGATGCATTTTTTAGTTTATATATTTTCTTATTAGAATCGCGAGACGTTCATAAAAGAGATTTTTTAACTTCTTTCTTTATCTTTTTTAGACATTTAAGAAGAAGTTAAGAAGCAACGATAACTTTTCTTGTATATTATTGTGAGATGCTATGTTGTTCGTTACAAACGTCTTATCGTGTGTTAACTTCAAATCGACAAATAAAAAAATCTTTTGTTTTTTTATTTTAAAGCGCAAATATGTTTTTAATTATTATATCGTCGCGTTATTGTTGCGATAAATACTTGACAATAATATATTGCAATTTATTTGAATTTCATAAATTCTAAGTTTAGCTTGACTTGTTATTTGAATAAATTGTCTCAATTTTCTTTGTTCGATTTAATCGAATTAGCGCAATTAATTAGCAAATAATGTTTATTAATAACATTATTATAATTTCTCTCTTCTTATATTATTTTTCGATTTATAGTTGATAAATAAATGCAACATTTTTTGAATTGTTCTAATATTAACGACGATATTGCGCACAAATCTCGCATTTAATGTAAGTTTTCTTAGTTATTCTAACGTGTTGCAATCTCTTTTTGATAAAAATAATCGTAAATTTTTACTAATTTTTCGTTATCGTAATAGCGAATCAATTACGTAAGCGATACGTTAACGAGATCTTGTTATAAGTAAAATTAATAAAAACAACAATATTAATCAAAATAAATTTTTTTGCTCTTTTCGTTTGCGCGCAAGCGCAACGTTCTCTTCTTTCTTGCTTCTATTGTTTGCGATGTCTTGTTCGCATTAACAAAAGTATTAATTATTAAATATGTTTTCAACTTTTGTTTGCTTCGCGATCTAATAATATACAATATATTAAACGAAAAAATATTCGCTATAAATATTGCGCTTCAAAGCGCAAGATTATAAGTTGTTTATATACTCTTATATTTAATTTAACTTGTTAGTGTGTTCTTATTGTCATTCGATATATTAAACGAGTTAACAATTTGTTAAAATTCAATATACGTATCTTTGATAAAAACAACACTAAAATTAATTAGATTACATTCGCTTCGCAAATGCGATATTGTTTTACTATTATATACGCATAATAGCGAAAAAACAAATCGATTTCGCATTTGATTTACAAGAATCTTCTAATTAATATTAATATTAAATTAGATTATTTATGCGATATTTGACAAAGAATATTTAACGTAATACATTATAAAGCAAATCTCGATGCTTTTTCTTTAAAGATGTTAGATAAAAACAATTAATTTATGTTTAACAATATTGTTGCAAACGACGAATTTAAGAGTTTATAAATTTTGCGTAATTTAATAACTTCGCTAAAAACAACATTATTTGTCTTGTTTTTGCTAATTAAGTTTCTCTAAAAAAGAGTCACGTAAATGTCTAAACAAAACTTCTCTTATATACTATAGTTATTTCGATAGCTTATATGCTTAATTCGAATATGTCGAATTACTTATTATCAAACAAGAGCATTTAAAATAAGTAACTTTCTTGTTTAATAATATAAAAGCTAACAATTAGAAAATTGAATCTTATTTATATTTTTTTGGGAACATTATATTTTCGCGACTTTTGTGTAAAATTTATGTTCGAAAGATTATTGTTTAAGATATGCTTTTATTATGTTTAAAGCAATAAAATCAATTGCGTTTTAAAAGATTGCGTTTCTTATTCTTGTTATTAACGATTTATTTTTGTAATGTTTGTATATTATTAAAGACAATTAAATAACAACAATTAAAGAATTAATTAAGAAAGACACGCATAATTAATTGCAAATAAAATGTTAAATCTTGTATCAAATAATATTCGTACAAGAATTCTTTATTAACGAAGATTAAATAACAAAAGTAGTTAGATTTAAATGCACTTTATGTCGCATTTTTATAATTCTTAATATTTAATTAACTAATTTAAAAAATTATAATATTACTTATATGCATTATTTGTATTATTGCTATGTCTTAAATATGTGTAACAACATTAAATTTTACTTTTTATTGTCGAAATTTCTTTTGCAAATACGAAATTCTAATTTCTTTGTTTTCGCAATTAATTTTTCGAAAAACTTATGCGCATTATACTTCTTAAGCTTTCGTTTTACATTCGCGAGATAATTTCTTAATATTTAATTATTTTCACATAATAAAGATTCTTTTTATCGAACAAGATATTATAACTTGTTATATCTTAATTTATAATTAAAAATATCTTTTACTTTTTATTTCTTATTTTTGTCGATTAATATTATATTTTTTAAGACAATAATGTTTGAGTCACAATAATATAATTTTAGTAATAAAATATAAAAGACGAAATAAATACGTTATTTGACAAGAAAATGCAAACAATACGTTTGCAAATTAATAATATTTTTAATTTCGAACAATCTTGTAAATTTGTAATGTGATTGTTAAATCGAGTCAAACACTTTTTTCTTAACTTAATTTATTCTCTTAGGTCTCGTAGAATTGAGTTAGGATCAAGACGCGAATTCAATTTTAAAATCGAGTTTCGTCGAATTAATGTCAAGAACTTAAGCTAACTTTGTCGCGTTAGCATTCGCTTATTTTATTTTATCTTATCTATGCGCTAATTCGATTAAACTAGCGCAGAATTCAAGTTAGTCTTATTGAGCTAGCGCAGAATTCATTCTAATCGCATATAATTAGCGCGTTACGTGACGTCACGTGATCGAACGAGTTGAATTGAGCGTTCGACGCGTCTTATACGTTCGATTTACTCGATTAAACTAGAACTTTTGTTCGATCTTAAAATTAATGTTGAGCGAGTTAATTCGTTTGAATTCAAACTTAATTCGTTGATTACGCTATAAATTTGTAAGACAACTTTTTCTTCGAACAAGCATTTAAAAGATTTTTGATAAAAAATATAATTTCGTTATCAACTTAATATTTTTTTGAAGTAATTTTCTTATTACAATCTCGAGTTTGCGTTTGTTACGCAATTTATAAACGATTTATCAATCGATCGCATTTGTTTTACAAAAACTAAATTTACTCTTAGTAATCGAAATGTCTAAACAATTTTTGTCGTCTTAGTTAAATCGAAAATCTACAACAAATTTAAACATTAATTTGACAAATAATATTTTAATCGACGCATGCAATGCGTTATTATAAATATATTAAATTAGAACTAATAATAAGTTTTAATTGTTTTGTTTGTAATTGCAATAACAACGTAAATAGTGTTTTAACATCTAATTTTGTCTTTCGATTTGCTTATTAATCTAAGAGTAAAAAGTAATACTTAGCTTTCATTTAATGCATATGCGATAATATATCGCGAATTAGTATTTACTAATAAAGAGCAAGTTACGATCGAAAATAATTTTACAAACTTTAAAATAAATAAATAACATTTTTTCGAACAAAGTGTTAATTAAATCTTTCGTCGATTATATAGATTTGACAAAAATGTATAAAGACATTTTAAAATATCGATCGATCACTATTAGAATTGCGTTAAACACATTATTCTTGTAACGACTAAAAAACAACTTCGTTACAAAGTTTATCGAAATTTCGCTTTAATATTAAGCAAAAATAAAGAGCGACGTCAACTTCTTATAAAAACAATAATGCGAAATCTTATTTTATTAATAAACGTCGCAATCTTTGATAGTGTGATCGTTGAGTCAAGTCGAACACTTTTTTCTTAACTCGATTCATTCTCTTGGGCCCCATAGAGTTGGGCCAAAGTTAAGGCGCGAACTCGATCTTAGGGTCGAGTTTTGTTAAGTCAATGCCAAGAACTCAAGCTAACTTCGTCGCGTTAGCATTCGCTTAGCTTAGCTTATCTTTGTTACGAGTCGCGTGCTAATAAGTATTATTCGTCGCGCATCGCTCTTCACAAGATAATTAGAAAGAGAAGGTCTATCGACAAAGTCAAGGTAATCAAGATGACTTAGCTCTTAAACACCTTAAATCTAAAATCAAAATAATCAAGATAATCAATGCCTTGAACACCTTGAATATCTTGGACTTTTAATGATGAAAAGATATATAGCTTTCGAACGCGACTTTCTTATGAATTGTGTTCAATTTATCTTAAGTCTTGACTTATTGTTACGACTACTTAGTTGCAATTTCTTGTTATTAAATGATTGCTTGCATTGTCTAAAGACGCTTGCAAATCTTTTTAATAACATAATTCTCTTTAATATCTTCGTAAAAAGTACTAGCGTAACACTTTAAACACTCTAAGAATGTTTGTATTAAATCAACGCGCCTCTATTTCGAACATTAGCTCTACAACAAAAGAAAAACAACTCGTGTCAAATCTTATAAAAATCGATAATAATAACAATAGCATCAACAATGAAAAAGAAATCTCATTAAAGATTAAGATCAATGCTTTAGATAAATATTATAAAGATAAAACTAAATTGAAGAATTAAATTACACAAATTAAAATCTACTTTACGTTTTATTTCGTTCTAGAAAATAAGAAGACCTTGTTGACTTCTATCTTTCTTAGAGAACGAGCTCAACATTGACTAAAATCAAATCTTCGAAAGTATCTCGAAAATGAAAAAAACTCAAAAGAGATCTTCATCAATTTTGATATTTTCAAGAAAGAATTACGACGAATATTTGAAATATTTAACGAAAAATAAATAACGAAACGAGTCATTTAGCATTTACAACAAAAAACATTAATAGTAGACTACGTCGCCAAATTCTAGAAATACGCAAATCTAATCGATTGAAACAATGCATTATTAATGACAATGTTCAAGCAAGACTTAAAGAAGAATGTTAAGGACGAACTTATGCGCAACGACGCAAAGTTCAACACTATTCAAATCTTAGTGAAGATAACAATCGACGTAGACGACAAACTATATAAGAGAGCTATAAAAAAACGATACGATTAATTTCATAAAAGAGCGAAAATCTTCTTTGAATCAACGATCGATTATTATGCAAAGAAAAATCAATTCAAGAAGTATAGCAATCTCGATTATTGAGGGCTTGCATCAATGAAATTGAACTTTACTTAACGACGTAAAGAAAAGAATCTTAGAGAAAAGCAAAATAACAAAAATTTAAAAACGTGCTATTTATGTGACAAATCGAATCACTTCGCAAGAGATTATCGTTCAAAGAATTTAATAATTTTACGACAAATTAATGCTATGTTAAGAGAGATATTTAATAGCTAGAACGACATTAAGAAGCAAGTTGACAAAGAAACGAACACTCTTAAGACTAAATCGAACGACAACTACTATTTGATAAAAAATCTAGATTAGTTACAAAAAGTCCTAGATAAAACATTATTAAATAAGACACTCGCATCTACGCAAAAAGTTAATCAAACACTTTAGAAAACTATTAAATCTCACAATTTAATTATCGACTTCGACGAAAAATATAATTGAAAGAACTTTTACGAATGTCTAAAAAACATCACGAATCATTTCAAGACTTTAGCTAATTTATCGAAGAAAAGATAAATTATTCAAATCGTAAACAAATGCGAAGAAGCGCTAGAAAGCGACGCCACTAAAGAAGAAGATATTTTTGACGAAATTAAACGACAACTAAACAATGTTAGTTTATCTAGATAGAAGATAGAGCAATTAAAGAAACATGCGACACTTAATTGAATAGCTTGCTACAACGACTTATGCTAAACTTATCTAGAAGAAAAGAAAGAAGTCAATTGATTTTCTAGAAAGTCAAAGTTAGTAATCTAGCAACACAAGAAAGCTTAACGTAGATTGGCGTTTAAAGCAGAAGTCGCAACACAAAAAAAGAAAAAAGTTCAAATTTTTTAATAAAGAGCATATCAATGAAATGCAATATGTTAGTCCAACAACAACAATTAAACTCAATAGCACACGCACGATGTTTTATCACATTAATTAAGATCAATGATTGTTAACTTATCGCAATGATCGATTTTGATGCGATAGATAATTTTATAACTAGAGCTCTTGTTAAGAAGAAAGAGTATTTTACTTAGAAAAAGTCTAACGCATACAACTTGATAATTGTAGATGAAAACTCATTACTCGACAAGAATGAAAGAGTGAACAAAGAAACAAAACTATTATCAATAGCTATTTAGCAACATTACGAGAAACTAATCTTTGATATAGTGAGAATAATCACTCACGATATCGTTTTAAGAATGTTTTGATTAAAGCAACACAACTCAAAAGTCGATTAAAATATACGAGTACTTAAATTTGAGCGATGTGACTACGCAATTTATATCTAATCTACGCATCGATAGCGTTCGATAATAAATGAAAAATAGAGTCGAAATTCGATCGCAAGATGCGAATTTGCATTTTTGAAAAAGAACGATTTAATTAAGTTCGATTCGATAGACATCGACATAAATTAGCTAGATCATAAAGTTAAAGTAAGTGAAAAAAATTGCGAATCTTTTAAGAGTCTTAAACTATTTGATATAGCGAAGAAATCGCTAAAACACGTATTACGAATATACAACAATTGAGAGCATCTATTTTAAGAAAAGGAAACGACAAAGATTTTTCCTAAACATTAATCGTAAAATTATGAAATTAAACTTGAATTAGACAAGCAATTTACGTTTGAACTTATATATGCTCTATTTAAGAAGAAGCTCAAAGTACTTCGCGAATACCTAGCAAAAAACGAAAAAAAAGAATTTATTAAAAAATTTCAATCACAAACAAGATACTCGATTCTCTTTGTATCTAAAAAGAACGAAACTCTTCGTCTATGTGTTAATTATTGGAAGCTAAACTATATTACGATCAAAAATCGATACTTACTACTTAATATTAGTGAGCTTCAAGATCGACTATTTGAAGCAAAGTATTTTATCAAATTAAATTTACGAAAAGCGTACAATCAAATTAGAATAAAGACAAAAGAAGAGTAAAAAACAACTTTTCGCATACGATATAAATTATACAAATACACGATAATGTCGTTCGAACTCACGAATGCCTTGACAACGTGTCAAGAAATAATCAATAATACATTACGACAATATTTGAATCAATTTGTCATAGCATACTTGAACGACATCATAATTTACTCAAAAATCTTGAAAAAACATGTTAGTTATGTTTTCAAAGTATTAAAATGTTTAAATAAAAGAAACTTACATCTTAAATTAAAGAAATGCGAATTTCATTAAGAAGAAATTAATTTTCTAGAATTTGTCGTAAAACGATACGAAGTACGCATGAATTTCAAAAAGCTACGAACAATTAAAGAATAAAAATCATCTATTAATGTTAAGAAAGTGCAATTCTTTCTAGATTTCATAAACTACAACAAAAAGTTCATCAAGAATTACTTCGTTAATGCGATATCATTAACGAATTTTACGAAAAAGAATACGCCATAAACATAAGAATTTATAGAAGAGAAATTATTCTAAAATCTTAAGCTAGAATGCTTGAAAAAATCAATACTAAAGATGTACGATTTACGATTATCAAATAAAATTAAAATTGACGCATTAAATCTAGTTATCGATGCATGCTTTAATCAAAAGCATGAAGACATATAACATCTCGTAACATATCTCTCGAGAAAACTCTCGTTAATCGAACAAAATTACGATGTTTATAACAAGAAACTACTCGCTATTATAGTCTTCTTAAAATCATGAAGAATATACATCGAAGAATTATCAAAACTTACGATTCTCACGAATTATAAAAATCTTGTGCACTTTATCACTATTAAACAACTAAATAGAAGGCAAATACGATAATTAAAACGACTCGAACAATACAAATTTAAGATACAATATATTTTAGACAAGAATAACGACAAAGCAAACGCACTTAACAAAAGAAGTAATCATATAAAAACGAAGAAATCGTTTAATTACAACATACTTAAGATTAATAAAGACAAATCACTATTAACAAATAAGCACGAGCTAAGTGCTACATTACGAATACTTCAAAACGAAACAAAAGAGTTTTCAATAAAGCAAGAAAAACTTCAAATATTTATTGACAAAATCGATAAATGTATAAGAGAACATTATGATAAATCATTGCAAAGACATTTAAGAGTGATCAAAATTCTTTAGCTTTTACGTTAGCATTGTTAGTTTTCATAGATAAGACAAGTTGTCGAAACATATATTAAACGATGCCTTAGCTATTAGCAAAACAAACATGATACACATGCGAACTATGACGAAATTCAATATTAGAAATTATCTAAATCGTCATGAGATAAAGTTACGATAAACTTTATTATTAAGTTGTCTAAGTTGACGAACTCAACAATTGAAGACAAATATAATTCGATATTAATAATAATTAACAAACTTATTAAGTACTCACATATTATCGCATGCAAAGACAAGTTCACAACAAAACAACTAGAATACATTGTATTAAATTGATTTATACAATATCACAATATACTTAAAGAATTAACTAATGATAGAGACAAGCTCTTCACATCTAACTATTAAAAGACGCTTTTATTAATGTTAGAAACGAGACTTAGAATGTCTATTGTCTATTATTCGATTACGAATAATTAGATAAAGCGAACAAACTAAAGTCTAAAGCAATATTTGCGACACTATATTAACAATACTTATAGCAATTAAATATCGCTTTTATCTATGACACAATTAGCTCTTAATGCAAAGATTTTAAATATTACTAAGATCACTTCATTCTTCGCAAATCATAACAAGAAGTTCAATCTCTTTAAGAAAAAACGAAGGCATCTATTAGCACAATTAGTTATCGAAAGGATAGCGACATTAAAAAAGATACACAATAACATTTCGAAAATGCAAGAAAGATTAATCAAGTATTAAAATAAGAAACGAAAAATAACATCTCAACTAAAGAAAAGAAATAAGATATATCTCTTTACAAAAAATCTTAAGACAAGAAAGTTAAACAAGAAATTAAATTATGTCAAAGTCGAATCGTTTCTCGTTAAGAAGATCAAGAGATTAGTCAATTACGAACTTGATTTATTCAAGAACGTCAAAGTATTTCTAGTATTTTATATCTTATTGTTGAAACTAGCGAATTCAATTACGTCTTTACAAGACACATTTTATTTTCACTTATAAAAAAAAGAACAATATAAGATTGAGAAAATTCTACAACAAGAAGATTAGAAATATCTTATTAAGTAAAAAAAATATTTTATCTTCGAAAACACATAAGAGTCACTTAAGAATTTAAAGAAGTGTTTTAACAAATTACGACGTTTTCATTAGCGACAAAGTCGCTCATGAGAGTTGACAAAGCATTAGAAGACAAAAAAGCAAATAATGAAAAATCGATGTTAATATCGAATAAAATTTCGAACATTTCTTCGATACATTCGATCTCTTTCTTATTCTTTTTGATCTTCAAGATATTTTTCGACTTCGCATCACTTATATTTTTTAGACAACAAAATTAGTGTTTTCTTTGTTTCGTCTTTCGCGCAATTCTTAAGCGCAACTTTGTTATTTTATCATTTAGCTTTTTAGCGTTCTAGATAGCTTTATTCATTTTTTGATAATTAAGAGTCAAATCACACTTTCGATTCTTTCGATAACACTTTTCACATTTGAGATATTTTCTATTTACTTGACAAGATACGCCAAACGAAACGCAAACTCAACAAGAGCGCATTGTAAGAAGAGCGTGTTTATAACGACGATCAACAACGAAGTTGCGACGTTGTTCAATAAATAACTTGACTAGCATAATAAAGAAGAATGAAAGATTTTCGAGACGAAAAATTCTTGAAGAGAAGAGATAATGTTACGAGTCGCGTGCTAATAAGTACTATTCGTCGCACATCGCTCTTCACAAGATAATTAAAAAGAGAAAATTTGTTAACAAAGTCAAAGTAATCAAGATGACTTAATTCTTGAACATCTTAAATTCAAAATTAAGATGATCAAGATAATCAATGTTTTGAACATCTTAAATATCTTGAATTCTTAATGATAAAAAGATATATAGCTTTCGAACGCGACTCTCTTATGAATCGTATTCAATTTATCTTAAGTCTTAACTTATTGTTACGACTACTTAGTTGCAATTTCTTGTTACTAAGTGATTGCTTGCATTGCTTAAAGACGCTTGCAAATCTCTTCAATAGCATAACTCTCTTTAATATTTTCGTGGAAAGTACTAGCGTAACAATCTTATCTTATCTTATATTATTTTAGCGCTAATTCTATTGGACTAGCGCAAGGTCCATGCTAATCGCATATGATTAGCGCGTCACGTGACGTCACGTGATCGAATAAGTCAAGTTAAACATTCGACGCGCATTCTTCGTTCGTCCCACTTGATTAAACTAGGAAATTTGCCTAATTCTAGAATTAGAATTGAGCGAGTTAACTCGATCGAGTTGAAACTCGACTTGACGATCACGCTAATCTTTAATATATGTATTAATATTCGCAATTATCTCTAATTAGTAGAACTTTTTATTTATAAGAATGCGTGTCTTTTTAATTTTAAAGTGTTTTATTAAAGCGTTATTATAATGCAAGCATAACAACTTACTCTTTAATAATGTCTTGTCAAAAATTAAAAAAACATTAAAAAAACACTATTTTTATATAAATTGATTAATTTCTTTTTGTGCAAATTTAATTTAAGATTTGCGACGTTAATTGCTTCTTAATTTTAAACATTATAAAATTCTTCTTTTATAATTCTTTTATTTTGAATAATAACAAAAATAAGAAACTTTTTAAATTGTTCTTTTTGTTGTACGCAATGCAAACGTCGTTACGACGCAATTGTTAAATTATTGCGTTTTAAGTTGTGTCTACAACTTCTTTCTCTTTAGATTTACTAATTGTATTTTTTTTATAAAAAGCATTTTTATTAAGAAGTTCGATATTAATTTTTTTTTAATTTTCGATATTTAAGTTTCGAGTTTGTTCTTATTACGTAATGTTAGCGTTTAACAAACGTCTTTCGTAAGTATTAATGTTATTTTAATAGCAACAATAGTAATGTTCTTTAACTTACTTTGAAGCATAAGTAAATAAATTTTATTATTTAATTCTTTCTTGTAATTAAGATGTCAAGAGAGTTTGTTAATTAAATTTGATTTTCTTCGTGCGATATTTGATTTCGAAATTGTATTTCGTTAACGAAAGTGCTTATTAAGATTAACGACAATTTAGCGTTGTTATTTTTATAAAATATCGTAAATTATTATAATTTGTTAATACAATAATTGAATATTGATTATTCTTTAAATAATATCGATATTACTTGAAGTCAATAACAATAACGAGCAACTTTTGATCGTAAATCTCGTATTAAGTTTTCGCGAAAATTATTTTTCTTAAATAGAATGTTATCGAATGTTACGTCGTTTAATAGACTTTTCTTATAAAATAAATAAATTATAATAGAATTGTCGCGATTGCGAATTTCAAAGCGTTTATTTTAACGCGAATGTAATTTTTTGAAATAAAGTAAATTAACATAAACGTTTATGTAAAAATCGTGATAAGCTTTTGAAAAGTTAAAATAGCATTCTTGTTAAACACAAAAAGATTATTGTGTTTGTTTTACTTATTGCTCTTTAGAAATTTTATTAAAGTTCAAGTAATCTTTGTATAATATCTTACAAATTGTCAATAAAAGTTTGCAAAATTTAGAAATACTTGAAACTCGCGTAAAATAGTAAGCTAAGATTATATTCTAATAAAGTCGACTTGTTATAAATTTATTAATATGTTATAATTGCTTATAATGTATTTTAGAAATTTAATCGAGATTATTATAAAAGAGCATTTAAATAACTTTGCGTAAAACTTGTAAAAGCATAATTTATCAAATATTTGACGTATATAATTTTAGTATTTCTCTCGTATCTTAAAGTAAATCAAAATGTTATTAAGATAAATTACCAAAAGATAATTTATCGAATCTCTTAAAACTTTGTTAATTAAAATTTAAAAAATAATTAATGCGTTTGTTAATTCAAGCGACATTATTACGTATTCGAAGTGTTTATATTATGTTCGAAAGATCGTCTTTTATTTATTATCTTGACAAATTCGAATTCGATAATAAGTGTTTTTCAAATATAGTGTCGTAAAGTACGTGACGCTTATTAGATAATTTAGCGTCTTTTTATAAAAGAAAGAAAATCTTAATTCTTAATTGTAATTACATTAAGATCGCGATAATTAACAAATAATCTTAGACTTTTATTGCTCTTTAACATAAATAACATTAATATTTCGATTTAATTAATTAATTCGCAAATTCTATTTAAAATTAAGTTCTTTAAAAGATAATTACGTAAAACAATTAACTCTTATTCGAAGAAAATATATAACAAGTTATAAAACAATTTTCTTTCAAAAAGCAAACTAATCTTATAATTTTTCACTTCGTATTTAAAAAAACTAAATGCATTTTTTAAATCGAAAACATTGTTGTAATTTTAAATGTTTTTGAATATAACGCATAATATTCACATTTTGTTAACGTCGAAATCGTAACAAATTAGAGTAAATATCGAAATTTGTTTTTTAAGTTTTAGAAAATTCTTTAAGAACTTAATGACAATAATATTTTTCGTAACTTAATAATATCAAATTAGCATATATTAATTGATGTAAAAATTAACTTTTATTATTTAGAAAAAATTAACAATAATGTCGTATACGATTTTATCAAATGCATAGAAAACTTGTTTTGATATATATTCTTGTTTTTTATTATCGCGAATCTTAATTTTTGTAACATAAAATTTTACAAATTAAGTTTTCTAAGTTATAAAAGCTTTTGTTTTAATTGTAAGTTATTTAATCTTTTTTAAATATTATATCTTTACAAGACGTTCGTTAATGCAATTGATATAAATGTTCTTATTAAGAAGATCTCTTTGTTTATATTACTTTTTATCGACAAATATTAATAATTTTGCAAAAAAAACTTTTGTTTTGTGTTTTTGACTCGCACTAGAATTATAATTATTGCGAATTTATTTAGTTTTTTAAATTATCGAAAATCTCTCTAATAAGAAGACGTAATAACAACGCTTTTGAAACGTTTGTCTTAAAATTCTTTTAAAAGTTGTTAATTGCATTAACTTGCGAGTTATCTTTAACAAACTTAAAATATTTTCTTTAAATATGTTTTTTTTGTTACAATTGTAATAAATGCGCTTTTTTGCGTATTTGAACTAACTTTGTTAAAGTTATGTAAAGAAAGTTTTGTTATACTTTTTTAATAACTTTTTGTTATTAAGATGTTGCAAATCTTATTTGTCAACATAAATTTTTTCGATTTATAATTATACAAACTTTCTTTAAAGTTATTGCGTAATTTCGAGAATAATTCTTAATTTAAGATTGTGTTCTCAATATTAAATCGAAAAAATAGAACGCTCTTTATGCGTTATGTTAGCGCAATAAGAGCGTCTCTTATCTCGAAAATTTAAGTTACGTTACTAATTTTTTTATGAAAATTTCTTTGCAAACGATGCAAGAAATAATTACATAATTAACGTTCAATGTATTTGTTAAGATTTATTCTTAATGTTTTTAATATAAATTACAAAGTCGTTAACGTTTTGAAATTAACTTTGTTTAATTTTCTCGTATTTGCGAGAGAAGACAAAATAATAATTTTTCGAATTTTTAATAAGATTAATCAAATATTGGGCGAACTATTCTTAATTTTACTTTTTTATCTTATTTGTTCGCTTATTTTTATAATCTTTTTATTGTATTGTTGACATGTCGCGAAGATATTATTAAATTTAGCGAATCTTTGAAATTTTTATTGAAAATCAATTTTTATTAAGTTTGAAAAAGTTTCTTGCACTTTAAGTTTAATTCTTTTATTCTTTAAAATTCTTTTCGTAATAGAGATTCAATTAAGTCGATTTTATAAAACAATCGAAACGTTGTTTTTCTAATATTAATTCGCTAATTTCGTTATCGAAATAATCTTCGCGTAACGACGCGAACTTGTTACTTTAATTTTGTTCTTACGAAGCAATTTTAAAAGAAGTTTGTTTTTTGCTTAAGCAATGTGAAGCTTTTGCTTTATTTAAAGTTTATATTTCTTTATTTTCTTTTTAACTAAAAGTTTTTTGTAATCGATGTTTTTGTCGAATTGTAACAACTTTGTAACGTTATTATTTTACAAAACTTCTTCTTGTAATGTAATGTAAATTTTCATAATACTATCGAAAACAAGTTAATTATTCGCATTTTCGTTATTTTAAAAGCGCTAAAATGTTGTTTGTTTTTTGTTTATCTTCAAATTTCGTCTTGTATTGTGTGTGGAATTAATTATCTTGTTAAACAATCGCTTATAAAGATTAAGACTAATTAATATTGTAAGATTGTGTACGAACATGTAACAAGACGTTGTTACATCAACGTATTAAAGACGAGATTACGTAATATGTAAAATTGCATTTTAGAAAGACATTAATTCGTTAAAATTCTAAAAGAAAATTCTTAAAAAGAAAACTTTGCACGATGTCAAGTCGTTACTACGATAACTTGACACTAATAACGTGTTCGTGAATTATTGAAGACTAACATCACAATTTTGCAAATACAAATCTAAAAGATTGTAAAAGAAGCTAGAATGTACGTTCTTTGTTGCTAGATATTTACAATAATAACATATTAAGAATTAAAAAAGTTAAGAACTTTTGTCTAAATTTAGAGTTATCTTAAATCTAAATTTGTTGTTGTCGTCTATATACTTAATTATCAAAATTTTATTATTGTTTATATTTTTTATTGTAACAAAGAATTTTATTTGATATCAACAATTATATTTAGCGTTGTTCTTGCTTAATTTAGCAATATCTGTTATATACAAATTTACAATAGAATTTTTGAAATATTAATCCATAAACTTCTTAATTAATAACGTTTCTTCTAGATACAACGTTATATTTTATATATTTTCTAAGTTATTCTTTTTTAAATATTTGCTTAATTCGATAACTTTAAACAATTTCTTTACAAATAAATTAAGTCTTAACAAATATAAGTCTATAAATATTTAATTATTAAGCAACTTGTCGTTATTTTAGAAAAATATTAAGCGTTCTTTTTGAAATACTTTTAAATTTAAGTTTAGTAACTTTAGCAATTAATTTATCTCAAAATTAAAATCTTTTTAATTTTGAAAATTTACTAAATTATTAATTAATATTGTATCTTGCAATTTTTTCGATATTGTTAATATGTTAATTATATAAAATATGTGCAATAATGCTAAAGCATAATTTGACGTATTTGTTGTCTTTGTCTAAAAAACAATTGCAATTTTTCAAAAAATATATTTTAAAAGTTTAATATTTGTATATTTAATAATATATCGAAGTATTATATATAGCTTTATATAATTGCAAAAGTTTTAATAATTTTGAAATTCTTAATTAAGAATTAATAAAATTGCGATAATTAATTGCGCAAATAATAATTTATAAAGCTAATCTTTTATACGTCAAAGTAATTTTATTTAAAATTTAATAAGTTTCTTAATATAAGATTTAAATTATGTTAAAGTATTGTTAATAATCTTGAAGTTTTGTTTCTTTTAACAAATTAAACGCATTATAATGTCGATTGTGCAAAGTTTATATCTTTGTAAAATTAGTCTTTCGATTAGATTGATCGTTGGGCCAGAAATCGATATCAACTTTCTGACTCGACCCAAATACTCGATACCAACTTTTTGACCTGACCCAAATACTTGATACCAACATCGTGATCCAACTTGGAATCGATCTAGATCAACGATTTCTTGACTCGACCCAATCGACTCGCCAAGCAATCGAAAATGACGTCAAAATGCCAAGATTTTCTATCTTTAAAAAAATTCGCATTATTTGAATTACTAAAAATAGTTTAAAAATAATAACGCACAAATAACGTACAAATGCATTATCTAAATGCATTACTATATAATATTATAAACAAATTAATTATATT